>Ga0160475_100025_pt1 | contig 236074 bp, 196 predicted proteins | sample HID1975M_E11MG_FD_108254 | JGI IMG/M metagenome (GOLD analysis project Ga0160475, IMG submission 108254) | Enriched soil microbial communities from UW Madison campus, WI, USA - HID1975M_E11 MG | ecosystem: Environmental > Terrestrial > Soil > Unclassified | place: USA: Madison, Wisconsin... | reverse complement strand
GGTCATCGGGCGTCTCGTTGTGCGCGTGGTGGAAGTAGGTCTCGTCGAACATCATCCACTCGCCATCGCGCCAGCTCTTCTTGATGCCGTCCACCACGATGTAGCAGCCATCGTCATTGGGCGTGGTCAGGCCCAGGTGCAGGCGCAGCGAACCGGCGAACGGGTCGCGGTGCGGGCGCAGCTCGCTGCCCGAGGGCAGCTGGGCGAACATCGCCGCGCGCACGTCCGGCAGCGACTCCAGCAGCGCGGTGGTCTTCGGGCACAGGGCCTTGGCCGACGGATGCGACGGGCCGTACCACTTCAGGTAGAAGCGCTTCCAGCCGCGGCGGAAGAACGAATTGAAGCCGGCATCGTTGAACGTGCTGGACGCGGCGATCTTGTCCGCATCGCGCAGCGCCAGCGCCTCGTCGCGGATCATCTGCCAGTTCTGGCGCAGCGGCTCCAGCTGCGGAAACTCCTTGCCCGGGTCCAGGAACGGCGTGGTCGGCACCTTCGAGAACATGTACATGATCACGTTGATGGGGGCCATGAAGCTGGAGTGGTCCAGCAGCTGCCGGGACCAGCGCGCGCGCACCTTGCCGCGGAAATGGATGTACAGCACGCAGGCGATGAACAGCGCTGCCAGCACGATCTTGGTCATCAGTCTTCCTCCGGCAGGGCCGGAACCGAAACGTGGGGGCGATGCACGGCAGAAACCGGCACCGATACGGCGGCAGGGGGCGGGGACGTGCCAGAGAGGGGCGGCCGCCCATGTCGCAATCAACGGCGTATGGTCGGCACCGGGTGCGTCGGGGTCAAGCGGGCGGTGGGACCTGTTCAGCGCGCCGTGCCTGAACAGGGCGACTGGACTACCCCGATGCACCGTCACCCCGTCGTCCCCCTACCCGCCCCTCAGCAAGGCCCACCAGGGCTCTTTCGCTCCGGTGGCCAGCGTGCTGCGCCACGCACTGCTGGCGTTCCTTGAACGCATTGCCCATTCGGCGCTGCCCGCAAGCGCTTGATCGACAACGAAATTCTAGCGAGTGATACAATATTGTCCGATTCTGCGTGACGAACTGTTCCACCCCCGGCTACGACATTTCTCCGACATTCTCTGGATTGGTGTACTGGTGAGTATTAAAATTAACGAAATCTTGATACCTACCCCTCCCCAGTAGCAGCACCGGTACGCCTGACGCTTTGCGCCGACCACCGGGTCGCCCAAAGAACGCCATGAATACTCCTGTTGCTTCGTGTGTCGGCACCGACACCGCCCCTGCCGAGCTGCTCAAGCGCGGCGAACGCCTCCTTGAACCCGACGTCTACCGCACCTGCCTCAACGGCCAGCAGGCCGTGGTCAAGGACTACACCCGTTACCGCGGCACGCCGCTGTCGCCGGTGGCCCGCCTGCTGGTGCGCCGCGAGGCCCGCATCCTGCAGCGCCTGAGCGGCTGGAAGCATGCCCCGGCCCTGCTGGGCACCATCGGCGGGCTGGCGCTGGGCATGGAGTTCATCCCCGGCCAGACCCTGAGCGCGGCCCAGTCGGTAGGCGTGGAGGTGTTTGAGCAGCTGCAGTACGCCCTCACTCGCCTGCATGCGGCCGGCATCACCCACAACGACCTGCATGGCACCAACGTGATGGTCAGCGGCGGCGTGCCGGTGCTGGTGGACTTCACCTCGGCCTGGCGCAGCCCGCGCTGGCTGCCGGTGCACCCGGTGTCGCGCCAGCTCCGCCGCAGCGACATGAAGAACCTGCTGAAGATGCGCCAGCGCCTGACCGGCCTGACGCCCACCCCGACCCAGGCGGCGCTGGTGGCCGACCCGCGCTGGGTGGCCAGCCTGCGCGTGGGCTGGAAGCGCTTCTACCGCTGGTTCAAGGGCCACGCGTAACCCCGCCGCTGTGTCCCGCCGGCCGGGCGCGCTGCCCGGCCATGCCAACCCGACCCGCATACAGCGGACCGTAGTGCCGGGCTCTGCCCGGCAAACCAACTTACAGCGCGTCGGCGTCCAGCTCACCGGTGCGGATGCGCACCACGCTGCCCAGGTCGTACACGAACACCTTGCCGTCGCCGATCTTGCCGGTGCCGGCGGCCTTCACGATGGCCTCCACCACTTCCTCGACCTGGCCGTCGGTGACCGCCACCTCGATCTTCACCTTGGGCAGGAAGTCCACCACGTACTCCGCGCCGCGGTACAGCTCGGTATGTCCCTTCTGGCGCCCGAAGCCTTTCACCTCGGTGACCGTGATCCCGGTGACGCCGCGCTCGGCCAGTGCTTCGCGCACGTCGTCGAGCTTGAACGGCTTGAGCACCGCCATGACCATCTTCATTCTGCTTGGCTCCTGTATTCCGGCGAGCGAGGATAACGCCTGTCCCCCGGTGAACGCGATGCGCGCGGTCAGTGCCGGCGCGGGCGTGGCGGACTATCCTTAGCGTATACCCTGCGGAGCAGTAGCATGATCGACCTCAACCACCTCGATGACCTGGCCCGTCGCCTGAGCGACATGGTCCCGCCGGGCCTGCGCCAGTCACGCGAGGAACTGCAGGCCACCTTCAAGACCGCGCTGCAGGCCGGGCTGGGCAAGCTGGACCTGGTCACCCGCGAAGAATTCGACGTACAGCGCGCAGTGCTGCTCAAGACCCGCGAGAAGCTGGAGGCGCTGGAGAAGACCGTGGCCGAGCTGGAAGCGCGCGGGAACGACACGCCGGCACTGTAAGACAGGGTGGCGGGCGGCGCCCGCCCACTACGTGACGAAAAGGAATTTGCATGTCTGAACAAGGATCGCAGATGCTACTGGTGGCCGGCGCCAGCATTGCCGCGGTGATCATCGCGCTGTGCCTGCTGCGCCTCGTGCGCACCGACGACGCGGGCCTGCGCAAGGTCTACCGCGTCGTGTTCTCCGCACTTGCCGCGCTGCTTGCACCCACCCTGGTGGCCGCAGGCCATGGCGTGCTGCCCATTCCGTTCGTCGCCGGCATCCCCATCCTCGCCTACAACCTGGTGGCGTTTGCCGACATGGAGGTCTACTGGCTGGGCCTGCTGGGTCTTGGTGCCGGGCAAGGCACCGGCAATGCGGTGGTGTTCACCCTGCCCAGCCTGCTGGTCTTCGCCGCCGTCCTGTTTTCGCCATGGTCGCGCGCGCGGCTGCGCACCCCCGGCGCGCCGTCAGACGTGCCCCGCTAGCACGAACCGCTCGATCGCCAGCGCCACGCCGTCCTCGGCATTGGTCGCGGTCTCGAACCGCGCCGTCTGCTTCACCATCTCGATCGCGTTGCCCATCGCCACGCTGGTGCCGGCGAACTGCAGCATGGTCAGGTCGTTCTCCTGATCGCCGAGTGCCATCACGTTGGCCGCGTCCACGCCGAGGTGCTCGGCCAGTTTCTGCAGGCTTGCGCCCTTGCCCGCCCGGTGGTCGAACACTTCCAGGAAGAACGGCGCGCTCTTGAGCACCGCGAAACGATCGGTCAGTTCCGATGGCAGGCGCGCGATCGCCGCGTCCAGCACGTGCGGCTCGTCGATCATCATCAGCTTGATGAACTGCATCGCCGGGTCCATGTCCTCCACCCGCCGGTACGACAGCGGCACGTGCGACAGGTGCGAATCGGCCACCGTGTAGATGCTGATGTCCTGATTGGGCGTGTACATGCGCCGGCCATCCAGCGCCTGGAAATGGATACCCAGATCGCGCGCGATGCGTTCGCAGAACAGGAAGTCCTCGAAGCTCAGCGGATACTCCACCACGCGCTGCCCACTACCGAGGTTCTCCACGACCGCGCCATTGCAGGCGATACAGAATTCCGCATCGCCCTCGATACCCAGCTCGGTCAGGAACGGTGCCAGCCCGGACACCGGCCGACCGCTGGCCAGCACCACCCGCACGCCCTGCGCGCGGGCCGCGGCAATGGCCTGCGTCACCCGCGGCGTAAGCTTGTGGGCCGGGTTGAGCAGGGTGCCATCCATATCAATGGCGATGAGGTGGACCGGGCTGGGGCGGTGGGGCATATCCATCAGGTTCAACATTCGGGCGGTGCACGGGGGAGCTCCAGTCTAGCGGCAGCGCATGAACGGCCGCGACCGCAGAAGCCCGACGCCACGCCGGTGCGAGCGCCTACATACCGGGCTGCGCGCAGCCGCCATCATCGCCCTCACCCCAACCAACCCCGGTAACCGCATGAGCCTGGCGCTGGTCCACAGCCGTGCCCGCGCAGGCGTCAACGCGCCCGCCGTCCGCATTGAAGTACTGCTCTCCGGCGGCCTGCCGCACACCCAGATGGTGGGCCTGCCGGAAACCGCCGTGCGCGAATCGCGCGACCGCGTGCGTGCGGCCATCGTCTGCTCGCAATTCGAGTTTCCACAGCGCCGCATCACCATCAACCTGGCCCCGGCCGACCTGCCCAAGGAAGGCGGCCGCTTTGATCTGGCCATCGCGCTGGGCATCCTCGCCGCCAGCGGGCAGATCGATGCGCAGGTGTTGTCGCGCTACGAATTTCTGGGCGAGCTGGCGTTGACCGGTGAACTGCGGCCGGTGAACGGCGTGCTGCCCGCCGCGCTTGCCGCTGCCCGGCTTGGCCGCACGTTGATCGTGCCACCGGAAAACGCCGCCGAAGCCGGCCTGGCGGGGCATGCCGATGTGCGCGTCGCGCGGACACTGCTGGAAGCATGCGCGGGGCTGGGCGAGCGCACGTTGCCCAAGGCCCTGCCTGCCGACGTCGCCAGCCTGCCCATGCCCGACCTGCGCGATGTACGCGGCCAACCGCAGGCACGGCGAGCGCTCGAGGTAGCCGCTGCGGGTGGTCACCACCTGTTGCTGATCGGCACGCCGGGCTGCGGCAAGACGCTGCTGGCCTCGCGGTTGCCCGGCATCCTGCCCGACGCCACCGAGCTGGAGGCGCTGGAGACCGCCACGGTGGCGTCCTGCACCGGCGGCGGCATCGACACCGCGCGTTGGCGGCAGCGCCCGTACCGATCACCGCACCACACCGCCAGCGCGGTGTCGCTGGTGGGCGGCGGCTCGTTCCCGCGCCCGGGCGAGATATCGCTGGCACACAACGGCGTGCTGTTCCTGGATGAGCTGCCCGAATGGAGCCGGCACGCACTGGAGGTCCTGCGCGAGCCATTGGAGTCGGGCCAGGTGGTGGTCGCCCGCGCCTCGCGCAGTGAAGCGTTTCCCGCACGCTTCCAGTTGGTGGCTGCGATGAACCCCTGCCCGTGCGGCTGGGCCGGTGACCGGAGCGGGCGCTGTCGCTGCGCGGTCGATGGCATCCAACGTTATCGCGGCCGCGTGTCCGGCCCGCTGCTGGATCGCATCGACCTGCATGTGGAGGTGCCGCGGTTGGAGCCGCACGAACTCCGCGATGACACGCCGTGCGGCGAAGACAGCAGCACGGTGCGGGCGCGGGTAGTGGCGGCACGCGAGGTGCAGCTGGGCCGCAGCGAGAAGGCCAATGCACAGTTGCAGCCCGGCGAGCTGGCGCAGCATTGTCGGCTGTCCACACCGGACAGGCAGCTGCTGGAAGATGCGGTGGAACGGCTGCAGCTGTCCGCGCGGTCGATGCATCGCATTCTTCGGGTGGCGCGGACGGTGGCCGACCTGGAGGGGAGTGAGGACATTCGGACGGCGCACGTGGCCGAGGCGATCGGGTATCGGCAGTTGGATCGGGGTGGGGGTGCTTAGCGGCGTCAGATGCGCCTCAGCAACAGACCAGAAGCCCAGCGGCCGAACGTCACCGGTCAGCGTCCACCACGGCATCCATCACCGCGTTGTCCTGCACACTGGTTCCCATACGCCTTGCTACTGTCTTCCAATCGCGCACCACCGCGCGTAGCTCATCCAGGATGTCCTGGGCAGCGCGCCTGCTGAGCCGATAGTAGTCGTGCGTACCGATCAACAGGCGGGTGTCCGGGCTGGGATCATCCGCATTGATGCACAGCACATGCACGTCCTTGTCCGGGTTCGGGTTGACGTCAAACGCGGGCGACAGGCGCCACCCGTTGGGCTCGCGAAGGAAGCCATGGTTGCGCAGGTGATCGTCGCGATTGCCGATCAGCACGTTGAAGGCCACGCGACGAAACAGCTGGTGCAGGTCGTCCTTGATCGCGGCAGGTACGCCGACGTTTTCGATGGCATGCGCGATGTCGAGATAACTGCTGTTCTCGCTGTCATCCACATCCAGCACGGTGAACGCCGACGCGTATGCCCGGCGGCTGCCTGACGCGGGCCGATCAAAGCGTTGCACCGCAAAGGTCGTGCCCAACCGCGACAAGTGCATCGGCTTGGCCTCGGGCATCCAGATGCCGGCCGCCCGCGACAGCTGGTGCGTAAGCCATTCCAGATTGCCAACGTCATGGCGATCCTCGGCCGAAGGAAACTTGGCCAGCCACAACGTGCCGTCCACATCGCGTGCGCTCGCCTTGGGTCTGGCGCCGCCCAGCGACGCGCCCGGCGCGATCAGCTGCTTGATCCACTTCAGCTCCTGATCGTTCTTTGCCTCTTCCCCCAGTTCAATGCGGCGTGCGATGGCCTCCAGCTCCCTCAGCTCGGTCATCGGCGGGGCACTCAAACCGTGCGCGTCGAGGAAGCGACCATCATCAAGCCGCAACCGCAGGGCACCCATGCGGCTTTCGTCGTTGACGCCGATCAGGTAGTCCCACGCACGCAGGACACGCGCCTTGCGTTGGTGCTCGCGGGCCGCAATGGCCTCGCGACGGTCCATGAGCTTGCGGCCCCATCGATCCGGCGAACAATCTGCAAAGGCACCGGTGAGTTCACCGGCACCCGTACGTGCGCGGTGCAGGCCGGGATGCAGCGGTAATTGGGGATCCAGCTGAAAAGGTTTGGCCTCAGCCGCTTTGTCGAGCCAGGCGGGCGCGTACTGGAAATCGATGGTGTCACCGCCCCGGCTGGGGCGGCGCGTAAGTGTCCCCACGCGCGCGGTGCCGCCAAGCGTGGCGTCATCCAGCCACACCTCGACATCCGTGGCCTGCGGCATGTCTTCTGCGGCGCGGCTCATTTCTTCACCCCCACCGTGCGACGCAGGCGGCTGTCCTGGAGTTCGCGCCCCAGCGCATCCTCCTGCGCGAGCGCGTCGATATCCCCATCCAGCCCCAGTGCGGTCAGTACACGCACCACCGTGGAAAAGCTGGTGGACACGTCCCCCGCCTCCAACTTGCCGATGGTGGGAACGCTCACGCCTACCCGGGCGGCCAAGTCGCCCTGGGTCATCTCGCGACGCATTCTTGCCGTGCGCAGACGTTCGCCCAGCGCACGCAGCTGGCGTTGGGCACGGGGCATCAAAGGGGGAGTTCGCTTGGCCATGCAAGATTAAATTACATTTCCGGCCTTGAATTGCAATTTAATTTTGCATTCCGCACCGGATTTCGTTCAGGCGGACTCGCGATAGCGGCACCTGCCCCGGCCAACGGGCCAGCATGACTATTGATTCCAGCGCAAAAGAAATTCCCGCATTCCCCGCTTACTCCGCAAAGATCCAGCCACCAGACTGTCGGCCATCCGAACCACCGGCCTCCACTGGATCTCCCCATGTCCCCCGCCTCGCACGCATCCAACGCCAGCGCCCTCTCCCGCCTCACCGCCGGCGGTTTCAGTATCGGTGTGGAAGCGCCGCTGGACAACGACTGGACCCCCGCTGGCGAACTCGCCCGCCGGAACAGTGGCCGACTGCCCGGCGAACCGGACATGCGGCGCCATGCGGACCTGGCCAAGCTGGTGGACCAGCTCGGCTTCCGGGCGTTGTGGGTGCGCGACGTGCCGGTCTACGACCCGTCCTTCGGCGATGCCGCGCAGGTGTTCGAGGTGTTCACCTACCTTGGCTACCTGGCCGGCATTACCCAGGACATCCTGCTGGGCACCGCCGCCGTGGTGCTGCCCCTCCGCGAGCCGCTGCTGACGCTCAAGGCCGCCGCCACCGTGCAGCAGCTCAGCGGCAACCGGTTGCTGATGGGCGTGGCCAGCGGCGACCGCCCGGTGGAGTACCCGCTGTTCGGCCGCGACTTCCCCGGCCGGGGCGCCAACTTCCGCAGCCAGGTAGACCTGCTGCGCGACCATGCGCGCACGCACCTGCCCGAACCGCTGGACCTGCTGCCCCGCCCATCCGAGCCGCTGCCGCTGCTGGTGGCCGGGCTGTCGCAGCAAACCCCTGCCTGGATCGGCCAGCACATGGATGGCAGCCTGGCCTTCCCCGGCACCCCTGAAGAACATGCCCGACGCGTGGCCGCGTGGCGCGCGGTGGCCGGTACCAAGCCGTATGCCAGCTTCATCCACATGGAACTGGACGCGCACCCGAATGCACCGATGCGCCGCTGGCGCTTCGGCTTCACGGGCGGGCGCAACGCGTTGATCGCCGAACTGCACGCCATGCGCGCAGCCGGCGTCGATCACATCGGCCTGCACGTGCGGCGCAACCAGCGCCCGCTGGAGGAAACCTTCCACGAGATCGCCGAGTACGTGCTGCCGCTTTTCCATTCCCAACCCGCGGCCGACCGCTCGCCGAACGTAGCCCTGCCGGAAATCGCAGGCGCGTAGGCGCGCCATCTGGTACCGCCCGCCGCACACCTCCCCACATCGAGACCCCCATGCGCATTTCAGTCCCCACCCGGTTGGGCTTCGGCACCGCCCCGCTTGGCAACATGTACCGCAACATCCCCGAACAGGAAGCCCTCGACACCGTTGAGGCCGCCTGGCAACAGGGCATCCGCTACTTCGACGCCGCCCCCATGTACGGCGCCGGCCTTGCCGAAATCCGGCTGGGCACGGCGCTGCAGCAACACCGGCGCGACGACTACGTGCTCAGCACGAAGGTGGGCCGGTTGATCCTCGATGAGCGCGAAGACACCACCCAGCGCGACCTCGGCGAAAAGGGTGGCCTGTTCGAGCACGGCCTGCCCAACAAGATCGTCTACGACTACACCGCCGACGGCACGCTGCGCGCCATCGAGGCCAGCCTGGCGCGCCTGAAGACCGACCGCCTGGACATTGTGTGGATTCACGACCCGGCCCGCGACTTCCACGGCGAAGGCTGGCGCGACGTGTTCGACATCGCCATGAACGGCGCCGCCAAGGCCCTGACCCGGCTGCGCGAGGAAGGCGTCATCAGCGCCTGGGGGCTGGGCGTCAACCGCGTGGAACCGTGCGAAATGGCGCTGCAGCAGGCCGACCCGGACGGCTTCCTTATCGCCGGCCGGTACACCCTGCTGGACCACGCCGACGCACTGCGCACCCTGATGCCGGCCAGCATCGCGCGCGGCTTGGGCATCGTGGTGGGCGGCCCGTACAACTCCGGCATCCTGGCCGGCGGCACGCACTACGAATACCAGCAAGCCACGCCCGACATCCTGGCTCGCGTGGACGCACTGCGTGAGGTGTGCGCCGAGTTCAACGTGGACATCCGCGCGGCCGCCCTGCAGTTCTCGCTGGCGCATCCGGCCGTGGCGGCGGTGATTCCCGGCGCCAGCCAGCCGAGCCGCATCGCAGAGAACCTGGCGTTGGTGGATGCGGCGATTCCGGCTGCGTTCTGGCAGGCGCTGCGCACGCGTGGGTTGGTGGCGGTGGATGCACCGCTGCCGCAGGCGGGGTAAGGCAAGTTGCTGCGGCATGGGAGATGGCCGTCATTGGCGGCCCCCGCGATCCTTTCCGGCCGGAACCGACCGGCCCCAAAAAATCCTTTCAAGCGTGAGGATTTCTCTCCCTTTAGCGACGGAATGCTTGTTAATCCTTACAAACATAAGGAATTTGACCAGAAGGGGGCCATGTGCCGGCCTGAATCCTCACGCTCATAAGGAATATGGCGTACTCTGCAGCTTCAAGCCAAGAGATCCGCACGATCGCGAGGATTCCTCATGAAGGTCAAGCTGCAACGCGCCGAAGATCTGGGTGCCTTGGTGCGCGCCACCCGCAAGTACCAGGGCATGCGGCAGGACGACACCGCCGAGGGTATTGGCGTCAGCGAGAACTTCCTGGCCAAGGTCGAACGTGGCGGCGGCACCGTGCAATGGCAGAAGCTGTTCAATGTGCTGAGCGAGCTCGGTCTGCAGGTTGAGATCGACGTTCCGGATGCTGCCATGGCACGGCTGCACGAGCAGCCGAAGAAGAAAGGGCGCACGTCGTGACCCCGGCGCCCCCCAGCACCGGTGAGGCGTCGGCCGCAGACAGCGTGGCGATGGAAGGCCTGCATGCACCCGAGCGCTCACTCCTGGCCACCATCGACGGCCAGACTGTGGGCACCCTGCAGGAGTACCGCAACCTGTGGCGCTTCGAGTACACGCCTGCATGGCGTGACACTCCCGATGGATTCGATCTGTCGCCGTGGCTGCCGCGCCGCGATGGGCGCATTGTCGATGGCAGCACGTCGCGGCCGGTGCAGTGGTACTTCGACAACCTGCTACCCGAAGAGCACCTGCGTGTACGCATCGCCGCCGAGGCGAACATCGCAGGCAACGATGACTTCGCTCTGCTGGCCCACGATGGCGCCGAGTCGGCCGGCTCACTGACGCTGCTGCCGCCCGGCAAGACGCTGGCACCGGGCACTCGGGTGCCCTTGTCCGACGCGGAGCTGTCCCGCCGCATCGGCAGACTGCCCCGGTTCTCGCTCAGCAGTGGTGCGGAAAAGCGCATGTCGCTCGCCGGTGCGCAGCACAAGCTGGCGGTGATTGAAGACGATGGCCTGTACCAGCCAGTCGGCGATGCAGCGTCCACGCATATCCTCAAGCCCGACAGCAGCGATCCCGATTACCCCCACACGGTGATCAACGAGTGGTTCACCCTGCGGCTGGCGCGTGCCATGGGCCTGGCAACCCCCGATGTGCAACGCCGCTACGTGCCCGAGCCGGTGTTCCTGATCGCGCGCTTCGACCGCGGGGTCACCGGCGACGGCGTCCGCCGCCTGCATGCCATCGACGGCTGCCAGCTGCTCAACTTGCCACGTAGCGCCAAGTACGCCTCCGCAACCGTGCAGAATCTGGCGGCCATAGTTGAGCACTGCCGCGAGAAGCTCAGCGCACGGCGTCGCCTGTTCGACTGGTTGGTCTTCAATGTGTTGGTCGGCAACGATGACGCCCATTTGAAGAACCTGAGTTTCAGGGTGGGCAAGGAGGGTATCGACCTGGCGCCGCATTACGACCTGCTCAGCACCGTGGCGGGAAGCACACGCGCCTACAAGCATGAGCATGCGGCGTGGCCGCAGGCATCAACCGTGGCGGGAGACATCATGGGGGTGAAGCGCTTTGCCGACATCACGCCAGAGGTGCTCATCGAAGCAGCGGTCGCGCTGAAGCTCCCGGCGCGCATGGCGCAGCGGCGCGTTGCCAACATGGCCGCCACCATCGTGGGCGAAGCCGAGGCGCTCTATGCCACCGTGGAGCAGGAGAACCCGCAGTGGGCCAGCGTAGCCGGCGTCACCCTGGAAGGTGAGATGCGCATGCTGCGCACCATCATCCACGGGGTGATCAAACACATGGCCGCACAGCTGCAAACCCCCGCAGCCACGTAACCACTGGACGCCTGCCCCGCACCGTCGCACCATGGCAGGCATGCGCATTGAACAGCTCACGCTCCCCACTGCCGACGTTGCCGCCACGGCCGCCTATTTCGCCGACGTGCTGCAGCTTCCCGTGCATGACGCAACGGTCACGCTCGGCTGGAGCCAGCTCCACCTCATCCCCGCAGGCAATGTTCCTGTCGGCGGCGTCCACCTCGCCTTCAACGTGCCGCACAACCGCTTTGCCGCGGCCACCGCCTGGCTGGACGCGCGCGCCACGCGCCAGCGCAACGCCGAAGGCCAGGAGCATTTCACCTTCGAAGGCCGGTGGGATTCCGAATCCATCTACTTCACCGGGCCCGATGACCTCATCCTCGAACTCATCGCCCGCCGTCGCCTGCCCGCGTCGGAACGCAGCGGCGCGTTCCAGGGCAGCGAAATGACCTGCATCAGCGAAGTGGGCCTACCAACCAACGCCGTCGCCGCGCTGCAGGCCGAGATTGAAAGCACATTCGGCCTGGCGCCGCTGTCCACGCCCACGCCCTACTTCGCGCCCATGGGCGATGACGAAGGCCTGTTGATCGTGGTGGACGCCACCCGCCGCTGGTTCCCCGAGCAGCGCTGGCTGCCCAATGCGCGGGGCCTGCAGGTGCGGCTGAGCGGCGTGACCGCCAACGCAGTGCTGGAAGACGCCGCACTGGGCTGGCGCGTGCAGTCGGCGTAGCCCGGCGCTACCAGCTGCCCGAGGCACCCCCGCCGCCACTGCGCCCGCCACCGCCGGACCAGCTGCTGGACGAGCTGGACGAACTGCTGGACGAACTCCCCGAGTCGCGGTCAACGCGACTTGTGCGCCGCCCGCCCTTGCCCCGGCGCCCCGGCTGGGCGCGCTGGTGGAAGCCCATCACCATCGTCCAGGTGATGTAGAGGAAGAAGCCACCGGCGATCACCATCACCAGGCCCGCGTCATCGCCGAACTTCGCATAGGTGCGATGGATCAGCCACGCGTACACCGCCGACACCCCGCACAGGAACACCAGCCGCACGAAGAAGCCCAGCTTGCCGGTGCGCCAACTGGTGCGCAGCGCGGCCACCCACAAGGTGACCAGGCCCACCGCAATGGACAGCACAAACACCAACAACACGTGTAGCGCCAGGCTGGGCACCGGCCGGCCCATCCACACACTGGCCACGCTGGCCGCCACTGCGGCTACCAGCAGGAATGAGAGCACCCAGCGCGCCCGGCGGCTGTCTACCCACAACCAGCCCAGCACCATGGCCACCGGCACCAGCATGCCGATGGCGATCGCCAGGGCGGCGGTTGCACCGGGGGTGATCAGCGCGCAGGCCAACGTGCCCACGCACACCACCGCAAACATGAGCGACGGAACCCGCCACCAGCGGCTGGCCACGCCACGCTGCCCCGCGCGCCGGGCCCATGCGCCCACCAGCGCCCCGGCCAGCAACGCCAGCGCCACGATGCTGTCGCCGCGGCGCCAGTCCTGCGGCAGGCGCACCACGTTGTCGGTCTCGGCGGGCAGCGGCAGCGCTTCGCCGTCGATCAGGCCCACCAGCAGCGCGCTGCCATCCATGATCCCTTGGCCGGGCTTGCCCTCGCGCAGGCGCGGAATGATGGCGTGGTCGATGATGCGCTGTGCGTACGCATCGGGGATGGCCCCTTCCAGCCCGTACCCGGTCTGGATGCGCACGCGGCGGTCGCCCATTGCCAGCAGCAGCAGCACGCCATCGTCCACGCCCTTGCGGCCGATCTGCCACTGATCGAACACCCGCTGCGAATAGGCTTCGATACCCTCGTCACCGGCACTGTCCACCACCAGCACCTGCAGCTGCGCACCGCGCCGGGTCTGCAGCTCCAGCGCCTGGGTGCGCAGTTGCTGGGCCTCGTCGGCCGAGAGCACCTGCACGGCGTCCACCACCGGGTCGTGCAGGTCGGGGATGGGCGTGGGCGCGGCCAGCGCCAGTGCGGGCAGCAGGCACAGCACCACTACCCACTGCCACAGTTGCGTCATCCTGGCGTGCATCACAGCGTCCGGTTGCTTGATGCCCGCATGCTACGCGATGCGCTGCAGCCCGGCGCAAACGAAGAAGCCCCGCATCACGCGGGGCTTCCGGGGGCGGCCTTGCCGGTGGCCGTCACTCTTCCTCGTCCTGCCACCCCTGCTGCTGGTTCTGGTTGCGCTGCTGCTCTTCCTGCTGCTGTTGCTGCTGGTCGCGATGATTCTGGGAATCCTGCTTGCGCTGCTGGGTCATGGAAGGTCTCCGGAGCCCACCGGCGGAATGCCGGGGTGCGGCAATGCTGTGCAGCGCCGGGTTAAGGACGTGTGGGAGAAATCTCAGAAATTCGTCAAGCCAGATGCCGCCGCGCGTGCCCTCGCCTCGCAATGCCTGCAACGCCTGGGTTTCGGGGCAAAAACCAGCGCATATGGCCGTAGGCAATGGCCATATTCCGCACTGCGCGCATTGCCTGCTCAGCTGCCTGAATTCGTGGCCTGTGCAGCAGCCAGGCGCGCCCCTATGATGACCGCCACCCTCGCCCGCCCGTAAAGGAATGCCCCCATGCGAGGACTCATGCTCAGCGCCGCCTCGGTTGCCGACACCGACGTGCTGCACCGGCTGCTGCAGCTGTACTACTTCGAGGCGTCGGCATGGAGCGGCGAGCAGATCGCCCCCGACGGCACCTACGACTGCGCCCGCGCCGATGTGGAAGCCACCCTGCGCGACACGCCCACGTGGGCGCAGCTGCTGTGGCTGGACGGCGTGCTGTGCGGGTTCGTGCTGGTGGACGACGTGGAGTTCCAGGGCGACCGCATCCCCGAGCTGGCCGACCTGTTCGTGCTGCCCACGCACCGCGGCAAGGGCATCGCACGCGAGGTGGTTGTACGCCTGGTGGTGCCGGGCAGCGGCCGCTGGTTGCTGGCCACGTTCCGCAACGACATGGCGGCCCATGCGTTCTGGCACAGGAACCTGCCGAAGATGGGCTTGACCATTGAGATGCCGGCGCCGCCCGATGACTCGGACTTCCACTTCTTCCTGATCAGCGCGGCGTAGCCCCGCCTGCAGCCCTACGCCGCCGGCGGCTCGCGTTCAGCCACCGCGTTGAGCCAGGCGTGCTTGAGGAAATCGCGCACGGCCTGGAAGCGCGGCGTTTCGTACAGCGAGCGGTGCGTCCACAGCCACACGTCCTGGCTGAGCGCCGGTGCATCGCGCACGCGCACCAGGCCGCCCACGTGTTCGGCCACGGTGCGTTCAATCACGCCCAGCCCGCCGCCAGCGGTCACGCCGTCCAGCACGCCCACCGAGTAGTTGCAGCGCAGCCACGGGCGGTTCGCGCCGGGCAAGGTGCGCAGCCAGCGTTCCACCTCGAACTCCACGCGCGGCTCGTCCAGCCCCACGAACTCCAGTTCATGCCACGCCTGGTTGGCGATGGCTGCCTGCCGCCGCGCGGCGTAGGCCTGGTTGGCGTACAGCGCGTACTCCACCCGCCCCACACGGTCGCCGCGCAGGTCGGTGGTGTCGGGCGGGCCGTAGCGCAGCAGGGCGTCGGCCTCGCGGCGGGCCAGGTTGTAGGGCTCGCGCGAGGTAAGCACCTCCACGCCCAAGCCGGGGTGCAGGCGGTTCAGCCCCGGCAGCAGCGTGATCAGCAGGAAGCTGGCCCATTCGTCGGCATTGATGCGCACCGTGCCCACCAGCTCCTTGGGCGTATCGGCCTCGCGGGCGATCTCGTCGGCAGCCTCTTCCATCTGCTCGGCCAGCGCGAACACCCGCTGCCCCAGCTCGGTGGGAATGCAGCCGGTGGACGTGCGCTCCACCACCTTGCCGCCCAGGCGCTCTTCCAGCGCATCCAGCCGGCGCGACAGCGTGGCCGTGCTCATCCGCGCGGCCTTGGCGGCTTCGCGCAGGGTGCCGCCGCGCACAACGGCCAGCAGCACCATCAGGTTGTCCCAGGGAAAGTGTTTCATATATGAAACGGCCGCCTACGATATTGGGGGTTTTTCACCATTTTTGAAACTTATACCATGGTCCCCGGGCGCGCTACGAGCGTTGATCGCCGCCCCCCTCCCCCTCCTTTGATCCGCTCCCCGCGCTCCCGGCCCTGCCGGCGGCGACCATCAGGTGCTGCACCATGAAAGCTGAAAAGACCCTCTGGGACCGCGTTGTCCACGCCGTGCTGTTTGAAGGCATTGCCCTGTGCCTGTGCGCGCCGGTGATGTCGTACGTGCTGGGCAAGTCGCTGTTCGACACCGGCGTACTCACCATCGCCCTGGCCACCTGCGCCATGCTGTGGAACATGCTCTACAACGCGATGTTCGAGCGCGTGGAAAAGAAGTTCGGCTTCAAGCGGACCGTGCCGGTGCGCATCGGGCATGCGGTGGGCTTTGAAGGCGGGCTGGTGCTGGTGGTGGTGCTGCTGGCCGCGTGGTGGCTGTCCATTTCCTACTGGGATGCGTTCCTGTTGGAGATGGGGCTGATCGCGTTCTTCCTGCCTTACACGTATGTGTACAACCTGGTGTATGACAAGGTGCGGGATCGGTTGGTGCGGCGGAGTCAGGCTGGGCGGGTTAGCGAGGCCTGATCGGACCCTTGTCGTGGGCACTAGTGGCACACAACAAGGATGACGAACTCCTGACCAGTACTTTTCGTCTGGATGGAAACAGCTCGCCAATCGTGTCGCCGTGATGTTGCTGGATGAAAATCTCTGCCGAGCGAAGTGCGTCGTTCGGCCCAACGCAATAGACGGCGAGGCCAGAGTGACGTGGCGACGGCGTTTAGCGTTCCTGATGAAATCAGAGCATTTGGGCTCTTCCGGGGTCGCGTCCATGGCTGGATCACGGCAACGCAACCGACAGCTTCGTCGGCACCTGTAGCAGAGTGCCCAACGGCTGTGATATGAGTTCCACACCCTTCGAGTGGGTGCTTTCAGGGATTTGAAAGATGACTTGGTTACGTAGAACTACGCGGCGCGTCCCCGCCTGTGATGGAGCGCTCAGGAGCAAGATTCTCTGGCCGAGTTCCTTGCCTGCCTGGCTCTGTTGCGTCGCGCTGATCGGAGTTTTGGTCTCGTCTGCAAGCGGCCAGACCGTCACCTACATCCATACCGATGCATTGGGTTCGGTGGTGGCCGAGTCCGACGCCAATGGCAATGTGATCAAGCGATATGACTACGAGCCCTATGGGGAAGTCGTGGCAGGAGAAATCACCGATGGACCAGGCTATAGCGGACATGTGAGCGACGCAGCCACCGGACTGAGCTACATGCAGCAGCGCTACATGGATCCGCAGTTGGGCGTGTTTCTGAGCGTTGATCCTGTAACAGCCTACGAGCAGCCAATCAATCAGTTCAGTCGGTATCGGTATGCGAATAGCAACCCTTACCGATTTACTGATACTGACGGTCGTCAAGCAGCAGAACGTTTCGTAGAGCAGCATCGTAGTGACATGCAGGCTGGCAACGGAGCAGTCTACGAGCCGCTCCAACCATACGCTGTGGCCGCTACAGGGGTAATGCTTGCTCCTGTAGCGGTGGAAATTGGTCTAGCCGCAATGGCTAACCCTGGTGCAATGGCCGCGGCCACCAACATCGCTGCGGAGATGGCTGGGGTCACCGGAACCGTTGGCGCCGCTGGCCTTGCCGCCAAGGAGGTGGGGCCACTGTTGCAAGCTGCTGGTAAGCCGTTCAACGCAAGCGGCCTTTCCGTGGCTGCGCGAAAACTCGAACAGCACGCCACTCGTCCAGGCGGAACCTTCGCAGCTCCGACAGGAAGCGTGGCACAGAAGAATGAAACCGCTAGCCGCGTTGTAGAAGGGCTCCTGAAGAGTCCAGATACCGTCAAAACCTCTCTGAGTGGCGGAGGGGTCGAGTACAGAGGCGCGAGCGGTCAAGGAGTGCGGTTCGAAGCCGATGGAGCATTTAACACATTTTTGGATCCTAAGAAAAAATAGGTGGAACATGACAGGGTTTTCAATTGATTACGTGAGTCCGATGGGCTTTGAATCGCTCGCTGCTGAAGTATCATTCGACTCACAGCTTTTATGTCGCATTGATCAGGAACGAGGTGATGGAGTACTTGAGATCGAGTTCTTTCATCTGACTAGAGCTATTGAGCCCGACGTAAAGATGAAGTTCTCTCTGCCAGAGTTCCTCAAAGTCATCGAGGAAACTTGCTCGGACCTGAGTGCGACTCCTCCCTAGATTTAATCTTCATCGCAGTGGGGTGGGAAGGCATCGTTGTCCTTCAGCTGGCCGCGTGATGGCTGTCCATTTCCCACTGGGATGCGTTCCTGTTGGAGATGGGGCTGATCGCGTTATTCCTGCCTTACACGTATGTGTACAACCTGGTGTATGACAAGGTGCGGGATCAGTTGGTGCGACGTGGGGAGGCTGGGCGGGTTAGTGAGGCTCAAACCTGCCGGGCGGCTCAGCGCCCGGCAGTACCAGCCCCAATCACATCGTTGCGCTTGGGTTATTAGCGCGCGGAGCGGTAGAAGCTGACCAGGCACTCTTGGCTGGACCCATCGGTCGTAAAGTGCAGAACAGTTCCATTGGACCGAAGCTCATAAGCAGATTCCTTGCTCACCCGCTCAGCGGCTGCATTGTGCGGACTTGGCGGATAGACGAACCGCTCAAGCGCATACTTCGGCTTTAACGAAGCAACCGGATAGCAACGCCCCTGTTCGAGCTTGGCGTAGTAGAAGCTGATGCCTTGAACCAAGCGCGGATGGATACGAAATTCGGTGTAGTCGAACTTGTACCCATCGCTAGTCTTCATCGGGCCTGAACGAAAGACGATAGGGTCAGCATTGCTGCCGCCTTGCTGCTTGAATCCGCTCACGCCTACGGTTCGAAAGAAATCAAACCCAAGCGGCCAAGGGGCTTCAACGAGTTCATGGATCACGTTGTCGAGTGAGCCTCTGGTGCCGACCTTCCTGAGATCTTCATCCTCAGCAGATGCCTGAAATGCTATTGCGAGCATCACACCAAGCAGTGGGAGGAAGTGCTTATTGGAGAAATTGGAGTTCATCGCTCTTGCTCTTGGAAGTGTCCACCACCGCTACCGATACTTGGTGAGGGGTTGGGAGCAGGATGGGAGGCATCCCACCAGTTTCCATAATAGTCCCCATACGAAATATCATCTTCGCGGCCTGGAGTTCCATTCGCATCAATGTGCTCACCGTTTCGGTAGATATCACCGATCTGGCGCGCGGCTTCATCCCAGCCTATGTGGCCAGCCGCTGAAATATCATTCAACTCACAGCTTTAATTCGCATTGATCAGGAGCGAGTTGATGGAGTACTTGAGATCAAGTTCCTTCATCTGATCAGAGCTATTGCGGCCGATGTAGAAATGAAGTTCTCTCTGCCAGAGTTCCTCAAGGTCGTTGAGGACCCCTGCTCGGACTTGCGTGCGATTTCCTCCTGAATCTTCTCTTCATCGCGGCAAGCCGGGAAGGGCGGAGTAGACCTTCAGGAAGACTACTCCTGCTGGGATGCGTTCCTGTTGGAGATGGGACTGACAGTCGGCCGAAAGGAGACGCCAAGCGTCCCGCTGGCGACCTGGTCAACCTTGTACCTCTTCAACGCTCTACCTAGTACGGCGCCACAAAGAGCGCAGCCGGCTGATAGTACAAGAGACAGAATGACAAAAAGCCATGGCTGCTCAACGCCGCCTGTAAGCCATGAAAGGCGCTGAAAGATCAGTTCTGTCGCGATGAATGACAGCGTCATCGCCAGAAAACACCTGTGCGGGCGCCAGAACGCGAAGAGCGCGCATACGGTAAATATCGCCGCGCAACTGAGCGCTTGATCAATGATCACGCGCCAGACGGGCCCGACCGCCTGAACCACCTCGACGTCGAAGAATCCCAGTGGCAGCCCTATGACCAATGTTGCAATGGACAGGGCACCGGTTTGAAGTGCGACCACACATAGAAAATGAAAAACTGCCGAGCAGCCAGTCCATTGGAGATGGTGCTTCATCACGCCGCGTTCCTTGTGCGTTGAGATCTGCCTTGCACGAGCATATCAACAACGTCCCCAGTTCTGGGCAGGGCGATAGTTGAAACCGGGGTCCGGCGAGCCCCCAATCTGGGCCTGTGCGCACCGGTGATGTCGTACGTGCTGGGCAAGTCGCTGTTCGACACCGGCGTACTCACCATCGCCCTGGCCACCTGCGCCATGCTGTGGAACATGCTGTACAACGCGATGTTCGAGCGCGTGGAAAAGAAGTTCGGGTTCAAGCGGACCGTGCCGGTACGCATCGGGCATGCGGTGGGCTTTGAAGGCGGGCTGGTGCTGGTGGTGGTGCTGCTGGCCGCGTGGTGGCTGTCCATCTCCTACTGGGATGCGTTCCTGTTGGAGATGGGTCTGATCGCGTTCTTCCTGCCTTACACGTATGTGTACAACCTGGTGTATGACAAGGTGCGGGAGCGGTTGGTGCGGCGTGGGGAGGCTGCGCGGGTTAGCGAGGCTTAGTTGTTTATCAAAGACGTGGGACTGCGTGCGCTCTGGGCTGTTGCACCCTCGCTGATGTCTGCTTTCGGCCAATAGCGGTCATTCTTTGGCGAGCGTTAACGCGTGGCCAACCAGGGCACGCTGGCCATGACGTCGGCTTTGGCGGTTTCGACGCGATCGTAGTAAGAAGCACATTCGCCCAACGAGGCCCAACCCTCAACGACCTCATCGGAAAAATAGTCATTTCTGAATAAGTATTCCTCCTGGTAACCGAAGGATCCGGAAGGCCGGCGGAAGATGGCAATGCGACGAGTCCTGCCTACAGAGTAGATGTGTTCAATCATCTCGTTCACTTTGCTTCTCCGCTACAGCGCCGGTTCGAATCGAACGCAGACATTAGCACCGCTCTGCGCTGGCTTCACTGCCCGAGTTACCGCTTCCGGCCAATAGCTGACATTCGGCTATCACCAAGGCGGCCTACGGGAAAAGGCAAAAACTGGGCTGGGACCACACTGGCTGCTTCTAAGCCGCAAATCGTGCTGAATGGACATCAGTTCAGGCTGGCCCTTTCGAGGCCGCCGATCATTCTCGAGGAGATAGCATAGGCAGCACCCCCGGCGGCGCCGATGCCGACGTCACCGTCAATCGGTTCAAGTAGTTCTTCGGCGACGTGAAAGGCAAACGCTTTTTCTTCACGAACGGACCGGATAACGCGGCGCTAAAGCATCTCGAGACGATTCAGGTGCTCCGCACCTAGAAGAAATCGCGTAGACGGCGACCCAACAGCCTCTCCGCCGGATCGCGCGAGTTCGCGCTCGTGCCGTGGCCACCGGCGCTGGAGCGCCAGCTCAGCAAACCAGCCGCAAGCATCATGCGTGGCGATGGAACAACTGGCAGTTCGTCGCGGCCGTGGCGGACCAACTATCGCTTGACCGCTCTTTATTCTCCCGCATGCTCTCGTATACTTGATGAAAGGGGGGAAGGACGATGTTCGAAATTACTGGCGCGCAAGTCGCCGACCTCAATGACGCCGATCTGCGGACACTCGTCGCACGTCTCGCTTTGGCAGAATTGCGGGCGCAGGGTTGCCCCAGTTCGTCGGTGACCGCTGGCGGCAATCAGGATGCGGCCGATGGCGGGCTTGATGTCCGGGTCGAGTGCCCGTCCGCACTGCTGATGCCGGATTTCGTGCCGAGCCAGCACACAGGGTTTCAGGTAAAGAAGCCCGACATGCCGGCGAGCGCAATCCGCAATGAGATGCGTCCTGGCGGCGTACTACGGCCGGTCATCGCCGAACTCGCCGCTCGCTCGGGCGCCTACATCATCGTCAGCGCGCAAGGGTCTGTCGCAGACAAGCCGCTGAGCGATCGTCGCGATGCGATCCGGGCGCAGCTCGAAGATCTGCCTGAGGCCGGGCAGTTGCATAGCGACTTCTACGATCGCGACCGGCTGGCTACATGGGTCAATCAATATCCCGGGATTGCCGCCTGGGTCCGCATGCGGCTCGGCATCGGTATGTCGGGCTGGAGCAGCATCGGCGATTGGTGCGGCGTCGGCGTGAGCGAGGAGACGCCCTATCTCTTCAATGACAAGGCTTGCCTAACTGATGAGCGAACTAGCGACCGCGAGCAACTCACCATCGGCGAGGGTCTCGCCCGGCTTCGCGTCTCTCTGACCCAAGCTCGCCAATGTGCCCGGTTGATCGGCTTGTCGGGTCTCGGAAAGACTCGTCTCGTGCAGGCACTGTTCGAGGATGGTGTCGGCGAGGCGCCGCTGGACCCGGGGCTTGCCGTTTATACCGACTATTCGGTCGAGACTGACCCGACCGCCCGGGACATGGCGCGCCAGCTAGTTATCGCACGGCAACGTGCGATCCTGATCGTCGATAACTGCAATCCGGCGACGCACAGCGAACTTGCCCGCATCTGTTCGGAAGCGGGGAGCCAGGTCAGCCTCCTCACGGTCGAATATGATGTTCGCGACGATGAGCCCGAGCGTACCGAGGTCTTTCGCCTGCAATCAGCATCGCCCGAAATGGTGGAACTGTGGCTGAAAAAGACCTTCCCCAATGTGACGCAGGTGGACCGGCGCACGATATCGGAGTTCAGCGACGGCAATTTCCGCGTGGCGCGCGCCCTCGCCGAAACCCTCGGGAAAGGCGAGACCCTGGGAAAGCTCAAGAGCCGTGACCTCTTCGAGCGGATTTTTCACCAGCGCAACGAGCCCGACCGGGATCTCCTTTCCGCCGCCGAAGACCTTGCGCTGCTCTATTCGATCGATGGCGAAGACACGTCAGAAAGCGGCGAACTTGCGCGGGTTGCTGCTATTCGCGGCGCTTCCGTGGCGACGATATATGCGGCGCTGAACACGCTTCGTCAGCGCGGGATCGCGCAGCTGCGCGGACGGTGGCGCGCGATCCTGCCGCACGCGATCGCCAACCCGCTCGCCGGGTTCGCCCTCGAACGCATGCCCCCGGCCGATTTCGATCGCTTCTGCGCGTCGCTCACGCCGCGGATGCGGAAGTCCCTTTCGCGCCGCCTCGGCTATCTGCACGACAGCGCCGAGGCACGGGCCGCGGTCGAGCGCTGGCTCGGTGCCGACGGTCTTCTTGGCGATCTCACGGCGTTGGGCGAAGACGGCCTCCAGATCATCACATATATCGCTCCGGTCGCGCCCGATGCCGTGTTCGCAAGGATCGAGCGAGACGTGGCCGGGCCGCGCGGCGCCGAGATACTCGATCCACAGTCGAGCGACCGATGGCAGTGGATACGGTTGATCAAGCTCCTCGCTTACGATCCACCGCTATTCGACCGCGCGGCGACATTGCTTGCCCGGTTCCTTTCCGCCGAACCGCCCAATCACAACAACAACTCGGCATCGGACATGTTCGCCGAGCTATTTCACCTGCACCTGTCCGGCACCAAGGCTTTGCCGGACCAGCGGCGATCGCTTGTACGCCGGTTCGCGCAATCTGGTGATCCGGCTTTGATGCGCTGCGCCGGCGTCGCCCTCGATGCGCTGCTGAAGGCGCACCATTTCAGTTCATCCAGCGACTTCGACTTCGGCGCCCGGTCACGCGACTATGGCTGGCACCCGCCGACCTATGGCGACATCTGGGCCTGGTACAACGGCGCGGTCGACTTGGCGGTCGAGCTTTCGCCAATCATCGAGAACGCCCGGGACCACCTTGCCCATAGCGTAAGGGAGCTGTGGCATTTCGGCGCCTGTCACGATGCGCTCGAACGGGCAGCGACCCACTTCTCTTCCGAGCAGCCCTGGATCGAGGGGTGGATCGGCTTCCGCACAGCGCTGAGGTTCGAGGGCGACGCTATGCCTGATGAGGTGCGCGCGCGTCTCACCGCGCTCATCGACCGCCTGAAACCCACCGATCTTCTCCATCAGGCCCGTGCAGTGGTACTGGGGCGCAGCAGTTTCGGTTGGGATGTCGCTGACGGTGATGTCGACGACGGCGATGTCATGAAGCCGTATGAGCGCGCCTCCCAGCTCGCGAAGGAGATCGGAACCGCGCTCGCGCACGACCCGGAGACGCGCGCTACCTTCATCGCCGAACTGCTCGTCGAACAACATCCGCAGCGCGCCTACGAGTGTGGCATAGGCCTGTCGGATGGCGCCGCCGATCTTGATGCGATGTGGCGGGAACTGCTGGGCCTCTTTTCTGCCGCCGATGTGGACAGCGGGAATGCGACGGTGCTGGGCGGATTCATCCATGGCGCACACGCCAGGGATTCGGCCTTCGCCGACGCCGCGCTGGAGGATGTGATCGAGAATCCCGATCTCGCCGCGAGCTTGCCCTATCTTCAGGCGCGTGTTGCTATAAATACCCAGGGCATTGCGCGTCTTCGGCGTGCGATTGAACGTGGCGTCCTGTCAGCGCGGACTTTTCACAGCATCGCCAATGGCAGCGTCGGCGATTCTCCGCCCGACGCGCTTGGCCCGCTGCTCACCGACATCGCCAGTCTCGCCGACGGCGTGGAGATCGCGCTCGATATCCTTCACATGCACTTCTACCGCGATCGGGAGGAGGGCCGACAAGGCGCTCCGTCCTTGATTGCCGTCGGCCGTGGGCTACTGCTGCGCGCCGACTTCGGGAAGAAGCAGTCGCTTCGCGATTTCGGGCTGCATACCGTCATTCGGGTCTGCTGCGCCGGACCTGATGGTGCGGAGACGCTGCGCGAGATCTGCGCGCGGGTCCGGGTCGGGCTGGAGACCGTCTATCTCTCGTCCTACGATCTTGGTTATGTCTTGAAGGCGCTCTTCGAAACGCATCCCCTCATCGCACTCGACGAATTCCTGCTTCCTGAGCTCCGGCCGAGGAATCGGGGACTGTTTGAGGGGGACTTCGAGTCTGGCACGCCGGTGGAAGATGTCGGCGCCGAGACCCTTGTTCAGTGGGCGAATATCGATCCGGATCGTCGCTATCCGCTGCTTGGCAAAAGCATCTCCATGTTCAAGCGGCGGCAGGGCGAAGAGGAGAATGGTGTCTCCACGCTTTTCCTGGAAATATTGGGCCACGCGCGAGACAAGCGGGCGTTTCTCGGTGATATCTGGTCGCGGCTGCTTCCGCGCAGCCGGGGTGGCTCGCTCGCCGATATCCTGATTCGGCGTCGCGCAGCCATCACAACGTTGGGTGACAATGTCGGAGGCGAGGTTCGGCAATGGGTCACCGACATGCTGCCCGAACTGGAACGCTGGATCGAACATGAGAGCAAGCGCGATCGGGAAGACGAGCAGAGTTTCGAATAGCTGCTGATCCGAGCATCCTCAGTGGGGCTCTGACGTCGATCGCGGCTCGCGCGAAGTCTTAGGCCGGACCCGCCGCCCTTTGCATTTCTGCCCGAAGGCTTCGCGCTGGGCGAATGGCCGGTTTTGGCCGAAGCGAACGTTAGCACCGGACCAGCCGCTTAAGTAGCCCTAGTGTCCGCTTCTGGCCAGAAACAGTCGTTCGCAGCAAACAATCAGGCCAAGCAGCGAAGCGGCTTCGGCTGAGTGAAATGCTTGCCCGGTTCGGGTGTCAGCCACAAATCCAGTTGAAGTGGACAAAAGCTGTCCATCGAATTTGAATTGGCAAAAATGGATTGAATGCTTTCTTTTGGACCTCCGGCGTATCCATGCGACACCTAATGCTGGAATTAAGCCGAGTTGCGAAGCAACTTCGACTTGAATTAATTGTTAGGGGGCGTCCAACTTGTCAAGGATTTCTTGCAAGTAGTTCCGTATTGTCCTCGGCTTAGCGCCATCTGGTTGGGTCGCCTCATATGCGTCTTTTAGGGTTTCACGTCTGCGGTTTAGTGCTGGATCTGCAATGAGAATTGCGAGCGCCTCTAACGTATTAATGACTGTATCTGGAGTGAGCTGGCGCTGCCCTGGCTGAGAAACATCACGCTGAGTGATTCGGGGGCTTGAAACGCTGTACCACGAGAACATGTCCCAGCGCCCCGCATGGCGATCTGTGAGGTGGTCCCGCAGTCGTGCACCGATCGAAGTACCGAATGCCTTGCCTACATAGATTGACTTGTAGTCAGAGTGCAGGACGTAGATTCCTTTTGCCTGCCAGAAATCTATCTGGTGCTTTGTCCCCTTTCTCTTGATGTTGCCGAGAAGCTTCCCCGCGCCAGCGCCCCCGCCGCCCCAGTCAATGATATCTGGATTCCAAAACTGTCCGTAGCACTTTACGAGCACACCAGCCTCCTAACTACGTAATAGCCGGATCCCAAGGTCCGGTTATACGAATCATCCACAGCGCACCGTATGGTGGACTATTCCCTTGATACGACCCAATCTTACGGCGACCGGGTCCGGCTAACAAGCCGATGTGTAGCCGGACCCAGCTAGCGTGCGGAGCGCGCGCTTAGGCGGATGTCTGCTTTGGGTCGAATGCGGACGCTAGCATTTTTGGTCGCGTCGCTTGGTGCCGGAGCGCCTGCCTTTTGCCCACACTAGAGGTTTCATGACATCGGGCGCAGGCCCCAACCACGATGCCCTGTTGAGGAGTGACGTGCTTCCACTGTGCGATGTTTCTTCAGGATAGCTTCTGTCGCCTTATTACTTTCCCAGCACGCAAGATGGATTTCAGGCACCTCGTTCAGTAGTGGATAGCACGATTTCTTCGTGGCAGCAGTGTCAAATATCGAAATTTTGAATAACCGAACCTGCGCAGTACGGTTGCTCCGCAAAGGAGAACCCTCATGTCTATCAAGAGCTTCGACTTAGCTGCCCTGTCAGCTACCCAAGTGATATGCGCCTGCACCTGCGACAACACCGAGATCCCGGCCACCGTCCTGTGGGTGGCACCCGATCAGTGGCCAGCGCGCATCAAGGCCGCATCGGTGCGCGGTACCGCCACAGCTACCACTATTTCGCGCACACGTCGCCCCACCATCACCCCCACCTCTCCAAACCCCCAACTCCAGTTCACCCCATCGTTCGCACCAGCTGCGACCCCCTGCGAGCTTCATCCCACTTCCGCACATCCACCGCACTCCACTTCGCATCATCGCGAATGCTGCCCACCTGTTCGGTTGACCCTCTGCATACCCGAACGCATGGTGCACGCATGAACACACTCACGCGCATTGCCCTGCTCGGCGACGTGGCCAGCATCCGCCAGGGCCACCCCTTTCGCGGTGCCATTGCCGCCGTGCCGGAGGGGGCGGTGCAGGTCATTCAACTCAAGAATCTTGCCGTGGATGGGCTGCAGGAACGCGACCACCTGCTGCGCACCGCGCTGCGTGCGCGCAAGCCGCCCGACTGGGTGCAGGATCAGGATGTTCTGATCGCCGGGCGCGGCAATCACCCGCTGGCGATGCTGCTGCACAACCCGCCAGAATCCACGGTGTGCAGCCCGCACCTGTATGTGCTGCGGGTGTGCACGCCCGATCTGCTGCCGGCCTTCCTGGCGTGGCAGTTGAACCAGCGCGCGGCACAAGCGTACCTGCGCCAGCAGGCGGCGGGGTCGCGCCAGCAGAGCCTGCGCAAAACAGCAGTGGCGCAATTGCCGGTGCATGTGCCGCCGGTGGCGCAGCAGCGGCGCATTGTGGGCATTGCCAGTGCGGCGCAGGCCGAACAGCGCTGCCTGGAAGCGCTGATCCACATTCGCCAACAGGAGATTGCCGTGGTGGCCGAGCAGGTGTTGCAAGGGAGTGGCGCATGAAGATGATGGCGGGCCTGCCCGGTGCACACGCTACGCACGCCGCGCTCAACGCCGCGCGCGATCCTCTCAACGACGCCGCCGACGCCAACGCGGCCACTTACCTGCTATTGGCGCTGTTGCTGCTCAAGATTGCCAGCGACACCGACGCCGCTGCGCAGGACCCGGACCAAACCTACGGCGCGCCGCTGCACTGGCCGCCCACCGCGCCGGGGGCGCAGCTGCTGGTAGTGCCGCCCGAGGCGCGCTTTGAGCTGCTGTTCCGCCAGCGCTTCGCCCCGGGCAACGACCGCCGCATCACCACCGCATTGCAGCAGCTCACCCAGGCCAACCGCGCCACCCTGGCCGAGGTGTTCGATGTGCTGCGCCTGCACGATGGCTGGCCGCGCGATGCCGAGCACCGCGATGTGGCGCTGTCGCGCGTGCTGGGCCGGATGACGGTGCCGGCGCTGGATTTCCGCCCCCTGCGCGGCACCTACCGGGCGGATATCGGGCAGGCAGTGGACCGCCTGCTGGAGCGCAACCAGCCCCGCCGCAGCCCCGCGCCCGTGGCCCACGTACCCGACCCGCTGGGCTGGCTGATGGCCGCGCTGATGGACCCGCGCGAAGACGAAACCATCTGCGATGTGGCCTGCCACCACGGCAGCTTATTGCTGGCGGCCAGCCGCTGGGCGCGTACCACCCACGGCGCGCGCCGGCACCAGTTGCTGGGGCAGGAAGAGCACGACACCGCCTGGGCCTGCGCACGGCTGCGCCTGCTGCTGCATGGGGAAGACAATCACGCCGTGCATGCGGGCACGCCGCTGCTGCACGACACCCTGGTGGATGCCACCGGGCAGTTGCGGCGCTTCCATGTGCAGCTCACGCGCCCGCCGTTTGCGCTGGCGTGGTCGCCCGAGCGCGGCATCCGCGATACGCACCAGCGCTTTGTGCATGGCATGCCACCGCGCCAGTGGGGCCATCTGGCGCTGTTGCAGCACATGTTGAGAACGATGGATCGGCACACCGGGCGCATTGCGATGGTGGTGCCGCACGGGGTGCTGTTCCGCGATGGCGAGGAGGCGTTGATTCGCCGCAGCCTGCTGGACGCCAACCTGATTGATGCGGTGATCGGGCTGCCCGACCGGCTGTTTGCAGGTAGCCCGGTGGCGACCGCGCTGCTGGTGCTGCGCGCGATGCGCAATGACGAGAACGTGCTGTTTGTGGACGCGCGCCAACTGCAGCCGACCACCAAGCGTGGGCCCCGGCTGGACCAGGCCGCCGCCGAGCAGGTGCTGGCGCTGTGCCACCGCCGCGAGGACGTGGCCGGTGTGGCCTGCTTGGCTACGCCCCAAATGCTGGCCCTGCAGGGCAGCAACCTGAGCATTGCGCGTTATGTGCAGCCGGGCGAGCACGCCCAGGTGCCCACGCTTGAGGCGCTTCGCGGGCAACGTGCACGGCTGCGTTCGCGCTTGGGCGCGTTGGAGCAGGCACTGGATGGCGACCTGGCGGAACTGGAAGAGCGGCCGGCGAAAGCGGGCTGACACGGCCGCGCATGTTGGGTTGATCGGCGCACGCTATCTGCTTGCTTCGGTGCATTGAAACTGTTCACTGCGCCGTGCAGCGGATGTGCAGGAAACGGAATGGTGCACACGGTGTGGCACGGTTTGGCTGCGCCAGACTTTGCGCATGCGCTATCGAATCTTCCGCTTCGCCCCGCCGCTGTGCCCTTTACCACTGCAAGGCACGCTGTTATGAGCCGCGCTCCTGTGCGAGGGGTGGTCACCCGCTCCACATTGGGCTGGTTGCAACGCCTGGGCTGGCAGTACCTGGCACCGAACCGTCGCTGCTCCCTGCGCGGCGACGAGGGCAGCGCGCTGCTGGAAGGGCGTTTGCGGCAGTACCTGCAGCAGCTGCGCTTTGAAGCGCATGGCGAGCACTGGCCGCTGGATGCCGAGGCCATTGCGCAGGTGCTGGCGGCGGTAACGCAGGGGCCGCTGCGGCGCGGCTCACAGGCAGGCACCGACGCCCTGCTGGTCGCGCTGCGCAACGGGGTATGCGTAGCGCAGCGGCTGCCCGATGGACGCACGGTGCGGGCCACGGTGCCGCTGGTGGACTGGGCCGAGCCGCTGAATAACCAATGGGACATCGCCGGCGCGCGTGGTGAGGGCCAGACGCTGCTGGATGCGGTGCCGCGCATTGACGTACTGGTGGGCTACGTCAACGGCCTGCCCTTGCTGCGGCTGCTGTGCGTGGAACGCGATGGGCAGGGGCGCTGGGGCCGGGATGACGCGGCCATTGCCCTGCACGGCCAGCAGATGCGGGCCAGCGGCAGTGCGTGCCGCCCGCCGTTGCTGCTGGCATTGGACCGGCGCGGTGGGCGCTATGCGTGCAGCGGCACGCCGGCCAATGGCTGGGTGCGATGGCGCGAGCACGATTGGAGCGCGGATGCCGTGCAGCAGCTGCGCGGCACCGTGCCAATGCCCCGAACCGGGGCTGCCGCAACCAACGGCCGCTGGCTGCGCGCGGTACATGCGCCTTTGCTGGCCGGTGTGGCGGCACCGGCCCGGGTGCTGGCGCTGCTGCGGGGCTTCCTGCACACCGGTGCCGACGGCCAGCCGCGTATTGCGCGGGCGGCGCAGTTCTTCGCGGTGCAGGCGGGACTGGCGCAGTTGCGGCGCGTTGACGCGCAGGGGTGCCGGGGCCGTGGGCACCTGCGGCTGGCAGCCGGCGCCGGCATGGCACTTACGTGGCACTGGCTGGTGCAGCACGTACAGCGCGATCCGTGGCTGCGCCATTGCCGGGTGTTGCTTGTGCAGCAGCGCCCTGCGGTGACGCCCCTGCCGGCTACGCGGGGCGAGCCGGCCTTGTCGCCGGGGCGGCGGCTGGCGGCCTTCATGGCCGACGGGCGCGGCTGCACCCTGCAGACCACGCCGGGCACGCTGCAGGCCTGGCTGCGCCGCCGGGATGCCGGGCATGACGGTGACGACCTGATTGTGCTGGTAGACGCGCACCTGCAGGCCGGCCAGCCGGCGTGGGTGGAACGCGCGCGCGAACGGCTGCCGCGCGCGGGGTGGTTGTGGCTGGGCAGCGGCCCGCTGGGTGAAGGAATGCCGAGCGTGGCAAGCGAGCCCTTGCTGTTTGCATGCAGCACAGCCGACGCCATCGCCGATGGCCTGGTGGTGCCGGTGTACCACCACGCGCTGCAACCCACCCCACCGCGTCTGCAGACAACCAAGCGCGGCGCCACGCCCCTGGCTGAACCGGCCGCACCGCTCAATGGCCGCTGGGCGGCCACCATCGCCCAGCACCTGCGCGACACCTTGCAGCACACCGAGCGCAACCTGCACGCGGTGCTGCTGGTGGCCGATGCCGAAGCCATGCGCCGCTACCAGCGCGCTTTTGTCAGGGACGGAGCGCTGCACAGTGCGATGGTCGGCCCTGGGAACGGCCGGGCCAGCGCGGCGCAGCACCCCGCGCAACTGCTGATTGCCAGCGACCCGCACACGCTGCCCTACCTGGATGCGCGGCTGGCGCTGGTGTATCTGGACACGGCGTTGGACAGCACCGGGTTGGCCCGCGTACTCACCCTGCTCAGCCGCCCGCACCCGCACAAACACTGCGCGTGGCTGGTGCAGCTGCCGGGTGTGCCAGCGCCCTGGCAGCACGGCGTGGCAGATGCCTGGGCCCCATTGCCGTTGCAGCAGGTGCAGGCCGGGTTGCCGCGCGAGCACCGTCGTTTGCGGGCGTTGTTGCCGCCCACCGGCAGCGGGGATTTCCACGCCTGCCGCACCCACCTGGGCCCGCGCTGGAGTATGGATACGCACGGCCATGAGCGCGACCTGCACCGCCTGCGCCGGCGCTGCCTGCACCAGCGCGTGACCCGTTTCGGCCAGCAGTTGCAGGCCGCGATGCTGGCCTTACCCCTCGAGGGGAGCGGGCCCGAGGTGGATACCCCGCAGCAGCGCTACCGGTATGACCTGCATTTCTGTTCGCTGCTGCGCGATGCCGTGGCCAATGAAGCGTGCGAAGCACATTTGAACGCGGACGAGGATGTACGCATTCGCCATTGGGCGCGCGAACGGGCGCCGGAGGTGCGCGATGCGGGATGGGACTACCTTGGCCCGGCAGACGCCCTGCCCGCCCACCCGCGCTGCGATGCGGATGTGCTGCACAGCCAATTGCGCCGCCAGCTGGAAACCAGCACGGCCGGCGCTGCTGCGCGACTGCAGCTGCAACGGCAGCTGCACGGGCTGTTGGCCGCGCCGCACGCGCCGGCCGAGCGGCTGCGCCAGTTGCAGGCGTTGCAGGCATTGCAGGTGCTGCGGAGCCGGGCGCTGGAACTGCCCGCCCCTGGCGATGTGCCGGCGGTGCAACTGGCGTGCCGCAGCGTGCTGGTGCGCACCTTGGGCGCGCCGAAGAACACGGAACAACGGCAGCTGCATCACGCCTTGGCCGATCAGCTGGCGAGCGCCATTGGCGCGGCGCACGCGGCACAACCACGCGCGCCGCACCTGGCGCTGGCCGACCTGCAACGGCGGCTGGCCCCGGCACTGGCCGCGGTACTGTCGCCCACGCACAGCGAGGCCGTGTTGGCCCAGTTGCCGACATTGCTGGCCGACACCGCACCTACCCCCACGTAGAGCGGGGCTCTGCCCCGCTGCCATTGATTCCCGAACAGCCGGGCAGGGCCCGGCTCTACGGCTTGGGGCAGCCAGGCACCGCCTGGCGTTACGGCATGACCGGCGGCACGTAGGTCAACGTCATGCCCAGCAGCCACAACAACCCCAGCACCAAGGGGATGTGCACCAGCAGCTGGATGAAGGTAAAGCCGACAATGTCGCGCGCCTTCAGGCCCAACACGCCCAGCAGCGGCAGCATCCAGAACGGGTTGATCAGGTTGGGCAGCGCTTCGGCAGCGTTGTATACCTGCACGGCCCAGCCCAGGTGCGCCTTGAGCTCGTTGGCGGCCTGCATCACATACGGCGCCTCGATGATCCACTTGCCGCCGCCCGAGGGCACGAAGAAGCCCAGCACCGCCGAGTACACGCCCATGACCAGGGCGAAGGTGTCGGCGGTGGCGATGTGCACGAACAGGCTGGACAACCGGTGTGCCAGGGTTTCATCGCCGCTGCCCACCGCGTGGGTGAGGATCATGGCGATGCCGCCGTACAGCGGGAACTGGATGAGTACGCCAGTGGTGCTGGGCACCGCCCTGGCCACGGCGTTGAGGAAGCTTCGCGGGCGCCAGTGCAGCAGCAGGCCCAGCGAAATGAACAGGAAGTTGTAGGTGTTGAGGTTGGCGATGGCGCTTACCAGCGGCTTGCTGGCGAATTCGCCAAACAGCCAGCCGAATGCCAGCAGCGAAAGCAGCACGGTGAGCAGCGGGCTGTATTCCAGCCACTCGCCAGGGCGAGTGCGCGGCTGCAGGGGTTGCGGTTCGGCCTGGGCGGCACCGTCGAAGTCCCGCGCGGTGCGGGCGGTGGCCGGGCCGGGCGCGGTGAGCCAGGCGATCAGCAGCGACACCAGGATCAACGCGGCGGTGAGCGCGATGGACTGCCACAGGAAGATGGTTTCGGTGAAGGGCAGCACCCCGGTAATTTCCACCAGCCCCGGCGGCATGCTGGCCGGGTTGGCCTGCAGCTGGGCGGCCGAGGAACTCAGGCCCATCGCCCACACCGCGCCGAGCCCTAGGTAGGCCGAGGCGCCGGCGGCGCGGTAATCCATTTTGAGGTCTTCGCGGCGCGCCAGCGCGCGCACCAGCAAGCCGCCGAACACCAGCGAGAAGCCCCAGCTGAGCAGCGAAGCCAGCATGCTCACCAGGCCCACGTACACCACCGCGCCGCGGCCGGTGCGCGGCACCCGCGCCAGCTGGTCGATGAAGCGCGCCACGATGGGTGCGGTGGCCAGGGCGTAGCCGCCGATGACCACGAAGGCCATCTGCATGGTGAAGGGAATGAGGCTCCAGAAGCCTTCGCCGAACGCGCTGGCGGTGGCCTGCGGGGTGGCGCCGAAGCCGATGGCGGCGGCCGCCACGATGACCACGCCAAGCACGGCGAACACGTAGGCGTCGGGGAACCATTTTTCGGCCCACGCGGCCGAGCGCAGTGCTGCGCGCGCCATCCAACCGTCTTGTGCTGCTGTGGACGTGGCCATCGCCCTACCCTCCCAGGTGATTCAGATGGGGAGCAGTGTGTGGGTTGGGTGGCGGGCTGTCAGTCGCCTATTGGTCGTAGGGGCGAGGTGCTGAGGTGCAGGCTGCGGGGCGGCTGTTTGGGGTGGTCGGGAGCCGGCCAGCGGCCGGCACTACCGGGTCGGGGGACCCCGACCGATCCGTAGGCCCCGACCGTTGGCCGGGGCTTAATGAAACGCCAGGGCGGCGGCGATGCCCGCGAACAGGGTGGCGCCCACCCAGTTGTTGTGCAGGAAGGCCTTGAAGCAGGCATCGCGCTCGCGTTTGCGGCAGATCATGAACTGGTAGGCGATCAGCAGCGCGGCCACGCCCACCGACATCCAGTACGCCGCGCCCAGGCCGGCGCGCACGCCCACCAGGCCCATGGTGCCCAGGAACAGGGTGAACAGGATGCCCTGGATGACCAGGTCCAGGTCGCCGAACAGGATGGCGGTGGAATGGGAGCCCATCTTGAGGTCGTCGTCGCGGTCCACCATGGCGTACCAGGTGTCGTAGGCGGTGGACCACAGGATGTTGGCGCCATACAGCAGCCAGCCCACCACCGGCACTTCGCCCTGCACGGCGGCGAACGCCATCGGGATGCCCCAGCCGAAGGCCATGCCCAGGTACACCTGCGGCAGGTGGGTGTAGCGCTTGAGGTAGGGGTAGCTGGCGGCCAGGAAGATGCCGATGAAGCTCAAGCCGATGGTCAGTCGGTTCAGGGTGAGCACCAGCGCGAAGGCCACCAGCATCAACCCGGCGAACAGCAGCAGCGCCTCGCGCCCGGACACCCGGCCGCTGGCCAGCGGGCGGTCCTTGGTGCGCTTGACGTGCGGGTCCAGCCAGCGGTCGGCGTAGTCGTTGATGACGCAGCCGGCCGAACGCGTCAGCCAGACCCCGGCGCTGAACACGAACAGGGTCCACAGCGGCGGCAGGCCACCGGCGGCCAGCCACAGCGCCCACCAGGTGGGCCACAGCAGCAGCAGGGTGCCGATCGGGCGATCGGCGCGCATCAGTTTCCAGTACTGGCCCCAACGCGACGGTGCGGGACCGTCGGGGGCTTCAAAACGTTCGTAAGCCATGCGCAAAGGATACCGCCAAGCCCCGCCGCGAGCGTTGCCGTGCCGGGCAATTGAACGGGGGGCAGACCTGCGCCGCGTTTACCGCTAGAATGCTCGTCCCGCGCCACCACGGCGTTCGGCGGCCAGCACCGGCGCCCGGGACTGCAGGACACAACGCGCTCGTAGCTCAGCCGGATAGAGTAGTGGCTTCCGAAGCCATTGGTCGGGGGTTCGAATCCCTCCGGGCGCACCATCCTTGCCTTGTGGCCCATCGCCACACCCCCTGAACGTCCAGAACCCTGCCCTGCGTCGCAGCCATTGCGATACCTGCAGCCCAGGATGCGTCGTGCGGTGGTCCGCCCCGATCCGGTTTGCGTAGACTCGTCCCCATGGGCATTGCCTTGCCAGCGCAGGACACCTTCGGCTTCGGCCTGTATTCGTCAGGGCGCCGCACCTGCGGGCGTCGCGGGGAAGGTTGATTCCCATCAAACCGACACGTTGACGGCCGTGGCGAGGGTGGGTGAAACGAGACCGGGGGAGAGCCCGGCGCTCAGGAATGGGGTCGGGTACGGGACAGACTGCCGGGCCAGGACGACGCAGACCCGAATCGCGTATTCAGCCACGCACTTGCAATCCGTCGCATCATCACTGCTGGTCTGCAACGGAAGCGAGACATGGCACGGAACTGGATTGTGAAGGGGGACCCGACCTCCAGCGGCGGTCAGATGATCACGGCGTCGAACGAAACCGACATCGACGGCGTTGGCGTCGCGCGCGTCGGCGACAAGGCGACCTGCCCGACGTTGCACAAGGGCGTGTTTCCCATCATCGAAGGTGATATCACGATCATCGTAGATGGTCAGCCCGTTGCGCTGCATGGGAGCGCGCTGGCATGCGGCTGCCGGGTATTGTCCGCCAAGCAAAGCCATGTGCATGTCATCGATGAGGCAGGTGGACGTAGCTCCGGCAAGGCGGCAGCCGTTGCTGGCGCAACTGCGGTGCTCATCAGCAAGCTTCCGACCGCTTTCGATCAGGCGCTCCGATTCGTCGGCACGCATGGAACACCCTTGGCCGACGTGCCGTACACGCTGCATCTGGACGATGGGCGATCAGTCAGCGGCACCACCAATGCTGACGGTGAAACCTCGCGTGTATCGACCGAGCAGAGCCAAGCGATCGTACGCGCCGAGCTGCGCCCCCCCACGCAACCGGTCGGCTGCTGTGCACGCGTTGCACCGGAGAGCGCTGATGAAGCCGAATTGTTCGATCTCGATGGCGTGATTACCACTCCCGAGGGCATGGGCACATCGGTCGTACCGGTGAGTGCGCCCGGCCATGAGCGCGGCCTGTCATCAGGCGAGATTGAGATGGCACGACTGGTGTTCGGCGACGCGGTCGACTACGGCAAGGTGAAGGTTCACAACCACGGGTACTGGATGTTCTTGGGTTTCCAGGACAAAGACACCGCCGTTACGCCCAACGGGCAGATGTACTTCCCGAAGGGCATCTATCGCGAGGATTACTCAGCGGGCGACGTGGACTACCAGCAGTTCTTCATCCACGAGATGACACATGTCTGGCAGTATCAACTGGGCTACAACGTCAAGCTGGTCAGAGCCCCGCGACCCAACATGAGTTACGACTATGTGCTCGACCAGACGCGTCTGTTCCATGACTACAACATGGAGGCTCAGGGCGACATCTTGGCGGACTACTTCCTCGTCGCCTTCCGTGACTCGCAACTGATCGTGAACAATGCCCGATATCGCACCACGGTCGGGCTCATTGCGCAGCTGGAACATACGCTCTCCGCGTTCCTTTCCGACCGCAGCAGCAAGGATAACCTTCCGAGGACGACCCGATGATGCGAGTGCAACTGCCATTGGCCCTGCTGGGCCTTCTCCTGCCGATGATGGCCAGCTGTGCATCGCCACCGGGGCGCTATCAGTCGGCGACGATCCAGGATCGCGATGGTTTGCCCTGTTTTGGGGTACCTGACACGCGGGAAACACGCACCACCGCGCCGATCATTGCAAGAGTGTCGGTAAGAGCCAGTGGTGCGGGAGGCGTACCCGTGTGGGAGCACATCTTCCTGCGGTCGGGAACTGCCGAACCTGCGCTGCCGCCCAGCCAGTGCCTTGTTTATGGTCACGGGGACGCGTCCGCCCCTGCGTTACGGGCGGGAACGCGCTATGAGGTGGTTATGTCGGGGTATACACCGGGCACGCCAGGCAAGCAGGGGGAGGCACAGAAGCGTGTGTTCGGCAGCTGCTTCGATGTGGTGGACGTCGCCGGGAAGGGCGTGATTACGTCCGTGGTAGCAGATTGCGCGACCGCGCGCGCTTCTGGGACGGCCCCCGTACCCCAGGGTGGCAGGTAGCGAATGGGGAAACCACGGTAGGGGCGTGCCGTGCGTGCGCTTTGGCGTTTGGGGGAGGTTGCGTGCAGCCACCCATGGGGTGGCTCTACCCTTAGCGCGCGTAGAGGGAACGGGGGTCGGGTACCGGACAGACAGCCGGGGCCAGGGCGAGGTCTTCCCACCTGCCTGGCAGTGGCGAACCGCGTGTGCGGTCCACGACGTCCGTGTCGTTGTCCTGTCCGGTGGCCCGGTTGAAACGGTCAGGTGGTGAGCAGGTCCTTGAAGCGGGCCAGCGAGGCCATGTGGAAATGCACCAAGGCCAGCCAGCCCTGGCGGTGCCAGGCCAGCACGGTGGCGTCGGGGAGTGCGGCGAAGCGTTCGGCGTCGATCAGCTGGAAGCCGAGCAGGCTGGACTGGCGGCCGTCGGGGTGCACGACGTCGGCCTGGCGTTCGACCAATACGCCGGCAGTGACCAGTGCGGCGCTGAAGGCAGCCGTGGCGGTGGCGTCGCGGGTGAAGGCTTCGCAGAACGCCAGGGCCTGGCGGGTGAGCGCGCTGGGCTGGCCGTCGGCCTCGAACAAGGGCTGGCCTTCATCGCCGTCGGTACGCAGCATCGGCGCGTCGGCGTCGATGGCCAGTACATGGCCGTCGGGGCCGGTGGTGCGGGCGAACACGAACGGATAGCGGCGCACATACGCAGGCACGTAGGTGCCGGTCTGCCAGTGATTAGCCACCACGAAGCGGTTGTGTTCGGCCTGCAGGCCAAGCACGGCCACCGGGGCGGCATCGGTGCCGACAAATACCACCGGGTAGTCGCGGGCGGCCGCGGCGAATTCGCCGATGACCAGCGGAACGGCATGGCTGGCGGCGGCGAACGCGGCGTCGCCGGGCAGCAGGCGCCAGTGCGCGTGGGTGTGCGAGGAGAGCACTACCGGGGTGCGGTACAGCGGCGGCGAGGTCGGCGCAGCGGCGTCGGCGTCCATCGCATCGGGCACGACCTGGTCGGGTGCATCAGGCAGCGTGTGCAGGGTGTCGTCAGTGGTCATGGGGTATCCCGCAGGGAAACGGCCGGCGCGGGCGCACCGGCCAACAGGTCAGAAGCCAGCGTTCACTTCGAGCTGGAAGACGTCGATGGACTGCGGCGCGCCGGTGACTTCCTTGGCCGCCATCAAGCGGCCGGTCAGCCACACGTTCTTGTCGAACATGTAGGAGCTGCCCAGGTAGTAGCCCTTGGCATTGGTGCCGCCCAGGTGGAAGTTGGAATCGTTGTAGGCGTCGGGCAGCGCGTCGGCTTCCAGGCGCTTGTAGCCCAGCCACACGTTCCAGTCGCCGGCCTGCTTGAGCGCCAGCTGGCCGAAGGTGGCCTGCGCCATGTAGGCCATGTCACCGCTCTGGATGTCCTGCGGGCCGGCCACTCCGTTGGCGGCCGCCCCCAGGTTGGTGACGATGCCGCCCTGCGCGCGCGACCACATGCGGTTGCGGTCGAAGGCGAGGTTCTTGATGCCGTGGCCTTCCAGGCGCAGCGCGTAGCCGGCGAAGGTGGGGGTTTCCCAGGCCAGGTTGAGGTCCAGCAGTTCGAATTCGGAGGCCAGGCCCACGTACTGCGGCATCGGGGTGTTGGCCGGGTCGAGCGGATCAAGCGCGATGTTCCGCAGCAGCATCAGCGTGTTGCCCTTCTGCATGAAGGCCGGGCGTGACCAGTCGCTGCTGCAGTGGTCGGCACCGGCGTACAGCGCGCAGGGCTGGGAGTACTCGCCGGCGATGTTGCGGAAGTCGAAGTAACCCACCGCGGCGCGCAGTTTCTGCTGGTCGCCGAACTGCCAGTCGGCGCCGACCTGCACGCCGTTGAGCCACTTGTTCTCGCTCTTCATCTTGGTCTGGCTGGTGTTCGGGAAACCGTCGGACGAGTACTCCAGCGGGGTCAGGCCGAGCGTGGCGAACAGCGACAGCCCCTCGCCGCCCAGCGGATGGGCGTACTTGAAGGCCAGGCCGTCGAAGTTGAGGTCGTTGGAGAACAGCGTGTCGGTGGACCAGTACGGGTTGCCGAAGCGGCCGCCGATGATGTCCAGACCCTGCACCGGCGCGTAGGACAGCCAGGCCTGGTCGAGCCAGGCGTCCTTCTTGGCCAGGCCGCCGCCCAGGGTCTGGGTGGACGACACCGGGCCGTTGTCGTTGCCGGTGGCCAGGCGCACGCCGGCGCGGGTGTGTTCGCCCAGCTCGGCCACCACGCCCAGGCGCGCGCGGATGCGCCAGGAGTTGTTGCGGTCTTCGCGGGTGTTGCGCAGCGGCGGCAGGCCCAGGTTGGTGTTGCCGTTGACGTCGTAGCCGTTGCCGGCGTTGATGCGCGCCCAGTCCACTTCGATGTCGCTGTTGCGGTCCGAATACAGGCGGCTTTCATTGCGCACGCGCACGTCACCCTGCACGCGCAGGCGCTGGGTCCAGTCGGGCACCTGGTCCGGTGCGGCCCAGCCTTCGGCCTTGGCCTGGGCCATCACGCTGGTCTTGAGTTCCTCGCGGATCTCATCGCGCACGGTCTGCGGGATGTACGGTACCCGCACGTCGCCGGGCTGCGCGGCGATGGCGCCGGTGGCTGCGGCCGGGCGCGCCACGGCGGCTTCGCGCTGGGCTTCCAGCAGCAGTGCCTGGCCCGCCTCGGGCTTGAGCGCGCCACTGTCGATCAGGCCGCGGATCAGCTTGATCATCGTGCTTTCGCCGCTGCCGTCCCGGGCATGGGCGGCGCCGCTGGCCAGCACCAGCACGACACCGGCGGCGAGGGCGGAACGGCGCAGGCCCAGCAGCGCGGCGGAATAGGTTGAACGGGTCATCAGCTTGCTCGCAGAAAAAGGAAAGTCGGGAAGAAGGAGGCAGCCGCGCCTAGCCGGCCGGGCGCCGGCCCTGCACCAGCACGCGTGCAGGGAAATCCAGCGACGCCGGCGGGCGCTCGTCGATGCGGCCCACCGCGCGGATGGCCTGCAGCACGCGTTCGTCGGCCTCGGGGTTGCCGCTGCCGCGCAGCAGTTCCACCCGCGTGACCGCACCCGTGGGGTCCAGCCAGATGTTGACGGTGAGCTGGAACGCCAGCCGGCGAACCTGCTCGTCGCGTGCCACCGCCTGCTGCAGCACGTAGCCCAGGTAGCGCCCGTAGGTGGCGTTGCCCGCGCCACCGCCACCGGTGCCACTGCGGCCACCGCCGCTGCCGGACTGGATGCCGAAACTGTCGGTGCCGGCCTGCGCGGTGGCGTCCATGGTCACCGGGTCGGCGGTGTCCGGGGTGGGCGCTTCCTCGGTGGGCTTGGGCACCTCGTCCAGCGGCTCCGGTTCGGGCATCACCTCGTCGGGCTTGGGTTCCGGCTCGGGTTCCGGTTCCGGCGGCGGTGGGGGCGGCGGTGGGGGCAGCATCACCATCGGCACCTCCACCTGCGGGCGGCGGGTACTGGCGGTGTCCTTGAACAGCAGCAGCCATGCCAGCAGCGCCAGCAGCGCGATGCCGACCAGCAGCGCGGCCAGCGGCCACCAGCGCTGCCAGCCGGCCGCGCCGCGTGCACGGGGATTGAGTGCAGTCACGCCATCACCCCTGTGGTTTGCCGGTCACCAGGCCGACCTGGTTGAGGTCGATCCGGCGCAGCAGGTCAAGAACCTCCACCACGCGTGCGTACTGCACCTGGGCGTCGCCGCGCACGATCACCGGGAAGTCGGGGGTGAGTGCCTTTTCGGTGCGCAGGCGGTCTTCCAGCTCGGCCAGGCTGACCGGGTAGGCATCGAGGAAGATCTGCCCGGCGTTGTCGACGGTGATCGCCTTGGTCTTCGGCTTTTCCAGCGCCATGCTGGCGCTGGCCTTGGGCAGGTTGACCTGGATTCCCGGAATGGAGGCGTTGCTGGTGAGGATGAAGATCACCAGCACCACCAGCAGCACGTCGACGAACGGGGTGACGTTGATGCCCTTCTCGCGCTTCTTGATGCCGAACCGTTTTGCCCTGGCCATGGTCGTGCGCCTCAGGCCTGGACCGGACGCGCGACGGCGGCCGGTGCGCTGCGGTCGAACTCTTCGGCCAGCCGCGCGGTGAACTCGTCCACGAACACCGACATGTCCGCGGCAATGGCTTCGGCACGCGAGGCCAGCCAGTTGTAGCCAAACAACGCGGGGATCGCCACGCCCAGGCCGGCGGCGGTACACAGCAGCGCGGCGGCCATGCCGGGTGCCACCGAGTTGATGTCCACTGCACCGGCCATCGCGGCCACCACGAACACCAGCATGATGCCGATCACCGTGCCGAACAGGCCGATGTACGGCGCGCCTTCGATGGTGGTGGACAGCCAGTTCATGCGCTTGGACATGCGCTCGGTTTCGCGCGTGACTTCGGCGTCCATCGAGGCGCGGATGGAGGTGATGGCCGCTGCGGTGAGGCCGTGGTGGTGCGAGCCGCGGCCATCCATTTCTTCCATGGCGATGCGGTACAGGCGCCACAGGGTGGAGCTCTCGCGGATCTGCGGGGCCAGCGTGCCGGTGCGTTCCAGTTCCTGCAGCGACGCCACCGGCGCGCCGGTCACCTTGCGGTACTGCGCGGTGAAGGCCTCGTTGGCCTTGGCCACGATGCCGAAGTAGCGGCTCTTGGTGATCATGATGGCCCACGACAGCAGCAGCATCAGGCCGAGCATGGCCACCACCACCCAGGCGTCGACCGGCATCGCCTTGAGGATGAAGCCGAAGTGGCTGACGCCGGCGGACTGTTCGTCTTCGCCGAAGGCGACCAGGCGCGATTCGGCGCCCTGCGCGGTGGCATCGGCCAGCAGCTGGGTGGCCGGGCGGGCCACCTTGGACACGCGCAGTTCGTCGATGTCACCCAGGAACGGCTGGGCCATGGCCACCGCTGCGGTGGCGCCTGCGGCCGGGGCCACGTCGGCGCCCAGCAGTGCTTCACCGGCCAAGGCCGGCAGGCTGGCCTCGATGCGGGTGGCCTCGCGGCCGCCCACGTACAGCACCACCGCGCCATCGCTGGCGGTCACCGCCAGGTGCGCCCACTGCCCCGCCGCCAGCGCCGGCACCGGTTGGCTGCGTTGCTGGTTGACGCGCACGTAGGGCACGCCGTTGTCCAGGCCGATGATCAGCACGTTGTCGCCTTCGCGGCGGCTGTAGATGGCCTGGTCCGGGCCCAGCTGGGCCGGCTTGATCCAGGCCGAGACGGTCATCGCACCGTTGGCGGCCAGGGCCAGCGACGGCGAGCCGGGCAGGTGCAGCGGCTGGCCGGCCAACTGCGCGCCGCGCCCGATGATGGCGCCGTCGGCGGCCTTGAACGGGCCACTGGGATGGTTGACGTAGGCGGTGGTGTCGCGCGGCTCGTTGCCTTCGGCGAAGTGGTACACGGCGCTGTAGTCCGGGTCGAACACGCGCTGGCCGTTGCCCGCCGCCGGTGCACCGGCGTTGCCGTAGTACATCCACAGGGTCTGCGGCGCGGTGCCGCTGATGGCCGGCACGTCCACCCAGATCAGGGCCATGCCCAGGCTGGCGTCGTACTGTTCCACCTGGTGGTTGAGCACGGTGCGGCCGTCGGCACCGATGAAGCGGATGTCGCTGCCGCCGTCGGCCACGCCGTCGAAGGCGAAGTTGCCGGTGTGCAGGCGCACCAGCACGGGCGTGCGGCCGAGGTTGCCGCCGAGCGCGGCGCCGTTGGGGCCGGCATCCACGGTGATCGGTTTGCGGTATTTCCAGTCGGCCTGCCACCACGGGGTATCGGCACGGGCGGTGCCGAGCGTGCACATGCTCAGGCAGAACAACAACAGGGCAAGAAGGCGTTGCATGGGAACTATCTCCGGGGAAGTCGGGGGTCGGGCTCAGTAACTGGCGCCGACGCTCAGGTGCAGTCGGTTCGCGCCCTTGGTGGTGGTGGGGCCATCGCTGAGCGTGTGGCCGTAATCCAGGCGCAGGTTGAAGTGGTCGCTGATGCGCAGGCTGCTGCCCAGGCCGGCGGCGGACATCCAGCTGCTGTCGGCCTGCTCGGGCAGCGGCCGGCGCAGGCCCAGCCAGGCGCCATCGACGAAGGCGTACAGGCGCCAGTCCTGCAGCCCCCACAGCGCGAACGGGCGGGTGCGCCATTCCAGCGTGGCCAGCGCGCCGTAATCGCCGATGCCTTCGGCCGAGCGGTAGCCGCGCGTGGTGTACATGCCACCGGCGGCGAACTGCTCGCCGGAGACCAGCGGCTGGTCGGTCATCTGTGCGGAGATGCGCGCGAACCACTGCGCGCCGCTGTCCAGGGTGTAGGTGTCGCTGAGGTCCAGCTTGAGCGCGAAGAAGCTGGAATCGGCGTAGGCGCGCTTCCAGTCGAACTCATCGTCACTGCTGCCGTAGCCGAGCAGGCTGCGCGCGCCGAACACGGCCTGCAGCGCCACGCTGAGCTGGTGTTTGTCGCCCTGGCGGAAGCCGCTGTAGCCGAGCGTCAGCGGCGCGTACTTGAGCGGGGCGAAGTCGGACGCCTGGCCGACCATGGCCACCGATTCGTCCAGGTCCTTGAAGTCGATGCCGGCCGACAGCTGGTGCCACCACGCGCCGGTCATGGGCAGGCTGTGGTTGAGCTTGACGCCCAGGGCATGGCCCTTGCCGGTGACGTTGGTCTGGCCGCTGGAGACCACGTTGCTGTCGGAGCGGTAGCCGGAGAATTCCAGCATCCAGTCCGGGCTGCCCAGCGGCAGGCCGTAGGACGCCGACAGCACGTTGGCCTGGTCCAGGTCCTGCGGGGCCGCGAAGAAGGTGAGCGAGGCGGTGTGGTCTTTCTGCCACAGGTTGTCGTGGCCGATGCTGACGATGCTGCGCAGCGGCTCGGTGTCCACGCTGTGGTCGTTGTTGACCGTGGCGCTGAACCGCCAGGGCGTCTTGTCCTCCACCTTCAGCTCCACGTCCATGGTGCCTTCGGCGGTGCCCTGCTTGACCAGCGGCACCACCTGGCGCTTGCCGCCGCGGTTGAGTTCAGTGAGTTCGCGCTGCGTACCGTCGAAATCGGGTACCTGGCCCGGCTGAAGCGCGGGCACGCGTTCGCGCAGGCGCGCGGCGTCGTTGTAGCGTGCGCCCACCACGTTGACCTGACCCACGCGGGTTTCGGTCACCTGCAGGATCACCACGCCGCCGCTGACCTGCTGCTCGGGCAGGTCGACGTACACCGACTGGTAGCCCTTGCGCTGGTACGCGGCCTGCAGCGCCAGCCGTGCGGCGTCCACGTCCTGCAGGGTGCGGTCGGGGCCCAGGTGCGGGGTGACCGCGCGCTCGATGTCGCGCGCGTCCAGCACGCTGTTGCCGCGCACCAGGTACTCGTTGATGGTGACGCGCGCGGCGGCCGGTGTGTCGCTGGCAGCGGGCGTGGCCGCGGTGCCGCCGGCCGGTGCCTGCTGCGCGGCGGCCAGCGGCATCACGCACAGCAGGCACAGCGGCAGCGGCGACCAGGCCATCGCCTTGGGGGTTGAAGACATCAGGAGCTTCTCACTGCGGAAGGGGGAAGGGACACGCGCTGCGGTGGCCGCGATGGTGCGCAACGCGGGTAACACCGGCGTTGCACGCGCAAGGCAGTTGCGGCGCATTGGCCGCACCGGGCCGTGGCCACGCGCGGTGGCCGTGGAAATGTGGGGCGTCATGCTCACTGCCGTTGCGTGCCCGGGGCGGCCATGCGCGCACGTTGTTCGGCACTCAGTTCGCCCATGCCCACCACCTGCACCACGCTGTCCGGGTCGTAGCGGTCATCGCCCTTGGCCGGGGTGACGCTGCTGGTCTCCTCGCCAAAGCCCAGCACCTGCACGCTGATGGTGGACGGCTGCGCCTGGCGGGTTTGGCGCTTGACCATGTCCTGCGCGGCCTGCACGGCGTTGTTGGCCGCCGCGCTGGCCGAGGTCAGTGCGTTGACGTTCACCGCCGCCACCATCGGAATACCCACGGCCTTGCCCTGCACCTGGATGTTGTCGGCGTTGAGCACCTGCAGCGCGGCCAGGTTGACGTTGCCCGACACGCGGATACCCGCTTCGCCCGCATCGATGGTGCCCAGCGGCGCGATCAGGTCGATGTCGCCCGGCGGTACTTCGGCGATCGGGTTGAGCGTGGCGATGCCGGCGCCGGTGCTGGGCGTGTTCGGCGACAGCGCCACGTTGCCGACGCTGTCGTACACGCGGCGCTGCGGGGTGTAGACCACGGTGGTCTTGCTGCCGCGCCCGGCGTTGATGTCGCCCTCTGCCGACCAGGCCAGCACGTTGCCACCGAAGGTGGTGAAGATGCGGCTCTGGCCCAGCAGCAGGCTGCCGCGCGCATAGATGTTGATGTCGCCCTCGCCCTGGGTGAGCACGCCCGACCCCGGCCCCGGCACGAAGCCGCCGTCGACGCCCACCAGCGCGCGTCCACCGGGTACCAGCAGGCTGATGTCGCCGCCGAAATCGGTATGGATGCCGGCATCGTTGACCAGGTAGAACGGCAGCCCCTCGCTGGGACGACCGGCGGCGATCCACTCGGCCTCGGTCACGTAGCGTTTGCCCGGCAGCGGGCGGCGGGTGGCCACCACGTCGCCGGTCTTCTCGAAGTACAGGGCGCTGCTGAACATGGTGAGGTCGCCGCGGTAGGCGATCTCGCTGCCCTTGGCATCCTTGGCCGGCAGCAGCGTGGCGATGGCTTCGCGGCCGCGCAGGTAGCTGCCCTCGCGCGGGCCGTCCACGTCGGTGTACTCGCGGCCGCCGGCCTTGAGTTCGGCGTAGTACACGTTGCGCAGGAACGCGCTCTGCTGTTCGGCCGGCAGCTGCGCGAAGAACGCCTGGGCGTCCATGCTGGCCGCGTCGAAATGCAGGCCCCGGCCATTGGCTCCGCCGAAGCGGGCGGTAAGCCAGTTCACCAGATGCAGCTGGCTGTCCTGCTTGAACTCGCGGGCCAGGTCGCGGTTGGCCGCGCCGGTGCCGCCGCTGGCGGTGGCCGCATCGCGCGCCTGGTCCAGCGTCTGCTGCTGTTGTGCGAGGAACGCAGCAGCACCGGCCTCGTCGCCGCCGTAACCGAATTCGTTCTTCAGCCACTGCGCCAGCGAGGTGGCGCCACCATACACACGCACCACCTTGCCGGCCTGTTCGCCCAGCGCGCGGTTGGGATCGGCCAGGTTGGCCGCGGCCAGGTAACGCGCGGCGAAGCCGGTCCAATCCGCACCGTGCGGGCCGACGCCGGCAGCCACGGCAATGGCGGCCCCGCTGCTGCGGTCACCGGCGCCCCCGTTGGCCACCGGGCCCAGGCTGCGCAGTTCGCCCTTGTCGGCCATGTACAGGTCACGGCCGGCGCTGATGTCGAGCAGGCCGGGGCCGGCGATGTAGAAGGTGCTGAAGCGGATGTCACGGCCGGCCTGCACCACCGACACGTCGTCGGCGCTGGTATGCACGATCAGGTTGCCGCGCGCGGTGCCGACGCCGATGAAGGTCGGTTTGGGCGCGGCCGTGGGGTCGCCGCCCTTGAGCTGGCCGAACCAGCCCAGTGCGCCATCGTTGTTGCCGTACACCATGCCCACGTTGTCCAGCGCGCCCAGTGGCGTGCCCGAATTGACGATGTCACGCCCGGCACGGATGGCGACCGCGCCGCCACCGTCGTACCAGGTGGTGGTGTCGGTCCGGACGGCACCATTGCTCAGCACGTTGTTGGTGGTGGTGACGATGCTGCCGGTGCGCAGGCCCACCAGGTCACCGGTGAGCGCGTAGTACCGCGACGGCACCTGGCCCACGTACACGTGTCCCGATGCGCTGGGGGCGGTGAACGCGAACAGGGGGTAGGCCTGCGCCGAACTGCTGGGGTCGTTGCCAGACAGCAGCACGCTGGGCGCCAGGCCGGTGGGGCTGACGTTGTGGATGAACCGGCGGCCGTACCAGACCGTGTCGGCCAGGCCCACGAAGCCGGGATTGAACGGGCTGGGCAACGCGGTCGGGTCGGCGCCGGACGCACCCAGACCGGTGCCGTTGGCATAGATCGAGCCGGCCGCAAGCAGTTCCAGCTGGCCGGTGCCGCGCGCGGTGAACACATCGTCCACCGGCGACGGCGCCAGCACCACGCCGGCCACGAAGTTCTCGTTGTTGGTGCCCTGGATCGCCGCGGTGCGCGGGGTGCCGTAGTAGATGCTGCCGCTGGCGGCGGTGGCGCGCAGCACCGACGGGTACACATGGTTGCCGTCAGTGGCCTGGGCGTCGTTGCGGGTGTTGCGGTCAAGCATGGCCAGCGACGGGGTGAGGTTGCCACCGGCGGCCATCAGGTCCACCGCCGTGGACGGCGTCCACAGCGAGAACCAGCTCCAGCCGCCATCCTGGTAGGCCGCGCCGTCCACGTTGAAGGGCGTGCTGTTGTTGAACTGGGGCACGCGCCCGGGGTCGGTGACGGTGCCCAGCACCAGGTCGCCACGGGCGTCCAGGCGTGCGCCGGCATCGCCGAGCACCAGCACCGGGCCGCCTGCCGACGTGGCCGCTGTCGCGCTGTACATGTCGTACGGGCGCGATTCCTTGGCGTCCTGGCGGCTGCCGTAGCGCAGCTCCACGCCGCCTACCGCACCGGCTTCCAGGCGCAGCGCACCGCGCAGGTTGGTGAAGCTGCCGTTGAGTTCCAGGTGATGGATGTCGTTGACGGTGACCAGGTTGGCCTCCGGCGGGCTGTTGCTGCCGGTGTACGAGCGCAGCGCAGGGTCGGCGTTGAGGCCGCCGCCGATGCGGATGTCCAGGTCGCCGCCGCCGGTCTGCACCAGGGTGCCGTCGGCGGTGACGCGACCGGTGCTGGCCACGGCCAGGTTGAGACCGGCGCTGCGGTTGATGTGGACCCCGCCGTGGTCGCCCCGCCCCTGCAGCATGCCGGCGTCTCCGGTCGCGTCCAGCAGCAGGTTGCCGCCACCGAGCGTGCCGAACCCGGTGAAGCCGATCAGCCGCGGCATTTCCACGAAGTTGGCGTAGTAGTTGGCGCCGTTGGGTGCCGCCACGTAGGTGCCGAAGTTGATCCACCACGCGGTGGGCAGGCCATCGGCCCCGCCCTGCACGCTGCCGGTGCCCTGCCGCCACAGCCAATTGCCCACCGCAGCGGTGGAACTCACCCGGTCGGTGGCATAGCCCAGCGCTTCGGCACGCAGGGTGGTGCCCGGTCGGCCCAGGCTGTCGCCCACGATGGTGCCGCCGGCGCGCAGCAGCAGGTTGCCGCCCGCCTCGGGATACCAGGCCTGGTACAGGCTCTGGCTGCCGCCGTCGACCAGGTGTTCGAACACACTGCCCTTGTCGCCGAGCACGGTGTTGCCGATCGGGTTGGAGGGATTGGGCGTCACCACCGCACGCGGCTGGTTGTACGGATCGCGGCCCTGGGTGGACACCACCGCCGACGGCGTACCGGCGGTGTACACGCCGTACAGCGAGGTGGTGGCGATGTCGCCGCCGGACACCAGGCGCAGGTCGCCGGTGCCGGTACGCACCACGCTGGGCAGCTGCTCGCGGCCTGGCAGCGTCTTGAATTCCCTGTCCGGCGGAACCTCCGGCGAACCCACGGCGGCCAGACCGTCGTAACCGAGGTCGTTGAGATTTTCCGGGCCGCTGTAGATCAGGCCCCAGCCCATCAGTTCGGCAATCTGGTCGTCGGTGAAGGCAGACCCGGCGGTCGGCACGAAACTCAGCATGTACTCACCGAAGAACACGTTGACCATTTCGACGAACAGGTCGGGATCGCCCCAGACATACGTGGCCGGCGAGCCGGTGCCGGGAATGTCCACCACCGCCCCGCCCTGCCCGTAATGCGGGTCGGACAGACGCAGGCTGCCCGTACCGGCACGGTCGATGGTGAGGCGGTCGGCACCGGCCATGTCGGCGCCGGCCACCAGGCTGATGTCCCACGATTGCGAACCGGCCGCCAGCATCGGCGCCAGCGCCCAGACGCGGCCCTGGTTGCCGTCGGCGTCGGTGGGCCGCAGGTTGACCGTGGTGGCAACGCCGGGCAGCTTGACCTCGGTGTCGCTGGGAATGAAGGCACCCTTAGCCAGGCCAAGGTCGGTGGCCAGGGTGACCAGGTTGCCGATCGGCGAGGCGGGCAAGGCCACGCCTGCCGGCCAGGTCATCGCGGCGATGTTGGCGGCCATCGGCAGGCGCAGGCCGGCGGACAGCTGCGCGCCCTGCGGCAGGGTGACCGCGTCGGCCAGCACGGTGCCGGCCGCGTACAACAGCGCGCCGGATGCATCGTGCACCGCCGCGCCCAGTACCGTGCCCTTGGCCAGCGCCAGGGGCAGCGCCAGGCGGGCATCGGCCGGCAGCAGGGTGCCCGCGGCCATCTGCATGCCGCCGATGGGCAGGTCGTAGTTGAGCACCTTGCCCGAATTGAACACGCTGCCCGCGGCCAGCGTGACCAGCCCGCCGTGCGGCACCACCACGTCGCTGCCGAACAGCTGGCGGCCGGCGGTGAGGTACCAGCCGTTGTCGTCGAAGGTGGTGCCCAGGCGGCTGCCATCGAAGCCATCGCTGATGCTGCCGAACACCTCCAGGTCGCCCTGAGCGCGCAGCACCAGCGCACCGGCTTCACCGGAGCCGCGCACGCTGCTGCGCGCCAGCGCCGGGGAGAGGCTGGCATAGCGGTGCGCGGACAGGTCCAGGTCGCCGTCCACGTGCAGGTTGCCGTCGGCGTTCACGCCGAGGTCGGCCACCACTTCCACGCCGGGGCGCAGGTGGAACGCATCGCCGTAGCGGCGCAGGCCGGCCAGGCGGTTGTCGACCAGCGCGCTGTTGCCCAGTGCGGCGTCGATGAAGGTGCTGCTCTGCGCGTGCAGGCGGTCGAGGTAGGCCTGGTCGATGACCTGGTAGGTTTCGCCGCTGGCGGTGCGGTCGCTGCCGGCGGCGGCGCTGTTGTCGGTGATGAAGGCGTTGAGCTGGATCGCCTTCGCACCGTCGATGGTGATCGGGCCGCCAGCGTCGATGGCCACGTCGTTGCTGCCCACGCGCGGCGCGTTCAAGGCCACCGTGCCATGGCTGCGGTCGCTGCCGGCCACGCGCAGGTCCATGCGCGCGCCACTGGCGATGGCCAGGGAGCCGGTGCCCGAATCGATCTCGATGGTGGCCCGGTTGGGCGCATCGATGGCCACGCCGTAGCTGTCACGGCGCAGCACGCTGGCACTGGCATCGAGCACCGCCGTGCTGCCCAGGCTGACCCCGTTGCGCGCGGCCAGGCGGATGCTGCCGGCCTGTTCGCCGCTGGCATCGACGGTGCCATTGACGGTGAGCTGGCCGTTGTCCAGCCCGATGTTCACCTCGTGCGCCACCACTTCATCGCCCAGCACCAGGTCGCCCAGACCGATGCGGAAGGTGCGCGCGCCGGTGACGCCATCGCGGGTGAGGCGGGTGTTGAGGCCGCTGAAATCGGCGATGGACTGCGCATGCAGGTCGATCCGACCGGCGCTGTACGGCACGTCGGTGCCGCCGGCATCGTAATGCCCGCTGCTGCTGCCGAGCAGGGTGCCGGCCAGGTCGATGGCGCCGCTGGCGGCACGCACGCGCAGTGAACCGGCGCGGTTGTTCTGCGCGGCCAGGTCGATGCGTGCAGCGGCGGCCTGCTGCACGTTGCCGCTGCGGCTGTCGATCACCACATCACCGCCCCAGCTGTACTTGGCGGTGTCGAAGAACGTGATGCGACGGCCGGCCAGGTCCAGCTGCGCGCCGTCGGCCAGGCGCACATCGCCCTGCGCGGCCAGGCTCAGCTTGCCGCTGGGCAGCAGCACGGCGGTGTCCAGCAACAGGGTGCCGGCGCGGCTGTCCAAGGCGATTTCCGCGCCCAGCGCGCCGGCCAGGGTGGCGTTGTCGGGGCGGGCCGCGGCACCGTTGCCGGTGACCTGCAGGTTGCCGCCGGCGGTGATCGTGTTGACCGACCCGGCCGCGCCGGTGAGCAGCGGGGTGGTGATGAACAGTTCGCCACCCTGGCGGGCGTACGAGCGCGTGGCCGCGTCCCAGTCGCCCTGGGTTTCGAACACGCCCAGGCTGCCCTTCTGGTTGGCGGTGAGGCGCTCGCTGGCGTTGAGGTGCACGCCGGCAAAGCCCAGGGCGAGACGGTCCTGCGCACGCACGGTGTCCGGCTGCGTGCGCGGGCCGTAGCCCAGCACGATCTCGCGGGCGTCCACCACCAGCTGGCCGTGGCCGGTGCCCGGGCCGTCGGCAATGATGCTGCCGGCCGGTGCCAGCGCGCCGCTCCAGACCAGGGTGTCGGTATGGATGCGGGCCACGGCATCGGCGTCGCCGTAACCGTAGATGGCCGGCGTGCCCAGCACCAGCTGCTTCAGCGCGGACCTTCCGCTGACCGCATCGAAGGTGGACAGCGACACATCGCCGTAGAAGTTGACCGACTCGCGTGCGGTCAGCGACAGCGCTTCCAGCGCCGGTGCACCCACGCTGGTGTCGCCCAGCAGCAGGCGGCTGAGCACGTCCTGGTTGAGGGTCATGCCAGAGGGCAACGTACCGCGCGCGGTGGCGTCGGCAATGGCCTCGGCACTGCCGACGTTGATGCCACCCACGGCAAGGGACAGGTTGCGCGTGCCATAGCGCACCGCATCGCCCAGCACGAACCGGTTGTCGGTGGCGGTGGCGATGGTGCCTTCGGAGTACAACCGGGTCTGGCCGGTGCAGGTGCCGGCCACCGCGCAGGCGCCGATCTCGATGCTGCCGGCGCCGTTGCCCTGGGCGTCTGGCGCATCGGGCGCCAGCAGGTTGATCTGGCCGTTGGACACGGCCAACAGTGCGTTGCGGCCGGGCGCGTAGATGTAGCCCTGGGTGGCGTCGTAGGCGGCGGTGCCTTGGCCCAGCGTGTTGATGCCCGCGCCCTGCTCCAGCACGATGCCGCCGGCCAGGCGGCCGGTCATCAGGAACACGTCGGCGGCCTGCAACTGGGCACCGGCGCGCAGCACGATGCTGTTGCTGCCCGAACTGCCGTCGATGGTGATCACGTTGGCCGACTGCAGTGAGCCGGTCCTTGCGTTGGCGTAAGTGCTGCGCAGCTGCCCGCCGATTTCCAGGCGCGCCGCGCCGACGCGGTTCAGTTCGCTGGCATGCACCGAAATGCCGTTGAAGTCCGCGCTGGCTTCTGCGCCATCGGCCAGGATTTCGTAGTGGGTGGCATTGACCAGGCGTGCTACCGAACCGGTGCCGCCGCTCGCCGCTGTGTCCAGCACGGTGGCGTTGAACTGCAGCGACGGCAGGTCCAGCCCACCGGCCAGGGCCGGACTGGTCACGTTGAAATTGACCGCCTTGGCGTCGCGCTCGAGCAACGGGCGCGGGGCGCCTTCGCGCGCGGCCTGCTGCAGGGCAAAGGTGGCGTAGCTGGTTTCGTTGTATTGCGCATAGCTGCGCAGGGTGTCGGCGGCGGTGACCACCAGCTGGGTGGGCAGCACGTCGCTGCTGCCGGTGTTGGCAATGCCCAGCCGTGCCGAGGTGCTCCACGAGCCGTTGCGCAGGGCCTGGGTGGTGCCGAAGGCCGCCGCGCTGCCGGCCAGGCCGTTGAGTTCCACCCGGAACGCACCGGGCAGCAAGGCATAGGTGGACGGCAACAGCGTATAGGTGCCGGCCGGCAAGCCCGGCACACCGGCGCCGATGGTGACCTGCTGGCCAATGGCCGGGTCGCCGGCGCCGCGCTCGCTGCCCAGCGGCGCCTGCGCAGCCTGGGCGCCGGGCACGATGGCGTACACCGGGTTGGTGGCCAGGCCCGGCAGGGTGAAGCCGTCGCGGCCCATCTGCACCAGCGGGTGCAGGCGCGCATCGGTGGAGCCGCCGCGGCCGGACAGGAACGCCGCACCGGTCAGTTCGCCGCCGCCGGACAGGTCCAGAACTGCGCCCTCCTGCGCGTTCACTGCGTGCGAGCGGAATTCCACCTTCGGTTCGCCGCCCACGCCCTGGTAGGCCACGTCCACGCCGTTGTAGTTGTAGACCAGCCCATCGACGGTGCCGCCGTAGGGCATCACCAGGTCCTTGGCACTGACCGAGGTCACGCTGCCCGGCAGCAGGTTGACCACGCCGGTGTAGCCGCTGCCATCGGCGCGGCCCAGCGTGATGGTGCCCAGCGGCGCGCGCAGCACGCCGCCCTGGTTGATCACCGCGGCGCCGAAGCTCATGTTGCCGAACACGCTGTACGGCTGCGGTGGCAACACGGTGCCCACGCGCTGGATGTCCAGCACGCGGTCCGGGTCCAGTTCGGTGGTCAGCGCGCCCCACTCGTTCAACGTGCTGCGCAGGCCCACGGTGACGTTGCCGCTGCCGTAGATCTGCGCGGCCGCCAGGGTGGTGTTGCCCGGCGAGAACAAGTCGGCGGCGCGCAGGCGCAGGTCGCCCTGGCTCTGGATGCGCACCGTGCCGAAGGCATCGCGTTCGACCACCAGCGGATCGACCGCATTGCGCACGATCTCGCCGTTCGCACCGAAACCGACCGCGCCCACCACGTCGACCAGGTCACCGGCGAAGGTGATGGACGCGGCGTCGGCCAGCGTGGCCACGCCCAGCGAGCCGGCGGCCGGGGTGAGATTGCGCGACCCGGTCACCGGGTTGGGCATGATGGTGTTGTCGATCTGGCGGCGCGCCGCGCCGGACAAGCGCAGGTACGGCGCGTCCAGCCGGACCTGGCTGTCGCGTGCGGCGTCGGTGGACAGGCCCAGCGCGCTGGCGGTGAGGTACAGCGCCTGGCGCATGCTGAGCGTCACGTTGCCGTCGAAATCGAGCAGGCCGTTGACGTACAGCGACGCGGTGTCGAAGCCACCGGCCTGGAGGGCATCCACGCCGTAGCGCGCCTTGCCGTAGGCCAGGCTCGGGTCGCGTTCACCGGCCACCACGTCCGCACCCAGGCCGCTGCCACTGTACTGCTGCTCAATCACCAGCTCGCGCGGTAGGCGCACGCCGTCGTCCACCTCGGCGCCCTTGCTGGTCCAGCGGTCGACCTGGCCGTACACCGGCGTTTCCAGGTTCAATGCCAGCGTGCCGCCGCGCGCGCCGTTGCCACCGGCTGCCGCATGCAGGCTGCCATCCACATACAGGCCGTTGCTGGCACTCAAGGCGATCACGCCGCCGTGGCTGGCCACGGCCGTCTGGCCGAGGCCGGGCAGGTCCAGCACCGCCTGCGCGCCGGAGGCCTCCAGGCGGGCACCGTCGCGCACCACCACGAATGCGTCGATGGCCGGCAGATCGCGCGAGGCCAGGTCATGCCGCGCGCCGATTTCAATCGTGCCGCCGTCCAGCACCTTGCCCTGGCGGTCACCGGTGGCGCCCACCGCGGTGTAGGCGGCGCCGGAGACGTCCAGCAGCGCGTGCTCGCCGATCCAGATCGAGCGCGCGTTCGGCATGCCGTTGGGGCGGTTGAGCAGCGGGCCTTCGCCCAGGTCGCCGCCGAGAACGCTGATGCGGCCGCCGCGGGCCTGCAGCGTGCCGTCGAGGGTGATCTGCGCATTGCCGGTCAGCTGGAGGGCCTGGCCCGGGTCGACGGTGATCCGGCTGTCCGTGCCGACCTCCAGGTCGGCGGCGTTCTGCGGCGTGCCGGCGGTCAGTGACAGGCCCGCGCCCTTGCGCAGCGTCACCGCACCCGTCGCCGGATCATCCTGCTGCAACGGCGGCAGCCAGGCCGACAACGCCCCGTGCGGATCGTCGCCGCTGGCCAGTGCGCGCGCGGCGGCCAGGTCGACCTGCAGCAGCGGCATCGCCACGTCCACGCGCGCGCCGTCCACCACGGTGACGCCGTCGCGGCCGATCACGTTGTACTGCTTGAAGCCGGACTGGAACAGGCTGCTGTCCAGCGCCAGGAACGACTGCACCGGCACCTCGCGCTGCCACACCGTGCCCACCGGCAGGCGCGTGCCGGCCGGGACGGTGATCGCCGCGGTGGCCACGCTGCCGGCGGTGTAGCGCGAGGTCTGCGCGGGAATCGGCAGGCCGCCAGGGAAGACATTGGCCGGCACCACGTAGCCGGCCGGCAGGTCGGCGATGGTCCACAAGGTGGTGCCCGCGGGCAGGATCTCACCGGCCTGGCGCACCGGGCCGTAGTTGGCCAGCTGCACGCTGGTGGGCAGCACCCATGGGGCCTGGGTGGTGATCGGCTTGCTGCTGCTCACTTCCGGCCGCACCGTCACCGGCATCGGCTTGCCACCCGACACGTGGGTGACGGTGATGGCGAAGCTCAGCGGGATGATGTCGCCGGGCTGCAGGATCACGTCGGCGGCCAGGCGCACCGGCAGCGTGCTGGCCTCACCAGCGGCCAGGTGTTCGACCGCATCGGGGATGTCGCCGCCGATGCTCACCAGCGTGCCGTTCTCGATGTTGAGCGCGCCACCGCCCTTGACGCCATGCGCGCGGATGCTGCCATCCAGCGACAGCACGCCGCTGCCCATGTTCTGGCCGGCGGCCAGGGTGACGTTGCCGCCCTTGCCGCCCGCCACCTCGCCGTCCACGCCCATCGCCGCGCCGGAGGACACGTCGATCAGGCTGCCCTTGCCCAGGCTGACGTTGCCGGTGCTGCGCAGCGACACACTGCCGCCATCGACGAACGGCAACCCGGCGATGGACGCCGGGTCCTGCCACTGGTTGGTCCACAGGCCGCGCGCATCGAGGGTGACGGTGTCGCCCACCATGACCTGGTGCAGCAGGGTGTCGCCCGGGCGCGCACTGATCGGCAGGTCCAGCCACGGCGTGCCGGTTGCCGTGTGCTGCACCACCATGTCGCCGAGTGCGATGCTGCCGCCACGGGCGCGCAGGTCGGCGTTGATGCGCACTTCGCTGGCATGCAGCGCGATGCTGCCGCCATGGGCCACCTCGACGGCCTGGTCCACGCGGATGCCGGCATGTGCGTACACCGCCACGCCCCCGAATGCCTGCGCGTTGAGCCATGCCGCGTCCAGCGCGATCGTGCCTGCGTCGCCGCTGTCACCCTCGCCGACCGTGACACGCTCGACCAGTGGCGCAGGGCTGAAGCGCTGCTGGCCACTGTCCTTGTCGTAGAACGGCAGGTAGCTGCCCACCACCAGCTGGCCCTGCCGGGCCACGCTGGTCTGTGCCTGCTGGTAGCCGTCCAGCGCGCCGTCACGCGCACGCTGCTGGCGCTCGCCCTGGAAGGTGGTGGTGTCCACCTCGCCCTGCAGCTGCGCATGGGCCGTGGACACGATCAGCTGGCCGGCGTCGCGGCCCACGGTGTAGCCGTTTTCCAGCTTGCGCTGCGGGGCGATCAGCGGGTTGTAGTAGAAGGTGGTGTTGCCCCAGCGCGCGTGGGTGTCTTCAAAGCCACGGTACAGGCTGGTGTAGAGCAGGTCGCCGGGCGCGGTGGAGGCGTTGTACAGCATGCCGTCCGCGCCCTTGAGGTGGGTCAGGTTGACGTAGCCGGTCTGCACGTCCAGCGCGCCGCCGGACAGGTTGATGCTGGAGCCGCGCGCGGTGGTCACGTTGCCGCCGCTGAACTGCACGGTGCCGCCCTGCGCCGACCACTCGCCGATGCCGTGGCCGGTGACGCCCAGGTAGCCGCCCACTTCGAGCAGGCCGCCGGCGGTGTACCAGCGGTCGGCCTCATAGCCATTGGTGCCGGCCGGCACCAGCACCAGATCGCGGCGGTCGAGCCAGATGTTCTTGCTGTTGAGCGACGCGTCGTCGCGGTTGAGCGGCGCGTCGCGCTGCTCGTTGCCCTGCACGTTGATCTGGACGTTGTTGGCTTCCATCGCGATCTTGACGCCGACGTAGCCGGCCACGTCGAGGCGCGCGCCCTGGCGGACCTCGCTGTCGGCGGCATCGACGAAGATCTGCCCGCCGGTGGCCAGGGTCAGGCTGCTGTCGGCGAAGGCGACCGTGCCGCCCGTGTTGATCTGCACCAGCGACTGGTCACGGCGATGGGCGATACCGTCGCCGACCTTGTCCGAGTCCTGCACCAGGGTTTCGCGCTGCACGTCCAGCGCAGTGGTGGCGCTGGGGTCGAGCACGATCGCGGTGGTGCTGCCCTGATCCAGCAGCACGCTGCCGGTGGTGTCGGTTCGTTCGTTCTGCAGGTGCACGGTGCTGCGGGTGTGCACCGAGGTGGTGGACAGCAGCGTGCCCTGCTGGCGCACGTCGTGGCCGGCCAGGGTGATGTCACCGGTGTTGGCCTGGACCAGGCCGGTGTTGCTGACCACGCCGCTGGCAGGTGCGGTATCGGCCCCGGCCGCCGTGGGACTGCGCAGCGTGTTGACCACGTTGCCGCGGGTGGTGGAGGTCTGGTTCTGGTCGGTGGCCATGCCCTTGCGGATCACGAACGCATCACCGGCGGCCAGCGTGGTCTGGCCGTTGGCGGTGGTGATCTGGCCGTGGTTGTGTACCTGGCGGCCCAGCATGAGCACATAGCCGCCGCCGTCGGTGACCGAGGCCGGCACATGCGTGGTGATCTGCGCGCCGCGCTCGACCACCACGTCGCCGCTTGCGGCGCCATGGCTGAAGCTGCTGGCGGTGGTGGCCACCTCGTTGCCGAAGGTGGGAATGAAGCCGCTGCCCTGCGCGTCGCTGTACAGACCCTTGCGGAACTGCGCGTCGCTGATGTTCACCGCTGCGGCAGCCAGGTTCTTGACGTTGACCTGGCTGCTGCCGTCGAACACCACGCCGTTGCGGTTGACCAGCATCACCGTGCCCTGGCCCTGGATGCGGCCGAGGATCTGCGAGGGTCGCGCGGACGGGTCGTTGACCCGGTTGAGCAGCGACCAGCCGGCCTGCTGGTCGAAGTCGACCACGGTGTTGCGGCCAACGTTGAAGGTTTCCCAGTTGAGGATGGCCTTGTCGGCGGTCTGCACGATGCTGACCGTGGTGGTGCCGTCCTTGCTGGCCTGCACCGGGCCACTGGCGTTGGACCAGCCGCGGGTCAGCGCGTCGTCGTCCACCTTCAGGCCGCCCTCGCCCAATCCGTCGGGCACGCTGCCGGCACGCAGGCGCGCGGCATCACGCGCGGTCTGCTGCATGCGCTGCTGCATGGCGATGGCCTGCGCGGCGGTGTTGAGGTTGTCCAGCGAGGTCTTGAGCGTGTCGCGCGCCTTCTGCGCCTGCGCATCGGTGCGCGCCAGGTTGGACGGCATGCCATTGGGCAGGCGGCCGCTCTGCACCGCGTTCTGCTGCTGCACGCCCTTGTTGGCGAACCACGCCGGACTGAAGGCCTGCTGCGCGGTCGCACTGGCCACCACGCCGCCGGCAACCAGCATCACTGCGATGGCCTGCGCCAGCGGACGTACCTGCGGCGTACGCAGGGATGCACCGACAACCGAACCGTTCTGCTGCTTCACCATCGCCGTCACCCGTCGCAATATCGTTCGCTGATAAGGACAAGCGCAGGTCACCGCGTTACGCGGCACGCCGTTCCCTGGCAACGGTAAGCAGCGTGACAGGGCAATGCGTTGCGCTTGTTACGCTGGATAAGACGCGGATAGGTGGCAACGACTGAACCGTTGCAACAAAAAATTCATCTGCGCATGACGCCGCCGCGATTCGTGTCGTGCACGTCATCGCGCTGTCATCGCGGCGTGCTGCAATCGCGCGACTGCGCGGTGTGCTCAGCCGAGCAGCACCACGCCGCCGGGCATGTTCACCACGCGTGCGCCGTACACATCGCGCACCAGGTCGATGAAGGTGTCCAGGTCGCGCAGCGGAATGCGCGCCTGCACCCGCCGCGCCTGCAGCGCTGCGCCAGTGATGACGATGCGGCCGGGCCGGTAGCGGTTGATCTCGTCCACCACCTCGGCCAGGGGCTGGTCATCGGCCACCAGCCAGCCCTGGCGCCACGCGTCGATGCGGTCGGTGGCCACCTGCGCGACCGAGGCGATGCGGTCGCCGCCCAGACGCGCCTGCCAGCCCGGCTGCAGCGTCACCGTGCGGGTGCCGCGCGTCAGCGTGGCGATGCCGGCCAGGCAGGTGACACGCACGTCGGCGCCGACGCAGCGCACATTGATCCGCGTGCCTGCGGCCGGTGTGACCCGGGCACCGTCGACATGGATCGCCACGCCGGTGCTGCCGCGCGCAGGCACGCTGAACTGCGCTTCGCCCTGGCCCAGTTGCAGGCCGGTGCCGCCGTCGACGCGGCGCAGGTCGGTACGGGTGCCCATGGCCACCGCCACCCCCTGGATATCCAGCGTGCGCTGCTCGCCGGTGGCGGTGCGGAAATCGGCCCCCAGTGCGTCCATCTCCGGCCACATGCCCAACGGCGAGCGCGCCATCAGCCAACCGCCGGCAGCGGCTGCCACCGCGCCGCCGAGGAACGCGCGGCGCGTGCGGTTGACCCGGCTGCGCGGGCGCGCGTGGGCGGCAGGCGCGGGCAACGGCAGCGACGCGGCGGCGGTGGGTGTCGGCGCGGCGACGGTGCCGGCCTGCAATGCCGGGCCCAGCGCATTCCATAGCGCACGCGCCTGCGCGAACGCCGCGGCGTGGCGCGGGTCGAGCGCACGCCAGCGGCGGAAGGCGTCGGCATCGGCCTGGGTGACGGGCGCGCCCTGCAGGCGCAGCAGCCAGTCGTGCGCCTGCTGCTGCAGGTCGGGCGGAATCGCGGCGGAGGCAAGCGGGTTCATACCAGTCATGACGGTTTTCCGGCGCCGGGACCGAACCGCTGCACCAGCGGCCGGTCCAGCCGTGCGGCGCAATGCTGCAGCGCCTTCTTCAGGTCTTTGCCGATCATCCGTGCGGATACCCCGTGTTCGGCGGCGATGGCCTCGATGGGGCGGTATTCCACGCGGGCGGCAATCAGGATGGCGCGCTGGCGCTCGGGCAGTTCGCGCAGCGCGTCGGTGAGTGCGCTCATCTCCGAGCGGCCGAAGGTGACCGTGGCCGGGTCCAGGTGGTCGGTGCCCTCCTCCATCAGCGCCTCCACCTCGGCGCCGGTGAGCACGCGGGCATGGGCACTGCGCTGGTCGCTGGCGGCGTTGACCGCCATCCGGAACAGGTAGGCCACCGGATTGCGCTGCGGCTGCGTGCCGCCCATGCGTTCCACCCGCAGCCAGGTTTCCTGCAGCGCATCCAGCGCCAGGTCGTCCGAGCCCAGCCGCCGCCGCAGGCGTTTGCGGAATGCTTCGTAGTGCTCCAGCAGCACGCTGCCCAGGCTGCTCATGGCAGGCCCTTGCAGGGCGCCGTGGAGGCGGCGCTGCGCGGCAGCAGCTGCAGCGTGATCGGCTGTGGCTGGTCATCGGGCAGGCCGGGCAAGGCAAGCCCGCGCACGCGGGCCAGCAGCGCCTCGTCGCGCGCGGTGTCGCCACTGCCCTGCAGCAGCGCGCTTCGTTCAACGCGGTGGGCAGCGTTCAACCAGAGTTGCAGCACGGCACGGTAGCTGCCCGGGCGCGTGGCACGGGCGCCGCACAGGGCCTGCTCAAGCGACCGCTGGATGATCCGCGCGGCGTGTGCGGGCACCGTGCCTGCCGACGCGGCGGGTGCGCCTTCCGGCATGCCCGGAGCAGCCGCATCGACGGGGACCAGGGTGAAGGCCGCCCCGTCGATGAAGCGCGGGGCCAACCCGGTACCTTCCAACAGGGTCTGCAGGGCGGGCAGCGGTGCAAGGGTGCCGTTGACCGGCGTCGAGCGCAGCCCACCCAGCAGATGCGCATCGATCAGTACCGCCACCCCGGTGATCTCCCCATACATCTGCAAGGCCTGCGGCAACGGTTGTGCCGGTATGTCGAAGCGGCGTGGCGCACGGCTGTCGTCGGCACCGGCTGCGGCCCCCCAGGGCAGCACCAGGCCTAGCGCGGCAATGAGCATCGCAACCAGGCCCCACAAGGGTCGCGGGCGGGCCCGTGCCCCGGTGTCATCAAACTGCATGCAAGACACGCCAGCATCAGAACGCCAAGCCGGTCACGTTAGAGCGGCTTCATTGCAGCGCGGTGACAGACATGATGCAGGGACCTACACGAGGTGGATGCGCGGTGCTGGCCTGTGCCGCGCTGTGGCTGGGCCTGTACGGTCCGGTCGCACGGGCGGGCGACGCCACCGATGCCACCGGTTGCGTCGAGCTGGAGGTCAATGGCGAGCGGATCCGCGATTACGCCTGCATGAGCCGACTGTTGGCACCGGCGGCAACGACGGCAACCCCCGCATCCACGGCTCCGATGGCCGCCGAACAGCGCGTCCGCCAACCGCCCAGCGCGCTGGGGCTGGCCAACCGCGCCGCCACCCAGCAGCGCATGGGCACCAGCTTCGGGGTGTCGACCCAGCCGCAGCGACCTGCCCCACCGCCCCCGCCGGTGCGCCCGTGAGTGATTAAGGAACGGCGGGCTCGGCCGGCTGCACCCCAAGGCCCAGGCGCAGCGGCTGGCGCATCCCGGGCGGCGGGGGTCCGGGCAGGGGCGCATGGTCCAGCACGGCGCGCAGGTCGGCGTCGGCCTGTGCATCGCCCAGCGAGACGAACTGGCTGCGGATCACCGTGCCACCCGCGTCGATCCACAGGCTGACCGCCAGCGGCGTGGCCGGTGCGGTATCAGGGTGCTGCTGCAGGAACGCCTGCAGGCGCGCCACGCGCGGATCGTCGGTGCGCGCAAGACGTTCGGCCAGCGCGGTGCTGGCGCTGCTGGCATAGGCCTGCCAGGTGGCCGGCACCGCAGGCTCGGCGGTGCTGCCGGTGCTGGCCGCGGCCAGCCCTGCCAGGATCAGCCAGCCCCGTATGCGGGCGCCGCCCCGCCATTGCCACACACCCATCGCCGTTGCTCCGTCACCGTGTCATGAACCCGGACCGCGCGGCGCCGCGTACGGCGGGGGCCCGCCGGCGGCCGGGTGGGCATGTACTGTGCGCACGCTGCGTGACAGTGCGATGGCGGACGGCGTCGGTTGGCACCGACCGTGGGTCGGTGCGCCTTTGCTCAATACGTCCCGTCGAACGCGAAGATCGGTTTGCGCTGCTTCCACAGCCCCGCGGTGAAGTCCGGGAAGTCCAGCGTCTGGAAGCTGTTGGCGATGGACTGCTCCGACAGCGGGGTGATCGCACTCCAGGTGATGGCGTCGTAGATGTCGATCGGCATCGGCGCGCGGGCCTTCAGTGCTTCCACGAACGCATGGATCACGAACCAGTCCATGCCGCCGTGGCCGGCGCTGGCGGCGGTGTCGGCGTGCTGCTTCCACAGCGGGTGCTCGTACTGGTCCTGGTAGCCCTTGAAGTCTTCCCACTTGTGCGGCGGGCTGCGGCCTTCGATGTGGATGGACTGGTTGACGTCCATCCACAGGCCCTTGGTGCCCTGTACGCGGAAGCCCATCGAATACGGGCGCGGCAGCGAGGTGTCGTGCTGCAGGATGATGGTCTCGCCGTTCTCGCAGGCCAGCGTGGTGGTCACCACGTCGCCCAGCTTGAAGGCCACCTTGGTGCTGGGGTGGGTGGTGCCGCCGCTCTTGGCCACGGTGTAGTCGTGCAGGCCGCGCGCCTTGCTGGCGAACGCGTTGATGTGGGTGAAGCGGTTGCCGCGGTTGATGCCGGTGTACATCGCGCAGGGGCCGATGCCGTGGCTGGGGTACAGCTCGCCGTTGCGCTTGACCGAGTGCTCGGTGCGCCAGCGCGCTTCGGACCAGCCCTTGGCGCCGAACTCCACGCCGCTGTCATACGGCTGGTTGGGGTCGCCGGAGTTGAACTTCACCCCGCGCAGGTCGTGCTGGTAGCCGGCCTGCAGGTGCACCAGTTCGCCGAACAGGCCCTGCCGCACCATCTGCAGCGCGGCCATCACATCGCGCCGGTAGCAGACGTTCTCCAGCAGCATGTACGGGGTGCCGGTGGAGAGCTGGGTCTTGAGCACGTCCCAGTGGTCCTGCAGGGTGATGCCGGCCACCACTTCGCAGCCGACCGCGATCCTGGCCTGCATGGCCGCAATGGCCATCGGGGCGTGGTACTCCCACGGGGTGGCGATGACCACGCCATCCAGCCCGCGCTGTTCCAGCAGGCGCTTCCAGGCATTGACGTCGCGGTCCTGGCCGTAGGTTTTCGGCGCCGGCTTGCCGGCCTTGGCCACCATCTCCACGGCGCGGCCGAGCATGATCGGTTCGATGTCGCACAGCGCCACCACCTCCACGTCGTCGCGGCGCACCAGTTCCTTCAGCAGCACCTGGCCGCGCATACCCGTGCCGATCAGGCCCAGCCGCACCTTGCGCCCGCGCGCCCAGGCCGGCACCTGCGGCAGCAGGCTGCTGGCGGCGACGGCGGCGCTGGCCGCGATGAATTCCCTACGTTGCATGGAACACTCCTCTTCTTGAGACCGCGCCGGCGGGGGCCGGCGCGGTGGAACCGTCAGAATTTGTAGCCGACGGTCAGACTGTAACCACGACCGAAGATGGTCGCGTAATCGCTGGAATCGCCCAGGAAGCTGTTCGGATCGTAGAACGGCAGGCGGTCGAACAGGTTCTTGATGGTGAAGCCCACGTTCCAGTGGTCATCCGGACGCCAGGCCACGCTCAGGTTGGCGGTCCACCACGACGGGGCGCCGTCGCACTTGCTCTGTTCCACCGGCAGGTAGCCGGCGGTGCAGGTCTGCGGGTTGTTGTCTTCTTCATCGATCTGCTGGAGCGCCCACTTGGTGCCGCCCACGTAATTGATGAACATGCTGGTGGTGACCTGCTTGTAGCTCCAGTCGGCGTTCAACGTGGCACGCAGGCGCGGGTTGTTGTAATAGCCCACTAGGTCACCGTAGTACCAGCCGCTTTCCTCGTCCAGGTAGGAGCGGTTGCGGTTGGCGATGGTGGCGGCCACGCCGATGTTCAGGTTGCCCCACTCGCCCAGCGAGAAGCGGCTGCGTGCGTCGATGTCGAAACCGTCGATCAGGGTCTTGCCGCGGTTCTTGTACTGGCCCACCACGCTGGCCACGTTGCCGGTGCTGTAACCGGGCAGCGTGCCGGGGCAGCTGACGCCGCTGGCCGGGTCGGCGCACATGGCCGCCAGCGCCGCCTGGTTGGCACGGTCGGCTTCGGTGATCGGCGAGCGGGTCGAGGAGATGATGTCTTCGTCGCGGGTGTAATCGGGTGCGACGATTTCGTTGGTGCGGTAGATGAACCAGTAATCGGCCGATACCGACAGCCACGCGGTGGGCTCGTAGACGAAGCCCAGCGTGGTGATCTTGGCCTTCTCCGGCTTCAGGTCCGGGTTGGGCTGGGTCATGCGCGCCACGGTGCGGCTGCAGTCGCTGTTGAGCAGGGTCTTGCCCAGGTCCACGTCACCGCCACGCCGGGACTGCAGCAGCAGGTTGGCGATGGCGTTGGTCTCGTTGCAGCGCAGTTCGTCGCGGTAGCCGCCGAGCTGGGCGAACACGCCGCCGTTGCCGGATTCGGCCAGGCTGGGCGCGCGGAAGCCGGTGGAATAAGTGCCGCGCAGCATCAGCTGGTCGAACATCTGGTACTTCAGGCCGACCTTCGGGGCCAGGTTGGCGCTGAAGTCGGGGTACTTGTCCACGCGCAGTGCCGCGTCCAGTTCCAGCTTCTCGGTGAGCGGGGCCACGGTTTCAGCGAACAGCGCGTAGGTGTTGCGCTTGCCGTCGAACCACGAGCCACCCTGCTGGGTGATCAGGCCGTTGGCCGCGTCGGGGTTGCCGGGGGTGTAGAAGGTTTCGCGGCTGGCATTGAAACCGAAGGCCGCGCGCACTTCACCGGCCGGCATCTGGAACAGCGGGCCTTCGATCTTGCCGTCCAGGGTGTGCAGGCGGGTCCAGGACTGGATGTCGAAGGTGGGGAACGCTTCGCGGATCAGCGCCGCGTTGGCTTCGCTGATTTCGCCGAACTTGTACGCCGGGTGGTCGGAGATGATCACCCGCCCGGTGCCCGGGTCGACGCTGTACGGGCCAAACGCCTTCTCGAAGCCGGCCAGGTTGACGTTGGTGGTCTGGTAGGTCACCGAGTGGCTGCCGGCGGTGGCGAAGGCGGTTTCCCAGTTCCAGTCGCCCACGTCGCCGCGCAGGCCGGCCACCACGCGGTAGCTCTGGTCGGTGTTGCGCTGGCCGAAGTGGCTGGCGCCCACGTCCTGCAGCAGGTACTGCAGGCCGACCACGCCGCCCATCAGGGCCTTCAGTTCGGGCGAAGCGTGGTTGTACTCGTTGTTCGGGCCCAGGTACGGGTACTGGAACTGGTTGACGGTGGTGCCGGTGTTGCGCGAGAACCAGCTGGTGGGGTTGCCGGTGGTGGTGCCGTAGGCACGCGGGGTGCCGCCGTTGGCGGTAAGGTCGATGTCGGTGTAGGTCGCTTCGGCGAATGCCTCGGTGCTGTCGCCGATCAGGAAGTGGGCGTTGACGTAGGCGGTATTGCGCTCGGACTTGGCGCCGGCGTCGATCTCGTTGTTCATCCACGTCTCCCAGATACAGCGCGGGCCGGCCGCTTCACTGGTGAGCACGTTGTTGCAGCCCGGTGCGGCTTCCTGCACGCGACGACCGGTGACCGGGTCGAAGGCGAAGTAGCTGCCCGGGTTGAACTCGCCCGGCTTGCTGCCGGTGCCCAGGCGCAGGTTGGGCAGGTAGTTGGGATTGTTGACGTAGTACTGGGAGGGGCGCTTGTCGTAGAAATCGCTCAGCGGAATCGCATCGCGCCGGTACAGGTTGACCGAGGCGTACACGTTGTAGCGGTCTTCATCCAGGTCACCGAAGCCGGCGGTGATGCTGCCCTGGTGTTCGCCGTAGGAGCTGATCCGCGAGGATTTGTCGGTGGTGAGGTTGATTTCCGCGCCCTGGTAGGAGCGCTTGGTGATCACGTTGATGACGCCGGCCACCGCGTCGGTACCGTACACCGCCGAGGCGCCGTCGGTGAGCACTTCCATGCGTTCGATCGCCGCGGCGGGAATCGCATCGATGTTGACGAACTGGGTCTGGAAGCCGGCCGGCGCGCCGTAGTACGACAGGCGACGCCCGTTCAGCAGCACCAGCGTGCCCTGCGCGCCGAGGCCACGCAGGTTGGCCTGCGAGGCGCCGTCGGAACCGGTGAACAGCGAGCGCGCATCCTGCTGGGCGGGACGTGCCGCCGGCAGGTTGTCGAGCACCTGCAGCAGCGTGCGCGCGCCCATGTTCTCGATGTCCTGCTTGCTGATCACCTGCACCGGCGAGGCGGTTTCCACGTCGCTGCGGCGGATGTTGGAGCCGGTCACTTCAATGCGCTGCAGTTCGGTGGCCTTGGCAGCGGGCGCGGCGTCCTGCGCACCGGCGTTGCCGACCACGGCAAGGGCCAGGCCCAGTGCGATGGACAAGGGGGTAGCGGGGATGCAGCGATGGCGATGGCGTTCGGTCAACATCTTTGTCTCCTTGTTCGATCCGCAGCGTGGGGCTGGCGGTGGATGGGTGTTTTCGGGCAAACGTCCCCCGTGCCGCGGCCACACGGCCGCAGACGGGAAACGGAGAGAGCTGTTTTTCTGAAAGCGTGTTTCTTCGGTTACGGCGACACGATGCTGGCGGTATCGCCCTCCTGTCCGATCAGTGCGGCGTTGGCCCAGTTGCCGCAGACCTGCGCGGGGTGGTCGCCCTGCGCGCCCAGCGTGCGCAGGCTCAAGGTGTGCAGGCCGCGCACGTCCAGTTCCGGTTTGACCACGCCGGGCGCCTTGACCAGGCCGCTGTCATACAGCAGCCGGTTGTCGCCCCACACCTGGAACTGCATGCCACCGGCGGCGCGGCACTGGTCATCGATGCCCAGGTCGGCGCGCAGCAGGCGCCAGCTGCCGGTGAGTTTCAGGTCGATGCGGCTGCTGGCATTCACGCCCAGGCCGCGGCGGAACAGCAGGCCGTTCATGCGCAATGCCGCCTGGCCGCCAAAGGCGTGGTCGCTGGCCACGCTGGCCTGCAACGCGGCCGGCAGCGGCAGCGCGGACAGATACAGCTGCTGTGCCGGCGTGGTGGGCTGCGGGTGCTCCAGCACATGGAAGCTGGACAGCACGATCGGGCCAACGTCGCGCGGCTGCAGCGCATCCACCGCACGGGCCACGCTGCCCTGCGCGGCGGTCACCATCGGATCGCTGGCGCTGGCACCGTCGCCGTCGGGGTTCTGCGTGCTCAGCACACGGAAGCGCAGCAGGCGGCCGGCCTGGGCGGGGAAGTCGATCTGCTGCATGCCCTGCTGCAGGGTGAGGCGGCCCCGCTTGACCGGTTCGCCCCACTCGCCGTTGCTGTCGGCCAGGTAGATCTCGTAGTCGCGGATCTGGCCGTTCTTCCAGTGCTGATCGTTGCGTGGCGCCAGTTCGATCCCGTCGATCAGCTTGCGCTCGCCGAAGCCGAGCACCCATTCGTGGGCGCCGGTCTTGACCGCCTGGTTGCGCACCGTGCGGAACCAGGTGGCCGGGTCGTCGTCGAAGGCCTTTTCCAGCGCGTAGCCCTGCTCTTCGGCCGGGCGGTTGACCACCAGCAGGCTGTCGGAGGGCAGTGCGCGGCCCAGTTCCGGCGCGGCCGGGTAGGCGTCGTCCGCCACGGCGGCGGCCACCGGCAGGGCCAGTTGCAGCGCCAGCGGCTGGCGGATGTCGGTGGGCGCGGTGCGCACATGCAGCGTGCCGCGACGCTCGGCGGCATCGAAGTACCACCCTTCGCTGGCGGCCTGCCAGGCCGCCTTGTCGGCCAGCATGGGCAGCGTGCGCTCGCCCAGAGTGACGGCGGTGGGTCGCTGGCGGCTGAGCACGCGCAAGGCGTAGCGGCGTTGCGGCAGCTGGCCGGCGTACTGGCCCTGCACCGCACCGATGCGCACCTGCACCGGGCCCGTGCCCTGCGCGGGGGCCTGCACGGTCACCTGCTGGGTGCTCGATTCGCCTTGCTCGTAACGCCGGGTGTTGCCGTCGTCTTCGTACAGGGTGTACTGCGCGTCGCCCTGCGGGTACAGGTCGAAGGTGACTTCATCCAGCGGCTTCTGCCCGTCGTAGAGCATGTCCGGGTACATCGGGATGATCGCGCCGGCACGCACGAACACCGGAAGCGTGGCCAGGTCCACGGCCCGGTCCAGGGTGCGGCCGGCGGCACCGGCCTGCAGCTGGCGGCCGTCCCAGTAGTCGATCCAGCGGCCCTGCGGCAGGTGGATGTCGCGGCGCCAGCCGCGGCTGGCCGCCTGGCTGCGGTACACCGGCGCGATCAACAGCTCGCGGCCCAGAAGGAACTGGTACTTGTAGGCCTCGGTGTAGGCCTGCGGGTCCTGCGGGTAATCCCACATCAGCGCGCGCAGCAGCGGTGCGCCGGTGGTGGCTGCTTCATGGGCCAGCCCGTACATGTACGGGGTCATGCGCATCTTCAACTTCAGGTAATCGCGGTTGACGCTGCGGTAGGGCTCATCGAACCACCACGGGTGCTTGCGGGCGTTGCCCGACCAGCCGGACATGCCCATCAGCACCGGGGTGAAGCTCTTCCACTGCAGGTCGCGGGTGAAGGTTTCGGCGCTGCCGCCGAAGATCGCATCCACATCGCCGCTGGCGTAGGCCATGCCCGACAGCCCCGAGCCGACCAGGGTCGGAATGTGCCAGCGGATGTAATCCCAGCTGCTGCTCTGGTCGCCGGTCCAGGCCACCGCGTAGCGCTGGATGCCGCCCCAGCCCATCACCGTCCACAGGAACGGGCGCGAGTCGGAGTTGTGCAGGATGCCGTTGAACGCGGACTGGTTGGCGTCCATCGCGAACTGGTAGCCCTTGCCGGTCCAGGCCACGTCCAGCTTCTGCACGCGGCTGCCGGCGGTGCCCACTTCCCAGGCGATCTTGTCCACGCCGTTCTCGGTCCACAGACCGGTCCTGAAGCCGTATTGGGCCAGGCCCTTCACCGTTTCCGGCAGCTTCTTGTAGCCGCAGCCATAGCCATCGTTGGGCAGGATCCAGCCGCCGGGCATGTCGTGGTCGCGGTACTGTTTGGCCACGCTGTCCACCACGTCCGGGGTGGTGCCGGTGGGACCGTCGCTCCAGCCATCGGGCACGCTGCCGGGCTTCTTGATGTTGTCGCCGTCGTTGTAGCAGTCGGCGTCGCCGTAGGAGAACGCCCAGCGCGGCAGCAGCGCGGCACGGCCGGTCAAGGTGGTGTAGCGGTCCAGCAGGGTGTGCAGGCTGGGGCCGACGAAGTAGTACGCATCGAAACGGTCTTCGCGGTGCAGCAGCGTGGCCTGGTCGGCCTGGCGCAGATCGTAGGTGCCATCGCTCCAGGTGTTGCGCAGCATGCCCCAGCCGCGTGCGCTCAGCAGCATGGGCGCGGGGTTGGGGCGGTCGCCCTCTTCCCAGCCACCGGAATAGGACACCTCCAGTTCGCGGCCCTTGAAGGCGAAGCGGCCGTTCTGCTGGCCGCCACCGAAGAAGTGCTCGTCGGCCTCGCTGGACAGCACCTGCACGCTCTGTTCCTTGCCCAGGTCCAGCGGCTGCAGCTCGCGCCACAGCGGCACGGCGCCGCCTGCGTCGCGGCGGTCCAGCGCCAGGCGAAGTGGTTGGCGCTGGATGTGCAGCACGAGCGCCGCGGTGCGGATGCGGACTTCGGTGGCGTCTTCTTCCAGCTGCGCGGCCACCTTCGTCGCCGGCTGCGGCACCACGATCGGGGCGGCCTTGTCGCCGACGCCGCTGAGGGTGCCGTTTCTTCCGGCCTGCACGCGCAGCATGTCCTCGCCCAGCAGGTCCACGCGCAGCAGCATGCCGTTGTCGGTGCGGATGTCCCAACCGGGGCTGCCGTCCTTGCCGGGGGCGGCGCTGATGCGGGCCAGGTTGCCCAGCGGCTCGGCCACGGCCGGTGCCGCCGCCAGCGCGGAGAGCAGGGCCACCATCAGGCCAGTACGTCGAAACCGGGATTCCACCTTGCCCCCAAGCCCGCGGTCAGCGGGAATCTGAAACCAGTGCGGCCGACTCTAGGGCAGGGTCTCGAAAGATGTCAACAAATTGCAAAGAAAAAGGAAGGATATTTTCTTCAAAACGAAAGATATGGCTGGGGCCGCTTTCTATATGGCGGCTGAATACGCGATTGTTGCCGCCTGAAACCTTGCTGCGATGCGGCATCCCAGGGTGCAGGCCGCGCATTCGCCCCGATCGATTCGTAAAAACTGTGACCGCCCTAGCTTTTCTTTATCTTTCGATATTTGACATTTCGAAAGAAAACGCAGAAGGTGCGGTCGCCCAACAGGAATTGCGAATGGACGCTTCTGTGCTTACCGACTTGCCCGCGTGGCAGCGCCTTGGCGGCGCCTATACCGCCGAAGAAATCGCCCAGCAGCCGCGCATGTGGACTGCCCTGGCCGACCTCCTCGATGACGCGCAGGCGCGCGTCGACCGCTTCCTGGGGGATGCACTGCGCCAGCCCGGCCAGTTGGTGATCTTTACCGGTGCCGGCAGCTCGGGCTTCATCGCCGAAATGGTGGCCGACCACATCAACGCGCAGTGGCCCGCCGAGGTCCGCGCCGTCCACACCACCAGCCTGCTCACCCACCCGGCGCTGTACCTGCGCCGCGACCGCCCGACCCTGCTGGTGTCGTTCGGGCGCAGCGGCTCCAGCCCGGAAAGCGTGGCGGCGGTGGACCTGGTGCGCGACCGGGTCGACGACGCGCGCTTCCTGGACATCACCTGCAATGCCGACGGCGAACTGGCCCGGCGTGGCCATGGCCGCAGCGATACGCTGTCGCTGCTGATGCCGCCGCCCAGCTGCGACCGCGCCTTTGCCATGACCAGCAGCCTGAGCAGCATGCTGCTGGCCGCGCTGAGCGTGTTCGACAGCGCGCCGTGGCCGCAGCGCGTGCAGCGCCTGCGCAGCCTGGCCAGCCACGGCGAACGTGCGCTGCAGGCGTGGGACGCCGCCGTGGGCGCGCTGGCCCAGGCCACGTACTCGCGCGTGATCTACCTGGGCAGCGGCCCGCTGGAAGCGCTGGCCCGCGAAGCGGCCCTGAAGGTGCTCGAACTCACCGCCGGCCAGGTGCTGGCGCTGGCCAACACCCCGCTCGGCTTCCGCCACGGCCCCAAGTCCACGCTCAATGGCGACACCCTGGTGGTGATGCTGCGCAGCGCACAGCCGTTGTCGCGCCGCTACGAACAGGATCTGCTGAATGAACTGCGTGGCGATGGCATCGCCGCACGGGTGATCTCGGTCGGTCCCGATGGCGATGACTGCGCCGACGGCGACTTCGTGCTCGACGCGCCCGCGCTGGACGACAGCTGGCTGGCCCCGCTGTGGCTGCTGATGCCGCAGTGCTATGCGCTGCAGCGTTCGGCGGCGCTGGGCATGACCCCGGACAACCCCTTCCCCGACGGCACCGTGAACCGGGTCGTGCAGGGCGTGACCATCCATTCCCATGGCTGAGCAGGGCATGCCCATGCAGTGCTGGTACGGCATCGACGTTGGTGGCACCAAGATCGAGCTGGTGGCCTACGACGCCACCCTGCGCGAACTGCACCGTGAGCGGGTGACCACGCCCACGCAGGACTACGACACCTTCCTGCAGGCGATCACCGGGCTGGTGCACAGCGCCGACCGCACGCTGGGCGGCACGTGCCGCGCCATCGGTATCGGCCTGCCGGGCGTGCGCGACCGCAGCACCGGGCGCCAGCTGAGCGCGAACGTGCCCAGCCTCACCGGCCGCCTGGTCGGCGAGGACCTGCAGGCGCGGCTGCAACGGCCCCTGCAGTTCGGCAACGACCTGCAGTGCTTCGCCCTCAGCGAAGCGCATGGCGGCGCGGGCGAGGGTTACCCGAGCATGTTCGGCGCGATCCTGGGCACCGGCGCCGGTGGCGGTTTCTGCGTGGGTGGCCAGCTGCTCACCGGGGCCAACGGCATCGCCGGCGAGTGGGGGCACTGGAGCATTCCGGCCACGTTGCTGCAGCGCCACGCGCTGCCGGTGTTGCCGTGCGCGTGCGGCCTGCGCGGTTGCCTGGAGCGCTATGTGTCCGGCAATGGACTGGCGCTGATCCACGAAGGCCGCGGCGGTGATGCCGTGGACGCCGCCGCCGTGGTGGCGCTTGCCCACGCCGGCGATGCCATCGCCATGCAGGCGCTGGACATCCACCGCGACCTGCTCGGCTACAGCTTCGCCAACCTGATCCTGGCCATCGACCCGCACGTGATCGTGCTGGGCGGCGGCCTGTCCAAGCTGGAGCAGCTGTACCACGACCTGCCCGCCGCAATTACCCCCTACCTGTTCCAGGGGGTGCGCGTGCCGCCGATCCTGCCGCCCACCTTCGGCGATGCCGGCGGTGCGCGCGGCGCGGCGCTGCTGGCCCGCCAGCACCACCCTGCCTGCTGATACCCCCTTGTTGCACCGCTTGTTTCCGGAGTTGCCATGTCTGCCATCCAATCGCTGATCGCCGCCCATCGCCAGGGCCATCCCGTGGGCCTGTACAGCGTGTGCTGCAGCAATGAACAGGTGCTGCTGGCGGCCATGCAGGTCGCCCGGCGCTACGACACCCTGCTGCTGATCGAGGCCACTTCCAACCAGGTGGACCAGTTCGGCGGCTACACCGGCATGACCCCGCCGCAGTACCGCGATTACGTGCTGCAACTCGCGCGCGATGCAGGCTTCCCGGCCGAGCGGCTGGTGCTCGGCGGCGACCACCTCGGGCCGAATGCCTGGCAGAAGGGACCGGCCGAGGTGGCGATGGCCAATGCGCGCACGCTGATCGAGGTGTACGTGGCCGCCGGCTTCCACAAGATCCACCTGGACTGCAGCATGTCCTGCGCCGATGATCCCACCCCGCTGCCCGATGCGGTGGTGGCGGCGCGCTCGGCCGAACTGGCCCGCATCGCCGAACGCACCGCGGCCGCGCACGGCCTGCCGCCGCCGGTGTACGTGATCGGCACCGAAGTACCGATCCCCGGCGGCGAAGCCTCGCTGGACGGTGGCCTGCAGGTCACCACGCCGGCGGCGGCCGCCACCACCCTGGCCATCCACCGCGAGGCGTTTTCCGCCCCGGACCTGCTGCCGGCGTGGGAGCGCGTGATTGCGATGGTGGTGCAGCCCGGCGTCGATTTCGACCACAGCAGCGTGCACTACTACGACCCGTCCGCAGCGCGCGCGTTGTCGGCGTTCGTCGACGCGCAGCCGCGTATCGTGTTCGAAGCGCACTCCACCGACTACCAGACCGAAGCCGGCCTGCATGCGCTGGTGCGCGACCACTTCGCCATCCTCAAGGTGGGCCCGGCCGCCACCTATGCGTTCCGCGAAGCCGTGTTCGCCCTGGCCATGATCGAGGCCGAGCTGCTGCCGGCGGCGCAGTGCTCCAACGTGATCGCCGTACTTGACCAGTGCATGCGCGACAAGCCGGGCAGCTGGCGCAGCTACTACCAGGGCAACGAACACGAACTGCGGCTGCTGCGCGCCTATTCGCTGAGTGACCGCAGCCGCTATTACTGGGGCGAGCCGGCCGTGGTGGCGGCGCTGGAGACGCTGGTGGCCAACCTGCGCCAGCACGCGCCGCCGCAGATCCTGCTGAGCCAGTTCCTGCCCAACCAGCAGTTGGCCATCGAGGCCGGCGCGCTGACCCACGATCCGTTGGCGCTGATCCAGCACAAGGTGGCCGAACGGCTGGGCGAGTATGCCCGTGCCTGCAATCGCAACCGCGCCGGGGTCGATAACGAAACTTCCCGGGCCACGGAGCTTTCGGAACGGTAAGCTTCGGCTTTCCTTCCGAACGGAATCGCCCCCATGCGCAACACACGCCAGCGTCGCCAACAGATCCTGCAGTTGCTGGTCGAGCACGGCAACGTGCAGGTCAGCGAGCTGGTCGCGCGGTTCGGTGTGTCGGCGGTGACCATCCGCGCCGACCTGACCCACATCGAATCGCAGGGCCTGGCCACGCGCACCCATGGCGGCGCGACCCTGGTGCGCACCCCGCCGCAGGAACAGGACATCCACGAGAAGGACGCCCTGAACCTGCCGGTGAAGGACAGCATCGGCGCGCACGCGGCCGGGCTGGTCAAGGCCGGCGACAACATCATCATCGACTCCGGCTCCACCACGATGACCCTGGCCCGGCACCTGCGCGGGCACCGCGACGTGACGGTGATGACCAACGGGCTGAACATCGCCTGGGAACTGGCCAACGCGCCCGGCGTGGAACTGCTGCTCACCGGCGGCCTGCTGCGCAAGCAGTCGCTGTCGCTGCAGGGCAGCCAGGCCGAAGCCAGCCTCACCACCTACAGCTTCGACACCCTGTTCCTGGGCGTGGATGGCCTGGACCTGCAGTTCGGCCTGACCACCCACCACGAGGCCGAAGCCAGCCTCAACCACCGCATGGTCGAGCGCGCACGCCGCATCGTGGTGCTCACCGATGCCTCCAAGTTCGGCCGGGTCAGCCTGCACCGCATCGCGCGGCTGGACCAGGTCCACACCGTCATCACCGACGCCAGCATCGACGCCGAGTACCTGGAAGGGCTGCAGCGGCTGGGCATCGAAGTGATCATCGCCGAGTCCCCCGCGTGACCCAGACCCGCTCCCTGCATGGCCGCATCCTCACCCCGCTGGGCTGGCGCCGCGGCCACGTGCACTTCGACACCCATATCCTGCAGCTGCAGGTGGACGACCACAGCGGCGCCGACGATACGCAGCTGCCGGTGATCCTGCCCGGCTTCATCGACCTGCATGTACATGGTGCGGCCGGCGTGGACCTGATGCAGGGCGGCGACGTGGCCCGCACCATCGCCCGCACCCACGCGCGCTTCGGCACCACCACGCTGCTGGCCACCACCATGACCGCCGGCCTGGACGAGATCGCCCATGCGCTGCAGGGTGTTGCGGCCACCATGGCCGCGCCCGACGCCGCGGCGGCCTGCATCGCCGGCGTGCACCTGGAAGGCCCGTTCATCAGCCCGCAGCGGCTGGGCGCGCAGCCCAACCGCACGGTGGAGGCGACGATGGCGCTGGTGCAGCAGCTGCACGCGCTGGCGCCGATCCGGGTGATGACACTGGCACCGGAGATCGGCGCGCACACCGCGTTGATTCCCGCGCTGACCGCGCTCGGCATCCGCGTGCAGCTGGGCCACAGCGCCGGCACCTACGAGGACGGCGTGGCCGCCCTGCAGGCCGGCGCATCCGGCTTCACCCACCTGTTCAACGGCATGACCGGCGTGGACCACTACCACCCCGGCATTGCCGCCGCTGCCCTGGCGCATGCGCAGTACGCCGAGATCATCCCGGACCTGCAGCACCTGCACCCCGGCGTGATCCGGCTGGCCGCACGCGCGATTCCGCGCCTGTACGCGGTGACCGACGCCACCGCCGCCACCGGCATGCCCGACGGCGAGTACGCCCTGGGCGAGCAGCGCGTGCACAAGTGCGGCGGCTGCGTGCGCCTGGCCACCGGTTCGCTGGCCGGCAGCGCGCTGACCATGGACCAGGCGCTGCGCAACCTGGTGCAGGTGGGGCTGGAGCTGGCCGATGCATCGCAGCGCGTATCCACCTTCCCGGCCCAGTACCTGGGCCTGGACGATCGCGGCAGCATCGCCCCGGCCGCGCGCGCGGACCTGGTGGTGCTGGATGCCGCGCTGCAGTTGCAGCAGGTGTTCGTCACCGGCCACCCGATCGCCCTGTAACGCCGGGCGCTGCCCGGCCAGCACCCACAATTCGCCAGGCCCGGCTGCTGGCACCGCCCCTTCTTCCCGTCTTTCCAGGAACGTGTAGATGACCACCGCCGCCGCCACTGCCGTTCCCGCCCCCGACGCCCCACGCTGGCCGATCCGCTACCTGCTGTTCATGGGTGGCATGGGCGGCCTGCTCTACGGCATCGATATCGGCATCATCGCCGGCGCCCTGCCCTACCTGGAGGCCACCGCCACCGCCAGCTGGCACCTCACCAGCCAGCAGCTCGGCTTCGTGGTGGCCGCGGTGCTGCTGGGCAGCGTGCTGTCGTCGCTGTTCGCCGGCATGGTCGCCGACCTGATCGGGCGACGGGGCGCGATGTTCCTGGCCGGCGTGCTGTTCACCGCCAGCATTCCGATCATGGCGCTGTCCGACGGCTACGCCGCGCTGCTGATGGGACGGCTGCTGCAGGGCATCAGCGGCGGCCTGATCGGCGTGGTGGTGCCGCTGTACCTGGCCGAAGTGCTCAGCCCCGAACGGCGCGGCCGCGGCGCGGCGATGTTCCAGCTGCTGCTGACCATCGGGCTGGTGCTGGCCGCCTTGATCGGCCTGTACCACGCGCATGCGGTGGACGCGGCCACCGAAGCGGTGCGCCAGCTGCCGGTGGCCGAACAGCAGCGCCTGCTGTTCGACGTCAAGGACCACGCCTGGCGCACCATCTTCTGGACCTGCCTGTTGCCGGGGCTGGTGTTCACCGGCGGCGTGCTGCTGATCAGCGAATCGCCGCGCTGGCTGGTGCGCCGTGGCCGTATCGAGAAGGCGCGGCTTGCGCTGCAACGCACCGTCGCGCCCCGCGATGTGGAACCCACCCTGCAGCGCATCCAGGCACCGGATGCCGTGCAGACCGGCGCCACCGGCACGCGCGACCCGCTGCTCAGCCGTCGCTATGTGTGGCCGTTCGTGCTGGCCTGCCTGGTGCTGGCCTTCACCCAGGCCACCGGCATCAACTCGGTGCTGGCCTATGCGGTCAACATCCTCAACCAGGCCGGCCTGCCCGGGTCGGTGGCCAACGGCGCCGACGTGGCGATCAAGCTGCTCAACGCGGTGATGACCGTGGTGGCACTGGTGTTGGTGGACCGCAAGGGCCGCAAGTTCCTGCTGATGCTGGGCACCGGTGGCATTACCGTGGCCCTGCTGGCCGCCGCGCTGCTGTTCGTCAAGAGCGAGCACGGGCGGCTGGACGTGCAGGCACAGCTGCAGCAGCAGGTGGCCGGCAGCACCCTGTCCCTGCCGCTGGATGCGGCGCAGTGGCAGCGCCTGGACCGCAACGCCGGCGACGCCCCGCAGCAGCTCACCGTGTCGTATGCATACGGCGGTTTCAGCAACGTGCGTTCGCTGCGCAGCGACAACCCCATCGACGCCTCGCTGCAGATCCGCCGCGACGATGCGGTGTCGGCCGACAGCGTGATCGGCGCGTTCTTCCGCCGGCTGCACCTCAACCCCTTCCCCGATCCCGCCCACGCCGCGCAGGCGCCGCTGGTGATCGAGCGCGCGATGATCGGCCCGGTGCCCTCGCCCACCCACGGCTGGCTGGTGGCCGGCTGCATCCTGCTGTTCGTGGCGTTCTTCGCGGTGGGTCCGGGCGTGTGCGTGTGGCTGGCGCTGTCCGAACTGATGCCCACCCGCATCCGCTCCAACGGCATGAGCATCGCGCTGCTGATCAACCAGTTCGTGTCCACCGTGATCGCCGCAATCTTCCTGCCTACCGTGGGCCACCACGGCTACGCCAGCATGTTCTTCTTCTGGGCTGCGTGCACGCTGCTGTACTTCCTGATCGCCGCGTTCTGGCTGCCGGAAACCAAGGGCAAGTCGCTGGAACAGATCGAAGCCAACTTCCGCTGACGCGCCGGGCTCCCTTCCATGTACTACCGACGCGCCGGGCTCTGCCCGGCTGTCTCTTCGACGCCCTACCGTAGCGCCGGGCTCTGCCCGGCTGCCTGCCGGTCCACCCCGACCGCAGGCAGCGACGCGGTGTACAAAGACACGGTGTAACTGCCGTCATACCCCGACTGCGCACGGTCGCCAGCGGCATACCCGATCGGCCCATCGCCCACGCGCTGATCGCCAACCGCGAGTACGCCACACGTCGGCGCGCACACCCACGCCTCACCGCCGCGGGCACCCACGCGTACACCCAGCGGTGCGAGCGTACGCAGCAGGTAGCCCGCCGGCGCGTAGTCGGGCAGGTTCGGCCGCCCCAGCCGCTGGCTGGCATGCACGTTGCCCAGCAGCGCAATCACGCGCCCGCCGGGGTGCACCGCACGCGTGATGTGCTCGGCCATGCCCACGTCGCGGGTGCCGGCGCGTTCCTCGTCCACTGCGATCACCGCGATGCGGCGGCCGTCGGCGTGGAGTCGGCGCAGCCGTTCCAGCAGCGCCAGCATCGCCGTGCTGGACCGCCCGTCCTGGGTGGAGCGGGTCCAGAACGGGCCGGCCAGCAGCGCCGCCCGCGCGGCCGGGGTACCCGCCGATGCCAGGTAGGCGTCCAGCCGCGCCTGTTCCCGGGCGCTGATTTCCAGCGCAACGGTGACCGCCGTACCCTCGGCGGCGGCGGCGCAGGCCAGCTCGCCCACGAAGGCCGGCGCCTGATCGGTGCCATGTATCTCACCCACCAGCACCACCGCGGGCGACGGCATCGCCGCCGGCCAGCGGCAGGGTTCGCTGGCGCGTGCCGGGAGCACCCCCACGGCCATTACCAGGCCGACCAGCCAGGTTCGTGCGTGCATCAAGCAGACTCCTTTCCGCCGTAGGGCCCTTTCCGTCAGGGCGTTTTCCCGGTGATTTCCGTGTACATGCGCTGTGCCTGGTCCGGGTCCACCAGCCCGGACACCTGCATGCCCTTGCCAAACGGGCCCTGGATGGTCGCCACCGACAGCACCCTGTCGCCCACGCTGAAGGCAACCCGGCGGCCCACGCGCGCTTCGGTGGCGGCATGGATGCGCGACGCGGACGCGTCCTTCATGGTGAGGGTGAGCACGGGCGCACCACGATGCAGATCGACGTCCAACGCCACCGATTCCACATCCGCAGTGGTGATGAACGCCGGCTCCAGCACGGCCAAGGGCTGGCCGTTCTCATCCGTCAGCCGGGTCGTCCCGGCGCGCCCCTGCTCGTCCACGTCGCGCATCTGGATACGCACCTGCGGCAGCGGGGCTGCCGATGGCGGCGCCATTGGCATGTTGAGGTCTGCGACCGGCTGGCAGCCGGCCATGCAGACGATGCCGGCCAGCAACAGTGCGGCCCTCCAATTCCTGCCCATGCGTGGTGCTCCTTGCGGGTGAGTGCCGGGCAATGCCTGGCAGGGGTCTGGGTCCAACAGTATCAAGTCTGCTCCACCGCCACGGCAGCCAGCAGCGCCTGTTCGGCCGCCGCGCTGAAGCGCCAGCCTCCTTCCACCGGCACGATCGCCCCCTCGGCCACCCGTGTATCCCACCACTCTTCGACGAAGCCGGGCGCGAACCCACCGGTCTTGAAGCCGAAGGGTGCCACGACCAGGTCGAACGGCAGCATGAGTTCGTAGCACGGCGTTGCGTAGTCGTCCTGCTCGGCGGGGAGCTTGAGGAAATGCGTGAACGAGGTGGCCGTGGCCAGCTGCGAGTACAGCCAGAACATCAGGTCGTACATGCGGTGCGAATCGGGGTCGGCATGCAGCGCGAAGAAGCCCTTTTCCTCAGTGATCCGGCGCGCCAGCGCACGCAGCACGCGCTCACCCTCGGCCAGCACATCGGCCGATGCATCCAGCGCACGCTGCACGATCGGCGACAGCGTGCCGCGGTCCACGGTGACCAGATCGATCTCCAGGGTTTCGGCTGCATCGTTGAACGCTTCTTCATCCACCAGTCCGTGGATGAAGGTGGTGAAGTCCGGGGCGACCGGCGTGATCGCGTAGTCCGCTTCCTGGTTCACGTGCACCACCTGCGGTTCACCCTGCGGGCCGCACTGGCGGTAGTCGAGCATGATCAGGTCGTGCCCGCCGCTGGGGCAGTCGGCGATGACGATCCCGATGTCCGGGTAGCCCCACTCGCGCTGCATGAACCGCGTGCCGATTTCCCCGCCCAACGAGTACCGTGCCTGGCGTCCGATGGCGTGCAGGCCGCTGACTTCAATGTGGTCGTCGGCCCAGCTGGTGGCTTCGTCCATCGGATGGCAGCTGCGCTGCAGCAGGCCGCCGTTGTGACGGCGGGCCAGTGCGATGTACGCATCGGGGAAGCGATAGCCGAATTCGGCCTGCAGTTCAGCAATGAGCGCATCGCTGGGCGGCGGCTCCTGGTAGTACTGCTGCGAGTACTCGCAGTCGTTCCAGAAATCGGAGAAGTCGAACGTGGCGAACGGATCCATCGGCGGCGGTGTTTCCCTGTGACAGCCCCGGAGTATAGAGCGGTCACTCACGGCACCCGCGCGCAGACCCACACCGCGGGATCGGGCAGGCCAACGCGCTGCAGCGCGTGCACGGCCGCGTCGAGCGTGGCGCCGGTGGTCATCACGTCATCCACCACGGTCAACCGCGCCGGCGGTGGCGTGGTGATCGCAAAGGCATCGTGCAGGTTGCGCCGCCGCGCATCGGCATCCAGCGCCGACTGCGCGGCCGTCAGCCGATCCCGGTGCAGCCCGCACCACAGCGGCTGCCGCAGCGCGCGCGCCAACGGCCGGGTCAGTTCCAACCCCTGGTCGTAGCCGCGCGTGCGCAGCCGCTGGCGGTGCAGCGGTATCGGGGCCAGCGGGCCGTCGACGAAACGGGGCACCCGCTGCAGCATCAACTGCGACAGCAGACGCCCGGCGGCCAGGTCGTGGTGGAACTTGAAACGCCGCAGCAGCTGGTCCACTGGCGCGGCGTACAGGAACACAGCAGCGGCGGCAGCGTGCCGCGGCGGATCATGCAGGCAGACGCCACAGCGCAGTGCAGGCGTGCCTTCCGGCAGCGGCAGCGCGCACAGCGGGCAGGCGTGGTCGTTCCACGGCAGGGCGGCTTGGCAGGCCACGCACAGGTCCAGCCCGGCGCTGCCGGGTTCATCGCAGACCAGGCAGCGCAGGGGCAGGGCCTGCTGGCCCAGCCAGGTCAGTGCAGCAGACACCCGGGAAAACACGCGATCACCGCTTGAAGAGGCAGGCCCCCAGCGTGGCGGCCAGCCGCCAAGCATGTCTGTCGGTGCGTGCCGGTGCGTGCGGTCAGCCTTCTACCGGACGCACCCGCGGATCAATCGCAGTCCTGGTAGCCACCCAGCTCGCCACACTGCGTGCAGCGGAACATGTAGGCGGTGGGCGAGCCGTCCTTGCGCAGCGCGCCGAAGAAATGGTCCCACTGCGGGCCGTCGTCCAGCCCGGTGCTGTCCTGGATCGCGGAGATCGCACCTGCACCCAATGCCTGCAGCTCCGCCTGGCCGGCACGGCCAATGAACTGGCCCGCGTCCCCGCAATGGGTCCACCACTTTTCCTGCTGCCAGGCGCTGAAGCCAGGGGTGCGCCGTGCCACTTCCTCGACCACCGCCTCCGGTACTTCGTCCCACTCACCGCCGCCGCCAATGCTTTCGTCATCGGTGAAGCTGGCATCGAGCCGCTCGCTGGCCGAACCGTCGGCGATGCACCACGGGCAGATCTCCGCGTCGTACGCCTCTTCGGCATACACCGGGCCGGTGTAGACGTAGCCGCGCGCCTGATGGCAGCTGACGCAGACCGTGGCGGAGGCGACGACGCTGCCGGTGGCGATCGGGTCGGGGTGGTAGGTGAAACGGGGCAGGGTCATGCGGTCTCCTTGGGGGGGCGTGGGCGGAGACTGTAGTGGGTTTGGGTTGGGTGGGTTGCCGGCCAGCGGCCGGCACTACCGGGCTGTAAACCTCATTCAATTGCGATTGGTTGACAGCAGCTTGCGTCGGCGACCACACTTCCGCCCCCCGTTCCTGCACGCCGAGGGCTGTTCCATGCCAAGCGACATCCGCCACGACTGGCGCAGCGAGGAGCTGCTGGCCCTGTTCGCGCTGCCGTTGCCTGTGCTGCTGCACCGCGCCGCCAGCGTGCACCGCGAGCACTTCGATCCGGCGCAGGTGCAGGTGTCCACGCTGCTGTCGGTCAAGACAGGCGGCTGCCCCGAAGACTGCGCGTATTGCCCGCAGGCCCAGCGCTACAGCACCGGGGTGGACGCGCAGAAGCTGATGGCCACCGAGGACGTGGTGGCCAAGGCGCGGCAGGCCAAGGCGGCCGGCGCATCGCGGTTCTGCATGGGCGCGGCCTGGCGTTCGCCCAAGGAACGCGACATCCCCAAGGTGGCGGCGATGATCCGTGAGGTGAAAGCGCTGGGCCTGGAAACCTGCGCCACGCTGGGCATGCTCAGTGGCGACCAGGCCGTGGCGCTGCGCGAGGCCGGGTTGGACTACTACAACCACAACCTGGACACCGCACCGGACTATTACGATTCGATCATCCACACCCGCCAGTACCAGGACCGCCTGGACACGCTCGGCCACGTGCGCGACGCCGGGTTGAAGACCTGCTGCGGCGGCATCGTGGGCATGGGCGAAACCCGCGAGCACCGCGCCGGGCTGCTGCTGGCGCTGGCCAACCTGCCGGCCCACCCCGATTCGGTGCCGATCAACCGGCTGGTGCAGGTCGCCGGCACGCCCCTGCACGGCACCGCGGAACTGGACCCGTTCGAGTTCGTGCGGATGATCGCGGTGGCCCGCATCGCCATGCCCCGCGCGATGGTGCGGCTGTCGGCCGGTCGCGAGGCGATGAGCGACGAGCTGCAGGCCCTGTGCTTCCTGGCCGGGGCCAACTCGATCTTCTACGGGGAAAAGCTGCTGACCACCGGCAACCCGGACACCGAACGCGACCTGGCCCTGTTCGCGCGGCTGGGCCTGCGCCCGATGGCGGTCGAGGTGGATGCGGCCGACCACGACCCTCCCGGCACGGTCCATGCCGACATCACCCAGGACACCGGGCCGTGCGGTGGCGGCTGCGAGCAGGCCGCCTGAGGCCCGCCCGGTGCCCGCCCCCCCGGGGCAGAGCGCCGCGCCCGCCAACCGGGTACGCTAACCGCCCATCCATGCCAGCCGACGACCATGGCCCGCCCCGACCTGCACGACCGCATCCAGGCCCAGCGCAAGCTCCGCGACGCGCAGGGCCGCATCCGTGTGCGCCGCACGGTGACCCGTCGCGACGGCGTGCGGCTGGAGATCGACGGCCAATGGCTCACCGGCTTCTGCAGCAATGACTACCTGGGGCTGTCGCAACAGTTCGGGGTGGTCAGCGCGCTGCAGGACGCCGCCGCGCGCGACGGCGCCGGTGCCACCGCCTCGCACCTGATCTGCGGCCACCATGCGCTGCATGACGCGCTGGAGCGGGAAATGGCCGAGTGGCTCGGCTACCCGCGCGCCCTGCTGTTCGGCAGCGGCTTTGCCGCCAACCTGGCGGTGCAGCAGGCATTGCTCAGCGAAGAAGACGATGTGTGCGTGCAGGACCGGCTCAACCACGCCAGCCTGCTCGACGCCACGCGCCTGGCCGGCTGCCGGCTGCGCCGCTACCCGCACCTGGACACCGAAGGCGCACTGCGCCAGTTGAAGCACGCGCCCGACGGCGCGGCGATGCTGGTCACCGATGGCGTGTTCAGCATGGACGGTGACATCGCCCCGCTGCGCTCGCTGTCGCTGGTGGCGCGCATGCAGGAAGCGCTGTTGTACGTGGACGACGCGCATGGCATCGGCGTGGTCGGCGAACACGGCCGCGGCTGCGTGGCCGATGCCGGCCTGGGCGTGGCCGACGTGCCGCTGCAGCTGGCCACCCTGGGCAAGGCGCTGGGTGGCAGTGGCGCGGTGGTGCTGGGCGATGAGGCCCTGATCCAGCACCTGGCCGAAACCGCACGCCCGTACATCTACACCACGGCGGTGTCGCCGGCACAGGCGGCCGCATCGCTGGCCGCGGTGAAACTGGCCCGGCGTGACGACTGGCGACGCGAAAAACTCGGCGAGCTGATCGCCGTGTTCCGTGCCGGTGCGCGCCAGCACGGGTTGGAACTGATGCCGTCGGATACGCCGATCCAGCCATTGCTGTGCGGCGCCGAGTCCACCGTGATGGCGTTGTCGGCCGCACTGGAAGCCTCCGGCTTCCTGGTCAGCGCGATCCGTCCGCCCACCGTGCCCGAAGGGAAGGCGCGCCTGCGCGTGACCTTGTCGGCGCTGCACACCCCGGCGCAGGTGCGCGCGCTTACCGACGCGATCGGGCATGCGCGCGACACCGTGCTGCGCCAGCAGTCGCTGGATGCACTGAGCGCGTGAGCCCGGTGCTGTGAGCCTGCATATCGAGGTGGTCGGCAGCGGGCCGGCGCTGGTGCTCATCCATGGCTGGGCACTGCATGGGGGCGTGTTCGCGCCGCTGGTGGACCGCCTGGCCGCGCAGTACCAGCTGCACCTGGTGGACCTGCCCGGCCATGGCTTCAGCCACGACGATCCCACGCCGCTGCGGCTGCCCCACGTGGTCAACGCCATCGCCGCCGCCACGCCACCGGCCGTATGGTGCGGGTGGTCGCTGGGTGGGCTGTTCGCCCTGCATGCCGCCGCCACGCTGCCGCAGGTGCGCGCGGTGGTGATGATCGCCGCCACCCCGCGTTTCGTGCGCGGCGACGACTGGCCGCACGCGGTCGAACCGGCGGTGTTCGAACAGTTCGGGCAGGACCTGGCGCAGGACTACCGCGGCACCCTGGAGCGTTTCCTGGCGCTGGATGCGATGGGGTCCGAGCACGCCCGGCAGGAACTGCGCACCCTGCGCGAGATGCTCATCGCGCGCGGTGAACCGGCCGCGCGTGCGCTGCAGGAAGGGCTGCGCCTGCTGGAGAACAGCGACCTGCGCGGCGCCCTGGCCGGGCTGGGCAAGCCGAGTCTGTGGCTGGCCGGCGCGCGCGACCGGCTGGTGTCCGCGCGCGCCATGCAGTCCGCTGCCACGTTGGCGCCGGGCGCGCAGGCGCATGTGATCGCCCAGGGTGGCCATGCGCCGTTCCTGGGCCACACCGACGCGGTGGCCACGCAGCTGCAACACTTCGTTGCCGGCCTTCCCTGACCCATCCACCGCGCGCATCGCCGATCATGTACGCCCATCTTTCACTGCAGGAGTGACCCATGGATCTTGGAATCGCCGGTCGCTGGGCGCTGGTCTGTGCCGCCAGCAAGGGCCTGGGCCTGGGCTGCGCCCGTGCACTGGTGCGCGAGGGCGTGAACGTCGTGGTGGCCGCGCGCGGTGAAGACGCGCTCGACCGCGCGGTGCTGGAACTGCAGGCGCTGCCCGGCGCGCGCAAGGTGGTCGGCGTGGTCGCCGACATCACCACCGTGGCCGGCCGCGATGCGGCCCTGGCCGCCTGCCCGCAGGTCGACATCCTGGTCAACAACGCCGGCGGCCCGCCCGCAGGGGATTTCCGCCAGTTCACCCGCGACGATTGGATCGCCGCGCTGGATGCCAACATGCTGGCCCCGATCGAACTGATCCGCGCCACCGTGGACGGCATGATCGAGCGCGGCTTCGGCCGCGTGGTCAACATCACCTCCTCCTCGGTGAAGGCGCCCATCGACATCCTGGGGCTGTCCAACGGCGCGCGCTCGGGGCTCACCGGCTTCGTCGCCGGCCTGGCCCGCAAGACCGTGGCCCACAACGTCACCCTCAACAACCTGCTGCCCGGCCAGTTCGACACCGACCGCCTGCGCGGCAACTTCGCCTACCTGGCCCAGCAGCAGGGCATCGACGCCGGCCAGATCGCCGAACGCAAACGCACCCACATCCCGGCCGGCCGCTTCGGCACCGCCGACGAGTTCGGCGCCGCCTGCGCCTTCCTGTGCAGCGCGCACGCCGGCTACATCACCGGGCAGAACCTGCTGATCGACGGCGGCGCCTACCCGGGCACGTTCTGACCTTCGCACCCTTGTTTTCGCAGTGAGCCTTCCATGACGTCCAGCTTCGATCCCCGCCACGTCCGCCGCGCGTTCTCGCGTGCCGCCGCCAGCTACGACGCCGCCGCCGCGCTGCAGCGCGAGGTGGAAAAACGCCTGCTGGAATCGCTGGACTACCTGGAAGACCGCCAGCCGCAGGTCGTGCTGGACGTGGGCAGCGGCACCGGCCACGCCACCGCGGCGATGAAGAAGCGCTGGCCCAAGGCGCAGGTGATCGCGCTGGACCTGGCCGAACCGATGCTGCGCGAGGCCAAGAAGCAGGCCGGCTGGTGGAAGCCGTTCACCCGCGTGTGCGCCGATGCGCAGGCGCTGCCGTTGCTGGACCAGAGCGTGGATGTGATCTACAGCAACCTCTGCCTGCAGTGGGTCGAGGACCTGCCGGCGGTGTTCGCCGGGTTCCGCCGCGTGCTCAAGCCGGGTGGGCTGCTGCTGTGCTCCACCTTCGGCCCGGAAACGCTGATCGAACTGCGCGACGCCTTCACCCAGGCAGACGCCGTGCCGCACGTGAGCCGCTTCGCGCCGATCGCGCAGTTCGGCGACGCGCTGATGATGGCCGGCTTCCGCGACCCGGTGCTGGACCGCGACCTGTTCACCCTCACCTACGACGACATGACCGCGCTGATGCGCGAGCTGCAGGCCATCGGTGCCACCAACGCGCGCCATGACCGCCGCCACACGCTCACCGGCCGCGGCCGCTTCGCCGCCGCCCGCGCCGCCTACGAACCGCTGCGCCGCGAAGACGGCAAGCTGCCCAGCAGCTGGGAAGTGATCTACGCCCATGCCTGGGCCCCCGAAGCCGGCGCCCCGATCCGCGAACAGGGCCGCGACGTGGCCAGTGTGCCGGTCTCGGCCATCCCGATCCGCCGCCGCACCCCGTAGAGCGGGGCTCTGCCCCGCTGCGAAGTACCATCATCACATCAGCGGGGCAGAGCCCCGCTCTACGCCGCTGCGACATTCCATCAGCGGGGCAGAGCGCTCTACGACGCTGCGACATGCCGTCAGCGGGGCAGAGCCCCGCTCTACGCCGGGAACAGGTCCCGGTGGAAGAAATAGATCTCCTGCACCAGGAATTTCCAGCTGGTGTGGAAGCTGCGGAAGCGCGTGCTCGGCGTGGACGAGGCCAGCGCATCGATGCCCAGCTCGCGCGCCAGCCGCAGCGCGCGCGCCATGTGCAGCGGGTCGCTGACGATGATCACCCGGTGCAGCCTGCGCTGCTGCATCAACCGCCGCGCCTCGATCAGGTTCTGGCGGGTGGTGCGCGAGGCGGTCTCGATCAGGATCGCCTCGTCCGGAATGCCCTGCTTGAGCGCATAGCGGCGCGCCACCTGCGATTCGGAAAAGCGCGCACCGGTACCGCCGTAGCCGCCGGTGAAGATCAGCAGCGGCGCATAGCCGGCCTCGTACAGATCCAGGCCATGGCGGATGCGTTCCTCAAACACCGGTGACGGCTTGGCGTCATACGCGGCCGCGCCCAGCACGATGATCGCGTCGGCCTTGGCCGCCTGGTCGCGCTCGCCCACCCACACGATCCACGCGGTGACGCCCAGCAGCCAGGCCACCAGCAGAATGCACAGCCGCCATACCCACCCCAGCAACCCGACCCCGGCACGGCGGCTCATGCGCGCGCCCACGGCAAGGCATCCAGGTCGACATTGCCGCCCGACAGCACCACGCCCACCCGCTGCCCGGCAAACCGCTCCGGTGCGGCGAGGATGGCCGCCAGCGTGATCGCCGAGGACGGCTCCACCACCTGCTTGAGCACCTGCCAGAGCAGGCGCATGGCCGCCACGGTGGCGGTATCGGCCACGGTGATGACCTCGGCCGCGCCGTGCAGCAGCGCGAAGTTCGGTGCGCCCAGGGTGGTGCGCAGGCCATCGCACAGCGTGTCCGGGGTGAACTCGATGCGGCGTTCGCCGGCCGCCAGCGAGCGCGCGGTATCGGCCGCGCCCTCCGGCTCGGCCAGCACCAGCCGGGTCTGCGGTGCCAGCGCCTGCAGCGCCAGCCGCGTGCCCGATGCCAGCCCGCCGCCGCCCACCGGCACCACCAGCACGTCGAACGGGCCGTGGCTGCGCAGCAGCTCCAGCGCCGCCGTGCCCTGCCCGGCGATGACCCGTGGGTCGGCATAGGGGTGCACCAGGCTGGCGCCGGTCTGGGCCTGCACCTGCGCGCACATGGCTTCACGCGCGGCGATACTGGCTTCGCAGCGCCACACCGTGGCGCCGTGCCGGGCAATGTTGGCCAGCTTGGCGCCTACCGCGCCCTGCGGCACCACCACGTTGCAGGCGATGCCCCGGGTCCGTGCGGCCAGCGCCAACGCGGCACCGTGGTTGCCCGAGGAATGGGTGACCACGCCGCGCGCGGCCTGGTCCGGGTCCAGCGACCACACCGCGTTGCAGGCCCCCCGGAACTTGAAAGCCCCGCCGCGCTGCAGGTGCTCGGCCTTGAACAGCAGCGACGCCCCCGCCAACCCGTCCAGCGCGCGCGAGTGCAGCACCGGGGTCACGCTGGCATGCGGGGCAATGCGTGCGGCGGCCGCCAGCAGGTCGTCGACACAGGGCAAGGGTGAATCGCTCATGACGCAAGATTAACGTATGGCCCCGGTTCGCACCGCCCCGGCTGAACGTGACACGATGGCAATCATTCAGCGGATCGGGCCGGAGTTAAGGGCCGATTCAATGCGCCGGGCCGAAGCTGGCCGCATACCCTCGGGGGGAACCCATCATGAAAATGCGCCTGATGTTCGCCGGTGGCCTGCTGTTGGCTCTGTCCGGCTGCGCCACCTACGACTATGTCGGCGGTGGTGCCGGCAGCGGTTACTACCACGGCGCGCCGTCGGTGGAGTACCGCTATCCCTATGGGTACCCGTCCGGTTACGGCCCCGGCTACTACGGTGGCGGGTACTACGGGGGTGGCTATGGCTACGGCAACCCGTATTACCGCCCGTATCCCAACTATCGCCCCCCGCACAACCACCGCCCGCCGCCGCGTCCGGGCAACGGGGGCAATCCGCCGGTGCGGCCGGATCGCCCGGATCGCCCGCGCCCGTCGTACAACGGCGGCTCGCCGTGGCGGAACATGGATTCGGTGGGCGGTCGGCCGCCTCAGCAGCAGCAGCGTCCGTCGCCGCCGCCGCAGGCACGCCCTGCCCAGGCCCCGCGCCCGGCCCAGCGGTCCAACGGTTCGCCGTGGCGGAACATGAACAATTTGAACCAGCGCACAGTTGAGCCCTGATCCATCTTGATTTTCACCACCCACCCGGTTCAATCTAGGCGGGTGGTGACGGCCTCGGTCGCAAAGTGACAAAAGCGACACGGCACGTCACATCCAGCTCTATGTCGATATCCGCCGGGATTCTCTGGATCCCCCCTGTTCCGGCCCTGTCGGATGTCGGCACCTACAACGCAGAAGGCCCCGCCATGGCGGGGCCTTCTGTTTTTGGATCGTGGCAGGGGCGCAAAAAAACAGGGCCGGCAGTCCCCCGACTGCCGGCCCTTCTGCTTCCCCTGGTTGCGCATGGACCGGCCCCTGTTCCAATTCCGGTCCGTAACGCCAAACGGCGCCTGCCAGCCTGGGTGCTATTGGGTTATCTGCAGAAAACGTGCCAACTTGAGGGTTGATTTCAGCGACAGCCCCGATTGGCGCTAAAATCACCACCCACGCCCTGCTTCCAGGGCCGTTCCGGGCCCCCCGCGCCCCCCGAGCCCCATCGAAATGACCGACTCCTTCTACCGTTACGACGTCATCGTCATCGGCGGCGGCCACGCCGGCACCGAAGCTGCGCTGGCGGCTGCGCGCAGCGGCGCACGCACCCTGCTGCTGACCCACAACGTGGAAACCATCGGCGCGATGAGCTGCAACCCGGCCATCGGCGGGATCGGCAAGGGCCACCTGGTGAAGGAGATCGACGCCCTGGGCGGGGCCATGGCGCATGCCGCCGACCGCGCCGGCATCCAGTGGCGCACCCTCAATGCCTCCAAGGGCCCGGCCGTGCGCGCCACCCGCTGCCAGGCCGACCGCAACCTGTACCGCATGGCGATCCGCCAGATCGTGGAAGCCCAGCCGAACCTGACCGTGTTCCAGGCAGCGGTGGACGACCTGGTGATCGACGGCGACACCGTGCGCGGCGCGATCACCCAGACCGGGCTGACCTTCCATGCCCCGGCCGTGGTGCTCACCGCGGGTACCTTCCTGGCCGGCAAGATCCACGTGGGCCAGACCCAGTACGCCGCCGGCCGCATGGGCGACCCGCCGGCCACCACGCTGGCCGCGCGCCTGCGCGAGCGCCCGTTCGTGATCGACCGCCTGAAGACCGGCACCCCGCCGCGCATCGACGGCCGCTCGCTGGACTACCGCGTGATGGACGAGCAGCCCGGCGACGACCCGCGCCCGGTGATGTCCTTCCTGGGTGACCAGGCCGAACACCCGGCCCAGGTGAGCTGCTGGATCACCCACACCAGCGAGCGCACCCACGAGATCATCCGCAGCGCCCTGCACCGCTCGCCGCTGTACAGCGGCCAGATCGAAGGCATCGGCCCGCGTTACTGCCCGTCGATCGAAGACAAGGTGGTGCGCTTCGCCGAGAAGGCCAGCCACCAGATCTTCGTCGAGCCCGAAGGGCTGGACGTGGTGGAGATCTACCCCAACGGCATTTCCACCTCGCTGCCGTTCGACGTGCAGCTGGCGCTGGTGCGCAGCATCACCGGTTTCGAGAACGCGCACATCACCCGCCCCGGTTACGCGATCGAGTACGACTTCTTCGACCCGCGCGGGCTGGACAACACCCTGCAGACCAAGAGCGTGTCCGGGCTGTTCTTCGCCGGCCAGATCAACGGCACCACCGGCTATGAAGAAGCCGCCGCGCAGGGCCTGCTGGCCGGCATCAACGCCGCCCGCCACGTGCGCGAACAGGCCGGCTGGTGCCCGCGCCGCGACGAGGCGTACCTGGGCGTGCTGGTCGACGACCTGATCACCCACGGCACCACCGAGCCGTACCGCATGTTCACCAGCCGCGCCGAATACCGCCTGCAGCTGCGCGAGGACAACGCCGACGTGCGCCTGACCGGCACCGGCCGCGAACTGGGCCTAGTGGACGACCGCCGCTGGGCCGCGTTCCAGACCAAGCAGGAGGCGGTGGCCACGGAATCGGCGCGCCTGCGCGCGCTCTGGGCCACCCCCGGCAATGCACTGGGCCGCGAAGTGGAAGCCACGCTGGGCGTGGCGGTCAGCCGCGAAACCAACGTGCTGGACCTGATCAAGCGCCCCGAACTGGACTACGCCCAGCTCATGCAGGTGCCGTCGCTGGGCCCGGCGGTGGCCGACCCGAAGGTGGCCGAGCAGGTCGAGATCGGCGTGAAGTACGCCGGCTACCTGGACCGCCAGCGCGATGAGATCGCGCGCCAGCAGCGCCACGAGAACACCGCCATCGCCAGCGACTTCGACTACGCCGGCGTGCGCGGGTTGTCGGCCGAAGTGCAGCAGAAGCTCGAGCGCGTGCGCCCGCAGACCATCGGCCAGGCCCAGCGCATCCCCGGCATGACCCCGGCTGCGATCTCGCTGCTGCTGGTGCACCTGGAGCGCGCGCGCCGCATCCGCGCCGCGTAACCCGCCACCCCGCCGGGTAGAGCCGACCGTTGGTCGGCTGCACACCCTCCGCCGGCCGTCGGATGCGCCCGCGTTATCATCGGCGACCGGGACAACGCCGCAGGTGGCGTCCCCGCCCCTGCCTTGCCGGAGTTTGCGCATGTCCCCGATCCGCCCCTACCTCGACAAGCGTCCCGTCCTTGGCGAGCGCTGCTACATCGACCCGGCCTGCACCATCATCGGTGACGTGGTCCTGGGCGATGACGTGTCGGTCTGGCCGGGCACGGTGATCCGCGGCGACGTCAACCACGTCCGGATCGGCGCGCGCAGCAACATCCAGGACGGCACCATCATCCATGTCAGCCACCATAGCCCGTACAACCTGGAAGGCTTCCCGACCCTGATCGGCGAGGGCGTCACGGTGGGCCATGGCACCATCATCCATGCCTGCACCATCGGCGATTACAGCCTGATCGGCATGGGCGCGTGCATCCTCGACGGGGCGCGGGTGGAGCAGCACGGCTTCGTCGGCGCCGGTGCCGTGGTGGGCCCGGGCAAGGTGGTGGGCGAAGGCGAACTGTGGGTGGGCAACCCGGCGCGCCTGGTGCGCACGCTGACCAGCAAGCAGATCGAATCGCTGCACTACTCGGCCGACCACTACGTGCGGCTCAAGGACACCTACCTGGGCTGATCGCGCGCGCGACGGTCGCAACCGCCATCGGCCTGCCCGCGGCGCTGGGCATCGGCCCGGCCGCACGGTAAAGTCCACAGCCGACCAGGAAGCAGTCGAGAACCGCATGCCCCCGCTGGCAGCAGACCGGAGAGGATTCCGGCACATCGTTTCCGGCCCCGTGCGCGCATGAGCGCGACGATGCTGGACACCTACCGTGAAGTGATCACGCCCGAAGGCGTGCCGCTGCACCTGCCGGCCGCCGGTCCGGTGCCGCGCGCGCTGGCGTGGGCGATCGATTTCAGCATCCGCGTCGGCGCCTTGATGATGCTGAGCATTCCGCTGGCCTTCCTCGGCGAGTTCGGCCAGGGCCTCTACCTGGCGCTGATGTTCCTGCTGATGTGGGCCTACACCATCGTGCAGGAAGCGCTGTGGGGCCGCACCATCGGCAAGCGCGCGCTGGGCCTGCGCGTGGTCGCGCGCGACGGTGCGCCGATCGGCTGGATGGCGGCCATCACCCGCAACCTGCTGCGCACCGTGGACATGCTGCCGTTCGCCTACGCGCTGGGCCTGCTGTCGAGCCTGTTCGATGCACACGGGCGTCGCCTGGGCGACCTGGTGGCCGGCACCGTGGTGATCCACGACAGCGCGCGCCCGGTGCTGGGCAGCGTGGCCATCGACACCGTGCTGGCACCACCGCAACCGTTGCAGCCCGCCGAACAGGCCGCCGTGGTGGCCTTTGCCGAACGTGCCGCGCGGCTGTCCGCACCGCGCCAGCAGGAACTGGCCGGCATCGTCGCCCCGCTCAGCGGCGGCGGTGGCCAGGTGGGCGTGTTGCGCCTGTATGGGATGGCCAACTGGCTGCTGGGGCGCCGATGAGGCAGGAACAGTTCGTCGCCCGCTACCAGCACGAATGGCAGGCGCTGGAGCACTGGCTGGCCACGCGCGGCGACACCCCGCGCAGTGGGCGCGGGCAACCGCCGGCCGACGGGCTCAATGATGAGGACATTCCGCAGCACTACCGGCGCCTGTGCCAGCAGCTGGCGCTGGCCCGCAAGCGCGGCTACAGCCCGCAGCTGGTGGCGCGCCTGCAGCAGCTGATGCAGCAGGGCCATCGCCTGCTCTACCGCACCCCACCGCCCCGCTGGCGGCGTGCGCTGGAATTCCTGTTCGCGGATTTTCCCCAGCTGGTGCGCAGCCAGGCGCGCAGCATGTGGGTGGCCACCGCGCTGTTCGTGGTGCCGCTGGTGGGCACCTTCGCGCTGGTGCAGTGGTACCCGCAGTTCATCCACCTGCTGATGGACAACGCCCAGATCGCCGCGATGGAGCGCATGTACGATCCGGCCGCGCCGCACCTGGGGCGCGACAGCGGCACCGACTGGATGATGTTCGGCTACTACATCATGAACAACATCAGCATCGGCCTGCGTACCTTCGCCAGTGGCCTGCTGGCCGGTGTGGGCACGGTGCTGATCCTGCTGTTCAACGGGCTCACCATCGGCGCGGTGGCCGGCCATCTGCAGCACGTCGGCCATGGCGATCCGTTCTGGCGCTTCGTGGTTGGGCATGGTGCGTTCGAACTGACCGCGATCGTGATCGCCGGGGGCGCCGGCCTGCAGCTGGGCATGAAGCTGCTGGCGCCGGGCCGCAGGCGGCGCGTCGATGCATTGATCGAGGGCGGCGTGATCGGTGCGCGGCTGTGCCTGGGCGTGGCGGCGATGCTGTTGGTGGCCGCGTTCATCGAAGCCTTCTGGTCCTCGATCGCCGAGATTCCCGCGTGGGGCAAGTTTGCCGTGGCCGCCGTGCTGTGGAGCGCGGTGTTCGCCTGGTTGTGGCGTGGCGGGCGCGGGAGCGGTCATGCGCATTGACCAGCTCGACGTGGTGCTGCGCGCACGCAGCGGCTGGGAAGCGGTAGAGCTGGGCACGGCGCTGGTGCGCCGGCATGCACGCGCGATCTGGACACCGATCGTGCTGCTGGGCCTGCCCGTCTTCGCGCTGGTCAACGCGCTGGCATGGTGGGCCGATGCATTCGGCTGGGCGTGGCTGCTGATGTGGTGGCTCAAGCCGGTGTTCGACCGGCTGGCCCTGTATGTCATCTCGCGCAGCATCTTCGGCGACGAGCCCACTGCCCTGCAGACCCTGCGCGCCCAGCGCCAGTGGGGCTGGGCCGGGTTCTGGGGCTACCTGGGCTGGCGCCGTTTCAGCCCGCTGCGCACGCTGCTGATGCCGGTGAACCTGCTCGAGGGCAACCCGCCCGAACACCGGGGTGTGCGCCGACGTGCGATCGCCAGTGGCGCGTTCGGGCACGCGCTGCTGCTGGCCGCCACCTGCATGGCCTTCGAACTGGTACTGGTGGCCGGCTGCATCGCCGCGGTGTTCCTGTTCGTGCCGTTCGAGCTGCTGTCCGACTCGTGGCGCGCGGCGTGGGCCATGGTGCGCGACGACACCCCGGCCTGGGCCCTGCTCGGGCTCAACCTGGTCTTCTGGCTGTCGGCCACGTTGATCGGGCCGTTCTACACCGGCGCCGGTTTCGGGCTGTACTTGAACCGGCGCACCGAGATGGAGGCCTGGGACGTGGAGATCGCGTTCCGGCGCCTGCGCGACCGCCTGCAGCAGGCCGCACCGCTGCTCGTGCTTGCGCTGGTGCTGGCATGGCCGGGCACGCCGTTGCACGCCCAGCCCGCCGACGCCGGTGCGCCCTCGCTGGAGCAGCTGCTGGACGACGCCGAGGCGGAAGCAAAGAAGGACACGCACGACGCCGAGCGGCCCACGGCCACGTATGCCAACGACCCGGCCAATACTGCGGAAGGCATCTTCGGCAGCGATGACGTGGACACCGCCGGCTTCCGCCAGGCGGTGCAGCGCGCCTATGAGGATCCGTTGCAAAGCCCGACCCGCCAGGTCAGCCGCTGGGAACGCACCGACCAGGATCCTGCGGCGAAAGAGAAGAAGACACCGGACGCCAAGGACACCGACACGGCGCGCAGGCCCAAGGGGCCGCTGCTGCCGGCACAGATCGCCGAGTGGATGCTGTGGGGGCTGGTCGGCGTCCTGCTGGTGATCCTGGCAGTCACCGCACCGCGCTGGCTGCGCTGGTTGCGGGGCGATGGCGCGCGGCGCCGTGCCACGGTGTCGGCGGTGGTCGAAGATGACATCAGCGTGCCGCAGGAGGTCCCACCGGACGCGGCGGCGCGTGCCCGCGCACTCTGGCAACAGGGACGGCCACGCCAGGCCTTGGCGCTGCTGTACCGCGCCAGTGTGGAATCGATGAGCGAACGGGCGCAGATGGCGCTGCCGCCCGGCGCCACCGAGGCGCAGTGCCTGCGCGTATCGCGGCGCATGCCCGACGCGGCCGATCGCAGCCTGTTCGCACGTGTCGTCCGCGTGTGGCAGTACGCCGCCTATGCCGGCCGGCTGCCCGACGATGAGGCGTTCGAGAGCCTGGCCAGCACCCTGCAGCAGCAGTTCCGGTGGCGCGGATGAGCATCCGTCTGCGCTGGCTGTTGGTGGTGATGGGGCTGCTCGCGATCGGCGTGCCGCTGACGATCCTGTTCCTGCGCTCGCACGAGCGCATCACCGAAACCCAGCACCTGCCCCCGCAGGGCGAAGCCAGTTACAACCCGTTGTACGTGCTGGGGCAGGCATTGCGCGCCGACGGCATCCAGGTGCATTCGCAGCCGCGCGTGGACCTGACCACGATGGCGCTGCAGCCGCACGACACCCTGGTGCTGCTGCAGGACAGCGCTACGCTGCCACCGCCCACGGCGCAGGCGCTGATGGACTGGGTGGCACGCGGCGGCCACCTGCTGGTGCGCACGCCGCCGATCACCGGCGACGACCTGCTCGAGCGCAATGGGCCGTTGCTGGACGCACTGGGCGTGGACGGCACCGATATGGAGGCCGGCTGCCAGCCCTTCCACGTGCGCGATGACCCGCAGCACGTGGAGTTCTGCGGCGGCCGCCGCTTCAGCGTGGCACCGCCGCCGGGCATCACGCTCGAGCGCAGCTGGGGCGAGCAGGACGAAGACAGCGAGGCTTACGGGCTGGTGTTCGCCCGTCTGCGCCACGGCAAGGGCAGCGTGGACGTGCTGGCCGATATGGACTTCCTGCAGGGCCGTGGCCGCCCTGCCCCGCCTGACGCCCCCGGTACCAAGCCGGGCGACTTCGTCGATGGCCTGCACGACAAGGCGCACCGCGACCTCACCCGCTACCTGCTGGCCCCGCGCTATGGGCAGGGCACGATGTGGCTGGTATACGGCTCGCGCCCGCCGTCGTTGTGGCACCGGATCTTCTATCAGGGCTGGCCGGTCTGGGTGCCCCTGCTGCTGGCCCTGCTCGCGTGGCTGTGGCTGCGCGCGCAGCGCATGGGCAGCCTGTTGCCGTCGCCGGCGATCGAGCGCCGCTCGCTGCTGGAACACGTGCGCGCCAGTGGCGAGCACCTGCTGCGGTACGGCAAGGCCCCGCTGTTGTACGACGCGGTACGCCGTGCGTTCCTGGCGCGGTTGCGGCGGCGGGCACCGACAGCCGCCGCGCTCACCGGCGAGGCGCAGGTGCAGGCCATCGCCACGTTGCTGCAGTGGCCCCACACCCGCGTGCAGACTGCCCTGCACGTTCCCGCTTCGCACGACCTCACCGCGCTGCGCGAGCGCATCCGCCTGCTGATCCAGATGAGAAACCTGCTATGACCGAGTCCATCCAGCCGCCGCCGCTGTCCCCGCCCGACCCCAGCCCGGCCCCGGCCGCGCTGTCCGGCCCCAGCCTGGTTGAACGCGTCGATGCCGTGCGCGATGCGGTCGGCCGCGCGTTCATCGGCCAACCGGAGGTGCTCGACCAGATCCTGATCGCGCTGCTGGCCGGTGGCCACGTGCTGATCGAAGGCGTGCCCGGGCTGGGCAAGACCCTGCTGGTGCGGGCACTGGCCCAGGCGCTGGAGCTGGACTACGGCCGCGTGCAGTTCACCCCGGACCTGATGCCCAGCGACGTCAGCGGGCACGCGGTGTACGACCCCAAGTCGGAGAGCTTCAAGATCCGCCGCGGCCCGGTGTTCACCAACCTGCTGCTGGCCGATGAAATCAACCGCGCGCCCGCCAAGACCCAGTCGGCGCTGCTGGAAGTGATGCAGGAAGGCCAGGTCACCATCGAAGGCAAGGCATTCGCGCTGACCCCGCCGTTCCTGGCACTGGCCACGCAGAACCCGGTGGAGCAGGAAGGCACCTACCCGCTGCCCGAAGCGCAGCTGGACCGTTTCCTGCTCAAGGTGCTGATCGACTACCCGCAGCTGGAAGACGAGAAGCGCATGGTCGATGCGATCACCACCGGCCGCAGCGCGGCCGACTTCGACCTGTCGCAGGTGCCGCGCGTGCTCACCGCCGCCGAGGTGGTAGCCCTGCAGCAGGCCACCGCCGCGATCACCGTGGACCCCGAAGTGATCGACTACGCGGTGCGGATCGTGGCCGCCACGCGCCAGTGGCCGGGCATCGCGCTGGGCGCGGGCCCGCGCGGCAGCATTGCGCTGGTCCGTGCCGCGCGCGCGCAGGCGGTGCTGGCCGGTCGCGATTTCGTCACCCCCGATGACGTGCGCGACATCGCCAAGCCGGCGCTGCGCCACCGCATCGCGCTGGCCCCGGAACTGCAGATCGAAGGGCAAAGTGCCGACGACGCGCTTGAAGCGCTGCTGGCCAAGGTGGAAGCACCGCGCAAATGAGGTCCCGCCGCGCCATTGACGCCTGGACGCTGCGCCGATGAGGCCAGCGCCGTTGCTGCTGCTGTTGCTGCTGGCCTGGAGCCTGCTCGGGCTGCCGGTGGCGTTCGGGCTGTGGCCGCGCTGGAGCTGGGCCGCCGCCGGCGGCGCGATCGCGCTGCTGGCGCTGGTGGACCTGCTGCGGCTGTGGCGGCAGCCCTCGCCCAGCATCCAGCGCGACATGCCCGAGGCACTGGCACTGAACGTGGCGCGGCCGGTCACGCTGCGGCTGGAATCCAGCCTGCACCAGCGCGTGGAGGTGTTCGACCTGGCACCGGGCCAATGGACGCTGCAGGGTCTGCCGCGCCGGCTCACGCTCAAGCCGATGGTGGCCAGCAGTTTCCAGTACACGGTGACCCCCACTGCGCGGGGCCGATTCGACCTGGACGGCGTGCACCTGCGCGTGCAGGCGCCGTGGCGGCTGTGGCGGCAGCGGCGTACCGTGCCACCCGCGCTGAGCGTGCGCGTGTACCCCAACTTCGCCCCGCTGACCCGCTTTGCGTTGTTCAGTGCCGAACAGGCCTCGCGGCTGGTCGGCGCACACCTGAAGCGTCGCCGTGGCGAAGGCACCGATTTCCACCAGATGCGCGAGTACCGCATCGGTGACAGCCTGCGCCAGATCGACTGGAAGGCGACGTCGCGCGCGCGCAAGCTGATTTCGCGCGAGTACCAGGACGAGAAGAACCAGCAGCTGATGCTGATGATCGACACCGGCCGGCGCATGATGGCCAGCGAAGGCGGGCTGTCGCACTTCGACCACGTGCTCAACGCATCGCTGGTGGTGTCCTACCTGGCGTTGCGCCAGGGCGACGGCGTGGGCCTGTTTGCCAGCGGCGGCGACAGCCGCTGGGTGGCACCGCAGCGCGGCATGGGCGCGATCGATGCACTGCTGCGCGCCAGTTACGACCTGCAGGCGCGACCGGTCGCCACCGATTACCTGGCGGCCGCCACCGAGCTCACCCTGCGCCAACGGCGGCGCTCGCTGGTGATGCTGGTCACCAACGTGCGCGACGAAGACATCGAAGACCTGCTCGCCGCGGTGCGCCTGCTGCAGCGCCAGCACCTGGTATGCGTGGCCAGCCTGCGCGAACGCGAGCTGGACGACGCGCTGAACCAGGACGTGGAGACGCTGCAGGACGCCACCCAGGCCGGTGCGATCGCGCGGTACCTGCAGCAGCGCAGCGACGCGCATGAGGCCCTGCGCAGCCATCGGGTGATGGTGCTGGACGTCACCGCCGATGCGTTGCCGGGCGCGCTGGTGGAGCGGTATCTGGCGGTCAAGCGCGACGGGTTGTTGTAACCCACGCGTACCGACCAACGGTCGGTACCTAGCGGATGGCGTTGGCCTTGGCGATCAGACGGGCGGTGGCCTTCTGCAGCAGCACGCGGTTTCGTGCCAGTTTCATCCACTGCGGCAGGCGCGAGAACATTGACCCATTGGCGATACCGGTGCTCTCGCGCAGCGACGCAGTAGCGTAGTCGTGCAGTGCCTGGAGGTGAGCCGCGTTGTAGGCCCACAGCACGCCGGCGGCCGTCTTCTCAACCAACAGCAGCGACATGCCGAAATGCGGGTCGACCGCTTCGCTGCCGCGGACCTGCACCACGCTGACGGTGACATCGCTGCTGCGTCCACATTGGGCGCAGTTCGCCGCAAGGGATTTCATGGGCGGCGAGGCCACCTTGCGTGTCGCTGCGGCACTGACCCACTGATGGCCACAGTAGCCACAGGGACGCCGGCCGCTGTAACGCACCGGCCCCACCCAGTCGCCAGGCCCGCAGCGGCTGCAACCGCAGCCACCGTCCAGCGCAACGCTGCAGTTCAGGCACCGAAAGCTGGCGGCTTTCTCCTGTCTGATCACCCATCCAGGCGATTGGCAGCGGTGGCAGCGTACCGCCACCCGATCCGCGTACCGCCACAGACCATGCCCATCATCCAGATGCCGGCCGGCCACCGGGCGGCCGCGCAGATCGCGACGGTAGATCATGGCCATCAGACGTAGATACGCGTCGGCGCTTCGTCGATGATCGCGTGCGGCACGAAACGCGCGCTGTCGCGGGTGATGCGGCTGTTGTCTTCGCGGATGCCCAGGCCGCAGGCCTGGTCGCCCACTACCCAGCTGCCCACCAGCGGGTAACCGCCGTCGAACGCGGTGAGCGGGTGCGCGGCCTGGCGGATTGCCGGGCCGGTGTACGGGCCTTCGCTCTCCTGCCAGCTGCCGTCGGCCAGGTGCATGGCCACGTTGGCGCCTTCGCGCGAGAACAGCGGCTTGCGTACCCAGCCACGCGGCAGCGCGCTGCCATCGTCGAACTCGGCCGGCAGCAGGTTGGGATGGCCGCGGTGGCGCTGCCACAACAACGGCAGCACGCCCTTGTTGCTCAGGATCGCTTTCCACGCCGGTTCCAGCAGCTGCACGCCCGACCCGGGCAAGGCCTGGCCGAACGACTCGGTCATCAGGTCTTCCAGCGGGTACAGCTTGAACAGGCTGCCAATGACGGTGTCATCCATCGCGGTGAAGCGACCGTCTTCGGACAACCCGATGTCTTCGATCGCGATCGCCTCGCCCCGCAGGCCGGCCTGGGCCGCGCAATCGCGCAGGTAGGCCACCGTGCCCTGGTCTTCCTCCGAGTTGCCCACCGCGCTGAAGTACAGCGGCGGCGGCAGCTGCGCGGCCAGCTGTGCGAAGCGGTCCACCAGCGCTTCGTGGATCGCGTTGAACTGGTCGGCGTGGGGCGGCAGGCGGTTCTGGTTGCGCTGGTCTTCCAGCCACTGCCACTGGAAGAACGCGGCCTCGAACAGCGACGTGGGCGTGTCGTAATTGAGTTCGTACAGCTTGGCCGGGCCCGTACCGTCGTAGGCAAAGTCCAGGCGGCCATACAGGTGCGGCTCGCCACGGCGCCAGCTGTCGGCGATCCAGTCGCGGAACGCCGGCGGAATGGCCAGCTGGTCCATCAGCTGTTCGCTGCCCACCACCTCGTCCACCAACCCCATCGCCATGGCATGCAGCTCGGCGCTGGGGTCTTCGATGTCCTGTTCGATCTGGCGCAGGGTGAAGGCGTAATACGCGGTTTCATCCCAGTACGGCAGGCCGTCGATGGTGTGGAAGCGGAAGCCGGATTCCTCGGCCCGGGCGCGCCACTGGCTGCGCTCGGCAATACGGACACGCTGCATCGATCAGCCGCCGACGCTGCTGCGGCCGCTGCTGGTGCTGCCGAAGCCACCGCGGCTGGCGGTGACGGCACGGTTCGGGGTGGCGTTGACCGGGGCCAGGCCAGCCTTGCCGGCGCCGATGCCGCTGGCGGTGTTCAAGCCGCCGCTGCCACCCGGGGCCGGGCGTGCCCAGCCCTTGGCCTTGTCCTGGTAGGCCGGGCTGGCGGCCGGGGCCTGCGCCAGGCCGGCGCCACGGTTGCCAAGCATCTGCGACATGAAGAAGCCCATCATCATCGGGCCGATGAACGAGTGGCCGGTGGAGGTCTTCTGTTCCACGCACTGCTCGGCGTTGTACTCGGCTTCGCATTCGGCACGCGAGGCGTACTTGGGCGCCGCATCGGCCGACTGCTTCTGCGCCTGCGCAAACGCGGTGCGGCAGCTGGACGGGTCACCCGTGGCTTCGGTACAGGCCTCCACCGAGGTGTACAACCCTTCCTGCGTCTGGACGGCGGCGTCCTTCTGGCAGGCGGTGAACAGCAGCGGCGCGGCGCTCATCAACAGCAGCGCGGTGGTCCTGGAACGTTTCATGGCGTCATGCCCCCTAATGCGGTTATCTCCCCAATCATGCCTGATCGCGGCGAACAACCAAAACCGGCAAAGCCGGAAACATGAATGGCATTTCAGCATTCGCCCTGGAAACAGCGGGCGCAACGGTTGCAAACGCAACCGGAATTTTTCGGCAGAATCGAACTGAAACGCGCCCCCACGGCCCGCCAGATCCTGCCAGCCCCCATGCCTGAATACCGCTCCCGCACCTCCACCGCCGGCCGCAACATGGCCGGCGCCCGCGCCCTGTGGCGCGCCACCGGCATGACCGACGGCGACTTCCACAAGCCGATCATCGCCATCGCCAATTCGTTCACCCAGTTCGTGCCCGGCCACGTGCACCTCAAGGACCTGGGGCAGCTGGTGGCGCGCGAGATCGAGCAGGTGGGCGGCGTGGCCAAGGAGTTCAACACCATCGCGGTCGATGACGGCATCGCCATGGGCCACGACGGCATGCTGTATTCGCTGCCCAGCCGCGAGATCATCGCCGACTCGGTGGAGTACATGGTCAACGCGCACTGCGCCGATGCGCTGGTGTGCATTTCCAACTGCGACAAGATCACTCCCGGCATGCTGATGGCCGCGTTGCGCCTGAACATTCCGGTGGTGTTCGTGTCCGGCGGACCGATGGAAGCCGGCAAGACCCGCTTGTCCGAGCACAAGCTGGACCTGGTGGACGCGATGGTGATCGCCGCCGACGAAAGCGCCAGCGACGAAAAGGTCGCCGAGTACGAACGCAGCGCCTGCCCCACCTGCGGGTCGTGTTCGGGCATGTTCACCGCCAACTCGATGAACTGCCTGACCGAAGCCCTGGGGCTGTCGCTGCCGGGCAACGGCTCCACCCTGGCCACCCACGCCGACCGCGAGCAGCTGTTCCGCCGCGCCGGGCGCCTGATTGTGGAGCTGTGCCACCGCTGGTACGGCGGCGAAGACGCCAACGCGCTGCCGCGCAATATCGCCAGCGTGGCCGCGTTCGAAAACGCGATGACCCTGGACATCGCCATGGGCGGGTCCACCAACACCATCCTGCACCTGCTGGCCGCCGCGCAGGAAGCGGAGGTCGACTTCGACCTGCAGGCCATCGACGCGCTGTCGCGGCGCGTGCCGCAGCTGTGCAAGGTGGCCCCGAACACGCCGAAGTACCACATGGAAGACGTGCACCGCGCCGGTGGCGTGTACGGCATCCTGGGCGAGCTGGCGCGCGGTGGGCTGCTGCATACCGACGTGCCCACCGTACACAGCCGCAGCCTGGCCGACGCGATCGCCCGCTGGGATGTCGCCGTGAGCGAGGACGAGAAGGTGCACGACTTCTTCCGTGCCGGCCCGGCGGGCATTCCCACCCAGGTGGCCTTCAGCCAGGCCACGCGCTGGCCCACGCTGGACGTGGACCGCGCCGACGGCTGCATCCGCAGCGTCGCCCACGCCTACTCGGCCGAAGGCGGGCTGGCCGTGCTGCGCGGCAACCTGGCCGTGGACGGATGCGTGGTCAAGACCGCCGGCGTGGATGAGTCCATCCACGTCTTCGAGGGGCGCGCACGCGTGTTCGAAAGCCAGGACGCTGCGGTGGCCGGCATCCTCGCCGATCAGGTGGTGGCCGGCGACGTGGTGGTGATCCGCTATGAAGGCCCGAAGGGCGGCCCGGGCATGCAGGAAATGCTGTATCCGACCAGTTACCTGAAATCCAAGGGCCTGGGCAAGCAGTGTGCGCTCCTCACCGACGGGCGTTTCTCCGGCGGCACCTCCGGGCTGTCGATCGGCCACGCCTCGCCCGAAGCCGCGGCCGGCGGCGTGATCGGGCTGGTGCAGGAAGGTGATCGCATCCGCATCGACATCCCCGCGCGCCGCATCGACCTGCTGGTGGATGACGCCACGCTGGCCGCACGCCGCCGCGAACAGGATGCGCTGGGCTGGACACCGCGCGAGGCGCGCCCGCGCAAGGTCACCGGCGCGCTGAAGGCCTACGCGCTGCTGGCCACCAGTGCCGACAAGGGCGCGGTGCGCGATTTGTCGAAGCTGTAACGTAGCGGGGGAGCCGGCCAGCGGCCGGCACTACCGATCCGGGCGGCATGGCCGACAGTGGCCGTTGCCCATGCGGGAACGGCGCGCAGCCTTCATACTGGGCGTCCTTCACACATGGACGTGACGATGCGGCTAAATCATTGCCTGGTGTTCCTTGCGCTGTCCTGCGCTTCCGCCCCGCTGCTGGCGGCCGAATGCACACTGGCCAACCGCGACGCGGTGCTGGCCCTGCCCCTGCAGGTGTTCGACGGTGATCCGGACGCGGGCTGGCGGCCGCTGGCCGACCGGCCCGGTTGCGTGCTGGAAACCGCCGAACTCATCGCCGACTACCGGCGCCAGCAGCCCGCTGCGGCGGGCGATCCCCCGTTGGTCTGGCGCGAGGCGCAGTTGCGCGCACTGGGCGGGGAACGCGACCCGGCCAGCGCGCTGATGCGCACCACCTACAAACCGAAACTCGCCGATGTGGGCGGCTGGAATGCGTATGTGGACGCCACCATTGCCTTCCTGGACGACGACCTGCCGGCGTTGAAGCAGGCACGTGCGCGGTTGGCCGCGCTGCCGCCGCCACCGGGCCGGGTGGTCCGCGACGGCAAGGTGCAGGTGGAGGCCGAGCAGGTACCGTGGCCCCCGCGGCTGGACGTGGTGGATGCGTTGGTGCGGTGCATGTACCAGCCGTATGCGTTGGCGTATGAGGCGTGTCCGGCGGCGTCGGAGTAAGTTGCGGCTTGACCCGACGCGCGCTGCTGGCGAACACTTCGGTGATGGTTCTGCACAGGGAGGTGACGATGCGTGCTGTTCGCTGTCTGCTTGCACTGGCCGTTTCGCTGGCTGCGCTTCCCGCCCTTGCCGAGGACTGCGCGGTTGATCGCGCCGCGCTGCTGGCGCTGTCGCCGGATCAGTTCGACCAGGACCTGGCCGGCGGCTGGCGTCCGATGGCGGAGAAACCGGGATGCCAGCTGGCCGCTGCGGACCTTATCGCGGCCTACCGTGCGCAGCCCAAGGCAAACGGGATCGGTCTGCTGGCCTGGCATGAAGCACAGGTCCGCGCCGAGCTTGGACAGACGCCGCAGGCGGTAGCGCTGATGAAGAGCACCTACAAGCCCGCCGCGCAGGATCGGGCGGGCTGGAACCTGTACGTCGATGGCAGCATCGCCTTCCTGCAACAGGACCGGGCCGCATTGCAGCAGGCACGTGATGCGCTTGCCCGGATCGACACACCTCCAGGCATGACGGTGGTCGATGGCGTCCTGATCCTCAGTCAAAACGGCACGGAGCAGCGCATTCCCTGGCCGCCCAACCTCGACGTGCTGGAGGGGCTGATGCGCTGCTTCGGCAAGCCCTACCGCGACGCCTACGGGATGGCCTGCCGCACTCCGGGCGGGTAATGCCCGTGGGGTGTGCGGCGCGCCCGGGCCTGTGCAGCCACGCGTGGCGTGGCTCTACCGCGTTTCCTAGCCGATCACCCGCTTGAACGGCGGCAACGCGTCGATGATGCGTTTGCCGTAGCGGCGGGTCAGCAGGCGCGAATCGAGGATGATCACGCGGCCGGTGTCGGTGGACGTGCGGATCAGGCGGCCGGAGAACTGGGTCAGCGTGCGTAGCGCGTGCGGGATCGCGATCAGGTTGAAGGCATTGAGGCCGCGACTTTCGAACCACTCGCTCAGCGTGGAGGTCTGCGGGTCGGTGGGCACCGCGAACGGTACCTGGGTGATCACCACCGTGGTACAGGCTTCGCCGGGCAGGTCCAGTCCTTCGCCGAACGAGTTCAGCCCGAACAGCACCGAGCCCTCGCCGGCCGCCGTGCGCCGCAGGTGTTCATCGATCATCTTCTGCTTGGCGCCCTCGCCCTGCACCAGCATCAGCTTGCGCTGCGCGGCGGGCATCAGCTCGGCCACCTTTTCCATCTTCCAGCGCGAGGTGAACAGCACGATGCTGCCCTTGCCCCAATCCAGTTCCTTGACCAGGTACTTGGCCACTTCCTTGGGGTGGCGCTCGCGGTCGTCGGGGGTGACCGGGAACGCGGGCACGATCAGCTGGGCCTGGTTGGGCAGGTCGAAGGGCGAGGCCAGCGACACCATCTCGGCTTCGGCCGGAATGCCGTTGTCGATCGCCAGCGACTGGAAATCGCCGCCGCCGGTGAGCGTGGCCGAGGTCATCACCACCGAATCCACTTCGTCCCACAGCAGTTTGCGCAGGACGTGCGCGGCCGAGACCGGCGACCCGTGCAGGATCAGGTCGCCGTCGCGCGACAGGGTGATCCAGCGCGCCATCGGCGGCTGGCCTTCCTTGTCTTCGCGGCGCCAGGCCGTCCACAAGTTGTGCTGCTGCTCGATCATCTCCAGCGCCATGCCCAGGTTGCGCTGCAGGCGTTCGCGGGCGGCGTCCTCGGGCTTGCCCTTGGCCACCTGGGCCAGCGCGGCATGGGCCCAGTTGAACAGGCTGCGGGTGTCGTCGGCGATGGCCTCGATGTCGGCCATCCAGATCTCCGGCAGGCGCCCGTTCGGGGCGCGCCACATCGGCTCCTGGGCGGCCGGGTCCGGGCGCCAGCTGCGGTCGATGACGTCGCGGAACGCCTTGAGCTGCTTGCTGACCTTGGCCGCGGCCTCGATGGCCTCGTTGGGCAGCAGGTTGCCCAGCTTGTCCTTGTCCACCGCGCGGTAGGAGGCGGCGATCAGCACCTGCAGGCGGCCGGTACGCTTGGCCATCTCGTCCAGCGCCAGGCTGGCCGCGCCCTGGTCGATGGCCACGCTGCCGATATGGTGGCCTTCGTCGAGCACCAGCAGCATGTCCGAGGGCGGCGCGATCAGCGGCTGGCCGTTGTCGCTTTCACCGATGGACAGCGCCGACAACAACAGCGCGTGGTTGGTGACCACGATCTGCGCTTCGCGCACGGTGTTGCGTGAGCGCAGCACCGCGCACTGCGCCGAATAGGCGCACTTGCGCCCGGCGCAGCCGGACGCCGGGGTGGTGATGCGCGAGCGCAGGGTGTTGCTGATGGTCTCCGGGGCATTGTCGAGGTCGCCATTCCAGCGCCCTTCCAGGAAGTCCTTGCTCAGCTTCTGCGCCAGGTCCATCTCGATCGGCGCCAACGGCCGGTCGAACAGCGGTTGCTCGTCCTCGAACATGCCCTCCTGGGCGCCATCGCCATGCGCTTCGGCGGCATTGCGCGTGCACAGGTAGCGGGTGCGCCCCTTGGCCAGGGCTACCGTGGCCTCGATGCCGGTGGCCTTGAGGAAGTTCGGGATGTCGCGCTCGAACAGCTGCGACTGCAGGGCGACGGTGCCGGTGCTGATCACCAGCTTCTTTTTGGTGGCCAGCGCGATCGGCACGCCAGCGGTGAGGTAGCCCAGCGACTTGCCCACGCCGGTAGGGGCTTCAACCACGCCGACGCCGCCGCTGTGCGACAGCGCACGCGAGACCACGCCGATCATCTGGCTCTGCGAACGCCGGGTGCTGAAGCCGGGGGTGTTGGCCTGCAGCTTGGCGTAGGCATCGCGGATGGCGGCCTTCATGTCGTCGTTCAGCGCACGCGGGGCTTCAACTTTTTCGGTCACGCCAAGAGCTACCTGCCTGGATCACGGCGGGTATTTTCTCACGAGCGGAGGGTCGGGACCGGCGCGGATTTCCGCGCCGGTTCAGATCCGGGATGCAGGTCCGGTGTTCACGCCCGCTGGCGCACGTTCCGGCGCGGTGGTCAGCCGGCCGCCGCCACGTTGCGGGCGCGCAGCGTGCGGGTCAGCGCCCACACCAGCAGCACCACGCCCAGCGCCTCGAGCAGGCCCAGCACGAAATGACCCACGCCCAGCCACATCGACAGGCTGCGGATCGACTCGTAGTTGCCCTGCTGCACCAGCCAGATCGGCACCAGGTTCAACACCAGCCCGGCCACGGTGGCCACGGCCAGCAGGATCAGCGACCAGAGCGCCACGTTACGCACGGTGGTGCGCGGGGTATCGATCACCCAGACCACCGAGATGGCCAATGCAATCAGGATCGGCAGGCGCGTGGCGGTCATGCCCAGCACGGAAATCAGCAGCTCCATGTTCATCGGCTCAGTCCTCGCCGGCCAACGCGTGCTCGGCGCGCAGTTCGGCGTACACCGGGTCGGTCTGCGGGCGCACCGCATGCCACTGCAGGAAGCTCTCGGCGGCCTGCTCGACCAGCATGCCCAGGCCGTCGACCACGTTGCGGCAGCCGGCCGACCGCGCCCACGCGGTGAAGCCGATGGCGGCCTCGCCGTAGTTGAGGTCCACCGCGGTGGTCATGCTGTTGACCAGCCCCAGCGGCAGGGTGAATTCGTTGGCGCGGTCGCGCCCGGCCGAGGTGGCGTTGATGATCAGTTCGAAGTCGCCCAGTTCGCGGATGTCTTCCCAGTACCGGGTGATGGCTCGGCCGGGTTCGCCCATGGCGTCGATCAGCGCATCGGCGCGTTCGGGGGTGCGGTTGACCACCACCAGCTCCAGGATGCCGGCATCCAGCAGCGCCGGGGCGACGCTGCGCGCCGATCCGCCCGCGCCGATCAGCAGGGTGCGGCGGCCGCGCAGGTCCAGGCCGTGGCGGTCGGTGAGGTCGCGCACCAGGCCGATGCCATCGGTGGTGTCGCCATGCCAGCGGTCGCCCTTGCGCAGCAGCGTGTTGACCGCGCCCGCCCGGCGCGCGCGCGAGGTCAGCGTGGTGCACAGCGCGAAGGCGGCCTCCTTGTGCGGGGCGGTGATGTTGGCGCCCACGCCGCCTTCGGCCGCGAAGGCCTCCAGTGCGGCGGCGAATGCGTCCGGGCTGGCCTCGATGGCGCGGTAGTCCAGCGCGATGCCTTCCTGGCGGCCGAACGCGGCGTGGATGCGCGGCGACTGCGAGTGCGCGATGGGCTGGCCAAATACGGCGTAACGATCGGCGGTCATGGGTGTGTCTGCTCCGGGCCTAGAATGGAACGCAAACCCCCAACGGAAGCGGCTATGCGCACTCCATTGTCACTGCTCGCGCTGTGCGCCAGTTTACTCTCCACGCCGCAGGCGATGGCGCTTTCCGAATTCGGCATCGAGGGCATGGGCGTGGTGTCGACCAAGGCCAACGAGGCCCAGGCCACGATAGCCCCGGACGGCCAGCGCATCGTGTGGGCCTCCGACCGCGCCGGCGGTGCCGGCGGCTGGGACCTGTGGCAGGCGGTCCTGCGCGACGGACGCTGGCAGGACCCGACGCCGCTGGCGTTCAACACCGGCAGGGATGACACCGACCCGTACTTCAGCCACGACGGGCGCTGGCTGTACTTCGCCTCCAACCGCAGCGGCGGGCGCGGCGGGTTCGACCTGTACAGCGTGGCGGTGCACGGCGACGGCAGCTTCGGGCCGGTGATGGCGCTGCCGGTGACGATCAACACCGCCGCCGACGAGCGCCGCCCGGCGCTGCGCCCGGATGGCCAGGCGCTGCTGTTCGCGCGCAATGGCACCGGCACCCACGGCGGCTTCGACCTGTACCTGGCCACCGTGCAGGACAAGGGGTTCGGCACCGTGGCCGCACTGCCGGCCCCGCTCAACAGTGGCGCCGACGAGCTGGGCGGCGCATGGCTGGGCAACGACGGCGCGCTGGCCCTCACCCGGGTCAGCGGCGGGCATGCGCAGGTGTGGGTGGTGGGCTGCGACTACCGCCAGCCGGCCACGCCGCTGGTGCTGTCGTTCAACACGGCCGACGGCCAGACCGGCGCACCGGTGGTGGATGCCGCCAAGCCGACCGAGCTGGTGGTGGCCGGCATGGCCCGCGCACCGCGCGCGGGCGGGCTGGATCTGTACCGGATGAAGGCACCGGCCGCACCGGGCGGTGCGTGCCGTTGAGGGGAATCGATGCGGTCAGCGCGCCGACAGCAGCGCGGCGCGCTGCCGTTCGTACTCCGCTTCGCTGATGTCGCCGTGGTCCTTGCGCTGGTTCAACGCGGCCAGCTGCGCCTGCAGTTCGGGCGACAGCTGCGCCTCACGCGCCACCCGGGCGGCGGCGGACGGCTGTTCCGGCGGGCGCTTGGCCGCGCGCAGCACGCCGCGGATGACCAGCCCGATCACCGCCGCGAACACCACCACCCCGGTGCCCCAGGTCACCCATTGGACCCATCCCATCGTCTGCATCGTCATCGTCCTGTCGGCGTAGTGGCGCGTATTGTCAGCGTTCGCGCAGCCAACGCGCCACCTGCGGGGCGAAATAGGTCAGCACGCCATCGGCACCGGCGCGCTTGAAACCGATCAGCGACTCCAGCACGCAGGCGCGCTCGTCCAGCCAGCCGTTGGCGAAGGCGGCCTTCATCATCGCGTACTCGCCACTGACCTGGTAGGCGAAGGTCGGCACGCCGAACTGCTGCTTCACCCGGCGCACCAGGTCCAGGTACGGCATGCCCGGCTTGACCATCACCATGTCCGCGCCCTCTTCCAGGTCCAGCGCGATTTCGCGCATGGCCTCGTCGCCGTTGGCCGGGTCCATCTGGTAGGTCTTCTTGTCGGCCTTGCCCAGGCTGGCCGAGCTGCCCACGGCATCGCGGAACGGGCCGTAGAACGCGGAGGCGTACTTGGCCGAGTAGGCCATGATGCGCACGTTGACGTGGTCATCGGCATCCAGCGCGCGGCGGATGGCGCCGATGCGACCGTCCATCATGTCCGACGGCGAAATGATGTCCACGCCGGCGGCGGCGTGCGACAGCGACTGCTTCACCAGCGCGGCGACGGTGATGTCGTTGAGCACGTAGCCCTTGTCGTCGATGATGCCGTCCTGGCCGTGGGTGGTGTACGGGTCCAGGGCCACGTCGGTCATTACCCCCAGCTCGGGGAAGCGCGACTTCAGCGCGCGGATGGCTCGCTGCGCCAGGCCGTTCTCGTCCCACGCGGCGGCCGCGTCCAGCGACTTGCCGGACGGGTCGATCACCGGGAACAGGTCGATCACGGGGATGCCCAGCTCCAGCGCCTCTTCGGCCACCTTGAGCAGTTCGTCGATGGACAGGCGCTCCACGCCGGGCATCGACGCCACCGGCGCGCGGCCGGCCAGCTCATGCACGAACACCGGGTAGATCAGGTCGTCGGTGGTGAGCGTGTTTTCGCGCATCAGGCGGCGCGAGAACTCGTCGTGGCGCATGCGGCGGGGGCGATAGTCGGGGTGGGCCATGGGGATGCTCCGTAACGGAATTCGGGGGGCGCGGCAGGATTACTGCAGCAGGTAACGATGCGGTTGCAGCGGCGCGGGCAGCGGGTCCACGCCGAGGCTGTCGAGCAGGTCGATCTCGATGGTGCGCACCAGCGCATCCAGCGGCAGGTCGTTGGGCTCCAGCCCGAACGGCTCTTCCATTTCCTCGCCCAGCTGGTCCAGCCCGAAGAAGGCGTAGGCCAGCACCGCCGACACCACCGGGGTGGCCCAGCCCAGCGAACTGGCCAGGCCGAACGGCAGCAGCACGCAGAACATCCACGCGCAGCGGTGCAGCAGCAGGGTGTAGGCGAACGGCAGCGGGGTGGACAGGATCCGCTCGCAGCCGGCCTGGATGCTGGACATCGCGTGCAGGCGAGTCTCGAACTGGGCGTACAGGATCGGGTCGAGGCGGCCGGCGCGCAGCGGTTCGGCCAGGTCGGCGGCGATCATCGCCAGCAGCTGGTCGGGGGCGTTCAGGCGCGCGCCGAAGCGGGCGTGGTCGTCCTCGGCCACCCAGGGCAGCGCGGCCAGCGCGGCGTCGCGCCCGCGCAGCTTGGCCGCCAGCGCATGGGCGAAACCGATCCCGAGCCGGCAGATGCGGTCGCGGCGCGGCGCGTCATCGGCCAGCAGGGCGCTGCACAGCCGGGCCAGGCTGCGCGATTCGTAGACCAGCTGGCCCCACAGCTTGCGGCCTTCCCACCAGCGCTCGAAGCAGGCGTTGTTGCGGAAGCTCAGGAAGATCGACAGCACCAGGCCGAGCAGGGTGAACGGCGCGACCGAGACGCGCTCGATGCCCGGCGGATGCCAGACCTCGGCGAAGGCGGCCACGGCAATGGCCAGCAACAGGATCGCCAGCACCTTGGGCGCCACCGCCGGAACGATGGAGCCGCGCAGGATGTACAGCAATTGCCAGCCGTGGGGGCGGGGACGAATGATCATCGAATGCGGAAATGGCGCCTGGACAGGCGTGGGCCAGTGGCGCAAACGCCCCGGCAGCCGCTGATTGTACGCCCCTGCATGCGGGCACCCGCCCGCTGCGACCGATGGTCGCAGCCCGGGCTGCGTCCGCCGGGTCGGCTCAGATGATGCCGCCGCCCAATCCCAGCCGGACGATGCCCACCACCACCACGATGCCGTTCAGCACCAGCCCGGCCCAGGCCCGGCCCCGCTTGGTGGGATGGGTGAACAGGATGCCCAGTGCGGCAATGACCGCGCCGACCGCCGCGAACGGGATCAGGAACCAGTTGCCCCAGCCCAGCAGGGGGATCAGGGCCAGCACCATCCACAGCAGGGCCAGGATGCCCCACAACAGACTGATCAATCCCATGCCAGGCTCCTTGAATGACGGTGGCGCCACCATAGCCCAGATCCGGGCCGACGGCGCCGAACCTGACGCGTTCATCGGCGCATCCGTGCCGGCCATCGCCGCGGTGTCATGGCGATCACCTGCCCGGTGCTAGCGTAGGTCCCAGGACGTTGGCACCGATTCAGTAGCCAGCGCCGATGATCGCGCCACGGGCCACAGGTCCCTACCGAACAGGGGTGATGCATGAACATTCGAACGATTGCCGTACTCGGCGTGCTGCTGGCCGTGGCCGGCTGCGCCAGTACCTCCAAGGTGATGCTGGGCCAGGCGCGTGCGCCGGTGGACCCGGCCAGCGTGCAGATCTATTCAACCCCGCCGGCGGGCTCGGTGGAAATCGCCCAGCTGGAATCGTCCAGCGCGGTCGGTTTCGGCACCCAGGGCCAGACCGATGCGGCGGTGATGCGACTCAAGCGTGAGGCGGCCGCCCTGGGTGCCAACGGCGTGATCCTGATGGGCGTGGGCTCCAGCGGCTCGCCGGTGGGCATGTCAGTGGGTGGCGGCAGCTACGGCTCGCACGTGGGCGGCGGTGTCGGCATCGGCATTCCGACCACGCAGAAGCGCGCGGCCGGCGTGGCGATCTGGGTACCCAACCCGGCCGCACCCACGGCACCGGCGCGCCTGCCGACGCAGACGATCACGCCGACCCGGTAACACGCACGGCGGCAGGCCACGACCGTGGGTCGTGGCTCCGCGACGGGACACCGACCCACGGTCGGTGTCTACCGGTGGGGTCACTCAACCGGTCAGCGTTTCGCAGGTGCCTTGTACTTCGGCACGAACACCTCGTTGACCGCCTGTGCCAGCTGGTCCGGCGGCAGCAGGCCCTGGTCGAGCAGGAAGTTGTTGAAGGCCAGCCGGTCGAAGCGCTTGCCCAGCGCCAGTTCGGTCTGCATGCGCAGTTCCAGGATCCGGGTGTAGCCGTAGAAGTAGCTGCCGGCCTGGCCGGGCATGCGCACCATGTAGCGGTCCAGTTCCTGGGTGGCCATCGCCTTGGACAGGCCGACTTCGTCGATCAGCACGCGCTCGGCGTTGGCGCGGTCGATCAGGCCCAGGTTGAGCATCGGGTCGAGCATGGCGCGCGCCGCGCGCAGCAGGCGGAACTGCAGCGCGATCAGCTGCCCATCCAGCGGCTCATACGGCACCATCTCCGCTTCGGCATACAGCGCCCAGCCTTCCACGTTGACCGAGTTGAACGCGAACATGGTGCGCGCCAGCGAGATGCCGCGTTCGACCATCGCGGTGAACTGCAGCTCGTGGCCGGGGCGGCCTTCATGCGCGCTCAGCGTCCAGGCCGCCGAACCGAAGTTGAAGTCGTCGTACTGCGCGGCCTTGTCGCCCGCGGCCGGGTTGCCCAGCGGCAGTACGAAGGTGCCCTGCTGGCCGGTGTTGCCCACCAGCGGCGCCGGCAGGAAGTGCGGGGCCGGCGAGGCGGCGCTTTCGGCGGCCGAGCCCAGGCGCATCTGCATCGGGCGCTGCGGCACGTCGACGATCTTCTCGCGACGGATGATCGGGTCGATCGCATCGATCACGCCCCGGTAGTGGTGCTCCAGCTGGTCATCGGCGATCTTGTCGCCCTTCAGCGCGCGCACCACCGCCACCGGATCGGTGGAGTCGGTGACCTTCAGGCCCTTGGCCTGCACCACCAGCGGCGACAGCTGGCGCATCGCCGAGCGGGTTTCCATGAATTCCAGCTGCGCACGCTGCATCAGCACCGCCGGGGCGATGTCGATGCCCACGCGCTTGAGCTGGTAGGCATACAGCGGCTCGGGCAGGCGCGCATCGGCACGGGCCTTGGGCAGCACGTCCTTGCGGGTCCAGTCGCGGTACTCGCGCAGCTGGGTGGCGAGCGTCTTCAGCGCCTCGTCCGCGCCGGCCACCTTGTACTTGCCGAACAGCTGCTCGATGCCGGTGATGTAGGTGTCCACGTTGGCCAGCGACTGCTCGACCTCGATCTTTGTCGGTTGCAGCAGACCCTTGTCGGCCAGGCGCTCTTCATAGCGCTGGCGCGACAGCGTGGTCACCGGCTGGGTGCCGGGGGCCAGGCCGGCGTAGGCCTTCAGGCGATCGAGTGCCTTGGCGCGACGCTCGGCCGATACCTGGTCGGAGAGCAGCATGTTGATGCCGCTGAACACCGTCTGCGGCGTGTCGGTCCACGGCAGCAGGTACTTCTCGTTGAGCTCGCTGCCTTCGATGTTCTGGCTGGCCGCCGCGATCATGATCGCCAGGTCCTGGCGCACGTTCGGGTCGCGCTCGGTGGCCAGCTTGGCCTGCAGCTCGGTACGCGCCTTGGCCATGGCCGCACGGTAGCGCGCGCCGTTGTCCGGGCCGAAATCGGCCACCTTGTCGTCGTAGCCGGGCACGCCGAAGAAGCCGGTTTCCTCCGGCTGGAACGGGCCCTGCGCATCCAGCAGGATCTGCGCCAGCTGGTTGCTGCGGGTGACCCAGGCCGGGCTGGACGGCGCCTTGGCGGCGGCCGGGGCGGCAGCATGCACGGGCGGCGCGGACAGCGCGGCGGGGACGGAAAGGGCCAACGCAACGGCAAGGGCAAGCGGCTTCATGCAGGACTCCCGGGAACGGATGCCTGCGACCCTACCCGGTCAGGGCGGTACCGACAATCGGCCAAGGGTCATGGTGGTGCGCCGCCGGCGCTACGCTCACAGCATCACGCCGGGTGGGCAGTCACCGCGGTCACGACACTCGCGCAGCGCGCATTCCCGCGCCGCCTCGGCATCGTCCAGTGCGGTCAGATCGATCGGCTCGGACTGCCCGGCAAGCACGTACAGCATCGGGTAGTCCCATTCCCCCTGCTGGCGGGTGGCCTGCAGGAACATCCGCGCGTCGCCACGCGGGCCATTCAAGTGCACCAGGAACTGGCTGTGCCCACCACCACCCGGCACCAGATTCATGCTGCCGGCGGGCAGGAAACCATCTTCAATCGGCTCGCCCAGTTCCGCCACCAGTTCCACACTGCAGCGCGCGCGGCGCATGGCTTCCTGGTAAGGCTCGCTGCTGCGGCTCCAATGCGCCCACTGGGTGACCGCCAGCCACACCGCGGCGGCGGCCGCCGCGCTGGCCGACAGCACCGCCAACGGCATGGCCCAGCGCCAGTGCCGGCGCCACCATCCGGGGCCGGCAGGGCGCGCCCCGGGAAGCGGGGGTGGCTGGTTCATCGGCGTCCTCCTTGTCATGCCGGTGATGCGGGGTCCCGCGGGAGTTACGGTGCCAGGCAGCGCCCCAGGAAATCCTCGGCCAGGCGGTAGCGGTGCAGCGCGTTGCTGCCCGACAGACCGTGCTTGGCGCCCGGGTAGGTCATCAGTTCGAACGGCTGCCCACGCTTCTGCAAGGCACTCATCAGCGCGGTGGAATTGGTGAACAGCACGTTGTCGTCGGCCATGCCATGGATCAGCAGCAGGCGCGAGCGCAGGCCGTCGATATGGGCCAGCACGCGCGCCTCTTCATAGCCCTTCGGATTGTTGCCCGGCAGGTTCATGTAGCGCTCGGTGTAGTGGCTGTCGTACAGGCCCCAATCGGTGACCGGCGCGCCGGCCACGCCGCAGGCATAGGTGTCCGATGCCTTGGCCAGCAGCATCAGGGTCATGTAGCCGCCGTTGGACCAGCCCTGCACGCCGATGCGCGCCGGGTCCACCCACGGCTGCTGCTTCAGCCAGGCCACGCCGCGCAGCTGGTCGGCCACTTCCACCGTGCCCTGCACGCCATACAGCGCGCCGCCGAAATCGCGGCCGCGGCGCGGGGTGCCGCGGTTGTCGAGCGAGAACACCACATAGCCCTGCTGGGCCAGATACTGGTTGAACAGGTGGTCGCCGCGGCCGGGCCAGCTGTTGGTGACGGTCTGGCTGGCGGGCCCGCCGTACACATACACCGCCACCGGATAGCGCTTGGCCGGGTCGAAACCGGCCGGCTTGATCAGGCTGTAGTGCAGCTCGGTGCGGTTGTCGGCCGCCTTCAGGGTGCCGAACTCGACCGGGCGCTGCGCCTCCAGGTAACGCGCATACGGGTGCTGCGGATCGGCCAGGTTGTTCTCCACCAGCGTGGCGATCTTCGTGCCATCGGCACGGTGCAGCGAAATCTGCGGCGGGGTGGTGGTGTTGGACCAGCTGTCCACGTACACACTGGCATTGCGCGCGAAGCTGGCGCTGTGCATGCCCGGTGCCTGCGACAGGCGCTGCGGCGTGCCGCCCTGCAGCGACACCGCGTAGATCTGGCTTTCGCGCGGCGACTCGACCCCGGCCCGGAAGTAGAGCTTGCCGGCTGCTTCGTCCACCGCCAGCAGTTCGTCCACCGGCCAGTTGCCCTGGGTGAGCGCGGTAACGGTCTTGCCGTCCTCGGAGATGCGGTACAGGTGTTCAAAGCCGCTGCGCTCGGACGACCACACGAAGCCGCCCTGGGTGAGGAAACGCAGGCTGTTGTGCAGCGGCACCCATGTCCTGGAGGTTTCGCTGACCAGCGTGTGCTGCTTGCCACTGGCCAGGTCGGCCTGGATCAACTCGAGGTGCTTCTGGTCGCGCGACTGCCGCTGGAAGGTCAGCCGTTGCGGATCGCGCCAGTCCACGCGTGCCAGGTAGATGTCGGGGTCGCGGCCCAGGTCGACCCAGCGCGGCGCGGCATCGGCCTTGGGGGCAATCACCGCCAGCGTCACGGTGACGTTGTGGTCGCCGGCGGCGGGGTAGCGCTGTTCGATCATTTCGGTGCGATCGGCGTACATTTCGTAGCGCTTCTGCACCGGCACCGGGCTTTCGTCGATACGCGCGAAGGCGATCGCCGAATCGTCCGGGGCCCACCAGTAGCCGGTGTGGCGGTCCATCTCCTCATCGGCGACGAACTCGGCCACGCCGTTGCCGATGGTGTCGCTGCCATCGCGGGTCAGCTGGATCTGCTTGCCGCTGGCCAGATCGATCACCCACAGGTTGCGCGCGCGCACGAAGCTGACAAACCCGCCCTTCGGCGACAGCTTGGCGTCGGTGGCAAAGCCCTCCCCGTGGGTGAGCTGGCGCACTGCGGCCGCGCCTTGCTTGGACAGGTCATACAGATACAGCTCGCCGCCCAGCGGGAACAGCAGGGTGTGCGCGTCGGGCGACCACTGGTAATCCACAATGCCGGTCATCGCGGCGATGCGCTGGCGCTCGCGGCGGGCCTTCTCTTCATCGCTGAGCGTTTCGGTGCCGGGCAGCACCACCTTGGAGTCCACCAGCAGCCGGGTCTGGCCGCTGGCGATATCGAAGCTCCACAGGTCCAGCTGGTTGCGGTCCTCCTGCTTGCCGCGCAGGAAACTGACCTGCGAGCCGTCCGGGGCCACCTTGGGTTTCATCAGGGTCGGACCGGACAACGGCAGCGGACCGGTGATGGCCTCCAGGGTCAGTTTTTCAGCGTGGGCCATGGTGGTCGAAGCGAGCATGAGGGCGAGCGAGGCAAACAGGTGGCGCATGAAGGGTTCCGGCAAGCGACAGGTCCGCCCCCATGCCAAGGCAGGGGGCGGTCAGCCCCCATCCTAACCAAGGCAGTGCGGGAAGGCAGCATGACCTTCTACCCGGGCGCGGCCGGCGCTGGACGCGCACCACGTAGAGCGGGGCTCTGCCCCGCTGCTTTGGGCATCGGCGGAAAGGCACAGCCGGGCAGAGCCCGGCTCTACCGCGGGCTTCAGCGCTGCCCGAACAGGTGCTTGCGCTCGTCCTCGCTGAGCGGCTTGCCTGCGTCGGGGTTCACTTGCTGGCGCAGCGCATAGGCGCGCTGGGTGGCCGGGCGGGCGGCGATCGCGTCATACCAGCGCTTGAGGTGGGGGAAGGCGGCAAAGTCCACGGGCAGCTTGTCGTACGCGCCAATCCACGGGTAGCTAGCCATGTCGGCGATGCTGTACTCCGCGCCGCCCAGGTAGGCGCTGTCGGCCAGGCGTTTGTCCATCACCCCGTGCAGGCGGCGCACTTCGTTGTTGTAGCGCTCGATGGCGTAGGGAATCTGCTCGGGCGCGTACACGTTGAAATGGCCCATCTGCCCGCTCATCGGGCCCAGCCCGGCCATCTGCCAGAACAGCCACTCCAGCACCGCCACGCGGCCCCGGCTGTCGGCAGGCAGGAAACGACCGGTCTTCTCGGCCAGGTACAGCAGGATCGCACCGGATTCGAACACGCTCTGCGGCGCGCCGCCATCGGCAGGCTGGTGGTCGACCAGCGCGGGCATCTTGTTGTTGGGCGAGATGGCCAGGAACTCGGGCTTGAACTGGTCGCCGGCGCCGATGTTGACCGGCTTGATCTCGTACGGCAGGCCCAGCTCTTCCAGCAGCAGCGTGACTTTGTGGCCATTGGGGGTGGGCCAGTAATACAGATCGATCATGGCGACAGCACTCGCGGATGAGGAACCCCGAGTCTAGTGCGTCAGTTGGGTGGCAGGGTCACGGCGGACCCGTTACCCTGCCGCGTCTTCCGCAACGCAGCATTCCAGCATGAGCCCCACTCCCCGGCCCATCAGCCCCCTGTCCTCCCTGATCTTCGCCTCGCGCTGGCTGCAGCTGCCGCTGTACCTGGGCCTGATCCTGGCCCAATGCGTCTACGTGTTCCTGTTCGGCAAGGAGCTGTGGCACCTGCTGCACAAGGCCAATGCCATGGGCGAGCAGGAAATCATGCTGCTGGTGCTGGGCCTGATTGACGTGGTGATGATCTCCAACCTGCTGGTGATGGTCATCGTGGGCGGCTATGAGACCTTCGTCTCGCGTCTGCGCCTGGAGAACCACCCCGACCAGCCGGAGTGGCTCAGCCACGTCAATGCCAGCGTGCTCAAGGTGAAGCTGGCGCTGTCGATCATCGGCATCTCCTCGATCCACCTGCTCAAGACCTTCATCGCCTCGGGCACCCTGGACGCCCTGCCGCTCTGCGACAGCGAGGCCTATCTGAATGCCGTGGCGGCGACCGGCCAGATCATCAAGTGCGCCAGCATGACCTCCACCGGCGTGATGTGGCAGACCATCATCCATTGCGCCTTCATCCTGTCGGCCATCGGCATCGCCTACACCGACAAGCTGATGAGCGGCACGCCCAGCAAGACCCTGTCGCACTGACACTTGCCCGGCAGCGCCGGCATCGGTCACGATGCCGGCCTGCCCTCGCCGTCCGGCCCCTGGCCGGCCGGGGTGATGCTAGATTGCACACCTGCAGTACCGCCGTGGACGCCGGGAAACGTCCATCGGCCTCGGCCAGCCTGACCGCATCGGGCCTTACGTACCGTCGTATTCAAAGGGGAGTTGGATGTCGCACGTCAACACGATTGCCTCGCTGCGCCTGCTGGCGCCATTGGCCCTGCTGGTCGCCCTGGCCGCCTGCTCGGGCAAAGACGAACCGGCACCGGCCGCACCGGTCGCCGCACCCGCTGCCACCCCGGCCGCGGCGCCTGCCGTGTCGGCCAAGGTGCAGTCGATGGGCACCGAGGAACTGCGCGACCTGGCCAGCAAGGCCCTACGCGAGAACCGCATGTACGCCCCGGCGGGCGACAACGCCATCGAGTACTACCTGGCGCTGCGCGACAAGACCCCGGACGACGCCTCGGTCAAGAGCGCGCTCACCGACCTGCTGCCCTACACCCTGATCGCCGCCGAACAGAGCCTGGGCCGCGAGGACTTCGCCGAATCGCAGCGGCTGGTCGCGCTGATCGAGAAGGTCGACGCCACCGCACCGGCCCTGCCGCGCCTGAAGCAAGGCATCACCGGCGGCATGCAGACCGCCCTCAAGCGCACCCAGGAAGAGACCGACAAGGTCAAGAAGGACGCCGAGAACCGCACCAAGCAGCTGGCCGACCAGCAGCGCCTGGCCCAGCAGCAGGCGGCCGAAGCCGAAGCGGCGCGCACCATTGCCGCCCAGCAGGATGCCGCCCGCCGCGACGGCGAGCGCCAGGATGCCGAGCGCCAAGCCAGCGCCCGCCGCGAGGCCGAGCAGCGCCAGCAGACCGCCGCCGCCCAGCAGGCCGCCGCGGCCCGTCAGGCCGCCGCCCCGGCGGCGGCAGCACCGAGCCTGCGCCCGGTCAGCACCCCGGCCCCGCGCTACCCGGCCGAAGCACTGCGCTCGGGCACGTCCGGCGAAGTGCTGGTGGAAATCACCGTCGGCACCGACGGCTCGGTCACCAACGCCCGCGTGCTGCGCGCCACGCCGTCCCGCGTGTTCGATCGCGAGGCGCTCAACGCGGTCAAGCGCTGGAAGTTCGAACCGGTCGGCGCCCCGGTGACCACGCGGCGCACCCTGGCGTTCGCGCCGGGCGGTTGATCGGTTTCGATAGTGACTTGCAGAAGGGCCCGGAGCGATCCGGGCCTTTTTTTACGGGGCCTTCCTTCCACTGGCACGCCGGCATCGAACCGGCACGCTGGCGACATCGCCTGCGGGTACTCCACGCGCAGCCGCGATCGCTTGCCGAAGAGTCAGTGGCCAGCACCGCGCCTGAGCTTGGGCTGCGACACGCAACGTGCGTTCAACGCGGTCTTCCGGCGCGAACGGGGCACCATGCCCCTGCGATATGTACGAGGCGAACGGTCATGACTGCGTGCCCGGACCGCAGATCGCACAACCTGATCAAGCGATGAGGGCACGCGTCGGTGAGCGCTCGTCGCCCTTATTCAAATCGTGGGTGCGGACCAACGCCTCCTCCGATGCTCGACAAGAACGTGGCGAAAACAATTAGAAATCCGGTCGAAATAAGGCACGCGCCATAGAAATTGGCGAGAGCGAAATCCTTGAGTCCGTACATGAAAAGTAACCCAGCCAGGATCCACGCAACCACTTTCCAGCCTACCCAGCCCGCGTCAAACAACATGAAGCCCTCATGCGCGTTCCACTCCCACAAGCGCTCGCGTACTTGCTGACGAATTGCATGGGCGCGGGCGAACTCCGCCATGAAACGGGGTTCCGGCAACGCAAGCGGATCGTCCACAGAAATGGTGCATTCGAGTTCGATTTTCTGAGGAAACACCGGCGCCGTGCAGCTTTTGAAGACCAGCCAGCGGCATGCAGTCAATGCGGCATACAGCGGAAACATTACCGTGTAGCGCGTCGGCAGAAGTGCCGTGCCCATCATCAGACAGACCATCATCCAGTGGTTGCGAAGGGTTGGCAGTGTGGACAGGGTGATGACGCCTTCCGAAGGTGCGCCGAAGGCTTGATCCGGGCCATTCTGCATGTAGCGACAGATGAACTCCCACATCTTGTGAACCTCGGCGTCACCCGTCCAAAAGTGACCAATAGTGAAGGTGTCCAAGACCTGCCTGTTTTCGTCAAGCACATGGCAGCGAAGATCACGCAGCTCAATGTTCTGCCCGCCGCATCCCACATGAAAGAACAACGAGGGTGACTCCCACGGAACTTCGACTACTCCGCCGGCCCCATTGTGACGAAAGAAGTAAACCTTCTGCGTCCTCCGATTGAACCGCACGGGATAGTACGTGTACTGGAACAAGTCCTTACGCAGATTGATCCTCCAAAAACGCACGCAGCAATTGACGAATGCCATGGAAATCAAGACCACAGCGGCGATGTTCTCGAGGTCAATTTCCGATTCCACAACGAGCGGTCGCCACGGCAAGGAGAGCGCAGCAATCAGAAAGGCGACGAGCGCACTGATGCCAGCGAGGGGTGCAAACATCCCCTTGATCTTGAACGTGCGATCAACCATCTCCAGGTAGGTCGAGTTGAAACGCGTCATCGCAATGGCGTCGTCTGGCCTGACCTCGCGGCGACCTGTGCGCTCCAGTCGATTTTTCAGCTCTGTAGGATAAAGACCTCTATCTTTACTGAGCACTGGCTGCCAACCGGTGAACATTGCTACACCTGCTCTCTGTTTGGGATGGGATGCACCTTGGCGAAATGAACGCCGCTACCCTACCGCCACATGATTTTTTCCAAGTGGCGCTTGCGTGCACGCTCATAGATGGCCGGATCGCTGGCGAACTCGGCCATGAAGCGCGGCTCGGGGAGGGCGTAGGGATCATCCGGTGCGATGACGCACTCTGCTTCGATTTCTGGCGGAAAGACCGGCGCTTTGCAGGTCTTGAAGGTAAGCCAGCGACTCAGGGTCAGTGCGCCATAGAATGGGAAAAGAAGGTTGTGCCGAAATGGGAATAGGTTGGTGCCCATCATCAGACACACCAGCATCCAGTGATTGCGGAATGTGGGCAGTGTGGAGAGCGTAATGACGCGATCCAGCGGGTCGTCGAAACACGTTTCCGGACCCTCCTGCATGTACCGACAGATCAACGCCCATTGTTCCCGGATGTCCTGATCGTGATCCCAGAAATGGCCGATGGTGAAGGTCTGCTGCACTTGACGGTTGCGATCAAGCAGGTGGCAGCGAAGGTCGCGCAGATTGGGGTCCTGGCCGCCACGGCCGATGTGGAAGAAGGCGAAGGGCGACCCCCATGGCACCACCACGACGCCGCCCGGGCCGTTGTGACGGAAGAAGTAGATCTTGCGGGTGATGCGGTTGAAGCGGACGGGATAGTGGGTGTAGCTAAACATATCCTTGTGCAGGTAGACGAACCAGATCAATGCGATCATGCCGGCTCCAGCAAGTGCGACGGACGATACGGAAAAGGCGCTGTCCGCAAGCCCACCACGCATCCCAGATGCCTTGACGATCAGTGCGAACACGCCAAACACTGTCACGCAGGAAAGCGTAAGCGATACCAACGTCGCAATCATTCCCTTGATCTTGAATGTCCTATCTACGTATTCAATGAATACTGAGTTGAAGCGCACAAGGCTTATCGCATCATCTGCAGAATTTTCGACTGAGGTGTCATGTCTTAGTTCACCATCACATTCTTCTCTGGTGAGATCTCGCCCAGCTTTGAACGGAGGCTGCCAGCCTGTCAGCATCTCAAAGCACCCTCAATGCTTGCATGGCCTTTGCCTGCTCCACCCAACTGTCGAAGGCGCCGCCCTCATTGTTTCCGAAGTGCACGGCTCTATCGAGCCAGCGCTCAATCTCGTTTGGCACCATCCACGCCACTGCTACGGTTAGTACCGCTGCAGAGATCATGAGAAAAATGGCTAATGGAATGGCGACTCCGATGGTGATGAGAAATGCGCCGGCCGTGCCGGCAATCCCGCCAATCATCATGCTCGCGCCATAGCCTTTGCTCAGTGGGTAGTCGCGGAAGCCTTGATAGAACGTAAGGGCACCAATAACCATGCCCGCCATTCCACTCATCAAACGCCCACCTCCCCCTAGCAGTTCAGCTCTTGTGCTGGCATTTGACATCCATCGCCCCATCGGCTCAGCCAAGGTCTTCGAGAACCAAGGCAGCTTCGCGCCCACCTCACCCAGAAGAATGGCCGAATCTCCAATCAGCGCCGCTGCGCCTGCAGCGAAGTTGGCCTTCAGCAGAGCCCGGCCTTCCACGGGCGCCTTCATGATCTGCTGGTTCAAGTGCCCCAGGCTGGCCGACATCATGACCAACGCCGCGACGCCATACCCATAGGAGCTGCGATGTAGTCCAGACACCGTGCTACGCATCGCGTCATGCAGGTCCACTACGCTCAATGTGCGTTGCAGGTGTCCCTGTATCGCCGCCCCGGGGATCACCGCCTTGGCATTGAGTGCCTTGAACAGCTTCAGTTGATCGGCGTCCACAAATGCCACCATGCCAAACTTGAACCGGGCGCCATCCATCGTCGCGTTGGCGGCTTCGAGGGCTGCAGACGCGGCCACACTGGCCTGCTGCGCCGCGTTCAAGCCAGCCCGCGACGCCAGGGTCATGGCCAAGGCTTTGCGCGCGCGTTTTGGCGTGGTGTGGCCGGTCAGATCCATCAGCTGGGTTTGAGGCGATCCCGACTGCGCCATGGCGGCCAATAGCCCCATCTGCCAGCGCGCAGGCAGGCGACCCACGTCTGCAGCGACCATACGGCCAATTTCGTCGCCCACCATTCGCGTCACTGGACCTGAAAGGTGCTCCAGCAGACGCGCTGAACCTTGATACATGCCGGCAGTCTTGCCCGCCGTCGGATGGTCCAGCAGGGCCTTGAACGCATTGGACAGCCCATTGGCCGCCAGCAGCCAGTCGCGCGCCCCCGGTGCGGTGGACGTCTTTGCCAGGACCTGTTTCCAGTCGCTGATCAGCGTGTCCTGGTTCCACACCTGCGCGCGCAGAAGAATGGACTCGGGATCCAACGGATCGCCGTTCTCCAGCTGTTCCAGCACATACGCGAACACTTTGCCGCGCGAGGTAACGTCCTGCAGCATGGCGGTCACCGCCTCCTGATACAGAATCCCCGACGTGGTGTCGATGCTGTCGAAGTTGCAGACCATATGCTGCTTGAAGGCCGCTGCCGATAACCAGGCAATATATGCATCGTCCAGTTCGGCGATGTGCTTCTGGTAGAACCGGTCCTGCTCGTCCAGGTAGGTGTTCTTCAGCCAACGCGCATACGCGTTCCCGCCGCGCAGGTGCTTGCGGTATTTCTTCCAGGACTTTCTGCCCAGCCGGAGCACCTCGTCTTCGTCCTCCACGGCGAACACGTCATCGGTCCACAGCGGCAACGACCTGCTCAGCTCCTGCGCGGCAGCCCGCCCGCCGAACACGCCGACGATCCCCCTCCCCACCATAGCGCTGTTACGTTTCCGGTGCACTTCATCCTCGATCGCGCCGTGATGAATGGCTTCGCGCAGGGCGATGATGGCCGCCGCGGACTGACGCTTCTCTGCCCGCTCCGGTTCGTTCTCCCATTCCAGCAAACGCGTCACCGCCAACTGGTTGAGGTCGGCGATGATGCCCACCGGGTCGTCCAGTGCTACGAGCGCCGGGGCCACCGCCAGCGGGTGGTCCGGGGCGTCCTGGCGTGCAGCCAGTCGCGCCTGGGCGCGAAAGAGGTCGAGCTGATGCTGGGCGTACTGCACCCGGCCGCTCAGGCTGTGGGCCAGTGCGTGCGCGCCGGGCAGCACCTCCATGCGGGGCAGGTTGGTGGCGTCTGGTGTTCTGGGCAGGGTCGAATAGGTATCGACAAGGTGGAATTCCGCCACCTGATCCAACGCCTGGTACAAGCTCGCCATGTGCGGTTGCGGGCTGCCACTGCCGACCCAGCTGGCCATGTCGATGCGGCGCATGCTGCGCTGCCGGTACGCGGCGTCCTGGTGGCGGCGCCATACCCTGGCCGTCCACGGTGCCGTACTGTACGCCAGCCACAGCGTAGTCCCCCACTTCGCATCGGGCAGGACGATGCACTTGCTCATCATCGCGCTGCCATGCCGCGAGCAGCGGGCCGGGGCGTCATCGTTCTGCGGCGGCGGGGAGGTGTCACGGATGTCGAAGGAAGACAGGTCGCCGTGCTCATTGACCTGCCACGCCAGCCACTCGTCGCGCGTCTCGTTGAACGCATACACGTAACCGCCGCGCAGCAGCCGCAGCGTGTACTGCGCATCGGATGCCGGCAGCGCGATGTCCTGCACGCCCGCACCGAAAGGGGCCTGCAGGCGAGGTGCCTGCCGACGGACTTCGGCGTCGGTGCGGGCCACGGCATAGCGCGCCAGCAGGATGGGAAAGCCGAACGTGATGCAGTTGGGGCAGTAATCGGCAGCAGAGTCGTTCATGCCGCCACCGAAGCTGCGAAGGCGCCAGACTCCAGCCGGCTGGCCATCGCATAGGACATCCCTTCGGCACGCAGACGCGCCAGGCGCGCAGCCACATCGGGCCGATGCCGGAACCCGGGTCCGTGTTGCAGGCGCTGCCGCGCGTACAGGGACAGGTCCCTGACGTCTTCCAGACCGGCATCGCGCGCTTCCAGTACGCCCTCCATCAGCGCGCGCAGCGTGCTGCTGGCCGCAGTAGCAGGGGCATCGACCAGATCGCGCAGGCACGCATTGATAACGCCCATCTGCTCAAGACCCTGCCACTGGTCCGGCTGCAGCAGCAGACCGAATGGCGCGTGCGCGTCAGGCCGGTGATGGGTGCGCCAGGTGCCGCCCAGCGGCTCGTGCCACGTCCATGCATGCACCGGCCCCATCACCTCGGCCATCTGCGCCGGGGTCAACAACCAGCGCAGATGGCGGAATACGCGGGGATCGTGCACGCGAAACCACACGCGGCCCTTGCCGGGCCGCCACAAGCCCATCAGATGCCGCAGGTGACCTCGCAGGCCCGATGCGTCGTCGCAGGCCAACAACGTGCCGAACAAGGGGCGCCCGCGTTCACGCAGATGGCGCTCGGCGCGATCCAGCACGTCCAACCGCCGTTCCCAGGACAATGTATCCAGCGCCACCAGCAGCGGCGGTTGGCGCAGGCACCCCTTCAGTTCCGACGGCTCCAGCGGCTCGGCGGGGAGATCGGCGAAGCAGGCGGCCGACACCTGCGTGGGGTCGATGATGGCGTGGGTCTGCGCGAGGAAGCTGCGATGGCCCATGTCGATAGGCGCGTTGACGTGCGTGTCCAGGTCCATTGGAACTCTGCATCGGTGGATACAGGCAGGCTACGAGCGGCACTGGGCGTAGCGAAGAGCCAGAACCGACAATGCATCGCGGGCTTCACAGTTTTTCTATTTCGATTTGTGGATGGCTCGCAAGCTTCCATATGACATGCCTATCCATGGCATGGACGTCCTACGCTCCGCAGCGCTGCGAGAGGTCGGGCCGCGCTGACACGCTGGACACAAGCGGCAGGCACCGCCGCGCCGACAACGCAGTCAGCGGTGCTGTTCCACCAGCTGCCGCAACGCGGCATCCTTCGGCACCAGCACGTCGAACAGGCCCAGGGCGTGCAGGCCAGGCAGCAGCGCCAGCAAGTCATGTTCGGCGGCGTTGCGCGCCGCAGCGTCCTGATCGGCATCGAGCAGGATTGTCGCGTTGGCCAGGAACGCGCCGACGCTGCCCTTACGCACGGTGATGCCGGCGCGTTGCACATGGTCGTGGTCATCCGGCAGCAGGTCTTCAGGTCGCATCGCGGCGCACTCCAACGGGGGAAGGCCAGTATCCAACCACCGCAGCGGCGGTTCTGTCGTATAACTGCCACCTGATATGGCAGATCCGACACACTCCGCCCTGCTCGACCCTGCGCTGGCCGATGACCCCACCGGCCCGGTGATGTTCGCTGCCCGCAGCGTCCCGCGTGGCGGCAAGGCCGGTCCACGGCGCACACCGCGCCACCAGCATGCGCGCGGGCAACTGCTGGGCGCAGACAGCGGCCTGATGCAGATCGACGTGGGGGCCACGCACTGGCTGTTGCCGGCCGGCCACCTGGCCTGGATTCCGCCTGACCTGCCGCACGCGTTGCTGGCACCACAGGGCTTTGTGGGGTGGAGCCTGTATTTCAACGCGGCCGCGAGCACGCTGCTGCCCGACCAGCCCCGAATCCTGGCACCGGGGCCGCTGCTGCAGGCCGCCATCGCGCGCGCACAACAGTGGCCGCCCGGTCCGTTGGGTGCTGCCCAGCGACGTCTTGCAGGGGTGATCGTGGATGAGATCGCCACCCACCCGGCGTTGCCGTTGGCCCTGGCACACCCGCAGGATCGACGGCTGCGACGTGTGGCCAGCGCGTTCGCCGCCCATCCCGAGGACAACCGCAGCGTCGAGCACTGGGCCGCGTTCGCCGGCCTGTCCAGCCGTACGCTCACCCGCCAATGGCAGCGCGACACCGGCATGGGGCTGTCGCGTTGGCGGCAACGGCTACGGGTGCTGCATGCGCTGCCCCGGCTGGCGGCGGGTGACACGGTTACGGCGACCGCGCTGGCCCTGGGGTATGAGACCACCAGCGCGTTCATCGCGGTATTCAAACGCGAACTGGGCGATACACCGGCGCGGTACGCGCGGGATGCACGCGGATGAGAGCGGCCGCCGAGGGGACAGCCACGCGTGGCGTGGCTCTACCTTGTGGGGAGCGAAGCAGAAAGGGGGCGATGACGCACTCGCCATCGCCCCGGTGTGCTCAACCCGAAATCGCCAACCGTTCCTGGTGGTAACGGCGCACCGCCGCATACCACAGCACCGCGGCAAGGCCGAAGCCGGCGGCCAGATAGACGGCCCACATCTGCATGCTGATCGCCTCGTGGCGGATGATCTTCAGCAGCATCTGGTTCTGCGCCAGGAACGGCACCGCGAACTGCCACAGCTCACTCTTCAGCGGATACACCATCAGCGCGTAGCCGGGCAGCATCGGCAGCAGCATCAGCCAGGTCATGTGGCTCTGGGCTTCTTTCATGCTCTTGGCCGCCGCCGACAGGAAGGTCAGCAGCGAGGTGCCGATGAACAGCATCGGCAGCATGATCAGCAGCATCTGCGCCATCGGCAGGAAGCCCATGTTCAGTTGCCGCCCTGCCCCGCTGCTGGACAGCTGCGCACTCAGCTTGAACGCGAGCAGGGTGAGCAGCAGCGACGCCATGCCGACCACGCAGGCGGCGGCGATCTTGCCGCTGACGATTGCACTCCGCGATGCCGGGGTGGCCAGCAGCGGCTCCAGCGATTGGCGCTCGCGCTCACCGGCGGTGGTGTCCATCACCAGGTAGGCACCGCCCAGGAACGAGGTGATGGTCAGCAGCACCGGCAGCAGGAACGACAGCACCTGCCCGCGCTTGGCCTCGGCGGTGGCCAGGTCCTGGGTGGCCAGGTCCAGCGGCCGCGCGACCTGGGCATCCACGCCACGGGCAAGCAGGCGCAGCGCGCCCACCTGCTGGTTGTAGCCGGCCAGCGCGGTCTGCAGGCGCATGCTCGGGATGTCGGCGGCGCGGCGGGTGCTGTCCTTGACGATCTCCACCAGCGCCGGGCGCCCTTCGGCCCAGTCCTTGCCGAAGTCCGGGCTGATCCGCAGCGCGACGTCGATCTGCTGGTCGCGGATGGCGGCGGTCAGGTCCTTGGGCGCATCCACTGCGTTGAGCCCCTGCGCGGCCAGGAAACGCACCAGGTTGGGGGCGTTCTCGCGGCCGATGGTGGCGATCTCCAGCGGTTTGTCGATCTGGGTCTTGACCCGGCTTTCGGCCAGCTTGCCCATGCCCAGGATCAGGATGGGGTACAGCAGCGGGCCCAGCAGCAGGGTCAGCGCGAGGGTGCGACGGTCGCGGGAAAGATCGCGCAGTTCCTTGCGCATCACGGTCAACAACGTGCTCAACGAACTCATGCGTGCAATCCTTCTTCCGAACCGATCACCTTGACGAAGGCATCTTCCAGGTTGTCTTCCCCGGTCTGTGCACGCAGCTCATCGGCGCTGCCGGCCGCCATGACCGTGCCATGGGCGATGATCACGATGCGATCGCACAGCGCGGCCACCTCCTGCATGATGTGGCTGGAGAAGATCACGCAGCGGCCCTCGTCGCGCAGGCCACGCAGGAAGCCACGCAGCGCGCGCGTGGTCATCACGTCCAGGCCGTTGGTGGGTTCATCCAGGATCACGTTGCGCGGGTCGTGCACCAGCGCGCGGGCGATGGCGGTCTTGGTCCGCTGGCCCTGCGAGAAGCCGTCGGTCTGGCGGTCCAGGATGTCCTCCATGTCCAGCGCCTGCGACAGCACCTGGGTACGTTCGCGGATCTGCGCGGCGCTCATGCCGTGCAGCTGGCCGAAGTAGGCGATGTTCTCGCGCGCGGTCAGGCGCTTGTACACGCCACGCGCGTCGGGCAGCACGCCCAGCCGGCGGCGCACCGCGACCGCATCGCTGGCCGCGTCGATGCCATCCACCAGCACGCGGCCCTGGTCGGGCGTCATCAGCGTGTACAGCATGCGCATGGTGGTGGTCTTGCCGGCGCCGTTGGGGCCGAGCAGGCCGGTGATCTGGCCGTCCTCGGCCTGGAAGCCGACGTTCTCCACCGCCTTGATCAGGCCGGTCTTGGTCTTGAAGGCTTTGTGCAGGTTCTCGGCGACGATCATGGTTCCCATCCGTTGAACGAGGTGAAGGCCGGCACCGGGCTCAGCGAGTCCAGGCAGGTGGCGTCGAGCGATTTGGCGTCTGCCTTGTCCATGAACTGGCCCAGCAGGCGCGGCATGCAGCCGGCGTTGAGGGTGCCGTGGCCCTGGCCCTTGGCGATCAGGTGACGGCCATTGGGCAGGGTCTTGAGCACCTGCTCGGCATAGCGCGGCGGGGTGACCGGATCGAACTGGCCCGACAGCAGCAGTACCGGCAGGTCGCTCTTCAGCGGCGCGGTGAACTCCTTCGGACGCGTGCCGACCTTCCAGCCCGGGCAGGCGGCGAAGAACATGCGCGCCACTTCCGGACCGAGCAGGCGATCGCTGGCGGCCGGCTCCTGGTAGCGGTCGGCATCCTCGGCGCAGATCACCGACCACTGCATGCCGCGGTTCATCTGCACGCCCAGCGAGCGGCTGGCCATGCTGCTCAGCGACATCAGTGGGGCGTAGCGGCCATGCGCGGCTTCATCCAGCACCACCGGCAGCAGCGAGGACAGCTCGGGCATGTAGGAGAACATGAATGCCAGGCCGGTGACCGAATCGGACGTCAGCACATCGCGCTTGGTTTCGGCGGTACCCGGGTCGCGGTACTCGACCTCGACCGGGGCCTTGGCCAGCGCGTCCATGACGTTCTTGAGCTGGGTGCGCGTATCGACCGGGAAGCGCTTGGCGCAGGCGGCGTCCTTGCTGCACTGCGCCGCCTGCAGGTCGATGGCGGCTTCAAACGTGTTGGCGAAATCACCGCCCACCACCACGTCGTTCGGTGCCACCCCGTCGATCACCACCGCACGCGTGTGCTGGGGATAGTGCGCGGCGTACTGCTGGGCCACGCGGGTGCCGTAGGAGCCGCCGATCAGGTTGATCTTGTCCACGCCGAGCGCCGCGCGCACGGTGTCGATGTCGGCGATGGCCTGGGTGGTGGTGTAGAAGCGGGTGTCGGCGCGGCTGGCCAGCGACGCGGCACACTGGGCGGCGAAGTCGGCAATGGCCTCGGTGGTCGGGGCGATGCTGTCGTCCAGCGCCATTTCCTTGCCGTCCGCCCCCAGGCAGGTGAGCGGGTTGGATTTGCCCGTGCCGCGCTGGTCGACCAGGATGATGTCGCGTTGTTTGCGCACTTCGCGCAGCGCCACGTTGATCACCGCCGCCACTTCGGTCGCCGCCTGGCCCGGCCCACCGGCCAGGAAGAACACCGGGTCGCCCTTGCCCTCGCCTTCGTTGCTGGTATCCAGCCAGGCGATGTTCAACCCGATCTTGCGCCCGTCCGGCGCGGCCGGGTTCTCGGCCACCTGCAGGGTGGCGCACTGCGCTTCCACGTTGTCGCTGGCCTGGGTGCTGGTCAGCGTGCACGGCTTGAACGTCAAGTGTCCGTACTGGCGTTGCGCCGCTTCCGGGGTGGCCTCCGGTGTGGCCTGGCAGGCGGCCAGCAGCAGCAAGGCTGCGCCGGTCGCCAAGGGACGGCAGGAAACTCGCATGTTCGATCGCATCCTGGATTGAAGGGTCTCAGCATGCCATGACGAAGGGGCGCGCTGGATGTGACCAGCGCCCTGCCCGCTCGGCGGACGCCTCGCGCCGGCCGGGCTCAGGCAGGCAGTGGCACCGCACTGACAGTGCGATCGCGGCCGTCGGCCTTGGCCTGGTAAAGCGCCCGGTCGGCGGCGGCCAGCAAGGCTGCCAGGTCGTGCGCGCCCGTGCCGACCACCAGCCCGATGCTGGTGGTGACCACCACCGGCGTGTCGCCCACGTGTGCGGGATGGGCCTGCAGCTGCGCACGAATGCTGGCCGCCTGTTGCCGGGCCCGGGCGTGATCGGCCCCCGGCAACAGCACCACGAACTCCTCCCCGCCGTAGCGGCCCAGCAGATGCTGCTGGCTGGCCAGGCTGCCGGCCAGGACCGCAGCAAAGTGGTGCAGCACCTGGTCGCCGGTGAGATGCCCCCAGCGGTCGTTGATCTGCTTGAAGTGGTCCACGTCCAGCAGCAACAAGGCCAACGGTTGTTGCTGCCGTTGGCACTGCAGCAGGCATGCCTGTCCATCGGCCAACACCGCCCCGCGGTTGAGCAGGCCGGTCAGGCCGTCGGTGCGTGCCGCGCGGCGAAGGTCGACCAGCATCCGCTCCACCAGCAGCAGGACCAGCGCGAAGCAACGGGCCAGCTCCAGGAAGATGCCCGCGAGGTAGGTGGCGAACATCGGCGCGCCGGCCCGGAAGATGTCCTGCCCGGCATCGGGGGCCACCGGCAGCCACAGCCGCACCAGGTACACCACCGCTTCGGCCGCGAAGATGGCCGCGGCCAGCCAGCAGCTGGTGCGCTGCTGGGGCGGCGCATGGAGTACCAGCATCCAGGCCATCCAGCTGTTGACCAGCACCGAGAACAGGCTGGCCACGTTGAGCCGGACGGCCAGGTTCGGGAACGGCACCACGAACACCACGATGCCGGCCACGTACGCACCGGCCAGCACGGCCGGCTGCCAGGCCGGCAGCGGGCGCTGCAGGTGGCGCGCCACGCCGTACAGCATCAGCACCGCCGAGAGCGCCAGCACCGCATTGCCGAAGATCACCAGGGGAACGACCGGCAGCTGAGCGCGCAGCGCCACCGAGGTCAGGCTGAGCGCCAGCAGCCACAGGCTGGCCGTCCACAGGCGCAGCGCCGGTTGCCCGCGCAGGACCAGCAACAGCAATGAGAAGCCCACTGCGATGCCCAGGCACAGCAGGTAGCCGAGCACGGCAACGGTGGGGAAATCCAGGGACATGCGGCCTCGCGCATGAGGGCGGCGCGCGCATCTTAGCGCGCGCCGTGCAGGTTACTTGCTGCTGACGTACTTCTCGCGCCGCACCTGCGGGGTCGGCAGGCCGGCGTCCTTCAACGCCTCGAAGGTGGCATCGACCATGTCCGGGTTGCCGCACAGGTAGGCGATGTCGGTGGCCGGGTTCGGCGCGAACGCGGCCAGGTGCTGCTGCACGTAGCCGTGGCGCACGTCCGGGTGCGGGTTGTCGGGCAGCTCGCGGGACAGGCACGGTACGTAGCGGAAGCCCGGGTGCGCGGCCGCGAAGGCATAGAAGTCGTCGCTGTAGAGCAGCTCGGCGGGGGTGCGGGCGCCCTGCAGCAGCACCACCTCCACCCCGCGCTCGGCCATGGCGGTGGCCAGCAGCGGCAGCATCGAGCGGTACGGGGTGACCCCGGTGCCGGTGGCGATCAGCAGGTAGCGGGCGTTGTGGTCGCCCGGCTGCAGGCAGAACCGGCCGAACGGGCCGCTGGCGGTGACGTGGCCGCCGATGTCCAGGCCCTCGAACAGGGCCGTGGCGGCGCCACCGGGGACGAAGCTGACCGCGATATCGACCGCCTCGCCCGGGGCCAGGGCGTGATCATGAATGGTAGCCAGCGAGTAACTGCGCTTGGTGGCGGTGCCGTCGGCGTACTCGAAATGGACCTGGATGAACTGGCCGGGCTGGAAATCCAGCGGCTGGCCGTCATCTCGCAGGAACTGGTAGTGGCCGACGGTCGGGGCCAGCATGCGCCGGTCGACCAGTTTGAGGGGGAATTGAACAGGCACGGCTTTTCGGGACAGTGTGTAGCCGGGGCAAGCCCTCGGGGTCTTCTATAATAGCCGCTCCCCGCCCCTATCCAGCGCCAGCCCATGGGCGCGAAGGCAAGAGCTTGGCTTCCCAGAACACTTCCGCGACCGGTACGGCCCCCGCCCTGCGGGTCCGTGACCTCCGTAAAACCTACGACAACGGCACCCAGGCCCTGAAGGGCGTCTCGCTGGACGTGGCCCCGGGCGACTTCTTCGCCCTGCTGGGCCCCAACGGCGCCGGCAAGTCGACCCTGATCGGCATCATCAGCTCGCTGGTGAACCTCAGCGAGGGCCAGGTCGAGGTCTTCGGCAGCGACCTGGTCCGCAACCGCAGCGCCACGATGCGCCTGATCGGCCTGGTACCGCAGGAAATCAACTTCAACCTGTTCGAAAAGCCCTTCGACATCCTGGTCAACTACGCCGGTTTCTATGGCGTGGCCCGTGCCGAGGCCGAGAAGATGGCCGAAGAGGAGCTCAAGCGCGCCCACCTGTGGGACAAGGCCCAGGTGATGAGCCGCACCCTGTCCGGCGGCATGAAGCGCCGGCTGATGATCGCCCGCGCGATGATGACCCGGCCGCGCCTGCTGATCCTGGACGAGCCCACGGCCGGTGTGGACATCGAGATCCGCCGCGACATGTGGCGGGTGCTCAAGGAGATCAATGCCGCTGGCACCACGATCATCCTGACCACCCATTACCTGGAAGAGGCCGAGCACCTGTGCCGCAACCTGGCCATCATCAACCACGGCCAGATCGTCACCCAGGGTCCGATGCGCGAGCTGCTGGCCAAGCTGGACGTGGAGGGCTTCCTGTTCGACATCGACGGCAGCCTGCCGGCCGAGCTGCCGGTGATCGAAGGCGCCACGCTGATCGCCACCGACGGGCATACGCTGGATGTGGACATGCCGCGCGCGATGGACCTCAACCGGGTGTTTGAAGCACTGAACGCGGCCGGTATCCGGGTGCGTTCGATGCGGACCAAGAGCAACCGCCTGGAGGAGCTGTTCGTGCGCCTCACCGGCAACCAGGAGAATGCGGCATGAGCACCATCCCTACCCCGGTCCTGACCGACGGCCAGCGCAACCGGATCGCGTTGATGACGATCGTGCGCCGCGAAGTGGCGCGCATCCTGCGCATCTGGGGCCAGACCCTGGTGCCGCCGGCGATCACCATGACGCTGTACTTCCTGATCTTCGGCGGGCTGATTGGCTCGCGCGTGGGCGACATGGGCGGCTACACCTACATGCAGTTCATCGTGCCGGGCCTGGTGATGATGAGCGTGATCCAGAACAGTTACGGCAACATCAGTTCGTCGTTCTTCGGGGCCAAGTTCGGCCGCCACGTGGAAGAGCTGCTGGTGAGCCCGATGCCGAACTGGGTGATCCTGTGGGGCTATGTGTCCGGTGCGGTGCTGCGCGGGCTGATGGTCGGCGTGATCGTGCTGATCATCGCGATGTTCTTCACCCCGGTGCGCATTCCGCATCCGCTGGTGACGCTGAGCACGGTGATCCTGGGCGCGACGATCTTCTCGCTGGCCGGCTTCATCAACGCGGTGTATGCGAAGAAGTTCGACGACGTGGCGATCGTGCCGACCTTCATCCTGACCCCGCTGACCTACCTGGGCGGTGTGTTCTATTCGGTGCAGCTGCTGCCCACGTGGGCGGAGGCGGCGACGCACGCGAATCCGATTTTCTACATGGTCAATGCGTTCCGCTACGGGCTGCTGGGCACCAGTGATGTGCCGCTGTGGGTGGCGTATGCGCTGATGATCGGCTTCGTGGTGGCGCTGACGGCGCTGGCGTTGTGGCTGCTCAAGCGCGGCGTGGGCATGCGGAGCTGAGGGGTGTTTTGCCGGGCCTGCGGCCCGGCGGCCCGCTTTGCTGCCACTGGCAGAGCTGGAGCTGGAGCAACTGCAACAGCAACTGCGGCTCTGGGTTGAAATGGGGGCAGGCGGGGTGTGTGAGTCCGCGGGGGACGCCGCGAGTACGTCCCTGTAGGCTCGGTCGCGCCATCCATGGCGCTCACGCCCCCGCAAACTCACACACCCCGCCTTCGATAGTTTCCCGGTGACGGCTGTAGGGTCACGGTAGTGCCGGCCGCTGGCCGGCAACCGCGCGGCAACGATTACTGTGGAGCCGGGCATTTGCCCGGCTCTTTTCGTTTGCGGTGGGATGGACTTTGAAATTGTGGGAGAGAAATCCGGGGGGGGGGGTGACGGGTGGTCCTCTTTGCTGCGCGCGAGACTCTCCGTCTTTTGAAAAAAATGGATAGGGTTGTACTGCGTGTTTGTCGACGTGCTTGGAATCCATCGGTCCTGCTCACGCTCCCCCTCCACCACCCGCCACATAGCGCCCTGCGGGTGGTGAAAAACTCCGGCACAATCGTGGGGTGAATCCCCCAACTGCAGTGAGCGTGCGATGCGTATCCTGATCCTCGGCGCCGGTGGTACCGGTGGTTATTTTGGTGGTCGGCTGGCCCAGGCAGGTGTGGATGTGGCCTTCCTGGTGCGCCCGGCGCGCGCGGCGCAGCTGGCGGCCGAGGGGCTGGTGATCCGGAGTCCGGTTGGCGATGCGACGTTCCCGGTAAAGCACGTCATCGCCGAGGCGCTGCCCGCGCTGGCGGCGGCCGAGCCGTTCGATCTGGTGATGCTGAGCTGCAAGGCGTACGACCTGGACAGTTCGATCGAGGCGGTTGCCCCGGCGATGGGGCCGCGTACGACGCTGCTGCCGATCCTCAACGGGCTGCACCACTACGCGGCACTGGATGCGCGTTTCGGGCGCGATGCGGTGCTGGGCGGGCTGTGTTTCATCAGCGCAACCAAGGCCGCCGATGGTGCGGTGCTGCACCTGGCGCCGGCGGCCAAGCTGACCTTCGGCGAGCGCGACGGTACCGGCAGCAGCGCGCGGGTGTTGGCGCTGGCGGCCGCGTGCGTGCAGGCGAACGTGGACCATGTGGCCAGCGATGCGATCGGGCAGGAGCAGTGGATCAAGTACACGTTCCTGACCACGCTGGCGGCGTCCACCTGCCTGTTGCGCGCCGATGTGGGCACGATCGTGGCCACCGACGATGGCGCGGCGATCGTGCGTGGGCTGTATGACGAATGCCTGGCCGTGGCCGATGCGGCGGGCGAGCCGATTCCGGCCAAGGCACGCGAGATCGCGTTGATGGCCACGACCCAGCCCGGCTCGGCGTTGAAGGCGTCCATGCTGCGCGACCTGGAAGCGGGCCAGCAGGTGGAGGCCGAGCAGATCGTGGGCGACATGCTGGCGCGTGCACGCGCCGCCGGGCAGGCCGCGCCGCTGCTGGCGGTGGCCTACAGCCACCTGCAGGCCTACCAGCGCCAGCGCGGCGCCTGAGCATGGACACCGCTGCGCCGGCGCACGTGCTGGTGCTGGGCATGGGCTACAGCGGGCGGCACCTGGCCGCCCTGCTGCAGTCCCAGGGCGTTGCGTGCAGTGGCACCGTGCGCGACCCCGGCGCGGCTCCCGATGACGGGCTGACGCGATATCGGCTGGCCGAAGGCGTGCCGGTTGATGAGGAGCTGCGCGCGGCGATCCGGCGCGCGGACGCAATCGTGTGCAGCGTGCCGCCGGAGGACGCAGGCGACCCGGCGCTGCGCCTGCTCGCCGATGCGCTGCACGACAGCCCGGCGCTGCGCTGGGTGGGCTACCTGTCCTCGACGGCGGTCTATGCCGACCGCGACGGGGGCTGGGTCGACGAACAGTCCAGCGCCGATGCGGACGGCGACACCGCGCTGCGACGGCTACGCGCCGAGCAGCAGTGGCGCGCGTTCGCGCAGGCACGCGGTCTCGCCTCGGCGGTGTTCCGCCTGCCCGCCCTGTACGGTCGCGGGCGCAACGCGCTGGTGCAGCTGGCGCAGGGCAAGGCCCGGCACGTGGTACGGCCCGGGTTGGTCTTCAACCGGCTGCATGTGGAGGACCTGGCCGCTGCGGTGCTGGCGGCGATGCGGCGTCCACACGGCCACGCGCTGTATCTGCCGGCCGACGACGCGCCGGCCCCGCCGCAGGACGTGCTGGCACATGCCGCGCTGCTGAGTGGCCTGCCGCTGCCCGCCGCACAGGCCTGGGATGATCCGGCGGTCCCCGCCTCGCTGCGCCGCTTCTACGCCAGCAACAAACGCATCGACAGCCGCGGCACGCGCGCGGCCCTGCAGTGGCAGCCCCGCTTCGCGACCTACCGCGACGGCCTGGCCGACGCCTGGGCGAACGGCGACGGCCGGTAGCCCACGGCCGTCGGTCGTGGGGAGGTATCAGGCCACCTCAGGCAACCGGAAGAACGCGCGCGTGGCCGCCGTCGCATTGGCCGCGGTGGTGTCCACGTCTTCGCCCCGATCACGCGCCAGCTCCTCGACGATATGCGACAGGAACATCGGCTCGTTGCGGCGGTCCTTGGGCATCGGCTTGAGCGAGCGCGGCAGCAGGTACGGCGCGTCGGTTTCGATCATCAGGCGGTTGGCCGGGATGTGTTTCACCAGCTCGCGCAGGTGCCCGCCGCGGCGTTCGTCGCACAACCAGCCGGTGATGCCGATGTACCAGTCCTGGTCCAGGTAATCGAACAGTTCCTGGCGCTCGCCGGTGAAGCAGTGCACCACCGCCGCGCCCAGTCGCCCGTCGAAGTTCTTCATCTGCGCCATGAAATCGGCGTGCGCATCGCGCTGGTGCAGGAACAGCGGCTTGCGCGCCCCATCGGCAGCCACCACGTCGGCGGCCAGCTGCAGCTGGCGCTCGAAGGCGCGGTGCTGGGCCGGGCGCGGGGCGAAGTCACGGAAGTAATCCAGCCCGCACTCGCCCACCGCCACCACCTCGGCGTGCGCATGCAGCGCGCGCATCTCGGCATCGCATTCGTCGGTGTACTCCACCGCGTGGTGCGGGTGCACCCCGGCGGTGGCATACAGGACGCCCGGATGCTGGCGTGCCAGCTCCAGCGCCATCGGCGAATGCTCGCGGCTGGCGCCGGTGATGATCATCTGTGCCACCCCCGCCTCGCGGGCACGCGCCAGCACGGCGTCACGGTCGCGGTCGAAGGAGTCGTGGGTGAGGTTGGCGCCGATATCGATCAGTTGCATGGGGAGCTACAAGGCAGGTAACCCGCGCATTGTAGCCGCCCCCGCCGAGGCTCACTCCGGATCCGGCCCGGTGAGCAGCCTCTGCACCAGTTCACGCGACAAACCCGTCAGCACGATCCGGTCGCCGTCGCGCATCACGGTGATGAACGGGTGCCCATCGCGTTCGAGGGTGTCGGCCGGTACGGGGCTGGCGTCGACCCTGCCATTCTCGGGAATGCGCAGATACCAGACTTCCGCGCACAACGCAGAAAACGCCGGCAGCGGTTCCGGGTAGGTGCCGCCCCGGCCCGCCACCTCGGCGGTCTTCAACAAGGCCAGCAGACGCGGCAGCAGGTCACCGTGGGATGCGGCGTCCTCCAGGCCGATTGATGCGCCGAGGGCCTCGGGGGCGGTGCTCATGCTGAACAAGGTCGCGGTGGCACGCGAGCGCGGCACCAGGCTGGTGCGAAGCGACAGGCCCTGCCCCTTCCAGAGCGCTTCGCTGGAACCGTGCAGGAACGGCTGGAGATCGTGGTCGAAGCGCGTCAGCCACGCGTCGTACTGCAGGCGCGCCGCGTCCAGGTTCCAGAGCGGCAGCGTGCATTGCGCGCCCGGTGCCTGGCGCTGCCAACGTTCGGGAATCCCCACGCCCGCGCATTCGCGGCACACCAGCGCGGTGTCGGTCGGGCCCTCGAAGTGCAGGCTCGGCGCCTGCGTGTCGGCGCAGTCGTCACTGTCGAGCAGCAGGCGAAAGCCCGTGGTGCCGGCGCAGCGCACCAGCGTGTTGCTGTGCATGCCCAACGTGCTGCGGCCGAACTGCGAGAGCCAGACGAAAGCGCGGTCCTCGGCCAGCTGCAGGCTGGGGTAGAGCGGCTCGCGCAACGTGCCGTCGGCCACCGCGCGCCGGATCGCGGCCTCGTTGTCCAACCCGGCAGGCAGGTAGCGGGCCTCCAGCGTGGGCTGCAGCAGCATTGCCAGCGGGTGGCCGTCGTAGGGCATGTGCAATCCCTCGCCCAGGTCGTCCGCAGGTGCCGCAGCGGGGCTGGCGGCGCGGACCGAGGCCAACGGACAGAGCAGAAGGAGCGACAACAACAGGCGAGCCAAGCGCAACATCTACACGTCCGGGTACGGCAGGGCGGCACAGGGAAGCATGCCTGCCGGCGGCTGGCAATCGGTGCGCCCGGCAGACACCGTATCCTTGCGCCATGACTGCCCCGATTTTTCCCATCTCCCCGCTGCTGCCGCAGATTCTCGACCACCTGGCCGACCACGCGCGCCTGGTGCTGGAAGCGCCACCGGGCGCCGGCAAGACCACCCAGGTGCCGTTGGCCCTGCTCGACGCGCCGTGGCTGCAAGGCCGCAGGATCATCATGCTGGAACCGCGCCGGGTGGCTGCGCGCAGCGCCGCGCAGTTCATGGCACGGCAGCTGGGCGAAGCGGTGGGCGACACCGTCGGCTACCGCATCCGTTTCGAGAACAAGGTGTCGGCCCGCACCCGCGTCGAAGTGGTCACCGAAGGCATCCTGACCCGGATGCTGCAGGACGACCCGATGCTCGACGGCGTGGGCGCGCTGCTGTTCGATGAATTCCACGAGCGTCATCTGGCCGCCGATCTCGGCCTTGCACTGGCGCTGGACGTGCAGGCGCAGCTGCGCGAGGACCTGCGCATCGTGGTGATGTCGGCCACGCTGGATGGCGAGCGTCTGGCGCAGTTTCTCGACGCGCCCCGGCTGAGCAGCGAAGGCCGCAGCTTTCCGGTGGCGATCAGCCATTTCCCCGCCCGTCGCGAAGAATCGCTGGAAGCCCAGGCGCGGCGCGCGGTGGAACAGGCGCTGGCCGAGCATCCCGGCGATGTACTGGTGTTCCTGCCGGGCCAGCGCGAGATTGCGCGCACCCAGGCCGCGCTGGAGCAGGCGCTGCCGGCCACGGTCCAAGTGCTGCCGCTGCACGGCGAGCTGCCGGTGGAGCAGCAGTCGCGCGTGCTGCAACCCGACCCGCAGGGCCAGCGCCGCGTGGTGCTGGCCACCAATGTGGCCGAATCCTCGGTCACATTGCCGGGGGTGCGCGTGGTGATCGATGCCGGGTTGGCGCGCGAGCCGCGCTACGACCCCAACAGCGGCTTCGCACGGCTGGACGTGGTGAGCATCGCGCAGGCGTCGGCCGACCAGCGCGCCGGGCGTGCCGGGCGTGTGGCCGATGGCTGGGCGTGGCGGCTGTGGCCGCAGTCGCAGCGGCTGGAGGCCCAGCGCCGGCCGGAGATGGCGCAGGTGGAATTGACGTCGCTGGCATTGGAACTGGCCGCGTGGGGCAGCGATGACCTGCGCTTCGTCGACCCGCCGCCGGTGGGCGCGCTGGCCGCCGCGCGCGAGCTGCTGCAGCGGCTGGGTGCGATGAGCGACAGCGGCGGGCTGACCGCGCTGGGCCGGCGCATGCTCACCCTGGGCACGCACCCACGGCTGGCGGCAATGCTGCTGGCCGCCCACGGCGGCAGCGAGCAGGCGCTGGCGTGCGACCTGGCCGCGCTGGTGGAAGCACGCGACCCGCTGCGCCACGGCGGCGACGCACTGGCCGCGCGGTGGCGCGCCTTGGCCGCGTTCCGCCAGGGGCGCGCGCCGCACGATGCCAACCGCGCTGGGCTGGCCACCATCGATGCCGCCAGCACGCAGTGGCGGCGACGCCTGCGCTGTGACGCCGCGCCGCCCACGTCGGTGGAGGCACACCAGCTCGGCGACCTGCTGGCCCACGCCTTCCCTGACCGCATCGCCGCGCGCCACCCCACCGATCCGCTGCGCTACCTGCTGGCCAACGGGCGCAGTGCGCGCCTGTTCGACCCCAGTGATCTGCGTGGGGAACCGTGGCTGGTGGCGGTGGAACTGCGCTATGAGGCGCGTGATGCGTTGCTGCTGCGCGCCGCGCCGGTCGATGAAAACCGGCTGCGCCGCGATTTCCCCACCCGCTTCACCCAGCAGGACGTGGTGCGCTGGGACGGCGACAAGCGTGCGCTGGTAGCGCGCCGCGAAACCCGTTTCGACCGCATCGTGCTGGACAGCCGTTCGGCCGGGCGCGTGGATCCGGCGCATGCCGCGCAGGCGCTGACCGAGGCCGTGGCCGAACTCGGCATCGACGCGCTGCCGTGGACCGACGGCCTGCGCCAATGGCAGGCACGGGCGCTGGCGCTGCGTGCATGGATGCCCGAGCTGGACCTGCCGGACGTGTCCGATGCGGCCCTGATGGCGACGCTGCCACAGTGGCTGACGCCCGCGTTCACCGGCAAGACGCGGCTGGACGCACTGGACGAAGCCAGCCTGGGCGAGGCCCTGAAGTCGCCGCTGCCGTGGGCGCAGCGGCAGCTGATCGATCGGCACGCGCCGGTGCGCATGGCGGTGCCGTCGGGCATGGAGCGCCCGATCCACTACGCGGTGGACGCCGATGGCGTGTCCCCGCAGGGGCCGGTGCTGGCGGTGAAGCTGCAGGAACTGTTCGGGCTGGCCGACACCCCCCGCATCGCCGATGGCCGCGTGCCGCTCACCCTGCACCTGCTCTCGCCCGGCGGCCGCCCCCTGCAGGTCACCCAGGACCTGCGCAACTTCTGGGCCAACACCTACGCCGAGGTCAAGAAGGAGATGAAGGGCCGCTATCCCAGGCACCCGTGGCCGGACGATCCGTGGACGGCGACCGCCACGCACCGGGCCAAGCCGCGCGGGACGTAACGCGGCTGTCGCATTCATGGCTGCCGGCTGACCGCGTCATCGCGCCGCACTGCAACGGCGCGGGCAAGCCGCTACAGTCGTGATCCGGCCGTGGCAGGTGGCTAACACGCCCTACACGGCCCGCGCGCCACACTGGATCAGAACCGAGGCAAAGGAACCCCCATGAGCAGACTGACTGTGATTACCGACCGCGCCCTTGAGCGCGCCCTGGACCTGGCAAGCAGCGCGGGTGACGGCCTGAAGCATGCCGGTGGCAGCCTGCGTCACCTTGGCCCGCAGGCCACGGACTGGATCAAGACCGGTGCGGCGCTGGGCGCGGTGAAGACCGGCAGCAAGGTGGCCGCGAAGGTGGTCCGCCGCAATCCGGCCGTGACCATTGCCGCCGCCGCGGTGGGCGTGGGCCTGCTGGGCTACGCGCTGTACCGCAAGCAGCAGAAGAAGAAGCTGGCCAATGGTGGCGTGGTGGACGGCCAGGCGCAGCGCATCAGCGCCCGCAACCGCCGCACCAGCACAGTGGTCGATGAGCACAGCGATATCGGCAGCGACGCCTGATCTGCTGAGGCGTTACCGCAGGTGTATCGAAGCCGCCGGCCTTGTCCGGCGGTTTTTTTTGGTGGTTCTGCCGCCTGCGTGGCGAGCATGCGTACCACGCAACGGTGGGTGGCTACCGCGATGCGTGTCGTCCGACATTGCGTGCAGCCACCCGTGGGGTGGCTCTACCGCGCGTCCAGACCGGGGTAGAGCCACGCCATGCGTGGCTGTTTCCTGCCATCCGACATCGCGCAGCTACCCATGGGGTGGCTCTACCCGGGGTGGGATGACGAGCATCCTATCGGGGTCGGTATCTCAGGCAGCCGGCCTTGCGCGGTGTTATCCGATCTGGCGCCACTGGCCGGGTTGCAGGTCGCCCAGCGCGTGCGGGCCCATGGAGGCGCGCACCAGGCGCAGCGTGGGCAGTCCCACGGCCGCGGTCATCCGTCGTACCTGGCGGTTGCGGCCTTCTCGCAGGGTGACGGCCAGCCAGCTGTCGGGCACGGTCTTGCGGAAGCGCACCGGTGGGTCACGCGCCCACAGCGCGGGTGCGGGGTCAAGGCGTTCGATCTTGGCCGGCAGGGTCGGGCCGTCGTTGAGCTGCACGCCATCACGCAGGGCCTGCAGCTGCGCGTCGCTGGGCGTGCCTTCCACCTGCACCCAGTAGGTCTTGTCGGCCTTGTGGCGCGGGTCGGTGAGGGTATGCGCCAGGCCACCGTCATCGGTGAGCAGCAGCAGGCCTTCGCTGTCGTAGTCCAGCCGCCCGGCCGCATACACCGCCGGCGGCAGCCCGAAGCCGGCCAGCGTCGCGCGCGGCGGCTGGCTGCGGTCGGTGAACTGGCACAGCACGTTGAAGGGTTTGTTGAAGGCGATCAGCATGGTGGAAACAACAGCGGGGGACGGGCCATTGTCCCATCCCCCGCTTGTCTGTGATGCATGGCGCCGCAGCGGGCGCTGTGGGTCAGGGCTTCACGAAGCGCAGGGTCATGCGGTCGCTTTCGCCGATGGCCTGGTATTTCGCATCGTCGGCCTTGTCGTGCTGGTTGGTCGGCGGCAGGGTCCACACCCCGTTCGGGTGGTCCTTGGTGTCGCGCGGGTTGGCGTTGATCTCGCTGCTGCCGGCCAGCCTGAAGCCGGCGGCTTCAGCCATCGCGATCACCTGCTTCTGGCCCACGTACCCGCTCTTGTCGTCGGCCGGCACATCGGCCTTGGCGCGGTGTTCGACCACGCCCAGCACGCCACCGGGCTTGAGCACCTTGTAGAAGCCCTGGAACATGCCCTCGGCCTGGTTGGCGCTGCGCCAGTTGTGCACGTTGCGGAAGGTCAGCACCACGTCGGCCGAGTTGTCCGCACCGAACTGCGGCGCGGTCGGGTTGTAGGCCACCACCTGGGTCTTGCCGTACAGCGCGGCGTTGTCGGCGAATTTCTTCTGCAGGCTGTCGCGGCTGCGCTGCTGGTAGTCGCGGCCGCGGCCTTCGGGCACCGCCATCGGATCGACCACCGCGGCGACATAGGTGCCCTTGTCGCGCAGCAGCGGGCCCAGGATTTCCGAGTACCAGCCGCCGCCCGGGGTGATCTCGATGACGGTCTTGCCCGGTGCCACGCCGAAGAACGACAGCGTCTGCGCCGGATGCCGCCACGCATCGCGCTTGACGTTGGCCGGGTCGCGCCAGTCGCCCTGCACCGCCGTCTGCACCGCCGGGGTGATCGCGATCTGTGCATTGGGGCCGGCCGGCTTGGTGGCCAGGGCCGGGGCGGACAGCAGCAGCGTGGACAAGGTGAACAGGCAGGCAGTGGTCAGCGAACGGGTTTTCATCGGCGTCTTCCGGTGGCGGGATGCGGCGAGACTAGCAGCCGCGATGCGCAAGGTGTTCACAAAACGTTAGTGCGATGCAGCACGGCGGAACACTGTTTTGTGGCAGCCGCCGCAGCGCTGTCATGGCCGCGGAACTATGCTGATGCATTGGATTTCCACAGGAGCACCTCTCCCATGACTGCATCGCGCGAACTCGGCCGCTCCGGCCTGACTGTGCAACCCATTGCCTTCGGTGGCAACGTCTTCGGCTGGAGCGCCGACGAGAAAACCTCGTTCGCGCTGCTGGATGCCTTCGTCGACGCCGGCTTCAACCTGGTGGACACCGCCGATGCGTATTCGGCCTGGGTGCCGGGCAACAGCGGCGGCGAATCGGAAACCATTCTGGGCCGCTGGTTCAAGCACAGCGGCAAGCGCGACAAGGTGGTGCTGGCCACCAAGGTGGCCAAGTGGGCCGAGCGCCCGGGCCTGTCGGCCGACAACATCGCGGCAGCGGTGGAAGATTCACTGCGCCGCCTGCAGACCGACGTGATCGATCTGTACCAGGCCCACGAAGACGACGAATCCACGCCGCTGGAAACCACCCTGGCCGCGTTCGGCCGCCTGATCGAACAGGGCAAGGTGCGCGCCATCGGCGCGTCCAACTACAGCGCCAGCCGCCTGCGCGATGCCCTTGCGGTGTCGGCGGACTACGCGCTGCCGCGGTATGAAACGCTGCAGCCGGAGTACAACCTGTACGACCGTGCCGGTTACGAGGCGGAACTGGAACCGCTGGTACGCGACCAGGGCATCGGCGTGATCAGCTACTACTCGCTGGCCAGCGGCTTCCTGAGCGGCAAGTACCGCAGCGCCGCCGATGCGGACAAGAGCAGCGCGCGCGGCAAGAGCGTGGTGGACAAGTACCTCAACCCGCGCGGCCTGCGCATCCTGACCGCGCTGGACGACATCGCCAGCGCGCACGGTGCCAGTGCGTCGCAGGTCGCTCTGGCCTGGCTGATCGCGCGGCCCGGCATTACCGCGCCGATCGTCAGCGCCACCAGTGTTGCGCAGCTGAAGGATGTGCTGGCGGCCGCGCAGGTGGCGCTGTCAGCCGAGGATGTGGCGCAACTGGATGCGGCCAGCGCCGAGCAGGGCTGAGCCCCCTTGCCCACGTGCCGAGCACGCAGCCGCCGCAAGGCGGCTGCGTCGTTTCCGTCATGCCGGCATGCGCGGGTGGGATGCAACACCCGACGTCGCATTCGGCTGACATAATGTACGTATTACATATTCCGCTTGCAGCTTGAAACAAACCCGGGTAATGTTCGCGCCCATCGCCGCAGCCTGCGGCACCCTTTCCACCCAACCGAGCCCGTCATGCCCCTTCGTTTCTCCACCATCGCCAACCGACTGCACCGCGCGACCACCGCGCTGCGTCCGTGCGACGTTGCGGGCAAGGCCGACGCGCTGACCATCGACTGATCTTCCCGCACGGAGATCGGTCACCGATCTCCGAGGCACGCCAACGCCCTCGGATGCTGCATCCGGGGGCGTTTTCGTTTGCGTTGGCGTCGCCCACCTTCCGCTCACATGACGTGATCTTCCATCGTCCACACCCGGGCAAGGATTGCCTGACCACACGGACGTGTTGCCAAGAGGCGCGAAAGCGCTGTGCCCAGGTGTGGGGCACGGGCAGCGGGAGATGATGTCTTTTTTATTATCCGTGCCGGTTTACCCGGCACTGCCTGGCCGTGTCCAGCGATTATCTGGCGCCGCCACTCAATGGAATGAATGACCATGAACATAGAATCCACGTTCGAATTGCTGCACGCCGAGGGCGCCACCCCCATCAAGGGGTGGGTACGCGGCGTGCCCGTGGACGAACTGGCCCAGGCGCAGCTGCGCAACATCGCCGCGGTGCCGTTCGTCGGCCCCTGGGTGGCGGTGATGCCGGACGTGCACGTTGGCAAAGGGGCCACCGTGGGCTCGGTGATCCCCACCCGCGGTGCGATCATTCCGGCTGCGGTCGGTGTGGACATCGGCTGCGGCATGGCGGCGGTACGCACCACGCTGCGCGCCGAGGACCTGCCCGACAACCTGGCCCGGCTGCGCAGCGACATCGAGCGCAGCGTGCCGGTCGGCAATGGCCGCGGCGGCGAACACCGGCAGCTGCCGGACAGCATCCACAGCCGGATCGTGCGTTCCGGGCTGGTCGAGCGGCTGGATGCCATCAAGCAGCGGCACCGGCGCGTGCGCACCGACAAGCTGGCCTGCCAGATCGGCACGCTCGGCGGCGGCAACCACTTCATCGAGATCTGCCTGGACGAAACCGGCGCGGTGTGGGTGATGCTGCACAGCGGCTCGCGGGGTACCGGCAACCTGATCGGCACCTACTTCATCGAGCAGGCGCGCGAGCAGCTGGCCCGGCGCGTGCTCGGCTTCCACCTGCCGGACAAGGACCTGGCCTTCTTCATGCAGGGCGAGCCGTTGTTCGATGACTATGTGCAGGCCGTGTCATGGGCGCAGGACTACGCCCGCGAGAACCGCGAGGCGATGATGGCGCGGGTGCTGGCCGAGATGCGGCTGCGGCTGCCGAAGTTCCAGTTGGAGAAGCTGGCGGTGAACTGCCACCACAACTATGTGCAGACCGAGACCCACGGGGGCGAGGAACTGCTGGTAACCCGCAAGGGTGCGGTCAGCGCGCGCGCCGGCGAGCTGGGGATCATCCCGGGCAGCATGGGCACGCGCAGCTATATCGTGCGTGGCAAGGGCAATGCCGAGAGCTTCCACAGCTGCAGCCATGGCGCCGGACGCGTGATGAGCCGCAGCGCGGCGCGCCAGCAGATCACCCTGGCCCAGCACCGCGAGGCCACCGCGCACGTGGAATGCCGCAAGGATGCGGCGGTAATCGATGAATCACCCGCGGCGTACAAGTCGATCGACGCGGTCATGGCCGCGCAGCGCGACCTGGTGGAGGTGGTGCACACGCTGCGCCAGGTGGTCTGCATCAAGGGTTGAGCAGGCAGAGCGCGGCGGCCATCGACGGGTCGCCGCGCGTCTGTCAGGCCGCGCTGTCTTCGGCCACCAGCGCGTGGTGCAGGCTCACGCCCGCGCGCACACCTTCGGCGCTGGCCAGGCTGATATTGCCGACCAGCGTCGCATCGCCTGCTGCGTAGATGCCGGGGACGCTGGTCTGCTTGCCCGCGTCGACCTGGACGAGCACGCCCACCGGGCTGTCCTCCAGCGCGCAGCCGAGCTGTTGGACCAGCGGCGTCGCCATCTGCTGACGCGCGGTGACAAACAACGCACGCAGTTCCACCCGGCGGCCATCGGCGAGCAGCGCAGCGCTCAACGCGGGCGCCTCGCCCTCCAGGCCCACCACCGCCTCGTGCTCGATGCTCACGCCGCGACGCTGCAGGGCGGCCAGTTCCTCCGCGGTCAGCGCCATGCCGTGCGCGAACAGGGTGATCTGGCCCCAGTCGGCAAGCAGTGCGGCCATGGTGACGGACTTCTCGTGCCCGCCGAGCAGGCCGATCGCGCCCCCACCGATCTCATAGCCATGGCAATACGGGCAATGCACCACGCTGTGTCCCCAGCGCTCGGCCAGGCCAGGCAGGTCGGGCAGATCGTCGCGGATGCCGGTGGCCAGCAGCAGTTTGCGCGTGGCCCAGGTCTCGTTGCCCGCGGTAGCCACCACGAAGCCATCGACTGTGGCGTGGGCCGTGGTGACGGTGTCGCTGATCCAGCGCACGGTGGGGTAGTCCAGCAACTGCGCCTTGGCGTTGCGCAGCAGCTCGGCGCCGGCGATGCCGTCCTGGCCCAGCACGCCGTGCGAATGCGCCGCGAAGCGGTTGCGCGGCAGGCCACTGTCGATCACCAGCACGTCGCGGCGCGCACGCGCCAGGATCAGGGCGGCGGACAGGCCGGCGAAACTGCCGCCGACTACGATCGCATCAAAGGTCATGGGGAACTCCTGCTGCATGGTGGGCCAGGTGGCGGGCGAAGGCCTCGCCGAGGGTGGCCAGGGTGGTGCCACGCAGGCGCTGCTCAAGCAGGGCCTGGGCCTGGCGGTAGCTGTCATCCAGCGCGTCGTTGACCACCTGCTGCACCGGGCAGCCGCGCCCGGTTTCGCGGGCACCGGTATGCAGCAGTGCCGGCGCGCCGATTGCCACGTAGACGTCATGCAGGGTGATCTGCGCCGGTGCGCGGGCCAGCTGGCTGCCGCCGCCATGGCCGCGCACGCTGGTCACCAGCCCGCCCTTCTGCAGCGCCGCAAGCAGGCGGCGGATCACCACGGGATGGGTGGGCAGGCAGGTGGCCAGCTGTTCGGAGGTGCGCGGGCCGTCCTGTCCGACCAGGTGGGCCATCACGTGCAGGGCGTCGGAGAACTGGTTGCTCGATTTCATGTAACAACCATAGTTACAAATAGAAGCCGTGTCCAGCGGCGACTTCCATACGGTTTCCACCTCCTGTCACACGCTCTTCATGTTGTTAATTGAGACATAAATGTGATCGACATCTCACTTAAGAAGCAGCCGGCGTCAACCGATACCGCATCGCCCTCCCTCACTTTCGATTCCCATGAACAAGACGTCCGGCGCCCCCCAACGCGCCTTGAGCCTGCAGTTCAAACTGCTGGGCGCGCTGTCGCTCGGTTTGGCCATCGTGGTGCTGTGCGCCCTGGCCGGCCTCGGTTCGGCCTGGCTGAACCTGTCCACGGAGGTGCCGCCGGAGGTGGCCCGCAATACCCAGGCGGAGGCATTGCAGCGCGAGTTCCGGCTGCAGGTGCAGGAGTGGAAGAACGTGCTGATCCGCGGCAGCGATGCAGCACTGCGTGAGCGCCACCTGGCCGCCTTCGACCGCCAGGGCGCCAAGACCCGCACGCTGGGCAAGGACCTGGCAGCCAGCAGTGATGCCGGCACCGCACGCCTGGCCGCGCAGTTCCTGGCCCAGCACGCGGCGCTTGAAAAGGACTACCACGGCGCGCTCGACGCCTTCGCCGCCAGTGGCTACAGCCCGCTGGAGGGTGATGCGCTGGTGCGCGGCAAGGACCGCGCGCTGGGCACCACGCTGGACGCGCTGGGCAGCCGGACCGCCGAGGTTGCCGAGCAGGCCGTGCAGGCCCGTTCCGAACAGGCGCGGCGCACGCTGCTGGCGTGCGCGGCACTGACCGCCGTGGCCGCGGTGGTGCTGATGGGCCTGTTGGCGGTGTGGCTGCGGCGCGCGGTCATCGCGCCGGTGGTGGCGGTGGAAGCGGCCGCACGCGCGGTGGCGCGTGGCGAGCTTGACCACAGCGTGCAGGTCAACAGCCGCGACGAAATCGGTCGCCTCGGCCAGGCGATGGCGGCGGTGACGCGCACGCTCAAGGACGTGCTGGCTGCGCAGGCCACCATGGCCCAACGCCACGAGGCCGGCCAGATCAGCTACCGCATGGACGACAGCGCGTTCCCCGGCGGCTACGGCCAGATGGTCCGCGACAGCAACGCACTGGTGGCAGCGCACATCCAGGTCAAGATGCGCGCCATCGAGATCATGGGCCGCTACGCGGTCGGCGACCTGTCGCAGGACATGGAACGCCTGCCCGGCGAGAAGGCGGTGATCACCCAGGCGCTGGATACGGCCAAGGCCAACCTGGGTGCGATCAATGCAGAGATCAAGCGATTGGCGGCCGCCGCCGCCGTCGGCGATTTCAGCCAGCGGGGCGACGAGGCGCGCTACGAGCACGATTTCCGCGACATGGTAGGTGGACTCAACCAGCTGATGCAGACCACCGAGCGCGACCTGGACCAGGTCTCCACGGTGCTGCAGGCGATCGCACGCGGCGACCTGAGCGCGCGCATGCACGGACAGTTCCATGGCGTGTTCGCGCGCATCCGCGACGACGTGGCCCTCACCAGCGGCCAGCTCACCGGCATCGTGGGCGACATCAAGCGTGCCGCGCAGTCGATCCAGACCGCCGCCGGCGAAATCGCTGCGGGCAACAGCGATCTGTCCCAGCGCACCGAACAGCAGGCCGCCAACCTGGAAGAAACCGCCGCCTCGATGGAGGAACTCACTTCTACCGTGCGCCAGAACGCCGAGCACGCCCGCCAGGCCAACCAGCTGGCCATCGGCGCGCACGCGGTGGCTTCGCAGGGCGGTGCGGTGGTGGGCGAGGTGGTGCAGACCATGGGCGCGATTGAAACCTCGTCCAAGAAGATCGCCGAGATCATTTCGGTGATCGACGGCATCGCGTTCCAGACCAACATCCTGGCGCTCAACGCGGCGGTGGAAGCCGCGCGTGCCGGCGAGCAGGGCCGCGGCTTTGCGGTGGTGGCCAGCGAAGTGCGCACGCTGGCGCAGCGCTCGGCCGGCGCGGCCAAGGAAATCAAGACGCTGATCGATGCCTCGGTCGGCGATGTCGCCACCGGCGCGCGGCTGGTGCAGCAGGCCGGGCAGACCATGGGCGAGATCGTCACCGGCGTGCAGCGGGTGACCGACATCATGGCCGAGATCGCCGCGGCCTCGCAGGAGCAGTCGGCCGGCATCGAACAGGTCAACCAGACCGTGGTGCACATGGACGAAGCCACCCAGCAAAACGCGGCGCTGGTGGAAGAGGCGTCGGCAGCGGCACGCAGCATGGAAGAACAGGCGGTGGCATTGAACGACGCGGTGGACGTGTTCGTGCTGGATGCCGGGCGCGCGCCGGCGCCGGGGCTGTCGCGCGCGGCGTGATGCAACGTGGCGCCGGCCGTGGGCCGGCGTCAGCGCGCGGATCAGCGCACGTAGGGGTCGCCCACCATCGCCGCCGCCAGGTGGTCCAGGAACGAGCTGATCCGCGCCGACACTGCGGTGTTGCGGTAGTACACCGCGTGGATCGGCTGGCGCACCTCCACGGTGACGTCCGGCAGCAGCTGCACCAGGCGGCCGGCCTGGCGGTCGCGGTGGGTCATGAAGTCGGACAGGCAGACGATGCCCACCCCTTCCAGGGCCAGCGCGCGCAGCGTTTCGCCGCTGGATACCGCCATCGCCGGGCGCACATGCAGCAGCGCGTCGGTGTCGCCGGGCAGCGGCCAGTGGTTGAGCGAGTCCGGCTCATTGAAGCCCAGCAGCGTGTGCGCGCGCAGGTCGGCCACGCTGGCCGGCGTGCCGTGCTCCTGCAGGTAGCCCGGGCTGGCCAGCACGCGCAGGCGGCTATGGGCCAGCGGCCGCGCATGCAGCGTGGAATCGGCCAGCGGCCCGATCCGGATCGCCACGTCGGTGCGCCGTTCCAGCAGGTCGATGTAGCGCTCGCTGCTGTTGAGTTCCAGCACCACGTCCGGATACCGCGCGCGGTAGCCCGCCACCAGCGGCGCGATCGCGTGCAGCACGAAGGGCATCGCCGCATCCACGCGCAACCGCCCCGCCGGTCGGGAGCGGCGTGCAGCGAGCTGTTCTTCGGCCGCCTCCACCGACGCCACGATCGCGCGCGCGTGGGCCAGGAAGGCGTCGCCTTCTTCGGTGAGCTGCAGGCGCCGGGTGGTGCGGGTCAGCAGCGTGGTGCCCAGCTTCTCTTCCAGCCGGCCAAGCGCGCGGCTCACCCCGGAGGTGGTCTGGCCCAGGGTTTCGGCGGCGGCGGTGATCGAGCCGCTGTCGATCACGGCAATGAAGGCCTGCATTTCGTCGAGGGTCGTTTTCATGGCGGGCACGCGGCGGGCAGAGGCCCATTATTGACCATCAGGCAAGAGTGATTGGCGTGAAGACCGCTTTTTCGGCAAGAGTGCGCCGCGCAGACTGCGCAGCCTCACCTCCCACCGGTAACCGTCATGTCCCGTGGTATCCCCTTGGCCCTGCTGGCGCTCACCCTAGGTGCGTACGCCATCGGCACCACCGAATTCGTCATCGTCGGGTTGATCCCGACCATCGCCGCCGACCTGGGCGTGTCCCTGCCCTCGGCCGGCCTGCTGGTTTCGCTGTACGCCCTGGGCGTGGCGGTCGGCGCACCGGTGCTCACCGCGCTCACCGGCCGGGTGCCGCGCAAGACCCTGTTGGTGGCGCTGATGGTGCTGTTCACGCTGGGCAACGTGATTGCCTGGATGGCGCCCGGCTACGGCTCGCTGATCGTGGCCCGGGTGCTCACCGGCCTGGCGCACGGCGTGTTCTTCTCGATCGGCTCGATCATCGCCACCTCGGTGGTGCCCAAGGAAAAAGCCGCCAGCGCGATCGCGATCATGTTCACCGGGCTCACCGTGGCGCTGGTTACCGGCGTGCCGCTGGGTACCTTCATCGGCCAGCACCTGGGCTGGCGCGCCACCTTCCTGGCGGTGGCCGCGCTCGGCGTGATCGCGCTGATCGGCAGCCTGCTGTTCGTGCCGCGCAACCTGCAGCGCAGCGAGCCGGCCACGTTCGGCCAGCAGCTGTCGGTGCTGGCCCAGCCGCGCCTGCTGCTGGTGTATGCGATCACCGCGCTCGGCTACGGCGGCACCTTCCTGTCGTTCACCTACCTGGCCTCGATCCTGCAGGACGTCACCGGTTTTTCGGCCAATGCGGTCAGCGGCGTGCTGCTGGTGTATGGCGTGTCGGTGGCGATCGGCAACCTGTGGGGCGGCCGCCTGGCCGATCGCCGCGGTCCGATCCCGGCGCTGAAGCTGATCTTCGCCCTGCTCGCGGCCGTGCTGTTCGTGCTCACCTTCACCGCCTACAACACCTGGCTGGTGCTGCTGACCGTGCTGGCCCTGGGTGCGGTGGCGTTCGGCAACGTGCCGGGGCTGCAGGTGTACGTGGTCAAGCAGGCGCAGCGCTTCGCCCCGCAGGCCACCGACGTGGCGTCGGGCCTGAACATCGCCGCGTTCAACGTCGGCATCGCGCTCGGCGCCTCGCTGGGCGGGCTGGTGGTGGACCACTTCGGCCTGATGCACACCCCGTGGCTGGGTGCGCTGGTGGTGATGGGCGCCTTCGGCCTGACCGCGTTGAGCGGTCGCCTGGATCGCCGCGATGGCGTGGCCGACCGCGCCGAAGGTATCGCCGTGAGCGCGCATTGAGCGATCCCGGCAGCGGACCAACGGTTCGCTTTACCCAACGACGGTCGGCCTATGATTTTTTTCACGCAACGGCAGCCGACCAACGGTCGGCTCTACGTCACTTTACGGTGCACGGCGTAGCCTGCACCTCACCCCCATGAAGGAGTTTCCATGAGCATTCCCGCATTCGGCCTCGGCACCTTCCGCCTGAAGGGCCAGACCGTCATCGACTCGGTCCGCAACGCATTGGACGTGGGCTACCGCGCCGTCGACACCGCACAGATCTACGACAACGAGGCCGAGGTGGGCCAGGCCATCGCCGAGTCCGGCGTGGCCCGTGACGATCTGTTCCTGACCACCAAGGTGTGGATCGCCAACTTCACCCACGACGCCCTGCTGGACAGCCTGCGCGAGAGTCTGCGCAAGCTGCGCACCGACCATGTCGAGCTGACCCTGATCCACTGGCCCTCGCCCAAGGACGCGGTGCCGATGGCCGAGTACCTGGGCGCATTGGCCGAAGCGAAGTCGCTGGGCCTGACCCGCCAGATCGGCATCTCCAACTTCACCATCGCCCAGACCCGCCAGGCCATCGCGATCCTGGGTGCCGATGCCATCGCCACCAACCAGATCGAAGTCCACCCCTACCTGCAGAACCGCGCGCTGATCGCGTTCCTGAAGGAACAGGGCATCCACGTCACCGCCTACATGAGCCTGGCCTACGGCGAAGTGCTCAAGGACCCGGTGATTCAGGCGATCGCCGAGCGCCACCAGGCCACCCCGGCCCAGGTCGCGCTGGCGTGGGCGCTGCAGCAGGGCTTCGCGGTGATCCCCTCCTCCACCAAGCGCGAAAACCTGGCCAGCAATCTGCTCGCCGCCGACCTGCGCCTGAGCGATGAAGACATGGCGCAGATCGCCACGCTGGACCGCGGCCAGCGGCTGGCCAATCCGGACGGGATTGCGCCGGCCTGGGATTGATCGGTAGCGCCCGGCCGTTGGTCGGGCGTGGGGGCGTGCCGACCAACGGTCGGCACCTACCCCTGCAACCAGCCGCGCATTGCCGCGCTCACCTCGTCCGGTTTCTCCATCGGCGCCAGGTGCCCGCAATCGGGCAGCACCACCAGCGTTGAACCCGGCACCAGCGCATGCATCTCCTCGCTGATCGCCAGCGGGGTAATGCGGTCGTTGGCGCCGCACACAATCAGCAGCGGATCGCGGTAGCCGGCCAGCACGTCGTGGCCATCGCCGCGTTCCAGCGCGCTCTGGCGCAGGAATACCTCGGCACCCAGCCGCGCGGTCATGTCGCGCACGCGCTGCACCAGCACATAGTCATCCAGCCGCGAGGCGTCGACGTAGCTGCGCATCAGTTTGTCGCCAAAGCCGTGGAAGGTGCCGGGCAGGCGCACGCTGGCACGTTGCGACTGGCGCTGGGCGGCACGCTCGGGCGAGTCGGCGTGGATCGAGGTGTCGATCAATGCAAGCCGCAGCACCCGCTCCGGCGCGGTGCGCAGAATCTGTTGGGCGACGAAGCCGCCGAGCGAGAAACCGGCCAGCGCGAAACGCTCGGGCGCCTGCGTCAGCACGTCGTCGACCACGGCCTGCAGCGTCTCGCCCCGGGTCTGGTCGCCCACGGTGCAGTCGGCGATATCGGACAGGTCGGCGACCTGCGCGCGCCAGAGTTCAGCGTCGTTGAGCAGGCCGGGGAGCAGCAACAGGGGGAGGCGGTCGGTCATGCGCCTATTGTCGCCGCGCCAGCGTGCACGGTCCGTGCCGCCAACGGCTCAGTGCGTTGCGGTATCTGGCGCGTCCGGCACCTGCACCTGTTGCACCGGCAGCGTCACCACCATCACCGTGGAGTCGTCCGGGTCCAGCCTGGTCTTGAAGCCCAGGCTCTGGCACATCGCCAGCATGGTGCTGTTCTCGCGCAGCACCTGGCCTTCGACGATGTTCAGGCCCAGCCACTTGGCGTACTCGATCATGATGGCCATCAACCGCCAGCCGATGCCGTGACCCTTGAGGTCCGAGCGGATCAGGATGCCGTACTCGCCGCGGTCGTAGTCGGCGTCGGCATGCAGGCGCACCGCGCCGAGCATGTCGCCGCTGCGCGGGTCGATGGCCACCAGCGCGATCGAACGGGCGTAATCCAGCTGGGTCAGGCGCGCAATGAATTCGTGGCTGAAGTGCTTCACCGACTGGAAGAAGCGCAGGCGGAGATCGTCGTCGGTGACGCGGGCGAAGAACGCGCGGAACAGCGCGTCGTCTTCCGGCCGCACCGGGCGCACGAAAGCCGGCGCGCCGTCGGACAGGGTGATGGTGCGCTCCCATTCCTTGGGATACGGGAACACCGCAAAGCGCGGATGGCCGCGGCCCTTGTGCAGTTTGCGCGAGGGCGCGATGGCCACGCGTGCATCGAGCGCGATCACCCCGTCACGGTCGGCAAGCAGCGGGTTGATGTCCAGACTGCGGATCTCGGGAATGTCGGCGGCCAGCTGCGCCAGCTTGACCAGGATCAGCGCCACCGCGCGCTCGTCGGCCGCCGGCACGTCGCGGTAGGCCTTGAGGATGCGCGAGACGCGGGTGCGGCCGATCAGCTCGTGCGACAGGCGCAGGTCCAGCGGCGGCAGTGCAAGCGCCTTGTCGTCGATCACTTCGACGGCGGTACCGCCGCGGCCGAACACGATCACCGGGCCGAAGGTCGGGTCGTCGGCGATGCCGGCGATCAGCTCGCGCGCCTTGGGGCGCACGATGGTGGGCTGCACCAGCACGCCGTCGATGCGGGCGTCCGGGCGCTTCTCATGCGCGCGCGCGATGATCGAGGTGGCCGCCGCATGCACCGCCTGCAGCGAGCCGAGGTTGAGGCGCACGCCGTCCACGTCGGACTTGTGCGGGATGTCGGCCGAAAACACCTTCACTGCCACGGTGGCGCCCTGCTCCAGCAGCGGCTGGGCCAGTTCCATGGCCTCGCGCGCGTCGCGTGCCTGCATCACCGGCGCCGACGGAATGCCATAGGCGGTGAGCAGCTGGTGGGTGGCGATCGGGTCGAGCCACTGCTGGCCGGCCGCCAGCGCAGCGTCGACCAGCGCGCGTGCAGTGGTGGTATCGACGACGAAATCTTCGGGCAGGCTGGGCGGGGTTTCCATCAGCGCGGCCTGCGCGTCGCGGTAACGCACCAGGTGCTGGAAGCCGCGCACGGCCTCGGCTTCGGTGGGATAGGTGGGCACGCGCGCGGCGTTGAGCGTTGCGGTGGCGCGGTCGTCGTTGCCGAGCCAGACGGCGAACACGGGTTTGTCGCGGTGGTGGCGCGGGCGCAGGCCGAGGGTGCGGGTGAGTGCCTGGGCGGCGTCGGCCGAGGAGGTGAACGCGGTGGGCACGTTGACCACCAGCACCGCGTCGTTTTCGCTGTCGGACATCAACGCGTCGATGGCGGCGGCATAGCGTTCGCCATCGGCGTCGACCACGATGTCGACCGGGTTGCTGCGCGACCAGCCCTGCGGCAGCACGCTGTCCAGCTGCGCAACGGTGGCGGGCGACAGCTCGGCCAGGCTGCCACGCAGGGCCAGCAGCTGGTCCACGGCCAGGCGCCCTACCCCGCCGCCGTTGCTGAGGATGGCCAGCCGGCGGCCGGGGAAGGTACCGAGGCGGCCAAGGGTTTCGGCGGCGGTGAACAGTTCGTCCAGTGCCCCCACGCGCAGCAGGCCGGCGCGGTTGAAGGCGGCACCGTACACGGCGTCGGCGCTGGCCAGCGCCTGCACGTGGGTGTCGGCATCGGGGTTGATGCGGATGTGGCGGCCGGATTTGACCACCACCACCGGCTTGGCGCGCGCGGCGGCACGCGCGGCCGACATGAACTTGCGGGCGTCGCCGATGTGTTCGACGTAGAGCAGGATGGCGCGGGTGCGGTAGTCGGTGGCGAAGTAGTCGAGCAGGTCGCCGAAGTCGACGTCGAGGGTGTCGCCGAGCGAGACGACCGCGGAGAAGCCGACCGAGCGCGCGACGCCCCATTCGACCAAGGCGGCGGCGATGGCGCTGGATTCGGAGATCAGTGCCAGGTCGCCGGCCTGCGGGAAGTGCGCGGCAATGCTGGCATTCAAGCGCGCGTGCGGGGCGATGACGCCCAGGCAGTGCGGGCCGAGGATGCGCAGGCCTTTGGCGCGGGCGGCGGTTTCCACCTGCTCGGCAAGCGAGCCGGGGCCCTGGCCGAGGTTGGCGGTGAGGATGATGGCGGCGGCCACGCCGCGTTCGGCAGCGGTGGCCACGACCTGGGGGACGATGCTGGCCGGCGCGGTGATGACGACCAGTTCGGGGACCCAGTCGAGGTCCTTGAGGCGTTTGACGGTACGGATGCCGTCGATGTCGCTGTAGCGGGGGTTGATCCAGGCTACCTTGCCGGGGAAGCCGGTGCTGCGCAGGTTGCGCATGACGGCGCGGCCGGCGGAGCGTTCGCGCGGGCTGCCGCCGATGACGGCAACCGATTGCGGGCGGAAGACGGATTGCAGGTGGTAGGTGCTCATGGGGCCGATCAGTCACCGGTACATGGGATGACACGGTACACGGGTGCGGTGGTGGGTGGGATGATCTGGCGCAGACGCGGAATCAGAAGCCAAAGCAGATCAACGGCGCGTCACCGGCTGTTCCTTGTCCCGTGTTGGCTGGCGCCGCCATGCCATGCCGGGACACGCCGTGAACCCGTCCCTGGGGGCTCGTGTACGGCATCCATGCCGTACACGGTCCCGGCATGGCATGGCCGCGCCAGCTTCGACGGGTCTGTATGGACGGTGGCATTCGAAGCGGAACGGCCGACGTCCCCTCCCCGGTAGAGCCACGCCATGCGTGGCTGTCTCTCACCGTGTCCGGCTACAACAACGTGCCGCGCAGGATCATCGCGGCGATGCTGAAGTAGATGACCAGGCCGGTGACGTCCACGAGGGTGGCGACGAACGGGGCCGAGGCGCTGGCGGGGTCGAAGCCGAGGCGTTTGAGGATGAAGGGCAGCATCGAGCCGGACAGCGAGCCGAAGGTGACGATGCCCACCAGCGCCGCGCCGATGGTGAGGGCGAGCAGCTGCCAGTGCTGGCCGTAATCGTGCAGGCCGAGCAGCTGCCAGGAGACGATGCGGATCATCGCCAGCACGCCCAGGATGGCACCGAGGGTAAGGCCGGTGGGGATTTCGCGCAGGGCCACTTTCCACCAGTCGCGCAGGCGCAGTTCGCGCAGGGCCAGGCTGCGGATCAGCAGGGAGGTGGCCTGGGAGCCGGAGTTGCCGCCCGAGCTCATGATCAGCGGGATGAACAGGGTGAGCACGACGGCGCGGGCCAGCTCGTCTTCGTAATGCTGCATGGCGCTGGCGGTGAGCATTTCGCCCAGGAACAACACGCTGAGCCAGCCGGCGCGCTTGCGGATCATGCCGAAGAAGCCGATCTGCATGTACGGCTTTTCCAGCGCCTCCATGCCGCCGAACTTGTGCGCGTCTTCGGTGGATTCCTCGATGAGGGCATCCAGGATGTCGTCCACGGTGACAATGCCGAGCACGTGCTGGGCCGGGTCCACCACGGGGATGGCGAGCAGGTCGTGGCGGCGGATCAGCTGGGCCACTTCTTCCTGGTCGAGCATGGCATCGACGGTGACCGGCGGGTTGGTCTGGGCCACGTCGAGGATGGGCTCGTCGGGCAGGCCGGTGATCAGGCGGCGCATGGTCACCACCTGCACCAGGGTATGGGTGTGCGGGTCAAGCACGTAGATGGCGTAGACGGTTTCGCGGGTGCGCTCGACTTCGCGGATGTGCTGCAGGGTGCGGCCGACGGTCCAGTTGGCCGGCACGCTGACGAACTCGGTGGTCATCAGCGCACCGGCGGTGTGCGCGGGGTAGCTGAGCAGCTGCTGGATGGACTGGCGGGCGTCGGCGCTGAGCAGCGGGATCAGGCGCGCGCGTTCGTCCTCGTCCAGCTCATGGACGATGTCGGTGGCACGGTCGTCGGCCATCAGGCCCAGCAGCGCGGCGGCACGGGCCACCGGCAGCAGCGCCACCAGGTCGCCACTGCGGTTGAGCTCGGGCTGTTCGAGCATCTTCACCGCGCGCGGCAACGGCAGGGCCGCCAGGGTGTCGGCGGCGCGCGACAGCTCCAGGGTATTGAGGAATTCCACCGCATCGGCGGTGTTGAAGCTGGCCAGGGGTGCGCTCAGGGCGGCGGCATCGGCCACCGGGCGCAGCAGGTCTTTCTGGTTCATCGGGTTCGCCTGTGGGGATCGCCATGCGCGACGCCAGCGGTGGCGAACCGTCCCTCGTCAGGCGGTGGCCATCACTGGCGTCGAGCAAGGTCGACTTCTACTGTCGCTGGACATCGGTTCGGGGACTCCGCAAGGGTGTACTGCCGGACATGCCGGCAGCGGCGGGCAGTCTGGACCCGGGCGCCGGGCGGGTCAACCCGGGCGCCGCTGCCGTGTTGGGCTGCGATTGACGTTGGGCCAACGTGCGCGTCGCATAATGGGCGGCGGCCGTGGGCCGTGATGCCCTTTCCCTCGATGTTGTCCGGCGACGATCCCATGAGCAGGTCCTTCCATGCATAGCGGCGCGCTTGAGCTGGCCCTGGTGCTGCTGCTGGCAGCGGTGATCGCCGTGCCGGTGTTCAAGAAGCTGGGCTTCGGCGCGGTGCTGGGCTACCTGGCCGCAGGCGTGGTGCTGGGCCCGGACGGCCTGGGCTTCGTGCAGGACGCCGACCGCATCCTGGGCGCGGCCGAAATCGGCGTGGTGATGCTGCTGTTCGTGATCGGGCTGGAGCTGTCCCCGGCCCGCCTGAAGGTGATGCGGCGCTCGGTGTTCGGCGCCGGCGCGCTGCAGGTGGCGCTGAGCGCACTGGTGTTGGGCAGCCTGCTGCTGCTCGACCACTTCCAGTGGAAGAGCGCGCTGATCGTGGGCATTGCCCTTGCGCTGTCGTCCACCGCGGTGGGCCTGCAGCTGCTGTCCGAGCACAAGGCGATCAACAGCGATTACGGCCGGCTGGGGTTTGCCATCCTGCTGTTCCAGGACCTGATCGCCATTCCCCTGCTGGCGGCGATTCCGCTGCTGGGCGGGGCCAAGAACGACACCCTGCAATGGAGCGACGTGGCCGTGGCGCTGGGCGCGCTGGCGGTGGTGATCCTGTGCGGGCGGCCGGTGCTGCGCCGGCTGTTCAACATCATCGCGCGCACGCGCAGCCCGGAAGTGTTCACCGCGATGGCGCTGCTGGTGGTGCTGGGCACGGCGTGGTTCATGCAGGAGGCCGGGCTGAGCCCGAGCCTGGGCGCGTTCCTGGCCGGCGTGCTGCTGTCCGATTCGGAATTCCGCCACGAGCTGGAATCGCAGATCGAGCCGTTCAAGGGGCTGCTGCTGGGGCTGTTCTTCATCGCGGTGGGCATGGGCATCGACCTGGACCGCATCGTCGCCGAGCCGGCGATGATCGCCGCGGGCGTGGCGATCCTGCTGGTGGTGAAGTTCGGCCTGCTGTTCGGCATCGGCAAGCTGGCCAAGCTGCGCACCCGGCATGCGGTGATGCTGGGCAGCGTGCTGTGGCTGGGCGGCGAGTTCGCCTTCGTGGTGTTCAACGAAGCGCAGCGCGCGCATTTGCTGGGCAGCGCCAACCACGACCGGCTGGTGGCGATCGTGGGCCTGTCGATGGCGATCACCCCGCTGCTGATGATCGCGCTGCTGCGCCTGCTGGGCCGTGAGGACGCGCCCAAGGGCAACGCGCCGCCGGCCGACACCGTTGACACCGGCGGCACCCAGCCGCAGGTGATGATCGCCGGCATGGGCCGCTTCGGCCAGGTAGTGGCGCGCCTGCTGACCGCACAGAAGATTCCGTTCGTGGCGCTGGAGTCGAACCCGGACACGGTGTCGGACCTGCGCCGGTTCGGCAACAAGCTGTACTACGGCGACCCGACCCGGCCGGAGATGCTGCGCGCCGCCGGTGGCGAGCACATCCGCGTGTACGTGGTGACGCTGGACGACCCGGACGCCAACATGCGCGCCACGCGGCTGATCCGGCGCATGTACCCCGACGCGGTGGTGCTGGTGCGGGCGCGCAACCGCCAGCATGCGTGGCGCTTGATGGACATGTCCGCCGAGCCGTTCCGTGAAGTGTTCGGCACCAGCCTGGAGCTGAGCGAGCGCATGCTGATCGCGCTGGGCTTCCCGGCCGATACCGCGCACAGCCACGTGCAGCGCTTCCGCGAGCACGACGAGAAACTGCTGCGCGACCAGTACCTGGTGTACGACGACGAAGCCGCGGTGATCCAGACCTCGCGCGATGCGCGGGCCGATCTGATGCATCTGTTCGAGGCCGATGCGGAGCGCGACGCAAAGACGGACGCATCCGACCGGCACGGTTGACGCCACACCCGTAGTGCCGGGCTCTGCCCGGCAACCGCATGCAGCGGCTGAAAACCCCACCGCCATTTGCGGAACGTACCGAGGCGCTGGCGGGCGGGTCACCGCTGTCTGGGCAGAACCGGTTGGGCCACGCTACATGGAAACTGCAGCCACGAGGCCACTGTCCATGCCCCAGAAAGAACTTACCCCGGCCGCGTGCCAATGGCAGAGACGGTACCGGGGTTTGCCGGGCAAGGTTAGCGCCGCGACGCCACTGCATCAAGCGCCTCACCCGAGATTGTCTGAATGAAGACGGCGAACGCTGAAAGACTCGCTGAATGGAATTCCGACGAGCGCATGCGTCGCTATCTGACCTGGGCCGGTCAATGCAGCGACCGTGCGGCCTCCCTCTACGCGATCAACCTGCAGCTTTCCGAGAGTCTGTACGTGCCTCTGCAGACCCTTGAGGTCCTGCTGCGCAATCGTATTCACCACGTGCTGGCCGCTGCGCACGGGCCGCACTGGTTCGAGGCTGGCGCGAGGGTGCTGGGCATTGCGCGACAGCACGAACAACTAAGAGCCGCGACCGGGGATCTGCGGCGTCAAGGAAGGGCGATCACCCCGGGCGGCATCATCTCGCACCTGACTTTTGGATTCTGGACGATGATGTTCAACAAGGAACACGAGGTGCTATGGCAGCAGACACTGCACCGGATTTCGGCAGACCCGGCCGGGCGTGGGCTTCGACGCAAGCAATTTTCCACGCCGCTGGTGCGGATCCGACACCTTCGCAACCGCATCGCACACCATGAACCGATCCTGCACTGGCCCTTGCAGCAGCATCATGCGGACATGATGCAACTGATGGAATGGATCGCACCCGAGGCCGCAAGGTGGTGCCGCACGCACGACCGCTTTCCATCGCTTGTGGCCCGATGGTCACATCAGTTGCCGCGCAGCACCGCGTAGGGGTCGTCGACAGATCAGCCGTTATCGCGCAGGAACCGCGCCATCGAAGACACGCCGGGGACGCGCGGTGCGAACTCGCCGGCCACGTCGATGAAGCCGCGCATGACCGCGATCTCGCGCGGGTTGCGGTTGAGCGCATCGCGCACGTCCGGGTCGGCACCGGCGCGCATCAGGCGCTGCACCAGCAACGGCAGGCCGTGCAGGGCCGCCAGGTGCAGCGGACCAAAGCCGCGTGGATCGCGTACGTCCAGCGACACGTCCTCGTCGAGCAGGCGTTCCACCGCCGCCAGCACCACCTGTTCGTCGCAGGCGGTACCCGGTTCGGCACGCGCGCCCAGCAGCAGCAGCAGCGGCGTCACCGAGCCCGCGGCGGCCTGGTCCGGTTCGGCGCCGGCCAGCAGCAGGGTATCGAGCAGGGCGAGCAGGCGCGAGCGGTCGCGGGCGCTGAACCCGTACAGCGCCGCGCAATGCAGCGGGCCCAGCTGCTGCGCGTCGCCGGCATGCACGTTGGCGCCGGCGGTGAGCAGGCGCGCAACGATGTCGGGCAGGCCCAGCGCAGAGGCCAGCATCAGCACGGTGACACCGCCCGGCAGGCGGTATTCCAGTTCGGCGCCGGCGTCGAGCAGCGCCGACACGATGTCGATCTGGCGCATGCTGACCGCCGCCGACAACGGCGTGGCGCCACTGGCCGCCGCGTGCTGCGGATTGGCACCGCGCGCCAGCAGCAGGTCGACCACGGCCAGGTGACCGCCGCCGGCGGCGCGCAGCAGGGCGGTGCAGCCCTGCGCGTCCACCACGTCCACGGCAAACCCCAGGTCGATCAGGCGACGCACTGCATCGGCGTCGCCGGACATGGCGGCCGCCGGCAGGTCGGCGTCACGCAGGACGCGGCGCGGCAAGGGCCACACCCGCCAGTCCAGCCAATCGGCCAGGTCACGGCGACCGATCGACAACGCCACGCCCAGCGGCGTCTGGCCATCGGCCGCACGCGCTTCCGGTGAGGCACCCTGCTGCACCAGCAGTTTCAGCGAGCCTTCGCGGGCCAGCGCCGTGGCCAGGTGCAGGGCGGTCATGCCGTGACTGTCGCGGGCCTCACGGTCCACGCCCAGTACCAGCAGCGCGTGCTGCAGCCGCAACCAGCCCAGCCGCACGGCCAGTGACAGCGGCGGATCGCCCGCCGGTGACGGGGCAAACGGATCGGCGCCGCGCTCCAGCAGTTCCAGGGCCAGCTGTTCCAGGCCGCGCGAGGCGTGGTCATGCTGGGCGCAGGCACTGAGCAGGCGGGCCAGGCCCCCGCGACCGGCCGGCGAGACGCCGCGGCGCAGCAGCACCTGCAGTGCCGGCACGGCATCGTTGCCGCGTGCCAGCAGGGCGAACATCGGGGTGTCGCCGCAGGCGTCGAGCACTTCCGGCGCGGCACCATGGGCCAGCAGCCAGTCGACCGCCTGCGGATCCAGCGCCAGTTCGGCGTCGTGCAGCAGGCCGCCCAGTTCCTGCGGATCGCACAGCCGCGCCAGCGCGGCCATGCCGTCGAAATTGCCGAACCCCAGCGCGTCGCGCAGCAGGTCCAGCGGCGGCCGGTCCGGCAGCGTCGGGGTGGACGGGTCCGCGTCTGCATCGGCGGTGCCCAGGCCATCGGTGACCGACGCCGGCAGCGGGTAGCTGCGGTCCAGCAGCGAGACGATGGTCCAGCGGCCGGCGCTGGCGGCGATGTCGACGGCGCGGCGGCCCTGTGGATCGGGCACGTCGGCGGCGATGCCCAGTTCCAGCAGGCGGCGCACCAGCAGCGGCGACACGCTGTCGGCCATGCAGGCCAGCAGTACGGCGTTGCGCCCTTCCAGGTCGACCGCGTTGAGGTCGGGCTTGTGCGGCAGCAGGTGTTCGATCACGGCGGCACGGCCACCGCGGGCGGCTTCCAGCCACGGCGTGCGTGACAGGGCGTCGCGCGATTCCAGGTTGGCGCCGGCGGCCAGCAGGACGTCGATGATGTCGACATGGCCGGCCAGGGCGGCTTCGTGCAGGGCGCTGCGGCGCTGGCGGTCGCGCGCGTCGGCGCGGGCCTTGTGCTTGAGCAGCAGCTGCACGCCGGCCGGATCGTCTTCTTCGGTACCGGCGGCGGCCAGCAGGACCGGGGTGCCATCGGCCGGCTCGGTCTTGGCGCCGCGTTCGAGCAGGAACCGCGCCAGGCGCCAGTTGCCGACCTGGCAGGCCACGGCCAGCGGCGACCAGCTGTCGTTGTTGAGTGCATCCACTTCGGCGGCGGCATCACGCAGCAGTGCGGCCACGCCCGGGTCGGAACTGCGGGCAGCATGATGCAGCGGGGTGTTGCCGTCGCTGTCGACGGCGCGCGAGTCGGCGCCGTTGGCCAGCAGGGTCATGACGGCTTCGGGACGGCCGTGCCAGCTGTCGCGGGTGGCGGCCAGCAACGGGGTCATGCCCCGGTAGGGGGCATTGATGTCGACGCCGCGCGCGATCAGTTCGCGCAGCAGGCGCAGGTCGGGCAGCACGGCAGCGAGCACCGGCAGGTTGCGCTGGTCGCGCCAGGCCGGATCGGGCAAGCCGTGGGGGTCGGCACCGGCGGCGAGCAGCTGCAGGGCGCGGTCGACGCGGCCGCTGCGCGCGGCATCGTACAGGGCCGGCAGGTGTTCGTGCGTGCCGAGCGGCTCCAGCGGCTGGGGTTCGGCGGCGTGCGCGGCGAAGGCGCTGGCCGCGTCGTTGTCGAGGTCGGCATGGCCACGCGCGGCCAGGGGGGCGGCGGGGGTGATGGCCTGCAGCAGCAGGTGCGCCAGCGGTGAGAGGACGACGATGGCGAGGGTGAGCGGCCAGCGCAGCGCATCGGAGACCAGGCCCGGCCAGGCGGGCAGCACCACCAGGGCGCAGACCACGACGACGAGGGCGGCGACGGCCAGGCCACGCCAGGCGCTCAGGTCACGGCCGGACAGGGCCTGCCAGTGGTCGGTGAGGCTGCCATCGGTGCGTTCGATTTCATTCCACAGCGGCCAGGTGCGCCAGACGCCGAGGAGGGCGGCGCTGACGGCGACGCTGAGGCCGAGGACGGCGGCGAGGCTGCCGCTGTCATGCAGGGCGCCGAGCGGCCAGGCGACCAGTGCGGCCAGCAGCACGGGGCCAGCGACCCAGGGGGCCAGCAGTGCGGGCAGTTCCTGGCGCAGGAGCTGGGCCGGCGGGTGCACGGGGCGGGTGCGGCGCCACCAGGAGACGCCGAGGGCGAACGCGGGCTGTGCGAGGGCGACACCGAGCGCTGCCGGTACGCCGCCGAGTGCGGCGGCGAGGGCCAGGAGGACGCCGGCGGCCAGCGCGATGGCGGTGGCGCGGCTGCGCAGGGCGTCAGTCATCGCGGCGCGGTACGCGCACGGGGGCGACCAGCGGCGGGGGCATCTGCAGGTGGAAGCCGCGTTCGGCGAGGTTGGCGCGCACTTGCGCAACGTCGGCCAGGGCGAGGCGACGGTCGGGGGTCAGGGCGACTTCAAGGACGAATGCGAACGGCGCCAGGCTGGCCTTCAACGCGTCGGGTACGGCGTTGAAGTCATCACGGACGGCGAGGTAGACGTAAGTGTCCTGCTTGCGTTGGCTTTTGTAGACGTAGGCTTGCATTGCCCGCGGGGCTTGGCCCTGGCAGTAGATACGATGATTGTGGAGTAAAGCAGGCAAGGGGGAAAGCCGGGAGCGGGCTTAACTGACGGTTTGACGGCGCGCGGCAGATTCAGGTTCATCAATGTCGCGGGGTTGTTCAGGTGGGTTTGGCCGGTTTTTTTTGAAGCCAGAGCCAAAGCTGGATCAAAAGCGGCACCGCTTTTCGTGGGGAGCGCTGGGGAGGGTGGGCATCCGGGGCACGCTGCAAGTACATCCTTGTAAGCTCCGTCGCCGCATCCATGCGGCTCAGGGCCCCGGATACCCACCCTCCCCAGCGCTTTCAGAAATTTCTGGTGCTTTTGGAGAGCAGGGCAACAGCCACGGCAGGAGCCGGAGCAGAGCACCGGTTTTGGTTGAGGGGAGGAAGAGCTGCCGAGCGTGGCTCGGCACTACCGCGGCGTGCATGCGAGCTTGGGGCGGGCGGCGCTTGGCCTTGGTCTTTGCCTTGGCCTTTGCCGTTCCATGCGAACCGACACACTGTCCTAGGGCGGGCCTGTGTGGGTTGCCGGGGCCGTGTGTTGCCATGGATGGCAACACCGAGCCTCCATGGACGGATTTACGGCGTGCCCCGGAAACCCACACAGGCCTGCCCTCCCCGGCACAGGCGAGAAATCGCTGTTGCTGTTGCTGTTGCTGTTGCTGTAGCTGTCGATCGTGAAACAAGCCGCAGCCACCGCCCCGACGGAGCGGTGGCTGCGAGCAGTCTTACTTGACCTTGGCGTACGTGCCCTTCAGGGCGACACCGGCCATGAGGGTGCCGGCGTAGCACTCGTAGTTGGTGGTGCTCTTGAACTCGTTCTTCTTGTAGTAGCTCACGATGTCCACCACCGCGTTGGCATTGCGCGACTTGGCGCCGTCCTGCAGCGCGCGCAGCGCCGACAGGGCGACCCAGCGGCAGGCTTCCTCGTCGCTCTTGTTGGCCGCGTTGGTCTTCTTGTTGGTCACGTCTTCGCCCAGGCGCTGCTGCACGTTGACCTTTTCGCCGGCCAGGTAGAAACGCACGCTGCCGTCGATACCGGCATCACGGGCGGCCTGCGAGCTCACCAGCTCACGCAGCGATTGTTCAACACGGGTGTCACGGGCCTGGGCGGTGCTGGCGACGGCGAGCAGCGCGGTGGCGGCAATCAGGGCAAAACGACGCATTCAACTTTCTCCTTGTTGGTAGGACGCGGGGTGGTGCTGGGAAGAACCGACCCGTGCCCGGGTCGGGTGGATCAGATCAGGCCTGCCAGCGGCGGAAAATCAACGAGGTGTTGATGCCACCGAAGGCGAAGTTGTTGCTCATCACGTACTCGGGCTGCAGCGCACGGCCCTCGCCCCGGATGTAATCCAGCGCGCCGCAGCGCGGGTCCACCTCGTGCAGGTTCAAGGTCGGCGCGAACCAGCCCTCGCGCATCATCTCGATGGTCATCCAGGCCTCGAACGCACCGCAGGCGCCCAGCATGTGGCCCACGTAGCTCTTCAGCGAACTGATCGGCATGCCCGGACCGAACACCTGCGCGGTGGCCTGGGTCTCGGCGATGTCGCCATGGTCGGTCGCCGTGCCGTGCGCGTTCACGTAGCCGATCTGCGCTGCCTCCAGGCCCGCATCTTCCAGCGCCAGACGCATCGCCTGGGCCATGGTGTCCGCGCTCGGCTGGGTGACGTGCTGGCCGTCGCTGTTGGTGCCATACCCGACCACCTCGGCCAGGATCGTCGCCCCGCGTGCCTGCGCGTGCTCCAGCTCTTCCAGGATCAGCGTGCCGGCGCCCTCGCCCAGCACCAGGCCGTCGCGGTGCGCGTCGAACGGGCTCGGCGTGGTCTGCGGCGCATCGTTGCGCACGCTGGTGGCAAACAGGGTGTCGAACACCGCCGCAGCCGTGGCATCCAGCTGCTCGGCGCCCCCGGTGACCATCACCCGCTGCTTGCCGCTGCGGATCGCCTCGTAACCGGCGCCCACGCCCTGGCTGCCCGACGTACAGGCGCTGGACGTAGTGTAGACACGGCCGGACAAGCCGAAGAACACCCCGATGTTGACCGGCGAGGTGTGGCTCATCATTTTCAGGTACGTGGTGGCGCTGATGCCTTCGGTGGTGTGTTCGTGCAGCATGCGGCCGAACTCGGCCGTGGCCTCGTGGCTGCCCGACGATGAGCCATAGGCCACGCCGGCCATGCCACTGCGCAGCACCGGGTGGCCAAGCAGGCCGGCCGATTCCAGCGCCAGTTCGGTGGCGCGTACCGACATCACCGCCACCTTGCCCATGCTGCGGGTGGTCTTGCGGTTGTAGTGGGCCGGCAGGTCGTAGTCCTGCACGGGCGCGGCCAGGCGCGTGTTGAGGCCGTCGAACACTTCCCATTCGGGGATGTAGCGCACCGCGTTGACGCGTGCGTGCAGGCGCTCGCGGATGCTCGGCCAGTCGTGGCCCAGCGGGCTGAGCGCGGCGGCACCGGTGACCACCACGCGACGTTCGGTTCGGCTCATCAGACCATGCCTCCATTGACCGAGATCACCTGGCGGGTGATGTAGCCGGCCGACTCGGACAGCAGGAAGGACACCGCATGGGCGACCTCGTCCGGCTGGCCCATGCGCCCGGCGGGAATCAGTTTGAGCGCGTGGTCCAGCACTTCCTGGTTGATCATGTCGGTCTCGATCAGGCCCGGGGCCACGCAGTTGACGGTGATCGCGCGGCTGGCCAGTTCCAGCGCCAGCGCCTTGGTGGCGCCGATGATGCCGGCCTTGGCCGCGCTGTAGTTGGTCTGGCCGCGGTTGCCGACCAGCCCCGACACCGACGACAGGGTGACGATGCGGCCCGGCTTGCGCCGCCGCACCATCGGCATCACCAGCGGATGCAGCACGTTGTAGAAGCTGTCCAGGTTGGTGTGCACTACCGCGTCCCAGTCTTCGGCGGGCATCGCCGGGAACGCGCCGTCACGGGCGATGCCGGCGTTGCAGACCACCCCGTAGTAGGCGCCGTGCGCCTCCACGTCGGCCTCCAGCGCGGTACGCGCGGCGTCGCGGTCGGCCACGTCGAACATCAGCACGCGGGCCTGCCGGCCCAGTGCCTGGATCTGGGCCACCACGTCCTGTGCTTCCTCGATGCGGCTGCGGCAATGCACCACCACGTCGAAGCCGTCGCGCGCGATGCGCAGCGCGATGGCGCGGCCGATGCCCCGGCTGGCGCCGGTCACCAGCACTGTGAGATTCCCTGTCATGCCTCTCCACTCTCCAGATAAGCCATCGCATCGCGTGGTTCGAACACCGATACGTTGGCGACCGCCAATTCGGTAGCGCCTGCCAGGATCCGGCAGGCGAACATGCCCAGCCCATTTTCGCCCATCAGCTCGCACTGTGCCTCTACCCGCAGGCAGCTGCCGGCGGCGAAGTACGGCTGGTGCGCGGTGTAGCGGCGGGTGCCCAGCAGGAACCCGATCGAGGGCTCGCGCCCGGCCTGGCGTGCCTTGCAGCCTGCCCACGCGGCGATCGCCTGGGCCATGTATTCCACGCCCACCCAGGCTGGAACGCCCTCGGCATGGTTGAACAGGCCCTGATGGGGAACGTCCACCTCGACCACGATCGACTCCGGCTGCCAGTCCAGCAGGCGGTCGATCAGGCGCATGCTGTCGCGGTGGGGCAGCACCTCATCGATGTTCAGCGGCAGCTGCATGCTTATCCTTTCGCCAGGGCCAGGACGGCATTGCTGCCGCCAAAGGCGAACGAGTGGCTGAGCACGTGCTGCGGCGCCCGTGCGGCGTGGGTGCCCGGTGCCACCAGCGCGAGCGCCGGCAACGCGGCGTCGCCCTGCCCGTCCCACCAGTGGGTGGGCAGCTGCTGCTGCGGATTGTCGGCCAGCACCATCCAGCACAGCGCGGCCTCGATCGCTCCGGACGCGCCCAGGGTGTGGCCGGTCAGCGGCTTGGTCGAGCTGGCCGGCACCGTGGTGCCCAGCACCGCCGCCACGGCCTGGCTTTCCATCGCGTCGTTGTGCCCGGTGGCAGTGCCGTGCAGGTTCACGTAATCCACCTGCGCTGGCGCCCAGCCGGCCCGGTCCAGCGCCTGCTGCATGGCGTCGATCGCGCCGCGTGCCTGCGGGTCCGGCGCGGACATGTGGTGTGCATCGGACGACTCGCCCCACCCGGCCAGGCACACCGGGCCGGGCGCGGCGGTCATCAGGAACAGCGCAGCGCCCTCGCCGATGTTGATGCCGTTGCGGTTGGCCGAGAACGGGTTGCAGCGCGCCGCCGAGACCGACTCCAGCGCACTGAAGCCGGCCACGGTGAACCGACACATCGAATCGGCGCCGCCGGCCACCACCGCGTCCACCACCCCGGCGCGCAGCAGGCGCGCGGCGGCCATCAGCGCCTTGGCGCTGGACGAGCAGGCGGTGGAGATGGTCCAGGCCGGCCCGGTGCTGCCGATGCGCTCGCGCACGAACCGCGCCGAGGTGCCCATTTCCTGCTGTGCGTAGTCGAAGCCCGACGGCCACTGGCCGCTCTCGCGATGGCAGCGCAGCGCGTTCTCCGATTCCCCGATGCCCGAGGTACTGGTGCCGATGATCACCGCCACCCGGTCGGCGCCATGGCGCGCGATGGCCGCGTCCACGGCCGGGCGGATCTGCACCAGGGCCGCTTCGAGCAGGGCGTTGTTGCGCCCGCGCAGCGCCACCGGCAGCGCGGACAGGTCCGGCAGCGGGGTGGTCACTTCGCCCAGGGCCAGGGTGCGGCCGGCGATGATCTGGTCGTTGTCGCGCAGCCCGCCGGGCTGGTCGGCGAACAGGCCGGCGCGCACCTGCGCGCGGTCGCCGCCGAGCGCGCAGACCACGCCCAGGTCATTCAGATAGATCGCGCTGCTGCTACTGCTCACGGCGGTGCCTGTTCCATGTCCAACGATTCAATCACCAGTTCATAGCCTTCGGCCAGGTTGCGCAGGCGCACGCGGCCATCGGGCAGCGGTTCCAGCAGCAGCCACGCCTTGCCGGCCTGCTCCAGGCGGCGCTCGCGGCCGGCCTCGACCAGGGTCCAGCCCGCCGGCAGGGCGGCGCGGATGGCCTGCGCCGGCCACAGCGCGAACTGCAGGTCGTCCAGCACGCGCTCGCCACGCACCTGCGGCGGCAGCCACGGCGCGCGGGTCTGTTCCAGCGTCGTGCCGTCCCAGACCATGCGCACGCCGGTCTGGCCCATGGCCTGCACCGCCAGCCGCACTTGGCTGCCGTCGGCTTCCAGCAACGCATCCAGTTCGCGTTCGTGGGTGCCGAAGCGGAACTGCAGGCGCTGCTGCAGCTGCAACGGCTGCGGCAACGCCGACGGCGGCAGCTGCAGGGTCGGCAGCTGCACCAGCGGCGCAGGCATGCGGGTGCTGGCGCAGGACGCCAGCAGCACGCACGAAAGCACCAGGACGATCAGCCGCTGCACAGTTCCTCCAGCACCCGCAGGCGGCGGCCGCTGTCATCGGCCACGTACGGGTTGTGGGTGTCCCAGGCGTAGCCGGCCAGGATCGAGGAGATCATGCGGCGCACGTCGGGCTGCTGCTCGGGGTGGTAGATGATCTTCTGGAAGCCGCCGGCGTACCAGGCTTCGACGAAACGGCGGAAGGTCTTGACTCCGGCGCGCAGCGGAACGGAGAAGTCCTTCTCCCAGTCCACGGTCTCGCCGTTGTACTCGCGGGCGATGCACGCGCTGGCCAGCTCCGCCGATTTGAAGGCAATGGTGACGCCCGAGGAGAACACCGGGTCGAGGAACTCGCCGGCGTTGCCCAGCAGCGCGTAGCCTTCGCCCCACAACGAGGACACGTTGGCCGAGTACCCCGTGATGGTGCGCACCGGCAGCACGGCCCACTCGGCGTTGGCGAGCAGGCGGGTCAGGTTGGGATCTTCACCGACGATGGCGCGCAGCTTGTCTTCGTCGCTGCCGGGATACTTCTCGAAGAAGCTGGGCTCGGCGACCACGCCCAGCGAGCAGCAGCCGTTGGAGAACGGGATGGTCCAGTACCACACGTCCACGTGCTCGGGATGGGTGGTGATCAGGATCTTGTTGCGGTCAAAGCCCGCGTCGGCCGGGATATGGTCGCGCACGTGACAGAAGATCGCGCCCCGCACCGGGAAGTTCGACGGCGATTCGAGGTTCAACAGGCGCGGCAACAACCGCGCGAAGCCGCTGGCGTCGAGGATGAAGCCGGCTTCGATGGTGTACTCGCTGCCGTCGGGGCGGCGCACCTGCACCCGCGCCGGGCGGCCCGGCTGCACCGACAGCACTTCATCGCCAAACCGCAGCGTGGTGCCCATGCGCTCGGCACCGCGGGCCAGCACGTTGTCGAAGTCGGCGCGCTGCACCTGGTAGGTGGTGCCCCAGCCGGGCGAGAACTTGTCACGGAAGTCGAACTCGGTGCTCGCCTCGCCGCGCACGAAGGCCGCGCCGTTCTTGTACTGGAAACCGGCCTGCACCACGTCCTGCAGCAGGCCCGCCGCTTCGATGTATTCCATGCTCTGCGGCAGCAGGCTCTCGCCGATGGAGAAGCGCGGGAACTGCTGGCGCTCGATCATCAGCACCTGGCGGCCCTGCTTGCGCAGCATCGCCGCGGCGACCGAGCCGGCCGGGCCGGCACCGATCACGAGGATCTCGGTTGTTTCCACTTGCGGGTTCATCGATACATCCTTGATCAAGAAAAATGGCGGACAGGAAACACGCGGTGCTCAGTGCGGTGCGTCGTGCGGTGGTGGGCGGAACAGCGGCGAGATGATCCACACCAGGCCGATGCCGAACAGCAGGGTCAGGCCGAACGCACGCAGCGCCGGCGTGGCCGACAGGCCCAGCAGGCCGAACGACAGCCAGGTACTGGCCGCGCCCACGCACACCGCCAGCCAGGCACTGGCATCGCCGCGGTGTTCGATCAGGAAGATGCCGTAATCGATGCCCATGCCCAGCAGCAGCATCAGCGCCAGCACGTTGAACAGCTGCAGCGGCTGGCCGAACAGGCCCAGCAGGGCCAGGGTGAGCGCGCCGGCCACCAGGGTCGGGGCAAACACGCGCCAGGCCTGCGCGCGGTAGCGCCAGTACAGCACGGCAAACACCAGCACGATGCCCACCAGCAGCAACCCGCTCATCAACTTGCGGTAGTGCTTGAGCAGCGAGGAGAAATCGGCGGTGCGGTCGACCCAGCGTACGCCGTCGATACCCTTGGCCTGGGTTTCGAGCAGGGTCAACGCATCGGCGCGCGACAGGTCATCGACCATCACCACGGTGGCCAGGCCCGCACCCACCTTGCCCAGCCACAGGTGGTGGAACGGCATGGCCGCCGGGGAGGCCAGGAAGGCATCGGCGTCCAGGTCGCGACCGGCGTAATCCGGGCGTGACAGGGTCTCCCCCACCGCCTGGCCGACCTTGCCCAGCACCTGCGGCTCGACCTTGGCGGTAAGCGCGGCATCGGCGTGCTGGCGCTGCACCGAGGGCAGCCACTCGCTGATCGCGCGGTACCCGCCGATCTGCTTGTTGGCCGCGAGCACGCGCAGGCGGTCGATCAGCGCCTCCTCGCGTTGCAGCACTTGTTCGGCGGTGTCGCCCTGCACCAGGTAGAACTGCGCCGGGCTGGGCATGCCCAGCATCTGGCTGATGCGGATCTGCTGGTCGATCAGGCTCTTGGGCGAGGACTGCAGGCTGCGCAGGTCATCGTTGCTGTCCAGCCGGGCAATGCCCACGGCCGAGAGCAGCGCCGCCACGCCCAGGAAAATCGCGGCCTTGCGCCCGTGCAGGCGCGGCCAGCGCTCCAGCGTGCCGCCCAGCCAGCGCGAGAAGCCGGTGGTGCGGATCTCGCCGCCGTCCAGCCACGGGAACCAGAAGATCACGGTGAGGAAGGCGGCGGCCAGGCCGACCACCGAGAACAGCGCCATCTGGCGCAGCCCCGGGAACGGTGCCAGGCCCAGCGCCAGATAGGCCAGCGCGCTGGTCAGCAGCGCCAGCCACAGGCCGGGCAGCAGGTGCCGCAGCAGGCGCCAGCGGCGGTCGGCCGGCTCGGCCTGGCGCGAGGCGAACCAGTGGATGCCGTAGTCCTCGGCCACGCCGACCAGCGACGCGCCGAACACCAGGGTGAGCACGTGCACCTTGCCGAACACCAGCACCGTGACCGCCAGGGCCACGCCGCAGCCGATCAGCAGCGAGGCGGCCACCAGCAGGATCGGGCGCAGCGAACGGAACGCCAGCCACACCAGCAGCAGCACCGCCGCCAGCGAGCCCCAGCCGATCGTGTTGATTTCCCAGTTGGCCTGCACCGCCGCCGCTTCGGCGTGCAGCGGTACGCCGGCGCGCAGCACTTCCAGGCCGGGCGCGTGCGTGCCGGCCGCCGCAGCGGCCTGGTCCAGCAGCACGTCGATGTGGCGTTCGCCATCGAGCTGGAACGCCGAACCCACGGTGTCGTACTGCACGATCGACCAGTGCTTGCCGTCGGCCTCGAGCAGGCCGTCATCGCCCATCTGCAGGCCCGAGCCCAGTGCGCGTTCCTGCCACCACTGCGGCCACAGCGACAGCGGGTCCTGGCGCCATTCGGTCAGCCGCGGCGCGCCCATCGGGCCGTACAGGGCCGCCAGCGCGGCGTCGGCCAGGCCATCCACCGGTTCGGACTGCAGGCGTTGGCGTTGCTCACTGGTGAGCAGGCGGTCGCGGTACGGCGCGTAGAACGCACGCGCCTGTTCGAACCAGCCTTCGATGGAGCCGCTTTCCTGCAGCAGCGCCTTGCCTTCGGGCGTCTGCAGCGCGCTGCGGAAGGCGGCTTCGGCTGCCTTGGTCTGCGCGGCGTCGCGGCTGCCCAGCAGCACCACGATCTGGCGCGCGTTGGCGTCGGCGATGCGGCGGGTGACGTCGGACAGCAGGCGGTCGTGTGCATCCTGCGGCAACAGCGCCAGGATGTCGGTGTCGATCCGCGATTCGCTCTTCCACAGCTGCCACTGCTGCACGCCCAGGCCAAGCAGCACCAGCAGCCACAGCACGGCCAGCCAGCGCCAGATGCGCTGCAGGCGGCCGTTCGAATTCAGTGCGTCATTCAAACTTGCCGCCCTCTTCCGCACTCAACGCGGCCGGCGTTTCGCTCATGCCGGTGAAGTGGATGCGGGTGACATCCTGGTTGGCCTCGGTGATCTCCACCTCGCGCACGTAACGGTCACCCTGCAGCTTCAGCCCGGTGAACACCTTGCCCAGCATCGCCGAGCGCGGGCTCAGCTGCATGCTCCAGCCGTTGTTCGGCCGGGCCTCCACCTTCACCGTGAACTGGGCCGACAACGCCTGTGCGTCGCCGCTCATCAACGCGAACATGATCGCGTTGACCGAGCGCATCGCCGGCTGCTGGCGGCCGTCCAGCTCGACCCGGCTGCTGCCGTCGCGCTGGCGGCTGAGGATGCGGTCCCGGGTGACCACCACTTCGGACGGGAACGGCTTGAGCGTGGTCCAGACCACGCCGTGGTCCTGGGCCAGCACGAAGCGCCCCTGCGAACGCAGCGGGTTCTTGAAGCCGGCCACCTGCTTTTCCTGGCTGAACTCGCCGCGCAGCACGCCCACCTTGGCCACGCGCTGCTTGACCAGATCCACATCGGCCGCGGGGGCGGCAAGCACCGGCGCGGCCACGACCAACGACACCAGCACGACCAGCGTGCGCAGCAGAGCGTTCATTGCACTTCCACTCCCAGACGGTCCCACAGCACGCGCGGGCACAGGTACAGCATTTCATTGGTGGCCGCGTCGACCGCCACCTGGATGGTGTGGGCGCGGGTCAGCACCTGGCCACTGTCGGCATCGAGGATCTCGTAGGCGATCTTCAGCCGGTTTTCCCATTCGGTGATGGTGGCGCGCACGCGCAGCGCCTGCCCGTACAGCAGCGGCCGGATGTACTTCACCCGCGCGTCCACCACCGGCCAGATGTAGCCGGATTCGCGCATCTGCGGGTAGTCGTAGTCGTACTGCTGCAGCAGCGCGCAGCGGGCCACTTCGAAGTACTTGAAGTAGTTGCCGTGCCACACCACGTGCATCGGGTCGCAGTCGTGGAAGGTGGGCGACAGGCGCACCTCCAGGCTCAGGTCAGGGCTGGTCATACAGGCTCCAGCGCTGGCCACGGATGTCATCGAGCAGCGCGCGCAGCTCGCCGTCCAGCGCGCGGTCTTCCTCGACCAGCGCGATGCGCGCGCACAGGTCCTGGTACATCGCGTCCAGCTCGCCGTGCAGGATCGCCTTCATGCCTACCCGCTGGCGCAGCGCCACGCCCTGGCGGGCGGTGATCAGCAGCGCGGCAACCACCTGCTCGGTCAGTTCGATCACGCGCAGGCAGTCGCGCGCGGCGATGGTGCCCATGCTGACCTTGTCCTGGTTGTGGCACTCGGTGGAACGCGAGAACACCGAGGCCGGCATGGTCTGCTTGAGCGCCTCGGCGGTCCACGCCGACACGCTGATCTGCAGCGCCTTCAGCCCGTGGTTGATCGCCGCGCGCTCACCGGTGGCCGCCGACAGGTTGGCCGGCAGGCCGTGGTTGTAGCGCGCGTCCACCACCAGCGCCATCTGCCGGTCGAGCAGGTCGGCCAGGTTGGCGATGGTGTTCTTCAGCGCGTCCATCGCAAAGGCAATGTGGCCGCCATAGAAGTGGCCGCCGTGCAGGATGCGCTCGCCGTCGGCGTCGATCAGCGGGTTGTCGTTGGCGCTGTTGAGTTCGGTTTCGATCAGCTGGCGCATCAACGGCAGGGCGTCCTGCACCACGCCGATCACGTGCGGGGCGCAGCGCAGCGAGTAGCGGTCCTGCAGGCGCTGTTCGTTGCGCGGCGGACGGTCGCTGTGCAGGTCCTGGCGCAGGCGCGCGGCGATCTGCATCTGGCCGGGGTGGGGCTTGGCGGCGAACAGCATTTCATCGAAATGGTGCGCGTTGCCGTCGCTGGCCAGCACGTTGAACGCGGTCAGGCGGGTGGCCAGCCGGGTCAGGTAGTCGGCGCGGTCGTAGGCCAGGCAGGCCAGCGCGGTCATCACCGCGGTGCCGTTCATGATCGCCAGGCCCTCCTTGGGGCGCAGCCGCAGCGGGGTCATGCCGATCTCGGCCAGCACCTCGGCGGCCGGGCGGCGCGCGCCCTGGTACATCACCTCGCGCTCGCCACACAGCACCGCGGCCACGTAGGACAGCGGGGTCAGGTCGCCGCTGGCGCCGACCGAGCCTTCGGCCGGGATCAGCGGCAGCACGTCGTGGCGCAGCAGCGTGGCCAGCCCGTCCAGCAGCGGATGGCTGACCCCGGACATGCCGCGCACCAGCGAGGCCAGGCGCGCGGCGATCACCGCGCGGGTCTCCTGCGGGTCCAGGAACCGGCCCAGGCCGCAGCCGTGGTAGGTGAACAGGTGGTGCGGCAGTTCGGCCACCAGCGCCGGCGGAATGTTCACCGTGCACGAGTCGCCGTAGCCGGTGGTCACCCCGTAGATGACACCGTCCTCGCGCAGCAGGCGGTCGAGGAAATCGGCCCCCTTCTGGATGCGCGCCTGGAAGGTCGGGTCGTCGCTGACCACGGCCTGGGCCTGGCGCTGCGACAGCGCGACCACGTCTTCGATGGTCAGCGGCGCATCGCCGAAACGGATATCGGGTGACTTACTTGCCATGAGATGCCTGATCCCAGAAGGGGAAGAAATTGAACCAGTCCAAGGGTGCCTGGGTGACCTGAACTTCCAGCCACCGGGCGAAATGTTCGGCCTGCGCGGTCAGCGCGGCGTCACGCGACCCGCGCGGCAGCACGATGCGGTCGCTGAAATGCTCGAAGCGCACGCGGTAGCCGTCGCCGTCGTGCAGGCAGGCCATGGTGTACACCGGGCAGGCCAGCGCCGAGGCCAGCACGTAGGCGCCGATCGGGAACTGCGCCACGTGGCCCAGGAACGGCGCCGGCACGGTGCGCCCGCCGCGCAGCGGCACGCGATCGCCGACAATGGCCACGAAGCCGCCGTCGTTGACCCGCCGCTGCAGTTCCACCGCGGTGGCCGGGCCCATGTCGGTGACCTGCATCAGCTCCACCGACGCCAGCGGGTCCAGCCGCTGCATCAGCCGGTTGAAGCGTTGCGCGTGCGCGGTGTGCACCAGCACGGTGATGCGGAAACCCGGCACCTGTTCGGCCAGCACCTGGCACAGTTCCAGACAGCCGATGTGCGCGGTGAGGATCAACCCGCCCTCGCGGCGCGCGATCTTCTCCAGCATCAGGTCGCGCTGCAGGCGGATCTGGTTGGGCGGGTAGCGGCCGCCCAGGCCGAGCAGCTTGTCCAGCAGGGTGTCGGCGAACAGCGCGAAGTGTTTCAGGCTGGTCCAGCGCCCCGGCACGCCGCCCAGCACGCCGGTGTGCGCCTGCAGCCGCTGCAGGTACTGCAGCGACGACTGCCGCGCCACGCGGTTGCCCAGCCAATGGCACAGCACCACCGGATACACGCACAGGCGGAACGGCCAACGCCCGAACCAGCGGTGCACCCAGCACAGGAACAGCACCCCGGCGGCCGAGGTGGTCTCGCCCAGGTCGGCCCAGTGCGGGGCGTTGGCCGGTGCCGGTGCGGTCATGCGCGTGGCGCTCCGGCGATCCGTCGCCACAGCAGGCGCGGCGCGCGCCACAGCATGCCGAAGAACAGCCGGGTGTGCATGCGGCTGATGCGCACGTTGTCGCGCCACACATCGAAGTGCGACACGCCATCGCTGGGGTAGGTCACCCGGGTGGGCAGGCTGATCACCGGCACGTCGCGCCAGAACAGCCGCACCAGGATCTCGCTGTCGAAATCCATGCGCCGGCCGATGGTTTCCTGCCCCACCAGCGCCGTCACCGGCGCCAGCGGGTACAGCCGGAAGCCGCACATGGAATCGCGGATCTGCAGCGACAACGTGTTGATCCACACCCAGATGTGGGTGGCGTAACGGCCGTACAGGCGCGCCTTGGGCACGCTGTCGTCGTAGGCGGGAATGCCGCAGATCACCGCGTCGGGGTGCTGCCGTGACAGGGCCACGAAGCGCGGGATGTCGCTCGGGTCGTGCTGGCCGTCGGCGTCGATCTGCAGCACGTGGCTGTGGCCACGGCGCGCCGCCTCGGCGAACCCGGCCAGCATCGCCCCGCCCTTGCCCTGGTTCACCGGCAGGCGCAGCAGGGTGACCTGTGCGGGGTGGTCGGCCGCGAGGGCGTCCAGTGCCTGTGCGCACCCGCGGTGTGAGCCATCATCCACCAGCAGGCAGGGCAGCCCGCTGGCCAGCACGCCGCGCACGACCGCGCCGATCGCATGCTCGTGGTCGTAGACCGGAATCACCACCAGCGGCGCGAACGACGCCGCCGGAGGGCCCGCGCGCAGGGTCTCAGACATCGCCGAACACCACCCGGCCACTGGCATGCACGCCGTGGTCGGAGACATAGCGGAAGCTCAACACCGATTTGGCCGCGTCCCAGCTCAGGGTGAGCTGCAGGCAGTCGCCGGGGCGCGCCACATGCTGGAACTTCAGCGCGTCCATGCGTTCGAAGCGCGGCGGCATGCTGAAAACATCGCGGGCATAGTGGATGGCCCAATCGAGCTGGACCACGCCGGGAAGGATCTTCGCCTGCGGGAAATGCCCGTCGAAGGCGATCAGGTCGGCGTCCAGCGGCAACAGCAGCACCGCGGTGTCGGCCTCGCGCTGCTGCCATTGGACCAGCGGGAACTGTGGCCGGAACAGCGCGGCCAGCGCGGCGAAGGTGACCTTGCCCTGTGCATTCAACGGCAGCGTGTCGACGAAGCGCCAGCGCCGCGGCCGGGTCACTGCATCGTGGCTGCTGGCCAGGTGCGCGCCCAGCGCCTGCGCCTGGCGGCGCCGCTGGGCGTCGTCCCAGCCGGCCACGTCGGCCTGCTGCGGTACCACCACGGCGGCCAGCTGTTCGCGCGCGCCCGGCAGCACCAGCACGCGCACGTCCTGCACCGCCGGATGCGCACGCAGCTGCTGCTCCAGCGCGTCCAGCGACACCCGGCGTTCTTCGATCTTGACGATACGGTCGGCGCGGCCGAGCAGGCGGAAGCTGCGCCCGGCGTCGGCCTCCACGCGGTCCTGGGTCTGCCACCAGTCGGTGGTGTCCAGGTGCGGGGAGGACACCGCCAGGCAGCCGTCCTGGATGCGCCAGGCCACGCCGGGCAACGGGTGCCACTGCGGCTGCTCGGCACTCCACTGCCGCCAGGCGATGCCGCCGGTTTCGCTGCTGCCGAACACCTCGGTGGGGGCCACGCCAAGCAATGCCCGCGCCTGCAGCGCAGCGTCTTCGGGCAGCGGACCGCCCGAGGAAAACACCGCACGCAACTGGCCCTTCAGCGAGGACCAGTCCAGTTGTTCGGGCAGGCGTTTGAGGTGGGCCGGGGTAGCCACCAGGACCGACGGCTGCCGCGCCAGCGCACTGACCAGATCTTCATGGAAGAACCGCCGTGGCTGGATGGCGCGACCGGCCGCCAGCGGCCACAGCACGCGGAACAACAGGCCATAGATATGCTGGTGCGAGACCGTGCCGTGCACCTGTGTGCCTTCCAGCTGGTCGCCGAACGCGGCCTGCAGCGCATCCACTTCGCGCGTGAGCTGGCGCATGCGCTTGACGATCGCGCTCGGCGCGCCGGTGCTGCCGGAGGTGAACACCACCAGCTCCAGCCGGTCTTCGTCCAGCGGCAACAGGTCGCCCGCCACGTCGGTGTCGGCAGCGGGCTGCAGCGGGGCGTGGTGCGCGGGTACGTCACCGGCAAACCCGTCCACGCGCGGGCGCAACGCGTCCAGCGTGGCTGGCAGGTTGTCGCCGCCCAGGAACACCCGCTTGCCGGCGTGCCAGGCCCCCAGCAGCGCGGCAGCGAAGGCCAGGGTGTCGTCGAAGTACAGCGCCCAGTCGCGTCCCGGCGCACCGGCGAACGCCCGCTGCCAGCGCAGCACCTGTTCGCGGAAGTCGGGGTGCGACACCGGGCCATGTTCGGCTTCGCCCACGATCCGGCCGGGCCGTGGCGACACCGCCAGCCGGTCCAATGCGATCCAGTCAACCATGCGCGTGCGCCGCCTTCACCCGTCGCCGCACCAGCCACTCGCCACCAAACAAGGCACCCATCATCACGTACGCCAACAATCCGTTGTACAGCGCCCAGACCTGGTTGGACGCCCACAGCGCCGTGATCAGGGCCAGACTTCCGTTGAAGACAAAAAAGCCGCACCACACCCAGGTGACGCGGCGGGTATAGATCACCGCGAACGGTGGCAGGTCCGGTTCACCCAGCCGGGCCAGGCGTTCCACCGCACTGGGCGGGAACCGCAGGCTGGTGGCGAAGATCACCAGCATCACCGCGTTCACCAGCGCCGGGTACAGCTTCAGCGGCAGCGCCTGGTTGAAAGCGGTGGCGACCAGGGCCAGCACGCCGGTGCCCAGCGCGGCCACCCACCACACTGGCTGGCGGGTGGTGAGCGCGCGCAGCGCGGCCAGCCCGAACAGCAGCAGCGACAGCCAGCGTGGCTCGAACCGGCCCAGCGACAGGTACACCACCAGCGGGTATGCCAGCGACAGCAACGCAAACGCCGCGACGCGCACCCGGACCATGGTCAGTGTCCTGCGGCCGCCGTCAGGCGGCTGCTTGACCGGGCAGCAGCCCGTGCACCACGTCGACGATGTCCTGCACGGTGCGCACGGCCTTGAAGGCCTCCGGCTGCAGGTTGCGGCCCAGCAACGGCTTGAGCTGCACGATCAGGTCGACCGCGTCGATGCTGTCGATGTCCAGGTCGTCGTACAGACGGGCCTGGGGCGTGATGCGCGCCGGTTCGATCTCAAAGCTGTCCTTGAGGATCTTGACGATGCGATCGAAAAGTTCGTTCTTGGTCATGGCAAATCCTGACGCGCCGTTACGACGACTGGCGTGCGGCGACAAACTCGCCCAGGGCACGCACGCTGGAGAAATGGCGACGGGTCTCTTCCGAATCCGCAGACAGGCTGACACCGTACTTTTTCTGCAGGGCCAAACCAAGTTCAAGTGCGTCAATCGAATCCAACCCCAGCCCCTCCACGAACAAGGGGGCCACCGGGTCGATGTCTTCGGGAGTGATGTCTTCCAGCGACAGCGATGAAATGATCAATTCCTTGATCTCGTGCTCAAGTGCCTGCACGGCTTGGTTCTCCAGCGAAGTCAAAGTAATGGGCAAGATGATCGGTCACGCGCCGGGCCGCCAAGGCATCCCCCCTGGGCGTGTCGCCGGCCACCGCCAGGAACGGGGCGATCGGGAGATCTTCCCCGACTTCCAGCTGAACGTGAAAACGCCGTGATGGCACACGATACCATTTCTGGCCCTTGGTCAGGGTAAGCGGGGTACAGGTGATCCTGACCGGGGTTATGTCCAGGCCGCCGCGCACGGCGATGTTGGCCGCCCCGCGCTGCAGGCGCAGCGGCTGGCCCGGCACGGTCCGGGTGCCCTCGGGGAAGATGACCAGGGTGCCGCCGGCCTTCACGGCGGCGATGCAGTCGTCGATCAGCCCCGCGCCGTCGTCGTTGGACACATACCCGGCCGCCCGCACCGGGCCGCGCATGAACGGGTTGCAGGCCACGGCCCGCTTGACCACGCAGTCGGCATTGGGCAGCTGGGCGATCAGCAGCACCACGTCGATCAGGGTCGGGTGGTTGGCCAGGATCAGCAGCCCGTTGCGCTGCAGGCGCTCGGCCCCGCGTATTTCATAGGTCATCACGCCCAGCCGGTGCATCAGGCCCACGTGGCTGGCGAAGCTGAGCTGGACCAACCGGCGCGCCAGCGTGCGGCGCCGGACCGGGTTGCGGACCAGGAACAGCAACGGGAACAGCACCCCGCCCAGCAGCAGCCCGCCGATGCCGAACACGGCAAAGCTGAGCCCGGTGCCGAACACCCGCCAGGCATGGTTGAGACGGCCCGGACCGCGCTCAGCCATGGCGGTGCCAGGTCCACTGCTGGCCGTCGGCGGCCAGCGTCAGGGCCGGATCGCCGGCCAGCAGGAAGCGCAGCGCATCCAACCCGTGTGGCAGTGCGCCGGCGGGGCTGTCGGCTCCGGCCGCGCCCCAGCCCAGCGAGAGCCGGGTGCCGGGGCGATCGGCCCGGGCCAGCCGCCAGCACCAGGCGTAATAAGGATCAGGCTCGTCGGCGAACCCGGCATACACCGGCGGCAACGGCGATTCATACACGATCACCCGCACCTCGGCGGCGCCATCGGCCAGCAGGCCGTAGGCCTCCAGGCAGGCGGCCTCGACCGTGGCGCGGCCGGCGGCCAGGGCCAGGTAATTGCCGCGGTGGCCGCGGGCGATCGAATACAGCGCGGCCACCGCGTTGTGCACGGACAGGCCAAACGCGGTCGGGGACATGCCGTGGTCGGCGCCCAGGCTGTCGAGCAGTTCCATCGAACGGGCCACGTCGCCATGGCGCGAGGCGAACACCAGCGGCACCTGGCCGGCGTCGTCGGGTTGTTCACACCAGCAGGCGGCCTGGATGGCCATGCGCCCCAGCCGCTCGATGCGCCGCCGCTGCATGGCCGGCACCTCGGCCAGCGCCGGGGTGTCATCGCCCTGCGGCAACGCGGGGGCCCGTGCCCAGGCCTGCCACTGTTCTTTCGACGTCAGTCCCGGTGCCCAGGCCGACCAATCCACCACGGAGAACTCGATCATTCACGCCAACATGTTGATAGGCACCAAGGCATCGCAGCGCACCGCCGTAAAAAGGAGCGCACGCTATCATGACACCCTTGGCACTGGCAGCTTTCACAATCTGAAATGAGCAGCACGATCCACGACGCAACGGCCCCGGCGGTCGCTTTTCCCCCAGGTGCGGCGGTGTTCAGCGCCGGCTACCTGCCGGCAGCACTGCGCGATGCGGCCCTGGCCGACCCGTGCACCCTGGCGGTGTTCGGGTTTGGCGCGCCCGCGCCCTCCCCGGGCAACGATCCGCGCTGGCTGCAGGTGCCCCTGGCCGAGCATGGCCCGGCGCAGGTGGAGGTGTGGCGGGGCTCGACGCCGGTGCAGTCGGGCGTCACCGACGGCGTGCGCTGGTCGCACAATGCCGCGCTGCTGTTCGGGGTGCTGGAGATCGACGAAGCCGAGGGCGACATCGAGACGGCCGCCGCCGACGCCTATGCGCGGATGAGCAGCTTCCTGGCGCACTGCGGGTTCCCGCACCTGCTGCGGACCTGGAACTACCTGGACGCGGTGACCGAAGGCGACGGCGACCAGGAGCGCTACCGGCGCTTCTGCGTGGGCCGGGTACGCGGGCTGCGCGAGCTGGACGAAGCGGCCCTGCCGGCCGCGACCTGCATCGGCCGCTTCGACGGGCACCGGCGCCTGCAGGTGTACTGGCTGGCCGGCCGCGAACCCGGCCTGCCCCTGGAAAACCCGCGCCAGGTCAGCGCGTTCCGCTACCCGCGCCAGTACGGCCCGCAGTCGCCCAGTTTTTCGCGGGCGCTGCTGGCGCCGGCGGCCACCGGGCTGCCGTTGCTGCAATCGGGCACGGCGGCGATCGTCGGCCATGTGTCCCAGCACACCGGTGCCGTGGAGGAACAGCTGCGCGAAACGCTGATCAACCTGCAGAGCCTGGTGGATGCCGCCCGGCGACAGCGTCCCTCGCTGGCCGCCCAGCTTGGCGCCGGGTCGGTACTGAAGGTGTATGTGCGGCGCGCCGAGGACATGCCGGCGGTGGCCGCCCAGATGGCCGCATTACCCGGCCCACCGGCCTACGTGGTGCTGCATGCCGAAGTCTGCCGCGCCGAACTGCTGGTCGAAATCGAAGGCCTGCACGCGTAGAGCGGGCTCTGCCCCGCTGCCCCGTTACCCCGCTGCCGGGCAGAGCCCGGCACTACGGTTGCGGTCGTGCCCCTCAGTGATACCCCGCATCCGCCCGCACCTTGCCGCGGAACACCCGGTACGACCATGCCGTGTAGCCCAGGATCACCGGCAGCAGCACCACCAGCCCGACCAGGCTGAAGCCCAGTGACGACGCCGGGGCGGCCGCCTCCCACAGCGTCATGCTCGGCGGCAGCAGATAGGGCCACATGCCGAGCACCAGCCCGATGAAGCCCAGGATGAACAACGCCAGGGTCAGCAGGAACGGCGGCAGGTCGCGGCGCGGGTGCATCGCACTGCGCCACAGCGCCACCGCCACGCCCAGCGTCAGCAGCGGCACCGGCGACAGCCACCAGAAGTTGCCATCGCTGAACCAGCGCGCCATCAGGCGCGAATCCAGGAACGGCAGCCAGGTGCTCACCAGACCCATGAACACGATCACCGCCACCACCAGCGGCCGCGTCAGCGTGCGCGCGAACGCCTGCTCACGGCCCTCGGTCTTCAGGATCAACCAGGTGCTGCCCAGCAGCGCGTAGCCGAATACCACCGCCGCACCGGTCAGCATCGAGAACGGACTGAACCAGCTGAACGCCCCACCGGTATAACGGCCATCCACGATCTGCAGGCCTTCCACCAGCGCCCCGAGAATGACCCCCTGCGCGAACGCGGCCAGCAGCGAGCCCAGCCCGAACGCCACGCTCCACAACCGCCGCGAGCGGTGCGCCTTGAAGCGGAATTCGAACGCCACCCCGCGGAACACCAGCGCCACCACCAGCAGCAGCACCGGCAGGTACAGCGCCGACAGCAGCGCCGCGTAGGCCTTGGGGAAGGCCGCCATCAGCCCGGCCCCGCCCAGCACCAGCCAGGTTTCGTTGCCGTCCCAGATCGGCGCGGCGGTGTTCATCATGATGTCCAGCTGTTCCTCGTCCTCGGCCATCGGCGCGAGGATGCCGATGCCCAGCACGAAACCGTCCAGCACCACGTACATCAGCACGCCAAAGCCGATCACCGCAAACCATGCCACCGGCAGCCAGGTTGTCATCTCCATGTCAGCGCTCCTCCAGCGGTTCGTCGGCACCGGACAGCGGCCGCGCCGGGGTATGGCTGCCCGCATCCAGCGCCGGCGCCGGTTCGTGCGGCTTGGGCCCGGTGCGGATGATCTTCACCAGGTACCAGATGCCCCAGCCGAATACGAACGCGTAGCCCACGATGTAGACACCCAGCGACAACGCGGTCATCCACGCACTCTGCGGGCCCACCGCGTCGGCAGTGCGCAGCACCCCGTACACCACCCACGGCTGGCGCCCCATCTCGGTCACGAACCAGCCCGATACCAGCGCGATGAAGCCGCTGGGCAGCATCCAGTTCCAGCCGCGCACCAGCCACCGCGACTGCAACAGCTTGCCGCGCCACCACTGGAACGCCGACACCCAGGCCAGCAGCAGCATCAGCGTGCCCAGTCCGACCATGATCCGGAAGGCGAAGAACACCGGCACCACCGGCGGCCGTTCGCTGGCCGGTACCGAGGTGAGCGGGTCGAACGTGCCCTCCAGCGAATGGGTCAGGATCAGGCTGCCCAGCCGCGGAATGGCGATTTCGTAGTCGTTGCGCTCGGCTTTCTCGTTGGGCACCGCGAATACCACCAGCGGCACGCCTTCACCCTGCCCTTCCGAATGCCAGTGCGCTTCCATCGCGGCAATCTTCATCGGCTGGTGCTTGAGCGTGTTCAAGCCATGCATGTCGCCGACGAAGATCTGCACCGGCACGGTCAGCGCGGCGAACGCAACGGCTGCCAGCAGCATGGTTCGCCCGGCTTCCAGGTGCGTGCCCTTGCGCAGGTACCAGGCCCCCACGCCACCGATCACGAAACAGGTGGTGATGAACGAGCCCAGCGCCATGTGTGCCAGGCGGTACGGGAAGGAGGGGTTGAACACCACCTGCCACCAGTCCTGCGGGTGCACGATGCCGTCGATCATCGCGTAGCCGGCCGGGGTCTGCAGCCAGCTGTTGGACGACAGGATCCAGAACGTGGAGAACAGCGTGCCCAGCGCGACCATGCAGGTGGAGAAGAAATGCAGCCGCGGCGATACGCGGCCCCAGCCGAACATCATCACGCCGAGGAAGCTGGCCTCCAGGAAGAAGGCGGTGAGTACTTCATAGGTGAGCAGCGGCCCGATCACGCTGCCGGCCACTTCGCTGAGCCGCGGCCAGTTGGTGCCGAACTGGAAGGCCATGACGATGCCGCTGACCACGCCCATGCCGAAGGAGACCGCGAAGATCTTCTGCCAGAAGAAATACAGCTCGCGCCAGACCGGGTTGCCGGTGCGCAGCCAGCGTGACTCGACGAAGGCCAGCCAACTGGCCGTACCGATCGTGAAGGCGGGAAACAGCACATGGAAACTGATGACGAACCCGAACTGGATCCGCGACAACAACAACGCGTCCACGTGACGCCTCCGGCAGGTTTTCTGGAATCCGCACCAGTCTGGGCTTGTATTGGTTAAAGGCACATGCGACCCGGTGACGCGCTGCTTCACTTTGTCGCAGGTGGAGCCCGGTCCTGGGTTGGTGATTGATTCAGCGGGCACGACCCTTAGGCCGGGGCTACCGCGAGCGTGAGGGCCCCTTAGCGGCCGGTAGGCCCCTGGTGCAAATGTCCCCCGGCCGCGGTCGCGGCCTCCTCCTTTATTTTGCCCAGGAGCCTACCGGCCGCTAAGGGGCTCGGCTTGCGGCAAGCAAGGGAAGCCAGGCTTTTCTGGCGCTGTCGGTGGGTCGGGCGCTGGGGCCCCATACCCTTGGAGGCGAAATAAAGGAGGAGGGGGCGGCCGCAGGCCGACGCCGGGGGCGTCGCCGGAAAGGGTATGGGGCCCCAGCGCCCGACCCACCGACCACCGCTTGCCTTGCGCAGGAAGGCCACGTCCATGACCTGTGGCCCCTTCCTGCGGCCTTTGCGGCTGCTACGCTTGCCGGGTTTTCTACTACGGTGCCGCCCGCAATGCCCAGAACGCTGCCCTTGTCCCTGCTGCTGCTCGCCGCCCTCGGCGGCACCGCCCACGCGGCGCCGACGCCGATCACCATCGAGCAGGCCATGGCCGACCCCGACTGGATCGGCCCGCCGGTCGAAAGCGCGTGGTGGTCCTGGAACAGCCAGCAGGTCGAGTACCAGCTCAAGCGCACCCGCAGCCCCGTCCGCGACACCTTCCGCCAGCCGGTCAGCGGTGGCGTGGCCACCCAGGTGGCCGATGACCAGCGCAGCAGCCTGGACGTGGACAGCCCGGTGTACGACACCCTGCGCCAGCGTGCCGTGTTCGTGCGCAACGGCGACGTGTTCCTGCGCGACCTGCGCAGCGGCGCGCTGACCCAGCTGACCCGCAGCAGCGAAAAGGCCAGTGCGGCCAACTTCGCCCGCGACGGCGGGGTGATCTGGCAGACCGGCCAGACCTGGTTCCACTGGACCGCCACCGGTGGCGTCCAGCAGGTGGCCAGCCTGAAGGCGGAAAAGAACCCCGACGATGCGCCCAAGGCCGACGTCCTGCGCGACCAGCAACTGCGCACCCTGGCCACCCTGCGCAATGATCGCGCCCAGCGCGACGCGCTCAAGGCGCAGGAAGCCAGCTGGCGCCGCGCCGACGCCACCCGTGCGCCCGGCCCGGTCTACCTCGGCGCCGACGTCGAGATCGTCGGCAGCGCCCTCTCGCCCGACACCCGCAGCCTGATCGTGGTCACCAAGCCGAAGAGCTTCGACGAAGGCCGCGGCGGCAAGATGCCCAAGTACGTGACCGAATCGGGCTACGAAGAGTTCGAGGACACCCGCACCCGCGTGGGCCGCAACGATCCCGAACCGCATGCCCTGTGGCTGGTCGATGCGGTCACCGGCACGGTCAAGCCGCTCTCGCTGGACAACCTGCCCGGCATCGGCACCGACCCGCTGGCCGCGCTGCGCAAGGCCGCCGGCAAGGACGCGCTCAAGGGCAACCGCCCGCTGGAAGTGCTGGCCGGCCCCGGCAACCCCGGCATCCGCTGGAGCGCCGATGGCCAGCAGGCCGCGATCATGCTGCGCGCCAACGACAACAAGGACCGCTGGATTGCCAGCGTCAGTCCCGCCAGCGCCAAGCTCGAGAACCGCCACCGCCTGACCGACAGCGCCTGGATCAACTGGGGCTTCAACGACTTTGGCTGGTCCAACGACAACCGCACGCTGTGGCTGCTGTCCGAAGAATCGGGCTACTCGCACCTGTACACCCAACAGGGCACCGCCAAGCCGCAGGCACTGACCGGCGGCAAGTGGGAAACCTCGATGCCGGTGCCCAGCGCCGACGGCCGCGGCTTCTACTTCCTGTGCAACCAGCAGAGCCCGGGCGACTACGAGGTCTGCGCGGTCGACACCGCCAGCAGGCAGGTCCGTGAGCTGACCACGCTCAATGGCGTGGAAGACTTCTCGCTGTCCCCCGACGGCCAGCAGCTGCTGGTGCGTTACTCCGGCGCCTACCTGCCGGCGCAGCTGGCCGTGGTGCCCACCACCGGCGGCCAGGCCAAGGTGCTCACCGACACCCGCACCGCCGCCTACAAGGCCCGCGAGTGGGTGCAGCCCAAGCTGGTGCAGGTGCCCTCCAAGCATGGCGCCGGCGTGGTCTGGGCCAAGTATTACGGCCCGGAGAACCCCGAGCCGGGCAAGCAGTACCCGATCGCCATGTTCGTGCACGGTGCCGGCTACCTGCAGAACGTCCACCAGCGCTACCCGGCCTACTTCCGCGAGCAGATGTTCCACAACCTGCTGGTGCAGCAGGGCTACATCGTGCTGGACATGGACTACCGCGGCAGCGAAGGCTACGGCCGCAACTGGCGCACCGCGATCTACCGCAACATGGGCCACCCGGAACTGGAGGACTACAAGGACGGCCTGGACTGGCTGGTGGACACCAAGCAGGGTGACCGCGCCAAGGCCGGCATCTACGGCGGCTCCTACGGTGGCTTCATGACCTTCATGGCGCTGTTCCGCTCGCCGGGCACGTTCAAGGCCGGTGCCGCGCTGCGCCCGGTGGTCGACTGGCACCAGTACAACCACGGCTACACCGCCAACATCCTCAACACCCCGGACATCGACCCGGAGGCGTACCGCACCTCGTCGCCGATCGAATACGCCGACGGCCTGCAGGACCACCTGCTGATCGCACACGGGATGATGGACGACAACGTGTTCTTCCAGGACTCGGTCAACCTCACCCAGAAGCTGATCGAGCTGCACAAGGACAACTGGTCCATCGCGCCGTACCCGCTGGAGCGCCATGGCTATGTCCGTCCGGACTCGTGGCTGGACCAGTACAAGCGCATCCTCAAGCTGTTCAACGACACCCTGAAGTAAGTGGCGGCGCAGGCCAGCCACGCCGCGGCGCCGATCGAGATCGTCGCCGCGGTCATCCTGGACGCCACCGGCCAGGTGCTGGTGGTGCGCAAGCAGCGCTCGGAAACCTTCATCCAGCCCGGGGGCAAACCCGACCCGGGCGAAGCCCCGCTGCAGGCGCTGGCGCGTGAGCTGCACGAGGAACTGGGCGTACACATGGACCCCGGCAGCGCCCAGCCCCTGGGCCGTTTCGAGGCGTGGGCGGTGCATGAACACGGCCGCCGGGTGCACGCGCAGGTGTGGCGGGTGCAGGTCAGCGGCACACCGCAGGCGCAGGCGGAAATCGCCGAGTTGGCCTGGGTTCCCCTGCAGGCGCCGCATGGGCGGCGCTTGGCAGCCTTGAGCGAAGACCATATCCTGCCCGCGGCCGCACGCGCGGTGGCCGCGGGCTGATGCCCGTGGCCGACCCCCACAGGACACCGGATGTCATCGCCCCCGCAGTTGCCCCATGCCCAGCCGCCCGTAGACCCGCTGGCGCCACCGAAATTCCTGTCGCCGATGACCAAGTCGGTGCTGCTGGTATGCGCGGCCTCCGCCGTGGGCTGGGCCATTGCGGCGCTGGTCGCCGGCCCGCTGTCGATCGGCGCCTTCCTGCAGGAACAGGTGGAAACGCGGGATGTGGCCTGGCTGTCACCGCCGCTGCAGTGGCTGACGACACACGCGCTGGGCATCTGCGTGGCCATGCTGCTCGCCTGCCTGGTGGGCGTGGTGGCGTGCGTGGGCATGCTGCGCCGCGAACACTGGGCCCTGTGGTTGTTCATCGTATTGCTGGTGGTGACCGCGCTGATGAACTTCGCTGCCGCGTGGGCGGTGGACGATGCCATCGCGCACTTTTCGCAGTATCTGACGCGGCACGGTGACACCCCCGACATGCGCCAGCTGCGCCACGACCTGCTACTGCAGCGCATCGTCCTGAGCGGCATGCTGGTGCTCACCGCCGTGGGCTTTGCCGGCCTGCATGGCTGGTTGGCGGTGCGCCTGCTGCGTGCCGACGTGCGCACCTGGATGCAGCGCTGACCCCTGCCCCGGCCGGCCCCTGCGCCCGTGCCGACGCCTCCCCGAATTCCACCCAAGGATGCTGTTGTGACTTCTGTTGTTTCCGCGCGCCGCCGCGTCATCGGCTGGCGTGCCCTGGCCGTCCTCGTCCTGGCCGCCGCCAGCCTTCCCGCCGCTGCCCAGTCCATGGCCTGCGGCACCTACAAGCAGGACGATGGCAACGCCATCCTGACCCTGGAAAGCGAGGGCCACGGCTTCCTGACGCCGGCCTCTTCGCAGACCGAGGAACTGCGCATCGCGCGCAGCGAGGATGTGCTGGGCATGGTCAACCTGGCCACCGGCCGCATGGAGAACTGGACCTTCGGCGACGGCGACCGCACCCTCACCGGCGGGTACCACGATTTCGTGCGGGAAAAGGCCGCGGCCTGCAAGCCGTTCTACGCGGTGGAAGAAGGCAGCTGCCGCGCCGATCCGGTGAGCTGCCTGGAGCACTCCTTCGAGGCCACGCCCGTGCAGCTGCACCAGTGGTGCAGCGAAGACGTGCCGGTCTTCTGCAAACGCCTGGTCGAGCGATACCAGGAGCAGGCCAACGAAGCCGCCCCGGAAGAGCCGCCACCGTTCCCCATGCCGGCGCAGTGCGATGAAACCGCCAAGGGCTACGACCCGGCGGTCTGCACGCGCCTGCTTGAAACAATGGCGGGCGAGATCATGGGCACGGCGATCATGGGCCTGAGCCGGGCGCCACAGGCGGTGCTGCCGGCCGAACAGCTGGTCGAACTGGCGGACCTGTGCAAGCAGCACCCGCGCGAGGAATTCTGCAGCAGCGTGGCCGAAGCACAGTGGAACGCCGGCCGGTTGCTGGAGGCCCGCGACGCCCTGCAGCACGCGTGCAGCGCGCACGCCGAGGCGTACGCCTGCACGCAGGTTGCACCGCTGCTTGGGTTGTCGGCGGCCGCGTTGTCGCCGGTGCCCACCACCACCTTGCCCTGTGGCCGCTATGTGGCCGAGCACGGTATCCCCTCGGACCTGCTGTTCGGCGATGCCGGCGTGGTCCAGATGGTCGGCTACGCCACGCGCCTGCGTGCCCGCGTGCAGGACGGGCGGATCCACCTGCGCCGTGACATCGGTGACGATGTCGTGCTGCAGGCCACGCGCGACGGCAGCCTGGTGGGCATGGACAGCAAGAGCCGTTTTGCCCATTACACGCGCCAACCCGGTGCCGCCGGTGGCTGCAGCGCCCCGCTGAGCTTCACCGAGATTCCGCAGCCGCTGGACTGCCCCACGCTCGATCGCGAGGGCGGCCCGGAGGCCTGCTGCAAGGCCGGCCAGCTGCTGGGCTGCAAGCTCGCCGCCAGCGCGCGGGCACGCGAGGAAGACTGGAAGAGCACGCCGCCGTACTACGCCGCGCTGTGCACCGCCGGCGTGCGCACTGGCTGCGTGGGCCTGGCCGAGGTCTATCTGCATACCGGTGACGAGGCGGTACCGACCACCCTGGCGGCCATCTGCGCCAAGGGCGGCCCTACCCACATCGCCTGCGACGTGGACGCCACCCGCGATTGGCCGGCGCTGCGCGCGATGGTGCGTGCGATGGCCGAGGAGGCCGCAGGCGGCGAGTGACGCCTGCGACGGCGGCGCGGCGCCAGCGGCCGTAAGCGACAGCCACGGTTGTCAGCGCCGGTCGCCCCGCTATCCTGCTGCCCTTCGCAGACGGCGCAGCAGGTCCTTGCAGGCCCTGCGCCGTCCATCGCGCTCCATCATGGCCTGCAACCGGATGTGTCGCTTCCAAGGATCGGACATGCTGCCCTGCCTTTTACGTGTTTCCCTGCGCGCCGCATCGGCGGCACTGCTGCTGCTCGTGCTGGCGCCCACCGCCTTCGCGCAGCCGCTCACCTGCGGGCGCTTCATCAACGACACCGACAGCGCCGAGCTGGTCCTGGAAGGCCCCGACCGCGGCTACCAGATCGACTACAGCGGGGAGCGCAGCGATTTTCTCGTGCACCTGCAGGACGGGCAGCCGCAGGTGATCGATCTCGGATCGGGCAGCATCGAGCCGCTGAAAGCAAGCCAGCGGGGGCACGACCTTGCACTGGGCTGGAACCGCTTCGTACTGCGGACGCCCGCCCAATGCAGCGCGCCGGCGACCCATCCCGACGGCAGCTGCCTGGCCGATCCGCTGCGTTGCCTGGCCGATCGCCACGACAAGGACACCGCCGCGCTTGAAGCAGGCTGCAGTGACGGCATGCCGGCCCTGTGCCGGGATCTGCCCGCTCGCTATCGGAAGGATGCACAGGCCCGCCAGCAACGCGACGGCGACGATGATGCCGGCTTCTCCGAGAACCAGCTGATCGCCATGCGCGCGTACATGGAAAGGGCCTTCGACGAGATGGACCTTCCCGCCCTGTGCCGCGAAGACGGCGATGTATTCGATGAGGCGGCATGCAGGAATACGCTGGCATCCCGCCCGGAGCTGGGCGGAAAAATCGCCGAGGCCCTGCAGGGCGCTGCGTTGGCGGCCGGGATGGTCGAGGTATTTGCACCCGCACCGGACCGCCCGCTGTCCAAGATGCACCGGATGAAGCTGCAGGGGTACTGCGAGACACGTCCGCATGGGTGGTTCTGCACCGAGGTGGCCGAGCAGCAGTGGGACGCCGGCGACCTGCAGCACGCAACCGCGGCGCTGGCGCTGGCCTGCACGGCAGGCGACTCGCGTGCATGCGCGTTTGCGCCCCCGTTGCAGCAGCTGGGTGCGGACCTTGCGCCCCAGGCAGCGGCAACGCTGCCGTGCGGCGCGTACGTCTCCCAGCGTGCCTTGATGGACTCCCTTCGTTTTGGTGACCGTGGCCTGGTCGACATGGGCATGGGCCAGCTGCGCGCCCGCCTTGAAGACGGCGCCATCCGGATCCGTCACGAACAGGGCGGCGACTTCGTACTGAAACCCCTGCCCAACGGCGACCTGCTCGGCATGGATCAGTGGACCCGCTTCCAGCGCTTCCAGCGCACGCCGGCTGAAGGCGACCCGGCGCGCTGCGTGCCGCCGGTGCAGTTCACCGAAGTGCCGCTGCCGCAGGACTGCCCCAAGGCGCTGGTCGGCGGCGGCGCGGAAGCCTGCTGCGCCCGCGGCAGCATGCAGGGCTGCAACGTGCTGGGCACGCAGCTGGGCTTGAAGGGGCAGTGGGAGCAGGCCAGCGTGCATTACCTGCAGGTGTGCCGTGCAGGCATCCGCGAAGGCTGCGAAAACCTGGCCACCGCACAGGAAAGAAACGGCGACGTGGATGCGCATGGCATGCTCCAGGCGCTGTGCCAGGCCGATGCGAGCGGACGCCACGTTGCCTGCGACCTGCTGGACACACGCAACTGGGCCATGATGTCGGCCGGGCATGCGCTGGAGCGGGCCCTGCAGAACAGCGGCGATGATGCCGATCAGGACATCCCGCCGGCACCGCGCACGCCCAATCACAAGCGCTGATCCGCTGCAGCTGCGCCCACCGCCCGGCTCTCCGGCCTGCGGTAAAGTAGCGCCATGAACGAATTCGAGCGCGTACGCAGCTACCTGACCGACCTGCAGGACCGCATCTGTGCGGCCATCGAGGCCGCCGACGGCCAGGCCCGGTTCGCCGAGGACCAGTGGCAGCGCGCTGAAGGTGGCGGCGGCCGCACCCGCATCCTGCGCGACGGCGCGGTGTTCGAGCAGGCCGGCATCGGCTTCTCCGACGTGGCCGGCACCCGCCTGCCGCCGTCGGCATCGGCCAACCGGCCGGAACTGGCCGGCGCCTCGTGGCGCGCCACCGGGGTATCGCTGGTGTTCCACCCGGCCAACCCGTACCTGCCCACCACCCATGCCAACGTGCGCTATTTCCGCGCCGAGCGCGATGGCGTGGAAGTGGCGTCGTGGTTCGGCGGCGGCTTCGACCTGACCCCGTTCTATCCGTTCGACGAGGACGTGCAGCAGTGGCATCGCGTGGCGCACGACCTGTGCGCGCCGTTTGGCGAAGCACGTTATGCCGACCACAAGCGCTGGTGCGACGAATACTTCTTCCTGCGCCACCGCAATGAAACCCGCGGCGTGGGCGGGTTGTTCTTCGACGACCTGCACGGCGACTTTGAACGCGACTTTGCCTACCTGCGCGCGGTCGGCGATGGCTTCCTCGACGCGTACCTGCCGATCGTGGCGCGTCGCAAGGACATGCCGTTCGGCGAGCGTGAGCGCGAGTTCCAGCTGTACCGACGCGGCCGCTACGTGGAGTTCAACCTGGTCTACGACCGCGGCACGCTGTTCGGCCTGCAGAGCGGCGGGCGCAGCGAGAGCATCCTGATGAGCCTGCCGCCGCGGGTGCGCTGGGAATACGGTTTCCAGCCCGAGGCCGGCAGCGACGAAGCACGCCTGGCCGACTACCTGGTGCCGCGCGACTGGGTGTAAGCGAACGCGGCACCGCAGAGGCGGGTAGAGCCACCCCGTGGGTGGCTGCGGTGCCAAAGATGGCAGCCACCCCATGGGGTGGCTCTACCGGCTACGAACGATGGCAGCCACCCATGGGGTGGCTCTACCTCTTCTTCGGCACGATGGTGATGTGGCCGTTGATTTCCAGCACCGCCAGCGCGACGTCGTCGATCGACAGGCAGCCTTGCTGGCGCAGCGCCGCATCGACATCGGCCGACGTGACCATTTCGCGCCGGAGCACCGAATCCAGCAGCTTGCCGTCACGCGCGATCAACACCGGCTCGCCTTCGACCAGGCGTTCAACACGTCGGCTGCGCGTGCTCAACCACCCCACCCCGTAGTTGAGCAGGATCAGCGTGGCCGCCAGCAGCAGCCCGCCGCCCAGCGAGGTGTCCTTGCCCAGCAACGCGTTCTGTACCGCATTGCCCAGCAGCACGATCAGCAGCACGTCGAACGGGGTGATCTGGCCCAGCGCGCGCTTGCCCGACAACCGCACCATGCCCAGCACCAGCACGTACACCACCACCGCGCGCAGGATGAACTCCCACCACGGCATGGCCAATGCAAACAGATCGCTCATGCGGTTCTCCCCGGGTCCAGCCCACAGCATGGGCCGCACGCAGGGCAAACGGCAATCGGCAGCGCGGGGGTATGTCTTCCGGCGGGCGCACCGGTTTACGGCGGCCCAAATAAAAAGCCCCGCCGACCAGGGGGAGGTCAGCGGGGCCGGGGAACGGGCGCTTGGGGAGGAGCCCCCGTTCCGAGATCTGCTCCAGGGGATGGGAGAGATCCACAACAGGCGTTGCGCCTGTCGAGGTCTATAAAAGCACCCCGAACATTGATAGTTCGTGAAGGGGCCCAATTAATGAAAGGCGCGTAGGGGAAACATTCATCCGACAGTCAGTTTTTCAAGCAGCTATGAACCAATTCAGCTGTTTGAGCGTGATTTCCGTCTCAGTGCGCCTCATCCCAGTTATCACCGACGCCCGCATCCACCACCAACGGCACCCGCAACTGGGCTGAAGACGACATCAGTTCCACCACCTTCAAACGCAAGGTGTCGAGAAACTCACTTTCGGTTTCGAATACCAATTCATCGTGCACCTGCATGATCATGCGGGCCTGGTCGCCCTGGCCCTGCAGCCAGCCGTCCACTTTCACCATCGCCCGCTTGATGATGTCGGCCGCGGTGCCCTGCATCGGCGCGTTGATCGCCGCCCGTTCAGCCCCGGCGCGAAGGCCCTGGTTGCGGGCGTGAATGTCGTTCAGGTACAGCCGGCGGCCTTCCAGGGTTTCCACATAGCCCTGGTCGCGGGCCTGCTGGCGCATGCGCTCCATGAAGTCACGCACGCCCGGGTAGCGGCTGAAGTACAGCGCCACGTAATCCTGGGCCTGGCCGCGGTCGATGCCCAGGTTGCGGGCCAGCCCGAACGCGCTCATGCCGTACATCAGGCCGAAGTTGATCGCCTTGGCCGCGCGGCGCTCGTTCGGGGTGACCTCGTCCAGCGCGCGCCCGAACACCTCGGCGGCGGTGGCCCGGTGTACGTCCACACCCTGTTCGAAGGCGCGCACCAGGCCCGGGTCTTCGGACAGGTGGGCCATGATCCGCAGCTCGATCTGCGAGTAATCGCAGGCCAGGATCTTGCGCCCGGGCGGGGCGACGAAGGCGCGGCGGATGCGGCGGCCGTCGTCGGTGCGGATCGGGATGTTCTGCAGGTTCGGGTCCGAGGAGGACAGCCGGCCGGTGGCCGCGCCGGACTGGTGGTAGCTGGTGTGCACCCGGCCGGTGTCCGGGTTGACCATCTCCGGCAGCTTGTCGGTGTAGGTGCTGCGCAGCTTGGCCAGCCCGCGGTACTCCAAGATCACCCGCGGCAGCTCGTGCTGCTCGGCAATGGCCTCCAGCGCCTCTTCATTGGTGCTGGGCTGGCCCTTGGGGGTCTTCACCAGCGCCGGCAGCTTCAGTTCGTCGAACAGTACCGCCTGCAGCTGCTTGGGCGAATCCAGGTTGAAGGTGTGGCCGGCCAGCTCGGTCGCTTTCTGCTGGGCGGCCAGCATGCGCACGCTGAGGTCCTGGCTCTGGCGGCGCAGTTCGGCCATGTCGATGTGCACGCCGTTGGCTTCGATCCGGGCCAGCACCGGCACCAGCGGCATTTCGATGTCGCGGTACACGCCGTCCAGCGTCGGCACGGCCAGCAGCTGCGGCTGCAGCACGCGGTGCAGGCGCAGGGTGATGTCGGCGTCTTCGGCGGCGTAGCGGCCGGCCTCGTCCAGGCCTACCTGCGAGAACGGGATCTGCTTGGCACCCTTGCCGGCCACGTCCTCGAACTTGATCGTGGTGTAGCCCAGGTAGCGCATCGCCAGCGAATCCATGTCGTGCCGGGTGGCGGTGGAGTTGAGCACGAAGCTCTCCAGCATGGTGTCGTCGTGGTAGCCCTGCACGTCGATGCCATGCCGGCGCAGCACGTGCAGGTCGTACTTGCCGTGCTGGCCGAGCTTCTTCTTGCTCGGGTTCTCCAACACCGGGCGCAGCGCGGCCAGCACTTGATCGGCGCCCAGCTGGGCCGGCGCGCCGGGGTAGTTGTGACCCACCGGAATGTAGGCCGCCCGGCCCGGCTCGACCGCCAGGCTGATGCCCACCAGGTTGGCGCGCATCGCATCGAGCGCGTCGGTTTCGGTATCGAAGGCGATCAGGTCGGCCGCCTCGGCGCGCTGCACCCAGGCGTCCAGCTGTTCGGTGGTCAGCACGGTCTCGTAGTCGCCGGGCGCGGACAGCGCCGGATCGACCTCGGCCGCCGCTTCAGCCGGCGCGCTGCGGGCGTACCCGGCGGCGGTGCCACGCAGGCTCACCGTGGCGTCGCTGGCGGCCACCGCCGCCGCTGCCGGGCCACCCAGCTCCTTCAGCGCCTGGGTGAAGCCGTAGCGCAGGTACAGCTCGCCCAGGGTGGGCACGTCCGGGTCACGCAGTGCCAGCGTGCGCGGGCTGGCGTCCAGCGGCACGTCGGTGCGGATGGTGACCAGTTCGCGGTTGAGCGGCAGGCGCTCCAGCGCTGCGCGCAGGTTTTCGCCGATCTTGCCCTTCATGGCCGGTGCGGCGGCCATCACCCCGTCCAGGTTCTGGTATTCGGCCAGCCACTTGGCGGCGGTCTTGGGGCCGCACTTCTCCACGCCGGGCACGTTGTCCACCGTGTCGCCCATCAGCGCCAGCAGGTCTACGATCTGGTCGGCGCGCACGCCGAACTTGTCCATCACCGCCGCATCCGAATCCATCCGGCTGCCGGTCATGGTGTTGACCAGTTCGATGCCCGGGCGGACCAGCTGGGCGAAGTCCTTGTCGCCGGTGGAGATGGTCACCTGCAGGCCGTCCTGCTGGCCCTGCAGGGCCAGCGTGCCGATCACATCGTCGGCTTCCACGCCGGAAATGCGCAGGATGCTCAGACCGAGCGCTTCGACGATGCGGCACATCGGCTCGATCTGCGGACGCAGGTCGTCGGGCATCGGCGGGCGGTTGGCCTTGTAGTCGGCGTACAGGTCGTCGCGGAAGGTCTTGCCGGGCGCATCGACCACGAACGCCACGTATTCCGGGCGCTCCTTCAGGGTGGCGCGCAGCATGTTGACCACACCAAACAATGCGCCGGTGGGTTCACCGTGGGCGTTGGTCAGCGGCGGAAGCGCGTGGAACGCGCGGTACAGGTAACTGGACCCGTCAATCAGGACTAATCGGCTCATGCGACGATTCTACGCGCCCGCCCGCGCCGACCCCAGACACGCCGACGACGACGCGTGGGGCATAATCGACCCTCACTTGTACAAGGACCACGGCCCATGAAGACCCTGTTGCTGGTTGGCCTGCTCGCGCTGGCCGGTTGTGCCACCACGGGCGGCGGCGGTACGCCCCCGGTCGATGTGAGCGGTGCCGATGTGTCCAGCAAGACCCTGGCCAACGGTGACACCGTGCAGGAGTACCGCGTGAGTGGCCAGCTGCGGATGGTCAAGGTGACGCCGGCGCAGGGCCCGGCGTTCTACATGTACGACCGCAACGGCGATGGCCGCATGGACAGCGACAAGGACGGCGTGTCGCCGGTGTATTGGAAGCTCTACAGCTGGTGAGGGCAGGCGTACCTTCCGCCCCGGGGTTGGAACGCCGCTTGCATCGACAGGTTATCCGGACTTTGCCTTGTTTCAGTAGATGAATACGCCCGAACGCCGCCAGCCGCCCGACCCCGCCCAGCTGCGGGCCGGACTCACCGCCGAGCAACGCCAGGCCGTGGACACGCTGGAACATTTCGGCTGGCAGCTGCGCTTCGTGCGCCGCCCGCTGTTCCGCGACCCGATCCCGGTGCTGTTCGACCGCAGCGGCGAACGCTACGTGGTGCTGCAGCCCGACGGCAGCCTAGATGAGTCGCAGACCCTGAAGCTGCGGCCGTAGGCCCCGCGGCGGGTCCACCGCTGCGTGCCCGGCTGCCGCTGGCCGGCGTCTCGGGAAACCCCACCAACACGGTAGTGCCGGCCGCTGGCCGGCTCCCCAGAAAACCCGGCCCAACACGGTAGTGCCGGCCGCTGGCCGGCTCCCCAGAAACCCTACCCAACACGGTAGTGCCGGCCGCTGGCCGGCTCCCCAGGAAACCTGACGTTGTCGGGAGCCGGCCAACGGCCGGCACTACCGCGGATCGAGGCTGCGGCGAGCCGGCCAGCGGCCGGCACTACCGGTCCCTGCGGGCGAGGCTACGCAGCGGCGCCGTGGTCCCTCAACGGATCACCAGCACCGGCACGGTGCTGCGCGCCAGCACTTCGGCGGTCTGGCTGCCCAGCAGCACGCGGGTGACGCCGCGGCGGCCATGCGAGGTCATCACGATCAGGTCGCTGTTGCGTTCCACCGCGGTGTCGATGATGCCGTCGGCCGCATAGCGGTCCAGCACGTGCACCACGTTGGCACGCAGGCCCTGTGCCTCGGCGGTCGCCCTGGCCGGCGCCAGTACCTTCTGCGCGGTCTCTTCGCGGTCGGCCTTGTACTCGGGGCTGTTCATGTAGCCCACGCTCCAGCCCATCGCGTCGTACATGCCCACCGCCCACGGCTCGGACACGGTCACGATGTCGACCTCGGCGTTGAGATCCTTGGCCAGTTCCAGGCCTTTGAGCAGGCCCTTTTCAGACAGTTCCGAGCCGTCGGTGGCAATCAGGATTCGCTTGTACATGGCAGGGCTCCTTCCGGTGCAGTGTGGTGGCCACCATTGCACACCCGGCGTGGAGGCCGCGCCTTGAGCCGGATCAATCGCGCGGTGGCACCACGCGTGCGGGGTTGCCCACCACGGTGGCACCGGCCGCCACGTCGCGGGTGACCACGCTGCCCGCGCCCACCACCGCATCGTCGCCGATGCTCACCCCCGGCAGCAGGATGGCGCCACCGCCGATCCACACATTGCGCCCGATCCGCACCGGTCGCGCCAGCTCCAACCCCTCGGCCCGCGCCTGCGGGTCACGCGGGTGGTCGGCCGCATAGATCTGCACCGCCGGGCCGATCTGGGTGCCATCGCCGATGCGCACCTCGGCCACGTCCAGAATCACGCAGTTGTAGTTGAGAAACACGCCGGTGCCCAGGTGGATGTGGCTGCCGTAATCGCAATGGAACGGCGGGCGGATCACCGTGCCGTCGCCGACCGCACCGAGTCGCTCGCGCAGCAGCGCACGGCGGACATCCGGGGCTTCGGCAAGGGCGGCGTTGTAGCGCACCATCCAGGCCTTGGCCGCCGCCATCTCGGCCTGCAGCTGCGGGTCGCCCGGCCGGTAGGGGTGGCCAGACAGCATCTTGTCCTTCTCGCTCAGCGCCATGGTTGATCCTGCAATGCGGCTGCTGATGATGCCGCTTCGCTGCGATGCCGGTAAACCCGCGGCACGCCCGGGTCAGCGCAGGCGCAGCAGCCGACGCGGTCCGTGCGTGGCAACCAGCGTGGCCACCGCCAACGCAACCGCGGTGGCCCAGAACGGCCAGGACGCCAGCAAGGCGCACAGGCCATCCGGGCGCGGTTCGCAGCGCAGCCGGACCAGGTCCAGGCCGCCGCCGTGCTGCAGGCAGGCGTAGGCGTGCTCGAACAGGGCCAGCACCGGTGCCACCCAGCCCGCCGACAGCGTCAGCGCAACCAGGACAGCCAACAGGTACGGAGTTCCCTTGTTCATTTGCGCGCTCCCAGCGGACAGCGCCAGACTCTGGGCGCGGTGCCGGACGGCCACAAGCGGCACGCGACGAAGCGGCTGAAATGCGGGATGAGTGCCGGGCCATGGCCGACGAGTAGCGGGTGCCGATGACCGGGCCGGGCGTCCCTGCGCCGTCCTACCGTCCGTCGGCACGTGACTTCCGGCAGTCACCGCCGACCCACCCGCCCCGTACGGTGGCGGCAACCGGTACTTCCCACCGGTACCCGGAGCGGCGCGATGGCAATGCAGCAGCGGACCGGCCGCCTGGCCGGTGGGGTGTATCTGGTGGTGATCGCCACCGGCATCTTCAGCCTGGCCTATGTGCCTTCCCGGATCAGCGTGGGTGACGATCCCGCCGCCACCCTGGCCAACGTGGTCGCGCATGCCGAGCTGTTCCGTGCCGGCATCGCCGCCTTCGCCCTGGAACAGATCGCCTTCCTGCTGCTGCCGCTGCTGTTGTATCGCGTGTTCGCCGCGGCGCATCGCCCGGCCGCCACGCTGATGGTGGCCCTGGCGGTCACCGGCGTACCGATCGCGCTGGCCGCACTGGCCCACCGCCTGGAGGCGGTAACCCTGCTCACCGACCCGGCGCTGGCGCGGGCGCTGTCGGCCGGGCAGCTGCAGATGCTGGCGATGGCCGCACTGAAAAGCTGGAGCAGCCACATCTTCCTGGCCAGCCTGTTCTGGGGGCTGTGGCTGCTGCCGTTCGGCTGGCTGGTGTGGCGCACGCGCGCCATACCGCGTGCACTCGGCGTGCTGCTGATGCTCGGCGGCATCGGCTACCTGCTCAACGTGTTCGGCGAGCTGTTGATTCCCGGCTACGCCACTACCGCGCTGTCCAACTACGCCACGCTGCCCGCCTCGCTCGGCGAGATCGGCAGCGGCCTGTGGCTGGCCCTGTTCGGGGCGCGCGCCAGCGACGTCGCCCCACCCCGGCACGCCACCGTCCTTTCCTGACGAGAATCGCCATGAGCACCCCCGCATTGCACGACATACCGATCCACGTGCGTTTCAAGCTGTCGGCGCTGTGGACGGCGCTGATGTTCTGCTACATCTACGGCGACTACTTCGGCCTGTACGTGCCAGGCAAGTTGCAGGGCATGATCAACGGCAGCGGGCCGATCGGGCCGGTCAGCGAAGGCACGCTGGTGGGTACGGCGCTGATGCTGGCCATTCCCGCCCTGATGGTGCTGCTGTCACTGGTGGCACCGGCGTCGCTGGCGCGTTGGCTCAACATCGGCTTCGGCCTGGTCTACACCGTCATCATGCTGTTGACCCTGCCCGGTGCGTGGTGGTTCTACCTCACACTGGCGGTCATCGAAATTGCGCTGTCGCTGGCCACCGTGGTGGTGGCATGGCGATGGCCGCGCGGGTAAGCAGCGCACGGGGTCAACGGCTGACCGTCACCCGCCACCCGCCCTCGTGCGGCTGCCAGTCGAACTCGACCGGCAGGAATTTCTCGATCAGGCGTGCGTTGCTGGCCAGGTGCTCGCTGATCGCCGCGGTGGTGAAGCTGCCGGCCCCCGCCAGCGCCATCGGCAGCAGCAGCTGGTCGGACAGATGCTCGCCCACGCAGCCGCTGCCCTGCAGGTACTGCTGCACCTGCCCGGCCAGGCGCGCGCCGACCTGCTCGGCCGACACGCCACGCTCGCCGTGCCCGCTGAACACCTCCACGTGAGCGTCGTGACGCACATGCACCAGCGCCACGTTGCCCGGGCCCAGCGCCGGGCGCACCGAGCGCACATGGCGTGGATGCGGATCCACGCCCAGGGTGTCGGCCAGCACCTGCAACTCGCGCAGGCCGATGCTGCTGGACAGGCCGGACATCAACACCGTGGCTTCCATCGACGCCAACGCCCCACGGTCCTGGAAGTCGCAGGCCTGCAAGGCCGCGCACGGCGCGACCTCGAGCTGCAGCACGCCACCGCCGGCCGGGTGGAAACCGTGCTGCTGCAGCGCCACGGAGGCCTGCACGCCCATTCTGGCCAGTGCCGGCAGGTAGGCGTCGGCGATGAAGTCCGCGCTGGGTGCCAACGGATTGTGGGTACCGCCTTCCAGCCGCACCCGTGAGGGCGCTGCGGCCTGCCACAGCGCCGGCAGCACGGTCTGCAGCACGGTCTGCAGCACCAGCGTGGCCGAGCCGGCGCTGCCGGTGGCGAACTGGTAGTCGCCCGCGCACACCGGGCCGGGCTCGAAACGCAGCGAGGTGGCACCCAGTTCCACGCCGTGCGTGCAGGCGTTGCCCACCCGCGCCGCAGCGGTGACCGCAGTGAGGTGCTGGCGCATCAAGCCGGGGCGACGGCGTTGCGCGCGGATGTCATGCATGGTGAAGCCAATGCCGGTGCACAGACTCAAGCTCAACGCCGAGCGCAGCAGTTGCCCGCCACCCTGGCTGCCATCCAGTTCAATCATGTCCATGTGTGTCGTCCTCCTTGCCGGCGCGCGGCGCAGTGTACGCCGCGCGCCCGGCGGTTCATCCCTTTACGCACACCACCTGGCGCAGCGTATGTACGATCTCGACCAGGTCGCGCTGGGCCTCCATCACCGCTTCGATCGACTTGTAGGCCGCCGGTGACTCGTCCACCACCTCCACGTCCTTGCGGCATTCCACGTGCGCGGTGGCCTTGGCGTGGTCGTCCACGCTGATCAGCTTGCGCGCCTGGGTACGGCTCATCACGCGACCGGCGCCGTGGCTGCAGCTGTGGAAGCTGTCTTCGTTGCCGAGCCCGCGCACGATGAAGCTCTTGGCCCCCATGCTGCCCGGGATGATGCCCATCTCGCCCTTGCGCGCACTGACCGCGCCCTTGCGGGTAAGCATCACGTCCTTGCCGAAGTGGTGCTCGCGGCTCACGTAGTTGTGGTGACAGTTGACGGCCTCGGCCTGCGCCTCGAACGGCTGGGTGATCACCGTGCGCACCGCCGCCACCACGTTGCGCATCATGATCTCGCGGTTCATGCGTGCGAAGCGCTGCGCCCAGTCCACGGCGAACACGTAGTCGCCGTAGTGGGTGCTGCCCTCGGGCAGGTAAGCCAGGTCCTGGTCAGGCAGGTTGATCATCCAGCGACGCATTTCCTGCTTGGCCAGCTCGATGAAGTACGTGCCGATGGCATTGCCCACGCCACGCGAGCCGGAGTGCAGCATGAACCACACGCGCTGGTCTTCATCCAGGCAGATTTCCACGAAGTGGTTGCCGGTGCCCAGCGTGCCCAGGTGCTTGAGGTTGTTGGTGTTCTTCAGCTTGGGGTGGCGCTCGCAGATCAACGCAAAGTCGTCCACCAGCTGGCGCCAGCCGTCCACGGCCAGTTCCGGCGGCGTCTCCCAGCTGCCCTTGTCGCGGCCACGGCCCACGCTGCGGCCGTGCGGCACCGCGCGCTCGATCGCGCTGCGCACCGCCGACAGGTTGTCGGGCAGGTCGCTGGCGGTCAGCGTGGTGCGGGTGGCGATCATGCCGCAGCCGATGTCCACGCCCACGGCTGCCGGGATGATCGCACCGATGGTGGGCACCACCGAGCCGATGGTGGCGCCCTTGCCCAGGTGCACGTCGGGCATCACCGAGATCCAGCGGTGGATGAAGGGCAGGCGCGCGATGTTCTGCAGCTGCTCGCGTGCCGCGTCTTCCAGCGGCACGCCGCGGGTCCACAGCTTGATCGGAACAGCGCCGGGCTGCTGGATGACGTCGTAGGTGATGCTCATGGTTCATTTCCTTGTTCGATATGCCGGAAGGCGGCGCGGTACAGCGTCCGGCCCGGCCCGGCTGGCCCCATTGCCAGCCGGGCATTGCCCTTGCCGCGTCCCTGCGGCGTGCACCTGCGCTGCGATGGGGCCGGTGGGCGGCCCGCATCGCGTCCTGCCAGAAGTAGAGCAATCGGCGTGCCAACTTCGACGGTTATTGCCCAAGCTCATGTTTTTAACGGAATTTCATGGAGTATTCGCGGCGTTCAACTTCTACGCCATGGCTGTTTTCTATATATTGTGGGCGCGCTTCTTATAAGGATGGATATGCGTAAGCGACAGGTTGTGTTCGGCATGCTCGGTATCCAGCTCGATGCCGGGACCGGCCCAGGCCGCTGGCAGAAATGGCGGCCGACGGTGGCGCTGGGGATGCACGACGACTTCGTGCCGGACCGCATCGAACTGCTGGTGGACGCGCGCCGCTTCGGCGCGCTGACCGCGCTGGTGCGCGAGGACCTGGCGCTGACCGCGCCGGACACCGCGGTGCACGTCCACGACACCTACATGGCCGACCCGTGGGAGTTCGAGGGGGTATACGCGTGCCTGCACGATTTCCTCGCCGGCTATGCGTTCCAGCCGGACGAGGAGGACTACTACATCCACATCACCACCGGCACGCACGTCAGCCAGATCTGCTGGTTCCTGCTGACCGAGAGCCGGCACTTCCCCGGTCGGCTGCTGCAGACCTCACCGCCGCGCAAGCAGCACGTGGGCGACCCAGGCACGTACGCGGTGATCGACCTGGACCTGTCGCGCTACGACCACATCGCCCAGCGCTTTGCCCAGCAGCAACTGCAGGACCGCGACCTGCTCAAGGGCGGCATCGCCACCCGCAACCCGGCGTTCAACCGGATGATCGAGCAGATCGAAACCGTGGCCACCCGCTCGCGCGCGCCGATGCTGCTGATGGGGCCCACGGGCGCGGGCAAGAGCCAGCTGGCCCGGCGGGTGTTCGACCTGAAGAAGCTCAAGCATCAGCTGCCGGGGCGGTTTGTCGAAGTGAACTGCGCCACCCTGCGCGGCGACGGCGCGATGAGCACGCTGTTCGGCCATACCAAGGGCGCCTACACCGGTGCGGTCAGCGACCGAGCCGGCCTGCTGCGGTCGGCCGACAAAGGCCTGCTGTTCCTGGACGAGATCGGCGAGCTGGGCCAGGACGAGCAGGCGATGCTGCTGCGTGCACTGGAAGAGAAGCGCTTCCTGCCGGTGGGCAGCGACCGCGAAGTGGAAAGCGATTTCCAGCTGATTGCCGGCACCAACCGCGACCTGCAGCAGGCCGTGCGCGCCGGCCGCTTCCGCGAGGACCTGCTGGCCCGGCTCAACCTGTGGACATACCCGTTGCCCGGCCTGGCCCAGCGCAGCGAAGACATCGAGCCCAACCTGGATTACGAGCTGGAACGCTGGTCGCGCGAGCAGCACGAGCGAGTGCGCTTCAATGCCGAGGCGCGCAGCCGCTACCTGGCCTTCGCCACCAGCCCCGACGCCACCTGGCGGGGCAACTTCCGCGACCTGGGCGCGTCGCTGATGCGGCTGGCCACGCTCGCCAAGGCCGGGCGCATCCAGACTGATGGGGTGGAGGAAGAGATCGCGCGGTTGCGCGCGCAGTGGCATGGCGGCACCGACGTATCGCCGTTGGACGCGCTGCTGGGTGAGGCCGCTGCCGAACTGGACCGCTTCGACCGCGTGCAGCTGGAGGACGTGGTGCGGGTCTGCGCCCGCTCCGCATCACTGTCAGCCGCCGGCCGCGAGCTGTTCGCGGTGTCACGCACGCAGCGGGCCAGCACCAATGATGCGGACCGGCTGCGCAAGTACCTGGCGAGGTTTGGATTGGATTGGGAGCAGGTGCGCGGGGTTTCGCGCGGGGGTGCTGCCGGGTAACCGCCGGGTTGCGTGCAGCCGACCAACGGTCGGCTCTACGTGGGTGCGGGGGAAGCCGATCAACGGTCGGCTCTACCGGGGTGCGGGCGCGGTAGAGCCGACCGTTGGTCGGCTGCACGCAACCCCGGCCCGGCTACACGCCGGTCAGGCGATCTTGACCACGCGCGCGCCCTGGCACAGCGGATAGGTGGCCACCAGGTCGGCGATGCGTTCATGCAGGGTCTCGAACGACACACCGTAGAGGTACAGCGCGGTCTCGGTCGGCCCCTGCCACCAGCTGCAGATCTCGCCCACGCCTTCGATGCGCTCGACGATCTGTTCGAACACGTAGTTCGAGTCGCACTGCTCGTAGACCTCATCGGGCAGGTCGGTGCCGTTGAGGTACAGCGCCAGGCCTTCGGTGACGCCGAACGGCTGGTCCGGCGCGCCTTCGCGCTGGATCAGCGAACCCTTCGGCGCGCCCAGCTGTTCCAGCAGTTCGATCACGCCCGGCAGCGAGGCCGGATCGTTCAGGGCAATCTCGATGTCGCCGTAATCCACTTCGCCCTCGTCGGTCAGGGCGGTGCCGCCACCGGTGAGCTGGCCCAGCTCGGCGCTTTCCAGCAGCGCATCGAGCGGATCCTCGAACAGCTCATGGCGATGCTCGGGTTGCAGCTTGGCATTCAATTTGACGGTAACGTGCAGCGGGGAATCGGTCATGGGGGTGGCCTGTGCCAACGGGATACGCACCATTGTAGTGCCGGCCGCTGGCCGGCTCCCGACAGCAACCGCGCCAAGAGCAGCCGGCCAGCGGCCGGCACTACCGCGGCAAGACCGCCGTCATCCGTGCCGCGTCCGCCTCAGAGCACGGTGAGGTTGGCGTAGGCCATCACCAGCCACTTGCTGCCGGCGTCGGCAAACTCCACCTGCACGCGCGCGTGCTGGCCGTTGCCTTCGTAGTCGGTGACCATGCCTTCGCCGAACTTCGGGTGGTTGACCAGCGCGCCCAGCTTCAGCGGCGGCGCTTCCAGCGCAGCGTGGCCCATCACCCGGTTGGCCCCCAGCGAGGCGGTGCGCGAGACCTGCACCTTGGGCCGCACTTCGTTGAGCAGTTCACGCGGGATCTCGCGCAGGAAGCGCGAGGGCACGTTGTAGTTTTCCTGGCCGTGGATGCGCCGCGACTCGGCGTAGCTGAGCACCAGCTTCTGGCGTGCGCGGGTGATGCCCACGTAGGCCAGGCGGCGCTCTTCCTCCAACCGCCCGCTTTCTTCCAGCGAGCGTGTGCTGGGGAACAGGCCATCTTCCATGCCGGCCAGGAACACGATCGGGAATTCCAGACCCTTGGCCGAGTGCAGCGTCATCAGCTGCACGCCCTCCTCGCCCGCCTGGGCCTGGCCTTCGCCGGCCTCCAGCGAGGCGTAGGACAGGAAGGCGACCAGTTCACTCATGGTCTCGCCGGTTTCCTCGATGTCGTCCTCGCGGCGCACGAAGCGCGAGGCCACCGACACCAGTTCGTCCAGGTTGTCCGCGCGCGATTCGGAATCCAGCGCGTTGCGGCTTTCCTTGGACCAGTGTTCGCGCAGGCCCGAACGCACCAGCACGTGGTCGATGCGCTCGGCCAGGGTCATCTCGCCGGCTTCGCCGTGCAGCTGGTTGACCAGGGTGAGGAAGCCGGCCAGCGCGTTGCGTGCACGTGCCGCCAGTTCGTTGCCCTGGGTGGTGAGCATGGTGGCTTCCCACAGCGAAATCGCGTGGCTGCGCGCCAACCGCCGCACTTCATCCAGGGTGCGGTCGCCGATGCCACGGGTGGGCGTGTTGACCGCGCGCTCGAAGGCGGCGTCATCGTTGCGGTTGGTCATCAGCCGCAGATAGGCCAGCGCGTCCTTGATTTCGGCGCGCTCGAAGAAGCGCATGCCGCCATACACGCGGTACGGCACCTGTTCGGAGATCAGCGCCTCTTCAAACGCACGCGATTGCGCGTTGCTGCGGTAAAGCACCGCCGCATCGCCATAGCTGCCGCCGTCGCGCACCCACTGGCGCGCGCGCTCGACCACATAACGCGCCTCGTCCATTTCGTTGTAGGCCGCGTACAGGTCGATCGGATCGCCGTCGCCACTGTCGGTCCACAGTTCCTTGCCGATGCGGTCGGGGTTGTGCGCGATCACCGCGTTGGCCGCGCCCAGGATGTTGGCGCTGGAGCGGTAGTTCTGCTCCAGGCGCACGGTCTGCGCGCCGGGGAAATCCTTCAGGAAGCGCTGGACGTTCTCGACCTTGGCGCCGCGCCAGCCGTAGATGGCCTGGTCATCGTCGCCGACCACGAACACGTGGCCGCTGTCGCCGGCCAGCACGCGCACGAAGGCGTACTGGATGGCGTTGGTGTCCTGGAACTCGTCCACCAGGATCTCGCGGAAGCGCGAGCGGTAATGGGCCAGCAGCGCGGGGTTGTCGCGCAGCAGTTCGTGCGCGCGCAGCAGCAGCTCGGCGAAGTCGACCAGGCCGGCGCGGTCGCAGCGCTCCTGGTAGGCCGCGTAGGCCTGGCGCATGGTTTCCAGCCACGCGTCGTGCGGCTCGGGCTGAATGTGCTGCGGGCGGCGGCCTTCGTCCTTCTGCTCGTTGATCCACCACGCGATCTGCTTGGGCGGGTGCTTGCTGTCGTCGATCTCCAGCTGCTGCACCACGCGCTTGACCAGCCGCAGCTGGTCGTCCGAATCGAGCACCTGAAAGCTGTCGGGCAGCTTGGCGTCCTGGTAATGCAGGCGCAGCAGGCGGTGGGCCAGCCCGTGGAAGGTGCCGATCCACGCGCCGCGGCTGCCCTGCGGCAGCTGCAGGTCGATGCGGTGGCGCATCTCGCCGGCGGCCTTGTTGGTGAAGGTCACCGCAAAAATGCCATGGGTAGGCACGCCGCAGACTTCATTCAGCCAGGCGATGCGGTGGATAAGTACGCGGGTCTTGCCGGAACCGGCACCGGCAAGCACCAGATGGTGGCCGGGCGGGGCGGACACAGCTTCGCGCTGGGCGGGGTTGAGCCCGTCGAGCAAGTGGGAGACATCCATGCCACCATTTTACGCCCTCCGCGTCCTCCCTGCGTCAGGGTTTGCGGCCGGTGGCCTCCTCCTTCAGGCGGGCGTCCAGCTGGGCACGTCCGTTCTGTGCGTAACGCTGGCAGGCCCCCGCGTCCACCAGCGGCGGCGTTCCATCGCCTGCCAGGCGCGCGAACAGATTGCTGCCCAGCGGATGCGGCGTCACGTGGATGTCGCAGGGCAGCGCGGCCAGCGTGTCCAGGCCGCGGCGGAAGGCGGCAACCACCTGCGGATGATCCCCGTAGCGGTACTGTGCGTCGGAGATGGCACTGACACTGTCGGTGTAGGCGATGTCCAGGCAGCGTGCGCCCTCGCAGGAGCGCCATGTCCAGCTGGTGCCGCCGGGCGTGTGGCCTGGCGTGGCATGGGCGGTCAGCGCCAAGGGGCCAACGCGGACCACCTCGCCGTCGGCGACCACCACGACGTTGGCCACTGGCGGGAAGGTCCCACCGGGTTCGAGGTGCTGCGGGTCGCTGCGGTCGCCCCTGCCGTTGTGCAGCGTGGCTACCGCCGGTGCACGTGCCAGCAGCGGGGCCCCGGTGGCTGCCTGCAGGTGGGCCAGGCCGGCGGCATGGTCGGAATGCTCGTGCGAGTTGAGCAGATACTTCACTGCGTGCGGATCGAAACCCAGCGCGCGGATGTTGGCCTCGATCAGGGGACCGGCCGCCACGGTGCCACCGTCGATCAGCACATGCCCCTGGTCGGAGGTCACCAGCACCGCCGACAGCCCGCAGGTGCCCACGTACCACGTGTTGCCGAAGATGCGACGCGGCGGCGCGCGGTCGTTCCAGCCGTCCATGACGCTGGCTCCCGCCGGGCAGGCCGGCATGTGATCCACTGCGCTGGCAGCGGGCAATGCAGCGCTGGCCGGTGCGGCGGGTGCGGCGGCATCGGCACTGACGTCGGGCTGGCAGGCAGACAGCAGCATGCCGATGCCCAGTACGGCGATTACGCGGCCCATCACGGCCGGGGCAGCAGGGCCGCGCGGGGCGGTCGGGTCTGAGGTCGGCGTCATGTGCATTCCCGGTCTGAAAGACAGCAGCCTAGAGCGGTAGGAGCACCGTCACCAATGCGAAGATCGAGACAGAGGCATGAGCCTTTTCGATACCTCGCGTCAGTCCAGCGCGCGCGCAGCAGCCTGCTGCGCCTGCACCCGCAGCTCGGGAATGGCCAGGCTTTCCCACAGCGTGCCGATGCGCAGGCTGCCCACCACCTGTACACCCGGATGCGGCTGGCCGTTGGCGGCGAGCAGCCCGGCATGTGCCACCGAGGTATCCAGCCCCAGGCCGTGCGGCCCTGGCCGGGCGTGGCCGTCGGCCAGCAACTGCTGCACCAGCGGATTGCGCATCGCGGTGGCACGGGTTTCCACGCCGGTGGCATTGATCAGCGCGCCCACGCGCAACGGCGGCAGGCCACCGGCGGCGCCGTGCGCATGCACCTGCAGGGTGCCGTCGAGCACCAGCACGGTATCGAGCCGCGCGCGATGGCGCTGCAGCTGGCCCGACTGCTCCAGCGCGGCCAGCTGCGCCTCGACGCTTTCGGCGATGCGGTGGCGGTGCACGTCCCAGTACCGCACCACGTGGCGCAGGAAGCGCCGCTGGTCGGCGGCCTCCAGACCACGCCACAGTGCCTGGCCCAGCGGACGGATGCGATCCATCACGCTCTGCCAGGGCAGGCCCTGCGCAACGGCGTCACGGGCACGCCCGCGCAGCGTGCGCACGGCTTGCCGCAAGGGCAGGCCCGGCAGCGGGCCCGGATCGAAGCTGGCCGTGCCGCCATGCGCGTGTGGCAGCGGCAGCAGTGCATGCCGGGACAGCACGTGGATGCGGCCGCGGTGCCCTGCATTGGCCAGCGCCACCACGCTGTCGGCCATGCTCAGCCCCGAGCCGATGATGGCCAGGTCGCCGTCGCCAGCCAGCAGCCGCACGCCGTCGTAATCCCAGGCGTCGACCACTTTGCCCGGGGGCAGCGCGTCGGCGCCGGTAACCGGCAACGGGCGCATGCTGTTGCCGCAGGCCAGCACCACCTGGCGTGCCTGCCAGGTGTCGCCATCGGCCAGCGTCAGCTGCTGCGTGGCGATGCCAGGCTGCAACGCGGTGACTGCCTCATGCACCACGCTGAGCTGCGCGGGGCTGCTGGCCTGGGCCTGCTCCAGGCGGGCCTGCAGGTAGGCGGCATAGCAGCGGCGCGGCGCGTACTCGGCGGCGACTGCGTCGCGCGGCACGCCGGGAAACGCGTCCACCTGCAGCAGGTAATCCAGGAAATCGTCGGGCGCATCCGGCAACGCGCTCATCCTGCCGGCCGGCACGTTGAGCAGGTGCTCGGGCCATGGCGTGGCGTAGGCGATGCCCTGGGCCAGCGCCGAGGCCGGCTCGAACACCACGACACGGAGCGCAGCGGTTGCCGTGCGCAGTGCATGCAGCGCCACCAGCACGCCTGCCGCACCGCCGCCGACGATGGCCAGGTCACACTGGCGAGGGGATTGGGTTGCGGTCATGCCCCGATTGTAGGCGATGCCCGCGATGGCCCCGTGTCGGCCGTCACCGCAGCGCTACATCAGCGCATCGGCCAGCCGCGCGATGCCTTCGCGGCTGCGCCGCCAGGTCGGGCGCTTGCGCCAGCTTTTCAGGTCCAGCTGGCGCGACTGCAGCAGGTAATCGTTCTCGATCTGCAGCAGCTGGGCGACGATGCCGCGGTCATAGCAGAGCATGCCGATTTCCGCGTTGAGCGCGAACGAGCGGATGTCCAGGTTGATCGACCCGACCAGCGCGATGTCCTCGTCCACGGTGAGGTGCTTGGCGTGCAGGAAGCAGGGTTCGTACAACGCGATGCGCACGCCACTGCGCAGCAGTTCGTCGTAATAGGCCTCCTGCGCCCACGCAGTGAGCCGCTGGTTGCTGCTGGCCGACAGGATCAGCTGCACCTGCACGCCGGACAGCGCGGCGATGCGCAGCGCGCTGAGGGTGGCCTCGTCGGGCACGAAGTACGGGGTGACCAGCACGATGCGGCGGCGCGCCAAGTGGATCAGCGCGTTGACCGCGTCGCGTGCGTTGCTGAAGGGATACGCCGGGCCGCTGGGCAGGAGCTGGGTAGCCACGTCGGCCGAGCACACCGGCACGGCGGTCATCACGTCCAGGCGCTGGCCGGTTTCCATGTACCAGTCGCTGGCGAACACCGCTTCCAAATGCGCCACGCCCGGGCCGCGCACGCGCGCCACCAGTTCCTTGTTGGGAAAGCCGGGCACGAATTCCGGCTGGGCCAGGTTCTGCGAGCCGATGTAGCCCACCCGGTTGTCGATCACCGCGATCTTGCGGTGGTTGCGCAGGTCCATGCGCCCGCTGCGGCGCCAGCGCAGGCCGCCGGGCAACATCGCGCGCACGTCCACGCCCAGTGCCTGCAGGCGGTGCCGGTAATGGCGCAGTCCGCGCTTGGCGCCTACCGCGTCCAGCAGCAGGCGGCAGTGCACGCCGCGGGCAGCAGCGCGCTGCAGCGCCTGCACGATGGACTCACCCACGGCGTCGTCGAACATCAGGTAGTACAGCAGGTGCACGCGTTCGCGGGCCTGGTCGATGTCGGCGATCAGCGCCTGCAGCGAGGCGTCATAGTCCACCAGAAGCTCCACCGCGTTGCCATGGATGGGCATGAAGTCGCCCTGCCGTTCGATCAGCGGCACGATCTCGGCCGTGGCGGTGTCGGGCACCGGGGTCCAGCGCAGCGGCGGCTGCAATGCCTGTTCCTCGCGGATCACCTGGGAGGCCTCGGCCTGGCGCTGCACGCGCTGGCGCGACAGCCATGGGTGGCCGAACAGCAGGTACAGCGGCAAGCCCAGCAGGGGCACGAAGCCGACCAGCAGCAGCCAGCTGCGCGCGGCACCGGGCGTGGTGCGGGTGGGAATCCAGAACAGCGCGGCCAGCCGGATCAGCCAGTCCAGCATCAACAACCAGGAACCCAGCAGCCACTCGAACAGCATCGCGTCGCCCGTTGGAGGTAGGCCGGCATTCTGACATGCCCGGTGCATGCGCCCGGTAGTGCCGGCCGCTGGCCGGCTCTGCGTCGATTCGTCAGGAGAGCCATCGAGCTCTGCCATCGAAAACGATTCTTCTCCCAATGGAGGGAAGCGCCTTGTTTCGAGGGGACGTGGCAGATTGCGTAAGGCGCTGCGCGCTTGCGCGGGTGTGCAGGTCCCGTTTGGATCGGGGAGCCTCTCCGGTCAGGTCTGTTGCGCGCGTGGGGGCCCCGCAGCGGCCGGTAGGCCCCTGGTGCAAATGTCCCCCGGCCGCGTGGCGGCCTCCTCCTTTATTTTGCCCAGGGGCCTACCGGCCGCTACGGGGCTCGGCGTGCGGTAAGCAAGGGGATGCCCGGCGTTTCGGGGGCCTGTGGGTGGGTTGGGCGCTGGCCCTCCATGCCCTTGGAGGCGAAATAAAGGAGGAGGTGGCGGCCGCAGGCCGACGCCGGGGGACATTCGCCGGAAAGGGTATGGGGGGCCAGCGCCCAACCCGCCCACAGGCGGCGCCTGAAACGGTACACAGCGCACTTCGTGCTCGCCACACGGATGAGAAAAAAAACCCGCCACAAGGGCGGGTTTTTTCTTGGGGAAGCTCAAGTACCCTTGCGGATTACTTGATCTTGCCTTCCTTGTACAGGACGTGCTTGCGCACGACCGGATCGTACTTCAGGAATTCCATCTTCCCGGGGGTGTTCTTCTTGTTCTTGTCCGTCGTGTAGAAGTGGCCAGTGTTGGCCGTCGAAATCAGACGGATCTTATCGCGCTTGCCTGCCATGATCGTTTACTCCTCAGACCTTTTCGCCGCGCGCACGCAGCTCAGCCAGAACGGAATCGATACCGTTCTTGTCGATGGTGCGCAGGGCATGCGCGGAAACACGGAGCTTGACCCAGCGGTTCTCGCTGGCCACCCAGAAGCGGCGCTCGTGCAGGTTGGGCAGGAAACGACGACGGGTCTTGTTGTTGGCGTGCGAGACGTTGTTACCCGTCTGCACTCGCTTGCCGGAAACTTGGCATACGCGGGACATTGCGCACCTCGATGAAAGTAATTGTCAGCCCATAGCCCGGGCGACGGCGGCCTCGACGGTTTCCCGCCACACGTCATGAGAATCAAAGGGTTACGCTGTCGAGGGCGGGCCGGATGACGTGTTCCCGGCCGCCGATCCAGAGATTTCCGGACACAGCGAGCCGCGCATTATGCCGCACGCCGTGGGCGGGCGCAAGTTGTCCACAGGGCCACGCCGGCCTGCCGGGGCCGGGCGGGCGCCCCGTGTTCGCATGGCCACCCGCGGGCGGCGGCGATACTGGCCGCCCTGTTCACCCTGGACCCCCACGATGCGGCTGCTGGCGATCACCTACGGCACCGAGGGCGACACCCGCCCGCTGGTCATGCTCTGCCACGGCCTGATGGCCGCCGGACACGAGGTGATGCTGCTGGCCGAAGGCGGCACCCTGGGCAGCGCGCGCGCCCTGGGCGTGCCGCACGCCGCACTGGAAGGCGACATCCACGATGAGGTGGTGGCGCTGGTGTCGCGCGGCAACAACACGCTGGCCGCGTCGCGCGGGCTGGCCAGGATGGCGCGCCGGCACGTGCCGGCGTGGACGCGGCAAGCCGATGCGGCCGCCGCCGGGTGCGATGCGGTGCTGACCGGCGGGCTGGCCGCCTTCGTTGGCATGACCGTGGCCGAGCACCACGGACTGCCCGCGATCGGGCTGGGCATGATTCCGCTGACGCCCACCGCCGACTTCCCCTCCCCGTTCCTGCCCCGGCTGCGCCTGCCCGGTGCGCTGAACCGGCTGAGCTACGGGCTGGTCAACCAGGCGGTCTGGCGCACCTTCCGGGAGCCGATCAACCAGGCCCGGCATGCGCTGGGCATGCCGCCGCGACGCAGCCTCTGGCGCGGCCTGCCGATGCTCTACGGCATCTCGCCCAGCCTGCTGCCGCCCCCGGCCGACTGGCCGGCCAACCACCGTATCTGCGGCCAGTGGCGCCTGCCGGACAGCCCCTGGCAACCGCCAACGGACCTGCAGGCCTTCCTCGATGCCGGCCCGGCCCCGGTGTACCTGGGCTTTGGCAGCATGACCGGCTTCGATCGCGACCGCGTGCTGCCGGCACTGCTGGACGCGTTGGCACCGCGCCGGGTGCTGCTGTTCCCCGGCTGGGCGGGGCTGCCCAGCACGCCCCTGCCCGCCGGCGTGTTCGTGGTGGGCCCCACCCCGCACGAGGCGTTGTTCCCGCGCTGCGCGCTGGTGATCCACCACGGCGGCAGCGGCACCACGCATTCGGCCTGCCGGGCCGGGGTGCCATCGCTGGTGATGCCGTTCGCAGCCGACCAGTTCTTCTGGGCGGCGCGGCTGCAGGCGTTGGGCGTGGCGCCGGCGGCGTTGTCGCCGAAGCGGTTGGGAGCAGAAACGCTGGCCAAGGCACTGGCGTTCGCTGAGGCTCCAGGCACCCGGACCAGGGCGGTCACACTAGGCCGGGCGATGGCCGAGGAATGCGGCGTAGATGAGGCCATCACGCGGCTCGAACACTGGCTGATCCCGCGCCAGCACAAGGCTGGCAGTGATCACAAAACCCTGCCCTGGGAACATTAACCAAGACGCTCGGGTGGTTTTACACGCCGTCGGCCACATGGCATGATTCCCTTCAAGCGCTGCTGATCGGGACCTGGAAACAGGAAAGTAGTGCTGCGAAGACCGGCATGGCCCGGACTTTCCTCAGCCTTTGGCGGGATAGGCGCACGCCGACGCGATTCACAAGCACCGAGAACGAAATCTGAAAGCGCCCCAGAGATGGGGCGCTTTTTTCGTTCAGGGCCTGGAGATTCCAAGCTTGGTAGCGAGCACTTTGGTGACGCGAAACACGCCATGTCCATGCGGCAGGACCTGGCCGTGCCAATTGCGGTTGTAGGCACTGGCAACCCAGATGTGGGCACGATTGGGTTCTGCCCGCCGCGTGATACGTGTCCAGATGATGTCGCCGTGGCCCATATCGGTGCAGAAGTACTGCTCACGTGCCTCGCCCCGAACCTGACGCACCTGCCTGCGAACGGAGGCGTCGAAGAACGCACCTCGCATGAAGTGCGCCACATCGTGACTCAACTGGTAGCGGTCCAGGCAGAAGTAGCGTTCTTCGGTGTGATGTGGAAACCGCGGCCCCCTGCCTTTCTGATCGGTGAAAAGGTGAAAGCTGAACATCACGTCCACCTCGACGATCGTGCCGTGCACCACAATCGAAAGCGTAAATGGATCGAGATGGGAGAGATCGTATATCCGCGTGCCGACCGTGAACTTCCCGTAGGACACCTGGTGCACTCCATGCGCAGCTTTTCCTGGACAGCGGTGATGATAGCGGCGCGGGGCAGCAGGCAAGTGCGCTCGACGTCGCATCGTGGCGCATCCTGTTGGACACGCGCACGTTCACCGCTGCGCGGCAGGCATGACGTTGCATGCCTGCCGCAGCGTGCATCACCCGACCAACGGTCAGGTGCTACCGGAGACCGGTGTCGCATCGTCTTTGCGGTGCAACCACCGGTACAGCACCGGCAGCACCAGCAACGTCAGCAGCGTGGACGACACGATGCCGCCGATCACCACCGTGGCCAGCGGGCGCTGTACTTCCGAACCGGCACCCACGTTGAAGGCCATCGGCACGAAGCCCAGCGAGGCCACCAGTGCGGTCATCAGCACCGGACGCAGCCGACCCAGCGCCCCGTCGCGCACGGCATCGGCCAGCGGCAGGCCGCTCTCGCGCAGGCTGCGTACGAAGCTGATCATCACCAGCCCGTTGAGCACGGCCACGCCGGACAACGCGATGAACCCGACACCGGCCGAGATCGACAACGGAATGCCGCGCGCGGCCAGCGCCAGCACGCCACCGGTGAGCGCCAGCGGCACGCCGCTGAACACGATCGCCGCGTCCTTGACCGAGCCGAACGCCCAGAACAGCAGCGCGAAGATGATCGCCAGCGTCACCGGCACCACGATCGACAGGCGCTGGCTGGCCGAGATCAGCTGTTCGAAGCTGCCGCCGTACTCGATCCAGTAGCCGTTGGGCACCTGCACGTCACGCCCGATGGCCTGCTGCAGGTCGGCCACGAAACTGCCGAGGTCGCGGTCACGCACGTTGGCCGTGACCACGATGCGGCGCTTGCCGTTTTCGCGGTTGATCTGGTTCGGCCCCTCGCTGTTGCCCAGCGTGGCCAGCTCGCGCAGCGGCACGGTGCGGGCGCTGCCGCTGGTCCAGCTGCCGGCGCGGCTGGACTCGTCGGCATCATCGCCGGCCAGCGCCGGGGCCAGCGACACCGGCAGGTCGGCCAGTGCAGCCGGGTCCTGGCGCAGCGCTTCGGGCAGGCGCACCACGATGTCGAAGCGGCGGTCGCCTTCGAACAGCTGCCCGGCCACCTGCCCGCCCACCGCAGTGGCCACGGTGGACTGCACCTGGCCGGGATTGAGCCCGTAGCCGGCCAGCGCGGTGCGGTTGGGGGTGATGGTCAGCAGCGGCAGCCCGCTGGTTTCCTCGACGCGCACGTCAGCCGCGCCCGGCACGGTGCCGGCCACGCTGGCGATGCGCTTGCCCACGCTCAGCAGCGTGTCCAGGTCGTCGCCGAACAGCATCACCGCCACGTCTGCCCGCACGCCGGAGATCAGCTCGTTGGTGCGCATCTGGATCGGCTGGGTGAACTCGTAGTTGTTGCCCGGCAACTGCTCCACCGCCGCTTCCAGTTCACCCAGCAATGCCGCCCGTGACTTGCGCGGGTCCGGCCACGCCTTGCGCGGTTTCATCATGATGAAGGTGTCGGCCACCGACGGCGGCATCGGGTCGGACGCCACTTCCGGGGTGCCGATCTTGGAGAACACCTTGTCGACCTCGGCGAACTGCACCAGCCGTTTTTCGATCTGCAACTGCATCTGGATCGATTGGGTCAGGCTGGTACCGGGGATGCGCATGGCATGCATGGCCACGTCGCCCTCGTCCAGGTTGGGCACGAATTCACTGCCCAACCGCGTGGCCAGCAGGCCGCAGCCCACCACCAGCACCAGCGCGCCGGCCACCATCCAGCGCCCGCGCCGCAGCGAGAAGGCCAGCAGCGGCGCATAGCGCCGGCGCACCCATGCCATCAGCCGGTTTTCCTTCTCCTGCACGCGGCCGCCGAGGAACAGCGCAATCGCCGCCGGCACGAAGGTGAGTGCCAGCAGCATCGCACCGGTCAGCGCGAGCACCACGGTGATCGCCATCGGGTGGAACATTTTTCCTTCCACCCCGGACAGCGCGAAGATCGGCAGGTACACCGCGGTGATGATGCCCAGCCCGAACAGGCTCGGGCGGATCACCTCGGCGGTGGCGCTGGCGGTTTCGGCGAAGCGCTCGGCGGCGGTCATGTCGCGGCCCAGCGTGTGCTGGCGTTCGCCGAAGCGGCGCAGGCAGTTCTCGATGATGATCACCGCGCCGTCCACGATCAGGCCGAAGTCCAGCGCGCCCAGGCTCATCAGGTTGGCCGACACGCCACCGCGTGCCATGCCGGTGAGGGTGAACAGCATCGCCAGTGGAATCACCGCGGCGGTAATCAACGCCGCGCGGAAATTGCCGAGCAGCGCGAACAGCACCACGATCACCAGCAACGCCCCTTCGATGAGGTTCTTGGCCACGGTGTCGATGGTGCGGTCCACCAGCGCGGTGCGGTCGTAGCTGGCGGTCACGGTGACGCCCTCGGGCAGGCTGGCCTGTGCCTGCTGCAGCCGTGCGGCCGCGGCCTGGGCCACGTCGCGGCTGTTGGCGCCGATCAACATCACCACCGTGCCCATCACCACTTCGTGGCCGTTCTGCGTGGCCGCGCCGCTGCGCAGCTCCGGGCCGTCCTGCACCTGCGCCACGTCGTGCACGTGGATCGGCACACCTTCGCGCCGGGCCAGCACGATGTTGCCGATCTCCTCCAGGTTGGCCACCTGGCCGGGAATGCGCACCAGGAACTGCTGGCCGTTGCGTTCGATGTAACCGGCGCCCACGTTCTGGTTGTTGGCTTCCACCGCCTGCGCCACGTCTTCCAGGGTGAAGCCCAGCGCGCGCAGCCGTGCCGGGTCCGGGGTGATGTGCACCTGGCGCTGGAAGCCGCCGATCGTGTTGACCTCGGTCACCCCCGGCACGTTGCGCAGCTGCGGGCGGATCACCCAGTCCTGCAGAGTGCGCAGGTCGGTGGCGGTGTAGGCAGTGCCATCGGGTTTGCGCGCCTTGGGATCGGCGTCGATGGTGTACATGAAGATCTCACCGAGGCCGGTGGAGATCGGACCCAGCTGCGGGTCCAGTCCGTCAGGAATCTGCGACTTCACCTGCTGCAGGCGTTCGGCCACCTGCTGGCGGGCGAAGTAGATGTCGGTGCCGTCCTCGAACACCACGGTGACCTGCGACAACCCGTAGCGCGACAGCGAGCGCGCCTGCTCCATGCGCGGCAGGCCGGCCATCACCGTTTCCACCGGGTAGGTGATGCGTTGTTCGGTCTCCAGCGGCGAATAGCCGGGGGCCGCCGTGTTGATCTGCACCTGGACGTTGGTGATGTCCGGGGTGGCGTCGATGGGCAGCTTGGTGAAGCTCCAGATGCCCACCGCCACCAGCACCAGGGTCAGGCTCATCATCAGCCAGCGGTGGGCGATGGACGCACCGATGATGCGGTCCAGCACGCCGGCGCGTTCAATGCTCATGCGACGCCCCCGCCTTGCCGATGTCGGCCTTCACGACGTAACTCTGCTCGACCACGACCTGCTCGCCGGGGGTCAGCCCGTCCAGCACTTCGACCTTGCCCGCATCGCGCGCGCCCAGGCGGACCGGGCGCGCGGTGTAGGTGTCGCCGCTGCGCACGAACACCACGTCCTTGCCGTCCATGGTCTGCAGCGCGCTCAGGGGCACGACCTGCGCGGCCGCTTGGGTGGCCACCACGATGCGGGCCTTCACCGCCGCACCGGGCCGCCACAGGCCATCGTCATTGCGCAACGTGGCGCGGGCCACGGTGCTCTGGCTGGCGGTGGCGGTACCGGGCAGCACGCGTTCGAGCGTGGTGGTCTGGCTGACCCCATCGGTCATGCGCGCCACCGTGACCGGCACGCCGGCGGTGATGTGCTGGGTGTCGTTGCCGAAGATATGCAGGTCCACCCACAACGTGGACAGGTCGCCGATCTCGAACAACGGCGTGCCCTCGCCCGCCACGCCGCCCACCTGGGCCTGGCGCGCCAGCACCACGCCGCTGATCGGCGCGCTGACGGTGTAGGTGGTCAGGCTGAGGTTGCTTTCAATGCTGGCCAGCACCTGCCCGGCCGCGACGCGGTCGCCGACGTTGGCGCGCAGCGAGCGGATCGGCCCGGGGAAGCGCGCCATCACCTGCGCCACGCGGCCATCAACGGGGGTCAGCAGGCCCTGCACGTCGTGCTCGTCGGCGATGGTGCCGGCCGCGACCGCGGCGACGCGGATGCCGGCCTGTTCGGCCATCGCGGCGGTGATCGTGGTGGTTTCCGGCGCGTCCTCGTCATGCGCCTCCTCGTCGCTATGACCGGCCTCGCCGTGGCCCGGGTCGGCAGCGGCCGGGGTGCCGGCTTCCTTTGCGCAGCCGGCCAGGGCCAGCAGGGCGAGCAGCAGGGCGGCGGTGCGGGCGGTGCGGGGGAAGAAGGAAGTCATCGGCGGTCCTCCGTGGACACGGCGGCAGTGGCGGGTGTGTCGCCGGTGGCGAGCATGCTCTGCCCGGTGAGACGCTGGATTTCGATCAGTGCGGTCTGCGCGGCGATGGCCGCGTCCAGCTGGCGCTGGCGGGCCTCGATGCGCATGGCCTGCAGCTGCGCCCATTCCATGTAGCTGATGGCACCGGCGCGCCATGCCTTTTCGGCGGCGTTTTCGGCCCGTTTGAGCTGCGGCAGCACGTCGCGCGCCATGCGCGTGACTTCCAGCCGCGAGGTCAGGTAGCGGCCATGGGCTTCGGCCAGGGTGGCGTAGAGCTGCAGCGCGCGCGCATCGCGTTCGACCGCGTTGAGCGCCAGTTCGGCTTCGGCCGCGCGGATCTCGGGCGCGGCGCGGGCCACGCTGCCCAGCGGCACGCTGAAGCCGGCCACGAAGGAGGTGTCACGGTTCTCGCGGTTGTTGCGTACGCCGACCTGCCAGCTGATATCCGGCCGCGCCGCGGTGCGGGCCAGCTGCACCTGTGCCTCGCGGATGCGGCGCTCGCCGGCCAGCATCGCCAGCTCGGGGGTGCGCTGCAGGTGATCGGCCAGCACCGCGAAGTCCTGCAGCGCCGGCAGCTGCATCGGGTCGCCGGTGACGACGTCGAAGCCCGGCTCGCGCTGCCGCCACAACGCCGACAACGCGGCACGCGCGGACTGGTCGGCCTGGGCGGCGCGGTCGCGGTCCAGCTCGGCCTGGGCCAGCATCGCCTGGGCGGTCAGCAGCACCGATTCGGGCGACGCACCGGCCTGCAGGCGCAGGCGCGCAGCCGCCACCGCGCGCGTCCGCTGCTCGATGTCGGTCCGGGCGATGGCCAGCTGCTGGCGGGCGTTGGTGACCGCCAGATAGCGGCGCGCCACCTCGGCCATCAGGTCCAGCCGGGCGGTTTCGCGCTGGGGGGCCAGGCTGTCCAGGTTGGCCTGGGCCACGGCGCGGCGGGCGTCCAGCTTGCCGCCGCGCTCGAGCATGCCGGCCAGGGTGACGGTCAGCTCGGCGCTGCGCAGGCCGCTGGCATCGCCGCTGCCCAACGCGTTTTCCAGGTCCACGCCCACGCTCAGCGGCGGGCGCAGCCCGGCCGCGTCACGGCGTGCTTCCCAGATCGGGCGCTGCGCCTCGGCCAGGCGGAGGTCGGGGTGGTACTGGGCGACGCGCGCGATGGCGTCGTCGAGGGTCAACGGGTCAGGCGTTTTCGTGCCCTGCGCATACACGCACGGCACGAACGCGAGGACAGCCAAGGCTGCCAGGCGCATCCACATGGGGAATCTCCAGATAACGGTTCAGATGGACAACGGCGGCACGCAGCCGCGTGGCATCAGGACGCTATCGGGGGGCGCAGCAGGCTCTCCGGCGGTTGGGTACGCAACTGCGCGACCAGCCCGGCCGGCACGCTGTGCGCGGGCGCGGCGGGCAGGACCCACGGCAGTGACGCCATCGGCAGCACGCCGCCGTGACCGTGGCAGTGGCCGCAATGCACCAGTGCGTGCAGCAGGTCGCCGTCGGCCGGATCGGGTTCGGCATCGCCGGGCAGCGCGGTGTCGGCCGGGGCCGCGTCGCTGTGCAGGCTGATATGGATGTCGGCCAGTGCCGACGCCGTGGCCGTGCCGAACACGCCCAGGCCTACCGCCACCAGCATCAGCAGGCGCAGCAGCAGGGACGGACGGGGGCGGGCGTGGCGGAACATGCCGGCAGGGTAGCGGGCGGCTTGCCCGTTACACAATCGCAGCGCGGCGCGATGGTTCACGTTGACGGGATCGGCCGGGTCGCGGCCGATCCCGGTCCGGTCAGCTGGCAGCCTTGCGCTGGGCAATATAGGCCTGGATCTGCTGCTCCAGCACCGGCAGCGGCACCGAGCCCTGCTTGAGCACGGCGTCGTGGAAGGACTTCACGTCGAACCGATCGCCCAGCTCCTGCTCGGCCTGCGCGCGCAGGCGCACGATGGCGATCTCGCCCAGCTTGTAGCTCAGCGCCTGGCCCGGCCAGGAGATGTAGCGGTCCACTTCGGTGGTCACTTCATGCTCGCTCAGCGCGGTGTGGTCGCGCAGGTAGGCAATGGCCTGCGCGCGGGTCCAGCCCTTGTGGTGCACGCCGGTGTCGATCACCAGGCGCGCGGCACGCCACATTTCGTAGGTCAGGCGGCCGAAATCCTCGTAGGGAGTTTCGTAGATGCCCATCTCCACGCCGAGCTTTTCGCAGTACAGGCCCCAGCCTTCGCCATAGGCGGAGATGTAGGCGTTGCGGCGGAACTCGGGCTGCTCGCCCTGCTCGGCCGCCAGTGCGCCCTGCAGCGCATGACCGGGATCGGATTCGTGCAGGGTCAGGGCCGGCAGGTTGTACAGCGGGCGCGCCGGCAGGTTGTAGGTGTTGAGCCAGTAGGTGCCCATGCCACCGCGGCCGGCGGTCCAGAACGGGGCGATGTCCGGCGGTACCGGCACGATGGTGAAGCGTGCGCGCGGCAGGGTCATGTACTTGCCGATCACCCCGTCCACGCGCTTGGAGATCCATGCGGCGCGGTGCAGCAGTTCGTCGGGGGTCTTGGCGTAGAACTGCGGATCCGTACGCAGGAAGGTCAGGAACTGCGCGAAGCTGCCCTTGAATTCCACCTGCTTGATGATGCCGTTCATTTCCGTCTGGATGCGCGCCACTTCCTTCAGGCCGATCTCGTGGATCTGCTGCGGAGTGAGGTCCAGCGTGGTGTATTCGTGGATCTGCTGCTTGTAGTACGCCTTGCCGTCGGGCATGGCTTCGGCGGCCAGGGTGGTGCGCGCCTGCGGCACGTACTCGCTGACGAAGAAGGTGCGCAGCTTGGCGAACGCCGGCACCACGCTGCCCCCGATGGCCTGCCGCGCCTGCTCCTGCAGCTGCGCCTGCTCGGCCGCGGGGATGCTGGCGGGCAGCTTCTTGAAGGGCGCGTACAGCGGCGAGGCGGTCGGGTCCTTCAGTTCGGACACGGTGGCGATGGACACTTCGCGCCCGTCCAGCACCGCGCGCGGCACGCTGAAGCCGCGCTTGAGGCCGGCCCGCATGTTCTCGGTCTGCTGGTCGAAGTAGCGCGGCACGTCGTTGAGGCGGGCGATGTAGTTGCGATAGTCCTTGGCGGTCTTCATCTCGCGGCGCGCCATGAAGGACAGGTTGGACCAGAACGAGGAGTCGGCGTTGAACGGCATTTCATAGCCGCGCAGGCGTACCTCGGCGGCCAGGTTGAAGACCTGGTCGCGGTAGATGGCGTAGTTGATCTGGTTGTCGGCCGAGAGCGTCTTCGGGTCGATCGTGCCGAGCTTGGCCAGCACCTCGTCCCAGACCTTCAGGCGGGCCTGCTGGGCCGCCGCGCCCACGTCGGGCATGCGGGTGGCGTTGGCCGGGCCGTCGCCGTCTTCGCTGGCTTCACCACCGCCGTCCTGGCGCCACTTCCATTCGGTTTCGTAGATGCTGCGGAACTGCGCATCGGCGGCGCTTTCAGAGGCCAGGCTGGCCGGTGCGGCCGCCGGTGCAGCGGGCGGCGCGGCCAGGACGGCCCCGGCAGGAAGGGCCAGGGCGAGCAGCAGCGCGGTGACGAGGGGCGATTTCACGATCAGCGGTTCCCGGTGGACGGCAAACCCCGATCATGGCACCCGGCGAAGGGGCCGCGCATGGATCAAAGGTCCTGCCCGCTTCGCGGGCAGCGCCGAAGGCGCGCGGTAGCCACCGACCGATGGTCGGTGGGCCCACCTCAATGCGGCGCCTTGTCCCGCTTCCACCCACGATGGTCGATATCCAGCTTCAGGCTGTACAGCGCGGTGAACGCCGGGAACAGGTTCTGCAGCACGCCCACCGAGTCCTGCTTGGCTGAAAACAGGAAGTAGCTCAGCGTCATCAGGCTGCCGACCACGCTCATGTACCAGAACAGCCGCGGGATCACCGGCTTGCCGGCGCGCCGGGAAGCCACGAACTGGACCAGCCAGCGGCCGCCGAACATCAGCGCGCCGGTGTAGCCGATCAGCTTCCAGCCGGTCACGTGCAGGCCGGTCCAGTACAGCCAGGTCAACGGTTGGTCGAGCCAGTGCAGCTCCATCAGCGTTCTTCCACGGCGGTGCGCTTGCTGCGCGTGATCAGCCAGGCCACCCCACGCAGGTCGCGGATGCCGACCAGCGCGCGGCCCAGGTTGGTGTATTTGGACACCCCCGCCGTGCGATGCCGGTGGTTGACCGGCACGCTGATGGTCTGCCAGCCGGCACGCTGCATCAGCGCCGGCAGGTAGCGGTGCATGTGGTCGAAGTACGGCAGGTCCAGGAACGCCTCGCGCTCGAACAGCTTGATGCCGCAGCCGGTGTCGGGGGTGTCGTCGCGCAGCATGCGCGCGCGGATGGCATTGGCCCACTTGCTGGCCCAGCGCTTGCTGCCCGAGTCCTGGCGGTGGACCCGCCAGCCGGCGAACAGCTTCACCTGCGGCGCAGCCGCGGCGCGCGCCGCCAGCAGCTTGGGAATATCGGCCGGGTCGTTCTGGCCGTCGCCGTCCAGGGTGGCGATCCAGGGGGCGCGGGCCTGCTTGACGCCGGTGCGCACCGCCGTGCTCTGCCCGCTCTGGCTGACGTGGTGCAGCACCCGCAGCTCGGGGTGGACGGCCTTGAGCCCCTGCAGCACCGCCAGGGTGTCATCGCGCGAGTGGTCGTCGACGTAGACGATCTCGAACGCGACCTGCCCGCGCAGCGCGGCGACGATCTCCTCGATCAGGGGGGTAACGTTGTCGCGTTCATTGAAGACGGGAACAACGACCGACAGCTGGGGTTGGCTCATGGTCGGGCTCTGCGGAGGGCCAGGATCGAAAACGAGCGCGCATTTTCCGCACCCAAGGTTATCCAAAGATGAATCCGCAGATGTGTGTCAGGCGTGAGTACCGAAATAATCGCGGCACCAGGCCACCACCGGGGGCAGGCCCTGCTCGATCGGGGTGGCCGGCTCATAGCCGAATGCGTCACGGGCGCGCGTGGTGTCGGCCATGGTGCGGACCATGTCGCCGGGCTGCATAGGCTTGTACACCTTGTGCGCCGGGCGCCCGGCCGCCGCTTCGATGACCCCGATGAAGTGCTCCAGCTCGATCGGCGTGTGGTTGCCCAGGTTGAAGACACGGTGCGGAACATCCTCGCTGGACGGATGCGCCAGCGCGCCGAGGATACCGGCCACGATGTCGGAAACATGTGTGAAGTCGCGCTGCATTTTTCCGTCGTTGAACACGTCGATCGGGCGCCCGGCCAGCACCGCGCGCGAGAACAGCAGCGGTGCCATGTCCGGGCGACCCCAGGGGCCGTACACGGTGAAGAAGCGCAGGCCGGTGGCATGCAGGCCGTACAGCTGCGCGTAGGTGTAGGCCATCAGCTCGTTGGCGGCCTTGGTGGCCGCGTACAGCGAGCGCGGTTTGTCGATGCGCTGGTCCTCGGAGAACGGCGGGGTGGCCGAATCGCCGTACACCGAACTGCTGGAGGCATACACCAGGTGCGCCACACCACGGTGGCGGCACAGCTCGAGCATGTTGACGAAGCCGACCAGATTGCTGTCGACGTAGGCGTGCGGGTTCTCGATCGAATACCGCACGCCGGCCTGCGCGGCCAAGTGGATCACCCGGCGCGGCGCGACCTCCTCGAACAGCGCGGCCAGGCCGTCGCGGTCGGTCAGGTCGAGCGCGCGGATGTCGGCGTCCGGGCACAGCGCGGCCACGCGGTCGCGCTTGATCTGCGGGTCGTAGTAGTCGTTGTAGTTATCCAGCCCGACCACCGTTTCACCGGCATCGAGCAGCGCGCGGACCGTGTTGGCCCCAATGAAGCCGGCAGCGCCGGTGACGAGGATGGTCATCGCAGTAATCCTGGAAATACGGGGAACAGCATAGCGGTGCGGTATGTCACTCAGAACAGGCCGAAGCGCTTCCTGGCAACGTTGACCCGGCCCGGTTCGATGATGTCGCTGACGCCCTTGGCATCGAAGCGATCCAGCAGGGCGTCGCTGCCCTTCTTCAGCTTCAGCGCCATTTCTTCGGGGTAGAGCGGCACCAGCGACATGAACACGATGGTCTTTTCAGCGTCGATCACCAGCTGGCCGAAGTCTTCCGGGGCGTTCACCGGCGGCAGCACGATCACGCCGTCGAAGCCGACGCCCGGCGCGTAGGGCGCGGGAGGATCGAAGTTGGGAATGGTGTGGCCAAACCCCAGCCAGGTGTCGAACTTGTGCGGCAGCCGCGCCATCATCTTCAGCAGGCGGATCGGCCAGTAGTGGCGCTCATCCTCGAGGTCGGCCTGCTGCAGCGGCCAGTCGGCCGGCAGGGTCACCATCAGTTCCATGTACCGCGGCGCGTCGACGTCGTCGGACAGCGTCATCGGCAGGTCACTCATGCCCGACGTGACCAGCCGCAGATGCGGGAACGCATCGGTGGCCGGCACCACGTGCACGTCGATGTGCACGGCGTCGGACACGATTTCATGGAACACGCTCGAGACCGGGCCAAGATGCCGCTCGATATGCGCGCTGATCTGCTCGATGCACACCTCACCGGCCGCCGGCGCGAAGTCGCGGGGCCGGGTGTGGGTCAACATCGGACTGCCGCCCGGGCTGACATCGTCGTAGGTATCGCTCATCCGTCACTCCTTGTGGGCCGCGACCGGCTGCCCGGAAGCCGTCACCACAACGTGAGCGGCGCTTCCTTGGCCAGCGTGGCCTTGCGTTCCTTGCTGAAATTCCACCACGGGCGCGGTGCTTCGCCCTGCATGAAGCGCACGACCGACAGGAACACATCGATCACGCACGGGTCATGCATCACGCCGGTGCGCAGGCATAGCTGCGCGTACATGTCGTAGGCATCGCGGCCACGCAGGTGCGCGGGTACACGGATGCCGATCAGACGCAGATCTTTCTCACAGGCCGGCCCGACATTCGGCAGGTCGGTCAGACGCAACAGATGGTTGCGGTCGACCTTGGCAGGGTTCATTGCGGGGGGATGATCCTCGTGCGCCGGTGGGGGACTCAGCCCTTCTGTGCGCGAAGTCGTTCGAGCACGCCGTCCAGCGTGTCCAGGTCGGTGTAATGGATGATCAGCTTGCCCTTGCCGCCGCGGCCGTGGTTGATCGCCACGCGGGCGCCCAGCGATTCGGACAGCTCGGTTTCCAGCGAGGCGATGTCGGCCTGCGGCGCGCTGGCCGCCGGCTTCTTGCGCAGCGAACCGGGTACCTTGCCGGCCGCGAACTGCTGCGCACGGTGTTCCACTTCGCGTACCGACCAGCCCTGGTCGGCTGCTTCCTGGGCCAGCTTGCTGGCCAGTTCCGGGGCCAGGGTCAGCAGCGCACGCGCGTGGCCCATTTCCAGCCGGCGGGTTTCCAGCAGCAGGCGGATCGCGATCGGCAGCTCGAGCAGGCGCAGCAGGTTGGACACCGCCGCGCGCGAGCGGCCGACGGCCTGGGCGGCCTCGGCGTGGGTGAGCGCGAACTCGCTGATCAGGCGCTGCAGCGCTTCGGCTTCTTCCAGCGGGTTGAGGTCTTCGCGCTGGATGTTCTCGATCAGCGCCATCGCGATGACGGTGCGGTCTTCCAGCTCGCGCACCACCACCGGCACTTCGTCCAGGCCAGCCAGCTGCGAGGCGCGCCAGCGACGTTCGCCGGCGACGATCTCGAAACTGTCCGGGCCGAGCTGGCGGACCAGGATCGGCTGGATCACGCCCTGCGCCTTGATGGATTCGGCCAGCTCGGCGAGCTTGGTTTCGTCCATGTCGCGGCGCGGCTGGTACTTGCCCGGCTGCAGCTGGCCCACCGGCAGCTTGCGCAGCACTTCACCCGGCATGGGCTCGATCACCGCGGCAGCCTGGACCTGGGTCACCGCACCCTTGGGCCCCAGCAGCGCATCGAGGCCGCGGCCGAGGCCGCGTTTCTTGCCGAGGGCGGGCTTGGTGCTCATCAGGCGGTCTCCAGGGCTTTATCGGCCGTGTTGCGTTGTTGGTGGCGGCGGATGATCTCACCGGCCAGGCCGAGGTAGGCAACGCCGCCGCGCGAGGCGCGGTCGTAACCGACGATGCTCTGCCCGTGGCTGGGTGCTTCGGCCAGGCGCACGTTGCGCGGCACGATGGTGCGGAAGACGCGGTCGCCGAAGTGCTCGGTGAGCTCGGCCGACACCGCGTTGGCCAGGTTGTTGCGCACGTCGAACATGGTGCGCAGCACGCCCTCGATCTCCAGGCTGGGATTGAGGTTGGCGCGCAGCGCTTCGATGGTTTCCACCAGCGCGCTCAGGCCTTCCAGCGCGTAGTACTCGCACTGCATCGGCACGATCACCGAATCGGCGGCGGCCAGGGCATTCAGGGTCAGCAGCGACAGCGCCGGCGGGCAGTCGATCAGGATGAAATCGTACTCGTCGCGAACCGGGGCCAGGGCGCGCTTGAGGCGCTGCTCGCGCTCGCCCTGGTCCATCAGCTGGATCTCGGCGGCGGTCAGGTCGATGTTGCCCGGCAGCAGGTCGAAGCCTTCCGGGGTGGTGACCCGCACTTCGGCGGCGGTGGCTTCGCCCAGCAGCAGGTCGCAGGTGGACGCGGCGACTTCACGCTTGTCCACGCCGCTGCCCATGGTCGCATTGCCTTGGGAATCCAGGTCGACCAGGAGCACGCGCTTGGGTGCAGCAGCCAGGGAGGCGGCCAGATTGACGGCGGTCGTGGTCTTGCCGACGCCACCTTTCTGGTTGGCGATGGCGATGATGCGGGCCATGCGTGTGAGCCTCATCGGCAGGGAGTGGGACTGGTCATTATGCGTATATGGGGCGTGTCATGCACTGTGAGATGCGCGCCGGCGGGCGCCCGCGACCTCGATGGGGCGCCTCGCATGCGCCCGGTGGACACCGCAGCGGCAGCTGTGGCGGGCGTTGCCGCCGATATCGGGGCGCGCGCGCAGCGGCAGGCCGGCGCGCGCCCGGAACCGGTCAGGGACCGGCCACCACCACCAGATGGCGCTCGCCGGTCAGGCCGGGCACGTGCAGCGGCAGCACCTGCTCAACGGTCCAGCCGGCCGGCAGCTGGGCAATTTCGTCGTGCGGGTGCACGCCTTTCATGGCCAGCAGGCGGCCGCCCGGGCGCAGCAGGTGACCGCCAACGGCGATGATGCCGGCCAGGGTGTCCATGGCGCGGGCGGTCAGGTGGTCGTAGGCGCCGGGTTCGGCCAGCGCTTCGGCCCGCGATTCGGCCACGCGGGCGTTGGTCAGGCCGAGCTGGCGCACGGCCTCGCGCATGAAGCGCGCCTTCTTGCCGTTGCTTTCCACCAGGGTCACCTGCAGCTGCGGGCGGGCGATGGCCAGCGGGATGCCGGGCAGGCCGGGGCCGGTGCCCAGGTCGGCCAGGGTGCCGGCCTCCAGGTAGGGCTGCATGGCCAGCGAGTCGAGCAGATGGCGGGTGACCATCTCCAGCGGGTCGCGGATGGCGGTGAGGTTGTAGGTGCGGTTCCAGCGGTCGAGCAGGGTCAGGTAGGTCAGCAGCGGCGGCGCCAGCGCGGCGTCCAGCTGCATGGCGGCCAGGCCGCGCTCAAGCGCGTCGGCGACGCCGACAGGGAGGGTGTGTTCTTTCATGGCGCCATTATCGCACCCCGGTAGAGCCGACCGTTGGTCGGCTGCTCTACCCGTAACCCCACCCGTTGGCCCGAGCTACCCCGCTCACATCACATGCCACGCCAGCGCCGCGCGGAAATCCACCGCCGCCTGCCATTCGTGCAGGTGCCAGCGCGCCGCGTCGCCCAGTTCCGGGTCGCACCAGGCCAGGTGCAGGCGGCCCGCAGCGTCCGGGGCCAGCTGAAGACGGTGCAGGCCAAAGGAAATGCCCTGGCCCTGTGCCTTGAGAATGGCTTCCTTGGCGCACCAGACCCGGAAGAACCACGGCGTGCGGGCCGCCTCGTCCAGCCCCAGCAGCCAGGCAACCTCGGCCGGATGGAAGAAGCGCTCGATGATTTCCACCATGCGCGGGCGCGGCCGCAGCGGCTCCAGGTCCACGCCCAGCCGGACCCGTTCGGCCATCGCCACCAGCAGCAGGCCATGGCTGTGGCTCCAGCCGGTGCCGATATGCGCCAACGGGCCGTGCAGTTCCGGGCGGCCGCGGGCGTCGCGTTGCAGCGGCAGGGTGTCCGGCGTGCCACCCAGCTGGTCGGCCAGCAGGACCCGGGCCTGCGGCTCGCCCCGGGTGCCGTTGACGTGCGGCAGGCACCAGACCGTGACCGGGCCGAACTGCCACGGACTGCCGGAAGGGGTGGGCACGGTCATGCCACCACCCGGTGAGGACGGCTGCACGGTGATTTCACGGGGGGTGCCGTCAACTGGCCCGGTCGTTCACGCAAACCGGGAGTCAACGCTATGGGCATCATCATCTGGCTGATCGTCGGCGGCATCGTGGGCTGGCTTGCCAGCATCATCATGAAGCGCGACGCGCAACAAGGCATCATCCTCAACATCGTGGTCGGCATCATCGGCGCCCTGCTGGCCGGTTGGCTGTTCGGCGGTGGCATCAACGAAGCAATCACGATCCGTACGTTCCTGTTCTCGTTGATCGGCGCGGTGATCCTGCTCGCGATCGTGAATCTGTTTACGCGTCGAAGCGTCCGGTAACCCACGTACCTGCACCGCTTGATCGACAAGGCCCGGCACTGCCGGGCCTTGTTGTATGTGCGCCGGCCAGCGGCCGGCGCTACCCCAACTGCACCCACGCCGGGGCGTGGTCGCTGGGGCGGTCCCAGGTGCGCGGCTCGCGGTCGATGCCCGAGGCAACGGCACGCGCCTTGAGTGCGTCCGACACCAGCGTCAGGTCGATACGCAGGCCCAGGTTGCGGCGGAAACCGGCGGCGCGGTAGTCCCACCAGCTGAACACGCCTTCTTCCTCGCTGTGCAGGCGGAACGCATCGTGCAGGCCCAGCTTCAGCAGCTTGTTGAGGGCGCCGCGCTCTGCGGTGGAGGTCAGGATGTGGTTCTCGTTCCAGACCAGCGGGTCGTTCACATCCCGCGCGTCGGGGGCGATGTTGAAGTCGCCCATGACCACCAGCTCGGGGTAGCGGGCCAGCTCGGCCTCGACCCAGGCATGCACGGCCTCGAGCCAGCGCAGCTTGTAGGCGTACTTGTCGGTACCCACGTCCTGGCCGTTGACCACGTACAGGTTGATGATGCGCACGCCATTGACGGTGCCGGCGATCACGCGCTTCTGCTCGTCCTCGAACCCGGGAATGCCGATCTGCACGTCCTGCGCCGGTTCGCGCGACAGCAGCGCCACGCCGTTGTAGGTCTTCTGTCCGGCAAACACGCTGCGGTAGCCCAGCCCGGCCAGCACCGCGTCGGGGAACTTGTGGTCCTCCATCTTGGTTTCCTGGATACCGACCACGTCCGGCGCGAACGCCGTGAGCCATTGTTCCAGGTGCGGCAGGCGCACGTTGAGCGAATTGACGTTCCAGGAGGCGATTTTCATGGGCGCCATTCTACCGGGTAGCCACCGACGTTAGGCTGTGGCCCCCCGATCGCACGGAACCCCCATGGACGCAGATGCCTTCGTAGCCAAGTGGTACGCCGAGAAAGAACAGCTGTTGGCCGCCGCCTGGGCCCCGGGGACGGAATCGGCCGCGCGGATCACCGCGATGGCACTGTCACCCGTGCAGGCGCAGCAGTTGCGGGACGTGCTCGATGGGTTCGCCACCGACGCCATGTACACCCTGCTTCTCGGGCTGGATGGCAGCGCGGCGCTGGGCGGCGACCAGCGCCACTACACCGTGCTGGACGAAGACGGCTCGGTGATCGCCGACGAAGGCGATCTGGAGGCAGCCGCCTACGCGTGGTTTCACGAAGGCCGGCCCTCGCGCTGACCTCGTCCGCTGCGGGGCGGCGCAACCGGCTGCGGGTCAGCGCACCAGCGCCTTCAGCATCCCGGCGATCTTCGAATACGGCGGTTTGAGCAGGTCGCTGGCGGCCCAGCGCGACTGCCACAGGATCGGCAGCTGCTTGCTGAGCCCGTCGAAGCCGGCGCGGCCGTGGTAGGCGCCCATGCCGCTCGGGCCGACGCCGCCGAACGGCAGGTCGTTGATGGCGAAGTGCAGCAGGGTGTCGTTGACGGTGATGCTGCCGGCCACCACCTGCCCGAGCACACGTTCGACCGTGCGGTTGTCCTGGCTGAAGACATACAGCGCCAGCGGCCGGTCGCGGCCCTGCACCTCGGCCAGGGCGGCGTCCAGGCTGGGATACGCGCAGACCGGCAGGATCGGGCCGAAGATCTCCTCCTGCATCAGGTCCAGGTCGGCCGGCGGGTCAAGCACGATGGTCGGCACGATCAGGCGTTCGCGCGCGGCGCGCTCGGGATCCACCGTGGCCAGCTCGATCACCGGCACGCCGCGTGCCCGGGCTTGGTCGAGGTACCCGCGCAGGCGCTGGTACTGGCCGTCGTGGATGATCCGCGTGTAGTCGGTGGCATCGCTGAAATCGCCATAGCGCGTGCGCACCTGGGTCTGCAGCTGCTGCACCAGTTCGCGCTGGCGGGCGCCATCGATGAGCACGTAATCCGGGGCGATGCAGGTCTGGCCGGCGTTGAACCACTTGCCGGTGGCCAGGCGTGCGGCGGCCTTGTCCAGCGGGTAGTCGCTGCAGACGATGGCCGGTGACTTGCCGCCCAGCTCGAGGGTCAGCGGCGTGAGGTGCTGGGCCGCGGCGGCCATGACCTTGCGGCCGATGGCGGTGGAACCGGTGAACACCAGGTGGTCCAGCGGCGAGCCCGCCAGCGCACTGGCCAACCCACCATCGCCCTGCACCACCGCCACGCGGTCGGCGGGAAACACCTCGGCCAGCAGCGCCTGCAGGAACGCGCTGGTGCGCGGGGTGTGTTCGGAGGGCTTGAGGATGACGTGGTTGCCGGCGGCAATGGCGGTGGCCAGCGGAATCAGCGCCAGGTTGACCGGGTAATTCCACGGCGAGATCACGCCAACCAGGCCCAGCGGCACCGCGCGCGTCTGCGCGCGCGCCGGCCAGAACCGCCAGCCCACCCCGACCCGGCGCGGGCGCGCCCAGCGGCGCAGGTGCTTGAGCAGGTGGTCGATCTCGCCGAGCACGGTCATGCCGTCGGCGATCATGGATTCGTGGGAGGAGCGGTGGCCGAAGTCGACCGAGATGGCGTCGGCCATCTGCGGCAGGCGTGCCTTCAACGCTGCGCGCAGGCGCTGCAGGTCGTCGCGGCGCTGGTCCAGCGATGGGCGGTTGGCCTGCCAGGCCGCGCGCAGGGTGTGCAGGATCGCGGGCAGCGCGGCGGGATCGGTATGGGCGTCACTCATGGGCCGACTATAGCTGGACGCTGCGTGAGCGCGTGTCACCGGTAGTGCCGGCCGCTGGCCGGCAACCTCGCACGTGTCTCCGAAAGCGCATGGAGAACCAGCCAGCGGCCGGCAGTACGTCGCCTTCGGAAGGGTGTGCGTGGTTGCCGGCCAGCGGCCGGCACTACCGGGAACGAAAAGGGCCGCGATCTGCATCGCGGCCCCTTCTTCATTCTGTGTGGCGCACCGTTACTTGGTGATATCCACCCCACGCGTTTCGCGCAGGAACAGGCCGCCCACCACGACCGTCATCAGGGCGATGATGATCGGGTACCACAGGCCGTAGTAGAGGTTGCCGGTACCGGCCACCAGCGCGAAGGAAATCGCCGGCAGGAAGCCACCGAACCAGCCGTTGCCGATGTGATACGGCAGCGACATCGAGGTGTAGCGGATGCGGGTCGGGAACAGCTCGACCAGGTAGGCGGCGATCGGGCCGTAGACCATGGTCACGTACAGCACCAGCAGCCACAGCATGAAGATCGTGCCGGGGATGTTGACGCGTGCGTTGTCGGCCTTGGCCGGGTAACCGGCGGTGGTGAGCGCGGTCTTCAGCTCGGCCCCGAACGCATCGGCCTTGCCCTTGCCCTCTTCCTTGGTCAGTCCGGCCGCCTCGTAGGAGGTGACCGTGGCACTGCCCACGTTGATGACGGCCAGCGAACCGGCGCCCGTCGGCTTCACTTCATACGGCACGCCGGCCTTGGTCAGCGCAGCGGTGGCCACGTCGCAGGAGCTGGTGAACTTGCGCATGCCGACCGGATCGAACTGGAACGAGCAGGTGTTCGGATCGGCCACCACCAGCGCCGGCGAGTTGGTGCGGGCTTCTTCGATGGCGGGGTTG
>Ga0160475_100024_pt1 | contig 241056 bp, 215 predicted proteins | sample HID1975M_E11MG_FD_108254 | JGI IMG/M metagenome (GOLD analysis project Ga0160475, IMG submission 108254) | Enriched soil microbial communities from UW Madison campus, WI, USA - HID1975M_E11 MG | ecosystem: Environmental > Terrestrial > Soil > Unclassified | place: USA: Madison, Wisconsin... | reverse complement strand
CTGGCGGCTGTAGCGCGGTGGTCCCACCTGACCCCATGCCGAACTCAGAAGTGAAACGCCGTAGCGCCGATGGTAGTGTGGGGTCTCCCCATGCGAGAGTAGGGAACTGCCAGGCATCAAATTTAGTGTGCTGATATGGCTCAGTTGGTAGAGCGCACCCTTGGTAAGGGTGAGGTCCCCAGTTCGACTCTGGGTATCAGCACCAGTTTTTAGGTTAAAGTTCGGCACATAGAAAAGAATTTGTCTGGCGGCTGTAGCGCGGTGGTCCCACCTGACCCCATGCCGAACTCAGAAGTGAAACGCCGTAGCGCCGATGGTAGTGTGGGGTCTCCCCATGCGAGAGTAGGGAACTGCCAGACATCAATTAAGTGAAAAGGCCATCCGAAAGGATGGCCTTTTTGCGTTTATCCATTACGAAAGCATCGTGCCCGGGGCGTGAGACGCCACCGGGCCGATCAAACTCAGTGAATGACCTGTGACAAGAATGCGCGCGTACGTTCTGATTTCGGGTGGGCAAAAAACTCCTCCGGCGGCGCCTGCTCGACGATTTCTCCGCGATCCATAAAGATCACACGGTCCGCTACCGTTCTGGCAAAGCCCATCTCATGCGTTACGCACAGCATGGTCATACCCGATTGCGCCAGCCCAATCATCGTATCAAGTACCTCTTTCACCATCTCTGGATCGAGTGCCGAGGTGGGTTCATCAAACAGCATAATCTTCGGTTTCATACACAGGGAACGTGCGATCGCTACGCGCTGCTGCTGACCACCCGAGATTTGGCCCGGGAATTTGTGCGCATGCTCCGCGATACGCACGCGTTCCAGATAGTGCATGGCCAGCGCCTCGGCTTCTTTTTTCGGCATTTTACGCACCCAGACAGGGGCCAACGTACAGTTCTGCAGCACCGTCAGATGGGGGAACAAATTGAAATGCTGGAAAACCATACCCACTTCCTGGCGGACGCGCTCAACGTTACGAATATCATCGTTCAGTTCGATGCCATCCACCACAATCCGGCCTTGCTGATGCTCTTCCAGGTGGTTAATACAGCGAATGGTCGTGGATTTACCCGACCCTGAAGGCCCGCACAGAACAATGCGTTCTCCTTGCTTCACCTTCAGGTTGATGTCTTTCAGGACGTGAAATTGTCCATACCACTTATTCACATTATCCAGTGTAATCATCGCGTCAGCGGGTGTCATAGTTATCTGGCTCATAAATTCCTCAATGCGGTGAACGCCCGGTGTTAAAGCGCTTTTCCAGATGCTGGCTATAGCGCGACATGCTAAAACAGAAAATCCAGTAGATAAGTGCAGCAAAAACATAGCCTTCTGTCGACATGCCCAGCCATGCTGGGTCGACGGTAGCCTGTTGCACGCTACTGAAGAGATCGAATAATCCAATGATAATGACCAGACTGGTGTCTTTGAACAACGCGATAATGGTGTTAACCAGGCCGGGGATCACCAGCTTCAGCGCCTGCGGCAGGATCACTAACCCCTGCGTTTTCCAGTAGCCCAACGCCAGCGATTCCGCTGCTTCATACTGACCTTTTGGCAGTGCCTGCAATCCTCCCCGAACCACTTCCGCGACATAGGCCGACTGGAACAGAATGACGCCGACCAGGGCGCGGAGCAGTTTGTCGATGGTCGTGCCTTCCGCCATAAAAAGCGGCAGCATCACGGATGACATAAACAGCACGGTGATCAGCGGTACGCCACGCCAGAACTCAATGAAAATAACGGACAGGACACGTACGACCGGCATCGTTGAGCGGCGACCCAATGCCAGCAAAATGCCCAGCGGTAACGCACCCGCAATTCCCACAGAGGCAATAATCAGTGTCAGCGTCAGACCGCCCCACTGGCGGGTTTCGACGTGAGTGAGCCCGAGTGACCCGCCATACAGCAGCCACCAGACGATAACAGGATAAAGCACCGCCCAGCAGGCAATGTATCGCCCGCGACGCGGCAGTTTGCTCCAGAACATCGGGATGATGGAGAGCATTCCGACGATCAGCGCAACATTGATGCGCCAGCGCTGATCGTGAGGATAGAGCCCATACATAAACTGGCCAAAACGTTGGTGTATAAAGACCCAGCAGGCGCCCTCTTTGGTGCAGTCGGCTCGTGTTGTACCGACCCAGTTAGCCTGCAAAAAGGCCCAGTTCAGCAGCGGTGGGATCAGTTCCCACATCAGCCAAAAGCACACCAACGTAAGCAGGGTATTGCTCCAGCTGGAGAACAGATTCTTACGAGCCCATGTGATGATGCGTCCGTTACCGGTCCTGCCCGGAGACGCGGGGTGAGACAATACAGCTTTTGTCATCATGGCTCCTTAGCGTTCAACCAGTGCGATGCGGCGGTTATAGATATTCATCAGCAGAGAAATGGTCAGACTGATGATCAGATAAACCGACATGGTGATGGCAATAGTTTCGATGGCCTGTCCGGTTTGGTTGAGTACGGTCCCGGCAAAGAGCGAAACCATATCGGGATAGCCAATGGCCGCTGCCAGAGACGAGTTTTTCACGATATTCAGATACTGACTGGTCAGCGGGGGGATGATGACCCGCAGTGCCTGAGGCAGGATCACCTGGCGCAGGGTGACCGGGTTTGGCAGTCCGAGTGAACGAGCGGCTTCATGCTGACCATAGGGAACCGCCTGAATACCGGAGCGGATGATTTCTGCGATAAAGGCAGAGGTGTAGATCGAGAGCGCCAGGGTCAGCGCGGCAAGCTCCGGGATCAGGACCATGCCGCCGCGGAAGTTAAACCCCTGCAGCTGAGGAACATCCCAGTGCAGTGCTGGACCAAAAATGACATGAGCCAGCCACGGCAGGATCGCCAGCAGAATGAGAGTGACAGGCCATGTGCGTCGCAATTGCCCGGTTTTCATCTGCAGGTTACGGTTAAAACGGAACAGCGCGACTGATATTCCCGCCACACACACCAGCGCCACGAGCAGCGCCAGCATTCCTTCTGCGAACTGCGGGGCCGGGATATACAAACCACGATTGCTTAAAAAAGCCAGATCGAAGGCATCAACCGCCTGGCGTGGACCTGGCAGGTTACGCAGCACGGCGAAATACCAGAAAAAGATCTGCAGCAGCGGGGGGATATTACGAAAGGTCTCAATATAAACGGTGGACAGTTTGCGCAGCAGCCAGTTATCAGACAGCCTCGCGAGCCCGAGAAAAAACCCTAACAGGGAAGCAAAAACGATACACAGCGCTGACACCAGCAGGGTATTCATCAGGCCGACCAGGAATACGCGGCCGTAGGTGTCACCTTCGCTGTAATCAATTAAATGTTGAACAATGCCAAAGCCCGCGCTGCGGTCAAGAAAAGCAAAGCCCGAAGTAATGCCCCGCGTGCTCAGGTTGGTAACAGTGTTATGGAATAAATAGATCGCGACGGCCAGCACGGCGAGAAAAGCGAGGATCTGAAACAGCCAGGCGCGAACCGCAGGGTTAGAAAAGGAGAAGGCTCCTTTTAGTGCTAAGCGGCGATGGGACATAAAAACCTCGGGTAACCATGACTCTGATGGGGCACTGCATTGGCAGTGCCCGTTACAGCAAAATACTTATCGCACTGGCGGTGCGTACTGAATGCCGCCATTGTTCCAGAGGTTGTTCTGGCCACGTTTAATCTTCAACGCGCTCTCGGAACCCACGTTGCGCTCGAAGATTTCAGCGTAATTACCCACTTTTTTAATGATGTTGTACGCCCATTTGTTATCAAGCTTCAGATCTTTGCCGTAATCACCCTCTTTACCCAGCAGATGCGCCATGTCTGGCGTTGATGGGTTAGCTACTTTCTCATCTACGTTTTTCGAGTTAATGCCCATCTCTTCGGCGTTGAGCATGGCGAACAGAGTCCAGCGAACTACGGAGTTCCATTCGTCATCCCCGCGACGCACTACCGGGCCTAAAGGCTCTTTGGAGATCACTTCAGGTAGTACCAGCCATTCCGCAGGATTACTCAGCTTGATGCGCAGGGCATACAGCTGAGACTGATCCGACGCCAGCGTATCGCAGCGGCCAGACTCCAGGGCTTTGGCGGATTCATCGGAGCGGTCGAAGGTGACCGGCGTGTATTTCATATTGTTGGCTTTGAAGTAATCCGCCACGTTCAGTTCAGTGTCGGTCCCTGCCTGGATACAGACGGTCGCGCCATCCAGCTCTTTCGCGCTCTTCAGGCCGGCTTTATTGTGCGTCAGGAAGCCGATGCCGTCGTAATAGGTCACCCCGGTAAAGGACATGCCCATTCCGGTATCGCGTGAGGAGGTCCAGGTAGTATTACGTGAAAGCAGATCTACTTCGCCGGATTGCAATGCGGTGAAGCGCTCTTTTGCGGTCAGCGGTGTATATTTAACTTTGGTGTCATCGCCTAATACGGCTGCGGCCACGCCACGACAGATATCCACATCAATACCCGAGAATTTACCGCTGGCATCAGCGTAAGAGAAACCCGGCAACCCATCACTGATCCCACACTGCACAAAGCCCTTCTTCTTTACGGCATCCAGCGTTGCACCCGCCTGAGCCTGACTGGCAATCGCAAGCAGCACACTTGCAGCGGCCAGGCTGGCCATCATCATCTTTTTCATAATGCATCCTGTGTGGCGAAAATTATCGTTATAGTGAAGCGTCTTATAAACGCTTTAACCTGTCTGTGGCTGTGGCCGACGTTAATAAAGCAAACGTGATGCCAGCTTTTGCATTAAACGTAATAAGCGATTACGCAACGCGTAAAGCAGAGTGTAGACAGGGATAATTAAATCGAGCGCCCTGAAATGGTGCGAAATTACAACCTGTGCCACAAATCAGAGCGAAAGTCTGGTGCAGTGAACGTGAAATGAAAGGGCGTGTTTCTGGCATTAATAACAGGAAGGAGGGCATTGCATCTATGCTGTGAGCCAGCGCAGATTTATTTATTAACCTAAATTTTTGGCGGGATGTTTATTTTATCTTGCGGGAATAAGGTCTGAAGAGAAAGCAAAAGCGCGGAACGATCCGCGCTTTCTGGATTACTTAGACACGGCGATGATACCCAGCGTCAGGCCTGCAATGGCCGCTGCACCGCCTGCTATCGCGCCGGCTGTTTCCCAGTTATCCTGAGTGGTCCCTTTCATACAGGTATTGGTGTGAACCAGGCGACCCTGATCGTCGTAAACCGGGACACACGGAGAATCATGCGCGCAACCCGCAAGGAGTGCGGCAAGCAGAGCAACTGAAATTAATCTTTTCATGGTGTTACCTCAAAATGAAATCTTACTTCGCGATATCGCCAGCAAGGTCTTACGCAAAGCAGGTGGCTATTTTACCACCTGTTCAAAAAGGCGATGAAGAGTGAATAATCTCAAATTATTTTGATTGTAAAAATCATGGAGAAAACGATATCGACTGGATTCAATAATGGAGAAAGTGGGGAGAGGCGGGCAAAAATCTCATTCTTATACCGATACATAAACAATTAATTGTTGTGCTAATTAATAAGTAAAATAAATGGTTGGTGCTCTTCGCCTGTTTATTCACTAAAGAAAAGGCGCCGGGTGGCGCCTTTAACTATTACTGTTCGCTATGACGCGTAAAGCGTCTTCGCACCACCACAAAGAAGACCGGCACAAAGAATATTGCCAGCAGGGTTGCCGAAAGCATACCGCCCATCACCCCGGTGCCCACGGCGTTTTGCGCGCCGCTGCCTGCACCATGGCTAATGACCAGCGGCATCACCCCCAGTATAAACGCCAGCGAGGTCATCAGGATGGGACGAAGTCGCATGCGGGAGGCTTCCAGCGTGGCTTCAATAATCCCTTTGCCCTCCTTATCCATCAGATCCTTGGCAAATTCGACGATCAGAATGGCGTTCTTTGCCGACAGGCCGATGGTGGTGAGCAGGCCAACCTGGAAATAGACATCGTTGTTTAAGCCACGCAAGGAGGCCGCGAGCAGGGCACCAATGACCCCGAGCGGCACCACCAGCATCACCGAGAACGGTATCGACCAGCTCTCATACAGTGCCGCCAGGCACAGGAACACCACCACCAGTGAGATGGCGTACAGGGCAGGTGCCTGGTTGCCTGACAAACGCTCCTGATAGGACATTCCCGTCCAGTCGTAACCGATACCGTTAGGCAGTTTAGCCGCCAGCTGTTCCATTAAGACCATCGCTTCACCGGTACTTTTACCCGGTGCCGCTTCGCCCAGAATCTCCATCGACGGGCTGCCGTTGTAGCGTTCGAGTCGCGGTGAACCATAGATCCAGTGCGACTGGCTAAACGCGGAGAGAGGCACCATCGAGCCGTTGGCGCTGCGCACAAACAGGCGATTAATATCTTCCGGCAACATGCGGAAAGGCGCGTCAGCCTGGACATACACTTTCTTCACCCGACCGCGATCGATGTAGTCGTTCACGTAGGTGCCACCGAGGGCGGTGGAGATGGTCTGGTTAATGTCCGACACGCTGACGCCCAGCGCCTGCGCTTTCTCCTGATCGACATCCAGCTTGAACTGAGGCGTATCTTCCAGCCCGTTTGGCCGCACGCGCATCAGCAGGTCCGGGTGCTGTTTGATCATGCCCAGCAGCTGGTTTCGGGCCTGCGTCAGCGAGGTATGTCCCAGATTAGCCTGATCAATCAATTCAAAATCGAAACCTGTTGCGGTGCCAAGCTCAATAATGGCCGGCAGGTTAAACGGGAACACCAGTCCATCCTTGATCTGGCTAAAGGCCCGCGTTGCCCGGCTGACAATCGCACCGACGCTGTTGACCTCACCGGAACGCGCCTCCCAGGGCTTAAGGCTGATAAAGGCTATCCCTGAATTCTGCCCCTGGCCGCTAAAGCTAAAGCCGTTAACGGTAAAGACCGACGCCACGTTAGCCTTCTCGTTGTTCAGATAGTAGTGCTCAACCTGATCCAACACCTGCTGTGTGCGGGTCTGTGTCGCACCAGCCGGGAGTTGCACCATCGTCATAAACACGCCCTGGTCCTCTTCCGGAAGGAACGAGGTCGGCAAGCGCATAAAGAGCACCGTCATGCCGCCGACAATGACGATGTACACCACCAGATAGCGTCCCGTTTTACGCAAAATATGGCTGACGCTGTTGCTGTAGTGCGCCACGCTTTTGTCGAACAGGGTATTGAACCAGCCGAAGAATCCACCTTTTTTCTCATGATGCTCGCTGGGGGCCTTGAGCAGGGTGGCGCACAGCGCCGGAGTCAGGATCAGCGCCACCAGTACAGAAAGCGCCATCGCTGAGACGATAGTCAAGGAGAACTGACGATAAATCGCCCCGGTGGAGCCACCGAAGAAGGCCATCGGGATAAACACCGCCGACAGCACCATGGCGATACCGACCAGCGCCCCCTGAATCTGCTCCATCGATTTCTGCGTCGCCTCTTTTGGCGGCAGCTTGTCCTCGACCATCACTCGCTCGACGTTCTCCACCACCACGATGGCGTCATCCACCAGCAGGCCTATCGCCAGTACCATCCCAAACATGGTGAGCGTGTTAATGGAGAAGCCAAAGGCCGCCAGCACCGCAAATGTCCCCAGCAACACCACCGGCACGGCAATGGTCGGGATCAGCGTGGCGCGCAGGTTCTGCAGGAACAGGTACATGACGAGGAAGACCAGGATGATGGCTTCAAACAGCGTCTTCACCACTTCATGGATGGAGATCTTCACAAACGGCGTGGTGTCATACGGATAGACTACCTTCAGCCCCTGCGGGAAAAACGCCTGCAGCTGTGCCAGCTTGGTTTTGATCGCCGCCGCGGTATCCAGCGCATTGGCACCGGTTGCCAGCTTGATCCCCAGCCCGGTCGCCGCCTGACCATTGATTTTGGTGACCATATTGTAGTTCTCGCCGCCGGGCGCAATCCGGGCCACATCTTTCAGATGCACCATCGACCCGTCCTGATTCACCTTCAGGGTGATGTTGCCAAACTCTTCAGCCGTTTTCAGTCGCGTCTGGGCGATGATTGAGGCGTTAAGCTGCTGGCCCGGTACGGACGGCGTACCGCCGAGCTGGCCTGCGGCGATTTGGTTGTTCTGGGCTTTGAGCTGATTAATCACGTCCAGCGGGGTCAGCTGATAGGCATTGAGCGCATTCGCATCCAGCCAGATGCGCATCGCATACTGGGCACCAAACAACTGCACATCGCCCACCCCAGAGGTGCGGCTGATCGAATCTTTGACGTTAGAGGCGACATAGTCAGAGATATCATCCTGGGTCAGGTCTTTGTTATCTGAAACAAAGCCCGCCACCAGCAGGAAGCTGCTGCTCGACTTCTCTACGCCAATCCCTTGCTGCTGCACTTCCTGCGGCAGCAGCGGCATTGCCAGCTGCAGTTTATTCTGCACCTGTACCTGGGCAATATCCGGGTCAGTGCCCGACTCGAAGGTCAGGGTAATGGTCACGCTGCCCGCCGAATCGCTGGTGGACGACATGTACATCAGGTTATCGATACCGTTCATGTTCTGCTCGATCACCTGCGTCACCGTATCTTGCACGGTTTGCGCATCTGCCCCGGGGTAGGTGGCGGAGATAGCAACCGCCGGCGGTGCAATGGTGGGGTACTGGGCAACCGGGAGTTTCAGGATCGCCAGCCCACCCGCAATCATCAGAATGATGGCGAGCACCCAGGCAAAGACTGGGCGCTGGATAAAGAAGTTAGCCATACTCTGTTCCTTATCCGGCTTTCTGTGCAGTGGTGTCGGGTGTGGCCACGACCGTCACGCCAGGATGGATTTTTTGTAGCCCGCTGATGATGACCCGGTCACCATCCTGCAGTCCGTCATCGATCAGCCATTGATCGCCGACGGCCTGTGTTGCCACTACGCTTCGCGCTTCGACCTGATTTTGCGCATTCACCACCATTACGCTGGCTTCGCCACGCGGCGTTCGCGTGACGCCCTGCTGGGGCACCAGGATCGCTTTAGGCTGGATACCTTCATCAATGCGCGCCCGCACAAACATGCCGGGCAGCAGGATATGCCGGGGGTTAGGGAAGATTGCCCGTAGGGTAATCGAACCGGTACTTTCATCGACCGTCACATCGGAGAATTGCAGTGAGCCTTTGAGCGGGTAGGGCTGACCATTTTCCATCAGCAGCTGCACGGAGCGGGCATCTTCACCCGTTTGCAGGCTGGACTGCTTGAGGCGCATAAAATCATTGCTGGATTGCGTGACATCGACATACATCGGATCCAGCTGCTGCACCGTGGCCAGCGCGGAGGCCTGACCGTTGGCGACCAGCGCGCCTTCTGTGATGCTGGATTTACCGATACGTCCGCTGATAGGCGAGGTGACTTTGGTGTACGCAAGATTAATGCGTGCGCTCTCTACGCTCGCTTTGGCGGCCATTACGCTGGCATCTGCCTGTCGGGCGTCGGCTACCGACTGATCGTATTCCTGTTTGCTGACGTACTGGGTGCCGACCAGCGGCAGATAGCGCTTGACGGTCAGATGGGCAATATTCGCTGCTGCCTGCGCTTTGGCTAACTCGCCTGACGCACTGTCAAATGCGGCCTGATAGGTGGCCGGATCGATCTGGTACAGCGAATCGCCTGCTTTTATATCGCTGCCTTCCTGAAAATTGCGCTTAAGCACAATACCGTTCACCTGCGGGCGAACCTCGGCGACGCGAAAGGCATCTGTCCTGCCCGGCAGTTCGGTGGTCACCGTCAGTGGTGCACTTTTCACTACATGCACGGTAACCTGCGGTGACGGTGGTTGCTGTACCTGTCCGCCGTTATTATCACAACCCACGAGCAATGCGGCACCGATGATAAAACCGGATAAGGGTAAAAATCTGAAATGAAGCGTCATGACTATTCCTTCAAAATCCTTAACCCGCATTAACCGCACAGGGTTAAGCGTTGAGGAGAGGTAAACAGAAAACGGCGGGCGTCATAATAAAGAATGAGCGGATAGGTTTATGATTTATAAGTGCGGCGAAAGGGATGTGGGGCAAGGAAAAGGCGCAGAACAAGAACAAACAACAGGATAGCGCATTCAACATAATGAATGGATACATTTTCCTTTAGCGGCATTCATATGTTTTATGAATTAAATACTCTCGAATTATCAGTGTGAATTATAAATTACGCACATTGGCGTTTTTTGTTCAGAATTATTTTTTAGGCTGATCGATAATTCACCCTCTGACGACCATCGTCGATGTTATTTAAAAGTATTTAATACGTTAAACGAGTGAATCTCAATGGCGCGTAAAACGAAGGCTGAAGCTCTGAAGACACGCCAGTCGTTGATTGAGGCGGCGATAGAGCAGTTTGCAGCACGCGGTGTCGCAAACACTACGCTGTCGGATATCGCCGACGCGGCCCGCCTGACCCGGGGTGCTATTTACTGGCATTTCACCAGTAAAACGGAAATATTCAATGCTATCTGGCAAGAACAACGCCCGCTACGGGAAATTATTCGCGATCGACTCGTACTGGCGGAAGAGGACGATCCGTTATTGATATTGCGTGAGCAGTTTGTTACTGCTCTACAATATATTGCCCGTGATCCCCGTCAGCGTACGTTATTGCAAATCCTTTATCACAAATGTGAATTTGAAAAGGGCATGATCTCGGAAAATGAAATTCGTGAAGGGATTGGATTCAACTATGAAAATGTTCGCGGGATGCTGCAAAAATGTATCGCGCTGGGTCGCGTCTCTTCCCGGGTCAATATTGATACCACGTTAATTGTTTTTCATGGCTTTTTCTGTGGGCTGGTAAAAAACTGGTTAATGAGCCCGGAGCGGCTGGATCTGTATCAGCAGGCTCCGGCGCTGGTCGATAATATCCTGGCAACGTTACCGGCAGCACGGCTGTCACACCGCGCATATCACGCCGCTTCATAGCGGCGTCGGCCCGGTTAGTATTGCTCTGTCAGCATCGCTTGCGGATTGTGGCTCAGGGCGTGGATGGTTTGCGGCGAAACGGGTTTGCCCAGCAGGTAACCCTGCAGCGTGTTGCAGCCGAGTTGCGTTAAAAATTCCTGCTGTTCCGGCGTTTCTACCCCTTCTGCCACCACCTTCAGATTGAGCGTTTTTGCCAGCGCCACAATAGCGGAAACAATCGTGGCATCGTCACCTTCGCCGCCGAGATCTTTCACAAAAGCCCGATCAATTTTCAGCTCGCAGGCCGGGAGGCGTTTCAGATACAGCAGGCTGGAGTACCCGGTGCCAAAGTCATCGATAGAGGCTTTTACGCCCGCCTGCGTCAGCTCGGTCAGCACCCGCACGCTCTCATTCGGGTTGTTCATTGCCGTCGTTTCGGTCACTTCCAGAATCAGGGTATGAGGCGGAATATGGTGACGCGCCAGGCTGCGCATAACGGTATCAACCAGCTGGGGTTGTTCAAACTGGAGCGTAGAGAGGTTCACCGCAACGGACCATTCCGTGTGACCTTCCAGATGCCACTCACGCAGCTGGCGGCAGGCTTCATCAATCACCCAGTTACCAATAGGCACAATCAGCCCGCTTTTCTCTGCCAGCGGCAGGAACTGGTCGGGTGCGAGTAACCCCTGAACCGGGTGCTGCCAGCGCAGCAGCGCTTCGAAGCCGACGATTGGCCCGACAGGGGCCTGAAACTTTGGCTGATACACCAGATGGAGTTCGTGGCGATCCAGCGCCAGCCACAGGTCATTCATCAGCTGCAGCTGTTGCTGCGCCAGCGTATTCATCGATGGCTGGAAGAAGTGATAGTTGTTACGCCCCATGTGTTTGGTGTGGTACATCGCGGCATCAGCGTTGAACATCAGTTCACGCTGGGTCTTGCCGTCATGGGGGTAGATAGCAATTCCCACGCTAAGGGTAACGACCAGTTCATACAGCTCTAGGCTGAAGGGTTTATCGATGACGTGCACCAGTGCACTGGCCAGCGACGCGGCATCGTTGGGGGTATCGATCTCCGCCAGCAGCACAAATTCATCCCCGCCAATACGCGCCAGGGTGTACTGGCCCTTAAGGGGCTGTTCCAGCCGTTCGGTGACAGCGACCAGCAGCTTATCCCCGGTGTCATGCCCGTAGGCGTCGTTTACCGCCTTGAAGCCGTCCAGATCCATAAACATCAGCGCAAAGATCGCCCCTTCGCGATCGGCTTTGTTGATCGCCTGGTCAAGACGGTCTTCGAGCAGCACGCGGTTGGGCAGGCGCGTCAGGGTATCGTGCAGGGCAAGCTGGGCCAGCTCGCGGTTCGCTTTGGCCAGCGATGAGGCAAGCAGTGATGTGCGGGCCTGCAGGCGGGCATCAAACATGGAAACCAGCAGGGTAATTCCCAGCACCGAGAGTGCGAGCACGCTTACCAGGACAGCCAGCCAACTGCCGTTCACCCCATGATGATGCATATGGCTCTGCACCGGGAACTGCGCGGCCTTCATCCCGGTGTAGTGCATCCCGGCGATGGCCACGCCCATCAGAATGGCTGCACCCGCGCGCATCAGCGTGACCTGAGCGGCATCGCGGCGTAGGCGAAACGTCAGCCACAGCGCCGCCAGTGACGCCATCAGGGCGATGACCACGGAAAGCGAAATCCAGCGCATATCCCAGACGATCGCGGGTTCAACCTGCAGGGCGGCCATCCCGGTATAGTGCATCGCGACGATACCCGAGCCCATAATCAATGCGCCTGTCAGCAGCCGACGCCGACGCAGGTGGTCGCGGCTCACCAGCCACAGAGCGAACAGAGACGCACCAATCGCAATCAGCATCGATAGCGCCGTCAGCAGCAGGTTATAATTGAGCCGCATGGAGACGTCCATCGCCAACATGCCGATAAAGTGCATTGCCCAGATACCGATGCCCATGGCAGTCCCGCCACCCGTCAGCCAGACGCGCGCCGCGAAGCCGGCGCTATCCGCCACCCGGCCAGCCATATTCAGCGCGGTGTAGGCGGCAAGAATGGCAACAACAAAAGAGATAACCACAAGGATTTGGTCGTATTGGCTAACCAGCATGCTCTCATCAACTCATACGCAGTGAGGTATTACGTGATACCGGGTGAGACGGGCTGAGACATTATCATTCTATAGAAATGCCTCAAAGGGATTTAAGCCCGTACACTTGTCGAGGGAAAGCAGTGACTTAATCTAAATCTTCGCAGTTAATCAGCTTTAAAGGATTGACTGAATTCATGTTGCGGCACTTGTCTGTTTCCGTAGAGATCAGCTCGATCCACTGCATTAACAGTGCATCGAACAGGAAAACGGTAATCGCAAAGACGACTAACCACCAATACTTACGGATCATTCTGGGTTTCCAGCAAGGGTTGACAAGAGTGCGAGAAATATACACGAAAAATGACGGCTGAGAAGTGGGGTTACCCATGTTTACGTTCGAGGTTAACAGCAGGTGTGCGGGGGACAGAAGGGGCGGGTGAGCAGGCATAAAAAAGGCGCGTCCCCATGCCGAGTAGCGCCTTTTTAAACAAACACTTAGCTGATCGAAATCAGTTCATGCCGTATTTTTTCAATTTCTTACGCAGCGTACCACGGTTGATGCCCATCATCAGAGCAGCACGGGTCTGGTTACCGCGGGTGTATTGCATCACCATGTCCAACAGGGGCTGTTCAACTTCAGCCAGTACCAGCTCATACAGATCATTCACATCCTGACCATTCAGTTGAGCAAAATAGTTCTTCAGTGCCTGTTTAACCGAGTCACGCAGGGGCTTTTGGGTCACCTGGTCCTGGGAGTTAACGGTAGAAACGGTCAGTACGTCAGAATTTACGCGTTGTTCGAACATAGTTCTGTCAGCTCTTTATTTCATTACGCAAGATTTTCGAAGTATGCCTCCAACGCCTCCAGCTGTTCGCTGGCATCCTCTATGGCGTTGAATGTGCGCCGAAACTGGTCATCTGGAGCATGTTCCTGGAGATACCAGGATACGTGTTTACGCGCGATTCGGTACCCCTTTGCCTGACCGTAAAAGTCATGCAGTTCCCGAATATGTGCGCATAGCAAGCGCTTTACCTCTGCCAGTGGCAGTGGGAGCAGCAACTCCCCAGTGTCCAGATAATGCTGGATTTCCCGAAAGATCCAGGGTCTTCCCTGAGCTGCACGTCCTATCATCAGAGCATCAGCTCCCGTATAGTCGAGTACAGCTCTGGCTTTAAGCGGGTCAGTAATGTCACCATTCGCGATAATCGGAATGGAAACTTTCTGCTTAACTGCCCGAATGCTGTCGTATTCAGCTTCACCATTGAACAAACAGGCGCGAGTGCGTCCATGAATGGTCAGGGCCTGGATACCACAGTCTTCAGCCAGTTGGGCAATTTCTACACAGTTACGGTGTTCCGGCGACCAACCCGTGCGAATCTTTAACGTAACAGGGACGTCCACTGCGCTGACAACCGCCGTCAGGATAGACTTCACCTGGTCGGGGTATTGCAGAAGGGCTGAACCTGCAAGCTTGCGATTCACTTTTTTGGCCGGGCAACCCATATTGATATCAATAATCTGGGCGCCACTTTCCACGTTAATACGCGCGGCATCTGCCATCTCTTCAGGCACGCTTCCGGCAATTTGCACGGTGCGAATACCTGGTTCATCAATGTGCACCATCCGTAGACGGGACTTATCGCTTTCCCAAACCTGCGGGTTAGACGACATCATCTCGGAAACGGTTAAACCTGCTCCCATCTCGTAGCACAGCGTCCTGAATGGCCGATCGGTAATACCTGCCATAGGTGCTGCGATCAGGCGATTTCTGAGCTGGTGGTGTCCGATGCGCATGAGTTAAGAAATGACCATACTGTGACTGCAAGGCGGCGTATCTTACGCATTTTTCGCACGAGATGAAAGGCCAAACTTTGAACAATCCTCTGTTGTAGATCAAGGAATCGCCGGTAAAGGCCTGCCCTTAAAAATATTAATGATATAAATCATTAACTTAATTAATTATGCTCATTTTATGGCCGCTTACAATTTCCCAAAACTTCTCATTTTTTCTTAAAGAATCATACCCCTGAGCGGGATAATCTGCTGTTTTTAGCAGCAGATTTCAGCTGTTCTTTGCGATCCAGGTCTCATTTTAGAACATGATCACTGCCTGATGTTTAATCAACGTCGTTGTTTAAATGTCAGGCAGTTGGGCAGATGCTTACTTTCTGCAACCCGTAATGCGGCACCACTCTTCTTTCTCGACCACCGGGTCGAGTGCAAAGAGATCGGCATACGCTTCACACACGCTCTCGGCCTGGCTGGCAAGAATGCCGGACAGGCCCAGTAAACCGCCGTCAACGGGCAGGACGCTGATCAATGGCGCCAGCTCACGTAACGGGCCTGCCAGGATATTGGCGACGACCACATCGGCTTTCATGGCCTCTGGCTGATCGTTTGGCAGATACAGCTCAAGGCGCTCGGAGACGCCGTTACGTTCGGCGTTATCGCGGCTGGCCTGAATCGCCTGTGGATCGATGTCGATCCCGATCGCTTTTGCGGCACCCAGCTTCAGGGCGGCGATAGCGAGGATCCCGGATCCACAGCCAAAGTCGATCACCGTTTTGCCGTCCAGATCCAGACCATCGAGCCATTGCAGACACAGGGAGGTGGTGGGGTGAGTACCGGTTCCGAATGCCAGACCCGGATCGAGCATTACGTTGACCGCGTTGGCATCCGGTACGTCGCGCCAGCTCGGGCAGATCCACAGACGTTTGCCAAACTGCATCGGGTGGAAGTTATCCATCCACTCGCGCTCCCAATCTTTATCTTCCAGCTGCTCAATCTTGTGGACAAAACCTGCGCCCAGCAGCGGATGGTTTTCCAGAATGGCCACCACCTCATTCATGTCGGTTTCAGCATCGAACAGGCCGATGACGTCAGTGTCACCCCACAGGCGGGTTTCGCCCGGCAGAGGTTCAAACACCGGGGTGTCATGCGTGTCCTGGAAGGTGATGGAGACCGCACCGGTTTCCATCAGCGCATCACTCATTTCTTCGGCATTGGCGCCGGTCGTATTCAGTTTCAGTTGGATCCACGGCATGGCAAAACTCTTTATTTATCAGTAGAAATGACGGCTGCCTGCGGCGCAGGTTGACCAAAACGGTTCCCGACCACAAACGCCAGCAAACTCAACAGTAGCGAAGGCACAATCGGATGGAAGCCCAGGTACTGAACATTAAAGGAGGCGAGCACGGCATACAGCACGCCACCGACAATCATCGCACTCAGGGCACCGGCAGCGTTTGCGCGCTCCCAGTACAGCCCCAGCACCAGCGGCCACAGGAACACGGCTTCCAGCCCGCCAAAGGCCAGCAGATTGAGCCAGATTATCATCTCAGGCGGCCTCCAGGCCGCCAGCAGCAGCAGCGCCCCTAACAGCAGGGTGATCGCCGCCGACATCCGCTTCAGGCGTCGCTCGTTGGTCATCTGCTCCGGATGCATACTCAGGTACAGATCTTTGATGATCGTAGCGGAACTTTGCAGCAACTGGGCGTTGATTGTCGACATGATCGCCGCCATGGGTGCCGCGAGGAAGATCCCGGCGGCAAAAGGTGGCAGGACCTTGACCATCAGGGTTGGGATCACCAGATCAGGCACGGTCAGATCCGGGATCACTGCCCGGCCCAGCGCGCCCGCAAGGTGCATACCGAACATCAGGATCGCTACCACAATGGTGCCGATAATGATGCCGCGATGCACTGCCTTGCTGTCTTTGTAAGAGATACAGCGTACGGCGGTATGCGGCAGACCAATCACCCCGAAGCAGACCAGTACCCAGAAGGAGGTCATAAAGGTCGGGGAGAGGATGTCATCCGCGCCCTGCGGGGAGACCAGTTTTGGATCGATAGTCTGCAGGGTTTCCACTGCCTGACCTAACCCGCCCGCAGCATGCACTACGCCCACCAGCAGCACGATCGTGCCAATCAGCATCACCATGCCCTGCATCGTATCGTTAAGCACGCTGGCGCGAAAACCACCAAAAGCGGTATACAGCGCGATACTGATGCCAAAGATCAGCAGCCCCGTTTCGTAAGGGATACCTGCGGCGGTTTCCAGCAGGCGTGCGCCGCCGATAAACTGCACCGTCATCGCGCCCACGAACGCCACCAGTAAACTGAGGCTGGCAAGCCACACCAGCAGACGGCTCTGGTAGCGTGCAAAGAGCATATCGTTCAGCGTGACGGCATTATAACGACGCGCCAGAATGGCGAACTTTTTACCCAGAATACCCAGCGAGAGCCAGACGGCAGGGAGCTGGATCATCGCCAGCAGTACCCAGCCAAGGCCATATTTATAGGCTGCTCCCGGGCCACCAATAAACGAACTGGCGCTGATGTAGGTCGCGGTCAACGTCATGGCCAGCACGATCCCGCCCATGGAGCGACTGCCGAGGAAATATTCGTTAAGGAAAGGGCCAGTCGAACGCTTACGCATGGCATACACGGACAGACCGAATACCACCAGCAAATAGGCGATCAGCGGCAGAATGACTTCAAGCTGCATTGTCGTCCTCCAGCGAGATGTCGCGATAGATGAACTTCACCATCGCCCAGCACAGCACAATAAACACCAGCGGGATAAGCAGGCAGGCCATTTCGAACCAGTGCGGCAGGCCCGTGAACCCAATCCGGGAGTCAGGTAAGTAAGCAGCCACTAACCACGCAGCCAGATAGAGAAGGGTTAGCCACAGCGCCCAGCGGGCTTCTTTGTTGGCCTGAACAAAACGTTTGTCCATTTTTTGTCCCTGGTGGGAAAAGAAAGCGGGAATTGTACATGATGGAACTGAGCAATCCCCAGAAATAAAAAAGGCCGGATTAACCGGCCTTTTGTTGCTTACGTACGCTTATTTTTCATGAAGACCGAGCTTTTTCTCCAGATAGTGGATGTTAGTCCCACCATGCTGGAAGTTCTCGTCAGTCATAATACGCATCTGCAGTTCAACGTTGGTTTTGATACCATCGATGATCAGCTCCTGCAGCGCGTTCTTCATGCGGGCAATCGCCACATCACGGGATTCGCCGTAGCAGATAAGCTTACCGATCATTGAGTCATAGTACGGCGGTACAGTGTAGCCGGCGTAGATATGAGACTCCCAGCGCACACCAAAACCACCCGGCGCGTGGAAACGCGTGATTTTACCCGGGCTTGGCAGGAAGGTGTTCGGGTCTTCGGCGTTGATACGGCATTCCACCGCATGGCCTTTCACCACAACTTCTTCCTGCTTGATGGACAGCGGTTGACCCGCCGCGATACGCAGCTGTTCTTTGATCAGGTCAACGCCGGTGATCATTTCGGTAACCGGGTGTTCAACCTGAATACGGGTGTTCATCTCAATGAAGTAGAACTCGCCGTTTTCGAACAGGAACTCGAAGGTACCTGCACCGCGATAGCCGATATCCACGCACGCTTTAGAGCAACGTTCGCCGATGTAGCGACGCAGTTCCGGCGTGATGCCTGGTGCTGGCGCTTCTTCGACTACTTTCTGGTGGCGGCGCTGCATGGAGCAGTCACGTTCTGCCAGATAGATAGCATTGCCCTGACCGTCTGCCAGCACCTGAATTTCGATGTGGCGTGGGTTCTCGAGGAATTTCTCCATGTACACCATGTCATTGCTGAAAGCGGCTTTCGCTTCAGCTTTGGTCATGGCGATGGACTGAGCCAGATCCGCATCGTTACGCACAACGCGCATACCGCGACCGCCGCCGCCGCCGGACGCTTTGATGATAACCGGGTAGCCAATGCGTTTAGCATGGGCACGGTTAGCATCCATATCGTCGCCCAGTGGGCCGTCGGAGCCTGGTACGGTTGGGACGCCGGCTTTCTTCATGGCGGTGATCGCCGACACTTTGTCGCCCATCAGGCGAATAGTGTCAGCTTTCGGGCCGATGAAGATAAAGCCGGAGCGCTCAACCTGCTCAGCAAAGTTGGCGTTCTCAGAGAGGAAGCCGTAACCCGGGTGAATAGCCACCGCGCCAGTGATCTCAGCGGCGCTGATGATAGCCGGGATATTCAGGTAGCTTTTAACGGACGGAGCCGGGCCAATACAGACCGTCTCATCCGCCAGTAAAACGTGTTTCAGATCGCGATCCGCGCTTGAGTGCACAGCAACGGTCTTGATGCCCAGCTCTTTACAGGCACGAAGGATTCGCAGTGCAATCTCGCCGCGGTTGGCGATAACAATTTTATCCAGCATGTTCGCCTCGTTACTCGATGACGACCAGCGGCTCGTCAAATTCAACCGGCTGACCACTTTCGACCAGAATCGCTTTCACAGTACCTGACTTGTCTGCTTCGATCTGGTTCATCATTTTCATGGCTTCAACGATGCACAGGGTATCGCCTACGTTAACTTTCTGGCCCACTTCGATGAACGCTTTAGCGTCCGGGCTCGGGGTGCGGTAGAAAGTACCAACCATTGGGGAACGTACGATGTGACCACTGATTTCCGCTGCTGCTGGCGCTTCCATTGCTGGAGCGGCTGCCGGAGCGACAGCGTTAGACAGAGCTGGCTGCTGCATCATTGGTGCAGCGTAAGCCTGTTGCATCATCGGGTAGCCGACGTTTGGCGCGGCACGGCTGATACGTACAGACTCTTCACCTTCAGAAATTTCCAGTTCGGAGATGCCTGATTCTTCAACCAGCTCGATCAGTTTTTTAATCTTACGAATATCCATGAGTGGGTTCCGTACTCTTTGTTTAGTGTGATTGTGACAGGCGTTTTACCGCTGTCTGTAAAGCGAATGAATAGCCGTCAGCCCCCAATCCGCAGATCACGCCCGTGGCGATATCTGACAAATAGGAATGGTGGCGGAACGGCTCCCGCGCATGCACGTTGCTGAGGTGGATCTCGATAAACGGGATGCTCACCGCCAGCAGCGCGTCGCGGATAGCCACGCTGGTATGCGTAAACGCGGCCGGATTGATCAGGATATAGTCCGTTGTGTCTTTAGCCTGATGAATTCGGTCGATGATGGCGTATTCCGCATTCGACTGAAAATGGTCAAGTTCCACATTGAGCGCCGCCGCTTCGGTAGCGAGACGGTTAACAATGTCGGTTAACGACAGGGTGCCGTACTTCTCGGGTTCACGGGTGCCGAGCATATTCAGGTTCGGTCCGTTTAAAACTAAGATGTGAAACTTGTCAGCCATTGTGCCGCTATCTCCTGCGATTCTCCGGTAAAAAACAAAATATACCTTCGATGCGCGATTGTCACCCTCTCGGGGTATCAAAAACCCGTCGGGGAAACCAAAGTCGCACATTATAACGATTTCGTAGCATTTGGCAGCTAAATACTGGTCTTATCAGGGAAGATTATCAACCGCATTCGGAAAAAGCCTAAGGAAGGATAAGGGATCTGCGGGAATCCGCACACTTTCGCCCGTTATCGCCACCACTGGCGAAACTTCTTATAACGCCATGCCAGCAGTATCAGCGCCAGGAGCGCATAGATGATCGGCTGCGGTGACAGAATTTTCACTGACCAAAGGTAGTGTATGGGGGCCAGGATCGCGACAAGATACACGAAATTATGCAGAAATTGCCAGCGCCGACCCAGTTTTTGCTGCGCGTACTGGGTGGAGGTCAACGTCAGGGCCAGTAAGATAATCCAGCTGATAATCCCCAGCGTTAAGTACGGGCGGGTAATCAGTTCGCGGCCAAGCAGGCCCAGATTGTTGATGCCGAGTTCCAGCAGCGCATAGCTGGTGAGATGCAGGCTCGCCCAGGCAAAGCACCATAAGCCCAGCAGGCGGCGGGTGCGGATCAGCAGGGGTTGTCTGGCGTAACGCGCCAGTGGAGAGATAAGCAGGGTCGCCAGTAAAAATTTCAGTGCCGTCCTGCCGGTAAAGTGCTGGATATCTTTTGCCGGATCGGCACTGAATCCGCCGTGGCTGACGGCCCAGCACAGCCATATAAAAGGAAGCAGCCCCGCCAGATGCAGGGCAACTTTCAGCCAGATAATCTGCTTTGCTGTCAGACGCACTTAGAAAAACTCCCGTAAGTCGAGGCCGCGATACAGTGACGCCACCTGGTCGGCATAGCCGTTAAACAGAAGGGTGGGCTGGCGTTTAACGTCCAGTGCGCCGCCCGAGCCAATAAAACGCTCGCTGGCCTGCGACCAGCGCGGATGATCGACGTGCGGATTCACGTTGGCGTAAAAACCGTATTCGTTCGGCGCGGCAAGATTCCAGGTGGTGGGTGGACGCTCGCGGGTCAGCCTGATGCTGACAATCGATTTAATCCCTTTAAAGCCATATTTCCACGGCACGGTCAGGCGGATCGGCGCCCCGTTTTGCGGCGGCAGCGCTTTGCCGTACACCCCGACGGTCAGCAGCGTCAGCGGATGCATGGCTTCGTCAAGGCGCAGCCCTTCCACATATGGGTACTCAAGTCCGCCGCCGATAAAGCGGTCCTGCTGCCCGGGCATCACCTCTGGCGCGTAAAGGGTCTTGAAGGCGACATATTTTGCATTGCTGGTGGGTTCAACCATCGCCAGTAATTTATGCAGCGGAAAACCAATCCATGGCACTACCATCGACCAGGCTTCCACGCAGCGCATGCGGTAGATTCGCTCCTCCAGCGGGAAGCGGCGGGTTAAATCGTCATAATCGAGGGTCAGAGGTTTAGCCACTTCGCCCTCAATTTTCAGCGTCCAGGGATCGGTTTTCAGGCTCCCGGCGTTGGCGGCAGGATCGGCTTTATCCAGTCCAAATTCATAGAAGTTGTTGTAGCCCGTGACCTTCTCCTCCGGCGTTTTAGCAAGCGGACTCTGCCACTGCGCAGGCTGGGTAAAGGTGAGGGGTTTACCGGGAGGCGCTTTCGGGCGGTCGTTGCCCTTAAACCAGTCCAGCAGATCGGCGTGGGCGAGGGGAGAGAGAGTCAAGGCTCCAGCGCTGATCCCCAGCATCTTCAGGACCTGGCGACGCTTTAGCATAAAAACGGATTCCGCGGTGACATCGGTTTCCGTAAGGGGTTTGAGTTTCATGGCATCCTCCGTCATGCATTTTTCTAAGCATGACGGAGGAGAAGGGTTAACGCGAATATGTCACGAAAATTTGAAGATTAGGCAATCTTCACCAGCGTACGGCCCTGGATCTGATTGTTGACGATCTTCGCAGCAAATTCCGGCGCCTGCTCAAGGCTAATCTGGGTGGCACTCTGCGTGTAGAAAGATTCTGGCAGATCCTGCACCAGACGTTCCCAGGCCTGCGCGCGGCGTACGGCAGGGGTCATAACCGAATCCACACCCTGCAGACGGACATTACGCAGGATAAACGGCATCACCGTTGTCGGCAGGGTGAATCCCCCCGCCAGGCCACAGGCCGCCACGCAGCCGCCGTAGTTCATCTGCGCCAGCACTTTTGCCAGCACTTTATCACCGACGGTATCGACCGCCCCTGCCCAGATCTGTTTTTCCAGCGGACGGGTTTCGGCAAACTCATCGCGGCTCAGAATACGGCTGGCTCCCAGCTGACGCAGATAGTCATGGGTGCTTTCGCGACCCGACACCGCCGCCACCTGATAGCCCAGCTTGTGCAGCAGCGCGACCGCCGTACTGCCTACGCCGCCGCTGGCGCCGGTAACCACCACTTCACCAGACTCTGGACGCACGCCTGCTTCTTCCAGCGCCATTACGCACAGCATCGCGGTAAAACCGGCCGTGCCGACGATCATCGCTTTACGCCCGTCCATTCCTTTTGGCATCGGCACCAGCCAGTCACCGTTGACGCGCGCCTGCGCCGCCAGTCCGCCCCAGTGGTTTTCGCCCACGCCCCAGCCGGTCAGCAGCACCTGCTGGCCGGTATGAAAACGCGGATCTTCGCTGGTGTGTACGCGCCCGGCAAAGTCGATACCAGGCACCATCGGGAAATTACGGATGATTTTGCCGGTGCCGGTAATGGCGAGTGCATCTTTGTAGTTCAGGCTGGACCAGTCGATATCAACGGTCACGGCACCTTCAGGCAGGCGGCTCTCCTCAATAGATTGCACTGATGCCAGTGTTTTGCCTTCCTGTTGTTCTAAGATCAAAGCCTGCATACGGATTCCTTACTCAGCATGATGATGGGAAAATAATTTTTGAAGACTATACTCGCTCAGTGACGTGCAATGCCGATTTAACGCAATAAATTGCCAGATACACCCGATTTGGTAGTATGCCGATGTGTATTGCAAGTTAGCGCTCACTTGCTATCCCCATCAACTCACGGAGTAATCTCAAGGATGCGATTATCGACGAAGTTCTCCGCTTTTATCACCCTGCTTACCGGATTGACCATTTTTGTCATCCTGATCGGTTGCTCGCTGAGTTTTTATAACGCGATCCAGGGCAAGCTGGTGAACCGCATGCAGTCCGTCGCATCGGTCATCGATTCCCGTCTGGTCAGCACCTCTTTTTCCGCGCTCTCGCATCAGTTGGATGAGCTGATGGTGCCCGTGGACATTACGCAGGTTGAGATTAAGCAGGGCGATCACCGCGTTTTCATTCATACGGCGCCGCACCGCTATCGCCCCGCGGGAACGCAGTACAACACGCGCGAACTGATGGTCGAGTCGCTGAAAAACCCCGGAATGAGCATCAATCTGGTCTATCAGGATCCGATGACCAGCTACTTCCGCTCACTGATGACGACCGCGCCGCTGACGATAGCGATTTTGCTGGTGGTGGCGGTGATTTTCCTCGCGGTGCGCTGGCTGCGCCGCCAGTTGTCCGGGCAGGAGCTACTGGAGACACGGGCGGCGCGGATCCTCAATGGTGAGCGTGGGGCGCAGGTGCGTGGTTCCGTCTATGAATGGCCATCGCGCACCAGCAGCGCGTTGGACGCGCTGCTCTCCGATATCCAGTTTGCCAGCGATCAGCGCAGCCGGATGGACACACTGATTCGCTCCTACGCTGCCCATGACAACAAAACAGGCCTTAATAATCGTCTGTTCTTTGACAGTCAGCTGGCAACCCTGCTGGAAGACCAGGAGAAAGTCGGCTCGCACGGCGTGGTGATGATTGCTCGCCTGCCCGATTTCGATCTCCTGAAAGACAACTGGGGGCGCTCGGTGGCGGAAGAGAACCTGTTTACGCTCATCAATCTGCTCTCCACCTTTATTATGCGTTACCCCGGCGCGCTGCTGGCACGCTATCGCCGCAGTGATTACGCGGTGCTGCTGCCGCATCGCACCCTGAAAGAGTCGGAAAGCATCGCCAGCCTGCTGCTGAAAGCGGTGGATGCGCTGCCCCCGAGCAAAATGCTCGATCGCGATGATATGGTGCATATCGGTATTTACGCCTGGCGCAGCGGGCAGGCAACCGAACAGGTCATGGAACATGCTGAAGCCGCCACGCGCAATGCGGTGCTGCAGGGGGCAAACGGCTGGGCGGTGTACGATGATTCTCTCCCGGAAAAAGGGCGCGGTAACGTGCGCTGGCGTACCCTGATTGAGCAGATGCTCACCCGGGGCGGGCCGAGGATTTACCAAAAACCGGCGGTAATGAATAACGGAGAGGTCCACCATCGGGAGCTACTGTGCCGTGTTTTTGACGGTAATGAGGAAGTGGGATCCGCCGAGTATCTGCCGATGGTTCTGCAGTTTGGGCTCTCAGAAGAGTACGATCGCCAGCAAATTTCTCGATTGATGCCATTCTTATCCTTCTGGCCGGAAGAGACGCTGGCGTTGCAGGTGACGGTGGAGTCGCTGATCCGCCCACGTTTCCAGCGCTGGCTGCGGGATCTGCTGATGCAATGTGAAAAATCGCAGCGGAAGCGGATTATTTTTGAACTTGCAGAGGCGGATGTTTGTCAACACATCAGTCGGTTACAGCCGATTGTCCGGTTGATCAGTGCGCTGGGCGCGCGCGTTGCGGTGACGCAGGCGGGCCTGACGCTGGTCAGCACCAGCTGGATTAAGGTGCTGGAGGTGGAGCTGCTGAAGCTGCATCCCGCACTGGTCAGGAATATTGAAAAACGCACCGAAAACCAGCTGCTGGTTCAGAGTCTGGTTGAAGCCTGTAAGGGAACAAAGACGCATGTATTTGCGACCGGTGTGCGGTCCAGAACCGAATGGCAGACGTTGACAGAACGCGGAGTTACAGGGGGTCAAGGCGATTTTTTCGCGGCCTCTCAGCCTCTTGACACTAATGTGAAAAAATATTCGCAAAGATACTCTGTTTAACCTGCCGTTTGGTGAGTTTTCACGTAGAATATCGCGCCTGTAGCGTAAAGTGTGACGCACAAAAAGACAGTGAACGTCCTTTAACGGATTACAAATAAAAGTGAGAAACGCAGCTGTTTGCTCAGTCCTGAGGGAGTCAGGTGCCGATTTGTAACAAAGGAAACGTACTGCACTAATTTTCACCGTAGCAGACGATTTTTGCGCCTTGTCGCTGCTGCGCGTGGTTGATAAAGTAAGCGGATTTTGTTTTCCGCCCCAGCTTTCAGGATTATCCCTTAGTATGTTGAAAAAATTTCGTGGCATGTTTTCCAACGACCTGTCCATTGACCTGGGTACCGCGAATACCCTCATCTATGTAAAAGGACAAGGCATTGTACTGAATGAGCCTTCTGTTGTGGCCATTCGTCAGGATCGTGCTGGTTCACCGAAAAGCGTTGCGGCAGTAGGCCATGACGCTAAGCAGATGCTTGGTCGTACGCCGGGTAATATCGCTGCCATTCGTCCAATGAAAGACGGCGTGATCGCTGACTTCTTTGTGACCGAGAAAATGCTGCAGCACTTTATCAAGCAAGTTCACAGCAACAGCTTTATGCGTCCGAGCCCGCGCGTTCTGGTTTGTGTGCCGGTTGGCGCCACCCAGGTTGAGCGTCGTGCTATTCGTGAATCCGCTCAGGGCGCAGGTGCGCGTGAAGTCTTCCTGATTGAAGAGCCGATGGCTGCGGCAATTGGTGCCGGTCTGCCGGTCTCCGAAGCAACCGGTTCTATGGTTGTGGATATCGGTGGTGGTACCACTGAAGTGGCCGTTATCTCGCTGAACGGCGTGGTGTATTCCTCTTCCGTGCGTATCGGTGGTGACCGTTTCGATGAAGCCATCATTAATTATGTGCGCCGTAACTACGGCTCTCTGATCGGTGAAGCCACCGCAGAGCGTATTAAGCACGAGATCGGTTCTGCTTACCCGGGTGACGAAGTTCGTGAAATCGAAGTTCGTGGTCGTAACCTGGCCGAAGGCGTTCCTCGTGGCTTTACCCTGAACTCCAACGAAATCCTCGAAGCGCTGCAAGAGCCGCTGACCGGTATCGTTAGCGCCGTCATGGTTGCCCTCGAACAGTGTCCGCCAGAACTGGCGTCCGATATCTCCGAGCGCGGCATGGTGCTGACCGGTGGTGGTGCGCTGCTGCGTAACCTCGACCGCCTGTTGATGGAAGAGACAGGTATTCCTGTCGTAGTTGCTGAAGATCCACTGACCTGTGTTGCCCGTGGTGGCGGCAAGGCGCTGGAAATGATCGACGTGCACGGCGGCGACTTGTTTAGCGAAGAGTAATCAGGTGTGAAAGGGTAGCGGATGCTACCCTTTCTCTCTGACGCGAGAGTACGCATAGCCTATGAAGCCAATTTTTAGCCGTGGCCCGTCGCTACAGTTTCGCCTGATCCTTGGGGTGTTGGTAGCGCTTGGTGTCATTATTGCCGATAGCCGCCTCGGTACGTTCAATCAGATCCGAACGTACATGGATACTGCCGTCAGTCCTTTCTATTTTATTTCAAATGGTCCCCGTGAATTACTCGACAGCGTGTCGCAAACCCTGTCTTCACGCGATCAGCTCGAGCTTGAAAACCGCGCCTTACGTCAGGAACTGCTGCTGAAAAACAGCGAGCTGCTGATGCTGGGTCAGTACAAGCAGGAGAACGCCCGTCTGCGTGAGCTTCTGGGTTCCCCGCTGCGTCAGGATGAGCAGAAGATGGTGACTCAGGTGATCTCTACCGTTAACGATCCGTATAGCGATCAGGTAGTGATCGACAAAGGCAGCGTCAATGGCGTGTATGAAGGCCAGCCGGTCATCAGTGATAAAGGCGTTGTCGGCCAGGTGGTGGCGGTTGCCAAGCTCACCAGCCGCGTACTGCTGATTTGCGATGCGACTCACGCGCTGCCTATCCAGGTACTGCGTAACGACATCCGCGTGATTGCGGCCGGTAACGGCTGTACCGACGACCTGCAGCTGGAACATCTGCCGGCTAATACCGATATTCGGGTTGGCGATGTGCTGGTGACCTCGGGTCTGGGCGGTCGTTTCCCGGAAGGTTATCCGGTGGGCGTTGTCTCATCCGTGAAGCTGGATACCCAGCGTGCTTACACCGTGATTCAGGCGCGTCCGACCGCGGGCCTGCAGCGCCTGCGCTATCTGCTGCTGTTATGGGGTGCCGATCGTAACGGAACCAACCCGATGACGCCGGAAGAAGTGCATCGCGTAGCCAATGAACGCCTGATGCAGATGATGCCGCAGGTTCTGCCTGCGCGAAACGCCATGGGACCGCCTGCGCCGGTACCTGCACCTGCAACGGGGCTGACCCAACCGACGCCTGCTACACCGCCACCGCGACTCTCCTCGGGAGGGCAATAGTGGCCAGCTATCGTAGCCAGGGACGCTGGGTTATCTGGCTCTCATTTCTGATCGCGTTGTTGCTGCAAATCATGCCCTGGCCGGATAACATCCTTGTTTTCCGGCCAAATTGGGTACTACTGATTCTGCTCTACTGGATCCTCGCTCTGCCGCACCGCGTAAATGTGGGCACAGGTTTTGTGATGGGTGCCATACTGGATCTCATCAGTGGCTCGACGCTTGGCGTTCGCGCCCTGTCCATGAGCATCATCGCCTATCTGGTCGCACTGAAATTCCAGCTCTTTCGTAATCTGGCGCTCTGGCAACAGGCGCTGGTGGTTATGCTGTTATCGCTTGCTGCGGATATCATTGTTTTCTGGGCAGAGTTTTTAGTGATCAACGTCTCTTTCCGTCCGGAAGTGTTCTGGAGTAGTGTAGTAAACGGTGTGCTCTGGCCATGGTTGTTCCTGCTGATGCGTAAGATTCGCCAGCAATTTGCCGTGCAATAAAAGGTTTCTATGACGTCTTTGTATCTCGCTTCCGGCTCCCCGCGCCGTCAGGAACTCCTGACCCAGTTAGGGGTGTCTTTTGAACGTATCGTGACCGGCATTGAAGAACAGCGTGCCGCGGGCGAAAGCGCACAACAGTATGTTTCTCGTCTTGCGCGGGAAAAGGCACAGGCAGGCGTGGCTCAGACGCCGCGCGATTTGCCGGTGCTTGGAGCTGATACCATCGTGATCCTCAACGGTGAAGTCCTCGAGAAACCGCACGATGCCGCGCATGCGGCGCAAATGCTGCGTAAATTGTCCGGGCATACGCATCAGGTGATGACCGCCGTCGCGCTGGCAGACAGTCAGCACGTGCTGGACTGTCTGGTTGTCACCGATGTCACGTTCAGAGTACTCACAGAAGAGGATATCGCTGTTTATATCGCCAGCGGTGAACCTATGGATAAAGCAGGTGCATACGGTATTCAAGGGTTGGGTGGCTGTTTTGTCAGGAAGATTGCTGGCAGCTATCACGCCGTAGTCGGCTTACCGCTGGTGGAAACGTATGAGTTGCTGAGCAATTTTAACTCACTACGTGAGGGAAGGGATAATTATGACGGCTGAATTGTTGGTAAACGTAACGCCATCCGAAACGCGTGTAGCCTATATCGATGGCGGAATTCTTCAGGAAATTCATATCGAGCGCGAAGCGCGGCGCGGGATCGTAGGCAATATCTACAAAGGTCGCGTCAGTCGTGTTCTGCCGGGTATGCAGGCGGCATTTGTAGATATTGGCCTTGATAAGGCCGCGTTCCTGCATGCATCTGACATCATGCCGCATACCGAATGCGTGGCGGGTGAAGAGCAAAAACAATTTACCGTGCGTGATATCTCCGAACTGGTGCGTCAGGGCCAGGACCTGATGGTGCAGGTGGTGAAAGATCCGCTTGGTACCAAAGGCGCACGTCTCACTACCGACATCACGTTACCCTCCCGCTATCTGGTCTTTATGCCCGGTGCTTCTCACGTTGGCGTTTCGCAACGTATTGAGAGCGAAACCGAGCGCGAGCGCCTGAAAAAAGTGGTTGGCGCTTACTGCGACGAGCAGGGCGGATTTATTATCCGCACCGCGGCTGAGGGGATTAGCGAAGACGATCTGGCCTCGGATGCCGCCTACCTGAAACGCGTCTGGACAAAGGTGATGGAGCGTAAAAAGCGCAACCAGACCCGCTACCAGATGTACGGTGAGCTGGCGCTTGCCCAGCGCGTGCTGCGCGACTTTGCCGATGCTCAGCTCGATCGCATTCGCGTCGACTCTCGTCTGACGTATGATGCGCTGCTGGAGTTTACTGCTGAGTACATTCCCGAGATGCCCGGCCTGCTGGAGCATTACAGCGGACGTCAGCCGATCTTCGATCTGTACGATGTTGAAAATGAAATTCAGCGCGCGCTTGAGCGTAAGGTTGAGCTCAAGTCCGGTGGTTATCTGATTATTGATCAGACCGAAGCGATGACCACGGTGGATATCAATACCGGGGCGTTTGTTGGCCATCGCAATCTGGACGACACCATATTTAACACCAACATCGAAGCAACGCAGGCCATTGCTCGCCAGCTTCGTCTGCGCAATCTGGGTGGCATTATCATCATCGACTTTATCGATATGAGTAATGAAGATCACCGTCGCCGCGTTCTGCACTCGCTGGAGCAGGCGCTGAGTAAAGATCGCGTTAAAACCAGCATCAATGGCTTCTCGCAGCTGGGGCTGGTGGAGATGACCCGCAAGCGCACCCGTGAAAGCGTGGAGCATGTGCTGTGCAACGAATGCCCGACCTGCCATGGCCGCGGCACGGTGAAGACCGTGGAGACGGTCTGTTATGAGATCATGCGTGAGATTGTCCGCGTTCATCATGCCTACGACTCCGACCGATTCCTGGTCTATGCTTCTCCCTCAGTGGCCGAAGCCCTGAAAGGGGAAGAGTCGCATGCCCTGGCAGAAGTGGAAATTTTTGTCGGCAAACAGGTCAAAGTACAAATCGAGCCGCTCTACAATCCGGAGCAGTTTGACGTGGTGATGATGTAACCCGCAGCATGCTGCGAGATAAGAACGGCTGACAAGGAGCGACGCGTGAGGCGACTGCCGGGGATTTTATTGCTTACAGGGGCAACGCTGATTGTGATTGTCGCGCTGCTCGTAAGCGGGCTGCGTCTCGTATTGCCGCATCTGGACAGCTGGCGTCCACAGTTGCTGGAGAAAATTGAAACCGCCACTGGTGTGCCTGTGGCGGCAAGCCAGCTCAGCGCAAGCTGGCAAAATTTTGGCCCGACCCTCGACGTGCGCGACATCAACGCCCAACTGAAAGATGGCGGCTATCTCAAAATCAACCGCGTAACTCTGGCGCTGGACGTGTGGCAAAGCCTGCTGCACCTGCGCTGGCAGTTTCGCGATCTCACCTTTTATCAACTGCAGTATCTGACCAACACCCCACTGCGCAGCGATGAGCAGGGCGACGGCTTTGAAGCCAACCGCATCAGCGATCTGTTCCTGCGCCAGTTTGACCACTTTGATCTGCGCGACAGTGAAATCAGCTTTATCACCCTTTCCGGGCAGCGCGCAGAACTGGCTATTCCCCAACTGACCTGGCTTAATGGCAAAGATCGGCACCGCGCCGAGGGGCAGGTGAGCCTCTCCAGCCTCAACGGCCAGCACGGCGTGATGCAGGTACGTATGGATCTGCGCGACGACGATGGTCTGCTGAATAACGGCAAGGTATGGCTGCAGGCGGACGATGTGGACGTCAAACCCTGGCTCGGGGAGTGGTTGCAGCAGAACATGCAGCTGGAAACCGCTCGCTTTAGCATCGAAGGCTGGATGACCCTCACTAAAGGCCAGTTCGCCAGCGGTGATATCTGGCTCAAACAGGGGGGAGCCAGCTGGGCCGGCGAACGCCGTCAGCATCAGCTCTCCGTCGATAACCTTACCGCACATGTGACCCGCGAACAGGGCGGCTGGCAGTTCGCCATCCCGGACACCCGCATCACAATGGATAACAAACCCTGGCCACGCGGCGCACTGGCGCTGGCCTGGATCCCGGCGCAGGACGTTGGCGGTGTCGACAGCAAGCGCAGCGACGAGCTGCGCATCCGCGCCAGCAACCTGAAGCTCGAAAGCCTCGAAGGCTTGCGTACCCTCGCGGGCAAGCTCTCTCCGGCGCTGGGTGAGATCTGGCAGGCTACGCAGCCGGTCGGGGCCATCAACACCCTGGCGCTGGATATTCCTCTGCAGGCCACCGAGAAAACCCGCTTTAACGTCGCGTGGACCGATTTAGCCTGGAAGCAGTGGAAGATGCTGCCGGGGGCCGAGCATTTCAGCGGAACGCTGGAAGGCAGCGTGGAGGATGGCCGTCTGACCGCCAACATGCGTGAGGCGAAAATGCCTTACGAAACCGTTTTCCGCGCGCCGCTGGAAATCGAAAAAGGCACGGCGACCCTCAACTGGCTGAAAAACGAAAATGGCTTCCAGCTCGACGGGCGCAATATCGACGTCAAAGCCAAAGGGGTGCATGCCCGGGGCGATTTCCGCTATTTACAGCCGACGGGTGATGAGCCCTGGCTGGGGATCCTGGCGGGCATCAGCACTGACGATGGTGCCCAGGCCTGGCGCTATTTCCCGGAAAACCTGATGGGTAAAGAGCTGGTGGATTACCTGAGCGGTGCCATCCAGGGAGGCCAATCCGATAACACCACGCTGGTGTATGGCGGCAATCCACACCTGTTCCCGTATAAGCACAACGAAGGGCAGTTCCAGGTATGGGTGCCGTTACGCAACGCCACCTATGCTTTCCAGCCGGACTGGCCTGCGTTAAAGAACCTGGATATTACGCTCGATTTCATCAACGACGGCCTGTGGATGAAAACGGATCGCGTGGCGCTGGGGGGCGTGACGGCGAGTAATCTGGCGGCGGCGATCCCGGACTATTCGAAAGAAAAGCTGCTGATTGACGCCGATATTAACGGGCCCGGCAAAGCCGTTGGACCCTACTTCGACGAGACACCGCTGGATGATTCGCTGGGTGCCACACTCAAGCAGCTCCAGCTGGATGGCGATGTGAATGCTCGCTTACATCTGGATATTCCACTGGATGGTACCCTGACCACCGCCAAAGGCGAGGTCAGGCTCAAAAACAACAGCCTGTTGATCAAGCCGCTGGACAGCACCCTGACCAATCTGAGCGGCCAGTTCAGCTTTGTTAATGGCGACCTGAAAAGTGGGCCGCTGACCGCCAGCTGGTTTGGTCAGCCGGTCAATGTCGATTTCTCAACCACCGAAGGCAACAAAGCCTATCAGGTGGCGGTAAATCTGGATGGCAACTGGCAGCCTTCGCGGATGGATGTGCTGCCAAAACCTGTCAGTCAGTCCCTTGAGGGGCGCGTGCCGTGGAAAGGTAACGTCGCGATTACTCTGCCGTATCGTGGCGATGCGCATTATAAAGTCGATATTAACGGCGACCTGAAGAACATCAGCAGCGACTTACCGTCGCCGCTGGCTAAGCACGCAGGAGAAGCGCTGCCGGTGCAACTGGCGGTCGACGGGGATCTCAACAGCTTTACCCTGAGCGGCAACACCAGCAGTAAGAATCACTTCAACAGCCGCTGGCTGCTGAACCGTAAGCTGACGCTGGATCGTGCCATCTGGACCACTGACAGCCGCACGCTGCCGCCGTTACCGGAGCAGCCGGGTATCGAACTGAATTTGCCGCCGATGGACGGCGCACAGTGGTTAGCGCTTTTCCAGCGCGGAGTCGGGCAAAATGTGGATGATGCCGCGCAGTTCCCGCAGCACATCACCGTGCGTACGCCTGCGCTGGCACTGGGCGGACAGCAGTGGAATAACCTGAGCATTGTCTCGCAGCCCACGGCGAACGGGTCGAAAATCGATGCGCAGGGGCGGGAGATCAACGCCACGGTACTGATGCGCAATTCGGCACCCTGGCAGGCGAATATCCGCTATCTCTATTACAACCCGGCGGCAGCCACCTCCGGCAGCGGGAGCAACTCCTCTGTGCTCGCAAACGCCAGCCAGATTAATTTTTCCGGCTGGCCTGATTTACAGCTGCGCTGCGCCGAATGCTGGCTGTGGGGGCAGAAGTATGGCCGTATCGACGGCGACTTCGCCATTAAGGGCAACACCTTAACTCTGGCGGGCGGGCTGGTGGATACCGGCTTTGCCCGTCTGACAGCCAACGGCGAGTGGGTGAACGGCACCGGTGAGCAGCGCACCTCGCTGAAGGGGCAGTTGAAGGGCCGCAAGCTGGATGCGGCCTTCAACTATTTCGGTGTGAATACGCCGGTTCGCGATTCGTCGTTTGACGTCGATTACGATCTGCACTGGCGCAACCCGCCGTGGCAGCCGGACGAGGCCTCGCTGAACGGCATCCTGAAAGCCCGGCTCGGCAAAGGTGAAATTGCCAATGTAAGCACCGGTCATGCTGGACAACTGCTGCGCCTGCTCAGCTTTGACGCGCTGCTGCGCAAGCTGCGTCTGGACTTTAGCGACACCTTCGATGAAGGCTTCTACTTCGACTCCATCAACAGCACCGCGTGGATCAAAGACGGCGTCCTGCACACCGATGATACGCTGGTCGACGGACTGGAGGCGGATATCGCCATGAAAGGCTCCGTCAATCTGGTCCGCCGCGAGCTCAACATGGAAGCCGTCGTGGCACCGGAGATTTCGGCGACCGTTGGCGTAGCGGCGGCCTTTGCGGTCAACCCGATAGTCGGTGCGGCGGTGTTTGCCGCCAGTAAAGTACTGGGGCCGCTGTGGAGTAAAGTCTCGATTCTGCGTTATCGCATTACTGGCCCGGTCGATAAACCACAGATTAATGAAGTGCTGCGTCAGCCGCGCAAAGATGCACAGCAATGATTTGACGCGGGCAATTAATTGCCTCACTCTCAATAGATAAGATCTTAGATACGTCCTGTGGACGGCAACGAACGAGTAGCAAAACGATGAGTCTGAACCTGGTAAGTGAACATCTGCTGGCAGCGAACGGCCTGAGCCATCAGGACCTGTTTTCCATTCTTGGTCAACTGACCGAGCGCCGTCTCGACTACGGCGATCTCTACTTTCAGTCGAGCTATCACGAATCCTGGGTTTTAGAAGACAGCATCATCAAAGATGGTTCTTATAACATCGATCAGGGCGTCGGTGTTCGCGCCATTAGCGGTGAGAAAACCGGTTTTGCCTATGCAGACCAGATTAACCTCACTGCGCTGCAGCAGAGCGCCCAGGCGGCGCGTACCATCGTGCGCGAAAATGGTGATGGTCGCGTGAAGACGCTGGGCGAAGTTCAGCATTCAGCGCTGTATACCAGCATCGATCCGCTGCAGAGCTTAAGCCGCGAAGAGAAGCTGGATATTCTGCGTCGCGTCGACAAAGTCGCACGCGCGGAAGACAAGCGCGTGCAGGAAGTGTCTGCCAGCCTGAGCGGTGTGTATGAGCTGATTCTGGTGGCAGCAACCGACGGCACCCTCGCTGCCGACGTGCGCCCGCTGGTGCGTTTATCCGTCAGCGTGCTGGTGGAAGATGACGGCAAGCGCGAGCGCGGTTCAAGCGGTGGCGGTGGTCGTTTCGGTTACGAATGGTTCCTCGGCCTGGAAGAGGGTGAAGTCCGCGCCGACGCGTGGGCGAAAGAGGCCGTGCGCATGGCGCTGGTTAACCTGTCAGCCGTGGCGGCACCTGCGGGTACGCTGCCGGTAGTCCTGGGCGCAGGCTGGCCTGGCGTACTGCTGCACGAAGCGGTCGGTCACGGTCTGGAAGGCGATTTCAACCGTCGCGGCACCTCTGTATTCAGCGGTCATATGGGTGAGCTGGTGGCATCTGAACTCTGCACCGTGGTCGATGACGGCACCATGACCGATCGTCGTGGCTCCGTATCCATTGACGATGAAGGGACGCCGGGTCAGTACAACGTGCTGATCGAAAATGGCATCCTGAAAGGTTACATGCAGGACAAACTGAATGCGCGCCTGATGGGCGTGGCACCAACCGGTAACGGCCGCCGAGAATCTTACGCGCACCTGCCAATGCCGCGCATGACCAACACTTACATGCTGGCGGGCAAGTCCACGCCGCAGGAGATCATCGAGTCGGTAGAGTACGGGATCTTCGCGCCAAACTTTGGCGGCGGTCAGGTGGATATCACTTCGGGTAAATTTGTCTTCTCAACCTCAGAAGCCTATCTGATTGAAAAGGGCAAAGTGACCAAAGCGGTGAAGGGCGCAACCCTGATTGGCTCCGGCATTGAAGCGATGCAGCAGATCTCGATGGTCGGTAACGACCTGAAGCTGGATAACGGTGTCGGCGTGTGCGGCAAAGAGGGACAGAGCCTGCCTGTTGGCGTCGGTCAGCCGACCCTGAAAGTGGATAACCTGACCGTCGGCGGTACTGCCTAATCGTGCATCAAGAAGCCCTCTGCTCGAGGGCTTCTGTTTACTCCTTTCTGCCCCGCATCTCCTTAAACAGCGCCGCCACCTGCACAAAATAATCCGTCAGATAGTTGATGCACACCTGCACCTTCAGCGGGAGTTTGTCCTTTTCCGTATACACGGCATACACCGGACGTGGATCGGACTGGTAGCGCGGGAACAGGATCTCCAGATCGCCGCTGTTGATTTCGTTGATGACCCACATCAGCGGGACGTAAGCGATTCCAGCGCCCGCCACCAGCCAGCGGGAAATGGTCATCGGATCGTTGGTCACGAAGCGGCCCTGCGGGAGCAGGGTGGTGGAGAGCCCTTCGGGGGCAATCAGCTCAAATTCGTTGTCCGGCCGCACGCTGTACTCCAGCCAGGCATGATTGGCGAGATCGGCTGGTTTTTCCGGAATCCCCGCCCGCGCCAGGTACTTTTTCGCCGCGCATACCACCATCGGCATGCTGCCCAGACGACGGGAGAAAAGGCTCGAATCCTGCAGCGCACCCACGCGGATTACCACGTCCAGCCCGTCGGCAATCAGGTCCGGGGCCGGAATACCGGTGACTAAATTCACCGTCAGCCCCGGATATTCCTGCAGCATATCGGCGGTCATCGCGGCCAGCACATTTTGTGCCATAGTTGATGAACAGCCAATGCGCAGGGTGCCAATGGGGGTGTTGTTGAAGGCGTAGAGTTGCTCATGCACCGACTGCGCCTCATACAGCATCCGCCGACAACCCTGGTAATAAATCTTCCCGGCTTCCGTCAGACCGATGCTGCGGGTGCTGCGATTAAGCAGCTTCACCTGGAGATCATTTTCCAGTTTGGCGACGGTCTGGCTTATCGATGAGACGCTCATCTGTAATTGCCTGGCGGCGGCGGTAAAAGACCCCAGCTCAACCACTTTGGCAAATACCGACATTCGTTTAAGACGTTCCATTGTTCACTCTGGCTTAAAAGTGATTTAGATCACATATGATAGATAACAGCATAACAGTTACGCTAATATATTATTCATACATTATAGCGACACCACTCTCGCCCCGGCTGTTCTTGCTACTTTTGCGGTGGTGTAAGCATAAAAATTCTGTCGCCTGCTCGCTCTCTAATCAAGGTCAACATGAGTCTGTTTCCCGTTATCGTGGCGTTCGGTTTATCGTTCCCACCGATATTTTTCGAACTGCTTTTATCACTGGCGATTTTCTGGCTGGTGCGAAAGGTGCTGGCTCCTACCGGGATCTATGATTTCGTCTGGCACCCTGCATTGTTCAATTCTGCGCTGTATTGCTGCCTGTTCTATCTGGTATCGCGCCTGTTTGTTTGAGGTAGATGTGAAAACGCTAACAAAAAAAATCTCCCGTACCGCCATCACCATGGCGCTGGTCATCCTCGCGTTCATCGCTATTTTTCGCGCGTGGGTCTTTTACACCGAATCACCCTGGACGCGTGACGCGCGCTTCAGCGCCGACATCGTGGCGATTGCCCCGGATGTGGCGGGGCTGATCACCGCCGTCAACGTGCATGACAACCAGCTGGTCAAAAAGGATCAGGTGCTGTTTACCATCGATCAGCCGCGTTACCAGAAAGCGCTGGAAGAGGCAGAAGCGGACGTGTCCTATTACACGGCACTGGCCTCAGAGAAACGCCGGGAGGCTGGCCGCCGTAACAAGCTGGGGGTGCAGGCGATGTCCCGCGAGGAGATCGACCAGTCCAATAACCTGCTGCAAACCGTGCTGCACCAGCAGGCGAAGGCCGAAGCCACGCGCGATCTGGCGAAGCTCGATCTGGAACGTACGGTAATCCGCGCCCCGGCTGATGGCTGGGTGACCAACCTTAACGTCTATACCGGTGAATTTATTACCCGCGGCTCTCCCGCCGTGGCGCTGGTCAAACAGCACTCCTTCTACGTCCTCGCCTACATGGAAGAGACCAAGCTGGAAAACGTCCGTCCGGGTTATCGGGTGGAAATTACCCCGCTTGGCAGCAACCGTGTCCTGAAAGGGACGGTCGACAGCGTAGCGGCAGGGGTAACCAACTCCAGCGCCACCCGCGACAGCAAAGGGATGGCGACGGTCGATTCCAATCTTGAATGGGTACGCCTGGCCCAGCGCGTGCCGGTGCGCATTCGTCTGGACGATCAGCGGGGCAATATCTGGCCTGCGGGCACCACCGCCACAGTGGTGATCACCGGCGAGAAAGATCGGGATGCCAGCCATGACTCCCTGTTTCGCAAAATCGCCCACCGCCTGCGTGAGTTCGGTTAATCGCTATGGGCATTTTTTCCATCGCCAGCCAGCACCTGCGCTTTGCGGTTAAGCTGGCCTGCGCCATCGTGTTGGCGCTGTTTGTCGGGTTCCACTTTCAGCTAGAAACGCCCCGCTGGGCGGTACTGACGGCGGCGCTTGTTGCCGCGGGTCCGGCATTTGCGGCAGGGGGGGAACCGTACTCCGGTGCAATTCGCTATCGCGGGATGCTACGTATCGTCGGTACCTTTATTGGCTGTATTGCCGCGCTGACGATCATTATTCTGATGATCCGCACCCCGCTGCTGATGCTGATGGTGTGCTGTATCTGGGCCGGTTTCTGTACCTGGATCTCCTCCCTGGTGCGGGTTGAAAACTCCTATGCGTGGGGGCTTTCCGGCTACACGGCGCTGATCATTATCATCACCATTCAGGCCAATCCGCTGCTGACCCCGCAGTTCGCATTAGAGCGCTGCAGCGAGATCGTGCTGGGGATTGTCTGCGCGATCGTCGCGGATCTGCTGTTCTCCCCCCGCTCAATCAAGCAGGAAGTGGATCGGGAGCTGGATGCGCTGATCGTCGCCCAGTACCAGCTGATGCAGCTGTGCATCAGGCACGGTGACAGCGAAGAGATGGATAACGCCTGGGGTGCGCTGGTTCGTCGCACCGCCGCGCTGGAAGGGATGCGCAGCAACCTGAACATGGAGTCTTCCCGCTGGTCGCGGGCCAACCGCCGTCTGAAAGCGATCAATACCGTGTCGCTGACCCTGATCACTCAGGCCTGCGAAACCTACCTGATTCAAAACACGCGCCCAGAGGCGATCACCGATACCTTCCGCGAACTGTTCGAAACGCCCGTCGCAACCGTTCAGGACGTGCATAAGCAGCTGAAGCGTATGCGGCGGGTGATCGCCTGGACCGGCGAGCGCGACACCCCGGTGACCCTCTACAGCTGGGTCGGGGCGGCGACGCGCTATCTTCTGCTCAAACGCGGCGTGGTCAGCAACACCAAAATCAGCGCCACGGAAGAAGAGGTGCTGCAGGGGGAAGTGGTGATCAAAGCCGAGTCGGCGGAACGCCATCATGCGATGGTCAACTTCTGGCGAACAACCCTTGCCTGTATGCTCGGCACGCTGTTCTGGCTGTGGACCGGCTGGACCTCCGGCAGCGGCGCAATGGTGATGATTGCCGTGGTCACGTCGCTGGCAATGCGCTTACCCAACCCGCGGATGGTGGCGCTCGATTTTCTGTACGGTACGCTGGCGGCACTCCCGTTGGGGGCGTTTTATTTCCTGGTGGTGCTGCCCTCGACCCAGCAAAGCATGCTGCTGCTGTGCATCAGTCTTGCTGTGATGGCCTTCTTTATCGGCATCGAAGTGCAGAAACGACGCCTTGGCTCGCTGGGGGCGCTGGCGAGTACCATCAATATTCTGGTGCTGGATAACCCGATGACGTTTCACTTCAGCCAGTTTCTGGACAGCGCGCTGGGGCAAATCGTCGGCTGTTTCCTGGCGATGATGGTGATCCTGCTGGTGCGCGATAACTCCCAGGCGCGAACCGGTCGGGTGCTGCTGAACCAGTTTGTCTTTGCGGCGGTGTCGGCGATGACCACTAACACCGCCCGGCGTAAAGAGAACCATCTCCCGGCGCTGTATCAGCAACTTTTTTTACTGCTGACGAAATTCCCGGGCGATGTCGCCAGGTTTCGCCTGGCCCTGACGCTGATCATCGCCCACCAGCGTCTGCGCAATGCCCCGATACCGGTCAACGACGACCTCTCGGCGTATCACCACCAGCTTCGACGCACCGCTGATCAGGTGATTAGTGCCTCGAATGACGATAAACGGCGGCGCTACTTTGCCCAACTGCTGGAAGAGCTGGATATCTATCAGGAAAAGCTGCGGATCTGGCAAGCGCCGCCGCAGGTCACCGAGCCGGTTACAAGACTGGTAGGGATGCTGCACCGCTACCAGCATGCGCTGATCGACAGCTGATTACCCTCAAAACCGACGTCATAAACGGCGGTTTTTTGTAGCTATACTTACCGGGCAAGCTCATAAATCCAGAAAGGGAGGATACATGACTACCCAGGCTCTGCAGGACAGTGCGCTCTTTCAGACAGGCTATCTGGTTGATGGCGTATGGAAAACCCTCGACACAACCTTTGATGTGCTTAATCCGGCCACCGGCGCGGTGATCGCCCAGGTAGCGAAAGCCGGTAAAAAAGAGACGGAAGAGGCCATCGCCGCCGCAAGCCGCGCTTTCCCGGCGTGGCGGGCCAAAACCGCGAAAGAGCGCTCGACCATCCTTTATCGTTGGTACGAGTTAATCATTGAGAACAAGCAGTGGCTTGGTCAGCTGATGACCACCGAGCAGGGCAAACCGCTGAAGGAGGCGGAAGGCGAAGTCGAGTACGCCGCGAGCTTTATTCAGTGGTTTGCCGAGCAGGCCAAGCGTGCGAACGGCGAAATCATCCCGCCTGCTAAAGCGGGCTCGCGCATTCTGGCAACGCGCGAACCGATTGGCGTAGTCGCCGCCATTACGCCGTGGAATTTCCCGATGGCGATGCTGACCCGTAAGCTCGGCCCCGCGCTGGCCGCAGGTTGTACCGGGGTCATCAAACCGGCGAACAACACTCCGCTCAGCGCGTTTGCGCTGCTTACCCTCGCGAAGAAGGCTGGTGTCCCTGATGGGGTGCTCAACGCGGTGGCGGGCAACACCCAGCAGATCAGCGATGCGATCATGGCCAGCCATGAGGTGCGGAAAATTTCGTTTACCGGGTCGACCGCGGTGGGCAAAACGCTGGTGCGTAATTCCGCCGAGACCATGAAAAAAGTCTCTATGGAGCTGGGCGGTAACGCGCCGTACATCGTCTTTGACGATGCCGATATCGATGCGGCCGTGAAAGGCGCCATCGCCAATAAATTCCGCAATGCGGGCCAGGTCTGCGTCAGCGTCAACCGCTTCTACATCCACGAGTCGGTGTATGACGATTTCGTCAGCAAGCTCGCCTCGGCGGTCAGCGCCTTAAAAGTGGGGAACGGGCTGGAAGAGGGCACGGTGGTCGGGCCGCTGATTGAAGCATCGGCAGTGGCCAAGGTCCGTGAGCACGTAGAGGATGCGGTAGAAAAAGGAGCAACCGTTCTGGCGGGTGGCAAAGCGCATGCTCTGGGCGGCAACTTCTGGCAGCCGACGGTGCTGGGGGATTGTCATGAGGGCATGAAGCTCGCCAGTGAAGAAACCTTTGGCCCGGTTGCGGCCTGCTTCCGCTTTAGTTCTGAAGATGAAGTGATTCAGCGCGCCAATAATACCCCCTTTGGCCTGGCGGCCTATTTCTATACCCAAAACCTGCAGCGCGTGTTCCGCGTCTCGCAGGCCATTGAAAGCGGGATGATCGGCGTTAACGAGTGCGCGGTCTCTACCGAGCTTGGGCCGTTTGGCGGCGTCAAAGAGTCGGGCCTCGGGCGAGAAGGGTCAGTACTGGGACTGGAGGAGTTCCTGGAAGTGAAAACCCTGCACATTGGGGGATTATAATCGACAGGGCGGCATCAGCCGCCCAGCGGGACGGGGTGGCTGGCAATGAATATCTATACGTTTGATTTTGATGAAATCGACAGTCAGGAGGACTTCTATCGTGAGTTTTCACGAACCTTTGGCCTGGAAAGAGGACGCGTAACGAATCTGGATTCCCTGTGGGAGGTGGTGATGGGTAATCAGCTTCCGCTCCCGCTGGAAATTGAATTCGTCCATTTACCGGATAAGCTGCGCAGGCGGTTTGGCGCGCTGATTTTGCTGTTTGATGAGGCAGAAGAGGAGCTGGAAGGGCAGATTCGCTTTAACGTCCGTCCGGAATAGGCATAAAAAAGCCCCTGACAGGCAGGGGCAAGTCGTAGTCAATACGACGAGGGTTTATTTGTACAGCTCAGCCGTTGCGTGCCAATGGTCGCCCGCGTTCAGCTCGGTGACGCGATAGCTGCTGGCACCGGCTTTTTCAGCTTTTGCTACCAGTGCCTGACGGATATCCATTGGAGAGCCGGACACTTCAGTAACAGCGATGCTACCCATAGATTGCAGGCCTTGAGCCTGTTCAGCGTTCACCTGATGCACAGCTGCGCTGGCACCAAAAGAGAGAACGGAAGCTAAACCGAGGGTGGCGATAATTAATTTAGTGTTCATAGTCTTTACTCCTTAATCGGGTCGGATCAACGACGAGAAGGGTTGTACCGCTATTTTTATGCCTGGTGTCGTTGGCGATATTTCGTTTTTTTGCAGAACTTATTTGTACAGCTCAGCTGTTGCATGCCAGTGGTCACCGGTACGCGCTTCAATCACGCGATAAGAAGTGGCACCCTGTTCTTGTGCTTTTTTATTCAGCATCTGGTTCATATCCATTGGCGATGTACCCACTGCACCGATGGACACCGTACCGATAGCTTCGCGAGATTGCGCCTGTTCAGCATTGATAGAGTCGGCAGCAAATGCACCGAAAGACAGGACTGACAGAACGCTCAGTACGGCAACAGTAGTTTTGATTTTCATGATTCTTTTCCTCGTCATATTCTTTACTGGGGTCGGTGTTTCGTGACCCTCATCACAAAATCAAGTATACACTAATCACGGCAAAAATTAATACCATGCTAATTATAAACTGTGTGATTATGTTTTAAGTGACTGCCGCGTTATAACCAGAATGAATAAAAAAGAGAGGAACTCAGCCTTGAATGGCCACTATTATCTTTAAATTCAGGAGTATAGATGAATTTGATTATTCGTGCGGTTCATGGTTCTGACATTCACTGCGTGAATGTGTTGGGGCGATAAAACGCACTATTTGTTAAAGGAAAGATAACGGAATGTAGTGTGAAACGAGGTAGGAGCAGAAGATCCCCCGCGACAGTGTGCAGCAGGGGAGCGGGATCAGAGTTCCTGTTCGAACAATACCAGAATGGCTTCGTAGAGATCTTTCACCGAGAAGCCGTTAGCCGGTGTCGTAAAGATGGTGTCGTCACCCGCAATGGTTCCCAGAATGCCTTCTGCTTTACCTAATGAATCAAGCAGACGGGCTATCAGCTGAGCTGCACCAGGGCTGGTATGGATCACCACGACGGCGGCGTTGTAATCGATATCCAGCACCAGATTCTTCAGCGGGCTTGAGGTTGTCGGTACGCCCAGCTCAGCAGGCAGGCAGTAGACCATCTCCATTTTGGCGTTGCGGGTACGCACCGCGCCGAATTTGGTTAACATGCGGGAGACTTTTGACTGGTTAATGTTTTCGAAGCCCTCTTCCTGCAGGGCCAGCACGATCTCACCCTGAGAGCTGAATTTTTCTTCTTTAAGCAGCGCTTTAAACGCTTTGACCAATTCTTCTTGTTTAGAAGAGATTCGCATAAATCACCCGAAATATAGCGGTAGAAACAACATTATTATGCACATGGATGAATTTTTATGCAAACTATCTGCCCAATCTTAGGCTGAAATAATGTTATGAAAGGGAGTGATTTTATCAAAATTCGTTATCAAGGAACATGCCTGCGTCACGCCTCGCAAATAACCTTAAAAGTAAATTAAATGTTATCAAAATGATGTTGTTTTGGTGGCTGGCGTGGGTGTATTGTAGCTCCCTCTGAATTCGTTGCTTAGTTAGCGCATAACGCCTGATAGCCTTCTGGCAGATGCAAAAAGCGCGTGACCCCAAATTCTGGAATGACGAAGATTGTAATTATAGATCTGCTGAATTAAGGTCGCCGCGACGGAGTAACAGAAAGTTAGCTCACCATAATAAGGAGTTTAGGATGAAAGTCGCAGTCCTCGGCGCTGCTGGCGGTATCGGCCAGGCGCTTGCCCTACTACTGAAAACTCAGCTGCCTGCAGGCTCAGAACTCTCCCTGTACGATATTGCTCCGGTAACCCCTGGTGTGGCGGTTGACCTGAGCCACATCCCGACGGCCGTTAAAATTAAAGGCTTCTGCGGTGAAGATGCGCGTCCAGCGCTCGAAGGCGCAGATGTGGTGCTGATCTCCGCAGGCGTGGCGCGTAAACCGGGTATGGATCGCTCCGACCTGTTCAACGTGAACGCCGGTATCGTGAAGAATCTGATCCAACAGGTGGCGACCACCTGTCCAAAAGCCTGTATCGGTATCATCACTAACCCGGTTAACACCACCGTGGCGATTGCAGCAGAAGTGCTGAAAAAAGCGGGCGTGTACGACAAGAACAAACTGTTTGGCGTGACCACGCTGGACATTATCCGCTCCAACACCTTTGTCGCGGAACTGAAAGGCAAACAGCCTACCGAACTGGACGTCCCGGTTATCGGCGGCCACTCTGGCGTGACCATTCTGCCACTGTTGTCCCAGATCCCAGGCGTGAGCTTCACCGAGCAGGAAGTGGCTGACCTGACCAAACGTATCCAGAACGCTGGCACCGAAGTGGTGGAAGCGAAGGCGGGTGGCGGTTCTGCAACCCTGTCTATGGGCCAGGCAGCAGCCCGTTTCGGTCTGTCTCTGGTGCGCGCCCTGCAGGGCGAGAAAGGCGTTGTGGAATGTGCTTACGTTGAAGGTGACGGCGAGCATGCGCGCTTCTTCTCTCAGCCACTGCTGCTGGGCAAAAACGGCATCGAAGAGCGTCAGTCTATCGGCACCCTGAGCGCGTTTGAGCAGCAGGCGATGGTGGGTATGCTGGACACGCTGAAGAACGACATCGTTCTGGGCGAAGAGTTCGTGAACAAATAACCGACTCGCATCCCATCAGGGCAATAAAAAACCGGAGAAATTCCGGTTTTTTTATGCCTGCGGGTTTAGTTTGTTGCCGGGTATTCTTGAATGGTCACCTGCAGCGTCAGCTTCTTATCATCGCGCATCACTTCTACCGGGATGATTGAACCTGGTCTAATTTCCGCTACCTGGTCCATGGTTTCCAGTGCTGACAGCGCCGGCTTACCGTTAACCGAGACGATGACATCGTTGACCAACATACCCGCTTCCGCTGCCGGGCCGCCGGTCGTTACTTCGTTGACCACAATGCCCTGTATCTGATCGATGCCGCCGCCCTGAACATGCATCGGCGCAATCTCACGCCCGCCAATGCCGATATAGCCGCGGATCACCCGTCCGTCGCGGATCAGCTTATCCATAATCTTGTTCGCCAGCTGGAACGGGATCGCAAAGCCGATCCCTTCGGGGGTTTCTCCGTCGTTGCTCTTATCAAAGGAGAGGGTGTTGATCCCCATCAGCTCGCCCAGCGAGTTCACCAGCGCCCCGCCGGAGTTCCCGTGGTTGATTGAGGCATCGGTCTGCAGGAAGTTCTGCCGTCCGGAAGGGTTCAGGCCAATACGCCCGGTGGCGCTGATAATCCCCTGAGTGATGGTCTGCCCGAGGTTATACGGGTTCCCGATCGCCAGCACCACGTCACCGATATGGGGCGAGCGTTTACGGTTAATTGGGATCACCGGCAAACCGCCGGTGGCCGTAATTTTCAGCACCGCGAGGTCGGTCAGCGTATCTGAACCTACCAGCAGGGCTTCAAAGACGCGCCCATCCTGCAGAGCGACGATGATTTGATCGGCATCGTTGATCACGTGTTTATTGGTAATGATGTAGCCGCGCTCATCCATGATCACCCCGGATCCCAGGGTGCGGATCTCCAGCTGATTATGGCTAGTGCTGTTCATCCCGCGGTTATAGACGTTAACAACCGCAGGCGCGGCGCGGCGCACCGCCTGATTGTAACTGGCAGGTGTTTCATCCGCGCTGTCAAATTGCGGTGCCGCCAGTTGATTAAACTGACGTAAAGAGGGCATGGCGACCAGTAACAGGCCACCGACAACCAGGCCGATGGCGACCGAACGAATGAGCTTTAAAACCATGATACGGGCGTCGTTAAGGGAAGATCGCAAGCAGCATAGCATGACTTATCCGGACATCACACGCGGCGATGTCCGGATACATCAATGCTTAACGCAGCAGAATATAAAGGGTGTCATTGCCGCGCACGATCTGCAGGGCGATGATCGACGGTTTACTCTCCAGCACTTTGCGCATTTCGGCGATGGACTGCACGCGCGTGCGGTTCACCCCGATAATCACATCATCCTGATGAAGCCCTGCCTGCGCCGCCGGGCTGCTTTTCTCCACGCTGTTGAGGGTGATGCCTTTCGTGCCGTCCTTTAGCTGCCCGTCACTCAGCGTTGCGCCCTGCAGTGCGGGTGCAATCATCTCGGCACTGGCGGAGGAAGAGGTACTTTTATCCAGCGTGACCTGCACATCAAGCGGTTTACCGTCGCGCAGCAAACCGAGTTTAACCACGGCGCCGGGCTCGGTGGTGGCGATACGTGAGCGCAATTCGGCAAAGCTGTTGAGCGGCTTATCATTCAGGCTGACAATCACATCCCCGGACTTCACGCCCGCTTTTGCCGAGCCGGAATTCGGTAAGACTTCGCTGACAAAGGCGCCGCGCTGTACATTCAGATTAAACGCCTTCGCGATATCCGCGCTCATCTCCATACCTTTAATGCCCAGCAGGCCGCGCTTCACTTCACCAAACTGAATCAGCTGCTGTGCCAGCGTGCGGGCCATATTGCTCGGAATGGCGAAGCCAATCCCGACGCTGCCGCCGCCGGGGGCGAGAATAGCGGTGTTGATGCCGATCAGTTCGCCGTTCAGATTCAGCAGCGCGCCGCCGGAGTTGCCGCGGTTAATAGAGGCATCGGTCTGGATAAAGTTCTCCAGCCCTTCAAGGTTTAACCCGCTGCGGCCCAGGGCCGAGATAATGCCGGAGGTGGCCGTCTGGCCCAGACCGAACGGGTTACCGACTGCGACGGCGAAATCACCCACGCGCAGTTTATCGGAGTCGGCAATCGCAATTTGCGTCAGGCCGGTAGGGTTCTGTAGCTGCAGCAGGGCAATATCGCTCTGATCGTCGCCGCCAATCAGCCTGGCTTCGAACTCGCGACCGTCGTTCATCTGCACGCTGATTTTATCCGCCTGGCTGATAACGTGATTGTTGGTCAGTACATAGCCTTTAGCCGCATCAATGACTACGCCCGATCCCAGCCCTTCAAAGGGCTGTGCCTGATCCGGGGTGTCATCGCCAAAATACTTTTTTAACTCTTCCGGGACGCGCTGGCTTTGCACGGCGGTACCTTCGACCTTCACGCTCACGACGGCGGGCAAGACTTTTTCCAGCATCGGCGCCAGGCTAGGCAGCGCAGCCTGACCCGGCACCTGCGAAGGGATAGCGGCAGCCACCGGATACGTGGCCGACAGGGATAATCCAATGCTCAATGCTAACGCGCTCAACAGCTGATTTTTTTTGTTCATTTATGCTGGCTCTCGCAACCTGGATGAAGGAATAACGGCCCCAAAACAGTCTGATATTATTGAATTTTAAAATGCCGAACAATGAGGTGTTTGACTAAATAATAGCTGGGGTAGGGAAGAAAGGACGGGCGCAACGGCTGCGCCCGTAAAATATATTTGTGATGTGAGGTTAACCGCGTTTCACGCCATTGCGCAGCAGGCCGGACGCGCCGTCGGAGTAATCACGTGGCATCTGTACCGGCGCCTGGTCGTTACCGGCTTCGGATTCAGCCAGGCGGTTACGGAATGGGTTGGCTTCCGCGCTCATCTCTGGCAGCAGGCTGCTGGAGCTTTTCGCCATGTGCTGGTACAGCTGACGGTAATCATCGGCCATGTTGTCCAGCAGTTCGGCGCTGCGGGCAAAGTGGCTTACCAGCTCTTCACGATACTCTTCCAGATCGGCTTTGTTCTTTTCCAGTTCGTACTGTAAGGCCTGTTGCTGACGCAATTTGCGATTACCAAAACGCATGGCCACAGCACCAATAGCGATGCCGACGACTAAACCGATTAGCGCATATTCCCAGGTCATGAACTTCTCCCGTTATCTTGTGGTTCCGTAGGGTGTTGGCTCGGCTCCATGCCTGTGCCTGATTATGCCACTATAACCGCTATTCCCGTAGAAGTGGAATCCCGCCGTATCATCGCGTACTGTAGAACGGCCTTTTTTTCGTCAACTGCGCAGTATGACGGGTATTAATTGAAGGAATAACAATAAGATTATGCAAAGTCTCTCCCCCACATCGCGTTACCAGCAGGCCCTTAATGAGGGTTCCCATCAGCCAGACGATGTGCAGCGTGAAGCGGTCGCGCGTCTGGACAGTATCTACCAGGCGCTGGTCACCCGGCCAACCGCAGAGGTTGCGTCTGCTGGTGGATTAAAAGCGGCGTTTGGCCGATTGCTGGGGAAAAAAGAGCCGCAAACCGCCACGCCAGCGCGCGGTTTATATATGTGGGGCGGGGTCGGGCGGGGCAAAACCTGGCTGATGGATCTGTTTTATCAGAGCCTGCCGGGTACGCGTAAGCAGCGTCTGCACTTTCACCGTTTTATGCTGCGGGTGCATGAGGAGCTGACGGCATTGCAGGGCCACAGCGATCCGCTGGATATTGTTGCCGAACGCTTTAAAGCCGAAACCGATGTCCTGTGTTTTGATGAGTTTTTTGTCTCAGACATTACCGATGCAATGCTGCTCGGTGGACTGATGAAAGCGCTTTTTGCGCGCGGCATCACGCTGGTTGCCACCTCTAACATCCCGCCGGATGAGCTGTACCGCAACGGCTTACAGCGCGCGCGTTTCCTGCCCGCTATCGATGCCATCAAAGCCCACTGCGAGATAATGAACGTTGATGCGGGCGTTGATTACCGCCTGCGAACCCTCACTCAGGCCCACCTGTGGCTGTCGCCCTTAAATGACAACACACAGCAGCAGATGGATAAGCTGTGGCTGGCGCTGGCCGGCAGCAAACGTGAAAACGCTACGCTGCTCGAAGTGAACCATCGCCCGCTACAAACCCTGGGCGAGGTCAATCAAACCCTGGCGGTGTCGTTTGCGACCCTGTGCGTCGATGCCCGCAGCCAGCATGATTATATTGCGCTCTCGCGCCTGTTCCACACGGTGATGCTGTTCGAGGTGCCGGTGCTGACGTCGTTGATGGAGAGCGAAGCCCGCCGCTTTATCGCGCTGGTGGATGAGTTTTACGAGCGCCACGTGAAGCTGGTGGTGAGCGCGGCCGTGCCTTTATATGACGTTTATCAGGGGGAGCGGCTGAAGTTTGAGTTCCAGCGCTGCCTCTCGCGCCTGCAGGAGATGCAAAGCGAAGAGTATCTTAAGCGCGAACATATGCCTTAAATGCCACCCTCTGCCGGTGGGAGAGGGGCTGGGGGTGAGGGCATCAGACCGCATAATCACCCCCGCGGAAAAACCCGGCTCAAATCACAATTAGGGGTCGACCTTTACCCACGACTTCTCTATAATCTTGCGACCCCACGTTACAAGAAGGTTTTTTCCCAAAACTTTCTCTGCGCCGGCATAGGCTATTCGAAGGGGTAGGTTTGCTGGACAATGTCGTGTGAACCTCAACTACTAAAACGTTTGGGTGTTCACCAACGTGTAACTTATTTACTTGGGTAAGCTTTTAATGAAAACTTTTACAGCTAAACCAGAAACCGTAAAACGCGACTGGTATGTTGTTGACGCGACCGGTAAAACTCTGGGCCGTCTGGCTACCGAACTGGCTCGTCGCCTGCGCGGTAAGCACAAAGCGGAATACACTCCGCACGTAGATACCGGTGATTACATCATCGTTCTGAACGCTGACAAAGTTGCTGTAACCGGTAACAAGCGTACTGACAAAGTGTACTATCACCACACCGGCCACATCGGCGGTATTAAACAAGCGACCTTTGAAGAGATGATTGCCCGCCGTCCTGAGCGTGTGATTGAAATCGCGGTTAAAGGCATGCTGCCAAAAGGCCCGCTGGGTCGTGCTATGTACCGTAAACTGAAAGTTTACGCAGGTAACGAGCACAACCACGCGGCACAGCAACCGCAAGTTCTTGACATCTAATCGGGATTATAGGCAATGGCTGAAAATCAATACTACGGCACTGGTCGCCGCAAAAGCTCCGCCGCTCGCGTGTTCATCAAACCGGGCAGTGGTAAAATCGTAATCAACCAACGTTCTCTGGAACAGTACTTCGGTCGTGAAACTGCCCGCATGGTAGTTCGTCAGCCGCTGGAACTGGTTGATATGGTTGAGAAATTCGATCTGTACATCACCGTTAAAGGTGGTGGTACTTCTGGTCAGGCTGGTGCGATCCGTCACGGTATCACCCGCGCTCTGATGGAGTACGACGAATCTCTGCGTTCTGAACTGCGTAAAGCGGGCTTCGTTACTCGTGATGCTCGTGAAGTTGAACGTAAGAAAGTCGGCCTGCGTAAAGCACGTCGTCGTCCACAGTTCTCCAAGCGTTAATTGGATTCTGCTTCGGCAGACAACAGTTAACGAAAAACCCGCTTCGGCGGGTTTTTTTATGGGTAACGCCCAGGTTATCCACATTCCACACCCATTTCTGACCTCTTTTTCCGCATTTCCAGAATCCCCTCACCACAAAGTCCGCAAAATCTGGTAAACTATCATCCACTTTTCTGCCCAGATAACGGTGAATACTCGATTTTTGTTCAGGTTTTGAACAACGAGGAAGATTCCTGGGATGGGCGCCAAAACAACTGGCTAGCCACTATGGCTGGTAGCAGTAAAATTCTGAATATACCTGGAGGTTTTCATGGCTGTCGCTGCCAACAAACGTTCGGTAATGACGCTGTTTTCTGGTCCTACTGACATTTATAGCCATCAGGTTCGTATCGTGCTGGCCGAGAAGGGTGTCAGTTTTGAGATCGAGCATGTGGAAAAGGATAACCCGCCTCAGGATCTGATCGATCTCAACCCGAACCAGAGCGTACCAACGCTGGTGGATCGCGAGCTGACCCTGTGGGAATCCCGCATCATTATGGAATATCTGGATGAGCGTTTCCCTCATCCGCCGCTGATGCCGGTATATCCGGTTGCGCGTGGTGAAAGCCGCCTGTACATGCAGCGTATCGAGAAAGACTGGTACACGCTGATGAACGTCATTGTGAACGGGTCTTCTGCAGAAGCTGACGCAGCACGTAAACAGCTGCGTGAAGAGCTGCTGGCGATTGCGCCGGTGTTCGGTCAGCGTCCGTTCTTCCTGAGCGATGAGTTCAGCCTGGTCGACTGCTATCTGGCACCGCTGCTGTGGCGTTTACCGACGATGGGCGTTGAGTTCAGCGGCCCGGGTGCGAAAGAGCTGAAAGGCTATATGACGCGCGTATTTGAGCGCGACTCTTTCCTGGCTTCTCTGACTGAAGCCGAACGTGAAATGCGTCTCGGCCGGGGCTAATCATTGTGGAAATGTCACAGCTGTCTCCACGCCGTCCGTATCTGCTGCGCGCCTTCTATGAATGGCTGCTGGATAACCAGCTCACGCCGCACCTGGTTGTGGATGTGACGTTACCGGGCGTGCAGGTTCCGATGGAATATGCGCGTGACGGACAAATCGTTCTGAACATCGCCCCACGTGCGGTAGGTGCTCTGGAACTGGCAAACGACGAAGTGCGCTTTAATGCCCGCTTCGGCGGCGTGCCGCGTCAGGTTAACGTGCCGCTGGCCGCTGTGCTGGCGATCTACGCTCGTGAAAACGGCGCGGGTACCATGTTTGAGCCAGAAGCTGCGTATGATGAAGACGCCGTCAGCCTTAACGACGAGTCTGCGGTGAGTGAAAGTGAAACGGTGATGTCGATTATCGACGGTGATAAACCCGACCACGATACCGATCCGGATGACACGCCGCCTCCGCGCGGTGGGCGACCGGCATTACGCGTAGTAAAATAAAAACAGGGCCATCGGCCCTGTTTTTTTTACCTAAATTTTCCATACCGCAACGGCCCGATGAGAGGATCTCACCGGGCCGTTGTGTTTACACTTCGAGGAAGTTCATGATGCCTTCAGCCGCTTTACGGCCTTCGGCAATGGCGGTCACCACCAGGTCAGAACCGCGCACGATATCGCCACCGGCAAAGATCTTCGGGTTGCTGGTCTGGAACGCGTTGTCGCTGCCTTCAGGCGCAATGATGCGGCCCTGAGAGTCCAGCTCGACGCTGTGCTTCGCCAGCCACTCCATGCTGTGCGGACGGAAGCCAAACGCCATGACGACGGCATCGGCTGGCACCACATGCTCGGAGCCTGCGACGATTTCGGCGCGACGACGGCCTTTGGCATCCGGTGCGCCCATTTCGGTACGCGCCATCTTCACGCCGCAGACTTTGCCGTTGGCATTCACTTCCACACCCAGCGGCTGGACGTTGAACTGGAACTCGACACCCTCTTCACGCGCGTTTTTCACTTCGCGTCGGGAGCCCGGCATATTCTCTTCGTCACGACGATAGGCGCAGATCACGTGGGTCGCATTCTGGCGCACGGATGTACGCACGCAGTCCATCGCGGTATCACCACCACCGAGCACCACCACGCGTTTGCCTTCCATGCTGACGTACGGCTCAGCGGCAGTTTCGCCGTAGCCCATCATCTGCTTGGTGTTGGCAATCAGGAACGGCAGTGCGTCGAATACGCCCGATGCATCTTCGTTTTCCAGCCCGCCGCGCATTGACTGATAGGTGCCAACGCCGAGGAACACGGAATCGTACTCTTTCAGCAGATCGTCGAGCTGCACGTCGCGGCCTACTTCGATGTTCAGCTGGAACTCAATGCCCATGTCGGTGAAGATTTCACGGCGGCGGGTCATAACCTCTTTTTCTAGCTTGAACGCCGGGATACCGAAGGTCAGCAGACCGCCAATTTCCGGGTGACGGTCAAACACCACCGCTTTGACGCCGTTACGGGTCAGCACGTCGGCACAGGCCAGACCGGCCGGACCTGCACCGATGATGGCCACGCGTTTGTCGGTCTGACGCACGCCGGTCATGTCCGGGCGCCAGCCCATCTCGAACGCTTTATCGTTGATGTAGCGTTCGATGTTGCCGATGGTGACCGCGCCGAATTCGTCGTTCAGGGTGCAGGAACCTTCGCACAGACGATCCTGCGGGCACACGCGGCCGCACACTTCCGGTAGGGTGTTGGTCTGGTGAGACAGCTCGGCTGCCTCAAAAATACGCCCTTCATTAGCCAGCTTCAGCCAGTTCGGGATGTAGTTATGGACCGGACATTTCCACTCGCAGTACGGGTTGCCGCAGGACAGGCAGCGGTCTGCCTGTGCTTTGGCCTGGCCTTCGGAAAACGGCTCGTAGATTTCAACAAATTCAATTTTACGGATCTTCAGCGGCTTCTTTGGCGGATCAACGCGCTGCAAGTCGATAAACTGGTATACGTTCTGGCTCATCTGAATTCCTTACTGCGCCTGCACACGCAGCTCTGCTGCGCTACGACTACGGTGACCCAACAGTGCTTTGACATCGCTGGACTTCGGTTTAACCAGCGCGAATTTCGAGGAGAACGCCGGCCAGTTAGCCAGGATCTCTTCGCCGCGCGAAGAACCGGTATGATGCACATGCTCGGTAATCAGGCCGCGCAGATGCTCTTCGTGGATTGCCAGGGTTTCAACATCCAGCACTTCCACCAGCTCCGGGTTCACGCGCTTGCGGAAGTCGCCACTCTCGTCCAGAACGTAGGCGAAGCCGCCCGTCATACCGGCGCCAAAGTTAACCCCGGTTTTGCCCAGCACGCAGACAATCCCACCGGTCATGTATTCACAGCCGTTGTCGCCGATACCTTCCACCACGGTGATTGCACCGGAGTTACGCACCGCGAAACGCTCACCCGCACGCCCTGCGGCGAACAGACGACCGCCGGTGGCACCGTACAGACAGGTGTTGCCGATGATGCTGGCATCACAGCTGCGGAACGCCGAGCCCACCGGAGGACGCACCGCCAGCAGACCGCCCGCCATGCCTTTGCCGACATAGTCGTTGGCATCGCCGGTCAGGTACAGCTCCACGCCGCCGGCGTTCCATACGCCAAAGCTCTGGCCTGCGGTGCCGCTGAAGTGGGCGGTAATCGGATCGGCTGCCAGACCCTGGTCACCGTGCGTCTGAGCAATGTAGCCCGAAAGCGTAGCGCCAACGGAACGGTCGGTGTTGCGGATATCAAACCAGAAGGTTTTGCTCTGCTTGTCATCGACATATGCTTTTGCCTGCTGCAACAGCTGGGCATTCAGCACGCCATTATCAAACGGCGGGTTGTTCTCGGTGCAGTAGACGGCTTTGCCTGGGTGCGGCTCGGCGGTTTCCAGCAGTCGGGACAGCTCCAGCTTCTGCTGCTTGGCAGTAAAGCCTTCCAGCTCTTTCAGCAGGTCGGTACGGCCAATCAGATCCACCAGACGCGTGACGCCCAGCTGCGCCATCAGCTCGCGGGTTTCGCGGGCGATGAAGTCAAAGTAGTTAGTCACTTTGAACGGCAGGCCGTGGTAGTGGTTTTTACGCAGTTTTTCGTCCTGGGTTGCAACACCCGTTGCGCAGTTGTTCAGGTGACAAATACGCAGGTATTTACAGCCCAGGGCCACCATCGGGCCGGTGCCGAAGCCAAAGCTTTCAGCGCCCAGAATTGCCGCTTTGATGATGTCGAGACCGGTTTTCAGACCGCCATCCACCTGCAGACGGATTTTGTGACGCAGACCGTTGGCCACCAGTGCCTGCTGGGTTTCCACCAGGCCCAGTTCCCACGGACAGCCTGCGTATTTCACCGACGAGAGCGGGCTTGCACCGGTACCACCGTCGTAACCAGCGATGGTGATCAGGTCCGCATAGGCTTTTGCCACCCCGGTGGCAATGGTGCCAACGCCCGGTTCAGACACCAGCTTCACGGAGATCATTGCTTTCGGGTTGACCTGTTTCAGGTCGAAAATCAGCTGCGCCAGATCCTCGATCGAGTAAATATCGTGGTGCGGCGGCGGGGAGATCAGCGTCACGCCCGGTACCGAGTAGCGCAGTTTGGCGATGTACGGGGTCACTTTATCACCCGGCAACTGACCGCCTTCGCCCGGTTTTGCACCCTGCGCGACTTTAATCTGAATCACGTCAGCGTTAACCAGATACGCAGGCGTCACACCGAAGCGACCGGAAGCGACCTGCTTGATCCGCGACACTTTATTGGTGCCATAACGGGCCGGATCTTCGCCGCCTTCGCCGGAGTTCGAATTGCCGCCGATGCTGTTCATCGCTTCAGCCAGCGCTTCGTGGGCCTCCGGGCTCAGGGCGCCGATAGACATCGCAGCAGTATCAAAGCGTTTGAACAGCTCGCTGGCCGGTTCCACATCGTGGATATTGACCGTCTCGCCGTCCGGGTTCACCGCCAACAAATCGCGCAGCGTGGCTGCAGGACGTTCGTTAACCAGCTTCGCATACTGCTGATAATCACTGTACTCGCCGCTCTGCACGGCCTGCTGCAGAGTTTGCACCACGTCCGGGTTGTAGGCGTGGTATTCGCCACCGTGGACATACTTTAACTGCCCGCCCTGATCCAGTGGCTTGCGTGCCAGCCAGGCGCGTTTGGAGAGGTTCAGCAGATCCTGCTGGAAATCGCTAAAGCCTGCGCCGCCAATACGGCTGATCACGCCCTGGAAGCACAGGTCGGCGACATCGTCATGCAGACCGACGGCTTCGAACAGCTTCGAGCAGCGATAAGAGGCGATGGTCGAGATGCCCATTTTGGACATGATCTTGTACAGGCCTTTGTTGATGCCGTTACGGTAGTTCAGCATCACCGCGCGGTACTCTTTTTCGATCGCGCGGCCGTCGACCAGTTTTGCCAGCGTTTCGTAGGCCAGGTACGGATAGATGGCCGTTGCACCGAAGCCCAGCAGCACGGCGAAGTGGTGCGGGTCGCGGGCGCTGGCGGTTTCAACAATGATGTTGGCGTCGCAGCGCAGGCTCTTATCCACCAGACGGGTCTGGATCGCACCGACCGCCATTGGCGCCGGAACCGGCAGGCGGTTCTTCGCGATATTACGATCGGACAGCACCAGCAGAACCGTGCCATCACGCACCATCTGCTCGGCTTTATCACACAGGGCTTTTACCGTGTCTTCGAGGTTCGCTTCGGTCACGTCGAACGTAATGTCGAGCGTGTCGGCGCGGTAGTGCTCCTCAGTCATGGTGGTAAGCTGTTTGAAATCGGAGTACAGCAGGATCGGTGACTTAAAGCTCAGGCGGTGCGCCTGACCTTCGGCTTCACAGAAGACGTTCATCTCACGACCGATACTGGTGGCGAGCGACATCACGTGCGCTTCACGCAGCGGATCGATTGGCGGGTTAGTCACCTGCGCAAACTGCTGACGGAAATAGTCGTAAATGATACGCGGCTGGCTGGAAAGCACGGCAAACGGGGTATCGTCACCCATTGAACCGACGGCTTCCTGGCCGTTTTCACCCAGCACGCGGATCACTGAATCCAGCTCTTCCGCGCTGTAGTTAAACTGTTTCTGGTAGCTGGCAAGGGTGTCGTCATCCAGTTCGCGGCAGCCCACGTCCTGATCCGGCAGATCTTCGAACGGCACCAGACGGCGGACGTTTTTCTCCATCCACTCTTTGTACGGATGGCGGATCTTCAGATCGTAATCGGTTTCCGCAGAGTGCAGGATGCGACCGACACGGGTGTCGATCACCATCAGTTCGCCTGGTCCAACGCGGCCTTTCTCGACCACTTCGTCAGGCTGGTAATCCCAGATCCCCACTTCGGAGGCGCAGGTGATCAGCTTGTCTTTGGTGATAACGTAGCGCGCCGGGCGCAGGCCGTTACGGTCAAGGTTACAGGCAGCAAAGCGACCGTCAGACATAACGATACCGGCCGGACCATCCCACGGCTCCATGTGCATGGAGTTAAAGTCGAAGAATGCACGCAGATCCGGATCCATATCCGGGTTGTTCTGCCAGGCTGGCGGAACAAGCAAGCGCATCGCGCGGACGATATCCATCCCGCCGGCCAACAGCAGTTCCAGCATGTTATCCATTGAGCTGGAGTCGGAGCCGGTTTCGTTAACGAACGGTGCGGCATCGTGCAGATCCGGGATCAGCGGAGTCTGGAACTTATAGGTACGGGCGCGTGCCCACTGGCGGTTGCCGGTGATGGTGTTGATCTCGCCGTTGTGTGCCAGGTAACGGAACGGCTGGGCCAGCGGCCAGCGTGGTACGGTGTTGGTGGAGAAGCGCTGGTGGAAAAGGCAAATGGCCGATTCCAGACGCAGGTCCGCCAGGTCCAGGTAGAAGCGCGGCAGGTCAGCCGGCATACACAGACCTTTATAGATGTTCACCAGGTTCGAGAGGCTACAAACGTAGAACTCTTTATCGTCCTGCAGGCGTTTTTCAATGCGGCGGCGGGCGATGAACAGACGACGTTCCATATCGCGCGGACGCCAGCCCGCCGGTGCGTTAACAAAGATTTGCTCGATACGAGGCAGCGAGGAGAGGGCGATTTCACCGAGGACCCCTTCGTTGGTAGGCACATCGCGCCAGCCGACAATAGACAGGGTTTCGCGTTGAAGTTCTTCTTCGACGATGCGGCGTGAGGCGGCAGCTTTTTCAGGATCCTGATTCAGGAACAGCATGCCGACAGCGTAGTTTTTGGCTAAACGCCAGCCGCGCTCTTCCGCTACGATGCGAAAGAAACGATCCGGTTTTTGCAGCAGTAGACCGCAACCGTCGCCGGTTTTGCCGTCGGCGAGGATCGCACCTCGGTGCTGCATACGGGCCAGTGCGTGTATAGCGGTACGCACTACCTTGTGGCTAGGTTCGCCTTCTATGTGGGCGATCAGGCCGAAACCACAGTTATCCTTCTCAAGGGATTTATCGTACAACATATCAGTGAACCTCCCCAGGCTCTGCGGGACTTTCCTCTGGACCGTGGCGCACAGGCACAGCAAGAGTGCGGCGACGGGGTTTGCGTGTCATACGCGTACCTCGCATTCGCCCTCTTAATATCCTTTTCGCACAGGTCAAACAAGTTTGAGGACTTGCTTCAGAGGGAATCTCAATTACTGCATAAATATGATGAGCAGGCTGCTCATCCAGAAAGCTTCCAGCGGATTTCCAACTTATCGGGAATCGGTACATAGGTCAAATGGCAAACTTATTTATACAGAAATGTGCTAAAGGGGGGTTAGTTAATTGATATTGCTGGGTATTTACCTTAATTCACATCCCTGTAACCTTACTGTAGCCGCTGGGGTAGTGTGATCTGACTCACTATATGAAAGCGGTATTATCGCTGTAGCGTGCTGAATGGCTCAATTTATGCGGAGTTTTATTCTGCCATGAGTCGTAAACCCGCATGATGTCACTGTTTTGAAGCTCAGGCGCTATAAATGAAAAAAACCTGCTGAACATAAGGAAAAGTAATTAAAAGAGGGGTGAATGAAATTGCAGTTATCTTGGGTAATTATGCAAAAGATAAAAGCGCACCATGACGATTGATCCAGGTCATCGCCGATGGAAGCTAAAAATGGCAGGCTTGTCCCCTTTCAACGGGGCGGTCTATCAGATTATGCAGTTACAGAAATTAGTCAACATGTTTGGTGGGGATCTTTCGCGCCGGTATGGGCAAAAGGTCCATAAGCTGTCGCTCCATGGGGGATTTAGCTGCCCGAATCGCGACGGCACCATCGGGCGCGGCGGCTGCACGTTCTGTAACGTGGCCTCCTTTGCTGATGAGGCGCAGCAGCATCAATCTATTGCCGACCAGCTCGCCCATCAGGCAACGTTGGTGAATCGCGCGAAGCAGTATCTGGCCTATTTTCAGGCGTATACCAGCACCTGGGCCGAAGTGCAGGTACTGCGTTCTATGTATCAGCAGGCAGTGAGCCAGGCGAACATTGTTGGGCTGTGCGTCGGTACGCGTCCGGACTGCGTGCCGGAGGCGGTGCTCGATCTGCTCAGCGACTACAAAGAGCAAGGGTATGAGATCTGGCTGGAGCTGGGGTTACAGACCGCGCACGATAAAACCCTGCATCGCATTAATCGCGGTCACGATTTTGCCTGCTATCAGCGTACCACCCGGCTGGCGCGCGAGCGCGGGCTGAAAGTGTGCACCCATCTGATTGTCGGCCTGCCGGGAGAACACCAGCAGCACGCGCTGGACACCCTGCATAAAGTCGTCGAGACCGGCGTTGACGGCATTAAGCTCCACCCGCTGCACATTGTGACGGGCAGTATCATGGCCAAAGCCTGGGAAGCAGGTCGTCTGAGCGGGATCGAACTGGACGAGTACGTGCTGACGGCCGGCGAAATGATCCGCCACACGCCGCCGGAGGTGGTCTATCACCGGATCTCCGCCAGCGCTCGCCGCCCAACACTGCTGGCACCGCTGTGGTGTGAGAACCGCTGGACGGGAATGGTGGAACTCGACCGCTATCTGAATGAGCAGGGCGTTCAGGGCTCAGCGCTCGGTACCCCGTGGATCCCCGCGTTATCGTCGCCGTCCGCCCAGTAAACTGCCCAGCATGCCGCGCACGATCTGATTAGTCACCTGACGCGCCGCGCTTTTCGCCATGGTTTGCACCACGCCATCGCGCTTGCCGCCGCGCGGACCGGTGCTGCCAAACAGAATGTCTTTTAAGCCGCCGAGGATTCCCTCATCGGCGTCGGCAGGCTGGCCTTTAGCGGCGGGGGCCTCCTGTTGATCCGGGCTGGACTGAACGCCTTTTTGCAGCATTTCGAATGCAGACTCGCGGTCCACCTGATCCTCGTACTTACCGTAGACCGGGGAGTGGTTGATAAGCCCATTACGCTCATCCTCACTGACTGGCCCCATTCGCGAGCGGGGGGCGATGACCATCGCGCGGGCCACCATCGACGGGCTGCCTTTGGCGTCGAGAAACGAAATCAGCGCTTCACCGGTTCCCAGCGCCTGGATGGCCGCTTCGGTATCGAAGGCTGGATTGGCGCGCATGGTTTGTGCTGCGGCTTTGACGGCCTTCTGATCTTTTGGCGTAAAGGCGCGCAGGGCATGTTGAACGCGATTCCCCAGCTGGCCCAGCACGTTGTCAGGAATATCGCCGGGATTCTGCGAAACAAACCAGACCCCAACCCCTTTGGAGCGGATCAGGCGGATCACCTGTTCAATCTTGTCGAGCAGCACCTGCGGCGCATCGCTGAACAGCAGGTGGGCTTCGTCAAAGAAAAACACCAGCTTCGGTTTATCCAGATCGCCCGTTTCCGGCAGCTGCTCGAAGAGCTCAGAGAGCATCCACAGCAGGGTGGCCGCGTACAGCTTCGGCATCTGGTGCAGCTTCTCGGCGCTCAGGATGTTGATGATGCCCTTGCCGTTACTGTCGGTGCGCATCCAGTCTTTGATATCCAGCATCGGTTCACCAAAGAAATGCTCCGCGCCCTGCTGCTCCAGAGTGAGTAACCCGCGTTGAATCGCCCCGGTGGATGCCGGGCTGATGTTGCCGTACTGCGTCTGGAAGGCTTTCGCGTTATCGCCGATGTACTGCGTAATGGCGCGCAGGTCTTTCAAGTCGAGCAGCAGCAGCCCCTGCTCGTCGGCAATGCGGAAGATAATATTCAGTACACCCGACTGCACGTCGTTCAGATTGAGCAGACGCGCCAGCAGCAGTGGCCCCAGATCGGAGACGGTGGCGCGCACCGGGTGGCCTTTCTCGCCGAAGATATCCCACACCACCACCGGATTGCTTTGCGGCTGCCAGTCGGTGATGCCGATGTTTTTTAGCCGCTCAAGCAGCTTCTCCGATCCGATGCCTTCCTGCGCGATCCCGCTGAGATCGCCTTTCACGTCGGCCATAAACACCGGCACGCCAATATCCGAAAAGGATTCGGCCAGCTTTTGCAGCGTCACGGTTTTTCCCGTACCGGTGGCGCCGGTAATCAGGCCGTGACGGTTCGCCATTGCGGGCAGTAAAAACAGCTCGTTGTCCAGCGTGCGGGCAATCAGCAGGGGTGTACTCATGATGCGCTTCCTCGTTGAGTCCTGCGTCGAGTATAGGCAACCTGACGGTAAAATGAGTGAGGTAATTCTGCAGTTTTCGGCGCAATATCCAGTGCGGACTATGCTTTTGCATACGGCTAACAATAATTTGAGGAACTATGTCCAGATTCTTTTTTAACGACCGTAAACAACTGGTTAATGACGCCATCGAAGGTATGCTGATCTCGGCCCCACACGGCAATCTCGTCAAACTGGAGAGCGATCCGGCGATTCGGGTAGTGGTGCGTGCCGACTGGGATAAAAGCCGTGTGGCGGTGATCTCCGGTGGCGGATCGGGTCATGAACCGGCTCATGCCGGGTTTGTCGGCAAAGGGATGCTCACTGCCGCGGTCTGTGGCGATCTGTTTGCGTCGCCGAGCGTGGAAGCGGTGCTCAACGCCATCGTTGCGGTTACCGGCGATCGCGGCTGCCTGCTGATCGTGAAAAACTACACCGGAGATCGTCTCAACTTTGGCCTCGCGGCGGAAAAAGCCAAACGCTACGGACTCAAAGTGGAGATGGTGATTGTGGCGGATGATATCGCCCTGCCGGATAACAAGCAGCCGCGCGGCATTGCCGGAACGGCGCTGGTGCATAAGATTGCCGGACATGCGGCGGAACAGGGCAAGTCGCTAAGCGACGTGCGTGATATTGCCCGCCAGGTCTGCGACAACCTCTGGAGTCTGGGCGTGGCGATGCAAACCTGCAATCTGCCGGGCAGCGACGAGGAAGAGGGACGTATCAAACAGGGCCACGTTGAGCTGGGGCTGGGCATTCATGGCGAACCTGGGGCATCGGTGGTGGCGTCGCAAAACAGCAAAGCGATTATCGACACGCTGGTCACTCCGCTGGCCGAACAGGCTGGTGCGGGGCGCTTTGCGGTGCTGATTAACAATCTTGGCGGCGTGTCGGCGCTGGAGATGGCGCTGCTGACCAAAGAGCTGGCGCATTCGGCGCTGAAAGAGAACATTGCGTATCTGATTGGCCCTGCGCCGCTGGTGAGTGCTCTGGACATGAAGGGCTTTTCACTCTCACTGCTGAAGCTTAATGAAGGGTTTGAGCGGGCGCTTAACGCACCGGTGGAGACTCTGGGCTGGCAGAAGCCGGTGGCGTTTTCCCCGCTGCGTACGCTGGCGCACTCCGCGCTTCAGGATCGCGTTGAGTTTACCCCTTCGGCAAATGCGCAGGTGGCGCAGTACGTCGCAACGGCGACGCAGACCCTGATCGGTCTGGAAAACCGCCTGAACGCCCTGGATGCCAAAGTGGGCGATGGCGATACTGGATCGACCTTTGCGCAAGGCGCGCGGGATATTGCGCAATGGCTGGAAGAGGATCGTCTGCCGCTGAACGATCTGCCTTCGCTGTTGCTGCTGGTGGGCGAACGACTGGCAACGGTAATGGGGGGATCGAGCGGTGTGCTGATGTCGATCTTCTTCACGGCGGCGGGCCAGGCGCTGGATGAGGGTAAACCGCTGCCGGATGCGCTGCTAAACGGTCTCCAGCAGATGAAGCACTACGGCGGGGCGGATCTCGGCGATCGGACCTTGATCGATGCCCTGCAGCCCGCGCTGGAAGCGTTGCAGAAAGGGGATATTCAGGCTGCGGCAGAGGCCGCGAAAAAAGGTTCAGAAGCCACGGCCAGCATGCAAAAAGCCGGAGCAGGGCGCTCATCGTATGTGAATAAAGAGAATCTGGCGGGAGTGACCGATCCGGGCGCAGTGGCGGTAGCAGAGGTGTTTACTGCACTTGGACGGTAGGTGGAAAACGCCCGGTAAGCGTAGCGTCACCGGGCAATCACGGCTTAAAAGTCCGCTTTCAATACCACGCGATAACGGGCTTTACCGTCGCGCACATGCTGGATCGCTTCGTTGATTTTCGACATCGGATACAGCTCGGTGGTTGGCGCGACTTTGGTGCGGCCGGCAAACTTCATCAGCTTACGCAGCTCATAAGGTGTGCCTGTCGCAGAACCCGACACGCTACGATCGCCGCCAATCAGCGTGAACGCAGGCACCGGCAGCGGCTTCATGACGGCACCCACGGTATGGAAGTTGCCGCCGTAGGCCAGCGCTTCAAAGTATGGCTGCCAGTCGAGATCGACGTTTACGGTGTTGATGATCAGATCAAACTGACCGGCCAGCGCTTTCAACAGCGCCGGATCGCGGCTGTTGACCACCTTATCGGCACCCATCGCCAGCACTTCTTTCTCTTTTGCCGGGTTCGAGCTAAAGGCCGTGACTTCGCAGCCCATCGCGTGCAGCAGCTTGATCGCAATGTGGCCCAGACCACCAATACCAATGACGCCTACGCGGCTGGTGGCGGTGACGTGATGCATTAAGAGCGGTTTGAAGACGGTGATCCCGCCGCACAGCAGCGGACCTGCGGATTCAATATCAATGCTGTCTGGCAACGGGATCACCCACTGCCAGTCGGCGCGCAGCTTGTCGGCAAAACCGCCGTGGTTGAGAATGGTCGGCGTGGCGCCTTCGAGACAGTTAATCTGGTTGCCGCTGATACAGGCATCGCAGTGCCCGCAGCTGCGAGCGGTCCAGCCAATGCCCACGCGCTGGCCAATTTTCAGCCCTTTTTCCTGCGCGGCGGTGCCGAGCGCGACCACGCGGCCAATGACCTCGTGACCGGCAATCAGTGGATAGCTTGAGAAGCCCCATTCGTTATCGATCATCGACAGGTCGGAGTGGCAGATGCCGCAGTAATCGACCTGAACTTCGACATCTTCTGCTTTCAGCTCGCCCGCATCGTATTCGTACAGTTCAAGTTCTGCACCCGCCTGCGGTGCGGCGTAGCTTTTTATTGTCGACATCATTTTTCCCCATGTTGGTGTTGAACTGAGAGTGTAGAGCATTCAGTTTACAGCCGCTTAACAGAAGGGGGCGGGAAAGGCGTTACAGCGTTTTCAGCATCCGCACTTCACAATCCACATGTCCGGTACAGCCCAGAGGCTGGTCGATATGCTCAAAGCCGAGGTGCTCGTACAGTCTGATGGCTTCGGTGAGGAAGGCGGTGGTTTCAAGATAACAGCGCGTAAAACCCTGCGCGCGGGCATGATCCAGCGCCAGTAGGGCCAGTTTTTTGGCTAAGCCTTGTCCACGCACGACGGGCAGAAAATACATTTTTTGCAGTTCACAGATGTCCGGCTCGCTGCAGGAGAGCGGCGCAACGCCGCCGCCGCCCACAACTAACCCATCCTGCTCGACAACCCAATAGGCATGGCCGGGCTGGCTGTACAGGGCGTACAGCTCGTCGAGATTGGGATCCGCGACGGTATAGCCTTTATCGGCCGTCAGGCCGAATTCAGCGGATACCCGGCGGATAACGCCGGCAATAGCCGGGTTATCCGTGGCGGTGATACGGCGCAGTTGCGCCGTTACAGGGGCATTTACATGCATTGCTTCACTCATCACAGCGCGCTAATGGTGGCCTGCTGCTCGATCAGTTTCGCTTTTGCATCCGCGAAACCTACCATCCTTTCACGCTCTTTGGCGATAACCGCTTCCGGGGCGCGTGCAACAAAGGCTTCATTAGACAGTTTGCTCTCGATCTTGCCGATTTCAATGTCGACTTTCGCCACTTCTTTCGCCAGACGCGCCAGCTCAGCCTCTTTGTCCACCAGGCCTGCCATCGGGATCAGCAGCTCGGCGCCGTCGATGATTTTGGTCACGGAAACTGGACCTTTGTCATCCGCAGGCAGCACGGTGATGCTCTCCAGACGCGCCATGGTCTGCAGGAAGGTGCTGTTTTCGGTGACGCGACGCGCGGCGGCATCACTGCATCCACGCAGCAGAAGCGCCAGCGGTTTACCCGGGGAGATGTTCATCTCAGCACGGATATTACGCACGGCCACGATCGCCTGCTTCAGCCATTCGGTATCGGCAGCAGCGGCTTCATCAACCTGAGCGGCATCGAATTCTGGATACGGCTGCAGCATGATGGTATCGGCATTGATGCCGGCAATCACTTTCACGCGCTGCCAGATGGTTTCGGTGATGAATGGAATGATCGGGTGGCCCAGGCGCAGCAGACCTTCCAGCACGGTGATCAGCGTGTTGCGTGTGCCGCGCAGCTCAGACTCAGAACCGCCGTTCATTACCGGCTTGGTCAGCTCCAGATACCAGTCGCAGAACTGGTTCCAGGTGAATTCGTACAGGATGCCTGCTGCAATATCGAAGCGATAGCTATCCAGTGCCTCGCGGAACGCTTTAGTGGTCTGGTTGAATTCAGCCAGGATCCAGCGGTCTGCCAGCGACAGGGTCATTTCGCCGCCGTTAAAGCCGCAATCCTGTCCTTCGGTGTTCATCAGCACAAAGCGGCTGGCGTTCCACAGCTTGTTACAGAAGTTGCGGTAACCTTCCAGACGTTTCATGTCCCAGTTGATGTCGCGACCGGTCGAGGCCAGCGCCGCCAGGGTGAAACGCAGGGCGTCAGTACCGTGCGGTTCGATGCCGTCCGGGAACTGCTTCGCGGTGCGTTTGGCGATTTTTTCTGCCAGCTGCGGCTGCATCATGTTGCCGGTACGTTTCTCCAGCAGGTCTTCCAGGGAGATACCGTCCACCATATCCAGCGGGTCGATAACGTTGCCCTTGGATTTGGACATCTTCTGGCCTTCGTCGTCGCGGATAAGACCCGTCATGTAGATGGTCTTGAACGGGATCTGCGGCTTGCCGTCTTCATCTTTGATGAAGTGCATGGTCATCATGATCATGCGGGCGATCCAGAAGAAGATGATGTCGAAGCCGGAAACCATCACGCTGGTTGGGTGGAACTGACGCAGCGCGTCGGTGTTCTCTGGCCAGCCGAGGGTGGAGAAGGTCCACAGCGCGGAAGAGAACCAGGTGTCGAGCACGTCGTCGTCCTGACGCAGGGCTACGTCGGCACCGAGGTTGTTTTCCTGACGCACTTCGTCTTCGGTGCGGCCAACAAACACATTCCCTTCGTTGTCATACCAGGCCGGGATACGGTGACCCCACCACAGCTGACGGGAGATGCACCAGTCCTGAATATCGCGCATCCAGGAGAAGTACATATTTTCATACTGCTTCGGCACGAACTGGATGTCGCCGTTTTCAACCGCTTCAACCGCCGGTTTCGCCAGCACGTCGGCACGGACGTACCACTGGTCGGTCAGCATCGGTTCAATGACCACGCCGCCACGGTCGCCGTAAGGGACGGTCAGGTCGTGCGGTTTAACCTCTTCGAGCAGGCCCAGCGCGTCAACCGCGGCAACCACGGCTTTACGCGCGGCAAAGCGTTCCAGCTTCTGGAACTCGGCCGGAATGTCGCTTGCGTAAACGTCAGACTCTTCGCCTTTGGTGTCGTACACTTCGGCGCTTTCACGGATATCACCGTCAAAGGTCAGAATGTTGATCATCGGCAGGGCGTGACGACGGCCCACTTCATAGTCGTTAAAGTCGTGCGCTGGGGTGATTTTGACGCAGCCGGTGCCTTTTTCCATGTCGGCGTGTTCATCGCCCACAACGGGAATACGACGGTTAACCAGCGGCAGGACCACGAATTTACCGATCAGATCTTTGTAGCGTGGATCTTCCGGGTTAACAGCGATGCCGGTATCGCCCAGCAGGGTTTCCGGACGCGTCGTTGCCACGACCAGATAATCTTTGCCGTCTGCGGTAGTCGCACCATCGGCCAGTGGATAGCGGATGTGCCACATCGAGCCTTTCGACTCGCGGTTTTCCACTTCCAGGTCAGAGATGGCGGTGCGCAGTTTTGGATCCCAGTTTACCAGGCGCTTGCCGCGGTAAATCAGATCTTCTTTGTACAGACGGACGAACACTTCTTTCACCGCATTGGACAGGCCTTCGTCCATGGTGAAGCGCTCGCGCTCCCAGTCCACGGAGTTGCCGAGACGGCGCATCTGGCGGGTAATGGTGCCGCCAGATTCGGCTTTCCACTGCCAGATTTTGTCGATAAAGGCGTCGCGACCGTAGTCGTGGCGGGTTTTACCTTCTTCAGCGGCAATCTTACGTTCGACCACCATTTGGGTAGCAATACCCGCATGGTCGGTACCCGCCTGCCACAGGGTATTTTTGCCCTGCATGCGCTGGTAACGGATCATGGTATCCATGATGGTCTGCTGGAAGGCATGACCCATATGCAAACTGCCGGTGACGTTCGGCGGCGGGATCATGATGCAGAAGGACTCTTTGCTTTCATCGCCGTTAGGCTTGAAATAGCCCTGCTGTTCCCAGTGCTCGTATAGCGGCTGTTCGATATCGCGTGGGTTATATGTCTTTTCCATTATTTCCAGGTTGCCGTATTCAGGTTAAAACCAGCCAGTCGGTACGCTTTGTAGCGTTCGCGCGCCAGTTGTTTCAAAGAATCTTCGTGAGGGACAAAGTCTACCACTTCTGTGAAAGCGGTGGCAAAATCTGCAAAGCCGATCCGCAGGCTGATCAGGATATCCCGCGGGCTGCTGTTGCGTTTTTGCGGCCAGGCGATCTCCACCGGCGCGCCACCGCGCGGGCCTTCCCCCGCCAGGTTGTGCGGAACAAAACTTTCCGGTGGTCGTGCCCACAGGGCTTCATCCAGACGGATGGCCTGCTGCTCATCTTCGCAGGCAATAAGCACGCGTTTACCACCGCGCCAACGTTCTGCGGCAATCTCACACACCAGCTGTTCGACAGCGCTAAGGCCATCCTGCTGCGCGTCATTGTCCAGAAGATAGAACGTTGCGTTTTTCATCATATGGGGCTTCTTGTGGTGACTTTAAATATGAAGCCGGGTGGCGGATGCCACCCGGTATTCGGGTTTACTCTTCGCCGTTAAACCCGGCGCGGTTGAGCAGGAACTGCGACAGCAGGGCAACCGGACGACCGGTGGCGCCTTTGGCTTTACCGGAGCGCCATGCGGTTCCGGCGATGTCCAGGTGGGCCCAGTTGTACTTGCGGGTGAAGCGCGCCAGGAAGCAGCCTGCGGTGATGGCACCGCCAGGACGACCACCAATGTTGCCCATATCCGCGAAGTTGGACTCCAGCTGCTCCTGATACTCATCGCTCATTGGCAGACGCCATGCGCGATCGCCCGCCTGTTCAGAGGCACTGATAAGTTCATGCGCCAGCGGGTTGTGGTTCGACATCAGGCCGGTGATGTGATGGCCCAGCGCAATCACGCAGGCACCGGTCAGGGTGGCCACGTCGATAACCGCTTCTGGCTCGAAGCGTTCAACATAGGTCAGCACATCGCACAGTACCAGACGGCCTTCAGCGTCAGTGTTCAGCACTTCAACGGTCTGCCCGGACATGGTGGTCAGCACGTCGCCTGGACGATACGCGCGGCCGCCCGGCATGTTTTCACAGCCCGCCAGCACGCCAATAACGTTAATCGGCAGCTGAAGCTCTGCTACCATGCGCATCACGCCGTAAACCGCTGCGGCCCCGCACATGTCGTACTTCATCTCATCCATGCCTTCGGCAGGTTTGATGGAGATACCGCCGGAGTCGAAGGTCAGGCCTTTACCGACCAGCACAATCGGGCGCACGTCCTCAGACGGACTGCCTTTGTACTCAATGACCGACATCAGGGATTCGTTTTGCGAACCATTGCCGACGGCCAGGTAGGAGTGCATCCCCAGCTCTTTCATCTGCTGTTCGCCAATCACACGGGTGACGACGTTTTTGCTGTAGGAGTCAGCCAACTGACGCGCCTGCGACGCCAGGTAACCGGCATTACAGATGTTTGGCGGCATATTGCCCAGGTCTTTCGCCGCTTTAATACCGGCGGCAATGGCCAGACCGTGCTGAATCGCGCGTTCACCGCTGGTCAGTTCCCGACGGGTTGGGACGTTAAAGACCATTTTACGCAGCGGGCGACGCGGCTCGCTTTTGGTGGTTTTCAACTGGTCGAAGCTGTACAGGGTCTCTTTAGCCGTCTCAACGGCCTGGCGCACTTTCCAGTAGGTGTTGCGCCCTTTTACGTGGAGCTCGGTCAGGAAGCATACTGCTTCCATTGAGCCAGTATCATTCAGCGTATTGATTGTTTTCTGAATCACCTGTTTGTACTGGCGCTCATCCAGCTCACGCTCCTTGCCACAGCCAATCAGCAGAATGCGTTCAGACAGCACGTTCGGAACATGATGCAGCAACAGCGTCTGTCCCGGCTTGCCTTCCAGCTCGCCACGGCGCAGCAGGGCGCTAATATAGCCGTCACTAATTTTATCGAGTTGTTCGGCGATTGGAGAGAGTCTGCGGGGTTCAAATACGCCCACAACGATGCAGGCACTCCGCTGTTTCTCCGGGCTACCGCTTTTTACACTGAACTCCATGAACTACGCTCCTGAATCTTAAAGACAACGGCGGCGGCTACGGATAGAATTGCAACCTTTCGTAACGCATATCCGCTGTTGCGGTGACTTCGTGTTAATCTTAATTACGGTTTCGACACGTCATTACAACTCGTGAGGCGCGAATCCGCCGGGTGTTCTAATCTTAGCGATGATTTCGACGACTCAAGAGAATAAATGACGTTTAAGCCATGAAACAAGCGATTTTCCTGCAAAGAGATGGGTTTTTACGGGCGTATTTAATTTGATAATCATAAGATATCTGGTTCGGGAGACGCTCAAAAGCCAGCTGGCGATACTCTTTATTCTGTTACTGATTTTTTTCTGTCAGAAACTGGTAAGGATCCTCGGTGCGGCGGTCGATGGTGAGATCCCTACAAATCTGGTGCTTTCCCTGCTTGGGTTAGGCGTGCCTGAAATGGCGCAGCTTATCCTGCCGCTCAGTCTTTTCCTCGGCCTGCTGATGACGCTCGGTAAACTCTATACCGAAAGTGAAATTACCGTCATGCACGCGTGCGGCCTGAGCAAAGCGGTGCTGGTGAAAGCGGCGATGGTACTGGCGCTGTTTACCGGCATTGTTGCCGCCGTGAACGTCATGTGGGCTGGCCCCGTCTCTTCCCGTCATCAGGATGAAGTGCTGGCGGAAGCAAAAGCCAACCCTGGTATGGCTGCCCTCGCGCAGGGTCAGTTCCAGCAGGCGTCAGACGGTAGTTCGGTGCTGTTTATTGAAAGCGTTGACGGCAGCCGCTTTAACGAAGTATTCCTCGCCCAAATCCGCACGAAAGGTAATGCCCGTCCGTCGGTCGTGGTGGCCGATTCTGGTCAGCTCTCGCAGGGGAAAGACGGTTCGCAAATCGTCACGCTGAACAAAGGCACCCGCTTCGAAGGCACTGCCCTGCTGCGAGATTTCCGTATTACTGACTTCCAGAATTATCAGGCGATTATTGGTCATCAGGCGGTGGCGCTGGATCCGAGCGATACCGAGCAAATGGACATGCGCACCCTGATTAACACTGACAACAATCGCGCCCGCGCCGAACTGCACTGGCGTATCACGCTGGTGTTTACCGTCTTTATGATGGCGCTGATGGTGGTTCCGCTGAGCGTAGTGAACCCGCGCCAGGGCCGCGTGCTCTCGATGCTGCCCGCCATGCTGCTGTATCTGGTGTTCTTCCTGCTACAAACATCAATCAAGTCGAACGGCGGCAAAGGGAAAATTGACCCGGTGGTCTGGACCTGGGTCGTTAACGGACTCTATCTGCTATTGGCGGTGGCCCTCAATCTGTGGGATACCGTGCCGATGCGCCGTGTAAGAGCCCGGATTATGCGTAAAGGAGCGGTGTAATGCAGGCGTTTGGCGTTCTTGACCGCTATATCGGTAAAACTATTTTTACCACCATCATGATGACGTTGTTCATGCTGGTGTCACTCTCCGGGATCATTAAGTTTGTTGACCAGCTGAAAAAGGCCGGTCAGGGGAGCTATGACGCGCTCGGCGCGGGGATGTATACCCTGCTGAGTATCCCGAAAGACGTGCAGATCTTCTTCCCGATGGCGGCGCTGCTGGGTGCGCTATTGGGGCTCGGAATGCTGGCGCAGCGCAGTGAGCTGGTGGTGATGCAGGCCTCTGGCTTTACCCGCATGCAGGTGGCGATGGCGGTGATGAAAACCGCTATCCCGCTGGTGCTGCTGACTATGGCGATGGGCGAGTGGGTCGCGCCGCAGGGCGAGCAGATGGCGCGTAACTACCGCGCACAGCAGATGTACGGTGGCTCGCTGCTCTCCACGCAGCAGGGGCTGTGGGCAAAAGACGGTAAGAACTTTGTCTATATCGAACGCGTGAAGGGCGATAACTCGCTCGGCGGCGTGAGCATCTACAGCTTTAACGATCAGCGTCGATTGCAGGCGGTGCGCTATGCGGCCTCGGCAACCTTTGATGTCGAAAATAAGGTCTGGCGTCTGTCACAGGTGGATGAGTCTAACCTGCAGGATCCAAAGCAGATCACCGGATCACAAACCGTCTCCGGCACCTGGAAAACCAACCTGACCCCGGACAAACTCGGCGTGGTTGCGCTGGATCCCGATGCGCTGTCCATTAGCGGTCTGCACAACTACGTCAAATACCTGAAGTCGAGTGGCCAGGATGCCGGGCGTTATCAGCTCAATATGTGGAGCAAGATTTTCCAGCCGCTCTCCGTAGCAGTGATGATGCTGATGGCCCTGTCGTTTATCTTCGGCCCGCTGCGTAGCGTGGCGATGGGGGTGCGCGTGGTAACGGGCATCAGCTTCGGCTTTGTCTTCTACGTGCTTGACCAAATCTTCGGTCCGCTGACGCTGGTTTACGGCATTCCTCCGATGATTGGCGCTCTGTTGCCAAGCGCCTCCTTCCTGCTGCTCAGCCTGTGGCTGATGCTGAAGCGCTCCTGATCGTCAATGGCCTCACTTCCTTTCCGGGAGTGGGGCGCATCTCCTGTTTGACACCTCACTTTTTCGCACAACCTTCAACGCCTTGCCTGGAATTTGCGTATGATTGTGCGATAACGTCGTGAAGAGATCCCCTATGAAGCAAATTCGGTTACTGGCGCAATACTATGTCGATCTGATGATGAAGCTTGGCCTGGTGCGCTTCTCCCTGCTGCTGGCCCTGGCGCTGGTGGTGCTGGCGATAGTGGTACAGATGGCCATCACCATGGTGCTGCATGGCCAGGTCGAGAGCATCGACCTTATTCGCTCCATTTTCTTTGGTCTGCTGATCACCCCGTGGGCGGTCTATTTCCTGTCGGTGGTGGTGGAGCAGCTGGAAGAGTCCCGCCAGCGTCTGACCCGGGTGGTGGAAAAGCTCGAAGAGATGCGCGAGCGCGACCTGAAGCTTAACGTGCAGCTGAAGGACAACATTGCCCAGCTCAATCAGGAAATCTCCGATCGCGTAAAGGCCGAGGCCGAGCGCCAGTCCACGCTGGAACAGCTCAGGGTCGAGATGATCGAACGCGAGCAGACGCAAATTCAGCTCGAACAGCAATCCTCCTTCCTGCGCTCGTTTCTCGATGCTTCGCCTGACCTGGTCTTTTATCGCAATGAAGATAAAGAGTTCTCCGGCTGCAACCGGGCAATGGAACTGCTGACCGGCAAGAGCGAAAAACAGCTGGTTAACCTGCGGCCGCAGGATGTGTATTCGGAAGAGGCGGCGGCCAAAGTGATCGAAACCGACGAGAAGGTGTTCCGCCATAACGTTTCGTTGACCTACGAGCAGTGGCTCGACTACCCGGATGGGCGTAAAGCCTGCTTCGAAATTCGCAAAGTGCCTTACTACGATCGCGTCGGGAAGCGCCACGGGCTGATGGGCTTTGGCCGCGATATTACCGAACGCAAGCGCTATCAGGATGCGCTGGAGCGCGCCAGCCGCGACAAAACCACCTTTATCTCGACCATCAGCCACGAGCTGCGCACGCCACTCAACGGTATTGTCGGCTTGAGCCGCATTCTGTTGGATACCGATCTGACGGCCGAGCAGGAGAAATACCTCAAAACCATTCACGTTTCGGCGGTTACTCTGGGTAATATCTTCAACGATATCATCGATATGGATAAGATGGAGCGGCGCAGAGTCCAGCTGGATAACCAGCCGATAGACTTCACCAGCTTCCTGGCGGATCTGGAAAACCTCTCCGGCCTGCAGGCCCAGCAGAAAGGGCTGCGCTTTGTGCTGGACCCGACGCTGCCGCTACCGCATAAAGTGGTGACGGACGGTACGCGTCTGCGCCAGATCCTGTGGAATTTGATCAGCAACGCCGTCAAATTTACCCAGAGTGGTCAGGTCGCGGTGCGCGTGCGCTACGGCGAGGACGAGATGCTGCATTTTGAAGTGGAAGATTCCGGGATCGGTATTCCGCAGGAAGAGCAGGACAAGATCTTCGCCATGTATTATCAGGTGAAGGACAGCCAGGGCGGCAAGCCCGCCACCGGTACCGGCATTGGTCTGGCCGTCTCGCGCAGATTAGCCAAGAGCATGGGCGGCGATATTACCGTCACCAGCAATCCTGGCAAAGGTTCGCTGTTTACGCTCAGCGTTAACGCTCCTGCGGTCGCTGAAGAGGTGGAAGATACCTTTGACCAGGATGAGATGCCGCTGCCCGCTCTGCACGTGCTACTGGTTGAAGATATCGAGCTGAACGTGATTGTCGCGCGTTCGGTGCTGGAGAAGCTTGGCAGCAGCGTGGATGTGGCGATGACCGGTAAAGCTGCGCTGGAGATGTTCACCCCGGGGGAATATGACCTTGTGCTGCTGGACATCCAACTGCCGGATATGACCGGGCTGGATATTTCCCGCGAGCTGACGCAACGCTACGCCCAGGACGAGCTACCGCCGCTGGTGGCGCTGACCGCCAATGTGCTGAAGGATAAACAAGAGTATCTGGATGCCGGGATGAACGACGTGCTGAGCAAACCGCTGGCGGTTCCGGCGTTAACCGCGATGATCAAGAAATTCTGGGACACCCGTGATGAAGAGGAGAGCACCATGACGACAGTAGATACCGAAAAAGCGCAGTCCTTACTGGATATCACCATGCTTGAGCAGTACATCGATTTAGTCGGTCCGAAGCTGATCACTGACGGTGTCGCCATGTTCGAAAAGATGATGCCGGGGTATTTGAACGTGCTGGAGTCGAATCTGACGGCGCGCGATCAAAAAGGGATCGTCGAAGAAGGGCATAAGATCAAAGGCGCGGCGGGCTCTATTGGCCTGCGTCATCTGCAGCAGCTGGGTCAGCAAATCCAGTCACCCGATTTACCGGCATGGTCTGATAACGTTGGTGAATGGGTTGAAGAGATGAAGCAGGAGTGGCAGAACGACGTGGCGGTGCTGAAAGCGTGGGTGGACAGCAGAAAAAAATGACCCCGGCTAAACCGGGGTGCGCGAATACTGCGCCAACACCAGGGAAATTATGGCTGCGCCTTAATTGTTATTTTGTAGCAGAAGGGCGTAGCCTCAAAATTCAGGCCGTAAGCAGTTAAGATAGCAAATCTTAAATAAGTTGTTACATGAATCAGTTAAATGTGTGAAGCATACCATTTTAATCAGAATTATTAATGGGCGTGTAACATAGTTCAGAGGGATCGACAGGATGAAAAAAGTAGGCGTAATACTGAGCGGCTGCGGCGTTTACGATGGATCCGAAATCCACGAGGCGGTCCTGACGCTGCTGGCACTGGCACGCAGCGGGGCACAAGCCGTCTGCTTCGCACCGGATCGAACCCAGTCGGATGTCATTAATCACCTCACCGGCGAGCCGATGGCGGAAAGCCGGAACGTCTTGATCGAGGCGGCGCGGATCGCGCGCGGACAGATTCGTCCTCTTAACCAGGCCCGTGCAGATGAGCTGGATGCGCTGATTGTGCCAGGAGGCTTTGGTGCGGCAAAAAATCTCAGCGATTTTGCCCGCGAGGGCAGCGCCTGTCAGGTCGACAGCCATTTAAAAAGCCTGACGCAGCAGATGCATGCCGCAGGTAAACCGCTGGGCTTCATCTGTATTGCACCGGCAATGCTGCCGGCAATCTTTGATATTCCGCTGCGTCTGACCATCGGCACCGATATTGATACTGCCGAAGTGATCGAAGACATGGGCGGGGAGCATATCCCGTGCCCGGTGGAAGATATCGTGGTCGACGAGGACAACAAAATTGTCACCACCCCCGCCTATATGCTGGCGCACGATATTGCCGAAGCTGCAGGTGGCATTGAGAAGCTGGTGGCTCGTGTGCTGGTGCTGGCTGAATGAGATTGAAACGCCCGCGGGCAGGCTGGATGAGACGGATGGTCGTGCGCATTTTGCTGGTGCTGGCGGTCTTCTGGGGTGGCGGTATTGCCCTGTTCAGCTTTCTGCCGGTGCCCTTTTCGGCGGTGATGATTGAGCGCCAGCTGAGCCGCTGGCTGAGCGGGGATTTCAGCTATGTTGCCCATTCAGACTGGGTGAGTATGGCTGAGATCTCCCCGTGGATGGGGCTCGCGGTCATTGCTGCAGAAGATCAGAAGTTTCCCGAGCACTGGGGCTTTGACGTCGGCGCAATTGAAAAGGCCTTAGCGCATAACGAGCATAATGCGAGCCGGATCCGCGGGGCGTCGACGCTGTCTCAGCAGACGGCGAAAAATCTGTTTCTGTGGGATGGGCGCAGCTGGGTACGTAAGGGACTGGAGGCCGGGCTGACGCTGGGCATCGAAACGGTGTGGAGCAAAAAGCGCATCCTGACGGTGTACCTGAATATTGCGGAGTTTGGCGAGGGCATATTTGGCGTTGAAGCGGCATCACAGCGCTATTTTCGTAAACCGGCAAGTCGTCTGACGCCGTCAGAGGCCGCGCTGCTGGCGGCGGTGTTGCCCAATCCGATTCGCTTTAAGGCCGGTACGCCATCCGGCTACGTGCGCAGCCGTCAGGCGTGGATCATGCGCCAGATGCGCCAGCTAGGCGGAGAAGGGTATATGCAGGCGCATAACCTGCATTAGTCTTCATCAAACCCGGCGTTAAACAGCGCAATAACGGCAGCCAGCGCCTCTTCTTCCTGTGGGCCGGTAGCTTCAATTTCGATCTGGCGACCCTTGGCGGAATCCAGCATCAGCAAGGCAATCACGCTGTTGGCTTCCGCTTCAGTGCCTTCGTCGTTACGCAGCAGCACTTCCGCGTCAAAACCCTGCATCAGTTCAAACAGCTTCATCGCCGGGCGGGCATGCATGCCCAGCTTGTTGGTGATTTCAACGGTCTGCTTTACGGTCATGTTTTGCGTTTTTCCAACGTACGATGACGAGACTGCACGTTTTTACCGCGTGAGCGGAAATAGTCAGCCAGTTGCTCAGCAATATAAACCGAACGGTGCTTACCACCGGTACAGCCAATCGCCACCGTCAGATAGCTGCGATTGTTTGTCTCCAGCATGGGCAACCAAAGTTCAAGGTAGCTGCGCGTCTGATAGATAAAGTTATGCACTTCAGTATGTCGGTCGAGGAATGCGGCCACCGGCTTGTCGAGGCCGGTCATCGGACGCAGCTTAGGATCCCAGTGCGGGTTCGGCAAAAAGCGAACGTCAAATACATAGTCCGCATCGATAGGAATGCCGTGCTTAAAGCCAAACGACTCGAACACCATCGTCAGTTCACGCTCGCGTTTGCCCAGCAGGCGCGTACGCAGCATCTCTGCCAGCTCATGGACGGACATTTCCGAGGTATCGACGATCAGATCGGCCCGGGAGCGCAGCGGCTCCAGCAGATCGCTCTCCTGGTCGATCGCGCTTTCCAGCGACAGATTTTTACTCGAGAGCGGATGCAGGCGACGGGTATCGCTGTAGCGGCGGATCAGCGTATTGCGATCGGCATCAAGGAACAGCAGCTGAGGTGAAAACGCCTCCGGCAGACTGCTCATCGCTTGCTCAAAGATTTCTGGCGATTCAGGCATGTTGCGCACGTCAATACTGACCGCGGCAGAAATCTGCCGTTCGGCCAGCGTCCGCGCCAGGTCGGGCAGCAGGACAACCGGCAGGTTATCCACGCAGTAAAAGCCCATATCTTCCAGTGCTCGCAGGGCCACTGACTTCCCTGAACCTGAACGACCACTGACGATCATCAGCACCATGTACCGTTTCTCCTCAGGACTGCAGATGTCAACGCCATCGCCCGATTACGCATCACCCTGATTGCCTTCTGTTTCCGTAATGATTTGATAGAGCTCTTCATCGCTTTGTGCCGCGCGCAGACGACGACAGATGGTTTTATCCGCCAGTCGTTTGGCCACCAGCGAGAGCGTGTGCAGATGCGTTTTTGTCTGGTCAGCGGGCACCAGTAGCGCAAACAGCAGATCGACCGGCTGGTTATCAATGGCATCGAACGCGATCGGCGTTTCAAGCTGCACAAACACGCCCACGGCACGCAGGGTATCTTCTTCCAGTTTGCCGTGTGGAATGGCGATGCCGTTGCCGATGCCGGTACTGCCCATTTTCTCGCGGGTCAGAATGGCTTCGAACACCACCTGCGATGGCAGGCCCAGCTGTTTTGCGGCCAGTTCACTGATGATCTCCAGCGCACGTTTTTTGCTCTGGCAGTGAACCGCACTGCGGGTACATTCCTGGTTAAGGACGTTGCTCAGTTGTAGAGTGGAATCGTTATTCATCATAATTTCACCTAAGCGCTAACTGTACAAAGGGCCCGTTGTGTTTCACAACAGGCCGTCCTGCACCCGTTAACAGCCCGGACAATTAGTGTTGTTTCAGTTTATCTTTATGTTTGTTTAGCTGCCGGGCCAGCTTGTCAATCAAGCCGTCGATAGCCGCGTACATGTCCTGCCCTTCCGCACTGGCATGGATTTCACCCCCGTTGACGTGCAGGGTCGCATCCGAGATATGAGTCACTTTTTCCACTTTTAACACAATGTAGACCTGATTGATCCTCTCGAAATACTGTTCAAGCTTGGCGAATTTGGTGTTAAGAAAATCGCGCAAGGACTCTGTGATTTCGACGTTGTGTCCAGTGATGTTGAGCTGCATAGTGTCTTCCTTATCGGTTGTGTCAAACCAGTTGTTTACGCTGGTTAGACGGCGGAATGGATAAAGACTCTCGATACTTCGCAACAGTGCGGCGTGCGACCATGATACCTTGTTCGGACAGCATGGTGGTCAACTTACTGTCACTCAGTGGTTTCGCGGGGTTTTCCGCGGCGATCAACTTCTTCACCAGCGCCCGAATAGCCGTCGACGAGGCTTCGCCGCCGCCTTCGGTACTCACATGGCTGGAGAAAAAATACTTAAGCTCAAAAATACCGCGCGGGCTGTGCAGATACTTCTGCGTTGTCACGCGGGAAATCGTCGATTCATGCATCTCGACGGCCTGGGCGATATCGGCCAGCACCATCGGTTTCATATACTCATCACCCTGTTCAAAAAACGCCTGCTGCTGCTCAACGATGCAGCGGCTTACGCGCAGCAGCGTGTCATTGCGGCTCTCGAGGCTTTTAATCAGCCAGCGCGCCTCCTGGAGGTTGCTGCGAATGAACTGGTTATCGGAGTCGTTGCGCGTGCTGGTACACATTGACGCGTACTGCTGGTTGATTTGCAGGCGCGGAATGCTGTCGGCGTTGAGCTCCACGGTCCATAGACCGTTGTGCTTGCGCACCAGCACGTCCGGAATGACGTACTCGGGTTCACCGGCCTGGATAGACTGACCTGGACGCGGATCAAGGGACTGGATCAGATTCACCGCTTCCTTCAGCACATCTTCTTTCAGCCGGGTAACGCGCATCAGCGAACGGAAGTCATGATTCGCCAGCAGATCCAGATGTTCGCTGATGATCAGGCGCGCCTCTTCAAGCCACGGCGTCTCTTTAGCGAACTGGGAAAGCTGGATAAGCAGGCAGTCACGTAAATCTTTGGCGGCGACACCGACCGGATCGAAACGCTGAATGCGCTTCAGTACCGCCTCAACCTCTTCAAGTTCAAGCTCATCATCGCCAATGCTCTCAAGAATGTCGTCCAGCGAGACGGTCAGATAGCCCGTCTCATCGACGGCATCGACTATCGAGGTGGCGATGGCACGATCGGTATCGGAAAACGGTGTCAGCTCCACCTGCCACATCAGGTAATCCTGAAGCGTCTGGGTGGTTTCACCCTGATAAACGGGGAGTTCATCGTCCTGGTAGTCTGCACGTGTGCCGGACGGTGTTCCGGCGGTGTAGATTTCATCCCAGCTGGCATCGAGCGGAAGCTCGTCAGGCATCTCTTTTTGCTCAAGGGCCTCAACCGTGTCGAGGGCCTCTTTGTCCTGAGGCTGCTGGGTTTCTATCTCTTCGTGAAGATCGGTTTGCTCGAGCAGGGGGTTACTGTCCAGTGCCTGCTGAAGTTCCTGCTGGAGTTCTAACGTCGACAGTTGCAACAGACGAATGGCCTGTTGTAACTGCGGTGTCATCGCCAGCTGTTGGCTGAGCCTTAATTGCAAACCTTGCTTCATGTTCAGAGCATTTTTCTCCGTTTACGCGAGACTAAACTTCTACCCTATCAGAGTCTGAAGTCTTCCCCAAGATACACGCGCTTAACATGCTCGTCTTCAAGGATCTGCTGCGGTGTACCGTGGGCAATAAGATGGCCCTGGCTGACGATATAAGCACGTTCACACACCGCCAGCGTTTCACGGACGTTGTGATCGGTGATGAGTACACCAAGGCCGCTGTCGCGCAGATGCTCGATAATGCGTTTAATGTCGATAACGGAAATGGGGTCAACGCCCGCGAAGGGTTCATCCAGCAGGATAAATTTCGGGTTGGCGGCCAGCGCGCGGGCAATTTCCACGCGGCGACGTTCACCTCCGGAAAGCGCCTGACCGAGGCTGTTGCGCAGATGCTCGATATGGAACTCTTCCATCAGCTCATTGGCGCGATCGTTGCGCTGTTCCGCAGACAGGTCGTCACGGATCTGCAGCACCGCCATCAGGTTGTCGAACACGCTCAGGCGTCGGAAAATCGAGGCTTCCTGCGGCAAATAACCGATGCCACGGCGCGCACGCGCGTGAAGGGGCAGCAAGCTGATGTCTTCATCATCAATAATGATGTTACCCGCATCGCGCGGCACAATCCCGACCACCATGTAAAAGGTGGTGGTTTTACCCGCACCGTTAGGACCCAACAGGCCGACAATTTCGCCGGAGTTGACGGTCAGACTGACATCTTCCACTACGCGGCGGCCTTTGTAGGCTTTGGCGAGATTCTTTGCAGTTAATGTTGCCATAACGAATTAGTTACTCTTTTTCTGTGCCGGAGCCTGATTGTTGTTTTTGTCCTGCAACTGCGATGGAACAAGTACGGTCGTGACACGCTTGCCCTTTTCGCTAAAGGCCTGCATTTTTTGCTCTTTCACCAGGTAGGTGATTTTGTCGCCTTTAATATTGCTGTCGAGCTGCTCCAGGAACGCATTCCCGGTCAGGACGACGAAATCCTTCGCCAGTTCGTAGTGCATCTGCGAAGCGCGGCCTTTGACGGGCTTACCGTTATCCTGCATCTGATAGAAGGTGGCCGGGTTACCATAGCCATCAATGACCTCTTTCCCGTCTTCGCCGCCTGGACGGGTGACAACAACCTTGTCGGCGTTGATTTTGATGGTACCCTGGGTCACCACGACATTGCCGGTAAAGGTCACTATATTACCCTGCATATCGAGTGACTGTGTGTCGGACTCGATATGGATCGGCTGCTCGGTATCACCCGTTACAGCAAGCGCGGGCAGGCTGACGGCCAGCAGCGCGCTGGCGATGATAAAATTAAGGCTGAGTTTGTTTGTTTTGAATTTCATAAGAGGTTCTAACCTTTTCAATCAGCTCTGCGTTCTTGCTGCGTAAGTTCCCGCGCATTCTCAGACCGCTGGAATTAAATGTGGTGCCATATAACGTAACCAGATCCTGCGACGTCACATCCTGAGTCACAAGGTTAATCTGAGCGTTATCGGTGGTGATTTTGCGCAGCTGTGAGTCAGCGGTCAGCGCATTCACTTCAACATGACCATACAGATAAAGCATACGGTCATTCGTCAGTTTTGCCCGGTCTGATTTAATCGACCATGTCGGAATTTTATTGGCATCAAAGGTGGTCATCACCGGTTGGGTAAACCACGACACACCCTGTTCGGAAAAATACTCAACGTGCTGAGCGATAAGGCGGTAGTTCAGGGCGCCTTCCGGGCTGTAAACCACCGTATCGCTGTGATCGCTTTTATAAGTTGGGTCGTTGGTGTTCACCGTCGGCGCTTGCGCGTCGTCCCGGTCAGCGAGGTTTACGCCAATCAGTACAAGTGCGACAAGCGAAAGCAGAATAATCACCCAACGTCTGGTTTTACTCATATCGATTGCCCTTTGGCCTCATCAAGCTTACCTTGCGCCAGCAACAACAGGTCGCACACTTCCCGGACTGCGCCGCGGCCGCCGTCAATGCGGGTGACATAGTCAGCACGCGGGATCAATAGCGGATGGGCATCGGCAACGGCGATGCTTAGACCCACTTCTGCCATTACTGGCCAGTCAATCAGGTCATCGCCAACATAAGCGACATTTTCCGGGGCGATAGCCAGTTTACCAACTAAGTCCCTGAAAGCGACCATCTTATCGGATTGTCCCTGGTAAAGATGGGTAATACCCAGCGTCTCGCAGCGATCTTCTACTAGTTTAGCCTTACGCCCGGTAATAATGGCAACTTCTATGCCAGAAGTGAGCGCGCAGCGAATACCATAGCCGTCGCGCACGTTGAAGGCCTTCAGCTCTTCACCATTATTACCCATATAAATCAAACCGTCGGACAGAACACCATCCACATCCAGAATCAACAGGCGAATGTTTTCTGCCTGCGCCATCATCTGCGTACTGACCGGGCCATAACAGGTTGCAAGGGATGCACCCGCATTACTCATTGTCTTATCCTTCATTACACTACGCCTGCGCGCAGCAGATCATGCATATGTACCACACCCAGCAACTGGTCGCCATCGGCAACCATAACGGAGGTGATGTGGCGGGACTGCATCAGGTTTAACACTTCGACGGCCAGCAGGCCGGAACGCACCCGGATGCCGCCAGTGGTCATCACGTCGGCGATACCCAGTTTGCGGACATCGACACCCATATCGAAAACGCGGCGTAAGTCCCCGTCGGTGAAGATACCTTCAATCTTCATCTGGTCGTCGCAAATGACTGTCATACCCAGATTCTTACGGGTGATCTCCAGCAGGGCATCACGCAGCGAGGCGGTTTTACTGACGTGCGGAATTTCGTCACCTGTGTGCATGATGTCGTTAACCCGCAGCAGCAGTTTACGCCCCAGCGCACCGCCCGGATGGGAGAGGGCGAAATCTTCGGCGGTAAAGCCGCGTGCTTCCAACAGGGCGACGGCCAGCGCATCGCCCATGACCAGCGCTGCAGTGGTGCTGGAGGTCGGCGCCAGGCCCAACGGGCAGGCTTCTTTTGGCACTTTGACGCACAGATAAATATCTGCGGCGCGCGCCATGCTGCTCTCCGGACGGCTGGTAATACAGATGAGGGGAACGTGAAGCCGCTTAAGCACCGGGATCAGCGCCAGCACTTCGTTGGATTCGCCGGAGTTGGATAACGCAATCACGATATCCTGAGCACTGACCATACCCAGGTCGCCGTGCGCCGCTTCGCCAGGATGGACGAAAAACGCGGTGGTGCCGGTGCTGGCAAAAGTGGCCGCCATTTTCCGCCCAATATGCCCGGATTTGCCCATTCCCATCACCACGACTTTACCGGTGCAGTGAAACAGCGCCTCACATGCCGAACTAAAATCCTGATTAATGTATTGATCTAACTGCGCCAGACCTTCACGTTCAATCTCCAGAACCTGTTTTCCTGCTTTCTGAAAGTCAAAACCCGGCTGCAATTCTATTTGCGACATAATGCGTTTCCGTTTACCCAGAGAGAAGAGGCGAGAGCCAGTAAAGCATCGCCATCCATACGATAAATCCCACCGTCAGCAGCGCGCCCACGCCCTGACCAATCTGTTGCTTGCGCTGCCAGCAGAGCAGGGCGAAGATTGTGCTAACCACCACCATCACGCCGTAATCGCGGCTAAACGCAAGCGGGTTAAAAGCGCCTGGGGCTATCAGGGCTGGCAGGCCAAGCACGATCACAATATTGAAAATATTCGAGCCGATAATATTGCCAATCGCGATGTCATCCTCGCCTTTACGTGCTCCGGCGATGGCGGTGGCCAGCTCAGGCAGGCTGGTACCAATGGCAATCACCGTCAGGCCGATGGTTAACTCGCTCATAGCAAAGTAGTTCGCCAGAACCGTCGCGTTATCAACTATCATTTGCGTGGCCATCGGCATGATGATCAGTGCGACGCCCAGCCACAGTAATGCGACGGGTAAATTGCCTTCCCGCGGGAGCTCAGCAACCTGCTCCTGGGTTAAGGTGTCCTGGCCTTGTTTTTCAGCCGTTCTGGCAAGTTTTACAATGTAAAACAGCCAGATGATCGCCAGCGCCAGCAGAAATAAACCGTCGCTGAACGTTAACTGCCCGTCGTACAGCACGCAGCCTGCCAGCAGGCTGACAATTAACATTAGCGGCAATTCACGGCGCAGAACATCAGAATGCACGCGAAATGGATGCAGCAGCGCAGCAAGGCCCAGAATTAACAAAATGTTGACGATATTGGAGCCAATAGCGGTGCCGACAGCGAGATCCACCTGATCGTGCAGCGAGGCTGCAACGGAGACGATGATCTCCGGCAGGGAGGTGCCGATGCTGACCACCGTCATCCCAATAATCAGGGGGGGAATACCAAACAGACGACACAGAATTGATGCGGAGAACACCAGACGATCGGCACTGTAGACTACCAAAAGTAAACCAATTATTAACAGTGCCGTTGCTAAAAGCATCAAAAGTCCTTTCTTCAGGTATACTCGCCGGTCCACGGAGAAAAATTTCTCTGGCGCTGCATACAGTCTGTAGACGTAACGAATTCCTAATTTTGACTTTATGCGCCGTAAAAGTAAAACAAATGCCAGCTTTCGCTAACCTCAGTGGGTAATATTCTGTAAAAATGTTGGGTTTGCGGCTGAACTAAGCCTCATGGTGATCCTGCACCAGCAATAGAAAGGAAATGTACATGAGCCTGAATGGGGCGAATATTGTCGATGTCCGTGGCGTCAGCTTCACGCGCAGTAACCGGGTCATTTTTGACAACATCTCTTTGACTGTGCCTCGCGGTAAGATTACCGCCATTATGGGGCCCTCAGGTATTGGTAAAACCACCTTGTTGCGCCTGATTGGCGGCCAGATCCCCCCGGCAAGCGGAGAGATCCACTTCGACGGTGAGAATGTCCCGACTATGTCGCGCTCTCGCCTGTATACCGTGCGTAAACGCATGAGTATGCTGTTCCAGTCTGGTGCCCTTTTTACCGATCTGAACGTCTTTGATAACGTGGCCTATCCACTGCGTGAGCATACGCGTCTGCCTGCAGAACTGTTGAAAAGCACGGTAATGATGAAGCTCGAGGCGGTGGGGTTACGCGGTGCAGCAAAACTGATGCCTTCAGAGCTCTCAGGCGGGATGGCGCGGCGTGCCGCGCTGGCACGCGCCATTGCGCTGGAACCGGATTTGATCATGTTTGATGAACCTTTTGTCGGGCAGGATCCTATTACCATGGGCGTGCTGGTTAAGCTGATCTCCGAGCTTAATAGCGCCCTGGGCGTCACCTGCATCGTGGTCTCACACGATGTACCTGAAGTGCTCAGCATCGCCGATTACGCTTACATCGTGGCGGACAAAAAAATTGTCGCTCACGGTAGCGCGCACTCCTTGCAGAATAACAGCGATCCACAGGTCCGACAGTTCCTCGACGGTATCGCTGATGGCCCTGTGCCGTTCCGCTATCCGGCAGGTGATTATCATCAAGATTTATTGGGAATAGGGAGTTAAGCCACTCATGCTGTTAAATGCGTTGGCCGCTCTCGGACACCGTGGCATAAAAACCATCAGGACGTTCGGGCGTGCCGGGTTGATGTTATTCAATGCGCTGGTCGGGAAACCGGAATTCCGCAAACATGCTCCTTTGCTGGTACGCCAGCTGTATAATGTCGGCGTCCTGTCGATGCTCATTATCATTGTTTCCGGTGTCTTCATCGGGATGGTGTTAGGGCTGCAGGGGTATTTGGTGCTGACCACCTATAGTGCGGAAACTAGCCTCGGCATGCTGGTGGCGCTCTCCCTGCTGCGTGAGCTGGGGCCGGTGGTGGCTGCGCTGCTGTTTGCTGGTCGTGCCGGGTCGGCGCTAACCGCCGAAATCGGTCTGATGCGCGCCACTGAGCAGCTCTCCAGTATGGAAATGATGGCCGTCGATCCGCTGCGTCGGGTGATCTCACCGCGCTTCTGGGCGGGCGTGATCTCTTTGCCGCTGCTGACTATCCTCTTTGTTGCCGTCGGGATCTGGGGCGGGTCGCTGGTCGGCGTGCAATGGAAAGGGATCGATGCCGGGTTCTACTGGTCGGCAATGCAAAGTGCGGTGGACTGGCGCATGGATCTGATTAATTGCCTGATTAAAAGCGCGGTATTCGCCGTGACTATCACCTGGATTGCGTTATTCAATGGCTATGACGCGATCCCGACTTCAGCTGGCATCAGCCGGGCAACAACGCGTACCGTTGTGCATTCGTCGCTTGCCATACTGGCTCTGGATTTTGTGCTCACCGCACTGATGTTTGGGAATTGAGTTCATGCAAACGAAAAAAACTGAAATTTGGGTAGGCGTATTTGTGTTGCTGGCACTGCTGGCAGCGCTCTTTTTAAGCTTTAAAGTGGCGGATGTCACGACGATCCGCACCGAGCCGACATACCGTATTTATGCCACCTTCGACAACATTGGCGGCCTGAAAAATCGCTCGCCGGTGCGTATTGGTGGCGTGGTGGTCGGGCGTGTGGCGGACATTACGCTGGATGAGAAAAGCTATCTGCCTCGCGTTGCGCTGGACATTGAAGAGCGCTACAACCATATCCCGGATACCAGCTCCCTTTCTATCCGTACCTCCGGCCTGCTGGGTGAACAATATCTGGCGCTGAACGTCGGTTTTGAAGATCCCGAACTGGGAACGACTATTCTTAAAGATGGCGGTGTGATTCAGGATACGAAGTCAGCCATGGTATTAGAAGATATGATTGGTCAGTTCCTTTACAACAGCAACAGTAAAGGCGGCGATCAGGATCAGGCTGCTCAGACACCCGCGCAAACCGATGCTGTGCCGTCCGCTGGTACGACGAATTCATCTCAGGAGAAGTAATTCATGTTTAAACGACTGTTAATGGTTGCCATGCTGATGATTGCCCCTCTGACTGCGGCAAATGCAGCCGATCAGACCAATCCTTATCAACAGATGACCGAAGCGGCAAAGAAAACCTTTGATCGCCTTAAAAATGAACAACCTAAGATTCGTTCTAATCCCGATTACCTGCGTGATGTGGTTGATCAGGAGCTGCTGCCTTATGTGCAGGTGAAATATGCCGGTGCACTGGTGCTGGGTCGTTACTACAAAGACGCGACCCCGGCGCAGCGTGAAGCCTATTTCACTGCGTTTCGTGAATACCTGAAACAAGCTTATGGTCAGGCGCTGGCGATGTACCACGGTCAGACCTATCAGATAGCCCCTGCACAGCCGCTGGGTGATGCGACTATCGTGCCTATTCGCGTAACCATCATCGATCCGAACGGTCGCCCACCGGTGCGCCTGGACTTCCAGTGGCGTAAGAACAGCCAGAGTGGCAACTGGCAGGCGTACGATATGATTGCTGAAGGGGTGAGCATGATCACCACCAAGCAAAACGAATGGAGCGATCTGCTGCGTACCAAAGGTATCGACGGTCTGACCGCGCAGCTGAACAGTATCTCGCGCCAGAAAATCACCCTGGAAGAGAAGAAATAATGCTGCCGCAGCTCAGCTGGGTCCGCGAGGGGGAAACGTTACTACTCTCTGGTGAGCTGGATCAGGATTTTCTGAATCCTCTGTGGGATGCGCGACACGAAGCGATGCAGGGCATTTCCTGCATCGATCTCGGCGGTGTTTTACGCGTTGATACCGCAGGGGTTGCGCTGCTGGTCCATCTGGTGGCGACGGGCAAACAGCAAGGGCGGCAGGTCTCGCTTTCTGGCATTAGCGACAACGTCATGACCCTGGCTCAGCTTTATAATTTGCCAGCAGACGTTTTACCTCGCTAACTTTTTCAGTACGTTACTATAGAAAGCCTCGACAGTTTCTTCGTCGGGGCTTTTTGCTTGTTTAAGACTGCCTCACTTTGCTCTAAGATGTTGGGCTTGTTTTCACTACCAGATGATAAAGAACCCATGGAAAATCATGAAATCCAGACCGTGCTGATGAACGCACTTGCCCTTCAGGAAGTCCACGTCTCCGGCGATGGCAGTCACTTTCAGGTTATTGCTGTGGGTGAGGTATTCGACGGCATGAGCCGCGTGAAGAAACAGCAGGCTGTCTATGCGCCGCTGATGGAATATATCGCGGATAATCGTATCCATGCCCTGTCGATCAAAGCGTTCACCCCAACTGAATGGGCACGCGATCGCAAACTAAACGGTTTTTGAGCTGAGGGTGAAATGCCCGCAGCACGGTTGAATTTATACAGAGAGTAAATCATGGACAAATTTCGTGTTCAGGGGCCGACGCGCCTTCAGGGCGAAGTCACAATTTCCGGCGCTAAGAACGCCGCGCTGCCGATCCTCTTCGCTGCACTGCTTGCGGAAGAGCCGGTAGAGATTCAGAACGTACCGAAGCTGAAAGATATCGACACCACCATGAAGCTGCTCGGCCAGCTCGGTACCAAGGTTGAGCGCAACGGTTCTGTATGGATCGATGCCAGTAACGTCAATAACTTCTCCGCCCCTTACGACCTGGTGAAAACCATGCGTGCCTCCATCTGGGCGCTGGGTCCGCTGGTGGCACGTTTCGGTCAGGGTCAGGTCTCTCTGCCTGGCGGCTGTGCCATTGGCGCGCGTCCGGTCGATCTGCACATCTTTGGCCTCGAAAAACTCGGCGCTGACATCAAGCTGGAAGAGGGCTACGTCAAAGCGTCAGTTAATGGCCGTCTGAAAGGCGCGCACATCGTGATGGACAAAGTCAGTGTCGGTGCTACCGTCACTATCATGTCTGCGGCGACGCTGGCTGAAGGCACCACCGTTATTGAGAACGCTGCGCGCGAGCCTGAAATCGTCGATACGGCGAACTTCCTCAATGCACTGGGTGCGAAGATCACCGGCCAGGGTACCGATCGTATCACCATCGAAGGCGTTGCACGTCTGGGGGGCGGCGTTTATCGCGTCCTGCCTGACCGTATCGAAACCGGCACCTTCCTGGTGGCTGCGGCAATCTCCGGCGGCAAAATTATCTGCCGTAATGCCCAACCCGATACGCTGGATGCTGTTCTGGCGAAGCTGCGTGATGCGGGTGCGGACATCGAAACCGGTGAAGACTGGATCAGCCTGGACATGCACGGTAAACGTCCTAAGGCTGTGAATGTACGCACTGCGCCGCATCCGGCATTCCCGACGGATATGCAGGCACAATTCACGTTGCTGAACCTGGTGGCTGAAGGTACTGGCTTTATCACCGAAACCATCTTCGAAAACCGCTTTATGCACGTGCCTGAATTGATCCGTATGGGTGCGCATGCGGAAATCGAGAGCAACACCGTGATTTGCCATGGCGTGGAAAAACTGTCCGGTGCGCAGGTGATGGCAACGGATCTGCGTGCTTCTGCGAGCCTTGTATTAGCGGGTTGTATTGCAGAAGGGACAACGATTGTGGATCGTATTTATCACATCGATCGCGGCTATGAGCGTATCGAAGATAAACTGCGCGCGCTGGGTGCAAATATCGAGCGTGTAAAGGGCGAGTAATCGTTCGGGCAGCCCCCTGCCACAAGTGACCGGGGGGTTGCTATTCCGTTGATGAGAACGTCAATCCTGGCGTTCTTTTGCGGATCTTCTCTGGCGCATCATGCGCGTTCTGTCGACAAATTCGTGGGTTATCGGGTCATGATAGCGCGAGGGCCAGATTGTCCAGGGATCGGTTCCCAGCGCGGTTGCAATGATCAGTTCTCCCTTAGGCCATGGGCGCGTCAGCGCATTTGCCAGGGTGGAAGAACTGAGGCCATTGCGGCGTGATTCCGCGGCCAGTGACGTTCCCTTTTTACGCAGCGCGGCGATAATATCTGCCGGGTGCCAGTCGGTATATTTCTTCTCCATTCCGTTGTCCCTTTGTTCAGGTGCATTCACGTCATTCGTCTTAAATGACGCTGTTACTATACCTTCTTCGAACAAGGGTTCTAAAAAGTTCGCGTTACTGTGAGCCACATTCAGATTTTGCCAGGGCTTTATTCATGCGGTCTGTAAGCGAATTCATTAACAACGTTATGGAAAATATTCGAAACTTATAAGAACTCTCAGTTGACAAAAAAGAGAGTCCATTTACTCTCAGCGATCGCGCTGAACAGCAATATGTGCGAGGCCGATAAGGGCATCTCGCCACTGGCTATCAGGGATGACCTGCAGTGCGCCGATGGCTTTATCGGCCTCTTCCTCAGCACGCTGTCGCGTCCATTCCAGGGAACCACAGGCTGCCATTGCTTCCAGTACGGGCTCCAGAAGGTGTCGGCCATTGCCTTGCTCGATGGCTTCACGAATCAGCTTCGCCTGCTCTGGAGTGCCGTTGCGCATCGCATGCAGCAGCGGAAGCGTCGGTTTGCCTTCGTTCAGGTCATCACCTACATTTTTGCCCAGCGTTTCGCCATCGGCGCTGTAATCGAGCAAATCGTCGATCAGCTGGAAGGCGGTACCCAGATAGCGACCATAATCCTGCAGACCACGTTCCTGCTCCTCGCTACAGCTTGCAAGTAACCCAGAGCATTGCGCCGCGGCTTCAAAAAGACGCGCGGTTTTGCTGTAGATCACCCGCATGTAGTTCTCTTCGGTGATGTTCGGATCGTTGACGTTCATCAGTTGCAGGACTTCGCCTTCCGCAATCACGTTCACCGCTTTGGACATCACCTCGAGCACTTTCAGCGATCCCAGGCTGGTCATCATCTGGAAGGCGCGGGTATAGATAAAGTCGCCGACCAGCACGCTGGCGGCGTTACCGAATGCCGCGTTAGCGGTGGCTTTACCGCGACGCATATCCGATTCATCGACAACGTCATCATGCAACAGTGTTGCGGTATGGATAAATTCGATCAGGGCCGCAATCGTAACGTGCGCATTTCCTTGATAGCCAACCGCGCGTGCGGCCAGCACAGCGATCATCGGACGGATGCGTTTACCTCCGCCGCTGACGATGTAATAACCCAACTGATTGATTAGTTGAACGTCAGAATCGAGCTGTTCCAGAATTGCTGCATTCACACCCGCCATGTCTTGCGCGGTTAACTCATTGATTTTTTCTAAATTCATCGCAAAAGCCGGGCTAGTAATCCTGTTCACCCCCTATTACAAGGGCTAACGAAGGGTTCGGTTTATCAATAGTATCGCTGATTGTACTGAAAAAACGCGTCAGATAAACGTTACCGTACATGTTGTCTTTTTTTTCTTCATCTGTTGATGGTAGCACTTGTCAAAGGCTCGCGTTTTGCGTAATATTCGCGCCCTATTGTGAATATTTATAGCGCACTCTGAATCACACGAGGACGTGCGCGGAAGCGGAGTTTTATATGTACGCGGTTTTCCAAAGTGGTGGTAAACAACACCGAGTAAGCGAAGGTCAGACCGTTCGCCTGGAAAAGCTGGACATCGCAACTGGCGAAGCTGTTGAGTTCGCAGAAGTGCTGATGATCGCAAACGGTGAAGAAGTCAAAATCGGCGTTCCTTTCGTTGATGGCGGCGTTATCAAAGCTGAAGTTGTTGCTCATGGTCGTGGCGAGAAAATTAAGATCGTTAAGTTTCGTCGTCGTAAGCACTACCGTAAGCAGCAGGGCCACCGTCAGTGGTTCACTGATGTGAAAATTACTGGCATCAGCGCCTAAGACCTGAGGAGAGATTTAAATGGCACATAAAAAGGCTGGCGGCTCAACTCGTAACGGTCGCGATTCAGAAGCTAAACGCCTTGGCGTTAAGCGTTTCGGTGGCGAAACCGTTCTGGCGGGTAGCATCATCGTTCGTCAACGTGGCACCAAATTCCACGCTGGTAACAACGTAGGTTGCGGTCGTGACCACACTCTGTTTGCTAAAGCAGACGGTAAAGTGAAATTTGAAGTTAAAGGCCCGAACAACCGTAAATACATCAGCATCGTTGCTGAGTAAGGTTTTCTCGGTCCGGTAACGGATTAAAGCCCCGCAACGTGTTGCGGGGCTTTTTACATTGGAAACCCGGTAATTTTTTCTGTAGGGAAAACGGGCATGAAGCAGCAAGCTGGCATTGGTATTCTTTTGGCACTCATTACTGCGATGTGCTGGGGTGCACTGCCAATTGCAATGAAGCAGGTTCTGGATGTGATGGAGCCGCCGACGGTCGTGTTCTATCGCTTCCTGATGGCCTCTGTTGGGCTAGGGACTATCCTGGCCATCAAGGGTAAGCTTCCCCCCCTGCGGATCTTTCGCAAGCCGCGCTGGCTCGTCATGCTGGCGATTGCGACGGGGGGCCTGTTCGGTAACTTCATTTTATTCAGCTCTTCCCTGCAATATCTCAGTCCTACGGCTTCGCAGGTAATCGGTCAGCTTTCACCGGTTGGCATGATGGTCGCCAGCGTCTTCATCCTTAAAGAGAAGATGCGCGGCACGCAGATTATCGGGGCGATGATGCTGCTCTGCGGTCTGGTGTTGTTCTTCAACACCAGCCTGATTGAGATATTTACCCGGCTGACGGATTACACCTGGGGCGTCATTTTCGGCGTAAGCGCCGCGGCGGTTTGGGTGAGTTACGGCGTCGCGCAAAAGGTGTTATTGCGTCGACTGGCGTCACAGCAGATCCTGTTTTTGCTGTACACTTTATGTACTATTGCATTGTTGCCGCTTGCGAAGCCGGGAGTTATCTCTCTGCTTAGCGACTGGCAGCTTGCGTGTCTGGTCTTCTGTGGGTTGAACACGCTGGTAGGTTACGGCGCACTGGCAGAAGCGATGGCACGCTGGCAGGCAGCACAGGTGAGCGCGTTAATCACGCTGACCCCGCTGTTTACGCTGTTATTTTCAGATTTATTATCAATGGCCTGGCCCGATTTCTTCGTCAAACCGATGTTAAACCTGCTGGCTTATATCGGTGCGTTTGTCGTGGTTGCGGGCGCGATGTATTCCGCCATTGGTCATCGTCTTTGGGGACGTTGGCGCAAAAGTGAAGCGGTTGTAGTTGTCCCCCGCTCAGGCGAATGATTTACGGAGAGTAAAATGAAGTTTGTTGATGAAGCAACGATCCTGGTCGTGGCAGGTGATGGCGGTAATGGTTGCGTAAGCTTCCGCCGTGAGAAATACATTCCGCGAGGCGGCCCTGACGGCGGCGACGGCGGTGATGGTGGTGACGTATGGTTTGAAGCCGACGAAAACCTCAACACCCTGATCGACTACCGTTTCGAAAAGTCCTTCCGTGCTGAACGTGGCCAGAACGGCCAGAGCCGTGACTGTACCGGTAAACGCGGGAAAGACGTAACGGTTAGAGTCCCGGTCGGGACACGCGTTATCGATCAGGGCACTGGCGAAACCATGGGCGATATGACCAAACACGGTCAGCGTCTGATGGTTGCAAAAGGCGGTTGGCACGGCCTGGGCAACAGCCGTTTCAAATCTTCCGTTAACCGTTCCCCTCGTCAAAAAACGATGGGTACCCCGGGCGACAAACGCGATCTGCAGCTTGAACTGATGCTGCTGGCTGACGTCGGGATGCTGGGGATGCCGAATGCCGGTAAATCCACCTTCATCCGCGCAGTGTCTGCCGCCAAGCCGAAAGTGGCTGACTATCCGTTTACAACGCTGGTGCCAAGCCTGGGCGTGGTCCGTATGGACAACGAGAAGAGCTTCGTGGTCGCGGATATCCCGGGTCTGATCGAAGGTGCTGCAGAAGGGGCGGGCTTAGGCATTCGCTTCCTGAAACACCTTGAGCGCTGCCGCGTGCTGCTGCACCTCATCGATATCGATCCTATCGATGGTTCTGATCCGGTAGAAAATGCCCGTATCATCATCGGCGAGCTGGAAAAATACAGCGACAAGCTGGCAAGCAAACCACGCTGGTTGGTCTTCAACAAGATTGACCTGATGGACAAAGCCGAAGCCGAAGCGAAAGCCAAAGCCATCGCTGAAGCGATGGGCTGGGAAGATAAGTATTATCTCATCTCTGCTGCCAGCCAGATGGGCGTGAAAGATCTGTGCTGGGATGTGATGACCTTCATCATTGAGAATCCGGTTACGCAGGCAGAAGAGGCGAAACAGCCTGAGAAAGTCGAATTCATGTGGGATGACTACCACCGTCAGCAGCTTGAAGAACAAGCAGTTGAAGTGGAAGAAGACGACGAAGACTGGGATGATGACTGGGACGAAGACGACGAAGAAGGTGTCGAATTCATCTACAAGCGTTAATACGGTCAATGGCCCCCTGAATCAGGGGGCTTTTTTTTAGCTCAGCGTTGTCGGCAGCCAGCACTGCACCACCAGCCCGCCTTCCGGGCGATTGTTGAGATGCAGTCTGCCGTGATGGAGCTGGATAATACGCTGCACAATGCTCAACCCCAGGCCGCTACCGCCGTAACGCTGATCGATGCGACGAAACGGCTCGGTAATCGACTGGCGATGAGCTTCATCGATACCTGGGCCCTGATCAAGAACGCTGATTAGCGTGCCTTCATCCTGCGCCTCGAGGCGAATCTCAATGGTGGAGCCTGCTGGACTGTAGCGCACCGCATTTTCATACAGATTCCGCACCATCAGGCGAAGCAGCACGGCATCACCCTGAACCGTCAGCGAAGCAGGGTGCGGCCAGACGAGGGTATGCGTTTTGCTCTCTTGCTCAAGCGCCAGGGGGGCGAGGACCGCATCCGACCAGTTAATCGTCTCGTAGTGACCACTCGCCATCGCCTGACCGGCCCGTGCCAGCATCAGCAACTGCTCTACGGTGTGCATCAGTTGGTCAATGCGGGCGATCAGTGGCTCGGTCTGAGGCGAGCCTGATTGCGCCATCAGCTCCAGGTGCAGGCGAATACCCGCCAGCGGCGTGCGCAGCTCGTGGGCAGCGTCCGCCGTGAATAAGCGCTCCTGCTGGATGGTATGATCCAGACGGGCAAGCAGCTGATTGAGTGACGTGGTGACGGCGCCAATTTCCTCCATATCGGAATACATCGGCAGCGGGGTGAGATTATCGGCAGAGCGGTTTGCCAGGCTGGTGCGAAGCTGTTTGAGCGGGCGAGTAATCCAGCTTACGGCCCAGAACGAGAACAGCAGCGTAAAACCGACCATCACCAGGGAAGGAACCAGCAGGGAGGCGATCGCTTCGCGGATCTCTTTTTCAACGTGCTGATTGCGGGATTTTGCTGACAGGGTCTCGCTGACCAGAAAACCGATCTGTTCCCGGCTTTCATGCCATAGCCAGATCACGCTTATCAGTTGAAAAAAAAGCAGGATCACGGCCAGTAGCACCATCAGACGACGGCGCATGCTGTTCATTTTTGGCTCTCCAGACGATAGCCTACGCCACGTACGGTTTTGATCCGGTCTCTGCCGAGCTTACGTCGCAGATTATGAATATGAACCTCAAGGGTGTTCGAGCCCGGATCGTCCTGCCAGGAGTAAATATCCTGCTGCAACGTTTCGCGGTGGACGGTTTGCCCGGTACGCATGATCAGCCGTGTCAGCAGGGCAAACTCTTTGGGCGTGATTTCAACCGGCAGGGAGTGCTGTAGAACCTGCTGGGTCTGCAGGTTCAGGGTCAGATCGCCGTCGCTGAGTAGATTATCGCTATGCCCCTGATAGCGCCGTATCAGCGCGCGGACACGCGCCTGTAGCTCGGCCAGCGCGAAGGGTTTAACCAGATAGTCGTCAGCCCCGGAGTCGAGGCCGTTAATGCGGTCTTCCAGCGCATCGCGCGCCGTCAGGATCAGCACGGGATTGGCCACGCCCCGGCGACGCCACTGGCTCAGCAGCGTTGCGCCGTCTTTATCCGGCAACCCAAGATCAAGGATAACCAGGCTGTATTCGCCGCTCTGGATCAGCCCGTTGGCTTCGGCGGCTGTGCCTGCACAATCCAGCGTGTATCCCTCAGCAGAGAGCGCCAGCGCCAGCCCTTCCTGGAGCAGTAAATCATCTTCAACAATGAGTAGTTTCATCGCTAGTTGTTCTGATAAATATCCTTGTAAAGCCGGCTCTCGAAGCGCACCAGCGGAATACGGCGATTGCGTTGGTCTGCAGGTTCAACCGCGTAGCCAGAAAGATACTGTACAAATGCCATTCGCTGCCCGCTGGCGGTAGTAATAAACCCGGCAAGGTTATAGACCCCCTGCAGTGAACCCGTTTTGGCGGAGACTTTGCCATCGACGCCTGCTGCATGCAGGCCCGCGCGGTACTGCAAGGAGCCGTCGTGGCCGGCGAGCGGCAGCATCGAAATAAAGTTTAGCTCAGTATCGTGTTGGGCAATGTACTGCAGGACCTGCATCATGGTGGCTGGTGAGATCAGGTTATGTCGCGACAGGCCTGAGCCATCCACTGCAATCGTATTGCCCAGATCAATGTTGGCCTGCTGACGCAGGATTTGCCGGACGGCATCCGAACCGGCGCGCCAGGTGCCAGGTACACCGAAGCGGGCGTGGCCAATCATGCGAAACACGGTATCGGCGATCATGTTATCGGATTTTTTCAGCATGATCTTCAGCAGATCGTGCAGCGGCGCCGACTGCTTGCTGGCGAGCACGGTGCCGGGTTCATTGGTTTGCGTCTGGCGCAACAGCGTGCCGGAGTAAGTGATACCCGCCTGCTTGAGCTCGTCTTTCAGAATAGCCCCAGCGTAGCTCGCACCGTCCTGAATGGCGAACGCCAGCGGCAGCGGATCGGCGCGCTGCGTCAGGCAGCCGGTTACGGTAAAGCGGTTAAGATCGCCTGGCACGACATCCAGTTCGCAGTACTGCGCTTCTGGAGAGCCTTTCGCCAGGGTACGCACCTGGCTGAACATGTTGACCGGGTAGTAAGACGCCACGCGAATAAAGGCCAGATCATCAGGCTTGGGGGCGCTGTAAAGCGAAATAGAGAAGCAGTTACGATCGACGATTGCCGCCGCTGGCGGTGCGCTAAAGCACTGGGTCATGTCATTCCACGGCCAACCCGGCGCTTTATCGTGACTGGCGAAGATGGACGTGTCGATCAGCACGTTCCCTTCAATGCGCTGGACGCCTGACTTCTTTAGCACGGCAACCATGTTGCGCAGATCCTGACGTTTAAACGTCGGATCGCCGCCAAAACGGGCGATAAGATCGCCTTTCAGCGTGCCACTGTCGACACTGGCTTTACTCTCCAGCGTTGTGGTGAAGCGAAAATCAGGGCCAAGTTGCAGCAGGGCGGCCAGCCCGGTGATCACCTTTTGGGTACTGGCAGGCAGCGCCATCTGCTGACTGTGATAGTCAATATCAGGTGCCTGGGCGCCCACTTTTTGCACCATCAGAGCAAGATTGGCGCCATCGGGCAGCTGATTAATGTACTCGTCCACGTTCGCTGCCTGAGCAGTGAACGCAATACTGGTGGTCAATCCGATGATAAATCTGGAAAATCGCATAATCTCGCGCTAACAACCCGGAAGCAAACCGTCATACTACGGCCCAACGCCCTGTAAAGTAAACGATGACCCATACTGAACTTCGCGGTAAAATACGTATCAAATTGAAAAATTGCTGCTGACCTGGAACTTTGCTTCCGGGTCAGTTTTCTTTTGCCTCTGACTTATGCCAGGCTGTGATGCCTGCGGAGGCAGTAGTCGGGGCGGTTAGCCACCGCACCCAACAGGAATGTTTAAGAGGTATAACAAATGCAAGCTATTCCGATGACCTTACGTGGTGCCGAAAAACTGCGCGAAGAGCTGGATTTTCTGAAGTCTGTTCGCCGCCCTGAGATCATTACCGCCATCGCCGATGCGCGTGAGCACGGCGATCTGAAAGAAAATGCGGAATATCACGCTGCGCGTGAGCAACAGGGTTTCTGTGAAGGGCGTATCAAAGATATCGAAGCGAAGCTGTCGAATGCACAGGTGATCGATATCTCAAAAATGCCGAACAACGGACGTGTTATTTTTGGCTGCACAGTCACTGTGATCAACCTGGACAACGATGAAGAGCTTTCTTACCGCATCGTGGGTGATGATGAGGCCGACTTTAAGCAGAATCTGATCTCAGTAAACTCGCCAATTGCACGTGGACTGGTGGGTAAAGAGCAGGATGATGTGGTGACAATTCGTACCCCAGGCGGGGAAGTGGAGTTCGAAATTATCAAGGTTGATTACCTGTAATTCGCATCTCCGGCAAGTTGTTGATACATTGTAAAGATAGGAAAAAGGCCGCATCGCGGCCTTTTATCAACTCAAGGAGCATGGCATTTTGCTCACCTGCGAAAGAAAAACCCCTCATTAAACACACCACAATGTGCTTAATTCAGGATAATCTTAGCGAGGCAGCGAAATTTTGCGCTCTTTAGTTGGGCGATAGAGCACCAGCGTTTTACCGATGACCTGTACATTACAGGCGCCGGTTTCGCGCACGATAGCTTCCACGATCAACGTCTTAGTCTCTCTGTCTTCAGAGGCGATTTTGATTTTGATTAACTCGTGGTGCTCCAGCGCTAGTTCAATCTCGGCCAGTACCCCTTCGGTCAAACCATTGTTGCCAAGCATAACTACAGGCTTGAGCGGATGTGCCAGACCTTTAAGGTGCTGTTTTTGTTTAGTACTCAGATTCATCGTATATTTTTGCTTACGTTGGGATTGAAAACGGTTCATTCTACCGCCATCTCCCTTATATCGCCAAATTGCTATGTGGAAATTTACACCGCTGGCTACGATGAACCCGGACGGAAAGTAAAATGACAGGTAAAAAGCGTTCTGCAAGCTCGAGCCGCTGGCTCCAGGAACACTTTAGCGATAAATATGTTCTACAGGCACAGAAAAAGGGGTTACGTTCCCGTGCCTGGTTTAAACTTGATGAAATACAGCAAAGTGACAAACTCTTTAAACCGGGGATGACGGTCGTTGACCTCGGTGCTGCGCCCGGTGGATGGTCACAATATGCGGTAACGCAAATCGGCGGAACGGGCCGAATTATCGCATGCGATCTTTTACCTATGGATCCCATCGTTGGTGTGGACTTCCTTCAGGGCGATTTTCGTGATGAATTAGTGCTGAAAGCGTTACTTGAACGTGTGGGTGACAGTAAAGTACAGGTTGTCATGTCCGATATGGCGCCAAATATGTGTGGAACACCGGCGGTGGATATCCCTCGCTCCATGTATCTGGTAGAACTGGCGTTAGAAATGAGTCGTGATGTATTAGCGCCAGGTGGTAGTTTTTTAGTGAAGGTGTTCCAGGGCGAAGGTTTTGAGGAGTATCTAAAGGAAATTCGCTCCCTGTTTGCGAAGGTCAAAGTTCGTAAGCCGGACTCTTCACGTGCGCGTTCACGTGAAGTGTATATTGTAGCGACCGGGCGAAAATAATAGCCGGTTGGTTTCAGGCGAAAGTTTGAAAAAAACTGGTTATAAAATATCCCGCCGCTGTTTTTAACACAGTTGTAATAAGAGGTTAATCCCTTGAGTGACATGGCGAAAAACCTAATTCTCTGGCTGGTCATTGCCGTTGTGCTGATGTCAGTATTCCAGAGCTTTGGGCCCAGCGAGTCTAATGGCCGTAAGGTGGACTACTCTACCTTCCTGCAAGAGGTCAATCAGGATCAGGTTCGCGAAGCGCGTATCAACGGACGTGAGATCAACGTTACCAAGAAAGATAGTAACCGTTACACGACTTACATTCCGGTGAACGACCCTAAGCTGCTTGATAATCTTCTGACTAAAAACGTCAAGGTGGTCGGTGAGCCGCCGGAAGAGCCAAGCCTGCTGGCTTCGATCTTCATATCCTGGTTCCCGATGCTGTTGTTGATCGGTGTCTGGATCTTCTTTATGCGCCAGATGCAGGGCGGTGGTGGCAAAGGTGCCATGTCGTTCGGCAAGAGCAAGGCGCGAATGCTAACGGAAGACCAGATCAAAACCACTTTTGCTGACGTAGCAGGTTGTGACGAAGCGAAAGACGAAGTGGCTGAACTGGTGGAATACCTGCGTGAGCCGAGCCGTTTCCAGAAACTGGGCGGTAAGATCCCGAAAGGCGTTCTGATGGTGGGGCCTCCGGGTACCGGTAAAACCTTGCTGGCGAAAGCCATCGCGGGTGAAGCGAAGGTACCGTTCTTTACGATTTCGGGTTCTGACTTCGTGGAAATGTTCGTGGGTGTCGGTGCCTCTCGTGTGCGTGACATGTTCGAACAGGCCAAGAAGGCAGCACCGTGCATCATCTTTATCGATGAAATCGACGCCGTAGGCCGCCAGCGTGGCGCGGGCCTGGGTGGTGGTCACGATGAACGTGAGCAGACCCTGAACCAGATGCTGGTTGAGATGGATGGCTTCGAAGGTAACGAAGGTATTATCGTTATCGCAGCAACTAACCGTCCGGACGTTCTTGACCCTGCGCTGCTGCGTCCAGGCCGTTTTGACCGTCAGGTTGTTGTTGGTCTGCCAGACGTTCGTGGTCGCGAGCAGATCCTGAAAGTGCATATGCGTCGCGTACCGCTGTCTCCGGACATCGATGCGGCAATCATTGCGCGCGGTACCCCGGGCTTCTCCGGTGCGGATCTCGCAAACCTGGTGAACGAAGCTGCGCTGTTTGCAGCCCGCGGCAACAAGCGCGTGGTGTCGATGGTTGAGTTCGAGAAAGCGAAAGACAAAATCATGATGGGTGCGGAACGCCGCTCCATGGTGATGACGGAAGCGCAGAAAGAGTCCACGGCTTACCACGAAGCAGGCCATGCGATTATCGGTCGTCTGGTGCCGGAACACGATCCGGTGCATAAAGTGACGATTATTCCGCGCGGTCGTGCGCTTGGCGTCACGTTCTTCCTGCCGGAAGGCGATGCTATCAGCGCCAGCCGTCAGAAGCTGGAAAGTCAGATTTCGACCCTGTACGGTGGTCGTCTGGCGGAAGAGATTATCTACGGTGTGGAACGTGTTTCTACCGGTGCGTCTAACGACATTAAAGTCGCGACCAACCTGGCACGTAACATGGTCACCCAGTGGGGCTTCTCCGACAAGCTGGGTCCGCTGCTGTATGCGGAAGAAGAGGGTGAAGTGTTCCTCGGTCGCTCCGTCGCAAAAGCGAAGCACATGTCCGACGAAACGGCGCGTATTATCGACCAGGAAGTGAAATTGCTCGTTGAACGTAACTACGGTCGCGCGCGTCAGATTCTGAACGAAAATATGGATATCCTGCATGCGATGAAAGATGCGCTCATGAAATATGAGACCATCGATGCACCGCAGATCGATGACCTGATGGCGCGTCGTGATGTGCGTCCGCCAGCGGGCTGGGAAGATCCAGGCACCTCCAACAACTCTGATAGCAATGGCACCCCGCGTGCACCGCGTCCGGTCGATGAACCGCGTACGCCGAACCCGGGTAACACCATGTCAGAACAGTTGGGCGACAAATAAGTCACTGCTGTCGATGATGTTCTCTTTACCTGAAACCCTGGGGCTTGCCCCGGGGTTTTTCTTGTCTGCTTAACTATAAAACCAGGGATTAGCCATGAAACTCTTCGCCCAGGATTCTTATCTCGATCTGTCGCATCCGCATGTGATGGGGATCCTGAACGTTACGCCAGACTCTTTCTCTGACGGTGGTACGCATAACACGCTCATTGAGGCGGTCAAGCACGCGAATATGATGATCAACGCCGGGGCGACGATTATTGATGTCGGCGGCGAGTCGACCCGTCCAGGTGCGGCGGATGTCAGCGTTGATGAAGAGTTGTCACGGGTGATCCCCGTGGTTGAAGCTATTGCCCAGCGATTCGAGGTCTGGATCTCGGTAGATACCTCCAAACCTGAGGTCATTCGCGAATCAGCGAGAGTGGGTGCTCACATTATTAATGACATTCGCTCCCTGACCGAACCGGGCGCGCTGGAGGCGGCGGCAGAGACGGGCCTGCCAGTCTGTCTGATGCATATGCAAGGCCAGCCGAAGACAATGCAGGAAGCGCCAAAGTACGAAGATGTGTTCGCCGATGTAAATCGCTACTTTATTGAGCAAATTGCACGCTGTGAACGTGCCGGTATCGCAAAAGAGAAATTGCTGCTCGACCCGGGATTCGGTTTCGGTAAAAATCTCTCTCATAACTACGAGCTTCTTGCACGCTTATCTGAGTTTCACCATTTTGGCCTGCCGCTGCTGGTTGGAATGTCGCGAAAATCCATGATAGGACAACTGCTGAACGTGGGACCAACGGATCGCCTGAGCGGCAGTCTGGCCTGCGCGGTAATTGCTGCGATGCAGGGAGCACAAATTATTCGCGTCCATGACGTAAAAGAGACAGCAGAAGCTATGCGCGTGGTGGAAGCCACGCTGGCCGCTAAGGAAAACAACCGCTATGAGTAATCGTAAATTTTTTGGTACTGACGGCATTCGTGGACGCGTGGGCGATGCGCCAATCACACCTGAGTTTGTGCTGAAGTTAGGCTGGGCGGCAGGCAAGGTGCTGGCCAGCCACGGCTCACGTAAAATCATCATTGGCAAAGATACGCGTATCTCTGGCTATATGCTGGAATCAGCACTGGAAGCCGGCCTTTCTGCGGCGGGACTCTCTGCCTCCTTTACCGGTCCAATGCCGACGCCAGCGGTAGCCTATCTCACTCGTACCTTCCGCGCAGAAGCGGGGATTGTGATCTCGGCATCGCATAACCCGTTTTACGATAACGGCATCAAATTCTTCTCCATCGATGGCACCAAACTGCCTGACGATGTAGAAGAAGCCATTGAAGCGGAAATGGAAAAAGAGCTGACCTGCGTGGACTCCGCTGAGCTGGGTAAAGCCAGCCGCATCGTCGATGCTGCTGGTCGATACATTGAATTCTGCAAAGGCACGTTCCCGAATGAGCTGAGCCTGGGCCATCTGAAAATCGTGGTCGACTGCGCTAACGGTGCAACCTACCATATCGCGCCGAACGTGTTCCGCGAGCTGGGCGCGAAGGTTGTCGCCATTGGCTGTGAGCCAAACGGTGTCAACATTAACGAAGAAGTGGGCGCGACGGATGTCCGTGCCCTGCAGGCGCGCGTGTTGGCAGAGAAGGCCGATCTGGGGATAGCCTATGACGGCGACGGCGATCGCGTGATTATGGTTGACCACGAAGGCAATAAGGTGGATGGCGATCAGATCTTGTATATCATTGCCCGTGAAGGCCTGCGTCAGGGCCAGCTGCGCGGTGGCGCTGTCGGTACGCTGATGAGTAACATGGGGCTGGAGTTGGCGCTTAAGCAACTGGGCATCCCGTTTGCGCGCGCGAAAGTGGGCGACCGTTACGTGCTGGAAAAACTGCAGGAGAAAGGCTGGCGCATTGGAGCAGAAAACTCCGGCCACGTCATTCTGCTGGATAAAACCACCACCGGTGACGGCATCGTGGCGAGCCTGCAGGTGGTGGCTGCGATGGTGCGTAACCATATGACCCTTCACGATCTGTGCAGTGGAATGAAAATGTTCCCGCAGATCCTGGTCAATGTTCGCTTTACCGCAGGTAACGGCAACCCGCTGGAAAATGACAATGTAAAAGCGGTGATGGCTGAGGTGGAAACGGCCTTAGGTTCCCGTGGTCGCGTTCTGCTGCGTAAGTCTGGCACCGAGCCGCTAATCCGCGTAATGGTGGAAGGTGAAGACGAAGCGCAGGTCACCGAGTTTGCGCACCGTATTGCGGATGCCGTTAAAGCGGCATAAGTGCGTTAAGTGACTAAAAAGGCGGTGCTTGCCGCCTTTATTTTGCACAATCCCTGCGGTTTTGCTGTTTTTTTCTGCAGTTGATACAATGTGCTGAAATTGCCCTTGCGAAGGCCATTCGCTTTGGTTAGTATTCACACCCGCTTCATCAGGAAACACGTTTTCCTGGTTATTGGTCGAAGCTTTGGTATGCGGCAAATCCGCAAGGAACAGGTTGATTATGTACGAAGCTCTTTTGGTAGTTTTCCTTATTGTAGCCATCGCTCTGGTAGCGCTGATTATGCTGCAGCAAGGTAAAGGCGCTGATATGGGAGCCTCCTTTGGAGCAGGCGCTTCTGGTACGCTGTTCGGTTCAAGTGGTTCTGGTAACTTCATGACCCGTGCAACGGCGATTCTGGCAACGCTGTTTTTCATTATCAGTCTGGCGCTGGGCAATATCAACAGCAACAAGACCAGTAAAGGAAGTGAGTGGGAAAATCTGAGCGCACCGGCGAAATCCGAGCAGACTCAGTCAGCAGCGCCGGCTAAGCCGACCAGCGATATCCCGCAGTAATAGTAGTATCCGTGCTGAGGTGGTGGAATTGGTAGACACGCTACCTTGAGGTGGTAGTGCCCTAACGGGCTTGTGGGTTCGAGTCCCATCCTCAGTACCAATATTCCGAAAAAAAGACATCGCAGGATGTCTTTTTTTTCGTCTGTACACTGTGGTTTGACAGTGTAGGCCGGGCCTACAACTACAGCAGCCAAAGAAAAAGGCGCCTTCAGGCGCCTTTTGCATTTCTGCTCAGTGATTACTTGTCGCTGCTTTCCAGATTCTCAACCTGCGGCAGGCCGTTGCTGCTTGATACAGAGAGCAGGCCGTTTTCAGTGTATGTGAACAGCTTGGCGCGAGTATCGGTAATATCCAGATTACGCATGGTCAGCTGGCCAATACGATCGTCCGGGGAGAACACTGAATCACCTTTCTCCATTGTCAGACGTTCTGCCTGGTAGGTAAGGTTGTCAGATACCGTGTTCAGGATCGAGTAGTCGTTACCACGACGCAGTTCCAGCGTGACTTCACCCGTGATTGCGCTTGCCACCCAGCGTTGTAACGCGTCACGCAGCATCAGTGCCTGTGGATCGAACCAGCGGCCCTGATACAGCAGTTTACCCAGTTGGCGACCGTGCGAGTGATATTGCTCAATGGTGTCTTCGTTGTGAATTCCGGTCAGCAGACGCTCGTAAGCGATATGCAGCAGCGCCATCCCAGGAGCTTCATAGATGCCACGGCTTTTCGCTTCGATGATACGGTTTTCAATTTGATCGCTCATCCCCAGGCCGTGACGACCGCCGATGCGGTTTGCTTCCAGCATCAGTTCAACGTCATCAGAGAAGGTTTGACCGTTCAGGGCAACCGGATGACCACGTTCAAAACGAACGGTTACTTCTTCAGCCTGAATTTTGACGTTTTCGTCCCAGAACTTCACGCCCATGATCGGGTTAACGATCTTCACGCTGGAGTTCAGGAATTCGAGGTCTTTGGCTTCGTGCGTCGCACCCAGCATGTTGGAGTCGGTGGAGTAGGCTTTTTCTACGGACATCTTGTAGTCAAAGCCGCAGGCGATCATGAACTCGGACATTTCATGACGGCCACCGAGTTCATCAATGAAGTCAGTATCCAGCCACGGTTTGTAAATCTGCAGTTCCGCGTTGGTCAGCAGACCGTAACGATAGAAACGCTCAATGTCGTTACCTTTATAGGTACTGCCGTCACCCCAGATATTCACGCCATCGTCTTTCATGGCAGCAACCAGCATGGTGCCGGTAACGGCACGGCCCAGCGGGGTGGTGTTGAAGTAGGTAAGGCCACCGGTGGTATTGTGGAATGCGCCACACTGGATGGCGGCAATGCCTTCTGCAACCAGCTGCTTACGGCAGTCAATCAGGCGAGCATTTTCTGCACCGTACTCCATGGCGCGACGAGGAATTGCATCGTAATCGTCCTCATCCGGCTGCCCAAGGTTCGCAGTATATGCATAAGGAACTGCTCCCTTCTGGCGCATCCACAGCAGTGCAGCGCTGGTATCCAGGCCGCCAGAAAAAGCGATGCCAATACGTTGTCCTTGCGGAAGATGCTTGAGAATCGTCGTCATAAAATAAAACCCTGCTTGATTGACTGATGAGTGATCGCTTTCACTCTAAATGCATTTTTATGCAAAATAAGTGAGTTTTCATTTAATCATCTTTTGACGAGTACCGGAAGAGATTCGTGGAATATTTGTAAAAATATCCCGCCTGAACACCTGAGGTTGCTGGGGTTGACAGGCGACCTTCGCTATCAATATACTGTACGCCGATTTTACGTCCCGTCCTCGGTACCAAATCCCAGCATTATTTGCATTTTTTACCCACAACGAGTAGAATTTGCCACGTTTCAGGCGCGGGGTGGAGCAGCCTGGTAGCTCGTCGGGCTCATAACCCGAAGGTCGTCGGTTCAAATCCGGCCCCCGCAACCACTTTCCTGTAAAGTCCTTTTTCAAATATACTGTGAAGACCTGGCGCCTTCGTAGCTGGATTTGAAAAAATTCTTTTTGAAAGTGTTCCAGGCCACAGCTGTGGCTATAGGGTTCAGTTATCTAAAGCCCCGATTTATCGGGGTTTTTTGTTATCTGACTACAGAATAACTGGGCTTTACGCCCTTTTTTTATGTCTTCTTGGGGGTGGGCTTGTCCACATTAGAGCAAAAATTAACAGAGATGATTACAGCACCAGTCGAAGCACTGGGCTACGAACTGGTCGGCATCGAATTTATTCGCAGCCGCACATCCACGCTGCGCATCTATATTGATAGTGAAGATGGCATCAATGTTGATGATTGTGCTGATGTCAGCCACCAGGTGAGTGCGGTTCTGGATGTTGAAGAGCCGATTACCGTTGCCTACAACCTGGAAGTCTCCTCGCCTGGTCTCGATCGCCCTATGTTCACGGCTGAACACTATACGCGCTTTACTGGTGAAGAAGTGGCTCTCGTTCTGCGCATGGCCGTACAGAACCGCCGTAAATGGCAAGGCGTTATTAAAGCCGTTGACGGTGAGATGATCACGGTTACAGTCGAAGGCAAAGATGAAGTGTTCGCGCTGAGTAATATCCAGAAGGCGAACCTGGTTCCCCACTTTTAACAGTCTGGATTGAGGTGAAAAGCCCGCGATGAACAAAGAAATTTTGGCTGTTGTTGAAGCCGTTTCCAACGAAAAATCACTGCCGCGTGAGAAGATTTTCGAAGCGCTGGAAAGTGCACTGGCTACGGCAACTAAGAAAAAATACGAACAAGAGATCGATGTCCGCGTAGAAATCGATCGTAAAAGCGGTGACTTCGATACTTTCCGTCGTTGGATTATTGTTGAGGAAGTGACTCAGCCAACGAAAGAGATCACGCTGGAAGCAGCACGTTACGAAGATGAAAGCCTGAACGTTGACGACTACGTTGAAGATCAGATTGAATCCGTTACTTTCGACCGTATCACGACGCAGACAGCGAAACAGGTTATCGTACAGAAAGTACGTGAAGCCGAACGCGCAATGGTTGTTGACCAGTTCCGTGAGCACGAAGGCGAGATCATCACTGGCGTGGTGAAGAAAGTTAACCGCGACAACATCTCCCTGGATCTGGGTAGCAACGCAGAAGCGGTGATTATGCGTGAAGATATGCTGCCTCGTGAAAACTTCCGTCCGGGTGACCGCATTCGTGGCGTACTGTATTCCGTGCGTCCAGAAGCCCGCGGTGCGCAGCTGTTTGTGACGCGTTCTAAACCTGAAATGCTGATCGAACTGTTCCGCATTGAAGTGCCAGAAATCGGCGAAGAAGTTATCGAGATCAAAGCCGCGGCCCGCGATCCGGGTTCCCGTGCGAAAATCGCGGTAAAAACCAACGACAAGCGTATCGATCCGGTCGGTGCTTGCGTCGGTATGCGTGGCGCGCGCGTTCAGGCAGTATCGACTGAACTGGGCGGCGAGCGTATTGATATCGTTCTGTGGGATGATAACCCGGCGCAGTTTGTGATTAATGCAATGGCACCGGCTGATGTAGCGTCTATCGTTGTAGACGAAGACAAGCACACCATGGATATCGCCGTTGAAGCCGGTAATCTGGCGCAGGCGATCGGCCGTAATGGTCAGAACGTGCGTCTGGCTTCGCAGCTGAGCGGCTGGGAACTCAATGTGATGACCGTTGACGACCTGCAGGCTAAGCATCAGGCTGAAGCGCATGCGGCGATTGATACCTTCACTAAATACCTTGAAATTGACGAAGAGTTCGCCACTGTTCTGGTTGAAGAAGGTTTCTCATCCCTTGAAGAACTGGCCTATGTGCCAATGAAAGAACTGCTGGAAATTGACGGCCTGGATGAAGCCACCGTTGAAGCCCTGCGTGAACGCGCTAAAAACGCACTGACCACCCTGGCACTGGCTCAGGAAGAAAGCCTTGGTGATAACAAGCCGGCTGATGACCTGCTGAATCTGGAAGGTCTTGATCGTGCGATTGCGTTCAAGCTGGCTGCCCGTGGTGTTTGTACGCTGGAAGATCTCGCTGAACAAGGCGTTGATGACCTGGCTGATATCGACGGTTTAACCGACGAGAAAGCCGGCGAGCTCATCATGGCCGCACGTAATATTTGCTGGTTCGGCGACGAAGCGTAATAAACTGTAGCAGGAAGGAACAGCATGACTGATGTAACTGTAAAAACGCTGGCTGCTGAAATTCAGACCTCCGTGGATCGCCTGGTACAGCAATTTGCTGATGCAGGGATCCCGAAAGCCGCTGATGACTCAGTGACCGCGCAAGAGAAACAAACCTTGTTATCGCACCTGAACCGTGAACACGGTTCGGCGCCTGACAAACTGACGTTACAGCGCAAAACGCGCAGTACGTTAAACGTTCCTGGTACCGGTGGAAAAAGCAAATCGGTACAAATCGAAGTCCGCAAGACACGCACCTTTGTAAAACGTGATCCGCAAGAGGCTGAACGCCTTGCCGCGGAAGAGCAGGCGCAGCGTGAAGCGGAAGACCAAGCTAAGCGTGAGGCGGAAGCAACCGCTAAGCGTGAGGCAGAATTAAAAGCTGAACGTGAGGCCGCAGAAAAAGCGAAGCGCGACGCCAGTGATAAAGCGAAGCGCGAAGCTGCGGAAAAAGACAAAGTGAGCAATCAACAGACTGACGATATGACCAAAACTGCCCAAACGGATAAAGCCCGTCGCGAAAACGAAGCAGCCGATCTTAAGCGTAAAGCCGAAGAAGAAGCACGCCGCAAGCTTGAAGAAGATGCGCGTCGTGTTGCTGAAGAAGCCCGCCGTATGGCGGAAGAAAATGCCGGTGTGTGGGCAGAGCAAGAGAAAGCTAAAGGTGAAGAGGATAAGAGCGATTATCACGTCACCACTTCTCAGCACGCACGCCAGGCTGAAGACGAAAACGACCGTGAAGTTGAAGCGGGTCGTAGCCGTGCGCGTACCGCGACAAAAGCTGCCCGTCCTCAGAAGAAAGGTAACAAGCACTCTGAGTCTAAAGCTGACCGTGAAGAAGCACGTGCAGCGGGACGCGGTGGTAAAGGCGGCAAACGTAAAGGTTCCGCACTGCAGCAGGGCTTCCAGAAGCCAGCGCAGGCCGTTAACCGTGACGTTGTGATCGGCGAAACCATCACTGTTGGCGAACTGGCTAACAAGATGGCGGTTAAAGGCTCTCAGGTCATCAAAGCGATGATGAAGCTGGGCGCAATGGCCACCATCAACCAGGTTATCGACCAGGAAACCGCACAGCTGGTTGCCGAAGAGATGGGCCACAAAGTTATCCTGCGTCGTGAAAACGAGCTGGAAGAAGCGGTAATGAGCGACCGTGACACTGGCGCAGCGGCAGAAGCCCGCGCACCGGTTGTAACCATCATGGGTCACGTTGACCACGGTAAAACCTCTCTGCTGGACTACATTCGTTCCACGAAAGTCGCCTCTGGCGAAGCGGGCGGCATTACCCAGCACATCGGTGCTTATCACGTTGAAACTGACAACGGGATGATCACCTTCCTGGATACCCCGGGTCACGCCGCGTTTACCTCGATGCGTGCTCGTGGTGCTCAGGCAACGGATATCGTTGTTCTGGTTGTAGCAGCAGACGATGGCGTGATGCCACAGACTATCGAAGCTATCCAGCACGCGAAAGCGGCGCAGGTGCCGGTTGTTGTTGCAGTGAACAAAATCGATAAGCCTGAAGCGGACATGGATCGCGTTAAAAACGAGCTGTCCCAGTACGGTGTTATGCCGGAAGAGTGGGGCGGTGAGTCTCAGTTCATCCCAGTATCTGCAAAAGTGGGTACCGGTATTGATGACCTGCTGAACGCTATCCTGCTGCAGGCTGAAGTTCTGGAGCTGAAAGCGGTTCGCAACGGTATGGCGAGCGGCGCGGTAATCGAATCCTTCCTGGATAAAGGCCGTGGCCCGGTCGCAACCGTTCTGGTTCGCGAAGGTACCCTGAACAAGGGCGATATCGTGCTGTGTGGCTTCGAATATGGCCGTGTTCGTGCAATGCGTGACGAACTGGGTCGTGAAGTTCTGGAAGCGGGTCCGTCCATTCCGGTGGAAATCCTGGGTCTGTCCGGTGTTCCGGCAGCCGGTGATGAAGTGACCGTTGTGCGTGACGAGAAAAAAGCGCGTGAAGTTGCACTGTATCGTCAGGGCAAATTCCGTGAAGTTAAGCTGGCTCGTCAGCAGAAATCCAAACTCGAGAACATGTTCGCCAACATGACCGAAGGCGAAGTTCACGAAGTGAACGTCGTACTGAAGGCAGACGTTCAGGGTTCCGTAGAAGCGATTTCCGATTCCTTACTGAAACTGTCTACCGACGAAGTGAAAGTGAAGATCATCGGTTCTGGCGTAGGTGGTATCACCGAAACCGACGCAACCCTGGCTGCGGCTTCCAACGCAATTCTGGTTGGCTTTAACGTACGTGCTGACGCATCTGCGCGAAAAGTTATCGACTCCGAAAGCCTGGATCTGCGCTACTACTCCGTCATCTATCATCTGATCGACGAAGTGAAAGCGGCGATGAGCGGCATGCTGTCTCCGGAACTGAAACAGCAGATCATCGGTCTGGCTGAAGTGCGCGACGTGTTCAAATCACCGAAATTCGGTGCAATCGCGGGCTGTATGGTTACCGAAGGCACGATCAAACGTCACAACCCAATCCGCGTACTGCGCGACAACGTGGTTATCTATGAAGGCGAGCTGGAATCCCTGCGCCGCTTCAAAGATGACGTTAACGAAGTCCGTAACGGCATGGAATGTGGTATCGGCGTTAAGAACTACAACGACGTTCGCGTTGGCGACATGATCGAAGTGTTCGAAATCATCGAGATCAAACGTAGCATCGATTAATCTTCACAAGATTAATGGAATCAAGGCCGGGTAAGCGAAGCGCCACCCGGCAAGAATTATCAAAAGGGGCTTTTAGCCCCTTTTTTGTCTGGAGAATTTATTATGGCGAAAGAATTTGGTCGCCCACAGCGCGTTTCCCAGGAGATGCAAAAAGAGATCGCTATCATCCTGCAGCGCGAAATTAAAGACCCGCGCCTGGGCATGATGACGACCGTATCCGGTGTTGAAGTGTCTCGCGATCTGGCCTATGCCAAAGTGTTCGTGACCTTTCTGAACGATAAAGATGAAGCGGCAGTTAAGCTCGGCATCAAGGCACTGCAGGATGCGTCTGGCTTTATCCGCTCTCTGCTCGGCAAAGCGATGCGCCTGCGTATCGTGCCGGAACTGACCTTCTTCTACGACAACTCACTGGTCGAAGGGATGCGCATGTCCAACCTGGTCACCAGCGTGGTGAAACAGGATGATGAGCGTCGTGTAAACCCGGACGATAGCAAGGAGGACTGATGAGTCGTCCTCGTCGTCGCGGTCGCGACGTGCACGGCGTCCTGTTGCTGGATAAACCTCAGGGGGCCTCCAGCAACGACGTGCTGCAAAAAGTAAAGCGTCTCTATAATGCCAACCGTGCCGGGCATACCGGCGCGCTGGATCCGCTGGCGACGGGCATGCTGCCGGTTTGCCTGGGCGAAGCGACGAAGTTTTCCCAGTATCTGCTGGATTCGGACAAGCGCTACCGCGTGATTGCGAAGCTGGGTCAACGCACCGATACCTCCGATGCGGATGGTTTGGTCGTTGAAGAGCGTCCAGTGACGTTCACTGCTGAGCAGCTTGATGCGGCTCTGGACAGTTTCCGTGGCGACATCCAGCAAGTACCGTCGATGTACTCTGCGCTGAAATATCAGGGCAAGAAACTCTACGAATACGCGCGTCAGGGTATCGACGTGCCGCGCGAAGCCCGCCCAATCACGGTCTATGAACTGCTGTTTATTCGTCACGAAGGTGATGAGCTGGAACTGGAAGTGCACTGTTCAAAAGGCACTTACATCCGCACCATCATCGACGATCTGGGTGAAAAACTGGGCTGTGGTGCGCACGTTATTTATCTGCGCCGTCTGGCCGTGAGTAAATATCCGGCGGAACGTATGGTCACGCTGGAGCAGTTGCATGCGCTGGTTGAACAGGCGCAGGAGCAGGACATCCCGGCAGCTGATTTACTGGATCCGCTGCTGATGCCAATGGACAGTCCGGCGTCGGACTACCCGGTGGTGAATCTGCCGTTAACCTCGTCCGTGTACTTTAAAAACGGTAATCCGGTTCGCACGCCTGACGTCCCTTATCAAGGGCTGGTGCGGGTGACGGAAGGTGAGCACAACGCCTTTATCGGCATGGGTGAAATTGACGACGAAGGGCGCGTTGCTCCGCGTCGTCTGGTGGTTGAATATCCGGCATAAGCTGACGGCTTACCTTGCGATAAGCAGGGGAGGCGGGTAGAATATTGCCGCTTAACGTCTGGCAAATTGTTTAACAATTGGCGAGCGTTATACATGGGATAGCTGAATTAGAGATCGGCATCCTTACATTCTTTATACTTTGGAGTTTTAAAATGTCTCTAAGCGTTGAAGCTAAAGCTAAAATCGTTTCTGAGTTTGGTCGTGATGCTAACGACAGTGGTTCTACCGAAGTTCAGGTTGCACTGCTGACTGCACAGATTAACCACCTGCAGGGTCACTTTGCAGAGCACAAAAAAGATCACCACAGCCGTCGTGGTCTGCTGCGTATGGTTTCTCAGCGTCGTAAACTGCTCGACTACCTGAAACGTAAAGATGTTGCACGCTACACCGCGCTGATCGAGCGTCTGGGTCTGCGTCGCTAAGTCTTGCGAGTTTCAGAAAAGGGGGCCTTATGGCCCCTTTTTTCAACCAGGCCGCAGCAATTCACTGGAAACTAATGTATTGTTGCTATCAATGATCTTCATTGCAGAGGTTCGCGCGGCTAATGAGAGGCTTTACCCATTTGGGTTAAGGTTGTCATTAGTCGCGAGGATGCGAAGAAGGTCCTGTTTTAACGTCAGCACGCCTCTGGTGTGCTGTCATTCATTTAAGAAAGGACAGAATCTTGCTGAATCCGATCGTTCGCAAATTCCAGTACGGTCAGCACACCGTTACGCTGGAAACCGGTATGATGGCGCGTCAGGCCACTGCTGCCGTTATGGTTAGCATGGATGACACTGCTGTATTCGTGACCGTGGTAGGCCAGAAAAAAACCAAGCCGGGCCAGGACTTCTTCCCGCTGACCGTTAACTATCAGGAGCGTACTTACGCTGCTGGTAAAATCCCGGGTGGCTTCTTCCGTCGTGAAGGCCGTCCAAGCGAAGGCGAAACCCTGATTGCGCGTCTGATTGACCGCCCGGTTCGCCCGCTGTTCCCGGAAGGTTTCATTAACGAAGTTCAGGTTATTGCTACCGTTGTTTCCGTTAACCCACAGGTTAACCCGGATATCGTGGCGATGATCGGTGCCTCTGCGGCCCTGTCACTGTCTGGTCTTCCGTTCAACGGCCCAATTGGTTCTGCACGTGTGGGTTACATCAATGACCAGTACGTTCTGAACCCAACTCAGGATGAGCTGAAAGAAAGTAAGCTGGACCTGGTTGTTGCCGGTACCGAAGCTGCAGTACTGATGGTTGAATCCGAAGCAGAACTGCTGAGCGAAGACCAGATGCTGGGCGCTGTGGTCTTTGGCCACGAGCAGCAGCAGATCGTTATCCAGAACATCAACGAACTGGTGAAAGAAGCCGGTAAACCACGTTGGGACTGGCAGCCAGAAGCAGTGAACGAAGCGCTGAACGCGCGCGTTGCAGCCCAGGCTGAAGCACGTCTGAGCGATGCATACCGCATCACTGACAAACAAGCGCGTTATGCGCAGGTTGACGTCATCAAAGCTGAAGCCATTGCGGCACTGGTTGCAGAAGATGAATCCCTGGACGCTAACGAGCTGGGCGAAATTCTGCACGCTATCGAGAAAAACGTTGTTCGTAGCCGCGTTCTGGCAGGCGAGCCGCGTATCGATGGCCGTGAAAAAGACATGATCCGTGGTCTGGATGTGCGTACTGGCGTGCTGCCACGTACTCACGGTTCTGCACTGTTCACCCGTGGCGAAACTCAGGCGCTGGTTACCGCGACTCTGGGTACTGCACGTGACGCGCAGAACATCGACGAACTGATGGGCGATCGCACTGACAGCTTCCTGTTCCACTACAACTTCCCTCCGTACTGCGTAGGTGAAACCGGTATGGTTGGCTCGCCGAAGCGTCGTGAAATTGGTCACGGTCGTCTGGCGAAGCGCGGCGTACTGGCTGTAATGCCAGATTCTGACAAATTCCCGTACACCGTTCGTGTGGTTTCTGAAATCACCGAATCTAACGGTTCTTCTTCCATGGCTTCCGTATGTGGCGCATCTCTGGCGCTGATGGATGCAGGCGTGCCGATCAAAGCCGCTGTTGCGGGTATCGCAATGGGTCTGGTGAAAGAAGGCGAGAACTTCGTGGTTCTGTCTGACATCCTGGGCGATGAAGATCACCTGGGTGATATGGACTTCAAAGTGGCGGGTTCCCGCGACGGTATCTCTGCGCTGCAGATGGATATCAAAATTGAAGGTATCACCAAAGAGATCATGCACGCTGCACTGAACCAGGCTAAAGGTGCGCGTCTGCACATCCTGAGCGTGATGGAACAGGCGATTAACGCGCCACGTGGCGATATTTCTCAGTTCGCACCGCGTATCCACACCATTAAGATCAGCCCGGACAAGATCAAAGACGTGATCGGTAAAGGCGGTTCTGTTATCCGTGCTCTGACCGAAGAGACCGGCACCACCATCGAAATCGAAGATGACGGTACTGTGAAGATCGCAGCGACCGACGGTGAAAAAGCGAAATTCGCTATCCGTCGTATCGAAGAGATCACTGCAGAGATCGAAGTGGGCCGCATCTACAATGGTAAAGTGACCCGTATCGTTGACTTTGGCGCATTCGTTGCCATCGGTGGCGGTAAAGAAGGTCTGGTTCACATCTCTCAGATCGCTGACAAGCGCGTTGAGAAAGTGACCGATTACCTGCAGATGAACCAGGAAGTACCGGTTAAAGTTCTGGAAGTTGACCGCCAGGGCCGTATCCGTCTGAGCATTAAAGAAGCGACCGAGCAGTCCTCTACCGCTGCGCCGGAAGCTCCGGCTAGCCAACAGGGCGAGTAAGCTTGCCGTTTGCCCTCCGCGTATGCGGAGGGCTTGTTATCAGGCAGGACGCCTTGTTGAGCCGCCGGGGGACAGGACGTTCATCCAATAGTTGTCTTCGGGAGTGGGAAATGAAGCCTTTTCTGCGCTGGTGTTTCGTTGCGACAGCTTTGACGCTGGCAGGATGCAGCAACTCTGCCTGGCGTAAAAGTGAAGTCCTCGCAGTGCCACTGCAACCGACTTTGCAGCAGGAAGTGATTCTGGCACGCATGGAACAAATTCTTGCCAGTCGGGCTTTAACCGATGATGAACGCGCACAGCTTTTATATGAGCGCGGAGTGTTGTATGATAGTCTCGGTCTGAGGGCACTGGCGCGAAATGATTTTTCACAAGCGTTAGCGATCCGACCGGATATGCCGGAAGTATTCAATTACTTAGGCATTTATTTAACGCAGGCAGGCAATTTTGATGCTGCCTATGAAGCGTTTGATTCTGTACTTGAGCTTGATCCAACTTACAACTACGCGCACTTGAATCGCGGTATCGCCCTCTATTACGGCGGTCGTGACAAGCTAGCGCAAGATGATCTGCTGGCGTTTTATCAAGACGATCCTAATGATCCTTTCCGTAGCCTGTGGCTTTACGTCGTTGAGCAGAAGCTCGATCCGAAGCAGGCAAAAGAGGCGTTAAATCAGCGCTTCGACAAATCGGACAAGGAACAATGGGGATGGAATATTGTCGAGTTCTACCTGGGGAACATTAGCGAAGCAACGCTGATGGAACGCCTCAAGGCGGACGCAACGGATAACACCTCGCTCGCTGAGCATCTCAGTGAAACCAACTTCTATTTAGGTAAGTACTACCTAAGTCTGGGGGATATGGACAGCGCCACGGCACTGTTCAAATTAGCGGTTGCTAACAACGTACACAACTATGTTGAGCACCGTTATGCATTGTTGGAATTATCGCTCTTGGGCCAGGAGCATGACGACCTGGCAGAATCGGACCAGCAATAGCTGACGTCAACACATCAGCCCGTAATCATTTTTTTTGATTGCCATCATCTTCACGGGTGAGGGCGTTGTTGTTCGTCAATACACCTACTTTGAGCCGGTTCACACTTTTCAATGAAAATTGCTAATCATTTTCACGACGAGTTATGTAGACTGGCCGCCATTAATATCGAGGCACTTGTACTACATGGCTGAATTCGAAACCACTTTTGCAGATCTGGGCCTGAAGGCTCCTATCCTTGAATCCCTTAACGATCTGGGTTACGAAAAACCATCTCCGATCCAGGCAGAATGTATCCCGCATTTGCTGTCTGGTCGTGACGTGCTGGGCATGGCCCAGACTGGTAGCGGTAAAACTGCGGCGTTCTCGCTGCCGCTGCTGAACAACATCGATCCCGATCTGCGTGCACCGCAGATCCTCGTCCTGGCTCCGACCCGTGAACTGGCTGTTCAGGTTGCGGAAGCAATGACTGAGTTCTCTAAACATATGCGCGGCGTAAACGTGGTTGCCCTGTACGGCGGCCAGCGTTATGACGTGCAGTTACGCGCCCTGCGTCAGGGCCCACAGATCGTCGTCGGTACGCCGGGTCGTCTGCTGGATCACCTGAAACGCGGTACGCTGGATCTCTCTAAACTGAGCGGTCTGGTACTGGATGAAGCTGACGAAATGCTCCGCATGGGCTTCATCGAAGACGTAGAAACTATTATGGCGCAGATCCCAGAAGGTCATCAGACCGCTCTGTTCTCTGCAACCATGCCAGAAGCGATTCGTCGTATTACCCGTCGCTTCATGAAGGATCCGCAGGAAGTGCGTATCCAGTCCAGCGTAACCACTCGCCCGGACATCAGCCAGACTTTCTGGTCTGTACATGGCATGCGTAAGAACGAAGCGCTGGTGCGTTTCCTGGAAGCAGAAGATTTTGATGCGGCGATTATCTTCGTTCGTACCAAAAATGCGACCCTGGAAGTGGCAGAAGCACTGGAGCGTAGCGGCTATAACAGCGCAGCGCTTAACGGCGACATGAACCAGTCCCTGCGTGAGCAGACTCTGGAACGTCTGAAAGACGGCCGTCTGGACATCCTGATTGCAACCGACGTGGCAGCACGTGGTCTGGACGTTGAACGTATCAGCCTGGTTGTAAACTACGACATCCCAATGGATTCCGAGTCTTACGTTCACCGTATCGGTCGTACCGGTCGTGCGGGTCGTGCTGGCCGTGCGCTGCTGTTCGTTGAGAACCGCGAGCGTCGTCTGCTGCGTAACATTGAACGCACCATGAAGCTGACCATTCCAGAAGCAGACCTGCCAAACGCAGAGCTGCTGGGCAAACGCCGTCTGGAGAAGTTCGCCGCGAAAGTACAGCAGCAGCTGGAAAGCAGCGATCTGGATCAGTACCGTGCGCTGCTGACGCAAATTAAGCCGAGCGTAGAAGGCGAAGAGCTGGACGTTGAAACGCTGGCTGCAGCACTGCTGAAAATGGCTCAGGGCGAACGCGCTCTGATCGTTCCAGCAGATGCACCAATGCGTCCTAAGCGTGAATTCCGTGAACGTGATGAGCGTTTCGAGCGTCGCGATCGTAATGACCGTGGTGACCGTAACGATCGTGGTCCACGTGGCGACCGTCCTGAACGTGCAGCGGGTGCTGCAGGTGAAGACCGTCCACGTCGTGAACGTCGTGATGCTGGCGAGATGGAACTTTACCGCATTGAAGTGGGCCGTGATGATGGTGTTGAAGTTCGCCACATCGTTGGTGCTATCGCTAACGAAGGCGACATCAGCAGCCGTTACATCGGTAACATCAAGCTGTTCGGTACTCACTCTACCATCGAGCTGCCAAAAGGCATGCCGGGCGAGGTTCTGCAGCACTTTACCCGTACCCGCATCCTGAACAAGCCGATGAACATGCAGCTGATGGGTGATGCCCAGCCGCGTCCTGACCGTGGACCTCGTCGCGAAGGCGATCGTCCTGCTGGCGAACGTCGTAGCTTCGGCGGCGGCGAGCGTCGTGAAGGTGGTCGTGGTCCTCGTCGTGATGGCGCAGCACCGGCAGGTGCAGGCCGCTTCAGCGGTGAGCGTCGCGAAAACCGCGGGCCACGTCGCGAAGATGGCGGTGCTCCTACCCGTCGTCGTGACGCGTAAGCCTTACGCTTCTGACGTAAAGTAATCTATACAGCCCCGATATTTTTATCGGGGCTTTTTTTATTTCTTTTGTACTCTTGTACTGGTACAGTGCGACGCATTAACATTCGGTAGCAACATTATTCACTGGAGTATTGGCTGTATGGCGACACTAACCACCACCCAAACCTCACCCTCGCTGCTCGGCGGTGTGGTGATCATCGGCGGCACAATCATTGGTGCAGGCATGTTCTCCCTGCCGGTGGTGATGTCCGGGGCGTGGTTCTTCTGGTCACTGGCGGCGCTGGTATTTACCTGGTTCTGTATGCTGCATTCGGGCCTGATGATCCTCGAAGCGAACCTGAACTACCGCATTGGGTCGAGCTTCGACACCATTACTCGCGACCTGCTGGGTAAACGCTGGAACATTGTGAACGGCATTTCGATAGCCTTTGTGCTCTATATTCTGACCTACGCCTATATCTCTGCGAGCGGCTCGATTCTGCACCATACCTTCTCAGAGATGTCGCTGGATGTTCCGGCGCGACTGGCGGGCCTCGTGTTCGCTCTGGCGGTGGCCTTCATCGTCTGGATGAGCACGAAAGCGGTTAGCCGGATGACGGCGATTGTTCTCGGTGCCAAGGTCATCACCTTTTTCCTGACCTTCGGCAGCTTGCTGGGGCATGTCACGCCCACCACGTTGTTTAATGTGGCCGAGAGCAATACCTCGTACTCCCCGTACCTGCTGATGACCCTGCCGTTCTGCCTGGCGTCGTTTGGCTATCACGGTAACGTGCCGAGCCTGATGAAGTATTACGGTAAAGATCCGCGCACCATCATCCGCTGCCTGGTATACGGTACGCTGCTGGCACTGGGGCTGTATGTGATCTGGCTGCTGGGGACGATGGGTAACATCCCGCGTCCGGAATTTATCGGTATTGCGCAGAAGGGGGGCAACATTGATGTACTGGTGCAGGCGCTGAGTGGGGTGCTGAACAGCCGAAGCCTGGATCTGCTGCTGGTGGTATTCTCCAACTTTGCCGTGGCGAGCTCTTTTCTTGGCGTAACGCTGGGCCTGTTTGACTATCTGGCGGATCTGTTTGGCTTTGATGATTCTGCGCTGGGGCGTCTGAAAACCGCGCTCCTGACCTTCCTGCCGCCGGTGATCGGCGGCCTGCTGTGGCCGAACGGTTTCCTGTATGCCATCGGCTATGCGGGCCTGGCGGCGACCATCTGGGCGGCGATTGTACCGGCGCTGCTGGCACGGAAATCACGTAAACGCTTCGGCAGTCCAAAATTCCGCGTCTGGGGTGGGAAGCCGATGATTGCGCTGATTCTGGTGTTTGGGGTTGGCAACGCACTGGTGCACGTTCTGTCGAGTTTTAATCTGTTACCTGTTTATCAGTAACGCCTCTTTTTGCCCTCTCCGTGTAGGAGAGGGCAGCAAATCGCGCTAACCCAACAACGCTTCTTTCACCTGCATCGCCAGATCAAACGAATACAGCCGTGCCTGATGATCGAAAATCTGCCCGTTTACCATGATCTCGTCCGCCTGCGTTTCGCGCAGCACCGCTTCCAGTCCGTGACGCACTTTGGCCTTATCCCCCACCAGCGACATACTCAGCGCCTGCTGGACGCCATACTGTTCGGACGCCGACCACAGCTGATGCATATTCTCCACTGGCGGTGGTAGCTGACCCGTTTCGCCACGGCGCAACTTCATAAAGGCCTGCTGCATAGAGGTAAACAGGAATTCCGCATCGCGGTTACTGTCTGCTGCAATGATGTTGATGCACACCATTGCGTAGGGTTTTTCCAGTCGCTCAGACGGTTTGAAGTTTGTGCGATACAGATGCAGCGCCTGGTGCAGCATATCCGGGGCAAAGTGTGAGGCGAACGCAAACGGCAGGCCGAGCTGTGCCGCCAGCTGGGCGCTGTATAAGCTCGACCCCAACAGCCAGACCGGGACCTGCTCGCCGTAGCCGGGCACCGGACGCACCTGCGGGTCGGGGTCACGGGCATCAAACCAGTCCACCAGCTCGGCCACATCACGCGGGAAGTTGTCGATATCGCCGCTCATATGCCGGCGCAAGGCTCGCATGGTGGGCTGATCGCTACCTGGTGCGCGGCCCAGACCCAAATCGATACGGCCGGGATAGAGCGTATTCAGCGTGCCAAACTGTTCGGCGATGACCAGCGGTGAATGGTTGGGCAGCATCACACCGCCTGAGCCTAAATGCAGCGTGGTGGTATTAGCCGCCAGATAGCCAATCAGCACCGAAGTTGCTGCGCTGGCAATACCCACCATGTTGTGATGTTCTGCCAGCCAGTAGCGATGATAGCCGCGCTGTTCAGCAAGGCGGGCAAGATCCAGAGAGTGGGTAAAGGCAACGCGTGCCGAGGAGCCCTGAGGGATCGGTGCCAGGTCCAGCACCGAAAACGGAATGGATTTATCAGTCATAACAGCTCACTTTGTCGACGGTGAATCTTTTAATAGTGCATTAAAAATTAATAACCGTTGTTAACAAAGTGAGCTTTTTTTAAACCTGCAGTTCCAACCCGGCCAGCCGCTTCCAGTAGCCGTTGCACTCGCTGTTGGCGGTCAGCGGCAGCGGTGCAGTGCCGTTCTCATTGGCGCGGAAGGCATCGATCATCGCGAAGGTGTCGGTGCCCAGCGGCGACAGGCGAACCATATCCACCAGGCCTTTCATCGAGGCCAGTTCGTTGCCCAGGTTATATACGTAGCCGCTCATGGTCTGAATACCGTTCAGTACGAATACCTGCTGGTTTTCCTGCGAGAGCACACTGCGACCGTTAGGGTATTTGATGCAGCAGGTTTCGCATTCGTCTTTCGGCAGGTTTTCCGAACGCGCCGTGAAGCAGCGAGCGGAATACGCCAGTGGCAAATGCCCGTAACTCAGCACCTCGACTTCGAACTGATTGCGGATGCCCAGCTCGTCGCACTGCGCCAGCACATTCACCAGCCAGTCGCGGGAAAGCTCAACGGGCATACACCAGCGGGTCATGCCCTGTTTGAGCAGCAGACGCAGAGTGACGGCGTTATAGCAGTTCAGCGCATGTCCGGCGACAAACGGCAGCTTGCGCTCGGCACACAGGTTCACCACCCCCAGGTCGCTGGCTTCCAGCAGAAAATCGCCGTTATCGACGTAGCGTTTCAGCTCATTCAGCTCGGACGAAGCCTGCACCAGCGCCAGCGTTGACAGCACCACCTGCTTGCCGCTGTCCGCCAGGCTTTTTGCCATCTCCAGCCAGTCGCCCACTTTGGTGGCGCGGCGCTTGCTGCACACCGCTTCGCCGAGATAAATCACATCGGCCTGGCTGTTCGCTGCCTGCTGGTAAAATTCCTCCAGCGTCTCTTTTGACCAGTAATAGAGCACCGGTCCTAATGAATATTTCATGCGTTATCTCACTGCCATTTACGGTGATAGGCGCCAAGGGTGGTCTGGGTGCCTTCGGACAAGGATCCGAGCGCCTCCATCCAGGCGGGCTGCGGGGCATAGCGCTGTGGATCCGCCATGCAGCGATCGATCGCCTGGCGCCACACTTTCGCGACCTGGCTGACGTACGCCGGACTGCGCTGGCGGCCTTCAATTTTCACCGACGCAATGTTTGCCGCCAGCAGCTCCGGCAGCAGTTCCAGCGTGTTCAGGCTGGTCGGCTCTTCCAGGGCATGGTACAGCTCGCCATCCACCCGATAGCGACCTTTGCACAGCGTAGGGTATCCTGCGTTTTCATCGTCCTGGTAGCGGTCGATCAGCACCTCGTTCAGGCGTGATTCCAGCCCCTGCGGTGTTTGCTGCCAGCGCACATAGCGGGCCGGAGAGCAGGCGCCCACGGTGTTTGGCGACTCGCCGGTTAAGTAAGACGACAGATAGCAGCGTCCTTCGGCCATAATGCACAGGCTGCCAAAAGCAAACACCTCCAGCGGTACGGGCGTGACGCGCGCCAGCTGTTTAACCTGATGAATTGAGAGCACGCGCGGCAACACCACGCGCGCCACGTCGAAGTGACGATGGTAAAAGCGAATAGCCTCTTCATTGGTGGCAGATGCCTGAACCGAGACATGGCGCTCAATATGCGGATAACGTTCAGCGGCATACTCAAGCATGGCGAGGTCGGCAAGGATCAGGGCATCGGCACCCAGCTGGGCGGCCATATCCACCGCCCGCTGCCAGCGCTGATAGCCGTCCGGGTGCGCAAAGGTATTGATCGCGATGTGCAGCTTGCGGCGATGCTGATGCACAAAGCTCACCGCTTCCTGCAGTTTTTTCTCGGTAAAATTCAGTCCAGCGAAGTGGCGGGCATTGGTATCGTCCTTTAGTCCGATATAAACCGCATCGGCACCGTTCTCGATGGCCGCCTTAAGCGCCGGTAGATTTCCAGCAGGGCAGAGCAACTCCATAATTTATCCTGACGTTTACAGCCCCAGAGGGAGGTAAAATTGTTATCGAACAGGGATTTTAGTTAACCATCTGGCGACAATTTTTGATTTAAGGCAGCTAATGGCGTATTGATGACACCAATAATGGATTAGGCCGGATGTCAGTTTGTTGATTTACGCCGCTATACCGTCGACTGGATATGGCAAAATATTGGGACTATAGATATCAGGGAGTAATGCTCGTGCTGGATAAACTGCGTTCACGTCTCGTCCACATCGGCCCGTCGCTGTTGAGCGTGCCGGTCAGGCTGGCACCTTTTGCGCTGAAGCGCCAGGTGCTGGAGCAGGTGCTGAGCTGGCAATTTCGCCAGGCACTGGCGGAGGGCGAGCTGGAGTTTCTGGAAGGACGCTGGCTAAGTATCGAAGTGCGGGATATTGGCCTGCGCTGGAATACCTCGGTTGAAAACGGTCGGCTGATCGTACGTGAATCGGCCGATGCCGACGTCAGTTTTAGCGCCAATGCCAGCGATCTGCTGATGATTGCGGCACGCAAGCAGGATCCTGATACGCTCTTTTTCCAGCGTCGTCTGGTGATTGAAGGCGATACGGAGCTGGGGCTGTACGTCAAAAATCTGATGGATGCGATTGAACTGGAGCAGATGCCAAAGTCGCTGCGCGTGGCTTTGCTGCAAATGGCCGATTTTGTCGAGGCGGGTTTAAAAACGCCGCCGGAGAGTAAACACACTTCTGTAGGTGAGCCATGCTGATTCGAGTTGAAATTGGGATCGATGCGCCGGGTATCGATGCGTTATTACGCCGGACGTTCGAAAGTGACGGCGAAGCGCGGCTGGTGCAGGATCTTCGTGAAGACGGTCTGATTACGCTGGGCCTGGTCGCCACCGACGATGAAGGCCAGGTGGTGGGCTACGTGGCGTTTAGCCCGGTCACCGTGCAGGGCGAAGAGCTGCAGTGGGTTGGCATGGCACCGCTGGCCGTCGATGAAGCCTACCGTGGACAAGGTCTGGCGCGCCAGCTGGTCTATGAAGGGCTCGATTCGTTGAATGAGTTTGGCTATGCAGCGGTGGTGACGCTGGGCGATCCGGCGTTTTACAGCCGTTTAGGCTTCGAGAATGCGGCGCATCACGATCTGCACTGCCGCTGGCCGGGTACCGAAATGGCTTTCCAGCTGCACGGTCTGGCGGATGATGCCCTGAACGGCGTCAGCGGCCTGGTGGAGTACCACGACCACTTTAATCGCTTTTAATCCGCGACGTTTGCAGGCTCTCACGTAGCGCCTCAAACGACCCATCTCCGGCGACGAGGCGCTCTTTCTGGCGCTTCGTCAGCTGCTTTATGCGGTATTCCAGCCTCAGCGCAAGCGAGCGCTCACCCACGATGGCAGAAAATGCCAGCGTCAGTTCGCCTTTGCCTCTTAACGCCTTGGCACCTTTTCCCGTTTGATGCTGCAGGAAACGACGTGCGACGTCGGTGGTGATGCCGGTATACAGCGCATTATCAGCGGTTCGGACCAGATAGAGAAACCAGCACACGGTGGACAGATTCAGTATGTTAAGGTGAACGCACCTTAGCACGAGAGAGAAGCGAAATGGAAACTCTGGCCGCCATCAACCGCTGGCTGGCGAAACAGCACGTCGTCACCTGGTGCGTACACCAGGAAGAGGAGATGTGGTGTGCCAACGCCTTTTACTACTACGATCCGCAGCACGTGGCGTTCTACGTCCTGAGCGAAGACAAAACCCGTCACGCGCAGATGACCGGTAAACAGGCGAAGGTCGCGGGCACGGTCAACGGACAGCCGAAAACCGTGGCGCTAATCCGCGGTCTGCAGTTCAAAGGGGAAATTCGCCGTCTGGAAGGGGAAGAAAGCGACGCTCAGCGTAAGCACTATAACCGTCGCTTTCCGGTGGCACTCGCGCTGTCAGCCCCGGTATGGGAAATTCGCCTCGACGAACTTAAGTTCACTGACAACACGCTGGGGTTTGGTAAAAAACTGCACTGGCTACGCCCCGAGTAAGCGCAGCGCCTCACGATTAAAGGCCGGCAGATCGTCCGGGGTCCGGCTGGTGACCAGCTGATCTTTATCGACCACCACCTCCTGATCGTAAAAATCCGCACCGGCGTTTTTCAGATCGATAACGATCGGCTTTACAGCCGTCAGTTTACGACCGCGCACCACTTCGGCGCTGATCAGCAGCTGCGGGCCATGGCAGATGGCAAACACCGGCTTTCCGGAGGCGACAAAATCGCGGGTGAAGGTAACGAAGCGCTCGTCGCCGCGCAGGGTATCCGGGGAGTGACCGCCGGGCAGCAGCAGGGCATCAAAATCAGCCGGCCGCACATCATCAATGGCCTTGTCGATGGTGACGCTGGCCTCACCTTTATGGCCTTTTACCGTTTTCCCGGCCTCTTTATCGATCGTGATGACCTCGTGTCCTGCCAGGCGAAACGCCTCGGCAGGCGAGGTGAACTCTGAATCTTCAAACTCGTCGGTGATCAAGACCGCTATTTTCTTGCTCATGTTTCCTCCGTTGTTTTGGCTTCAGACAGATTTTTCTCGGTGAGTGGTAAATACTTACCGATAAGACGACTAAGTGTGGTCGAGAGGCATGAAATCGCATACGGACTAATCTGCAAAGGAGGAATCATGAGTCAGGTTTTAATTACCGGCGCCACCGGTCTGGTGGGGGGCCACCTGCTGCGGATGTTAATTCAGGAGCGGAAGGTCAACTACATTGCTGCACCGACGCGGCGGCCGTTGGGGGACATCGACGGGGTCTTTAACCCGCACGATCCGCAGCTCACCGATGCCCTGGCGCAGGTTCAGGATCCGGTGGATATCGTCTTTTGCTGTCTGGGCACCACGAAGCGCGAGGCGGGCAGCAAAGAGGCTTTTATCCATGCCGATTACACTCTGGTGGTGGATACAGCGCTGACCGGCAAGCGGCTGGGAGCAAAGCACATGCTGGTGGTCAGCTCGATGGGCGCTAACGCGCACTCGCCGTTCTTTTACAACAAGGTGAAAGGCAAAATGGAAGAGGCGCTGATCGCCCAAAAGTGGGAGCGGCTGACCATTGTGCGTCCGTCGATGCTGCTGGGGGAGCGGGAGAAGCACCGATTCAGTGAATCGCTGTTTGCGCCGATGTTTAAACTGTTGCCCGGTAACTGGAAGTCGATTGATGCCCGCGACGTGGCAGAGGTCATGCTCAAAGAGGCGCTGACGGCGTCGCCCGCAGGCGTCAACGTTATTCCCTCGGCAAAAATACGCGAGATGGCGCAGGGAGAAGTGTGATGTTTAAGGCCCTCTCCATGCGGAGAGGGCAACAGGCGGGATTACTTCAGGTAGGTAAAGGCGGTCGTGACGTGCTTAACGCCGCTCACCCGGCTGGCAAGATCGGCCGCCGCTTTGCCTTCACGGTCGGTTACCAGGCCGAGCAGGAACACTTCGCCATTCTCGGTAGTCACTTTCACATTCGATGATTTAACCTGATCGCTGCCCAACAGCTGGGAGCGCACTTTGGTGGTGATCCAGGTATCGTTCGACGCCGTTCCCAGGCCAATCGGCTGGCCCTGACGTACTTCGTTAAACACCTCGGTCGTTCCCTCTACACCCATTGCGATTTGCTTCGCGCGGGCGGCGAGTTCGGTATTCGGTGCCTGGCCTGCCAGCAGCACTTTGCCCTGATAAGCGGTAACGTTAATGCGCGCGTCTTTCTTGATCTGCTGGTCTTTGGATAATGCGCTATTCACGCGCAGCTCCAGCGTACTGTCATCCACCTGCGTGCCCACGGAACGCGGGTCAGTTGCGGCTTTGGTGCTAACCGCCGCGGTACCCACTACCGCTGCAGCAACACATCCCTGAAGCAGCAGTGCAGAAATAAGGACTGCGAGGGGCGAAAATGCCTTCATGTAAACTCCTTAATCATCCTGGTGAGGGAAAAGCGTGTTATCAATCAGATCGCACAAACAGTTCACCGTCAGCATGTGCATTTCCTGAATACGCGCACTGCGGTGAGAAGGAATGCGGATCTCGACGTCATGCGGACCCAGCAGCCCAGCCAGCTCGCCGCCATCGTAGCCGGTCAATGCGACGATAGTCATATCGCGGGTGACGGCAGCCTCAACGGCTTTTACGATGTCACGGCTGTTGCCGCGCGTGGAGATGGCCAGCAGAACATCACCGGCATGTCCTAACGCACGGACCTGCTTGGCGTAGATCTCGTCATGAAGACGATCGTTAGCAATCGCCGTTAAGACCACATTATCGGTATTAAGTGCAAGGGCAGGTAAACTGGGACGCTCAGTTTCAAAACGGTTGATCATACTGGCAGCAAAATGCTGTGCGTTGGCGGCCGATGTGCCGTTGCCACAACAGAGGATTTTGTTGCCGTTAAGCAGGGATTGCACCAGCGTCATCGCCGCACGGGAGATGGCGTCCGGCAGCGCTTCTGCCGCTGCAATCTGAGTCTGAATGCTTTCCGTGAAGCAAACCTTAATTCTTTCGAGCACAGTATCCCTTAACGATCTGATTTACGCGTCTTCGCCGAAGGCGTTTTTGAACCATTCGATGGCGTTTGGGGTGAAGGCTACCACATCGAACCGGCAATCCACAGTATCAAAGCTCCCATTATGCCGGGCAAGCCACAACTGAGCGGTGTGTAATAATTTTTGCTGCTTGGCCCGGGTGACGCTGGCGGCAGCGCCGCCATACTGTGATGACTGGCGGTAGCGCACCTCGATAAACACGATCGTCGGGCCGTCTTGCATAATGAGGTCAATTTCACCGCCGCGCCCGTGAATGTTCGCGGCGATAAAACGCAGTCCTTTGCGCTCAAGCCAGCGACGCGCCTGTAACTCCCACGCGTCGCCGGTCTGTTTACGGGTTAACTGGCCGGAATGACCTGTCCCTGCTGGTATTTGAGCCATGATAACTTCCTGTTAATCACGCAGTCCTGAGTAGCGGTGAGATCGCCGGTGTTGCCGTTAATCTGGAAGCCCGGCACCTGGCGCATCTGGGTGAAGTGATTTGCCAGCGCCCAGGCGTCAACGCCCATGGCGTACAGGCGTGCCAGCGAGTAGTCGTTACGCACGCTACTGAGCGCCTGCTGCATCAGCTGTGGGTTGCTGCCCGCAAGCATCGGGATTTCGCTGTACTGCAGGCCTTCCATTTCAAGACGGAAGTCCGGCCCGGCGGTGCCCTGTGCGCTGCGGGAGCTGGCATACAGCGTGGCGCCGCTCTGGCTGCCGTTACGCATGGCAATCATCGGTTTGATAAAGGCGATCTCGTCCGGGGTGGCCACGATATACGCCGCGTCCACGTTGTTGCCTCCGCTGATTTGCGCGTCGGTCGGCGGGGCCGGGATCGTCAGCCCACCGACGGTTACGCTCTGCTGCTGGGGCAGGCTGGACGCGATGGGGCTGCCGCTCAGGGCAATGCCGGAACCGCCGTTAACGCCCATTTTCAGCTCAGACAGCGAGCCAAATTTTTGCTGCAGGACAATGCCGCCGCCCAGCTGTTGCCACTCGTTGGCAAAGGCGGTGGTGACACGTTCACCGAGCTCACTGCGCGGGGTCAGCAGCAGCGGTGCCTGTTTCCCCTGCTGGTGGATGTGGCGCGCGGCATCCCGGGCTTCATCTTCTGGCGACAGGGCGAAGTAGCAGACGTTTGGACGGTTCTGCACCTGCTCGGGCTGGTTCAGCGCCAGCACGTTCAGCGGGGTATTACTTTTCATCAGCTCTTCGACGTTACCTTTCAGCAGAGGGCCAACCACGATACTGGCTCCGTCCTGCTGAACCTGAGCCAGCAATTGGCTCAGCGGTTGCGTGCTGGTGTCATACACCTTCAGCTCGGCAGCCGGGTTAGCGGCAACGGGTGACAGGCTCGCGGGCTGGGTAGCCTGGGTGGTGGCAGGGGCCTGCACTGGCTCCTGCTCGCTGTTTTGCGGCGCGGCGACAGGCTGGGTGCCGGTCAGATCGCCGGTTTCCGCTGCGGACGGGCTAACCACATCGCCTGCGTTGGCGGCCTGCGCCACCTGGGCCGGTATGGCGTCGCCTGCAACGGCGGAGGTGCCATTTTTCGCGGCTTCAAAACCCTGCTGGATAGTGCGGCCAAAGACGGCGGCCTGGCCGCTCAGCGGCAGCAGCAGCGCAATCTTGCTGGTGGAGGCAGGCTTGAAGTTCTGCACATTCACCAACTGCGTGGGCAGCAGGGTCGCCCCTGGGTTGTTCGGATAGCGGGTTTGCCAGTCACGGATCCCGGCTTTCAGCATATCCGGGTCGTTGCGGTTATCGAACCAGACGCGCTGCAGATCCAGCCAGCCCTGCAGGACATTTTCATCGGCGTTGATCACCAGCGCGTTGGCCTGATCCGGGTTCATGGCGGAGAGCGCCTGCCAGGTGGCATCGATATTTTTCTGTTTATCGGCCCCGGCAAGCAGCGGCTCCTGAGCGATCAGGGCACGCAGCAAGGTCAGGGAAGGACGCCCTTGTTCCGCGGCAATGCCAACCTGCCAGAAACGGGCCTGCTGGTTTTTATCCAGCGCGCTGATGTCGATATCCGCGAGGATCTTTTTCGCCCCAGCGGCATCGTTCTGCGCAACCTTCAGCTCGGCGGCCAGCAGCGACTGCTCGCGGCGCTGGCTGTCGCTTAAGGTTTGCGGCAGTTGGTTAAACAGTTCGGCGGCCCGCTGGGTTTTACCTTCTTTCAGCAGTGCACGAATGGCGAGTAATTGCCAGTTGATCCGGGTATCATTTGAGCTCTGCTCCATCTGGTGCAGGTAGAAGCCGGAATCAGCCTGCGCTGTACCCTCCATGTGGGCAGCACTCTGATCGGGCGCCTGCGTACCGCAGCCAGCAAAGATAAGGGCTGCCAGCACCAGCGGAAGGCTGCGCGTGACTTTCTTACGAAGAAACGTTAAGGGTACCATACTGTATCCAGTGATATTTTTTACGCAATGCTCAATATTAAATCGGCAATACGGATGAAACAATGAAACAACACGAAACGGCAGATAATTCTCAGGGTCAGCTCTATATTGTACCTACTCCTATCGGGAATTTGTCTGATATTACCCACCGTGCGCTGACCGTATTGCAAGACGTTGATCTTATTGCGGCTGAAGACACCCGCCATACCGGCCTGTTGCTGCAACATTTCGCGATTAATGCCCGAATGTTTGCCCTGCACGATCACAATGAGCAACAAAAAGCCGATACCCTGGTGGCCAAGCTGAAAGAGGGGCAGAACATCGCGCTGGTCTCTGACGCCGGGACGCCGCTGATCAACGACCCTGGCTATCATCTGGTGCGCACCTGCCGCGAAGCGGGCATCCGGGTGGTGCCATTGCCAGGACCGTGCGCCGCCATCGCCGCGTTAAGCGCCGCGGGCCTGCCGTCAGACCGTTTCTGCTACGAGGGCTTCCTGCCCGCTAAATCGAAAGGCCGTCGTGATGTGCTCAAGGACCTTGAAGCCGAACCGCGCACGCTGATTTTCTATGAATCCACCCACCGCCTGCTGGAGAGCCTGGAGGATATGGTGGCCGTCTGGGGGGAGGCGCGCTATGTGGTGCTGGCGCGTGAACTGACCAAAACCTGGGAAACCATTCACGGCCTGCCGGTCGGCGAGCTGCTGGCCTGGGTGAAAGCGGATGACAACCGCCGCAAGGGTGAGATGGTGCTGATTGTCGAAGGGCATAAAGCGACAGAGGATGCACTCCCTGCCGACGCGCTGCGTACCCTCGCACTTCTGCAGGCCGAACTGCCGCTCAAGAAAGCGGCAGCGCTGGCGGCAGAAATCCACGGCGTGAAAAAGAACGCGCTGTATAAGTATGCCCTGGAGCAGCAGGGGGAATAACTCAGTACGCTGAGTTAAACCTTCTGACAGGGCGCGACATGTCGGAATAAAAAGCGCGCCTGGCAGGTCATGCGATAACCTGCCAGCGCATATTCAGACAATAATCACGTCGGCGTCACTCTTGCCCAGTAACTCTCTGTCGCGTTGGCCGATCCCCTCATCCGTAATCACGCAGTTAATCTTCTCCATCGGCAACACCTGGTTAAAGCCGCGGCGGTTGAACTTGCTCGCATCCAGCACGGCAATCACTTTATGCGCCGCCGCCGCCATCACGCTGCTGATGGAATAGCCTTCGTTAAAGGTGGTGATGCCGTTGGTGGTATCGATGCCGTCGGCGCCGACAAACATTAAATCGGCGCTGATGCCGGCCAATGACCGCTCGGCAATGGTGCCGTGCATCGAGTGAGTCTTATGGCGCACGGTGCCGCCGCACACCACCAGGGTGATGTCTTTGTTGTCGGACAGCGTAAAAGCTGCGGGCAGGCTGTTGGTGATCACCGTGATATTGGCTTTTTTCGCCAGCCCTTCTGCAATCAGCATGGTGGTGCTGCCGCTGTCGAGGATCACCGTCATCCCCTCTTCAATCATTGCCACTGCCGCGAGGGCGATGCGCTTTTTCGGGTCGCTGGCGAGGCTGTAGCGATCTTCCAGCATCACTTCCTGGCTTTCGCTTTCCGCGAGGTTGCTGCCAGGTCGGGCCGCGCCACCGTGGAAGCGCGTCACCAGTCCTTTCTCTTCCAGCAGACGCAGGTCGGCACGGATGGTGACTTCGGAGATGCCAAAAGAATTCGAAAGGTCGAGCACCAGCACGCTGCCGTTGGCATTCACCAGATCGACGATTTTGTTCCTTCGCTCAAATGAGTTCATTTTGATTTGCCTGATAATTAACTTACTCCAGTTTAATCGAAGGGATGCGAAAGGTGAACGCTAGCGTTCGAAAGTAAATGTGAGCCAGCTCCGGTTGCTGGCTCGTGGGCTCAGCCCAGGCGCAGCAGGATTTTGCCCTGCATCGGGGATCCATTCAGGGATTGGATGGCATGAGCGAAACTTTCGCTGTCGCCGATATGGGCAATCAACGGCGCCAGCTGCAGTTTTTTCTCGGTAAGCAGCCGCGCCGCCGTCTCCCACTCAACGCCTGGCCATGGGGCGGAGTAGTTCATCCAGCTGCCGAGCAGGGTCAGCTCTTTACGCAGGATCTGCCCGAACGTTCCGGCCGATAACGTCAGGTCATGGTGCAGAGTGCCCACCAGCGCCATCTGTGCGCGCGGGCCAGCGATATCAATCGCCAGCGAGACGGTTTGCGGTGTCCCGGCGGTTTCCAGAATCAGCTGGTCGAAGCGATTTTCCTGTAGCCCGGCGTGGATCTCAGCGGCACTCAGCGTTTTGCTGTTGAACACCTGGGTCGCGCCAAGCGAGGAGGCGAGGGCCAGCTTGTCCTCGTTAATGTCGATAGCCGTCACGCTGCGCGCGCCCAGGGCTTGCGCACACTGCATCGCCAGCAGGCCAATGGTGCCCGCACCGACAATCACCACGTTTTTACCCTCACAGCCCTGCGCCAGATGGAACGCGTGCAGACCGACGGTGATCGGTTCGATAAAAGCACCGTCCTCAATGGGCATATCGGCAGGCAGGCGGTACAGGTTGGCGCGCTTCACCACGATAAACTCCGCGTTTCCCCCCTCGCTGCGCGAGCCGACAAACTGATACTGCTTACACAGCGAGAAGAAGCCTTTTTCACACTGCGGGCAGGAAAAACAGGGCAGCAGCGGTACGCAGGCGACCGCGTCTCCCGGCGTCAGATCGTCAACCTGAGAGCCGGTTGCTTCAACGTAGCCGCTAAATTCGTGACCGAGGGTGATGGGGTAATAGTGGGCCCCTTTGGCGAAAATACGCGGGATGTCAGATCCGCACAGTCCGGAGCAGACAATGCGCACCAGCACATCATCTGCGTCCTGAATCTGAGGCACAGGACGTTCTTCAACGCGCACGCTGCCCTCAGCGTGAATTACCACTGATTTCATGATTCACTCCAGAAAAAAGAGGGGAGCATCGCTCCCCGGGTATCAAGATACGGTCTGGCTTTGCTGGCGGGTGGCCTGTTTTTCTGCCGCGACAAAGCTGCGGGCCCGACGCCAGGTGAGCAGTACGCCCGTGAGATAGATGACGGCGATGACGATAAAGCCGACCACGTTTTGCCAGGTGAAGAGCTGGATCAGCAGCCAGGTGACCGGCGAGCCCCCCTGATCCATCGAGGCCACCAGGCCACCCGCTTTCAGCGCGCCGGCGTTTTGCGCCAGCTGCGTGTGCAGGCCGATGGTCTGGGTGGCGATCCACAGGGTGATGCTCATGATGATGACGCCGGAGATCAGCGTGCGGAACAGGTTGCCCTGATGCACTGCCACAGCCATTGCCACGAAGAAGCCGATGGTGGCCAGGTCGCCAAACGGCAGGACCTGGTTGCCCGGCACCAGCACCGCAATCAGGATGGTGAGCGGGATGAAGATCAAGCTGGCGGAGACCACCGCGGTGTGGCCCAGCAGCAGCGCCGGATCGAGACCGATGAGGAACTCCTGGCCGCCAAATTTTGCCTGCAGGCGCTTGCGGGCATGTTTAGCGATCGGGTTCAGACCGTCCATGATCGGTTTAATCACTCTTGGCATCAGCAGCATCACCGCTGCCGTTTTCACTGCCAGCTGCAGCACGCCTTTCGCGTCGTAACCGGCCAGCAGACCGATCGCCAGCCCCATCACAAACCCGACGGTGACCGGCTCGCCAAAGGGTCCGAAGCGTTTCTGCACGTCGTCGGCATTAAAATGGATGCGGTTAAGCCCAGGGATTTTTTCGATGATCGTATCGACCAGCACCGCGATCGGCCCGAGGTAAGCGGAGGAACCGTGAGGGATGGCAATGCCGTCGAGGCCGAAAAAGTCTCGCGTGTCTTTGGCAAACCAGTCGCCCAGCTTGTAGACAAACGCCGCGTGCACCACCACGCCGAGGATCCCCAGCCAGTACGAGCCGGTCGCCAGATGCAGCATCGCGCCGGTAAAGGTCATGTGCCAGATATTCCAGATATCGACGTTCACCACTCGCGTCATGCGGGTCACCAGCATCAGGATATTCACCCCGATGGCAATGGGAATGGCGACCAGCGCAATCTGCGAGGCCCAGGTCATCGGCGACGATCCTGGCCAGCCCACGTCCACCACGTGCAGGTTAATCTGGAACTGTTCCGCCATCGCTTTGGCGGCGGGTCCGATGGAGTCGAGCATCAGGCCGATCACCAGCCCAATCCCGACAAAACCGATCCCGATATGTAGCCCCGATTTAAAGCAGTCGCCGAGCTTCATCCCTAGCAGCTTCGAGAAGATGATGATCACTAAAGGCAGCATCACCGTCGGCCCCAAATCGAGGATATAACGCATGATTTCGTTAAACATGGCCTTACCCCTTGAGGATGGTCAGGATTTTTTGCTGCAGGGCTTCAATGCCGACGCCGGAGATAAACGGCATCCCGTGTACCACCGGAATATCGCCAAAGGTGCGGTCAACCTTCGCGGTGGTGCAGATCAGATCCGCCCCGTCCATGTAGGTTTCGATCTCATTGACCCGACACTGCACCAGATCGAGGGTGATATGGTGGGCATCGCACAGCTCTTTGATCTCTTCTGCGGCCATGGTCGAGGTCGCAACGGCACCGCCACAGGCAACAATCACTTTACGTTTCATAGGGTACTCCTTCTTATTATTGGTGTGTTTATGAGGCCTGTTTGCAGGGTTCAGCGGTCAGGATAGATTCCTGAAACAGTGCCGCCAGCTGGTGGTCAGGCGCGGCAAGCAGCGCCGTAAGCGTGGCTGGGTTCTGTAGCTCACTAAATAACCGACGCAGCAGGGTGAGCTGCGCCGCAGGGTTTTCAACGATCAGCGCGATGATGAGTGACACGGCGATCTCCGCATCATCGTCTGCCTGTTGAAAATTCACCGGGTGGTCCGGACGAATCAGGTAAATGGCCGGTTCTTTCGCGTGGATGGCCTCGCAGTGCGGAATGGCAACCGCATGCTGCTCCAGAGCGATGCCGGTGGGGAAGACCGCTTCCCTTTCCAGCAGCGCGGCAGGGTACGTGGCATGAACCACCCCTTTCGCCAGCATCTCTTCGCCAATATGGGCCAGCGCCTGCTGGCAGGTGGCGAAGGCAATGCCGGTACGGACAAACAGTTTGCTCATGGGTTCTCCGGTTTTCAGGCAGCGTCAGGGGCGCAGCCGTAGCGGTAGGCGCGCAGCACGTCCTGGATTTTATCGAGGATAAGATCCTGCGGCGTGGCCGCGAGCGTCTGGGCGGTTAAGCGTTCAAACTGCACCGGCAGGTACTGGCTGACAAGCCCCAGCGGCAGGGTCAGGTTGCCGAGGTTGGCGATCAGTTTGTCCACGCTCTGGCGAATGCGCGGGTGCGGCCAGTAATAGCGAATGCGGTCCGACAGGCTAAAGTGAATATCCACCATCGCCTGACTCCAGGTCGGGCGATAGTATTTTTTCCAGTAATCCGGTTCGTTCAGCATGACTTCATCGATCACCTCCAGCACCCGGCTGCGGTTCTCCGGGGCGATGAGGGCCTCTTCCATCTGCGCGAGGGCAAAAATCGCTTCGCGCAGGGCGAAGGTGAGGGCCGGGCCAACCTTCAGGATTGCAAAGTGATCGCGCACCAGCGCCCGGTATGCCTGGCGTGACTGGTAGTCGGTGGAGTGTGCTTCGTAGACCATCGGGGTCTGGCGGATCCAGCCCGACAGCGCTTCGGCAGCGTGCGGCTGATAGTGGATAATCTGCGTATGGTCGAACTCCACGCCGGGCTGCACGACGATGCCGATAACGCGCTCCATCGCCGCATCCAGCCCCAGAGCGTGAAATGCCTGCTGGTGGGTTTCCAGTGTGCGGACGGCATCCTCCACCCGGGTGACGTGCACGCTGTCGATGCTGCCGGCTTCCCCGCCCGGGACCGGTACTTCGGTGCCAATCACATAGGTCAGCGCCGCTTTTTGCGCATCAGTGGCGGTCTCTTCCGCGGCCTGACATAAGCGCGCTGCCCGCTGGGCCACCACGACGGGATCCAGCGGCACCGGATCGTCGGCGCAGGACATCGACGCATCAAGATGGATCTTGCTAAAGCCTGCCGCTACGTAAGCCTCGATCAGCGCAACGGCTTTCTCCATTGCCGCCTCTGCGGGTTCGTTCTGCCAGCAGTTAGGCCCCAGATGATCGCCGCCGAGGATCAGTCGTTCCGTGGGAAAACCCACTCTGGCGGCAATGGTCAGCACGAAATCGCGGAAGTCGGCAGGCTTCATGCCGGTATAGCCGCCAAATTGATTGACCTGATTGGACGTCGCTTCAATCAGCACTTGATTGTCGGTCGGCAGGTCGAAGCGCAGGGCGGCTTCAATCACCAGTGGATGCGCTGAACAGACCGAACAAATCCCGAGATGTTCTCCCGCCTTGTGACGGGCAATAATATTTTTCACCGTTTCCTCCGGTTAGCGTGGTTTACAGTTTGCCTTCACAGCCGCAGTCATTAATGACTTTGCGTACCACCTCTTTCATGGCGGCTTTGGCGGGGATCATGTAGTGGCGTGGATCGCTGGCATCAGGATGGACGGCAAGGTAGGTTTTCAGCGCGTCAGAGAAAGCGATTTTCAGCTCCGTGGCGACATTAACTTTGCAAATACCCAGACCGATTGCGCGGCGAATGTCGGCCGTCGACAGGCCCGACGCGCCGTGCAGTACCAGTGGGACATCAACCTGACTGCGGATTTCCGCCAGGCGCTCAAAATCGAGTTTTGGCGTGGCGGTATAGAGACCATGGGCGGTGCCGATGGCGACGGCAAGGGAGTCGATGCCGGTGAGCGTGACGAATTCCCGGGCCTGTTGCGGATGGGTATACAGCGCATCTTTGCTGTCGACCACCAGGTCATCTTCCTGACCGCCGAGACGCCCTAGCTCCGCTTCGACGCTAACGTCATAGCGATGGCAGTAGTCTGCGACCCGTTTCACCAGCGCGACGTTGTCGGCAAACGGCAGGTGGGAGCCGTCGATCATCGCCGAGCGTATTCCCGCCTGCACTTTCTGCGCGATATCGTCGAAATCTTCATGATGATCGAGGTGGATCGCCAGCGGCTGGTTGTACGTTTTCGCCAGATCGCCGGCGATGGCAATAATGTTGCCGGTACCGGCGTAGCTGAAGGTACCCGGCGTGCCGGCAACAATCAGCGGGGAACGCAGCTCGGCTGCCGTTTCCACCACCACCTGCAGTGTTTCAAGGTTGTGAATATTGAACGCCGGAACGGCATAACCGCCGTATCGGGCCTTCGTCAGCATCGCTTTGGTCGAAATGATGTACATCCTTCCTCCGAAACCTTTCGTTTATTTACTTCGAAAGAAGATATAGTGTTTCGGAATGCTTTTTTGTGATTGGTATCGTAAAAACGAAAGAATCGAAAGTGAAAGGAAGGTTGCGAAAGAATGAAAGGCAAAAAAAAAGCATGGCCGAAGCCATGCTAAAGGAGGTTTACAGCATTATCAGGTCACAGGTGCCGGGTTAAATACCGCCAGCTGGTTGTGAAGTCCCCATTGATCCGAGAAGGTTTTCTTACGTCCGCTCGCCACATCCAGAATGAAGTGGAACAGCTTCCAGCCCACGTCCTCGATGCTCTCTTCGCCGGTGGCGATCGTGCCTGCGTTGATGTCCATCAGATCATACCAACGGTTGGCAAGTTCAGTGCGGGTCGCCATTTTGATAACCGGCACCGCCATCAGGCCGTACGGCGTGCCGCGACCGGTGGTGAACACCTGAACGGTGATCCCAGAGGCCACCTGCTGGGTGCCGCAGACAAAATCGCTGGCCGGGGTGGCAGCATAAATCAGGCCGCGTTTGGTTGGCCGTTGGCCCGGTGAAAGCACTTCGACGATAGGGCTCTGGCCGGATTTGGCAATCGAGCCCAGTGCTTTTTCCACCACGTTGGCGAGGCCGCCTTTCTTATTGCCCGGAGACGGGTTAGCACTGCGGTCGGTCTTGCCCATGTCGAGATAGTTGTCGTACCAGGCCATCTCTTCAAGCAGGCGTTTACCCACCTCTTCGTTAATGGTGCGCGGGGTTAACAGATGGATGGCGTCGCGCACTTCGGTCACTTCCGAGAACATCACCGTGGCGCCGCAGCGCACAAACAGGTCGGAGGCATAGCCCACCGCCGGGTTAGCTGTCACGCCGGAGAAGGCGTCGCTGCCGCCGCACTGGGTACCCACTACCAGCTCTGACGCCGGGCAGGTTTCACGCTTGCGCTGGTTCAGCTTCGCCAGATGACGTTCCGCAACCTGGAGGATGTCATCCACCATCGAGCGGAAGCCGACGTGCTGCTCATCCTGCAGACGCACAATACTGGCGCTGTCTACCGGGATCGCCTGCACGTCTTCAGTGCCCTGCAGCAGTTTTTCGGGCTGGAGTTTCTCGCAGCCGAGGCCCACCACCATCACTTCGCCGCCGAAGTTTGGGTTCAGGGCGAGGTTGTGGATGGTGCGGATCGGCACAATCGCCGCCGGGGCGTTAATCGCTACGCCACAGCCGTAAAGGTGGTTCAGGCCGACGACGCCGTCGACGTTCGGGTATTGTGGCAGCAGATCGCGCTCGATGATCTTCACCACATAGTCGACTACGCCGGCGACGCAGTGCACGCTGGTGCTGATGCCCAACAGGTTTTTGGTGCCGACGCTGCCGTCCGCATTGCGGTAGCCTTCAAAGGTGTAACCTTCCAGCGCAGGCAGCGCTTCCGGCACGCGGGTTGCCAGCGGCAGGGTATTGAGCGGCGGGGCTTCCGGCAGCGAGACCAGCGATTCGTCAATCCAGCTGCCCTGCGGGATCGCGCGCACCGCGTAACCGATCACTTCGCCGTAACGCACGATTTCGCCATGTTGGGCAATATCGACCAGCGCCACTTTATGACCTTGTGGAATATGCTCGATAAGTTCGAGTCCGTCCGGGAAACGCGTTCCGGCTTTTAACCCATGATCATTAACAATAATCGCCACGTTATCGGTTTCATGCACCTTAATATAAAACGCGGTTGGCGACTCTTGTCGAATTTCGATATCGGCCATTTTCCAGTATTCTCCAACAAGTGGTAGATAATTAATGTGTAAAAGAGTGCGTATATTTTCTTGTGGTCGGAAATAAAGACTCTGCTCAGTGGAATAAAGAATGTCAGGCGCGGCGAATTGAAAACGTGATCAAGATCACTCATTTTTGACATCAGATCGCGCCATGGCAGGGTAATGCATAAATCTGTGCATCAGCGCCCAGGAGTTTGTGCATATGCTCAAAATATTATTGTTACACCCCTCTAAAATTGAGCAATGCAACAGTGCGGAGGGTAGGGGTGTTGATTATACTCAATAACGATTTCAATGCGTCTGGTTAATTACCTGATATTGCCTGCTATCGATAAATAATCAGGAATGCCTCTTTCTTAAAATAATAAAAATAACGACATCGATGTGCCAGAGGAAATAAAAATGTTGCTGGATACTACCGTGAGTGCAAAAAAGGGTACACCTACCCGCTACCTGATTCTGTTAATTATCTTTATTGTTACTGCGGTCAATTACGCCGACCGCGCGACGCTCTCAATTGCCGGTACGGCAGTGGCCGAAGAACTGCATTTAAGCGCGGTGGAGATGGGGTATATCTTCTCCGCCTTCGGCTGGGCCTACCTGCTGATGCAGATCCCCGGCGGCTGGCTGCTGGATAAGTTTGGGTCGAAAAAGGTCTATACCTACAGCCTGTTCTTCTGGTCGCTGTTTACCTTCCTGCAGGGCTTTGTCGACTTCGTCCCGCTGGCGTGGGCCGGTATCTCCATGTTCTTTATGCGCTTTATGCTGGGCTTCTCCGAAGCGCCGTCGTTCCCGGCCAACGCCCGTATTGTGGCGGCCTGGTTCCCGACCAAAGAGCGCGGCACCGCATCGGCGATTTTTAACTCCGCCCAGTACTTCTCGCTGGCGCTGTTCTCTCCGCTGCTCGGCTGGCTGACCTTTGCCTGGGGTTGGGAGCATGTCTTTACCGTGATGGGTGTGATTGGCTTTGTGCTGACCGGCCTGTGGGTGAAGTTAATCCATAACCCAACCGATCATCCGCGGATGACTGCCGAAGAGCTGCAGTTCATCAAGGACGGCGGCGCGGTTGTCGACATGGATCATAAAAAGCCGGGCGATAAAGCAGCAAGCGGTCCTAAGCTGCATTACATCAAACAATTACTGTCGAACCGCATGATGCTGGGCGTGTTTTTCGGTCAATATTTTATCAACACCATCACCTGGTTCTTCCTCACCTGGTTCCCGATTTATCTGGTGCAGGAAAAGGGGATGTCGATTCTGAAGGTCGGTCTGGTGGCTTCTATTCCGGCGCTGTGTGGTTTTGCCGGTGGTGTACTGGGCGGCGTGTTCTCCGATCATCTGATCAAGAAAGGCAAGTCGATTACCCTGGCGCGTAAGCTGCCGATTGTGCTCGGCATGTTGCTGGCATCCACCATTATTCTGTGTAACTACACCAACAACACTGCGCTGGTAGTGGCCCTGATGGCGCTGGCATTCTTCGGTAAAGGTTTTGGTGCCCTGGGCTGGCCGGTGATTTCCGATACCGCGCCAAAAGAGATTATCGGCCTGTGCGGCGGTGTGTTTAACGTCTTTGGCAACGTAGCGTCAATCGTCACGCCGTTGGTGATTGGCTATCTGGTCAGCGAACTGCACTCGTTCAACGCAGCGCTGGTCTTCGTAGGGTGTTCAGCGCTGATGGCGATGTTCTGCTACCTGTTCGTAGTGGGCGACATCAAACGTATGGAATTGCAGAAATAAGCAAAGGTATAAACGATGAGTAACGATATTTTCCCGAACAAATTTAAAGCGGCCCTCGCGGCAAATCAGATTCAGATCGGCTGCTGGTCCGCACTGGCAAGCCCAATCAGCACCGAAGTGCTGGGGCTGGCAGGTTTTGACTGGCTGGTGCTGGACGGTGAACATGCTCCGAACGACGTCACCACGTTTATTCCGCAGCTGATGGCGCTGAAAGGCAGCAACAGCGCGCCAGTGGTTCGCGTCCCGACCAATGAGCCGGTGATCATCAAGCGCCTTCTGGATATCGGCTTCTACAACTTCCTGATCCCGTTTGTGGAAAACGTGGAAGAGGCGGTGCAGGCGGTGGCGTCCACCCGCTATCCACCGGAAGGGATCCGCGGCGTGTCGGTTTCCCATCGCGCCAATATGTTTGGCACTGTGCCGGACTACTTCGCTCAGTCGAACAAGAACATCACCATCCTGGTCCAGATTGAAAGCCAGCAGGGCGTGGACAACGTTGATGCAATTGCCGCCACTGACGGCGTAGACGGCATCTTCGTCGGCCCAAGCGACCTGGCGGCGGCCTTTGGCCACCTCGGCAATGCCAACCACCCGGAGGTGCAGCGCGCCATTCAGCATATTTTTGCCCGCGCGAAAGCCCATGGTAAACCGTGCGGCATCCTGGCTCCGGTTGAGGCCGATGCCCGTCGCTATCTGGAATGGGGTGCAACCTTCGTTGCCGTCGGCAGCGATCTCGGCGTGTTCCGCTCTGCGACCCAGAAGTTAGCTGATTCCTTTAAAAAATAACCACCACTGAATAAAGAGAGAGACGCAATTATGACACTGAAAGTTGGTTTTATTGGCCTGGGTATCATGGGTAAACCAATGAGTAAAAACCTCATTAAAGCAGGTTACTCACTGGTGGTTTCTGACCGCAATCCTGAGGTGGTGGCCGAGCTTATCGCCGCAGGTGCCGAGACCGCGACCACCGCAAAAGGCATTGCCGAGCAGTGTGATGTGATCATCACCATGCTGCCAAACTCCCCGCACGTGAAAGAGGTGGCGCTGGGTGAGAACGGCATCATCGACGGTGCAAAACCGGGTACCGTACTGATCGACATGAGCTCCATCGCTCCCCTGGCGAGCCGCGAAATCAGCGATGCGCTGAAAGTAAAAGGCGTGCAGATGCTGGATGCGCCGGTCAGCGGTGGTGAACCGAAAGCTATCGACGGCACCCTGTCCGTGATGGTGGGCGGCGACAAGGCGATTTTTGACCAGTATTACGACCTGCTGAAAGCGATGGCCGGTTCCGTGGTGCACACCGGGGATATTGGTGCGGGTAACGTCACCAAGCTGGCAAACCAGGTGATTGTGGCGCTGAACATTGCCGCAATGTCCGAAGCGCTGACCCTGGCCACTAAAGCGGGCGTCAACCCGGATCTGGTGTACCAGGCCATTCGTGGTGGTCTGGCCGGTAGCACCGTGCTGGATGCCAAAGCGCCAATGGTCATGGATCGTAACTTCAAGCCAGGTTTCCGTATTGATTTGCACATCAAGGATCTGGCGAACGCCCTGGACACCTCCCACGGCGTCGGCGCGCAGCTGCCGCTGACCGCCGCTGTAATGGAAATGATGCAGGCACTGCGTGCTGACGGTCATGGCAACGACGACCACAGCGCTATCGCGTGCTATTACGAAAAACTGGCGAAAGTCGAAGTCTCTCGCTAACAAAAACGGGCGCGGTAACGCGCCCGCTATTTTTGCCTCAAGCGGTAACAGGCTATAACTATGAAAATCGTAATCGCCCCTGACTCTTATAAAGAAAGCCTGTCTGCCACCGAGGTAGCGCAGGCGATAGAAAAAGGCTTTCGGGAAATCTTTCCCGATGCAGAGTATGTTTCTGTTCCCGTTGCAGATGGCGGAGAAGGAACGGTTGAAGCGATGATTGCTGCCACTCACGGCACGGTACAGCACGCAGTCGTGACCGGGCCGCTGGGCGAAAAGGTCGATGCCTGCTGGGGGATTTCCGGCGATGGCGTGACGGCCTTCATTGAGATGGCCGCGGCGAGCGGACTGGTGCTGGTTCCACCGGCGCAGCGCGACCCCCTTATCACGACTTCCCGCGGTACCGGGGAGCTGATCCTTGCGGCGCTGGATAAAGGTGCGCGCAACATCATTATTGGGATTGGCGGCAGCGCCACCAACGACGGCGGTGCCGGGATGGTGCAAGCCCTCGGCGCAAAACTGACCGACGCTAATGGCACTGAGATCGGCCACGGCGGCGGCAGCCTGATGGCACTGAACAACATTGATATTTCGGCGCTCGATCCGCGCCTCAAATCCTGCGCAATTCGCGTGGCCTGCGACGTGAGCAATCCGCTGGTCGGCGAGCAGGGTGCATCCCGGATCTTCGGCCCGCAGAAAGGGGCCACCGAAGCGATCATCGTCGAACTCGACAACAACCTCGGGCATTTTGCCGACGTGATTAACGCCTCACTGCACATCGACGTCAAAAACGTCCCCGGTGCGGGCGCGGCAGGCGGTATGGGCGCGGCGCTGATGGCTTTCCTCGGTGCAGAGCTGAAAAGCGGCATCGAAATTGTCACCCAGGCACTCAACCTCGAAGAACATATTCATGACTGCACCTGGGTAGTGACCGGTGAAGGGCGGCTGGACAGTCAAAGCATTCATGGCAAAGTCCCGGTGGGCGTGGCGAGTGTCGCCAAAAAGTACCATAAGCCGGTGATTGGTATCGCAGGCAGTCTGACCAACGATGTGGGTATCGTGCACCAGTATGGCATCGACGCGGTGTTCAGCGTCCTGACCCGTATCAGCACCCTGGAAGAGGCGTTCCGCGGCGCGTTTGACAATATTTATCGCGCCTCGCGCAATATTGCCGCCACCCTGCAGGTAGGGATGCGCACGGAAGGGTGACAGCAGCGGCTAAACCCTCTATACTGCGCGCCGAAGCTGACCAGACAGTCGCCGCTTCGTCGTCGTCCCTTTCGGGGGAGACGGGCGGAGGGGAGGAAAGTCCGGGCTCCATAGGGCAGGGTGCCAGGTAACGCCTGGGGGGGAAACCCACGACCAGTGCAACAGAGAGCAAACCGCCGATGGCCCACGCAAGTGGGATCAGGTAAGGGTGAAAGGGTGCGGTAAGAGCGCACCGCGCGGCTGGTAACAGTCCGTGGCACGGTAAACTCCACCCGGAGCAAGGCCAAATAGGGGTTCACAAGGTACGGCCCGTACTGAACCCGGGTAGGCTGCTTGAGCCAGTGAGCGATTGCTGGCCTAGATGAATGACTGTCCAACGACAGAACCCGGCTTATCGGTCAGCTTCACCTCTTCAAGAGAAACCCGCTTCGGCGGGTTTTTTGCTTTCTGGCATCCCCCTGAGAGATGAACCAATTCTCATATTTGCGACAATAAGCACATTTCACTGTTTTTCGTTAAAACTTCACCCTGTACTAAATGTGAGTGGTCTGCATCACAAAATTACGCGCTATAAAATCGCCATTTTCCAGTGTTAAGTTGATGTTGTCTTTGTTGCGTGTTCGTGATGACTTTTGTCATTCATTAACTATATATTGATGTTCAATGCATTTGCCTCATGAATGATGTGATGCGCGCCACGCTTTATTCCCGCTCAACCGTTTAATGATTAACTTATTTGATAATTTACATCTTTTTTTACTTAGATTAACGACTATTTATTACTCTTTAATTGCCTGAAATATCACCTTTACTGCGCGAGTAAATTGTCATTAGGCCTCCGAGGTTATCGCCATAAAATAAATTTATCTCGGCGGTTTTTGTTGATCAATATCAGGCAAAATAGCGGTGTGTTAATTTTAAGATGTTGTTTTTTAAGGCTTAATTTAGGTTTTTTTAGTGGGACTCTATAAAAGGAAAAGTAATTTGTGAGTAACAGCACATACCCTCGTTATCAATAATGGTTAGAATTCTGCATCGGGATAAGGAAATAAGCGCAGAATATGATGAACACTATTATTCTACCGAAGACGCAGCATCTGGTCGTATTTCAGGAAGTCATTAAAAGTGGATCTATCGGGTCTGCTGCCAGACAGCTGGGTCTGACGCAGCCGGCGGTCAGCAAAATCATTAATGATATCGAATCCTACTTCGGCGTTGAGCTGATCGTGCGTAAGAACACCGGCGTGAAGCTGACCAGTGCCGGGCAGACTTTACTCGCGTACTCCGAATCCATCACCCGTGAAATGAAGAACATGGTCAGCGAGATGAACACGCTGAGCTTTAGCACCGTTATCGATGTGTCGTTCGGCTACCCGTCGCTGATTGGCTTTACCTTTCTCTCCAGCATGATCAAGACGTTCAAGGAAGTGTTCCCGAAAGCGCGCGTATCAATGTTCGAAGCGCAGCTCTCCTCCTTCCTGCCTGCGATCCGCGACGGCAGACTGGATTTTGCTATTGGCACCCTGAGCGATGAAATGCTGCTGCAGGATCTGCACGTTGAGCCCCTGTTTGAATCTGAGTTTGTGCTGGTGGCTAGCCGTTCACGAACATGCACCGGCCCGACTACCCTGGCATCGCTCACCCATGAGCAGTGGGTGATGCCGCAAACCGATATGGGCTACTACAAAGAACTGCTAACCACCCTTCAGAACAACCACATCAGAATTGAAAACATCGTCCAGACCGACTCCGTTGTCACTATCTATAACCTGGTGCTTAACGCCGATTATCTCACGGTGATCCCGCGCGACATGATTGCGCCCTTCGGTTCGGATCAATTTGTGGTACTGCCGGTCGAAGAGAAATTACCTGTTGCGCGCTATGCGGCGGTATGGTCCAAAAATTACCGTATTAAAAAATCCGCTTCGGTATTAGTCGAACTTGCGAAGCAATATTCTGCTCAGAATAGCGAAAGGCGAAAACAACCCGAAATAGCAGAATAAGTAATCCAACGATAAAGATATACACCTCAGGCGAATATCAATGGTTCGTCGATGGCTGGATTTTGTCTACAGAACATTAATGATTATAAAGAGGATTATATGCACATTACTTATGACCTTCCGGTAACGATTGAAGATATTCAGGCTGCCCGCAAACGACTAGCTGGAAAAATTTATAAAACCGGTATGCCGCGATCTAATTATTTAAGCGAACGTTGCAAAGGTGAAATATACCTCAAATTTGAAAATATGCAGCGTACCGGCTCCTTTAAAATTCGCGGTGCGTTTAATAAGTTAAGCTCGCTGACCGAAGCGGAAAGACGCAAAGGTGTGGTGGCCTGTTCTGCGGGTAACCATGCGCAGGGTGTATCGCTCTCCTGCGCGATGTTGGGCATCGACGGTAAAGTGGTCATGCCGATGGGCGCACCTAAATCCAAAGTCGCCGCCACGCGTGACTACTCGGCAGAGGTGGTGCTCCACGGCGATAACTTCAACGACACCATCGCCAAAGTCAGCGAAATTGTCGAGATGGAAGGCCGGATCTTTATCCCACCGTACGACGATGCATTCGTCATCGCCGGGCAGGGAACGATTGGTCTGGAAATCCTGGAAGACCTGTACGACGTAGATAACGTGATTGTCCCCATTGGCGGCGGCGGATTAATAGCCGGTATTGCCACGGCGATTAAATCCATTAACCCAACCATCAATATTATCGGCGTTCAGGCTGAAAATGTGCACGGCATGGCGGCCTCGTATTATGCCGGGGAAATTATGAACCACCGCACCACCGGGACATTAGCCGACGGTTGCGATGTCTCCCGTCCGGGTAAAATAACGTTCGAAATCGTGCGCGAATTAGTGGATGACATCGTGCTGGTCAGTGAAGACGATATTCGCAACAGCATGGTGGCCCTGATTCAGCGAAATAAAGTGGTTACCGAAGGCGCAGGCGCGCTGGCTACGGCGGCGCTATTAAGTGGCAAACTGGACCACTATATTCAGGGCCGGAAAACCGTAAGCATTATTTCCGGCGGCAATATCGATCTCTCCCGCGTTTCGCACATTACTGGCTTAGTTGACGCATAAAAGGATTTCCTATGAGCAATACTGAAAGCATTATCGTTGGCCAGACAAAAACGTCGTCCTGGCGAAAATCCGATACCACCTGGACACTCGGATTATTTGGTACGGCGATTGGGGCCGGGGTTTTATTCTTCCCTATCCGCGCCGGGTTTGGCGGCCTGATCCCTATTTTACTGATGCTGGTGCTGGCCTTCCCGATTGCCTTCTACTGCCACCGTGCGCTGGCGCGTTTGTGCCTCTCAGGCAGCAATCCGTCCGGTAACATCACCGAGACGGTTGAGGAGCACTTCGGCAAAACCGGCGGGGTGGTGATCACCTTCCTCTACTTCTTTGCAATTTGCCCGCTGCTGTGGATTTACGGTGTCACCATTACCAACACCTTTATGACCTTCTGGGAAAACCAGCTCCAGATGCCGGCCCTGAACCGTGGCTTCGTGGCTCTGTTCCTGCTGCTGCTGATGGCATTCGTCATCTGGTTTGGTAAAGACCTGATGGTAAAAGTTATGAGCTGGCTGGTGTTCCCGTTCATTGCCAGCCTGGTGCTGATCTCTCTGTCGCTGATCCCTTACTGGAACTCTGCCGTGATCGACCAGGCGAGCCTGAGCGATATCTCCTTTACCGGGCACGATGGCATTCTGGTTACCGTCTGGCTGGGGATTTCGATCATGGTCTTCTCTTTCAACTTCTCACCTATCGTCTCCTCGTTTGTGGTGTCGAAACGTGAAGAGTACGAAGGGGAGTTTGGTAAAGAGTACACCGAGCAGAAATGTTCCAAAATCATCGGCCGCGCCAGCATGCTGATGGTCGCCGTGGTGATGTTCTTCGCCTTTAGCTGCCTGTTTACGCTCTCTCCGCAGAACATGGCGGAAGCCAAAGCACAGAACATTCCGGTGCTCTCTTACCTGGCAAACCACTTTGCTTCCATGTCAGGTTCGAAATCGACCTTTGCCACCGTGCTGGAATACGGTGCCTCCATTATCGCGCTGGTCGCTATTTTCAAATCCTTCTTTGGCCACTATCTGGGGACGCTGGAAGGGCTGAACGGTCTGGTACTGAAGTTCGGCTACAAGGGTGACAAGAAGAAAGTCTCCGTCGGCAAACTGAACACCATCAGCATGGTCTTCATCATGGGCTCTACCTGGGTGGTGGCTTATGCCAACCCGAACATTCTCGACCTTATCGAAGCCATGGGCGCACCGATTATTGCTTCCCTGCTGTGCCTGCTGCCGATGTTTGCCATCCGTAAAGTTCCTGCCCTGGCGAAGTTCAGAGGCAGAACCGAGAACATCTTCGTTACCGTGATTGGTCTGCTGACCATTCTGAACATCGTCTACAAACTGTTCTGATTTGAGCTCAGGATGAGCGGAGTAAAGAGATGAATGAATTTCCGGTTGTATTGGTCATTAACTGTGGATCGTCCTCTGTTAAGTTCTCAGTGCTCGATGCGGCAAGCTGCGACGCGCTGGTAACGGGCCTGGCGGACGGCGTGAACACAGAAAACGCCTTTATATCCGTGAATGGGGGCGAGCCAGTAATCCTGGCTCGCAAGGACTACGAAGGGGCGCTGGCAGCCATCGCCCTCGAGCTGGAAAAGCGCGACTTGATGAGCAGCGTGGCCTTAATCGGCCACCGCATTGCCCACGGTGGCAGCCTTTTCAGTGAGTCCACCCTGATCACTGAGGCGGTAATTGACCAGATTCGTCAGGTGTCTCCCCTGGCGCCGCTCCACAACTACGCCAATCTCAGTGGCGTGGAAGCGGCGCAGCATCTTTTCCCAGGCGTACAGCAGGTGGCGGTGTTTGACACCAGCTTCCATCAGACGCTGCCGCCACAGGCCTATCTGTACGGCCTCCCGTACCGCTATTTTGAAGAGCTGGGCGTGCGCCGCTACGGTTTCCACGGTACCTCACACCGCTATGTTGCCCAGCAGGCGTATGCTCTGCTGGATCTGCCGCAGGACGACAGCGGGCTGGTGATTGCTCACCTCGGCAACGGGGCGTCGATTTGTGCCGTGCGAAACGGTCAGAGTGTGGATACCTCGATGGGCATGACCCCGCTGGAAGGGCTGGTGATGGGCACCCGCTGCGGCGATGTCGATTTTGGCGCGATGGCGTGGATTGCCCAGCAAACCGGGCAATCGCTTGAGGATTTGGCCCGCGTGGTTAACAAAGAGTCCGGCTTACTTGGGCTCTCCGGCCTGTCGTCCGACCTGCGCACGCTGGAAAAAGCCTGGCACGACGGACACGAGCGCGCGCGACTTGCCATCGAGACGTTCGTGCAGCGTATCGCCCGACACATCGCCGGGCACGCGGCTTCCCTGCACCGACTGGACAGCATTGTCTTTACCGGCGGCATTGGTGAGAACTCGGTGCTGATCCGCCAGCTGGTCACGGATCGTCTCCGGGTATTCGGTATCGAACTGGATCCTGCCCGCAATGCCCTGCCAAACAGTGAAGGCGAGCGGGTGATCACCGCCGCCGCCTCCCGCGCCGTCTGCGCGGTGATCCCTACTAACGAAGAAAAAATGATCGCGCTGGATGCCCTCCGTCTTGGAAAGGTGAGTCTGGCTGCGGCGTATGCCTGATACAGAGAGAACATCATGAAAGTAACAATGGATACCCGTGTCGCCCCTTACAGCGACGCGTGGGCCGGCTTTCGCGGCAACGACTGGCAAGACAGCATTAACGTGCGCGATTTTATTCAGCACAACTACACCCCCTACGAGGGGGACGAATCCTTCCTGGCGCAGGCCACGCCTGCCACGACGGCATTGTGGCAGAAGGTAATGCAGGGCATTCGTCAGGAAAACGCCACCCACGCCCCGGTCGATTTCGACCTCAACGTAGCAACCACCATTACCGCCCACGGACCGGGCTATATCGACAAAGAACTTGAAACGGTGGTGGGGCTGCAAACGGATAAGCCGCTTAAGCGTGCCCTGCACCCGTACGGCGGGATCAACATGATCCGCAGCTCGTTTGAAGCCTACGGTCGCGAAATGGATCCGCAGTTCGAATACACGTTCACCCATCTGCGTAAAACCCACAATCAGGGCGTGTTTGACGTCTATTCGCCGGAGATGATGCGCTGCCGTAAATCGGGCGTGCTCACCGGCCTGCCGGACGGTTACGGTCGTGGGCGTATTATCGGTGACTATCGCCGTGTGGCGCTGTACGGCATCAGCTATCTGGTGCGTGAGCGCGAACTGCAGTTTGCCGATCTGCAGTCGAATATGGAGCGCGGCGTGGATCTGGAAGCGACGATCCGCCTGCGTGAAGAGTTATCGGAACATAAGCGCGCGCTGCTGCAGATCCAGCAGATGGCTGCGAGTTATGGATGCGATATTTCCCGTCCGGCAATGAACGCCCGGGAAGCGGTGCAGTGGCTCTATTTCGCCTATCTGGCGGCGGTGAAATCGCAAAACGGCGGGGCGATGTCGCTGGGGCGTACGGCGACCTTCCTCGATATTTATATTGAGCGCGACATGCAGGCGGGGCGTCTGAACGAGATCCAGGCTCAGGAGCTGATCGATCATTTCATCATGAAGATCCGCATGGTGCGCTTCCTGCGCACGCCGGAGTTCGACACCCTGTTCTCCGGCGATCCGATCTGGGCAACGGAAGTGATCGGTGGGATGGGGCTGGATGGCCGCACGCTGGTGAGCAAGTCGTCGTTCCGCTATCTGCACACGCTCCACACCATGGGGCCAGCACCGGAGCCGAACCTGACCATCCTGTGGTCTGAACAACTGCCGATCGCCTTTAAGAAATACGCCGCAGACATGTCGATCGCCACCTCGTCGCTGCAGTACGAGAACGACGATCTGATGCGCGTGGATTTTGACAGCGACGATTACGCCATTGCCTGCTGCGTCAGTCCGATGGTGATCGGCAAGCAGATGCAGTTCTTTGGCGCACGCGCCAACCTGGCGAAAACGCTGCTGTACGCGATCAACGGTGGGGTGGACGAGAAGCTCAAAATCCAGGTCGGGCCGAAGACCGCACCGCTGCTGGACGATGTGCTGAACTACGACACCGTCATGGCGAGCCTCGATCACTTTATGGACTGGCTGGCGGTGCAGTACGTGAGCGCGCTGAACCTGATCCACTACATGCATGACAAATACAGCTACGAAGCTTCGCTGATGGCGCTGCACGACCGCGACGTGCATCGCACTATGGCGTGCGGAATGGCGGGGCTCTCCGTGGCGGCAGACTCCCTGTCGGCCATCAAATACGCCACCGTCAAACCGGTGCGCGACCACACGGGCCTGGCGGTCGATTTCGTCATCGAAGGCGAGTACCCGCAGTACGGCAACAATGATGACCGCGTGGACAGCATCGCCTGCGACCTGGTTGAGCGCTTTATGAAGAAGATTCAGGCGCTGCCAACCTATCGCAACGCGGTGCCGACCCAGTCAATTCTGACCATCACCTCCAACGTGGTGTACGGCCAGAAGACCGGCAATACGCCAGACGGTCGTCGCGGCGGCACGCCGTTTGCGCCAGGGGCGAACCCGATGCACGGGCGCGACCGTAAAGGCGCGGTGGCCTCGCTGACCTCGGTGGCAAAGCTGCCGTTCACCTACGCCAAAGACGGTATTTCGTATACCTTCTCCATCGTGCCGCAGGCGCTGGGTAAGGACGAAGGGATCCGCAAAACTAACCTGGTGGGGCTACTGGACGGCTATTTCCACCACGAAGCGTCCATCGAAGGCGGGCAGCATCTGAACGTCAACGTCATGAACCGGGAGATGCTGATGGATGCGATTGAACATCCAGAGAACTACCCGAACCTGACGATCCGCGTGTCGGGCTACGCGGTGCGCTTTAATGCGCTCACCCGCGAGCAGCAGCAGGACGTCATTTCACGGACCTTTACTCACGCGCTGTAAGTCCGATCCTGTCACCACGCCCCCTTTCTGTAAGGGGGCTTTTTTTTGCAGCCTGCCAGGGCAACATCTGTGGATGTGCCTCACTGCCGCCTATACATACACAATTGTTTATATACTTCATCACAGACCGACATCCGCAATTGCAAAATACTTCCCGGGTTCTTCACTGACAGATAATTAAGGAATATGAAATGAAAAAGATTTTCCGTATCGCTCTGATGACGGCCACCCTGGCGGGCTTTACTGGTATGGCGCAGGCGGCAGACGTTGCAACTGCACCAGAGCCAGCACAGGATCCGATTGTTCAGCAGTTGAAGCTGAGCAACGATCAGGTCACGAAGATCAAAGCCCTGCACAAGCAGCTGGAAGAAAACGTCTTCAAAATCCCAACCACCAATGTGAAAGAAGGGGTTTTGATTGATGTGATCCAGTCCGGCAAGTGGGATGAAAAAGCGGTTAAAGAGCAGCTGGCAGCGTTCAGCCGGATTGAAGAGCAGGCGCGTTACTATCGCGTGAAATATTACTTCGATGTGAGCAAGATCCTGACGGCAGAACAGCGTGCCGAGGTCCGATCGCAAATCGCCCAGGCTCTGAGCGAGTAAGCAGTCCGTGCTGGCCGGGTGAGAGTCAACATACCCGGCAGCACAGGATCAGACCGGCAAATCAATCAGCAGCGCACGCAGCGGCGTGTCGGCTACCAGGGTAATATTCGCTTCATCGCGGATAAACGCCCCGTCACCGCAGGTCAGCGCCTCTTTTTCTTCCGCAGAGGTTAACGCATGCACCGTCCCGTGAATAGATTGCAGGTAGGCGCGCGGTCCGTGGAGCTGGAAGCTCAGGCGCTCACCTTTATCCAGTTCGATATGATGCAGCCACACCTGCTGGCGCAGTTGCAAACTGTTCGCGCTGGCGTCCGGTGAAGCCAGCAGCTGCTGCTTACCCCCCTGTAAATCAATCTTCTGCACCGGCGGATTTTCCCGTTCCGGGCAGGCATCCAGCCACAGCTGCAGGCGGGTCAGCGTTTTATCTTTGCTGAGGTTATGCTCGCTGTAGCTAATGCCCGGCTGGGTGGCGATCAGCAAGGCTTCGCCCGCTTTCGCCTGCACATGATTGCCTTCGCTGTCGCGGTACTCGGCTTCGCCTTCAAGAATGAGGTTCAGGATATCCACTTTCGGATAGGTGCGCGGCTGGAAGGAGGCGCCAGGTGCCAGCACCTCCTGATTTAACACGCGCAAAGAGGCATAGCCCAACAGCTTCGGGTCAAAGTAGTGGCCAAAGGAAAAGGTATAGCGGGCCTGCAGCCAGCCGAAATCGGCTTGTCCGCACTGTTTAGCTGTTCTTGTCGTAATCATAATTCTTGACCTCTCTTTACACTAAAACAATGGTAAAGGTATGGACGCTGCATTGTTAGCCAGATATTCTGCCCGGTATGTTCAAATTTCCTGAATGAGAACGCCATGGCTAAAGAGAGAGCATTGACCCTTGAAGCACTGCGGGTGATGGACGCAATTGACCGGCGGGGCAGCTTCGCGGCCGCGGCGGATGAACTGGGGCGCGTACCATCGGCCCTGAGCTACACCATGCAGAAGCTGGAAGAAGAGCTGGATGTGGTGCTGTTTGACCGCTCCGGTCATCGAACAAAATTCACCAACGTGGGAAGGATGTTGCTCGAGCGTGGCCGCGTGCTGCTGGAAGCGGCAGATAAGCTCACCACCGATGCCGAAGCGCTGGCGCGCGGCTGGGAAACCCACCTGACGTTGGTCACCGAAGCGCTGGTGCCGACCTCGGCGCTCTACCCGCTGGTAGATCGTCTGGCGGAGAAGGCCAACACTCAGCTGTCGATCATTACCGAAGTGCTTGCCGGGGCGTGGGAGCGCCTGGAGCAGGGCAGAGCGGATATCGTGATTGCCCCGGATATGCACTTTCGCTCCTCGTCCGAGATCAACTCCCGCAAGCTGTATAAAGTGATGAACGTGTACGTGGCGGCCCCGGATCACCCGATTCATCAGGAACCTGAGCCACTGTCCGAAGTCACCCGCGTGAAGTATCGCGGCGTGGCGGTAGCCGATACCGCCCGCGAGCGTCCGGTATTAACCGTGCAGCTGCTCGATAAACAGCCGCGCCTTACCGTCAGCACGCTGGAAGATAAGCGTCAGGCGCTGCTGGCCGGGCTGGGCGTAGCCACCATGCCGTATCCGTTTGTGGAAAAAGACATTGCCGAAGGGCGGTTGCGGGTGGTTAGCCCGGAATACACTAGCGAAGTGGACATTATTATGGCGTGGCGTCGGGACAGTATGGGCGAAGCTAAATCCTGGTGTCTGCGCGAGATCCAGAAGCTGTTCACCCAACGATAATGCCATCTCGAGGCCCGGCAAGCGCAGCGCCGCCGGGCAGTTCATCAGCGATTTAGCAGGGGATCCGGGCCGAAACGGTTTTCACCTTCCGTCCCGCGCTGACAGTTGAACAGCAAGATTATCAGCCAGCCGAGCACCGGGATCAGCACCAGCAGCAGCCACCATGCCGAACGGTCGGTATCGTGCAGGCGGCGAAACAGCACGGCCCACCAGGGCAGAAACACCAGCACGCCATAAATTGTGGTGATAATACCTTCTCCGCCAGCCCGCTCCCAACCCAGCATCTTGTCGATCAAACTCAGCACGCATATCAGGATGAAGTTCACCAGGGTGAACATCCAGAACTCTTTGCGCCGGGCACGACCCTTAAACCCAATATAATTTCTCAGTACTTTTAGATACCAGTCCATTTTTTTGTGGCCTCAGTAGCAATTAATCGCTTGTTTTCTAAAAGCATAGACGGGAATAAAAGGAGGGTAAAGGGCGCCAGAAAGCGCCCTGAAGACTTAGCCGAAGCGGACGTCGCGGCCGTGCGGCTCATTAAGATCCTGCCACGGACCGATGGAGATAATGCCCGTCGGATTGATGGTTTTATGGCTGCAATAATAGTGGTGGCGAATATGGTCAAAATCGACGGTTTCCGCGATGCCCGGCATCTGATAGATGTCGCGCAGGAAGCCATACAGATTGAGATAATCGCTGATCCGGTGCTTATCACACTTGAAATGGGTGACATATACCGGGTCAAATCGCACCAGTGTGGTCCACAGGCGCAGATCGGCTTCGGTCAGCTGGTCGCCGGTGAGATAGCGATGCTGTCCCAGAATTTGCTCCAGCCGCCCGAGCGATTCAAACACCTTCGTTACTGCCTCGTCGTACGCTTCCTGGCTAGTGGCAAACCCGGCTTTATAGACGCCGTTATTAACGTTGTCGTAAATCCAGCTGTTCAGGTCGTCAATTTTATCGCGCAGCGCAGGGGGGTAAAAATCACCGGCCCGGGCGCCGTGGGCATCGAAGGCAGTATTCAGCATGCGGATGATTTCAGCCGATTCATTGCTGACGATGGTCTGATTTTTCTTGTCCCACAGTACGGGGACGGTCACGCGTCCGGTGTAGTGCGGATCGGCCTGCAGGTAGAGCTGATAGAGGAAATCATGGTGATACAGTGTATCGCCGGTCGCCGCCGGGAAGTCATCCCCAAAGGTCCAGCCGTTTTCCAGCATCAGCGGATGCACAACCGAAACGGGGATCAGCGATTCCAGCCCTTTCAGGGCGCGCACGATCAGCGTGCGGTGTGCCCAGGGGCAGGCCAGCGAAACGTACAGATGATAGCGATCTTTCTCGGCTGCAAAGCCACCTTCACCGCTCGGGCCGGGGGCACCATCGGCCGTCAGCCAGTTGCGGAAGGCGGATGTGGAACGTTTAAAACGTCCGCCGGTGGATTTGGTGTCATACCAGATGTCCTGCCAGACGCCGTCTACGAGTTGTCCCATGTATTCCTCCTCAGATAGCAAAAGCGAGGAGATATCTCCTCGCTTTTTTAATTCAGTATAGCGTGCTTACCACTTCTTATTCAGGACGCGGTCGATACTGAACGCACCCGGACCGGTGATAGCCAGCAGCAGGTAGCCGCCTGAGATGGTCAGGTTTTTCATGAACATCAGGGAGTTCATCCCTTCGGCAAAGTTGCTGTGGAACAGGAACGCGGTCAGCAGCGTAAAGCCTGCGGTAAACAGCGCCGTGGTGCGGGTCAGGAAACCGAACAGAATCGCCAGCCCACCGCCCAGTTCAAGCAGGATGGTCAGCGGCAGCAGGAACCCCGGGACGCCCATCGCTTCCATGTACTGCTGGGTACCTGCGTAGCCGCCGATTTTACCCCAACCTGCGGTAATAAACAGGATTGGCATCAGAATGCGCGCTACCAGTACACCAACATCTTCTAATTTTTTCATCTTACTCTCCAGGGAACCACGTGGGCTGTAAATACGGTTTAGTGTGCAATATCGGGCGGATGCCGCGGTGTTGCTGTCGATGGAGAGAATCATAAACGGGGTGAAAGGCAATTGTTAGCAAGGAAAACTGTCAATCTTCATCAAAGATATTGAGTAAGCGCAGCGGGGAAGGGCGGAGCAGAAATAAGTAAAGCGCCCTCAGGCGCTTTATCAGATGAAGCAGGCTGTCACGTCAACGCGCGTCGAATTTGCGCAATTGCTGCTGGTTAATCGTGGATTTAACCAGCCTCCAGGCGCTCCAGACGCCCAGACCACGGCGCGCCCAACGGATCAGCATATTGGGGTGACGGACTGCCCGCACCGCCATAATGCTACTTCCCACCAGCGCCCAGGCGCGTAGGTTCAGGAAGGTATTCCATCCGCGATCGTATGCGTGCGTCACTTCCAGCCACTCCCGACTGCTGGCCGCCAGATCCAGCCGCTGCTGCTGAATCTGGCTCAGCAGAAAGGCCTTATCTCGCTGACGTTCAGATCGGCTTCTGCTCACGGCTTGCCATCCTCCAGCAATGACCGATCGTTGGCCAGTTCCTTACGGGTATGATGTAACAGGGTGGAGTGGCGCACTTTGCGCATCGTCCATATTCCCCCGATCAGGGCGGCAAGCAGCAGCACCACGGTCGTTGCGATCATCGCATTGAGGCGGTACTGCGGATCGATAGCCCAGATAATCAATACCATCAGGCTCATTAAACCAAAGGCGGCGAAGAGCATGGTCAACCCCAGCATCAGCAGCAGCTGGAAGAGGTTTGCTTTCTCCTCTTCCAGTTCGACCACCGCCAGCCGGATGCGCGTCTCCGCGATGCCAACGAGGGTGGTCAAAATCCGCTGTCCGATACCAAGAACGTTTTTAGCGGGGCCGTGTGGTTGACGTGAATCTTCCATAATTAACGTCGCGTAAGCAGCATGCCGATAACGACGCCGACTGCGGCTCCGATACCCACGCCTGCCCACGGATTGTCGCGCACGTATTCATCGGCGCGAGCGGCGGCTTCACGGGTCTGTTTCGCCAGTGCATCACCGGTTTCACCCAGACGATAGCGGCTCTCTTCTAAAGCCTGCTGTGCCTTACTGCGCAGCTTGCTCAGCTCTTCTTTCGATTTATCGCCCGAAGAGCTCAGCACTTCTTCCAGGGTATCCGCCAGGGATTTCAGTTCAGCTCGTAAATGTTCTGACGTGGTATCTTTTGACATGATTCTCTCCTGTTGAGACTTCCGTTATATCAATAATCCCGAGATTCCAGCGCTTTCAGTTCGTCCTGCGCCTCTTTCAGTTTTTGCTCACGTTTAGCAATTTTGTCTGCATCGCCTTTCTCTTTGGCCTCCGCCAGATCGCGGTGGCGCTCTGCAATCTCATCTTTCTGCTCGGCAATCTTTTTCCGGTGATCGGCACGCAGCTGGCTGTCGGAGCAATTCGCTTTCACTTCGCTTAACGCTTTCTTCAGCCCGTTGATTCGGTTCTGATTGTTATGCTTTTCAGCGTAACTGATCTCGCGCTGGATATCCTGTTCCTTCTCCTGGCAGGGCGAGTTCGCGAACGCTGCTGTGCTTAACGAAAAAAGGGCGAGGCCCAGAATGATGCGGTAATTCATTGTTGAAACCTTCCATTGTTTTCGACATCACCGGTGGGTGTGTCAATTTCCAGAGTCATGCGGAGTACGAGTGGCAGGTGCTCCGCGTACTTAAGCATAGTAAGTAAACGGTGATATCACCAAAGTGAGTGAAAAGATTCAGAATAGTGGAAGTTTAGCCGGCGAGGCGTGAAGTATCGCGCAGACGCGTCAGCCAGGCAGCGGCCTCATTATCCTCATCCTGTTGGGCAATGATGTAGTCGTGGGCCATACTGCGGTCGAGCACCTTTTTCGCCGCGGCGCTCTGTGCGCTGGAGTCGAAGGTGATCAGCAGGACGTCGTCTTTTGGCGTGATGCTTTTGAACTGAATGCCGTTGGCATCAAGATGATGCCAGACGGAGAAACCGTCCGGCATGCTGGCACCGCGATTCACAGAGCGGATTGCCAGCGTCGAGTCCTGCGTCTGCAGGGCGGACCATGCCAGCAGCATGGCGCTGAACATAAGCAACGCCACCATGGCCCAGGATAAACGGCGCAATGCAAGGTTCGGGCTGGCCATAACTTACCCCTGGCTCCCGTGCTTTTTCTTCCACAGCACCACCAGCGACCCCACAAGACCGAACACCAGTAGCACCACCGGCAGGATCATCAGGCAGGACATTAGCTGGTCTTCGTACTTGAGGAACACCGGCGTTTTGCCGAGCAGGTAGCCCAGAGTGGTCAGGATCAACACCCACAGCAGGCCGCTCATCCAGTTAAAGAACTGGAAACGCGCGCTGTTAAGACCGGAAAGACCGGCAATTGTTGGCAGCAGCGTTCGCACAAAGGCGATAAAACGGCCAACCAGCAGCGCAGACAGCCCGTGCTTGTGGAACAGGTGGTGTGCACGCTGATGATAATGAGCCGGTAAATGCGAAAGCCAGTTCTGCACGATGCGCGTATTACCCAGCCATCGTCCCTGGATATAGCTCACCCAGCAACCGAGGCTGGCGGCAATGGTCAGCAGGACGACCGTTTGTGGGAACTGCATCGCCCCTTTTGCGCACAGGACGCCGACCAGCACCAGCAGACTATCGCCGGGCAGGAACGCGGCTGGCAGCAGACCGTTCTCAAGAAACAGAATCATAAACAGGACAAAATAGAGCATGCCGACCATGGAGGGATTGGCCAGCGTTTCGAAATCCTGAGCCCATAAGGCGTTCAGTAGTTGGGTCAAAAGTTCCATTCAGTATTCCTGGAAATCGGTTAACGTCGCACCTGTCAACCGGGTCAATCAGCACGGCGACATTTTTTATGATTTTATTATGGTCGCTCGCGGACACATTGTGTGGCCAGAACTGATCCCTGTTAAACGGCTAGGTAAGCAAGCACTAACTAACTTAAATGCAAAATGAATCCAATTGTAACAAAGCCAGAGGTTGTTCGTCACAGAAATTGCATCGTGATGAAGGATGATTTTGGCTAACCCGAGGAGATGACGCGAGGGTATTTACACAGGCTGACACTATAGAGGTTTGTTTACCCACTCCAGCCGGAAGGCGCAGCAAAGCGCCTGCCGGAGGACCGGGTCACTATTTTGCGTGACTGGCAGCTGTATCGAGGTGAACAACCGGATTATCAGCAAAAAGATAGCGGTCGGCATTGAATTCGAAGTCGTCACTGGTTTCGTTAAATAACATCTGCTTGGTGTTCTCCAGATGCTGCCACATGGCCAGTTTTGCCGCATGCGGATCTTTGCGAATCAAGGCTTTGAGAATCTGGTCGTGGTCGTCGCACCAGTTATCAACGGTACGGGAATCAATGTGATCGTGCAGTTTTTTCCAGTATGGGTTATGAACGCGCTGAGTCCACATTTTTTCAACAATAGCCGCCAGAGCCGTGTTCTGCGTGGCCAGTGCGACCTGAACGTGAAACTGCAGATCCCACTCGGAGTCACGGAAACATTTTTCTTTGCGCGCGTTATCCTGGATCTCCATCAGCTTCATGATGTCCTGCTTGGTCACCTGGGTGGCTGCAAACTCAGCAATGTTGCTTTCAATCAGCTGGCGCGCCTGAAGCAGCTCGAAAGGACCGTAGTTGGCAAACTCCAGCTCTTCATCCGGCACAGGCGAGTGTTTTGGCTGGCTGGAAATCACATGGATACCTGACCCTTTACGCACTTCGACGTAGCCTTCAACCTCGAGCATGATGATGGCTTCCCGAACCACGGTGCGACTCACGCTCTTCTCATCAGCGATGTAGCGTTCCGCAGGTAACTTCTCACCCACCAGATAAACGCCCTGCTCAATGCGAGTTTTTAGCTCCGCGGCAAGCTGCTGATAAAGACGACGCGGTTCGTTGATTTCCATATGCGCTCCAGGAAGGGTATGGCGGATAATTTGTTATACCACTTTTGCGAGTCAGCCTCCAGATTTGCCAATAAAAAAGCCGCTCCAGAGAGCGGCATTTTCAGTGTGCGACAGCGCTAACTTTGTGTCGCAGGCCCACCGAGCGAGCTTTTCGCCAGCTCCTCAGCAGACTGGTTTTTCAGCACCGTCCAGATAAGCACCGCGCCCATCAGGTCGAAGATCGCCAGCACGGCGAACAGTGGGCTAAAGCCGATGGTATCTGCCAGAGCACCCACGACGAGGGCAAACATGGTGCTGGCCGTCCAGGCTGCCATCCCGGTCAGGCCGTTCGCCGTTGCCACTTCGTTACGACCAAAGACGTCAGAAGAGAGGGTAATCAGCGCGCCGGACAGAGACTGATGCGCAAAGCCACCGATGCACAGCAGGCCGATGGCCACGTACGGGCTGGTGAACAGGCCAATCATCCCTGGGCCAATCATCAGCAGTGCGCCCATGGTCACGACCATTTTGCGCGACACAATCAGGTTCACGCCAAACCAGCGCTGGAACAGCGGTGGCAGGTAGCCACCGACGATGCAGCCGAGGTCAGCGAACAGCATTGGCATCCAGGCGAACATCGCAATTTCCTTCAGGTTAAAGCCGTAAACTTTAAACATGAACAGCGGGATCCAGGCGTTAAAGGTACCCCAGGCCGGTTCTGCCAGGAAGCGTGGCAGGGCGATACCCCAGAACTGACGGGTGCCCAGAATCTGCAGCACGGTCATTTTCTTGCCGTTGTTGGTCTGATGCTGAGACTCCTGACCACCAATGATGTATTCGCGTTCTTCTTCAGACAGTTTTTTCTGATCGCGAGGATGCTTGTAGAAAATGAGCCATGCCATCGCCCAGGCAAAGCTCAGCACGCCCGAGATAATGAACGCCAGCTGCCAGCTGTGCATGACGATAGCCCACACCACCAGCGGCGGAGCAATCATCGCCCCGATAGACGAACCGACGTTGAAGTAACCGACCGCGATGGAACGCTCTTTCGCCGGGAACCACTCAGACGCGGCTTTCAGACCGGCCGGGATCATTGCGGCTTCTGCCGCACCGACTGCACCACGTGCCAGCGCCAGGCCACCCCAGCTTCCCGCCAGCGCGGTTGCGCCGCAGAAAATCGCCCAGGTCACGGCGAAGACCGCGTAGCCGATTTTGGTGCCGAGAATATCCAGAACGTAGCCGGCAACCGGCTGCATGATGGTATAAGCCGCAGAGTAGGCCGCAATAATGTAGGAGTACTGCTGTGTGGATATATTCAGTTCCTGCATCAGCGTTGGCGCAGCCGCCGCTATGGTGTTACGCGTCAGGTAGCCCAGCACGGTGCCCAGCGTCACCAGTGCGATCATGTACCAACGTAACCCTTTAATTTTACGCATGTAAAACCTCATCGTTATGTTATTTCCGCACTGTCGTGCGGTGCCTCTCTACGCGGTGCGGGAGAAGCTTGTAACGGGAGGGCGTAGCCAGGAGAAACTCCCGGAACGGCCCGAACCTTGCCATAAGTAATCGTGCATAAGTCGGTATCCGTACCGCTGAATCCGATGCCTGAAGCACCGGTATTGCATTCCGTCGGCTTATATTTTGCGACGGCGAAAAGATAACTTGTCATACAGCTTTAAAAGGTGAGAGCCATCACAAATGTGTCAATATTTGTAAGGGCATTGTAATTGCTGCGTCAAGCCAGTGCTGGCGCGGCCTTAGGCAGGGTTTACCCCTTTGGGCTTAGTTTATTTGTTGACGTTTATTGATCTAACTCACGAAAAAATCATCTGACTCTGGAAATTGGTGTGATAACTTTGCAGCATCTAAACATTACCTTTCTGACGCACTCGTAAACTCGTAAGAGGAAGACGCTAATGACCCCGTTTATGACCGAAGATTTTCTGTTAGATACTGAATTTGCCCGCCGTCTGTATCATGACTACGCCAAAGATCAGCCGATTTTCGACTACCACTGCCATCTTCCACCGCAGCAGGTTGCCGAAAATTACCGTTTCAAAAACCTGTATGACATCTGGCTGAAAGGTGACCACTACAAATGGCGCGCGATGCGCACCAACGGTGTGGCGGAACGTCTGTGTACCGGCGACGCTTCCGATCGCGAGAAATTTGACGCCTGGGCAGCGACCGTGCCACACACCATCGGCAACCCGCTGTATCACTGGACGCACCTTGAGCTGCGTCGTCCGTTCGGCATCACCGGCAAGCTGCTCTCCCCGAGCACCGCCGATGAAATCTGGAACGAATGCAATGAACTGCTGGCCCAGGACAAGTTCTCTGCCCGCGGCATCATGAAGCAGATGAACGTGAAGATGGTCGGCACCACCGACGATCCGATTGATTCTCTGGAGCATCACGCGGTTGTCGCCAAAGACACTTCGTTTGACGTCAAAGTCCTGCCGAGCTGGCGCCCGGACAAAGCCTTCAACATTGAGCAGGCAACCTTTGCCGACTACATGGCGAAGCTGGGTGAAGTGTCTGACACCGAGATCCGCCGCTTTGCCGATCTGCAGACTGCGCTGGCAAAACGTCTGGATCACTTTGCAGCACACGGCTGCAAAGTGTCTGACCATGCGCTCGACGTGGTGCTGTTTGCCGACGCCAACGAAGGCGAGCTGGACAGCATTCTGGCCCGTCGCCTCGGCGGTGAGAGCCTGAACGAACGTGAAGTGGCGCAGTTCAAAACTGCAGTGCTGGTATGGCTGGCAGCGGAATATGCCCGTCGCGGCTGGGTGCAGCAGTACCACATCGGTGCGTTGCGCAATAACAACCAGCGTCAGTTCAAACTGCTGGGTGCTGACGTGGGCTTCGACTCCATCAACGACCGTCCACTGGCGGAAGAGCTCTCTAAACTGCTGAGCAAACAGAACGAAGAAAACCTGCTGCCAAAAACCATTCTTTACTGTCTGAACCCACGCGATAACGAAGTGCTGGGCACCATGATCGGCAACTTCCAGGGCGAAGGGATGCCGGGCAAGATGCAGTTCGGTTCCGGCTGGTGGTTCAACGATCAGAAAGATGGCATGGAACGTCAGATGACCCAGCTGGCGCAGCTCGGCCTGCTGAGCCGCTTCGTGGGTATGCTAACCGACAGCCGCAGCTTCCTTTCTTACACTCGCCATGAATACTTCCGCCGCATCCTGTGCCAGATGATTGGCCGCTGGGTGGCCGCGGGCGAAGCGCCAGCCGATATCCAACTGCTGGGCGAAATGGTGAGAAACATCTGCTTTAACAATGCGCGCGACTACTTCGCCATTGAACTGAACTAAGCCTTTGAGGTTGATATGCAATACATCAAGATCCATTCGCTGGATAACGTTGCAGTAGCGCTGGCCGATCTGAGCGAAGGCACGGAAGTGACTTTCGATAACCAGGCCGTCACGCTTCGTCAGGCGGTTTCGCGCGGGCATAAATTCGCACTGGGCGAGATTGCCAAAGGCGAAAACGTGGTGAAATACGGCTTGCCGATCGGTCATGCGCTGGCTGATATCGCGGCGGGTGAATTCATTCACTCCCACAATACGCGCACCAATCTTAGCGATCTGGATGAGTACAGCTATCAACCTGATTTTCTGATTGAAGAGAGCCAGCAGAGCGATCGTGACGTGCAGATCTACCGCCGCGCCAGCGGTGAAGTGGGGATCCGCAATGAGCTGTGGATCCTCCCGACCGTCGGCTGCGTCAACGGGATCGCCCGTCAGATCCAGAGTCGGTTCCTGAAAGAGACGGACGATGCCGAAGGCACCGACGGCGTGTTCCTGTTCAGCCACACTTACGGCTGCTCCCAGCTGGGCGACGATCACATCAACACCCGCACCATGCTGCAAAACATGGTACGCCACCCGAATGCCGGGGCGGTGCTGGTAATTGGTCTGGGCTGTGAGAACAATCAGGTCGATGCCTTCCGCGAAACGCTGGGGGATTTCGATGCCTCTCGCGTCCATTTCATGGTCTGCCAACACCAGGATGATGAAGTGGAAGCCGGGCTGGAGCACCTGCACCAGCTGTATGAGGTGATGCGTCACGACCAGCGCGAAGCGGGCAAGCTGAGCGAGCTGAAGTTTGGCCTCGAGTGCGGCGGATCGGACGGTTTGTCCGGCATTACCGCCAACCCGATGCTGGGCCGTTTCTCCGATTATGTGATTGGCAATGGCGGTACCACCGTGCTGACCGAAGTGCCGGAGATGTTCGGTGCGGAACGCATTCTGATGAGCCACTGCCGCGACGAAGAGACGTTTGAAAAGACCGTCACCATGGTCAATGACTTCAAACAGTACTTTATTGCCCACAACCAGCCGATTTACGAAAACCCCTCCCCGGGTAATAAAGCTGGCGGTATCACCACGCTCGAAGAGAAATCTCTCGGCTGTACCCAGAAAGCGGGTGCCAGCCAGGTGGTGGATGTGCTGCGCTACGGCGAGCGGCTGATTACCCCGGGGTTGAACCTGTTAAGCGCCCCGGGCAACGACGCCGTCGCCACCAGCGCACTGGCGGGGGCAGGCTGCCATATGGTGCTGTTCAGCACCGGTCGCGGTACGCCGTACGGCGGTTTTGTGCCAACGGTAAAAATCGCCACCAACAGCGAGCTGGCGGCGAAGAAAAAGCACTGGATTGATTTTGATGCGGGTCAGCTGATCCACGGCAAAGCGATGCCGCAGCTGCTGAATGAGTTTGTGGATGTGATAGTGGATATTGCTAACGGCAAGCCGACCTGCAACGAACGCAACGACTTCCGCGAGCTGGCAATCTTTAAGAGTGGTGTGACGCTGTAGTACCGCGCGGCCTGATGCCCTCACCCACAGGGAGAGGGCACAAACATTAAAAACGGCAACCTCTGGGTTGCCGTTTTGCTGTTAACCTCGTAACGCGTTTTTCGCCAGACGCGCGTCTTCCGCCTGACAAACCGCAGCGGTAAACATCACGTCAGTGGAGGAGTTAATCGCCGTTTCGCAGGAGTCCTGTAGCACGCCAATGATAAAGCCTACTGCCACCACCTGCATGGCGATCTCGTTCGGAATGCCGAACATATTACAGGCCAGCGGAATCAACAGCAGGGAACCGCCCGCCACGCCGGATGCACCGCAGGCGCACAGGGCCGCAACCACGCTCAGCAGCAGCGCGGTCGGCAGATCCACCGGAATACCCAGCGTATACACCGCCGCCAGCGTCAGCACGGTAATGGTGATCGCCGCACCGGCCATATTAACGGTCGCCCCCAGCGGAATGGACACCGAGTAGGTATCACGATCCAGGTTCAGCTTTTCGCACAGGGCCATATTCACCGGAATGTTGGCGGCCGAGCTGCGGGTAAAGAAGGCGGTAACACCACTTTCGCGCAGGCACATCAGCACCAGCGGATACGGGTTGCGACGGATCTGCAGGAACACCAGCAGCGGGTTGATCACCAACGCCACCACGGCCATACAGCCAATCAGCACCAGCAGCAGCTGGGCGTAGCCCCACAGTGCGCTAAAACCGGTGGTTGCCAGCGTTGATGCCACCAGCCCAAAAATGCCGATTGGTGCAAAGCGAATCACCAGCTGTACGATCCAGGTCACGGCACCGGAGAGGTCGTTGATCAGATTTTTGGTGGTGTCGTTGCTGTGGCGCAGGGCAAAGCCCAGACCGATGGCCCATACCAGAATCCCAATGTAGTTAGCGTTGAGCAGGGCATGAATCGGGTTCGCAACGATGCTCATCAGCAGGCCGTGCATGACCTCAACAATGCCCGCTGGCGGCGTAATGTCGGTCGCGCCGGCGGTCAGCTGCAGCGTGGAAGGGAAAATAAAACTCACCAACACGGCGGTGAGTGCGGCAGCAAAAGTGCCGAATAAATAGAGCCACAGAATAGGGCGGATATTGGTTTTTTGCCCCTGCTGATGGTTGACGATAGAGGCCATCACCAGGGTTAACACCAGCACCGGCGCAACGGCTTTCAGCGCGCCAACGAACAGCGTGCCGAGCAGGCCGGTGGCAACGGCTGCAGGTTTCGAGAGAAGCGCCAGGGCGATGCCCAGCACCAGGCCTATCAGTATCTGTTTAACAAGGCTGCCGCGCGAAAGACGCCCGAGCAGACCAGACGATTGCATGGTCATTGAGTATTCCTTAAGTGAGATTGCGTTCCGTCCCGGAGGTGCTCTAAGGCACTTGTGATTCCGGATAGAGGTTTGTTGTTTGCCTGGTTGAGTATATTGAATGCGCGGGGAGTGAGAAGTGCAAAATGCTGGGTTTTACGTACTGCGTCATACTTTTTAACTTTAATTTTACATTTTATTAGCCCGGCGCGCAGATATGCGTGCCGGGCCCAAACATTACTGCGCCTGCTGTTTCTTATCGTTCAGATGGTTAACCCAGGCATTGATTGCCAGGGTCAAGACCAGGATACCAAACACCACGCCCAGCGAAATGGCGATCGGAATGTGATAGAAATCGACGATCATCATTTTGATGCCGATAAACACCAGAATCACCGACAGGCCGTACTTCAGCATCGAGAAGCGCTCTGCCACGCCCGCCAGCAGGAAGTACATCGCACGCAGGCCGAGGATCGCAAACAGGTTCGAGGTCAGGACAATGAACGGGTCAGTGGTCACCGCGAAAATCGCCGGGATGCTGTCGACGGCGAAGATCACGTCGCTCAGCTCCACGAGGATCAGCACCAGCAGCAGCGGCGTAGCGAACAGCAGGCCGTTCTTACGCACGAAGAAGTGCTCATTGTCGATGGTGTCGGTCATTCGCAGGTGGCTGCGGATCCAGCGTACCAGCGGCTTCTCCCCGATACCCGCCTCGTCTTCTTTCGCCAGCGCCATCTTCACGCCGGTGAACAGCAGGAACGCACCGAAGACATACAGCAGCCACTCGAACTGCGAAATCAGCCAGCTACCGGCGAAGATCATGATGGTACGCAGCACAATCGCGCCCAGCACGCCGTACACCAGCACCCGACGCTGCAGCGCAGCAGGAACGGCAAAGTAACTGAACAGCATCAGCCAGACGAAGACGTTGTCGACAGCCAGCGCTTTTTCAATCAGATAGCCGGTGAGGAACGCCAGCGCTTGCGGATCGGCCACCGCGCGGCCCTGGGTAATGGAGAGATACCACCAGAAGGCGGCACAGAACAGCAAAGAGAGGGTGACCCACACCAGCGACCAGGCGGCCGCTTGCTTCATGGTCATGCCATGCTCGCCGCGACGCCCCTGCAAAAAGAGATCGATCGCCAGCATGATGAGCACGACAACGGCGAATCCGCCCCATAACATTGGAGTACCGACAGAATGCATATTATTTTCCTTACGCTTAAAAAACAAAAACGGCTAACGTCAGAAGACGATAGCCGTTGCGTTTTTTATGCATAGACCTCGCCTTCCGGCAAGGTCTCACTTACAACAAGAAAGGAATACGTTCATCGTATTCCTTTTTCGTTGCCCGGCGACCGGATGCGGTTTTGTACGCATCGTAATGACGATCCACCGGCAAGGAAGTTACTCCCCTTTGCGGGTAACAAAATATGTCAGGTCATTGATTTCGTCAATGACCTGTACAGACTCATTACACAGCTTTACGCGGGAATTTCTGCGCTCACGCCGTCCGCCGGGAAGACCACGCCCGTCTGACGACGGATCTCGGTCTGCAGCTTCGCGGTGGTGCGGCTTACTGCAAGGCCCGGATGGTTCACTTCCTCGGTTTCGACCAGGCGCGCAAACACCTCTGCCTCATACAGCATAGTGTTAATATGCTGGGGCTGCGTCAGCTCCTGGGCTTTGCCGCCGCGCGGCACGTAGCTCAGCTTCTGGCATTCGGAAATCTTCTCGATCACCAGCGAGCCGTTCTCGCCCTGGATTTCGCTCGGCAGCACCGAGTCACTCACTTTCGAGTGCTGCAGCGTGACGCTGAAATCGCCGTAATCCAGCACCGCCAGCCCATGGGCATCCACGCCGCTCTCGAGCAGGCTTGCGGTGGCCTGCACCCGGTGCGGTTCACCCCACAGCGCGACCGCGGAGGCCAGGCAGTAGAAGCCGATATCCATAATCGATCCGTTGGAGAACGCCGGATTAAAGGTGTTAGGGTTCTCGCCGTCCAGATAGCGCTGATAGCGCGATGAGTACTGGCAGTAGTTAATAAAGGCTTTACGCACTTTGCCCAGCTTCGGCAACGATTGTTGCAGCAGCAGGAAGTTCGGCAGGCTGGCGGTTTTAAAGGCTTCAAACAGCACCACCTGGTTTTCCCGCGCCAGCGCAATGGCCTCTTCAACCTGCTGAATATTGGACGCCAGCGGTTTCTCGCAAATCACATGTTTTTTATGGCTGAGAAACAGCTTCGTTTGCGGGAAGTGCAGTGAATTGGGGCTGGCAATATAGACCGCGTCAATGGCATCGCTTTGCGCCATATCGTCCAGAGAGGTAAACAGATGCTCGACGAGGTAGTCGCTCGCAAAAGCTTGTGCCTGCTCAAGGCTGCGGGAATAGACTGCGGTGAGTTTATATTTGCCGGTTTCATGGGCGGCATCGACGAATTGGCGGGTGATCCAGTTCGTACCAACGACTGCGAAACGTATCATAACGCTTTACGTGCTCCGTAGAGGGGGTCTGTGGTCACTGTAGCACGCGAGGATGACAAAACCAGTGCGCCATCACGCATTACTCTTTAACGATAAATGCGTCAGCCACAGGCGAGTATCAAACTCCAGCTGGTGATACTGCGGCTCCATATGGCAGCACAGGGAGTAGAACGCCTTGTCGTGCTCTTTTTCTTTCAGGTGCGCCAGCTCGTGTACCACGATCATGCGTAAGAATGCTTCCGGCGCGTTGCGAAACACCGTCGCCACGCGGATTTCCGCTTTGGCTTTCAGCTTTCCGCCCTGTACGCGGGAGATGGCGGTATGCAGGCCGAGGGCGTTTTTCAGCACGTGGATCTTGTTGTCGTACATCACCTTATTGATCGGGGAGGCGCTCTTCAAATACCGGTTTTTCAGATCCTGCGTATACTGCCAGAGGGCTTTATCCGTCGCGATGTCGTGGGTACCCGGATAGCGTTTTTCCAGTACTGCGCCCAGCTTTTGCTCGCTAATAAGCGTGCGTACCTGGGACAATAAATTCTCCGGATAGCCCTGGAGATAGGTTAGTTGGTTCATCAAAACCCCAAAATAATTTGAAAACGGGTATACTCACGCACCCTTTTCAGGGATAACGCCGAAATTTTACCATTCAGGAGGGCCGATGAGCCACTTAGACAACGGTTTCCGTTCACTCGACTTAAAACGTTTCCCACAAACGGATGACGTTAACCCGCTCCAGGCGTGGGAAGCAGCGGATGAATACCTGCTGCAGCAGTTGGATGACACCGAAATCAGCGGCCCGGTTTTGATCCTGAATGATATTTTCGGTGCCCTGAGCTGCGCGCTGGCCGAACATACCCCGTACAGCATCGGTGACTCCTATCTGAGCGAGCTGGCGACGCGTGAGAACCTGCGTCACAACGACATCGCGGAATCCAGCGTCAAGTTCCTCGACAGCACCGCCGAGTACCCGCAGGCACCGGGTGTTGTGCTGATTAAGATCCCGAAAACAATGGCATTGCTGGAACAGCAGCTGCGCGCACTGCGTCATGTGGTCACGCCGCAAACGCGCATTATTGCCGGTGCAAAAGCGCGTGATATTCACACCTCGACGCTGGAGCTGTTCGAGAAAGTGCTGGGTCCAACCACCACCACCCTGGCGTGGAAAAAGGCGCGTCTGATCAACTGTACCTTCAGCGAGCCTGCGCTTGCGGACGCACAGCAGATTTTGAGCTGGAAGCTGGAAGGCACCGACTGGACCATCCATAACCACGCAAACGTCTTCTCTCGTACCGGGCTGGATATTGGCGCGCGCTTCTTTATCGAGCATCTGCCGCAAAACCTGGAAGGCGAAATCGTCGATCTCGGCTGTGGTAACGGCGTGGTTGGTCTGACCCTGCTGGAGAAAAACCCAGAGGCGAGCGTGCTCTTTACCGATGAATCGCCGATGGCGGTGGCCTCCAGCCGTCTGAACGTTGAAACCAACATGCCCGACGCGCTGGACCGCTGCGAGTTTATGATCAACAACGCCCTGTCAGGCGTGGAGCCGTTCCGCTTTAACGCGATCCTGTGCAACCCGCCGTTCCATCAGCAGCATGCCCTGACCGATAACGTTGCCTGGGAGATGTTCCACCACGCGCGCCGCTGCCTGAAAATCAACGGCGAGCTGTACATCGTGGCTAACCGCCACCTGGACTACTTCCATAAGCTGAAGAAGATCTTCGGCAACTGCGCCACCGTGGCGACCAACAACAAATTCGTGGTGTTGAAAGCGGTGAAATTAGGCCGTAACCGCTAGATCTCCAGCGCTAAACGGGTGCCCTGCGCAATCGCGCGCCGGGCATCCAGCTCCATCGCCACGTCGCACCCGCCAATCAAATGTACCGTTTTGCCCGCTTCACGCAGCGGCTCAGCGAGATCGCGCTTCGGCTCCTGACCGGCGCACAAAATCACCTGATCCACCCGCAACAGCTGTGGCTCACCACCGATCAGCACATGCAGACCGTCGTCGTCGATCTTCTGGTAGCTTACCGCCGGGATCATCTTCACCCCGCGAGAGAGCAGGGTGGCGCGGTGGATCCAGCCGGTGGTTTTCCCCAGCCCATCCCCCGGTTTACTGGCTTTACGCTGCAGCATCACTATCTGGCGCGGGCTTAACGGCAGCTGCGGTCCTTCCGGGCGCAAACCGCCGACCTGGTTCAGGCTGGTGTCGATCCCCCACTCTTCGCAGAACTCGGCGATATTCTGGCTGGTGGCTGGCCCCGGCTGGCTCAGGTACATAGCGGTGTCAAAGCCGATCCCGCCGCAGCCGATAATCGCCACGCGCTCCCCCACCGGGGCTTTGTCGCGCAGCACGTCGAGATAGCTCAACACCTTCGGATGATCGATGCCCTCGATCTCAGGCAGGCGTGGAGCGATCCCGCTGGCGAGGATCGTTTCGTCAAAGTCGATCAGATCCTGAGCGGTGACAAACTGGTTGAGCCGCAGATCGACATCCGTGATTTCGATCATCCGCGCGTAATAACGCAGGGTTTCATAGAACTCCTCTTTGCCGGGGATCTGTTTGGCGATATTAAACTGTCCGCCGATTTCTGCGGCGGCATCAAACAGCGTCACCGCGTGACCGCGCGCGGCGGCATTCACCGCAAACGCCAGCCCTGCCGGGCCTGCGCCCACCACCGCCAGCCGCTTTTTATTGACTGCTGGCACAACCGGCATTTTGGTTTCGTGGCAGGCGCGGGGGTTCACCAGGCAGGAGGTCACTTTGCCGACGAAGATCTGATCCAGGCAGGCCTGGTTACAGCCGATGCAGGTGTTGATCTCATCCGCCCGTCCGCTCTGGGCTTTTGACAGCAGCTCGGCATCGGCGAGGAACGGCCGCGCCATCGACACCATATCGGCGTCACCGTTGGCCAGAAGATCGTCTGCCACCCGGGGATCGTTAATGCGGTTGGTGGTCACCAGCGGGATCGACACCTTGCCCTTCAGCTTGCGCGTCACCCAGCTGAACGCTGCGCGCGGCACCGGGGTCGCGATGGTCGGGATCCGCGCCTCATGCCAGCCGATCCCGGTGTTAATGATGGTCGCGCCTGCGGCTTCGATGGCCTGCGCCAGCTGGACGGTTTCGTCGAAGGTGCCTCCGCCCTGCACCAGATCCAGCATCGACAGGCGGAAGATGATAATAAAGTCGGCCCCCGCGCGTTCGCGTACCGCGCGCACCACGTCAACCGCAAAGCGCATCCGGCGCGGATAGTCGCCGCCCCATTGGTCATCGCGCTGGTTGGTGCGGGCGGCAAGGAATTCGTTAATCAGATAGCCTTCGGAGCCCATCACCTCCACGCCGTCGTAGCCTGCTTCCCGCGCCAGCGCGGCGCAGCGGGCAAAGTCATCGATCAGGGTCAGGATCTCATCGTGGGTGAGGGCGTGGGGCGTAAAGCGGTTGATCGGGGCCTGGATCGCCGACGGGGCCACCAGGTTCGGCTGATAGCTATAGCGTCCGGTGTGCAGAATTTGCAGGGCGATTTTGCCGCCTTCCCGGTGGACGGCATCGGTCACGATCCGGTGGTGCGGTAGCTGTGCCGCATCGTTGAGCACCGCGCCGCCCTCCATCCCAACGCCCGAAAGGGCAGGGGCCACGCCGCCGGTGACAATCAGCGCCACCCCGTGGCGGGCGCGCTCGGCGTAGAAGGCTGCCAGCCGCTCTGCGCCGTCCGGGCGCTCCTCCAGACCGGTATGCATCGAGCCCATTAACACGCGGTTTTTGAGCGTAGTGAACCCCAGATCGAGGGGGGCGAATAACGACGGGTAGCGGCTCATAGTCTCTTCCAATGTAAAATTATTGTTATGTGGTCGGATGAGTTAATAATTTAGCCAGCGGCGGGGAAAAGGTAAAAAGGGAGTGTAGTGAATGTGATGGGATTCAAAGATTGGCAAGGTGGATGGGGTACCCCTCACCCTAACCCTCTCCCCATAGGGGAGAGGGAACATTCAGTTCAGAGGGTAGGCTCGATTGGGTTTTCCCCCTCGCCCCTTTGGGGAGAGGGACGGGGTGAGGGGACAGACCGTACCAGTCCCGGCGCCTGCCACATCGAGGTGGTCAGACCGCTGTCCACCAGTCCAAGCTGGTCGGCGTACACCGCCTGCCATTTCTGCATCATGCCGTCGTACAGCTCCCGGTGCGCCGGGTTCGGGGTGAACTCCCGGCTCCATCGCACCAGCTTCTCGCCCGTCGCAGCCATATCGGCAAACAGCCCCGCGCCGGTCCCGGCGGCAATTGCGCAGCCCAGCGCGGTGGCCTCTTTCACCTCTGGCACCCGCACCGGTAACCCGGTGACGTCACTTAATATCTGGCTCCACAGCGCCCCTTTCGCGCCGCCCCCGGCAAACACCAGGCCGTCAAAGGTCACGCCGGAAAACTGCGAAATTTGCGCCAGATTGCAGGCAGAGACAATCGCGGCGTTCTCCTCCAGGGCGCGGAACAGCGTGGCTTTATTGCATTTTTCCGGGTCGATGGAGAGATTAATAAACGACGGCGCGGCGTGATACCACTGCTTAAAATGCATCGCGTCAGAGAAGATCGGCATCACCCCGTGAGAGCCCGGCGGCACCCGACTGGCCATCTCTTCCATTAACGTATAAGTGTCCACACCCATCCGCTCGGCAATCAGCTTTTCTTCGGCGCAGAAGGCATCGCGGAACCAGCGCATCGTCAGGCCGGTAAAGAAGCTTATCGACTCGGCCTGCGCCATACCGGGGATCACGTGCGGGTTCACGCGGATGTTCATCTGCGGATCGGTTCGCACCTGGGGCAGATTCACCACCTGCTGCCAGAAGGTACCGCCCAGCACCGCCGTTTGCCCGGGGCGTACCACGCCCAGCCCAAGACAGCCCAACTGCACGTCGCCGCCGCCCATCACTACCGGCGTGCCTTCGCGCAGGCCGCATTGCTGGGCGGCTGCGCGGGTGACAGCCCCAAGCAGGGTGCCGGTCTCTTTCACCGGAGAGAGAATGTCGGCGCGCAGCCCGGCCATGTCCAGCAGCGCCGGACGCCAGTCGCGGCTGAACAGATCCAGCATCCCGGTGGTGCCCGCGTTAGAAGGGTCGACGGCCAGCTCGCCGGAGAGCTTCGCTGCCAGCCAGTCGCTGATCATGGTGATGGTGGCGGCCTTGCGATAAATATCCGGGCGATGGTGCGCCAGCCACAGCAGGCGCGGCATGGCGCTTAGGGCCAGGGTCTGGCCGGAGACGTCGTACACTTCGGATTCAAAGCGGAAGTCGTGGATCTCTTTCAGTTCCGCCACTTCGCGGCTGGCGCGGGCATCGACGTTGGCGCAGGCCCAGATCGCCTCGCCGTTGCGATCGTACAGCACGATCCCTTCGCGCATTGAACAGCAGGCGACGGACTGAATATCCACAGCGCTCAGGTGGGCCCGCTCCAGCGCCTGATGAATACACTGACAGGCCAGCCGCCAGTTGGTGTCGAGATCGAACTCCATCGAGCCGGGGACATTCTCCACGCTCAGGTGCTTCCACTCCGCCTGGCCGACCGCTATCTGATTGCCGTTAAGATCGAACACCACGGCGCGAACGCTTCCCGTCCCTGCATCTAACGCTAAAAGGTAACTCATGAGTCTGCCTCGTGTCAGGCACGGGATTGGCCCTTAGCTTGCCAGAGCCAGCACCGCGCGGGCTGTCATCTCTTCCGTCACCAGGCCATTGATACGGCGACCGTTCAGTGCGGCATAAATCGCATCGGCTTTCTCTTCCCCTCCGGCCACGCCAACGATGGTAGGCAGCTGCGCCAGCTCGTCGAGCGTCACGCCCAGTAACTCCTGATGGATGGCCAGATCCGGCACCCGTTCCCCTGCGGCATTCAGGAAATAGCCCAGGATGTCGCCGACCGCCCCTTTGCGGGCCAGCATCAGCTGCTCGCCCTCGCTGATATAGCCGGAACGCAAAATGGTGGCGTCCCGGCGCTGGTTTATCGATCCAATCCCGACCACCGCCACGTCAGCGGCGCTGGCGGCGAGGATCACATCCCGCACGCTGGCTTCCCGTTTTAGGATCCCGGCTACCTCCGCGGACGACACCCGCAGCGGGGCGGGGATCATGCTGACGCTGCAGGCCGCATCCAGCTGGCCGATGCCGGTCATATACGGCCCGACCCCACCGGAGAGCGTCACCAGTCGTACCTGCTGGGAGCTGATAAAGCCGCTCAGGTGCTGCAGGCAGCTCATGGTGGCTTCACCAAATCCCACCGCCAGTAGCTGGCCTGCAGCCAGTACGCCCATCAGCGACTGGGCGGCGCCAATCCCTAAGCGCACGTTCATCGGCGGGGTGTTCAGCGCAGGCAGCACGCGGGCCAGCTTCAGGCCGAAGCGCTGCTGCAGCGCGGTTTCCAGCGCCAGACAGCCTTCATAGCGGGAGTTAATCTGTACGCGGATCACTCCCGACTGGCGCCCTTTTTCCAGCAGGCGCGAAATCTTCAGGCGCGGCAATCCCAGCCGCTCGCCGATATCGTTCTGCGTCAGGCCGTCGTGGTAATAGCACCACGCCACGCGGGCCACCAGTTCCTCTTCCGCCAGCGCCAGCCCGGCAAAACGTCCCTCTTCGACACTGCGTTTCTCGCTCATAGATGAACTCTTATCAAAATTTAGATCATATGTTCGGTGTGCCACAGGGCGAAAGTGTGAGCCACACGGCAAATTGCATATTCAGGAATGTTTCCGCTTTATCGGGATCCTATCCCTGAAAGTGTGATCCCTGCACGGTTGTAAATATAGTTCAGGGTCTACGCTTTTGAACATTATTGAATCAAAAAATCATTTGTTCAATGGTGGGGCGATAATGACAGCACTTATCGAAGCGCGTGGGATCCACAAGCAGTTTTCCGGCGTTCCTGTATTGAAAGACATTGATTTCACGCTACAGGCGGGCCAGGTGCATGCGCTAATGGGCGGCAACGGCGCGGGAAAATCCACCCTGATGAAGATTGTCGCCGGGGTCGAAACCCCCGACCGTGGTGAACTTTATATTGCTGGCCGCCCGTTTGCTCGTCTGAAGCCGGTGCAGGCGCACCAGCTGGGCATCTACCTGGTGCCGCAGGAGCCAATGCTGTTCCCGAACCTCAGCGTGCGGGAAAACATCCTTTTTCGTCTGCCGCGCAACAACGCGACCGCCCAACGCCTCGCCGATAAGCTGGAGCAGCTTCAGTGCCAGCTCAATCTGGACGCCGCCGCCAGCACCCTGGAGGTGGCGGATCAGCAGATGGTGGAGATCCTGCGCGGGCTGATGCGCGAGGCAACGATCCTGATCCTCGACGAACCCACCGCCTCGCTGACCCCCGGCGAAACGGAACGCCTGTTTCGCCAGATCCGCGCTCTGCAGGCGCTTGGCGTCGGCATCGTGTTTATCTCGCACAAATTGCCTGAAATCCGCCAGCTGGCCAGCCACGTCTCGGTGATGCGCGACGGGGCGGTGGTGCTGAGTGGCGAAACGGCGCAGTTCGACGATCGGGCCCTGATTGCCGCCATGACCCCGGTCAGCCGGGAGCAGGGCCTGACGGACACGCAAAAGCTGTGGCTGGCGCTGCCGGGCAATCGGCGGACGCAGGCCAAAGACTTCCCGGTGCTGCGGGTAGAAAACCTCACCGGGGAGGGCTTTATCGATCTGAATCTGGAGATCTACGCCGGGGAGATCGTCGGTCTGGCTGGGTTAGTGGGATCCGGGCGCACCGAGTTTGCCGAAACGCTGTACGGCTTACGCCCGCAGCGCGCAGGGCGCATCTGGCTTGAGAACCAGCAGATCGACGGCGATCCGGTCAGCGCCCGGCTCAACAAAGGACTGGTGTATCTCCCGGAAGACCGCCAGGTCTCCGGTCTGTTCCTTGATGCGCCGGTGCGCTGGAACACGGTGGCACTGAACGAGCCCTCCCTCTGGCAGCAAAAGAGCCGCGAGGCGGCGGTGGTCGAGCGCTATCACCGGGCGCTGGGGATCAAACTCAACGGCCCGGATCAGACCGTGCGCACGCTGTCGGGCGGCAACCAGCAAAAAGTGCTGCTGGCGCGCTGCCTCGAAGCCAATCCTTTATTACTGATCGTTGATGAACCGACCCGCGGCGTGGACGTCTCGGCCCGCGCCGACATCTATCAACTGCTGAAAAGCGTGGCGGCGCAGAACGTGGCGGTGCTGATGATCTCCAGCGACATGGACGAATTCCCCGGTCTTGCCGACCGGGTGCTGGTGATGCATCAGGGGATGCTCAACGGCGAACTACCGCGCCACGCCGTCAGTCTCGAGCGGATGATGGCTCTGGCCTTTGGAGGACAGGCATGAAAACACTGCTGAAAAACCGCGAGCTCAGCGCCTTCCTCGCCATCGTGGCGCTGTTTGCGGTGCTGGTGGCGCTCAACCCGGCCTACCTGAGCCTGCAAACGCTGGGGATGATTTTTGCCAGCTCGCAGATCCTGATCCTGCTGGCCCTCGGGGCAGCGCTGGTGATGCTGACGCGCAACATTGACGTTTCGGTAGGCTCGACAGTCGGATTGAGCGCCATTGCCGTTGGTGTCGCGCTGAACAACGGTTACGGCCTGCCGGTGGCGATCCTCTTCGCGCTGGCGATAGGTGCCCTGGCGGGGGCGTTTAACGGCCTGCTGGTGGTGGGGCTGCGCATTCCGGCGATTGTTGCCACCCTTGGTACCCTGGGGCTGTATCGCGGGGCGATGCTGCTGTGGACCGGCGGCAAGTGGATTGAAGGCCTGCCGCCAGGCCTGAAGTCTCTTTCGGCACCGCTGGCGCTCGGCATCTCGCCGCTGGGGATGGTGGTGCTGGCGTTAGCGGCCGTCGGCGCGTGGACCCTGTCGCGCACCGCTTTTGGCCGGGATTTTTATGCGGTAGGCGATAACCTGGCCGCCGCGCGCCAACTGGGCGTGGCGGTCAATCGCACCCGGATGGCGGCCTTCACCCTGAATGGCGTGCTGGCGGCCTGCGCCGGGATTGTGTTTGCCGCGCAGATTGGCTTTGTACCCAACCAGACCGGCAGCGGGCTGGAGATGAAAGCCATCGCCGCCTGCGTGCTGGGCGGCATCTCGCTGCTCGGCGGCACCGGGACCTTGATCGGCGCGCTGCTCGGGGCCTTCTTCCTGACCCAAATCGACACCGTGCTGGTGCTGTTCCGCCTCCCGGCCTGGTGGAACGACTTTATCGCCGGGCTGGTGCTGCTGGGGGTGCTGGTGCTCGACGGGCGGCTGCGCCAGGCGCTGGCGCGGCATCAGCGGGCATTGAAATACAGCCGCTTCCAGCCGGGCAACAAAGGCGGGAAGCACGTCACCCCGTTTCCCAAACGCAAAAAAGAGGTGGCGTAAATGAAGCTTAACTGGGAATGGGTCCTGCTGGTGTTACTGGTGCTGGAGATTCTGCTGTTTGGCACCCTCAATCCGCGGATGCTCGACATCAATATGCTGCTGTTCAGCACCAGCGATTTCATCTGCATCGGTATTGTGGCGCTGCCCCTGACGTTAGTGATCGTCAGTGGCGGGATCGACATTTCGCTCGGCTCCACCATCGGCCTGTGCGCCATCGCGCTGGGGGTGATGATGCAGGCCGGGCTGCCGATGGCGGCGGCGATCCCGCTCACCCTGCTGATCGGGCTGCTGTGCGGGTTGTTCAACGCGGCGCTGATCCACTACACCGGCATCAGCCCGCTGGTGATCACCCTCGGTACTTTGTACCTGTACGGCGGCGGGGCGCTGCTGCTTTCGGGGATGGCGGGGGCGACCGGCTACGAAGGCATCGGCGGTTTTCCGGAGAGCTTCACCGCCTTTGCCAACCTGACGCTGCTGGGCCTGCCGATCCCGCTGGTGCTGTTCGCGGTGATTACCCTTTTCTTCTGGCTGATTGCCCATCGCGGGCGCTTTGGCCGTCACCTGTTCTTGATTGGGCAAAACCCGCGTGCGGCGCGCTATGCGGCGCTGTCGGTCAACGGCATGCCGTATGCGCTGTACGGTCTGGTGGGGGTGGCGTCGGCGATTGCCGCGCTGGTGATGGTCTCCTATTTCGGCTCGGCGCGTTCCGATCTCGGGCGCGATCTGCTCATGCCCGCGCTTACCGCGGCGGTGCTCGGCGGGGCGAATATCTATGGCGGTTCAGGTTCGGTTATCGGTACAGCGCTGGCGGCACTGCTGGTGGGGTATCTGCAACAGGGTTTACAGATGGTCGGCATTCCCAACCAGGTGTCGAGCGCGCTGTCAGGGGCGCTGTTGGTTGTGGTGGTCATGGGGCGTTCGCTGAGTCTGCACCGTGAATGGGTGCGTTCTCTTCTCACAAAAAATACCCGGAGCGTAAGATGAAAATAAAACTGATGGTGCTGGCAGTGGCGTTAAGCGTCGCCTCGGCGCAGGCGGCGGATCGCATCGCGTTTATCCCGAAACTGGTGGGGGTGGGCTTCTTTACCAGCGGCGGCAACGGCGCGAAAGAGGCGGGTAAAGCACTGGGCGCGGACGTTACCTACGATGGTCCGACCGAGCCGAGCGTCTCCGGGCAGGTGCAGCTGATCAATAACTTCGTCAACCAGGGCTATAACGCCATTATCGTTTCGGCGGTCTCGCCGGACGGTCTCTGCCCGGCCCTGAAACGCGCCATGCAGCGCGGGGTAAAAGTGCTGACCTGGGATTCCGACACCAAACCGGAGTGCCGCAGCATCTACATCAACCAGGGCACCCCGGAACAGCTTGGCGGTCTGCTGGTGGAGATGGCCGCGAAGCAGGTGACCAAACCGGCCGCCAAAGTGGCGTTCTTCTACTCCAGCCCGACCGTCACCGACCAGAACCAGTGGGTCAACGCCGCGAAAGCGAAAATTGCGAAAGAGCATCCTCAGTGGCAGATCGTCACCACCCAGTTTGGCTATAACGACGCCACCAAATCACTGCAGACCGCCGAAGGGATCTTAAAAGCCTACCCGGATCTGGATGCGATCATCGCCCCGGACGCTAACGCGCTGCCGGCGGCGGCGCAGGCGGCAGAGAACCTGAAGCGCGAAGGGGTGGCGATTGTCGGATTCAGTACGCCTAATGTGATGCGCCCGTACGTTGAGCGCGGCACGGTGAAAGCCTTCGGCCTGTGGGATGTGGTGCAACAGGGCAAAATTGCGGTCAATGTCGCCGATCGTTTATTGAAAAAAGGCGATCTTAACGTCGGCGACAGCGTAGAGGTCAAAGATATCGGCACCCTGAAGGTCGAACCGAACAGCGTGCAGGGCTATCAGTATGAAGCGAAAGGGAATGGCATCGTGCTGCTGCCGGAGCGGGTGGTGTTCACCAAAGAGAACATCAACAAATACGACTTCTGACGGGGGAGAACATGGCTGATTTAGACGACATCAAAGAAGGTAAGAACTTTGGCCTCGACCGGCCGCAGCAGAACGTGCCGTTCACGCTGAAAGGCTGCGGGGCGCTGGACTGGGGAATGCAGTCGCGGCTGGCGCGGATCTTCAACCCCGCCAGCAACCGCACGGTGATGCTGGCCTTCGATCATGGCTATTTCCAGGGGCCGACCACCGGGCTTGAGCGCATCGATCTCTCTATCGCGCCGCTGTTCGCCGAAACCGACGTGCTGATGTGCACCCGCGGGATCCTGCGAAGCCAGGTGCCGCCCGCCACCAACAAACCGGTGGTACTGCGCGCATCGGGGGGCAATTCGATTCTCGGCGAGCTGTCGAACGAGTGCGTGGCGGTGGCGATGGAGGATGCCCTGCGTCTGAACGTCTGCGCGGTGGCGGCGCAGGTCTATATCGGCAGCGAGTTTGAGCATCAGTCGATCAACAACATCATCAAGCTGGTGGATGCCGGGAATCGCTACGGCATCCCGACGCTGGCGGTGACCGGGGTCGGCAAAGAGATGGCCCGCGACGCGCGCTACTTTTCGCTTGCCAGCCGCATCGCCGCCGAGATGGGGGCGCAGTTCGTCAAAACCTATTACGTGGAGGAGGGGTTCGAGAAAGTGACCGCCAGCTGTCCGGTGCCGATTGTGATCGCAGGCGGCAAAAAACTGCCGGAGCTCGAGGCGCTGGAGATGTGCTTCCACGCCATTGACCAGGGTGCGTCCGGCGTCGATATGGGGCGTAACATCTTCCAGTCCAGCGCACCGCTGGCGATGCTCAAAGCGGTAAAAAAAGTGGTGCACGAGAACGTCAGCGCCCGCGAGGCGTACCAGTTCTGGCAGGAGGAAAAACAGGGAGAAGCACAATGAACGTGACGTTAGTGGAGATCAATATAAAGCCGGACAAGGTGGACGAGTTTCTGGAGGTGTTTCGCGCCAATCATGAAGGGGCGATCCAGGAGCCGGGCAACCTGCGCTTTGACGTGCTGCAGGATCCGCGGGTGAAAACCCGGTTCTTTATCTACGAAGCTTACAAGGATGAAGAGGCGGTGCAGGCGCACAAGCAGACTCCGCACTATCTGGCGTGCGTGGAAAAGCTTGAGGATCTGATGTCGGAGCCGCGTAAAAAACGCTGTTTTGTGGGCTTAATGCCGGCGTAAAAGTTGCCCCTCTTCCGACGAAGAGGGGCGTATTTCAGCTGGTGATTCGTTTACCCAGCCCGTCAAACAGATGAAGATGGGCTTCGTCGAAGCTGACGGTCAGCGTCGAGCGGGGCGGATAGTTAAGCTGCTGAAAGGATTTAAGACACAGATCGCGCTCGCCAGATGTACACCAGACGAGCGTCGAATCGCCCTGCAATTCGCACAGCTTGATCTGAACGTCAATGCGGATCTCTCCCCCATAGCCAGGCTGAATATGTTCCGGGCGCAGGGCGACAAATACCTTATCGCCGTCGACGATCCCGGAGGGTCTGGCGCGCAGCGGAATGTATAAATCGTCGGCAATTCGCAGCCCGGTACCCTGCCACATGGCGGGCAGAACGTTAATTTTCGGCGTGCCGATAAACTCGGCGACAAACAGGTTGGCCGGGGTGTTGTACAGCTCCAGCGGCGTGCCCGTCTGCTCAACTTTGCCTTTGTAAAGCACCACGATCCTATCCGCCAGCGTCATCGCCTCCACCTGATCGTGGGTGACGTAAACCATGGTGCTTTTCAGCTGGTTATGCAGCTCCTGGATCTCCTGACGCATCTCCACGCGTAGCGCGGCGTCAAGGTTCGACAGGGGTTCATCGAAGAGAAAAACGGCGGGCTGCTGGGCAATGGAACGGCCAATGGCGACGCGCTGGCGCTGGCCGCCGGAGAGGTGTTGCGGCAGCCTCTCCAGCATCTCATCCAGCCGGAGCATGTGCGACACCTGCTGAATGCGTTGCTCAATTTCCGCCGTGGGCGTTTTCATGTTTTTCAGACCAAAGGCCAGATTTTCCCGCACTGTCATATGCGGATAGAGCGCGTAGGACTGAAACACCATCGACAGGCTGCGTTTACCGGCGGCCTGATGGGTTACATCCTGTTCCCCCATTTTCAGTATGCCGCCGTCCGGCGACTCCAGACCGGCGATAATGCGCAACAGCGTGGATTTACCACAGCCGGAAGGCCCCACCAGCACGATAAATTCTCCGGCAGCGATCTCCAGAGACAGGTTCTCAATGATGGTGCTTTTATCATATTTTTTGTGGATATTTCTGAGGCTTAACGCGGTCATTGGGTGCCCTCCGTGGGTTGGTATAAGGCAATGAGCCTGAGCAGCTCGTCGGTTTTTTCCGCCAGTAACCCTGTGCTGGCGCGGGTTTCCAGATTGACCCGCAGCAGGGGTTCGGTATTGGAAGCGCGCAGGTTAAAGCGCCAGTGCGGGAAATCAATACTGAGGCCGTCGATGTCACTGCGGCTCCCGCCCTGGCTGGCATAGTGGTCGGCGATAGCGCGAAGCGTTGCCTCGGGGGAGATGACTGTCAGGTTGATCTCGCCGGAAACCGGATAACGCGCCTGTGCATGTTTGACGAGGGCGGAGAGCGGGCGTGGAGCCTGGCCGAGGATCTGCATCATCAGCAGAAGCGGGATCATGCCGCTGTCGCAGTAGCCGAAGTCGCGGAAGTAGTGATGCCCGCTCATTTCCCCACCGTAGATCGCGTTTTCCTCGCGCATTCTTGCTTTGATAAATGCGTGTCCGGTGCGGGAGATAATCGCCTTACCGCGGTGGCGATTAACCGTTTCCAGCGTGTTCCACGTCAGGCGGGGATCGAGCAGGATGGTGCTGCCAGAGAACGTCTGCAAAAACAGTTCGGCAAACAGCCCGACGAGGTAATAGCTCTCAATAAACTCGCCACGTTCATCGAAGAAAAAGCAGCGGTCGAAATCGCCGTCCCATGCCACGCCGAAATCGGCCTGATGGCAGAGAACCGCTTCCTGGGTAACAGCCCGGTTTTGCACCAGCATCGGGTTCGGGACGCCTGATGGAAAGGTGCCATCCGGCTGGTGGTTGAGACGGAGGAACTCAACCTGCACCCCACGACTGCGCAGTCCCTGCTCCAGCGCGTCCAGCGCCGGGCCTGCCGCGCCGTTTCCGGCGTTCACCACGATGCGCAGCGGGCGGGCAGGGGGCGTTTTGAGATAGCTCAGCAGATGCGCTACCCAGTCGGGACGGGTATCGTGCTGGAGATAGTTTCCCACCCGCTCCGACGGCGGGAAGGCATTTTCCTGCACGAGGGCTTTGATCCTCTGCAGGCCGTTGTCGCTGTGAACCGGACGCGCGTCCTCCCGGACAAGCTTCATCCCGTTATATTTGGCAGGGTTATGGCTCGCGGTGATCTGAATACCGCCGTCAGCCGCGAGGTGGCGGGTGGCGAAATAGACCTCTTCCGTACCGCACATGCCAATATCTATCACCTCCGCACCGCTCTCCATCAGGCCGCAGCAAAGCGCCCGCTTTAGCCGCGGTGAAGAGAGGCGCGCATCGCAACCGACAACCACCCGTTGCGGCGAGAGCCACTCGCCATAAGCCCGGCCAATACGAAACGCAATCTCGCTGGTCAGTGAGACACCCACCTCGCCGCGAATGTCATACGCTTTAAAACAGACTAGTTCATCCATAATCCACTCTTTTGTCATTACCCAATATCAGGCCGACTCCCGTCTGATGAACGCATACTCCAGTTCATAGTGGGTGACAGGCCCTTGCTTCATCAGCAGTTCTACGGCGATTTGCCCTTTTTTATGCGGATCCTGCGCAACGGTCGTGAGGCCGATCCCCTGGGGCGTTACGCCGGAATTATCAAACCCGGTAATGGCCACCTGGCCCGGTACGGCAATGTGATGCTGCGTACAGTGCTGGATCGCGCCAGCGGCGAAGCGATCCGAGAGACAGATCAGCGCCGTTATTTCCGGATGCGCCTGTAGCAGGCAACTGGCGGCGAACGCCCCGCTGGTTTCATCGTGCCGGGTTTCATATAGCCAGCACTGCGCGGGTGGAATGCCGTGGGCGAGAAAGGCCTGACCGCAAGCGTTGACGCGCGTGAGCATCACCGCGTTATCGCCCTCCACCGGTGCGCTGAGGTCGCGTAACCCGCTGACCCCAGTGCCGGAAGGAAAGGCGATGATGCCGAAATGGCGGTGCCCCTTCGCCAGCAGGTATTCGCAGATCTCCTGCATGGCGCGGGCGTTATCAATGGAGACGCTGCTGTACTGGGGCAGAGAAAAATCCAGCGTCACGACCGGTAATTTACGGGCCAGCGTCTGCTGAATAACGGCATCGCTGTTGTGGGTCGCGTTGAGAATGTAGCCATCCACGAGGGTGGTAACGGGATGGAGAGTATGGGTTGTCCGGTTGCGCAGCGGGATCAGCACCAGGTTGGTATGGCTCGCTTCGCAGGCGGTGGCGATGCCGCACATCAGGCTGCTGTCGTGGGGATCGACAAACGCGTAGCTCATGGCGTCGTTAAAAATCACCCCAATGGCGTCGGATTTGCCGGTGCGTAACGCACGGGCCAGTTTATCCGGCCCCTGAAAGCCAATCTCCTGCGCGTAGCGGAGAATTTTATCGCGCAAGGCGACGGAGAGTTTCTCCGGGTTATTCCACGCGTTAGAAACGGTGGTATGAGATACGCCTAATAATTTCGCCAGAGATTTGGTGGTTAATTTGTTATTATTATTCATTTTATCAATGTTTAACTTTTATATATTTTTGGTGGTTTATATATTCAGTGGAATAATTATCGCAAGAGCGAGGGTAAAGTTAAACGATAAACAAAAATTGATTTGTGATGGGTTTAACGTTAAACAAAAAAAGCGGGTGGTAGCTTATACTCCGTTTTTGAATATTATCTGTGTAGGAATTCACCTATTTATCAGAGAAATGAATTATGAAAAAAACATCATTAATAAAATGGATGGTTTCCACTTTATTCTGTCTGTTTATTGTCGGTTGTGGGCCGGAAGAAAATATCGATCCGGAAAGTAATACAGGTTCACTTAAAATGTGGGTTGCGCCAAACGAAAATGAAGAAGCGTTCTGGGCGAAAATCGTCAAAGAGTGGAACAATAATCCGAAAAATATGCGGGTTGAGTTTACCACTATTCCGGCAGCCGGTAGCTCGGAAGAGGCCATAATGAATGCGCTGGCCTCCGGGACCGAACCGGATATTTCCAGCAATATCTTTATCGGTTTCGCCAGCCAGTTAACGGAACTGAACCAAATCGCAAATTTAGCCGCCATGCCGGGCTATTCGGAGGTGATTAAAAACCGCCATATGGAAGCCATCATGCCCGCCTGGGAAATTAATGGTCAGCAAAACGTCCTGCCGCTGTACGTTAACCCGATTGTCTGGTGGTGGCGCGGCGATTTACTGGCGAAATACGGCTTTAAACATATCCCGCTCAGCTATGACGACATCTATAAGCTGGCAAAACTGCGCGCGGCGGACAACAAGGGCTACGTCATCCAGATGACCGCCGGTAAAAACTGGTGGGAACGCTGGTTCGATCTGATCCCGCTCTTATACGCGCAAACCGGCGGTAAAGCCTACATTGACGATAAGCAGGCGACCTTTTCCAGCGACGATGGCCGCAAGGTGCTGACCTTCATGGGGACTATTTTTCACAACGGCTGGAGCAGCTACGACTTTACCTCGGCAGACGATCCGCTCGCCAGCGGCCAGGTGCTCGCCTCCGCGCGCGGACCATGGGATATTGCCCGCTATCGCAAGCAGTACCCAGAGGTGCTGAAAACGATCAAAATCGGCCCAATGCTGACCGAAAAAGGCGAAGCGCATCCGCATACTTTCGGCGACAGTAAAGGCCTGGTGATTTTTAATTCCAGCAAACACAAAACCGAAGCCTGGGCATTTGTTCAGTGGGTATTTACTCAAGCTGAGCACGACCGCAGCTGGCTGGAAATGACCGGTATGCCGCCGGCCCGCTCCGATCTATTAATCAATCCGCTGTTTGTCGATTATTTTGCGAAAAATCCCGTCGAGAAAGATATTGCCTCCTGGGTTAACGTCGCCCTGCCGCCCGTTGCCACCACCAAAACGACAGAAATTCAGCGTAGCATGACGCAAATGCTTGAGCAGGTCATTTTTAACAAGGTTCCACCTGAAGCGGCAATTAAGCAGTCCGCTCGGGAAATTAACGGTATTATTCAACAGTAAGAGATCATTATGACGAGAAAGGACGCACACACGGGAGGCCTGCTGGCCTCTCTGTGGATTGGTTATTCTTCCGTTTTTTGGTTTTATCCGCTGATATGGCTGGTGCTGCTAAGCGTCACCCAGTGGCAATTTATTGGCTCACCCATCTTTGTCGGACTGGACAATTTTATCGGCGTGATCCATGACGGCCTTTTCTGGACCGCGATGCTGAATGTATTTCGCTTTTTGCTTTATTACATACCCCTCGTTTTTATTGCCGCGATGCTATTTTCAGCGGGGCTAAAAAGAATTAAATATGGGAAAAGTTTTATTGCCCTGAGCTTCCTGTTAGCCAATATTTCGTCCGGGGTGGCTTATTCGATTGTCTTTTCCAAAATGTTCAGCGAGTTCGGGCCGGTGAATGCCTTTCTGCGCGAGACGCTGGGGATTTCCGTACCGTGGTTTACCAGCCCGGACTGCGCCATGCTGTCGATTGCGCTGATCGTCACCTGGAAATTCGTCGGCTATTACGGATTGATTTTGTATTCAGGGATGCAGGCTATTCCCAAAGATATCTACAGCGCGGCGCTGCTCGATAAAACCCCGCGTTTTCGCCAGACGTGGGCCATCACCGTACCGATGATGAACCCGCAAATCGTGATGGTAATGGTGCTGGCAATCACCGTGGCATTCAGCATCTTCACCGAGCCGTATCTCATCACCGGCGGCGGCCCGCTAAACAGCACCACCAGCCCGATGGTGGTGATGTACGAGGTCGCATTCCAGAAAATGAAACCGACCTGGGCTGCGATGATGTCGATCATCGTGGCGGCAACCAGCTTCCTCACCATCTGGCTATTTCGAAAACTGTTCGAAAAAAACATTGAGATTGTCTGAATGAAAAAGCTAACGCCGCAGAGTGTAATGATTCATCTCGTCATGTTCCTTCTGGCCCTGAGCTGGCTCTATCCCTTTATCTGGATGGTGATCTCCTCGCTGAAACCGACAGCGCAGATCTACACAGCCTCGCTGTTTTCTGGCCCATTCACCCTGGAGAACTACAACTTCCTGCTGGATAATAGCCAGCGTGCCGATAAACCCTTCCTGCGTACCCTGTGTAACTCGCTGTTTATCTCCATAACCATTACCGCGTCGGTGACTCTCAGCTCCATTCTTATCGGATACGCCGTGGCGAAGACGCCGTTTTACGGCAAAAACGCCTTTAAAAATCTGCTGATTGTGCAGATGGTATTCCCCTCGTTCATGTTCATCATTCCGCAGTTCGTGCTGATGCGCGAGTTGGGGCTTATCAATAGCTACAGCGCGATGATCCTGCCGTATGCCATGGGGGCATGGGGGATTTTCATGGTCTCGCAGAGCTTTAAGGGGACACCGAATGATTACATCCATGCCGCCAGGCTCGACCGCGCCAGCCTGTGGGGCATCCTCCGCCACGTCATGATGCCGCTTAACAAATCGATTCTGGCGATTGTGGCGCTGTTTACCTTTTCAAGCTCCTGGGACAACTTCCTCTGGCCGCTCATCGTGATGCGCGAGGCGGAAAAAATGCCGTTCTCCGTCCTGCTCGCCACTTTCAGCAAATCGTACGGCGTGTACCTCGGCCCGGTGCTGGCCGGGTCGGTGCTGCAAATGTTGCCCGTCGTGGTGCTGTTTATTCTGTTCCGCAAATATTTCCTCGAAGGAATGTCGTTATCACTGAAATAAGGATCAATGATGAACGCCAATCGATGGTGGCAGGACGCTGTTTTTTATCAGATTTATTTGCCCTCGTTTTGTGATGGCAACGGCGACGGGCTGGGGGATTTCACCGGCTTATTAACGAAGATCGACTATCTTGCCACGCTGGGTGTAGGGGCGGTGTGGATCACACCGTTTTATCCCTCTCCGCTGGTGGACAATGGCTACGATATTAGCGACTTCTGCGCCGTAGACCCGCGTTTCGGTCAACTCGCCGATTTTGAGCGCGTGGTTGAGGCCTGCCACCGCAAAGGCATCCGCGTGGTGATCGATCTGGTGATTAACCACGTTTCGTCACAGCATCCGTGGTTTGTCGATGCGTGGAATAACCCCGCCAGCCGTTACCGTGACTATTTTATTTTTACCTCCCGGCCCAACAACTGGCGCTCCTTTTTCTCCGGCAGTGCATGGGAGAAAGAGCCTGACACAGGCGAGTATTACTACCATAAATTTGCGCCGGAGCAGGTCGATTTAAACTGGCGCAATCCCGAGGTCGAAAAAGAGATCCTGCGGGTGATCGACTTCTGGCGCGAGCGGGGAGTGGATGGTTTTCGCTTCGACGTCATTAACTTTCTCACCTCTGACGGCGTGGGAGAAGACAACCCCGAGCGCGACGGGGAGCAGGATCATCTTCACGATATTAACCAGCCTGCGCTGCTTCCGACGCTGCGGCGCTTGTGCCGATATATTCGCGAGCGCGGCGATTATTTACTGATTGGCGAAATCGGCAGCGAGGATCTCGCGGTGCTCAGCTGCTACCAGGCCGACGATCTGATGGATGTGGTCTTTAACTTCAATCTCGGCAGCCTGAAATGCTGGGATCTGGACGCCATCGTTGTCCAGCTTCAGGCGATGCGCGAGCAGCAGTCCGGTCTGCCGACGCTCTTTTTTTCCAGCCACGATATGCCGCGCATGATCGGGCGCTTTGGCGAGGGCGAGCGCGACGTCGAGCGTGCGGCGGCGGTGGCGGCCCTGCAACTTACTGCTTTCGGCATGCCTTTTATTTACCAGGGAGAGGAGGCCGGCATAGGGAATTACTCCCCGTGCACAGAGCGGGACATTTACGATATTCAGGGAAAAACCTGGTATCACACCGCGCTGGCGCAAGGGATGACGGCGGCGCAGGCGCTGGAGCAGGCCATTACCCACTCGCGTGATGCCTCCCGCGCGCCGCTTCCCTGGAACAGCCAGCCTTTTGCGGGGTTCTCCTGCGTACCGCCCTGGATGCCGCTGCGTGCGGATTTCCCGCAGGTCAATATCGACGCGCAAATGGCGGCCAGCGATTCCCTGTGGCACGTCTGGCGGCGGCTGATTGCCCTGCGCAAAACGTCGCCCGCGCTGCGGCACGGCGCGTATCGCCTGCTGGCGAAGGAAAACGATGCGCTCTTTTTTATGCGCGAAAGCGCCGGGGAATCCGTCTGGGTCACCATCAACTTTGGTGAACCGGCGAGAAACCTCTGGCATGAGATCCCCGCGCAAACCGTGTACGGCGCGGATGATCTGTGGATCCAAAAAAACCAGTGTGTAATCAAAAGGAGCAGTCATGGAAAGGCACAGTAAAAACCCCCTCATCACCCCGAAGGACGTTAAGCCTTCGCAACCAGACCGCAAGGTTGAGTGCGTCTTCAACGCGGGCGTCACCGAGTGTAATGGCGAAATTCTGCTGCTGGTGCGGGTGGCGGAAAGCGTGATTAGCTCCGATCCCGGGAAGATTATCATCCCGCTGCTTGAGCAGCAGGGGGGCGAGTGGAAAACCGCGAACCGCTGCTTCGATCGCGGCGATGAGCAGTACGATTTCAGCGATCCGCGCGCCATCGTGCTGAAAAGCGATCCGGCGACGCTGTGGCTGACCTCCATGTCCCATCTACGCCTGGCGCGCAGTCTGGATGGCGTGAACTTTACTGTCGCCGATACGCCGTTCATCACGCCGGATAACCGGTACGAGCAGTTTGGCTGTGAAGATGCGCGTATTACCCGCATTGATGATGACTGGTACATCAGTTATTCCGCCATCTCGCCGATGGGGATCGCCACTGCGCTGGCCGTGACGCGGGATTTTGTACACGTCGAGAAAAAGGGGGTGATTCTGTGCCCGGATAACCGCGACGTCTGCTTCTTCCCGGAGCGCATTCACGGCCGCTATATGGCGTTAACCCGCCCGGCACCCTGCCATTTTGGGCATCCTGAGATCTGGATTTGCGAGTCGCCGGATATGCTGCACTGGGGCAATCACCATCATCTGCTTGGACGCTCCGGTGACGCGTGGGACGGGCGTAAGTCGGGCGGCGGCGCGCCGCTGATCAAAACCGATCGAGGCTGGCTGGAAATTTATCACGGCGTGGACGCGCAGCAACGCTATTGCCTCGGGGCGCTTTTGCTGGATCTGGACGATCCAACCATCATTCTGGCGAAATCGTCGGTGCCGCTGTTGGAGCCTGTCGCACCGTACGAGCGGGAAGGGTTTTTCGGCAACGTGGTGTTCACCTGCGGCGCACTTATCCGCCAGCAGACGCTATACGTCTGGTATGGCGCGGCAGATGAGTGCATCGGCCTTGCCACGCTGCCGATGAATGGGCTCTGGGATCACCTGGGTTTGCGATGAATAGCCGTTGCAGGGGTTAGCATCGATTGCCCGATGGCGCTGCTCTTACCTGGCCTACAACGACCACAACGGCACGCGTTATGTAGGCTGGGCAAGCGCAGCGCCGCCCGGGTATTTTACGCTTCAGCCACACTGACCCGCATTGCCGCCAGCGCCTTACGGGCCGCTTTCAGCACCTGCTCGCACTGCTCCACGGTCAACGTCAGCGGTGGTTCAATGCGGATGGTTTTTGAGTTGTTGAGCGTTCCGGCCACCAACACCCGCTGGCGGAACATCTCGCTCGCGAAGTTATAGCCGGTTTCGTTATCGACAAACTCAATCGCCATCAACATCCCTTTACCGCGTGCATCCTGCACCAGATCCGGGTATTCACGTCCCAGCTGAAGGAAGCCATCCAGCAGCATGTCGCCTTTCTGCTCCGCCTGCGCGGGCAGGTTTTGCTCCAGCAGCACGTTGATGGTCGCCAGCGCCGCCGCACAGGCCAGCGGGTTGCCGCCAAAGGTGGTGGTGTGCAGGAAGGGGTTATCAAACAGCACCGAGAACACCTCTTCGGTGGCGATCGTCGCGCCAATCGGCATCACGCCGCCGCCCAGCGCTTTGGCCAGACACAGGATGTCCGGCTGCACGTTCTCATGCTCGCAGGCAAACATCTTGCCGGTGCGGCCCATGCCGGTCTGCACTTCATCGAGGATCAGCAGCGCACCAAACTCATCGCACAGCTTACGCACCGCAGGCAGATAGCCCGCTGGCGGCAGGATCACCCCGCCTTCGCCCTGAATGGGCTCAAGGATAATCGCCGCCACGTCGTCGCCGGTTTTACGGCAGTCGCTCAGCACGCTGCGCATGGCGTTGATATCCCCGAATGCCACGTGGCGAAAGCCCGGCAGCAGCGGCATAAAGGGTTTACGGAAGGTCGATTTTGCCGTCGCAGAGAGCGCGCCCAACGACTTACCGTGGAAGGCCCCGGTGGTGGCGATAAAGGTGAATTTCCCGCGCGGCGACTGGTACGCTTTGGCGAGTTTAAGCGCTGCTTCGACCGATTCCGTGCCGCTGTTACTGAAGAAGCTGTATTTCAGTTTGCCCGGCGTCAGTGCCGCCAGCGTTTTCGCCAGCATCGCCCTGAGCGGGTCAAGCAATTCCTGACTGTGAAGGGGTTGTTTCGCGAGCTGATTTTGTACGGCGGAAACCACTACTGGATTACGGTGCCCCACATTGAAAATGCCAAAACCACCCAGGCAATCGATAAATTCCTGTCCCTGGGTGTCGACAAGCGTATTCAGACTTCCCGCCTGCCACTCTACGGCTCCGTAATCCCCGCCAGCGGTAACAGATTTTCGGTACTCTAAAAACCCCGGATTCACATGCTCTTTGAAGTAATCAATCACCTCTCGGTTTAATTGTTTCATCTCCTCATGATCAAGCGTTCGCTTCTCAATGAGATTAAGTGCGTGCGCGGTACAGGCAAGTGCCGATGCGCTGGAAGGTAACCTGTTCAAAATGAGCTCCCGGCTATCGCGTATCACATGATACTGAATTAAGTATTGCAGGGATTACGCCACTTCCGGTGACTTAACGAAAATCGGGATAAAAGCCTGTTCAACCCGATACTGCACAAAATTTAATCGTGCCGGGTGAGGATCCGCTACTTTGCCGCTGAGTTGACTTGCCCTTGAAAGGGTCAGGTGCACGACTGTGGTGCACGCCTTTAGTGAAGCAGAAATTAACAGGTAACCCTTTGAGAGTAATTTCTCTATGAAAGTATTTGAAATCAATCAATTACAAAAGCGTACAAAAAGTGCGGTTTAACCAAAATTTGAGATCGCGATCGGTTTTAACAACTAAAGATAAATTTTTTACCGCCGAAAAAAGATTAACCCTAAAAATTAACATTCAAATAACCTGCAAGGGATGCCTGCTATGTCCGCTCAACCTTATGTCACTCAGAATGACTATCCTCTGGACGATGACACCACCTTAATGTCCACCACCGATCTCAACAGCTACATGACCCACACCAACGATACCTTCGTGAAAGTGAGTGGTTACCAACTCGATGAGCTGCTGGGGCAACCGCACAACCTGGTGCGCCATCCGGACATGCCAAAAGCCGCATTCGCCGATATGTGGTACACGCTGCAGCAGGGGGAGCCCTGGAGCGGGATCGTCAAAAACCGGCGCAAGAATGGCGATCATTACTGGGTGCGCGCCAACGCCGTGCCAATGGTGCGGGGCGGGCAGGTGACGGGCTATATGTCGATTCGCACCCGGGCAACGGAGGCCGAAATTGCCGCCGTGGAGCCGCTGTATCAGGCCCTGAACGCAGGGCGCAGCAACAAGCGCATTCATAAAGGGCTGGTCTGCGCAAAAGGCTGGACCGGCAAACTCCCCGCCATGCCGCTGCGCTGGCGGACGCGTAGCGTGATGGCCGCGCTGTTTCTGCTGCTGGCGGGCTCCCTGTATGCCACCGATGCAGGATGGATACCACTTGCCGCCAGTGCGCTGGTGATGCTGCTGGGCACGCTGCTGTTTGAGCAGCAGATTGTCCGTCCGGTTGAGAACGTGGCGCGTCAGGCGCTGAAGGTGGCAACCGGCGAGCGGCATACGGTAGATCATCTGAACCGCAGCGACGAGCTGGGGCTGACGCTGCGCTCGGTAGGCCAACTGGGTCTGATGTGCCGCTGGCTGATCAATGATGTCTCCAGCCAGGTGGTGAGCGTGCGTGACGGTAGTGAGCGGCTGGCGAAAGGTAACGAAGATCTGAATGACCGCACGCGCCAGACGGTGGCTAACGTCCAACAGACGGTCGCCACCATGAATCAGATGGCAGCGTCGGTGCAGAGCAACTCCGAAACCGCCGTTGCCGCCGACAAGCTGTCGATGGCGGCGAGCGGAGCGGCAAGCGAGGGCGGTAACGCGATGCAGACCGTGGTGAAGACCATGGATGAAATTGCCGACAGCACCCAGCGCATTGGATCCATCACCACCCTGATTAACGATATCGCCTTCCAGACCAATATTCTGGCGCTGAACGCCGCGGTTGAGGCCGCGCGTGCGGGTGAACAGGGTAAAGGATTTGCGGTGGTGGCGGGTGAAGTCCGCCATCTGGCCAGCCGCAGCGCCAACGCCGCGAACGACATCCGCAAGCTGATTGATGCCAGCGCCAGTAAGGTACAGTCCGGCTCCGATCAGGTTCACGCCGCAGGACGCACCATGGATGATATCGTCGAGCAGGTGCAAAATGTCACCCGCCTGATTGCGCAGATCAGCCATTCAACATCGGAACAGGCCACGGGCCTGAACGACTTAACCCGTGCTGTGGCGGAGCTGGACGGTATCACCAAGAAAAATGCCGATCTGGTCGAAGAAAGCGCGCGCGTCTCGGCGATGGTGAAGCATCGTGCCGGGAGACTGAAAGACGCGGTCACGGTTCTCCATTGAGTCAGTAATGTTCCAGTAAAGCCATTTATTTCGCGAGGAATAAGCGGCTTTTTTATTTCTTTAATTGTCGGAATAGTGATCCGACAATGTTAAATTAATATTAAATAACTAAAATAAGCTGGAAAGTTATTTATCACACCCTAAGGCAATCTCACACCATTGTGTTTCAGCGCACTTGCTGCGTTGGCTATATAACGATCGATGCGGGAACTTCAATAGGTGTGACCTATCCATAATGTCATTATCAAATAAAAAAACGATCAATCTCATAAAGTTAGCGAAACTGTTACCGATAACGATGATCGTCTGAGAAATAATCACATTGATGGAGTATATATGTTCTTACATGGCGTAAAGATTGGCACAAAATTATTTCTGGCCTTTGGGTTATTTATTATCCTGATGGTGGCGAGCGCAACGCTCTCCCTGCTGAGCCTGAATCGGGCGAATAATGAGATGCAAGCCATTATTGTTAACGACTACCCCACGACGGTAAAAGCCAACCAGCTGATCGATAATTTTCAGGAATTTGTTAGCACGCAACAGCTGATGCTACTGGATGACCAGGGAACCTATGCTGCAGAGTCGCAGCAGCGCCTGAAGACCATCAGCGAACAGATCACCCTTATCCTCAAGGCGCTGAACAGCGCGCTGCCGGACCAAAAATCGCAGCAAATCCTGGCCGGGATCGGCGAGGTGCGCCAGCAGTATCTGGATTCCCGCTACCGCATTCTGCAATTCGTGCAGAACAACGATCGCGCCGGGGCGATTCAGGAGATGATGACCCACACCGTTAAGCTGCAAAGTGCCTACAAAGCCAAGGTGCAGGAGCTGATCGCGGTGCAAGACGCCGAGATGCAGAGCGCGGGCCAGCAGGTCGATGCGGATTATCACACCAACCGCCTGATGCTGATTTTACTGACTCTGGTCAGCGTGCTGGCCGGTAGTGCGATGGGCTGGTTTATCGTGCGCTCGATTACGCGCCCACTGGGCGAAGCGGTGAGCTTTGCTGAAGCCATCGCGGAGGGGGATTTAACCCGCAACATCTCCACGCGTGCCAAAGACGAAACCGGTCTGTTGCTCCATGCCCTGATGGAGATGAAAACCCGACTGCTGGAGATTGTGCAGCAGGTGCAATCCGGCTCGGAGAACATCTCCAGCGCGGCGGCGCAGATTGTGGCCGGTAACCAGGATCTGGCGGCGCGCACCGAAGAGCAGGCCAGTTCCGTAGAACAGACCGCAGCCTCGATGGAGCAGATCACCGCGACGGTGAAAAACACCGCCGCGCACACCGGGGAAGCGACAAATCTGTCTGCCGATGCCGCAACGGTGGTGAAAAACAACGGCGAGATGATGAAGCAGGTCACGCAAAAAATGCGCCTGATTAACGAAACCTCTACCCGCATGTCCGACATCATCAACCTGATCGACTCGATTGCCTTCCAGACCAACATTCTGGCGCTCAACGCGGCGGTGGAAGCGGCACGTGCCGGTGAGCACGGGCGCGGGTTTGCGGTGGTCGCGGGCGAAGTGCGTCAGCTGGCGCAAAAAAGCGCCTCGTCGGCCAGTGAAATTCGCCAGCTGATTGAAAGCTCAACCAGCCAGACTCAGGACGGGATGAACCTGGTGGAAAAAGCCAGCGGGCTGATTAACGGGATGGTCGGCAACGTGGAAGAGATGGATGTGATCCTGCGGGAAATCCGCCAGGCCAGCCACGAGCAGACCGAGGGGATTTCACAGATTAACAGCGCGATTGGCCTGATTGACTCCACCACCCAGCAGAACTCCGCCCTGGTGGAAGAGTCCGTTGCGGCGGCGGCGGCGCTGAATGAGCAGGCATTGCACCTGAAAGCGCTGGTTAAAGTCTTCCGCGTGCGTGAGGGCGCGCTGGTTTAATCGAGCTGATTGATCTCCAGCGACGCACGGTCGATAACCGCGATGATCTGTTTCAGCTGCGCGTCGCTCAGCCCTTCCTGATTGACCTTCAAATCCAGCACCGCTTTAAAATTATCTAACGCCCGCTTCATCTGCGGGTTTTTACGCAGCTGGAAGCCCACGCAGCGGGCTTTAATACGCGCCTGGATGTTCTCAAGCTGGTCCAGGTTCTCATCCAGCCAGCGCTGCCCGGCCACGGTGATAGCAATCTGTTTGCGCCCGTTTTCTTCTTCGGTGATAGTGATAAACGCCTGTTCCTGCAGGAAATCGAGCGTCGGGTAGATCACGCCAGGGCTCGGCGTGTAGTTCCCCTGAGTCATGCTTTCGATGTCTTTAATCAGCTCGTAACCGTGGCTGGCATTGCGGGTCAGGAGGTCCAGAATCACCAGCCTTAACTCGCCGTGACCAAAAAAGCGCTGACGGCGTCCGCCGCCTTCGTGTGCATGTCGCATAGGATTTCCTTTTATTTGATATATCTAATTTATATCTAAGTTAGTTTTAGATGCAATCTAAAAAATCTTGCATTTTTTGTTGTTAGCAATCATTATCATTTAAAATTAATTTCGATATATCGTATTCACAGGATAAAGGGATAAACATGACCGCTACCCGCTACCCCCAACGTGTTCGCAATGAGCTGCGCTTTCGTGCGCTGAACGTGCTGCGCGTCGAGCGCATCAGCGCCGGTTTTCAGCGCATCGTCTTAAGTGGCGAGGCGCTCGACGGCTTTAGCTCCCGCGGCTTCGACGACCATTCCAAAGTCTTTTTCCCACAGCCGGGTACGACATTCGTTCCCCCGGTGGTGACCGACGAAGGCGTGGACTGGGGCGATGGCGTGCGTCCGCAGGCGCGTGATTACACCCCGCTGTATGATGCTGCCCGCCACGAGCTGGCGCTCGATTTCTTTATCCACGACGGGGGCGTTGCCAGCGGCTGGGCGATGGAGGCTAACGTGGGTGACGAGCTTTCGATCGGCGGACCGCGCGGATCGCTGGTGGTGCCGGAAGATTACGCCTGGCAGCTCTATGTGTGCGATGAGTCGGGCATGCCCGCGCTGCGCCGTCGTTTAGAGGCCATTGCAAAACTGCCGGTTCGCCCGGAAGTCCATGCGGTGGTGACGGTGGGTGACGCTTCGTATAAGGATTATCTGGCACACCTGAGCGAGTTCAATATCCACTGGGTGGTAGGGCATAGCGAACAGGCGGTGGCCGACCATCTGGCGACGCTCAGCGTACCCGCCGAAGATTACTTTATCTGGCTGACCGGGGAAGGGAAGGTGGTGAAAAACCTGAGTCGCCAGTTTGAAACCGACGCTATCGACCAGAAACTGGTGCGTGCCAGCGCTTACTGGCACGCCAAATAATCAGGCCACGTCGTCGAGCTGCGCGGTGCTGACCTGATGTTGAAGGGCGGCGCGCACCTCGTGCAGGGCTTTCTCCTGCTGGGCAAAGTAGACGTCCATATTGCTCAGCGAGGAGACCAGGAGCCAGGACTCTTCTTTCTCCAGCTCCGCCAGCTCGCTCACCAGGGTGTCGATTTGCTCGCGCACCTGGGCCATCTTTTTGCGCAGCCGCGTCAGATCGTTGAGACGGTCGCTGGCCATCAGCGGTTCAAACCCCTGATGCAGACGGGCGACCAGCGAGCGGATAGTTTTCACGTCGCCGCGCTGCCTGGCCTGATTCAGCTGCACCATCATGGCGTTGGCCTCTTCTTTCAGATCGTCCGCCACCAGATCGGGGTGGCAGAGCTTACTCGCCTGGCGCCAGAGCCGTTTTAACTCATTCTGATCCTCTTCTGACAGATCCTTGCCTTTACGCAGACGCACCTCGGCATCGTGATGCTGCTCGCGGTATTTTTCGTACTCGTCGTTAGCCTCGTCACGCGCCTGGCGGGCGGGCTCCTCTTCGCGGGTGAGGCCCGTCTCCAGCTCCTGGGCTTCGGCCAGCAGGTTGGCGATCAGGTTGCTCTGCTGCTGCAGATGCTTACGCGCCCCGGCCGCCTGCACCGAATCGGCAGGCAGATCGCGCCAGTGGCCGGTGAGGGTGGTCAGCACCTCCACTGCCTGGGCCACATACTGCTGGCAGCGGCGATAGTCCGCCTCCCGGCGACGGGCTTCCGCCTGCTGGCGGCGCAGATTGAGTTCTGCCAGCGTTTTGCGCAGGGCGAGAATTTGCGTCATCAGGGGGCCGAGGCGCGAGAAATAGAGATCGTTAAATTCATCCAGCTGCTGCACGCGGGCGTTGCGGCGATCGATCAGATCGCGCAGGCGTTCCTCGAGCGCCTTCAGCTCCAGCTTGCTGGCGGCAAGCTGCGGATCGCGCCACGGGGCGAGGGCCCGCTGGTTTTGCAGCCAGCCGGTGATGGCCGCCAGCGCGGCGGTGTAGTTTTTATGCTCAAGCGCCACGACGATCGCCAGCAGCTCATCGTCAAACGCTTCGCTTTTTAACCGTGCCAGCTGGCTTGCAATGATGTCGTCATCTTCAAGTTCAATGGCATTTTTAATGATTTCTAGCCGTTTGATCGGTGTGCTCATCGTGCTGTTCGCTTTGCCGCTTAAGTATTTGAGTTAAGGTTAGTTGTTGTCAGAACGAGAGTGAATAATACACACGTCTGATGTCTGGCGCGACGGGGTAATGCGCAGAAACCATCCCGCGCCACGTTAAAAAAAGGGGCGATGGAAATTCATTCATAAACTCCGCTTATCATTATTTTTCGCTATAAAATGTTTTAAACTGTTAGTCAGGTGGTCTTGTTTGCTGGATTTTTGATTTAAATCGCTGTTTTATATTTATGTTGTGGTTAATTAAGCAAAGAAAGTAGAGAAATTTTGCAATCAGTCGATAAGCTTGTACATATTATTAGCACTACGTAAAATGTATTAGTCATTCGCTCTCAAAATGTTAAAACGTGCGAAGGGAAGCCCCCATGACGATGTGCAATATCAACCCTTTGACTGTTTTAATTCCCTCAAACGCTGTCCTGGCACATCGCTCAGGTACGAACACATTGGTTTGTAAATCAAGAGTAGTGCCATGAAAAATTATGATGATTTGCAGCGTTTTAAGGATAAAACGCGCACGGGTGACATCAAGTTCAAAGATTTCTCAGCGCAAAAGCAGAACGCTGCGACCAGCGACTGGGCGATTATCAATCAGCTTGCGGGCGGCAATAGTGACTCGGCGCTGGCAAAAGCCGGCAGCGTAGCCGTGCCCGTTCCTCAGCCGCTCAAGCCTGGCGAACTGGAGGCCGCATTTGCGCCTTTCGCGCAGGCCCCAATTGCCCCAATGCCGGATCCGGCAGTGCCTGCACCCTCGCTGTTTGAACAGCTGATCCCGCAAGCGCCTGCCGCTGCGCCACAGCCGCTGATTCAGCCAGCACCGACGCCCGTGGCCGCACCCGCGCCGCAGATCGCGCCTGTTGCTGTTGCACCTGCTGCGCCGCTGGCCGCACCTGCGCCCGCCGAGCCTGTGCGCTTTGAGCAGCTGTTTGCTACAAAAGCCAACGCCCGCGTCAGCCATCCGGTCAAAGACCTTCCGTTACAACCGCTCCTGGAGAAAATCGCTTCATGCCGTTAGTGTGTATTTGCTCGCCAAAAGGCGGAGTGGGAAAAACCACGGTCACGGCCAACCTTGCTTACGCCCTGGCGCGTTCCGGCAGTAAAGTCCTGGCCATTGATTTTGATGTGCAGAACGCCTTGCGTCTGCATTTTGGCGTGCCGCTGTCCGATGGACGCGGGTACGTTGCCCGGGCCAATGAATCTGCCGACTGGAGTCAGTCAGTGCTCACTGCGGGCAGCAACATGTTCGTTCTGCCTTACGGGGAAGTGACGGAAGAGCAGCGCATCATGTTCGAGCATAATCTCACCACCGACAGCCATTTCCTGATGCGCGGCTTAAGTTCCTTGCTGAACTATCCGGGGCTGATCGTTCTTGCCGACTTCCCACCGGGGCCGAATCCGGCGCTTAAAGCGATCTCTCCGCTGGCGGATATGCATCTGGTGACGCTGCTGGCCGATACCGCCTCCCTGTCGCTGCTGCCGCATATTGAAAACCACCGCCTGACCGGCGGCACGCCGCCGAAGAACCCAGCGGGCTATTCGTTCCTGGTGAACCAGAGTGACAGTCGTCGCCATATCAGTCGCGATGTCACCGCCTTTTTACAGCAGCGCCTCGGCGATCGCCTGCTGGGGGTGATCAATCGGGATGAAAGCGTGGCGGAGGCGAATGCGTCACAGCAATCGATCCTGGATTTCAACGCCACCTCGGCGGCTGCGTTTGATATCGAACTGGTGAGCAAACGTATTGCGGGTATGTTGGGGGTTAATGTGGGTGACGGCGCAGTGCACGCTAACCTGAAAACTTCTAATTTCTGACGACAATTTCAGGACGTCCTATGAAAAAGGTGCTGTTTTATTTACTGCTCCTGGTGTTATTGCCAATTGCGGTATTGATTGTTATTACCCCGATGGACAGCCAGAAACAATATATCTTTGGCTTAATCAGTATCGGCGTATTGGTCTTGCTAGGGTTCAGCAAAAATCACCGTATTTCGATAATCATGATGGTGGTGGCGGTGCTCATGTCCACCCGATATATCTGGTTTCGGGCCACGCAGACGCTGCACTTTAATTCCGAAATAGAAGCCATACTCGGGATCGGGTTATTTATCGCTGAACTCTATATTTGGGTCACGATTTTACTGAGCTATCTGCAGAATCTTTATCCGCTCCAGCGCAAGATTGTGCCATTGCCCGAAGATATGTCGACGTGGCCGACGGTGGATATTTATATTCCTTCGTACAACGAAAGCCTGGACGTGGTGCGCGATACGGTGCTGGCTGCCCAGTGCCTGGATTATCCGGCGGATAAGCTCAGGATCTATCTGCTTGATGACGGCAAACGTAATGAGTTTGCGGTCTTTGCGGCCAACGTCGGGGTCGGTTACATCACGCGTAATGATAACTCCCACGCCAAAGCGGGCAACCTCAACCACGCCATGAAGCTGACCAAAGGCGAGCTGATTTGCGTCTTTGACTGCGATCACGTGGCGACGCGTATCTTCCTGCAGGCCACCGTCGGGGCGTTCCTCGTCGATCCAAAACTGGCGCTGATGCAGACCCCGCACCACTTTTACTCGCCGGATCCGTTCGAGCGTAACCTGTCGGCGGGCCGCGATATTCCTAACGAAGGCCAGCTGTTTTACGGGCAAATTCAGCGCGGAAACGACAACTGGAACGCGACCTTTTTCTGCGGCTCCTGTGCGGTTATCCGCCGTTCAGCGTTAGAAGAGATTGGCGGCTTTGCGGTAGAAACGGTTACCGAAGATGCTCACACCGCACTGAAGATGCAGCGTCTGGGCTGGAAGTCGGCGTATCTCGATATCCCGCTGGCGGCCGGGTTAGCCACCGAGCGTCTGGTGGTTCACGTGATTCAGCGTACCCGCTGGGCGCGCGGCATGACGCAAATTTTGCGCGTCGATAACCCGCTGTTTGGCCGGGGCTTAAAATGGCAGCAGCGTCTGTGCTATCTCAACGCAATGCTCTCCTTCCAGTTTGCCTTGCCGCGCGTGGCGTTCCTGACCGCGCCGCTCGCCTATCTGCTGTTCAACCTGAATATTATCCACTCGTCGGCGAGCCTTATTTTTGCCTATATGTTGCCGCACCTGTTCTTATGTATTTACGTCAGCTCGCGGCTGAATGGACGCTTCCGCTATAGCTTCTGGGGCGAAATTTACGACCTGGTGCTGGCCTTCCATTTAATTTTGCCGACCATTATTACGCTGATATTCCCGAAACGCGGCAAGTTTAACGTGACGGATAAAGGCGCGTTGCTCGATGTAGGTTATTTCGACTTCAGCATTGTGCGTCCGCATCTGGTTATTGCGGTCCTGCTGGCGGCGGGGGTGATTGCCGGGATTGCGCGGGCCATTGCCCATGACTATTTCAACGTCGACCCGATGGTTATTGCCTTAAACGTGGGCTGGGGGCTGTACAGCTTAATCTTCCTGCTAGCCGCCATTGCGGTGGCGCGTGAAACCCGTCAGACACGTAAAACCATCCGTATTGATGTCAGCGTGCCGGTCGTTATCCACTACGCCAGCGGCATCTCTTCTCGCAGCCACACCGCCGATTTGTCGATGGGCGGGTGCCGTATTGTGACCGTAGACGATCGCCATCTGACCGATGAGATTGAAGAGATCGAGCTGCAGCTGCAGTCCGGTACGATCAGTATTCCGGTTAGCGTGATTGCGCATGATGAGCAGTACATTCGCCTGATGTTTGATGAGATCCCACTGGACCGTCGCCGTGAGCTGGTGCGCGTGGTGCTGACCCGGGCTGATGCGTGGATCAATCCACTCAAGCCGCAGGACAACCCGTTCCGCTCGCTGTTTATTATTATTCGTAGCGTCTTCGATCTGTTCTGGCTGACCTGGAAGTCGCGGCGCGAGAACAGCCGTCGACGTCAGGACGAAGCGCGCCGCAGAAAAAGTGCCAGCGAGGATACCGCGGTATGAAAGGGATGACCCGTAAAGCTTTCCAGATGCTGATGGTGTGCAGCGTGCTGGCTCTGCCCGTCAGGGCGGAAGAGCCGACCCCCGTCGAGTCACTGCTGCCGGTGGATCTCCCGCCGCCGGTGATGGATGCAACACCTGCAGCCGAGACTCCGGCCGCGGCCGATCCCGAACCGGCAATGGACGCGCCTGCAGTTGCGGACGCGATCCCGACTCCCGATGCCCTTACGGCGAACCCGGTTCCGATGGGCATCACTCCCGGCACCACCAGCAGCATTACCGTCGCGCAGATGGGCCAGCCCAATGGCGTGGTGCTGAGCGGTGGTCAGCTGCAGGGCGGGATCGATTTTACGCTCTCGGCCGACCAGGTGATCACCAACGCCCAGCTGGAGCTGAACCTGAAAGTCTCTCCGGCGATGGCGGCACGTAACACCACCATGCAGCTGATGCTCAACGGCCAGCCGCTGGGCACGGTGCCGCTGGGTGCGGCAGACACAAACGTCTCGAGCTACCAGCTGGATATCCCGGCGGCGATGGTGGTGTCACGCAACAACATCAGCTTCAAAATTAACGACGGTGATGCGCTGCTGTGCCAGCGGGATATCTCCGACAGCTATCAGGTCACCGTCATGCCAACGACCCGCCTCGATCTGGAGGCGCAGCAGCTGAATATCGGCGCGGATCTCAGCCATTTCCCGCGTCCATTCTTTGATGCGATGCAGATGACGCCCGCTACCATGGCGTTCGCGTTCCCGGCCAACACCCTGCCGGAGCAGGTGGGGGCGGCATCGCTGCTCGCGTCCTGGCTGGGGATTGAGGCGGACTATCGCGGCATCTCGTTTGAGGTACTGCACGATCGCCTGCCGGAAAAAAACGGTGTGCTGTTCGGTAAACCCGGCGAGACGATTGGCGGCGTGACGCTGCCCGCCAGCAGCGGGGCGACGCTCAAAATCATCGATAACCCAGGCAACCCTATCTACAAGCTGCTGCTGGTGGTGGGCAATAACGAGCAACAGCTGAAAAGCGCCGCGTGGCGCCTGACGCGGGGGCAGTTCAACACCCAGACGGTCAGTGCCCCGGTTGACGCGCAAAACATCCCGCTCAGCAAACCTTACGATGCGCCGCGCTGGATCTCCACCGAACGCCCGGTACTGCTGAGCGAGCTGGTCCGCAAAGACCAGAGCATGACCGTGACCGGCATCTGGCACGAACCGCTGACCCTGGCGTTCCGCGCGGCACCGGATCTGTTTATGTGGGATGGCGACACTATTCCGCTGAAAATCGCCTACCGTTTCCCGTCCGAGAGCTGGATTGACGAAGATCGTTCCTATCTGTCGATGACCTTTAACGGTGCGTTCCTGCGCAACCTGCCGGTCAACAAGCAGGGTCTGCTCGAAGGTTTGTGGCACAAGCTTGGCGGCGATGCACGTCAGGAAACGTTAGAGATGCCGCTGGAGCCGTATTTGATTTACGGCGATAACCAGCTGCAGCTGTACTTCAACATCGCCACCAAAGAGACGGCGCCGTGCAGCGTGTTACTCAATAACAACATCAAGAGTCGTATCGATGACGACGCCCAGATTGATTTGACCAAAACGCGTCACTTCACGCTGCTGCCGAATCTCTCCTACTTCGTGGGTGCTTCGTTCCCGTTCACTCGTCTGGCGGACTTCTCCCAGACGGTACTGCTGCTGCCGGAAAACCCAAGCGAAAATGAGATCAGCACCCTGCTGGATCTGGCCGCGCGTTCAGGTAACGCCACCGGCACCACGCTCAATAACAACCGCGTGATGTTTGGCCTGCCGTCCGGCGGGGCGAACCTGCTGCGCCTGAGCGACAGCGACGTGCTGGCGGTCTCCACCCTGAACCAAAGCGCCTTTAACCGGGCACTGCTGGCCCAGTCGCCTTTTGTCAGTCAGGAGCATACCTTTGGCGTGCGTGAACCGAAGCTGCTGGAAAAAGTGCAAAGCTGGCTGGAAGGCGACTGGAAAGCCTCAAGCGTTGATGCCGACCGCTACTTCTCGTCGAATGAAGCCTGGCGCGGATTTGTCAGCTTCCGCTCCCAGTGGAACCCATCGCGGCTGGTGGTGATGGCCATTGGCAGCAACGATGAACAGCTTTCTCGCCTGCATAACGATCTTAATTCTGCCCGCATTAACGCCGGGATCCGTGGCGATACCGCGATCATCACCGATGAAAACGGCGTGCGCAGTTTCCGGGTCGGACCCCAGTTCCCAAGTGGCCAGATGCCCTGGTACATGATGGTGGTGTGGTATGCCGCGCAGCACTCCGCCATGCTGGCGATTTTTGGACTGCTGTTTGCGTCGATTATCGGTTTGAGTCTCTACTCGATCCTCAAAAAACGTGCGCACAAACGTCTTAACCCTCAGGATTCAGATCGTGAGTAAAGGTGGTAACAAAATGGAAAATAAGCGCAAAACCGCCAGACATCTGCCTTTACTTTGTCTGTTCAGTGGCCTGGCGCTGGGGGGCATCAACGCAGCCCAGGCGGCAGACGCCAATAACCCGGCACTGAAAGCGCTGTTCGATCAGGCGAACTACTGGCACGAAAAATCTCACGATGAGCTGGCGATGGAATCGCTGAAAAAAGTGCTGATGGTGGATGCCAACAATACTCAGGCGCTCTACCTGATGGCCCTGTGGTCGCAACAGGCCGGTGACATTAAAGGCGCCGAGCAGTGGCGTGCGCGCTTAACGGCGGTCTCGCCGCAGGATGCTAATTTGCAGGCGCTGGACAATGCCAAACAGATGCAGCAGGTGCCGCGCGGTCAGCTGGAGCTGGCCCGTCAGCAGGCGCGCAGCGGTAACATTCCGGCCGCGCTGGCCACCTGGCAGAACCTGTTTAGCGGCAGTCAGCCGCCGCCGAGCCTGGCCCCGGAATATTATCTGACGATGGCGGGGGACAAATCCCTCTATCCGCAGGCGGTGAGCGAGCTGCGCCAGCTGCGGGTGCAATATCCCCAGGATAACAACATCAAAATTGCGCTGGGCAAAGTGCTGACCTATCAGGAAAGCACGCGCCGGGAAGGGATTAACGTCCTGCAGGATCTGGCGAGCGGCAGTCAGGATGCGGATCGATCCCTGCGTCAGGCGCTGCTGTGGCTGGGGCCACAGGCGGGTGATGACGCCCTGTACCAGACCTATATCCAGCGCCACCCGAACGATACTGCGCTGCGGGATTATTACCGCAAGAGCATCGGCGGCGCGGCAAAAGGTGAGGGCTTTGAGGCGCTGAACAGCGGCAATACCGACACCGCCCGCAGCCAGTTTGAACAGGTTTTACAGACCAATCCGGAAGATGCCGACGCGCTGGCCGGGATGGGCTACGTTGCCCTGCGTAAGGGTGACTACGCCGCAGGTGCGCAGTACCTGAATCGCGCTGCCAGTCTGGGCGGCTCTGCCTCTGATGAGCGCAAGCAGCAGGCGGTGGATGCCGAGTTTTATGGTCAGCTTGCCCAGGCGCAGGCGGCCTACAAGCAAGGCAATATCAGCCAGGCGCTGGCCCTGAGCGCCCCGCTGGCTCAGCGAAGCGGCGAGCAAGGGGCGGCCGCGAAGCTGTTCCGCGCCGACGTCCAGCGACATAACAAGGACTACACCACTGCCGAGCAGACGCTGCGCGGGTTGTTAACGGAGCAGCCGAATAACGGCGCGGCTCGCGAAAACCTGTACTACGTGTTGCGCGAGCAAAACAAAACGGCTGAGGCGCAGGCGATGCTGCAAACCCTGCCCGCCAGCCTGCAGGCTAAGCTCCAGCCGCGTGTCTCCGGCGGCGGCAACCCGACCGATCCGCTGCGTCGTCAGGCGCAGCAGGCGGTGGCCAATGGCGATCCGCAACGCGCTATCGCCCTGCTGTCGCAAGGCACCACGCGCTATCCGGCCGATCCGTGGCTGCGTCTGGATCTGGCCCGTCTGCTGCAGAAGCAGGGCCGTGACGCAGAAGCGGCAAATGCTATGGCACCGTCGTTCCGGCCGAACGCCAGCGCCAGTGAACTGTATGCGGCTGCCCTGTTCGCCAGCGAAAACAATGCCTGGCAGCAGTCCCAGACCCTGCTGTCGCGGATTCCGGCCAGCAGCCAGAATCGGGATATGCGCGAGCTGTCGCAGCGGGTGAATTACAACCTGCAGATGAACGTGGCTGAACGTTATCTGGCCCAGGGCGACCGGGCGGCGGCAGCCAACACCCTGAAAGCGCTGGCGGTGCGTCCACCAGAAAGCCCGGCAGATGCGGGCAAGCTGGCGCGGATGCTGGCGCAGAGTGGGGATGTGACCAGCGCGGTGAGCGTGGTGCGGGATAACATGCGCCGCGGCGTGCAGGGTAACGCCGGAGATTATGCCGATCAGGTGACCGTGTTGAATCAGGCGGGGCTGGGCAGTGAAGCTCAGGCCTGGCTTGCCAACCCGGAACTCCAGTCGCGCAGCACCCCTACGCAGCTGGCCAGCCTTCGCAACGGCTACGTGATCAACGATGTCGATCGCCTGCGCACCCAGGGCAACTACGCGGCGGCCTACGACAAGCTGATCCGCGCGATGCAAAACGATCCGCAAAACACCGATCTGATGTTTGCGATGGCGCGCGTGTATCAGTCCGGCAAGATGAACAAAGAAGCTGGCGTGGTATACGACTACCTGATGACCCGCGACACGCCGCAGCAGGATGCGCGTGCCGGGGCCATTAATGTGGCGTTAGCCAACAACGATGTGGACAAAGCGAAGCAGCTGACCGCCGGGCTGAAAAACGACAGCACGCCGGAACGCCTGCTGCTGCTGGCCCGTGTCTCAGAGGCCGAAGGTAACCATCAGCAGGCCATGAGCTACCTGCGCACCGCGCGCGGACGCCTGCTGGGTCTGAAGGACAACAGCGGCGAAACCGCACCGATGCTGGGCGGCCTGGCCTTAGCCGACAACCCGTTTGTCGGCACCACCCGCGCGGGCGATCTGACCACCTCCTCGTCGCTGTATGGCGAAGCGATGCCGTGGCAGGTGGCCCAGCTGGCGCGTAATCCACAGACCGCCCCGCCGGGCACCGTGCGCACCGATTTACCGGTCGAGACGGCGCAGGCCGGCACGCTGCGTCAGGTGGATAATATGATGGAGATGCTGGTCGACAAAACCGCCACCTGGGCGCGTGGCTCAACGGCAATGCGCTCCCGTGACGGCGAAGAGGGGCTCAGCAAGCTCACCGAATTTAAGGCCCCGCTGCAGTGGTCCACCGTGCCGTTTGGCGATTCGCGTCTGGACGTCAACGTGTCGCCGATAACCCTCGATGCCGGTAGCTCGTCCGATGAATCCAGCCGTCGTTTTGGTACCGGGGCGCTGATCCAGGGCGAAGTGGCCGAAGAGGTGTATAACGCCTCAACCACCACGCCGCCGGAGCTGCCGAATCTCGACAAAATTAAGGTGCCTTCGCAGGGCTCGCAAAGCGCGTCCGGCGTTGAAGTGGCGATGGCGCTCACCGGGGATCAGTACAAAATTGATGTCGGATCCACGCCGCTGGGCCAGGATCTGAATACCGTCGTGGGTGGTGTGCAGTGGTCCCCGCAGCTGACCGATTACCTCAAGCTGGTGCTGGTGGGTGAACGTCGTGCGGTGGTGGACAGCCTGCTGTCGTATGTCGGTGTGGAAGACAAATACAGCGGCAAGAAGTGGGGCCAGGTCACCAAAAACGGCGGCAGCGCGCAGCTCAGCTATGACAATGCCGATGCAGGTTTCTACGCCGGTTTTGGCGTGTACGATTACGTCGGGGAGAACGTCCCGAGCAACACCAGCGTTAACGGCTCGGCGGGGGTCTATTTCCGCCCGTATTACTCAGACGATCGCGAGTTAAAAACTGGCATCAACATGAGTTATATGAACTTCGACAAAAACCTGAGCTACTTCAGCTACGGTCAGGGGGGCTATTTCAGCCCGCAGGACTATGTCAGCGTCGCCTTCCCGGTGGATTACACCCAGAAGTTCGACAACTGGAAGCTGGGGTTGGGCGCGTCGATTGGCTATCAGTCCTACTCCCAGGATGAGAGCCCGTACTTCCCGACCGATGCCGCCATGCAGCGCCAGCTGGAAGATTATGTCGCTCGCGGCTTTGCCAAAGAGTCGTTCTACAGCGGCAGCAGCAAGAACGGCATGGGGTATAACCTGCGCGCCTCAACCGACTACAAACTCAATAAAGACATGAGTATCGGCGGGCAGATTGGCTATGACACCTTTGGCGATTACAACGAAAGTACAGCCAACCTCTACTTCCGCTACCTTCTGGGGAACAAGTGATGAATGACCAGCAGCTTTTGCAGTATTACCAGAATCAACAGTCCCGGTCGGGTTGGTTTTCACTGCTCCACGTGATGATTGAAGGGATGGTGGCGAACGTCGGCGAGGCGCAAAGTCACCCGTTCCTCGTGCAGATGGGGGAGACGCTGGCCGAGCGTTTCCCGCTCACCCCTGCGCATACCGTCGGTGAGCTTGAAGCGCAGATCAACGCCCGTCTGGCGGCGTTTGACTGGGGCGTGATTGATATCGATGCCAGCGACACGGCGATCCGCATCAGCCATATGGCGCTGCCGGTTCCGGCTGAACCGGCGCAGCAGCTTGCATGGAACCACGCGTTCAGCGCGGTACTGGAAGGGCTGTACGCACGCTGGATGCGTGAGCAGGGTGGTAAATCCCATGTTTCCCTGTGGCGGGAGGCATCGCCCTCGGCTACGGTTATCCACTTCAGATATCAAAATAATCAGTAAGGAACAGGCATGTGGCAGCGAAGTAAAACCTTGCTTCTGGTGCTGGGGCTGATATGCAGTTACCCGGCGATCGCCGGCAGCGCCTGGGACAGTTACAAAGCACGCTTTTTGATGGCGGATGGCCGGATCATTGATACCGGCAACAACAGCGTGAGCCATACCGAAGGCCAGGGCTTCGCCATGATGATGGCGGTGCGTAATAACGATCGGGCAAGCTTTGACAAGATCTGGGGCTGGACGAAAAAAAATCTGCAAAACCCGGAGACGGGCCTGTTTTACTGGCGCTATAACCCGGTTGCCGCCGATCCGATTGTCGATAAAAACAACGCCACCGACGGCGACACCTTTATCGCCTGGGCGCTGCTGAAAGCGGGCACCCAGTGGAAGGACAACGCCTACCTGAACGCCTCGGATGCAATTACTAAGTCGCTGGTGGCGCGGAACGTCATCAGTTTTGCCGGGTATCGCGTGATGCTGCCCGGTGCGAAAGGCTTTAACCTCAACAGCTACGTTAATCTCAACCCGTCGTATTTTATCTTCCCGGCGTGGGAAGATTTCGCCCAACGCAGTCATTTGACCGTGTGGCGGGAACTGATCAATGACGGGCAAAAGCTGCTGGTGAAAATGCGCTTTGGCAACCCGCAGCTTCCGGCAGACTGGGTGTCGCTGTATGCCGACGGGCGCGTCGCTCCGGCCAAAGAGTGGCCCGCGCGCTTTAGCTACGATGCGATTCGGGTGCCGCTGTACGTGAAATGGGCGCAGCCCACCAGCCCGCTGCTGGCACCGTATAACGCTTACTGGGGACGTTTTACGCGGACTCAGACGCCTGCCTGGGTGAACATCACCACCAACGATCCGGCCCCGTACATGATGGACGGCGGTTTGCTGGCGGTGCGCGACTTCACGATGGGGCAACTCCCGGCGGGCGAGCCGCAGATCACCACCAAAGAGGATTACTACTCTGCGAGCCTGAAGATGCTGGTGTCGCTGGCGAGATAAACGCACTTATAGCGGATTTTTGGAAAGCGCCTCGCAAAGATGAATTGCGGTGGCGCTTTTTGCGTTTTGCAGGCGCGGACGCTGTGGCAGCGATCCCCTGTTCGTCGAGAGATCCTGCCTTATGCCGATCTTTTTGGATCGGTTTTTTTATTCGTTGAAGGACTTTTTTGCCCACGGCAAATCAATCGCGCAAAATAATCCTCCAGCTGCACAAACATCCTTAGCCTCTCACAAATAATGCCATGTTAGCTTAACCCCATCGTTTATTGCTGCTTACCGTGCCGGTATCCTGATAAAGGTTTTAACACATGGCCAGTTATTCTTTTTCCTGCCCTGATATCTATTTTGGTGAGGAGGCGATTACCTCGCTGAGCCAGTTTAATGGCAAACGCGTCGGTATTGTCACCGACGATTTTATGGTGACGTCAGGTAAAACCCGTTATTTGATTAATTACATGCCCCAGGCGTCGGTGTCTATTTTTGGCGAGGTTAAACCCGATCCTGATATTGATATTTTGACCGCGGGTGCGGCGCATTTTAAAACCTTTAAACCTGAGGTGATTATTGCCCTCGGCGGGGGGTCGTCGCTGGATGCAGCGAAAGGCATCAAAGTGACGCTGGAGGAGTATTTCGCCAGTCATCACATCGATCTTATCGCTATTCCCACCACCAGTGGATCCGGTTCCGAGGTGACCTCTTACGCGATCATTTCCGATCCGAAAAACGGGCGTAAATACCCGCTGATCTCCGGGCATCTGGTGCCGGATATTGCCATTCTCGATCCCAACCTGGTATTAACCGTCCCGCGCCATGTGGCGGTGGATACCGGTATGGATGTGCTGACTCACGCCATCGAGGCGTTTGTCGCCACCGGCGTGAACGACTTTAGCGATGCGCTGGCGGAAAAATCCATCGCGCTCACCTGGCGCTACTTGCCGCAGGTGTTCAACGATGAAAAAGACATTCTGGCGCGTACTCATATGCACAATGCCTCTTGCATGGCCGGCATGGCGTTTAACGCCGCCGGGCTGGGACTGGTCCACGGCATGGCCCATGCCATTGGCGGTATGTTGCATATTCCCCACGGCAAAATTAATGCCATGCTGCTGCCGATTATTATCGACTTCAACAGCAAGCAGGCTTCCACACACACCCGCGACCGCTACCACCGCTGTGCGCAGATCATGGGGATCGATCATGCCGTTCCCGAGCAGGCTATCGCGCAGATGACGCAGGCTATCCGTCAGATTAACCGCCATTTTGGTATTCCCGCCACGCTAAACGCGTTGGGCATTGAACGGGCGAAGATCAGCACGCTACGCGCGGCACTGGTGAGTTCCGCGCTGGCTGACGGCTGCACGGCATCAAACCCACGGCCTGTTACCCCACAGGACGTGGAAGCCCTCATCGATCAGGTGACTGGCTAACTGGATACGTTTGTCCTGCCTGCATGAAGCAGGCAAAAAAGTCCTGTCGAACAACAAATATCGGGCGTCGTTACTCCCTATCCTGATGTACAGACGCTCAGTACCCATGAGTTAACCCAATGATCAGGTCGTTTCCGTTATGAATTACACCGAACAACAAGCTGAATGGATCACCCAACAAATCCTGCATGAGCTCGCTGCCCGTAAAAGCCCGGCGGCGTCCGCCACCGCGCCCGTTGCGCTGGAGATCCCGGTGGGCGTGTCGAACCGTCACGTCCACCTGTGCCGGGAGGATATGGACATTCTGTTTGGGTACGGCTCAACGCTGACCCGTTTTAAAGCGGTCAAACAGCCTGGGCAATATGCTGCCGAAGAGATGGTGACGCTGCGCGGTCCGAAAGGTGAACTGAGCAAAGTGCGGGTATTAGGCCCGTTGCGTAAAACCACTCAGGTGGAAATCTCCGTCGCCGATGGTTTCGCGCTGGGTGCCAAAGCGCCCGTTCGCATGTCGGGCGATCTGTTGGAATCGCCAGGGATTGACATCATCGGCCCGAAAGGACGCGTGGTGAAGCACAACGGCATGATCGTGGCCTGGCGCCATATCCATGTTTCACCGCAGGAAGCCGAGCTGCATGGCCTGCGCGACGGGATGGAAATTGATGTTCAGACCAACGGCCCGCGCGGCGGCGTGCTGAGCCACGTGGTGGTGCGCGTCACGGCGGATGCCGTGCTGGAACTGCATATCGATGTGGAGGAGGCCAACGGTTTCGGCCTGCGTAACGGCGACACGGTGCGCGGTATCAAACAGGATGTGCGCCATGGCTGACAGCCCCGAAAACCGCCGATTGCACGAACTGGCCGCGCTGATTGACAGCGGCGAATGTCGGCCCTGCACCGGCGCGTTGAAGGTGGGGGTGGACCTCGGTACCGCCAATATCGCGATAGTGGTCGTGGATGCGGATAACCAACCGGTGGCGGGCGTGACATCCCCCTCCAGTGTGGTGAAAGACGGCGTGGTGGTGGATTACCTTACTGCCAGCCGGGTGGTCTCGCGGCTGAAAAGGATCCTCGAGGAAAGACTGGGCCGCACCCTCGATCGCGCGGCGACCGCGATTCCACCGGGAATTTCTGACGGTAACACAAAGGTGATCGTCAACGTCGTGGAGTCCGCGGGCTTTACCGTCACGAAAGTGCTTGATGAACCGGTGGCCGCCGCCAGTGCGCTGAATATCAAAAACGGTGCGGTAGTGGATGTGGGAGGCGGGACAACCGGAATGAGCATTTTGAAAAGCGGCAAAGTGACCTTTAGCGCCGATGAACCCACCGGCGGCAGCCACATGACGCTGGTTATCGCGGGTGCGCTTGGTCTGGCGTATGCCGAGGCAGAAGAGATGAAGAAAGATCCGGCTCTGGAAGCGCAGGTCTTTACCCTGGTGCTGCCGGTGGCGCAAAAAATGGCCAGCCTGGTGTCGGGATGGCTCGCCACGCAGCGGGTGAAAAATATTTATCTGGTGGGCGGCGCCAGCAGCTTCAGCCAGTTTGCTGCAGTGTTTAGCAAACACACTGGCAAAAATGTGGTTCCGTCGGTGGAGCCACTGTTAGTTACGCCGTTAGGCATCGCGATGAATGCGGGGTAAGTGAGAATCGATGGACAGCCAGACCTTATCGCAACTGCTGGACCGCGCTATCGCTGAATTGTTGGCACAGTCCGTCGCGCAAAAAAATGTTCGGGTGGTGGTGACCGGCGACGATCTTTCTTCGCTCCCTGAGACCCTGAACTGTCTCGCGGCACTCGAGCAGGCGGGCTACCAGTTATGGGTGAGTTTTTCGCACAGTGCCAGCCAGTCGGCGCTGAAAGATGCCTGCATCGACAGGTTGCGCCAGTGGGGTTCCCGCGCCGGATTCGACCACCATAGCGGTGATTACGACGCGCTCTATCTCCCGGCGCTCTCGATTAACAGTATGAGCAAAATTGCGCTGGGCATCCGCGACAACCTGGCATGCGAAGCGGTATTCCAGGCATTGCACCAGCGTAAACAGACGATCGCCACGCTGCATCCCCAGTGCCATGACAGCCGCTTGCCGCTGCCGCTGTTGGCCCGACTGGAGGGTTATACGCACATGCTGGAAAGCTACGGCGTGACGCTCTCGGGTAAAAAAATGGCCCACATCGACTCTCCTCCGGTGAGCCAGTCCGCACCTTTCACCAGCCTGCCGTTCGCCGGTAAAAAACGCTTAATCGCCCTGCGCGATATTCGTCTGCTTGCCCCCGGCGAAGGATTGCGGGTCGAGCGCGATACGCTGATTACCCCTGCCGCTAAAGACGAAATCAAGCGGCGCAATCTCACCCTTATTTACGGCTAACCGGAGGAAGTATGTATCTCGCAAAAGTCACTGGCGCGTTAGTTTCCACCACCAAACACGTCTCCCTGAACGGCTCGAAACTGCTGATAGTGGCGCGCCTGGATGAAAACTATCGGCCTACCGGCCATGCACAGGTGGCTGTGGATACCGTCGGCGCGGGTAACGGCGAGATTGTTATCGTGACCACCGGCAGCTCGGCGCGGATGAGCAACAGCAAAGAGCATTCGGTGATTGATGCTGCCGTGGTGGGCATCGTGGACGCGCTCGACCTTAACGGCAAATAGCGGCGCTCAGAGGAGGGTAATGTATGGCTGCGCACGACGATTTTCTCGACAACTGGATCACCGCCGCTATCGCCACACAACTGCCGGAGCGGCACATGCCCCTGAGCCTGGAAGACTGTGCGCTGCTGGCGAAGCTGGCGCAAGAGGCTGCCGTGGCCTGCCATGTGCCAATTGTTTTTAGCCTGGTGGATGCCCACGGGCAGCAGCGGTTCTTCTTTAGCATGGATAACGCTCTGCTGGTAAGCCATACCCTGGCGCCACAAAAGGCCTGGACCGCCGTGGCGCTGAAGATGGCGACCCATGAACTGGCGACGCGAGTACAACCGGGCGGTGAGCTATACGGTCTTGATAAAGAAAAAGAGATTTGTTGCTTCGGCGGCGGATTTCCCTGCTGGTCGGGCGGATGCCTGCTCGGCGGCATTGGCATTAGCGGTGGCAGCGTGGAAGACGATATGTCCATCGCCCGCCAGGCGCTGGCGCGGTTTAGCGCGCTGCGTTTTCCCCTCGCAATAACACGTTAATTTTTCATCGCAGTCCATTTCAGGGGTCATCATGTCCTTAGTTTGTGTATTAGTGATTAACTGTGGTTCTTCCTCAATGAAGTTCTCGGTCATCCCCCAGGATGCCGACCAGCCGGTGCTGTCTGGCCTGGCAGAGCGGCTGGGGATTGATCATGCCACCATGACATTTAAAGACCGTGACGGTAATACATCCCGCGTGGCGCTGGCGGAAGCCAGCCATCAATGTGCGTTGCACGTCCTGTTCGGGACACTTGCGCAGCAGCAACTGCTGGAAACCATTACCGCTATCGGGCATCGCGTGGCACACGGCGGCAGTGATTTCAAAAGCTCGGTGCGGGTGACCGACGAGGTGATTGAAAAAATCCGTGCGTTGTCCGCACTGGCGCCCCTGCATAACCCCGCCAACCTGATGGGAATTGAAGCGGCGCGTGCGCTGCTGCCTGCACTGCCGCAGATCGCGGTGTTCGATACCGCGTTCCATCAGACGTTATCCCCGGCGGCGTATACCTATGCTATTCCACTGGATTACCAGCGTGACTATCAGGTGCGTCGCTACGGCTTCCACGGTACTTCCCATCGTTTTATCGCCAGCGAAGCGCTCAACGCATTGGATCTGGACCCGGCGGATCACGGTATCGTGATTGCCCACCTGGGAAATGGGTCGTCACTTTGCGCCGTGCAGAACGGCGAGAGTGTCGATACATCGATGGGCATGACGCCGCTGGAAGGGCTGGTTATGGGCACGCGCTGCGGCGATCTGGATTTTGGTGTCGCCGCCTATCTGGCGAAGTGCACGGGGCAGTCTCTCGACGCCCTGTACAAAATGGTTAACAGCCAGTCCGGATTAATGGGTATCTCCGGATTGTCCAGCGATTGCCGAACGTTGCAGGAAGCCCGTGCTGCGGGGCACGAACGGGCGGCGCTGGCCATCGATGTGATGGTGCATCGACTCGCCCGGCATATCGGCGGCCATGTCACGTCTCTTAAACGCTTCGACGCACTGATTTTTACCGGTGGTATTGGCGAAAACTCGGCGCTGATCCGTGAACTCACCGTACAACGGCTTCAGGCGTTGGGACTGGTGTTGGATGGGGCACGCAATCAGCAGATGTTCGGTGGTCGCAGCGGGCTGATTTCAAAAGCGGGTTCGACGACGATCGCCGTCATCGCCACCAATGAAGAAAAAATGATTGCCAGAGACGCGGCGGACATTGCCCGTAACCTGTAATAAAACCCGGGAGGTTATTGCCGCGGGTAGGTGGATTTTATTGTCGGCGGGGCGAATCTGAAAACAAGATAGTCCCGCTAGCGCGCAAAACATTTTGTCCAAATAACCTTAGTATCATCATGCGTAAATAATTAACGCACAGGGTGAATCTGTGGATTTCTATTCCTGTGCACGTTTTCTTTCTATCAGAAATATCGAGGTTGGTATGCAACAAGAAGCATTAGGAATGGTTGAAACAAAAGGCCTGGTTTCTGCAATCGAAGCTGCAGATACCATGGTGAAATCTGCCAACGTGACCCTGGTGGGTTATGAAAAAATCGGTTCTGGCCTGGTAACCGTGATGGTTCGCGGCGACGTGGGTGCTGTGAAAGCCGCTACCGACGCGGGTTCTGCCGCTGCGGGTAAAGTGGGTGAACTGGTCTCCGTACACGTTATTCCACGCCCGCACATTGAGGTGGAAAAAATTCTGCCGAAGGCCGTCGGTTAATAACAATAAAGGATACTGATCATGAGAGATAATCTTGTTGAGCAGATTATATCTGACGTAATGAATAAACAAACCGACACGAAACCGAAGGCCAAAACCGCCGCGCATTTCGCAGGTTGTGGAATTACGGAATTTGTCGGCACTGCATTGGGTCACACTATCGGCCTGGTGATTGCCAATGTCGATAATCAGTTACATGAAATTATGAATATCGACAAGAAATATCGCTCTATCGGTATTCTGGGTGCGCGTACCGGCGCAGGTCCGCAAATTTTTGCCGCTGATGAAGCCATCAAAGCCACTAACAGTGAAATCATTTCTATCGAGCTGGCTCGCGACACTGAAGGTGGCGGCGGACACGGTTGTTTGATTATTTTCGGCGCGTCTGATGTTTCCGACGTCAGACGTGCGGTTGAAGTTGCGCTCTCAGAAATTGAACGCACCATGGGCGACGTGTATGGCTCACCGGCTGGCCACCTCGAATTTCAATACACCGCGCGCGCCAGCAGTGCGCTGCATAAAGCGCTCGGTGCACCAATGGGTAAATCCTTCGGGATGACCTGCGCCTCGCCTGCGGCGATAGGCCTGGTGATTGCTGACGCTGCGGCGAAATCCGCCGTTATCGACCCGGTGGGCTACGCCAGCCCGTCGAAAGGTACCAGCTTCAGTAACGAAGTGATCTTTACCTTTTCCGGTGATTCCGGTGCGGTACGCCAGGCCGTTATTGCCGCACGTGAAGTGGGGCTGCAACTGCTCTCCACGTTAGATCCAGCGGAAATTAAATCCACCACGACGCCGTATATCTAAGCATCGGGTGACGACGCGCGCGACGCGGTCGGTAGTAAGGAATTTAAAGATGAATGATATTGAAATCGCTCAGGCTGTCTCGACCATTCTGAGCAAATTCACCAAAGCAACACCGGATACGGCCCCGGCTGCGGTTCCCGCGACCTCAGATGCGGCACGGGTTGAAAGCCTGGATGATATCGTCGCTAAGGCGCTGGCGCAGCAAACCTCCGGGCGCGCCGCCTGTGCATCGTCTCTGGTCGCGAATGCCGGAACCGGCGCATTCGAAACGATGGACGAGGCGATTTCAGCGGCCGTACTGGCGCAGGTGCAGTATCGCCACTGTTCTATGCAAGACCGTACCTCATTTATTAATGGCATTCGTGACATTTTCCTGCAGGAGGAGGTGCTGTGCGCCATTTCCCGTATGGCGGTGGACGAAACCGGCATGGGTAATTATGAGGACAAACTGATCAAAAACCGCGTCGCAGCGCTGAAAACGCCAGGTCTTGAAGACCTGGCAACCCGCGCGATTACCGGAGACGGAGGGTTAACCCTGATCGAGTACTCCGCGTTCGGGGTAATTGGTTCAATTACGCCAACCACTAATCCGACCGAAACCATCATTAACAACAGTATCAGCATGCTGGCGGCGGGCAACACCGTCGTGTTTAGCCCACACCCCCGTTCGCGCAAGGTTTCGCTGTACGCGGTTGAGCTGATCAATAACAAGCTTGCAGAGCTGGGTGCACCGGCAAACATGGTGGTAACGGTGACGAAACCGTCAATCGATAACACCAACGCCATGATCAACGACCCGCGTATCAACATGCTGGTGGCAACCGGCGGTCCGGCCATTGTGAAAACCGTGATGTCATCCGGCAAGAAAGCGATTGGCGCAGGCGCAGGCAACCCGCCAGCCGTAGTGGACGAGACGGCGGATATCGAAAAAGCGGCCCGCGATATCATTAAGGGCTGTAGCTTCGACAACAATCTGCCGTGCGTGGCTGAAAAAGAGGTGATTGTGGTGAATCAGGTCGCTGACTATCTGATCCACTGCATGAAGAAAAGCGGCGCTTATCTGCTGTGCGACAAGAAACTGATTCAGCAGTTACAGACCCTGGTGCTTAACGAAAAAGGCACCGGGCCGAATACCGGGTTCGTCGGTAAAGATGCGCGCTATATCCTTCAGCAACTGGGGATCACGGTGGGTGACGATATTAAAGTCATCTTAATCGAGACGGAGAAAACCCATCCGTTCGTGGTACATGAACTGATGATGCCGGTCCTGCCGGTGGTGCGTGTCGACAACGTTGATGAAGCTATCGAGCTGGCGGTGAAAGTGGAGCATGGCAATCGACATACCGCGATTATGCACTCTACCAACGTCGAAAAGCTGACCAAAATGGCGCGCCTGATCCAGACCACCATATTTGTAAAAAATGGTCCCTCCTATGCGGGGATCGGGGTGGGTGGCGAAGGGCATGCCACCTTCACGATTGCCGGGCCGACCGGTGAAGGGCTTACGTCAGCACGCGCTTTTGCACGGCATCGTCGCTGTGTCATGGTTGAAGCGCTGAATATTCGCTAACCATTGCGAAGGGTGACTCAAAGATGAAAACACGGATCATAAACGCGCCGACCCCGGATATCCTGGCGATGCTGAAACGGCGCATGCCAGGGGAGTTTCGTTCGCGTCTGGAGTTGATTCGCATCGACGCTATTGGATTGTTAATGCTGCCGGTACCGGATCTCTATTTTTATGCCGATGTCGCCAGCAAAAGTGCCAATGTGGTGGTGTCGGAAATCTTTGGCAGTTGCCCTCAGCACATCACCACCCTGGCCATTTTTGGTGAAGTTGCGGCGGTGCATGAAGCCATGCGAATCATTGAGGAAAACGATAACCCGTTCTGAGAGTTCGCTTATGAAGAAGATATTACTTATCGCAGGCGATTTCTCTGAAGACTATGAAGTCATGGTGCCATGGCAGGCATTAAGCATGTTAGGTTTCAGAGTGGATGTTGTATGTCCGGGTAAACGAACCGGCGAGTTTATTAAAACTGCGATTCATGATTTTGAAGGTGACCAAACGTACACGGAAAAACCCGGACACCTTTTTAGATTAACTGCATCGTTTGACGAAATAAAGTTACAGGAATATTGCGGTGTATATATTTCAGGCGGGCGTTCATCTGAATACCTGCGATTAAATAAATCGGTCCTGAATGTCATACATTATGCAATGAATTTCTCAATACCTGTTGCCGCAATTTGTCATGGCCCACAAATTCTGGCCGCTGCGGGGGTATTAAAAGACAGGAAATTGACAGGGTATTTTACGGTAAAACCAGAGGTGGAAATGGCAGGTGGCCTGTGGGTTACTGCTGCGGATGATGAGGCCGTCGTCGATGGCAACCTCATCACTGCGACCACCTGGATGGGGCATCCGGAAATATTACGTCAATTTATTGCTCAGATAGGTATCAGTATTATTCATTAATACCCCGGCACTGCCGCAAGGTTATCAAAATATATTCGGGAGTTTTCTATGTTAGAGAAAGGTTTTTCTAATCCGACTGACCGTGTTGTAAGACTTAAAAATATGATCCTGACGGCAAAGCCGTATGTGGAATCAGAGCGCGCAGTACTGGCAACCGAAGCATATAAAGAGACGGAACAACTGCCGGCCATTATGCGCCGTGCAAAAGTGGTTGAAAAAATCTTTAACGAATTACCGGTGACAATTCGCCCGGACGAATTAATTGTGGGTGCAGTAACGATTAATCCACGCTCGACTGAAATCTGCCCGGAATTCTCTTACGACTGGGTGGAAAAAGAGTTCGAGACGATGGAGCACCGTGTCGCCGACCCGTTCATTATTCCGCAAAAGACCGCCCAGGATCTGCATGAAGCGTTCAAATACTGGCCGGGTAAAACCACCAGTTCTCTGGCCGCCTCTTACATGTCTGAAAGCACCAAAGAGAGTATGGCGAGCGGCGTATTCACCGTGGGCAACTACTTCTTCGGGGGGGTCGGTCACGTTAGCGTCGATTACGGCAAGGTACTGAAAATCGGTTTTCGCGGCATCATTAACGAAGTGACCCGTGCGCTGGACGCGCTGGACCGCACCGAACCTGGCTATATCAAAAAAGAGCAGTTCTATAATGCGGTGTTGATAAGCTACAACGCGGCGATCCGTTTTGCTCATCGCTATGCGGAAGAGGCGTCCCGTCTGGCGCAGCTGGAAAGCAATCCGACCCGTAAACGCGAACTGGAGCAAATCGCTCAGAACTGTACCCGCGTACCGGAATACGGTGCGACCACATTCTGGGAAGCGTGCCAGACATTTTGGTTTATCCAGAGCATGCTGCAGATCGAATCCAGCGGCCACTCTATCTCCCCGGGCCGTTACGACCAGTACATGTATCCGTATCTGGCGGCGGACAAATCTATCTCACGCGAATTCGCCCAGGAACTGGTCGACTGCTGCTGGATCAAACTCAACGACATTAACAAAACCCGTGACGAAGTGTCTGCCCAGGCGTTCGCCGGTTATGCCGTATTCCAGAACCTGTGCTGTGGCGGCCAGACCGAAGACGGTCGCGACGCGACTAACGATCTGAGCTACATGTGTATGGAAGCGACCGCACACGTGCGTTTGCCGCAACCGTCTTTCTCTATTCGTGTATGGCAGGGCACCCCGGATGCGTTCCTGTATCGCGCTTGCGAGCTGGTGCGTATGGGCCTTGGCGTTCCGGCGATGTACAACGATGAAGTGATCATCCCCGCGCTGCAAAACCGTGGCGTATCGCTGCGTGACGCGCGTGATTACTGCATCATCGGCTGTGTGGAGCCGCAGGCACCGCACCGTACTGAAGGCTGGCATGATGCGGCGTTCTTTAACGTAGCAAAAGTGCTGGAAATCACCCTTAACAACGGGCGTGTCGGTAGCAAACAGCTTGGTCCGGTAACGGGTGAACTGACTCAGTACACCGGCATGGATGATTTCTACAGCGCGTTCCAGAAACAAATGGCGCACTTCGTTCATCAACTGGTTGAAGCCTGCAATAGCGTGGATATCGCCCACGGTGAGCGCTGCCCGCTGCCGTTCCTGTCTGCGCTGGTCGACGATTGTATCGGACGGGGTAAATCCCTGCAGGAGGGCGGTGCAATCTACAACTTCACCGGTCCACAGGCGTTTGGTGTTGCTGACACCGGCGACTCTGTGTATGCCATCCAGAAGCAGGTGTTCGAAGATCGCAAATTATCTCTGAGCGAGCTGAAAAGCGCACTGGATAGCAACTTCGGCCACGCGGTGGGCAGCAACCCACATAGCCCGGCGGCAAAAACCTCGCTTAACGAGCAGGACATTTATGATGTGGTGAAACGCATCATTGAGCAGCATGGCGCGCTGGATCCGGCGGCGATTAAAAACGAAGTCTATCGTCAACTGACATCCGGTACTGCGGCTCCGACGCAATCCGGTACCTTGTCCCGCCACGAAGAAATCCGCCGTATCCTGGAAAACACCCCTTGCTTCGGTAACGATATCGACGACGTGGATTTAGTGGCGCGTCAATGCGCATTGATCTACTGCCAGGAAGTGGAGAAATATACCAACCCGCGTGGCGGCCAGTTCCAGGCCGGTATCTACCCGGTTTCGGCTAACGTGCTATTTGGGAAAGACGTTGCGGCGCTGCCGGATGGACGTCTGGCAAAAGAGCCACTGGCAGATGGTGTGTCGCCGCGTCAGGGTAAAGATACCCTTGGCCCAACTGCTGCAGCCAACTCGGTGGCCAAGCTTGACCACTTTATTGCCTCTAACGGTACGCTCTATAACCAGAAATTCCTGCCATCTTCACTGGCTGGCGAGAATGGTCTGCGTAATTTCAGCGGCCTGGTGCGTAACTACTTCGATAAGAAAGGGATGCACGTCCAGTTCAACGTTATCGACCGCAACACGCTGATCGAAGCGCAGAAAAACCCGGAGCAGCATCAGGATCTGGTGGTACGCGTGGCAGGTTACAGCGCCCAGTGGGTAGTTCTGGCGAAGGAAGTGCAGGACGACATCATTAGCCGTACTGAGCAACAGCTGTCGTAAATACCCCGCGGGCCAGAGAGGATAGTCAATCTGGCCCGTTATTATTCATTTTTACACTGTCTGGTTTCTATTTTTACCTGGAAAGGTAATTTGACTGGCTAATATAGAGTGATGTTATGAATAAAGTTGAGTACGAAACCGAAGGCGTCATTTTTAATATTCAACGCTATTCTTTGCATGATGGCCCAGGCATTCGCACCATTCCTTTTTTTAAAGGTTGTCCGCTTTCCTGCAAATGGTGTAGTAATCCTGAATCACAACGTCCGCAGCCAGAATTGTTATTCAAAAAGAATGATTGCATCCGCTGTGGAAAATGTATTGATGTTTGTCCACAACAGGCGTTGTCAACCGCTAATCCCTGGTTTATCGATCGTGACCGCTGTATCCAGTGCGGTAAATGTACTGACGTCTGTCCGACACGCGCGCTGGAAATGAAAGGCAAGCGTATGTCGGTGACGGCGGTAATGCGTGAGCTGGAAAAAGAAGAAAATTTATACCGTCGCTCCGGCGGGGGCATTACCCTGTCAGGCGGCGAACCGTTGGCGCAGCCTGAGTTTGCCCGTGAACTGCTGAAAGCGTGTAAGGCCAAGGGCTGGCATACCGCCATTGAAACCACCGGGTACACCACTAAGGCGGTGATTGACGAGGTTTTTCCATACGTCGACCTGGCGCTAACCGATATCAAAGCGATCGACCCTGACGTTCATGAGCGTAACACCGGCGTAAAAAACAGCGTGATTCTGGAAAACCTGCTGCGCATTTCATTTTTAACCAAAGTGGTGGTGCGTATTCCGGTGATCCCCGGCGTTAACGATAATCCGCAGGAAATTCATAATATCGCCGAGTTTGCCCGATTAATGCAAAACGTCGATACCATTCATTTATTGCCTTATCACAGCTTTGGCGAAAATAAATATAATTTATTAGGCCGTCAATATCCGATGGGCGATGCAAAAAGTATTGCAGAGACCAAAATGGAAACGTTGAAAGCGACGGTTGAGTCATTAGGCTTTAACTGTCATATCGGTGGTTAATTAACGGTATCAGCAGAGCGCGGCACAATCATGCTGCGCTTTTTAAGTTTTTAAACGTGATATTACACGAATTATAAAATTATCCGCAGCCAGTCTGCATTTTAATCTACGTTGTCCTTTAATTTAATCCTATTACAGAGGTGAGCTATATGAATAGCTTAGATATTCTCGTTGCCTTCGGCGGCGGCATATTTGGCGCGGCAATTGGCGCGCTGGCAGCTTTTGAATTTGTTGGGCTTCTGGTGATCGCCATGGCGGTAGTGCAGATTATTACCGGCGCGCCATCGGATTTTATTACGTTTCCGTTTGGGCTGTTTGGGCCGCATACCGGCGGCTTTGCCGCAGGCGTGGCGGCAACGGCCTATGCGGCAAAGAGAGGCAAACTGGGCTCCGGGCGCGATATTACTGCAGGGCTGAGCGGGCTGGCGGCCTATGATGTGCTGCTGGTGGGCGGGATTTTCGGGGCAGGTGGTTACCTTATCGCCTGGGGGCTGAACCAGATCCCGGCGTTCCCGTCCGGTAATGCCTGGACCGATACCGTGGCGCTGACGGTGGTGATCTCCGGGGTAATTAGCCGACTGATGTTCGGCAAAACGGGCCTGTTTGGCAAGCCAGAGCAGGGGATACGTCACTGCTATCCGCCGCAGGATAAATGCTGGATGCCTTACCACAGCCGTATTCCGCAGCTTTCGGTGCTGGGTCTCGGCATCGGCCTGATGGCTGGGTTTTTAGGGCTGAAGTTCGGCGGCAACGGCGCGCTGCTGGCGTTCGGTATTTCTGCGTTTTCGCTGATCTTCTTGCACTTCAACACCCAGGTGCCCGTATCGCACCACATCGCACTGCCCGCCGCGCTGACGGCAGTGCTGTCGGGCAGCCTGATATGGGCTGGCATTGTCGGTATTATTTGCGCGCTGTTAGGTGAACTGATGTCGCGTATCTTTCTGATCCATGGGGATACCCATATCGATCCGCCAGCAATGGCCATCGCCATAATGACGACAGCAGTTAACGTGCTGGCGACTATTGGGCTGTTCACGCTGATGCCGTTAATGTAGTTCTTTGATGTTTAAGAAAAGCCAGTGGGTGATGCCTGCTGGTTTTTTTGTTTTGCGCAGAATAAAAAAAAGCCGCGCTGAACGAATATTCAGTGCGGCTTTTTGACTTCCGGTCGCGTTATTTTTTCTTCGGGCCTGGACGTGGCCCTTTCTTCATAGGATCTTGCGGCGTTTCATCAGCAATATCCATGCAGGATGCGCCGGGAGATGTATCAATCTGCAGCACCGGGATGGTCTGGGCGGGTACTTCTTCAACCTGCTGTGCGGCCACAGGCGCGGGTGTTTCAGGCTCTGGCTGGACGACGCCGACCGTCTCTTTGGAGTGAATAATATGCTCAATATTCTGAGCGGTACGAGCGATAACTTTGTGGGCGTAAACGCTCCCTACCCGGCTGGCTGCGCTGATGGCTGCCGCCACGGCAGCATTCATCGCGCCAATTTCGCCTTCCAGTTTCACCGTGACCATCCCGCCGCCTTTGGTGAGCTCATAGCCCACCAGGCTGACGTTAGCGGATTTCATGGCGGCATCCGCGGCTTCCACCGCCGCAGCCATTCCGACGGTTTCGATCAAGCCTAAACTTTGCCCGGACATACTCTTCTCCTGTAGATAAATTCACATTGTGCTGCGCGCGCGTCGGCTTATTGGCCGACGTCTTCGCGTAATAGCGCCGCTTTATCCGTGCGTTCCCACGGAAAGCTGTCGCGACCAAAGTGGCCGTAGCAGGCCGTTTTACGATAGCGAGGGACCAGCAGGTCAAGCATGCTGATGATGCCGTAGACGCTGAGATCAAAATGACGGTTAACCGCCTGCTGCAACACGTCCGCTGACACGTTTTGCGTGCCGAAGGTGTTGATCCTGACGGAAACGGGGTGGGGCAGGCCGATGGCCCAGCCGAGCTGGATTTCACAGCGCGACGCGAGGCCGGCAGCGACTATATTTTTCGCCACGTAACGGGCGGCGTAGGCGGCAGAACGATCAACCTTCGACGGATCTTTACCGGAAAATGCGCCACCGCCGTGACGGGCCGCGCCGCCATAGGTGTCGACGATGATTTTGCGCCCGGTTAAACCGCAATCGCCCACCGGGCCGCCAATCACAAAGGGCCCGGCTGGATTGACCAGAAAACGGGTGTTTGGGGTGAGCCAATGTGATGGCATAACCGGTTTGATGATCTCTTCGATAACGGCTTCACGCAGTGTCGCCATTGAAATATCCGGGCTGTGCTGAGTAGACACCACCAGGGTATCCACAGAATGCACCTGGTTATCCTGATAGCGCAGGGTGACCTGGCTTTTGGCGTCGGGCAGTAAAAATGGCAGCCGTTGCGACTTACGCAACTGTGCCTGACGTTCCATGAGGCGATGGGCGTAAACCAGCGTGGCGGGCATCCGTTGTGGTGTTTCATCGCAGGCGTAGCCAAAGGTGATGCCCTGATCGCCTGCGCCCAGCACTTCTGGAGAGCCACCGCGAATACCGTCGGCAATATTGCTGGACTGTTTGCCGAGAATATTCAGTACGCCACAGGTATTGCCGTCAAAGCCCAGCCGGGAATGATCGTAGCCTATCTCTTTAATGGTGTTGCGGACGATCTGCTCGATATCTACCGTGGCATGGGTAGAGATTTCACCTGCGACGATAGCGACACCGGTTTTGACCAGGCATTCGCAGGCCACTTTGCCCCAAGGGTCCTGCAGGAGAATGGCATCCAGAATGGCATCGGAAATCTGGTCGGCCATTTTGTCCGGATGCCCTTCGGCAACGGATTCGGAGGTAAACAGGTAATCGTTCAAAGCGAGGCCACTTGTCTGGAAATTTTATTCCTATCTTAGGGGCCAACCAGACAAGGGGGCGTAAACTATCTTGCGGGTGTGTTGGACTATTTTGTTTTCATTTGCAGGCTAGCGCAAAATTACGCCAGGGCTGCGGACTCCTCCGGTGTAACGATTTTCCGGTAATCAGAGGGCGCCATGCCGGTCTCTTTTTTGAAGATCCTGCAGAAGTAGTTGGAGTCCTGATAGGCCAGTTCCAGCGCAATGGTATTGACCTTCATGTCGCTAAACTGCAGCAGCGATTTGGCGATAGTGATTTTGCGCGTGGCGATATAATTCGAGAATCCGATACCGGTGATTTTCTTGAACGCCCGGCTCAGGTAGCAGGAACTGACGAACGATTTCGCCGCAACGTCGTCCAGAGTCAGATTTCTGAGGATGTTTTTTTCAATGTGAAATTTTGCCCGCTCAATAAAATCGATATTGCCGGTATAGCTTTTAAATGCATAATCAAACAGCTCTTCGCTAATGGTCAGCAGGCCGATCATAACCCGAAAATAACGGCTGTCCATGACCCCGTACTGATTGATGTCTTTTATCATGGCGGTGACTTTACGGTGTGTAGGCGCTAATTTTTCGCCCTGCACGGTCGTATACTGACTGACGACTTCCAGGAAATCGATAACCTCTTTGCGTTTGTCCTCGTTATGCCTGTCGATATGACACGCGCCGTTAATAATGTCGAAAATAAGACTGTGCCACGGGGCATAGCTGCATTCGTCGATCATGGTGAACACTTTTTGCTTTAGCGCCCGGGATTTTTCGTTGTCGTCTTCGTTCACCTCAAGCGTTTTTTTGATGGTGTCGATGAGAATGCTTTTTTTCACCGGCTTCAGCAGGTAATCACTCACTTTGAGGTTATACATGCTGCGCACGATATTGAAATCATCATTGGCTGTCGTGACGATAACTTTGGTGTCAGTGCATTTTTTCCTAAGGTATTCAATAACCTGATTGCCATTTGGCAGCGGGATATTAATATCCACGAAGATCATATCGATGTGGTTACATTGGTCGATCAACTGAATGGCTTTTTTGCCCGTGGAGGCTTCGTGAATGACGGCATTTTCCACGCACTGGGAAATTATCCTTTTCAGTGACTCAAGCTCGATGGGCTCATCTTCAACGATAACAATGTTAAACATATGTCCTCTTCCTGCTATCAGGCTTCCAGCATTGGGAACCGAAGTTTAATGGTTGTACCCATCCTGGGCTTGTTGGCGCTCATGATTTCCAGGCCGTAGCTCTCACCAAATAACAGCTTTAATCTATTTTTTATGTTGTTGATGCCGATGCTGCCTTTTTGTAGATTTTGATCGCCTGATAAAATCTGGTCGATAGCCTCCCCCGAGATGCCGTCGCCGTTATCTGTGACCTCGATAATCACATCCTGGCCGTCATCGGTGGCGCGGATCAATAGATGACTGCTGGTGTCGCGCGGCTCAACCACGTAATTGAAGAAGTTCTCCACCAGAGGTTGCAGGATCAAAAATGGGCAGACCACATCCAGATACTTTTCGGGGATGTCGTACAGATAATCGAAGCGGTCGCTCATCCGCACTTTCTGTATCGACATGTAACTGTTCACGTAATTCATTTCATTGCGCAGCGTAATCAGTCCACGGTTATTTTTGCGTAAGAGATAGCGCATCATGTCGGAAAAATCGTGCACCATGGTTTCGGTGCGCTGGGCATCTTCAAGAAACGCCAGACGGCCTATGGTATTTAATACGTTGAATAAAAAATGCGGGTTTATCTGATAAGAGAGTGCTTTGAATTCTGCTTCATGTAACGAACGCTCAATTTCAACGCGCATTCTTAGTTCATTGGTCAGTTCAAGATCTTTTGTACGCAACTCACGTTGAATATTATTGGCGTGTGCCTGTTCCACCAGGTATGAAGAAACGTGTAATAGCGTAGAGGCAGTGGATTCAAAACGTTCATAGTTCATTCTTCGCGTATTTTGATGCAAATTAATCAACCATGGATTTTCTTCCCAGATCTCATTGTTATTAAGAATATAGGGAATACTGCGCTCTTTTTCCTCTTCCACCTTGACCTGCCCGGAAATAAATGCACCGAGGTAATGATCGTTAATCATGATAGGGACGGCAAATTCCACAAAACCACAGTAGCAGCGGTACACCACCGGTTCCCGGGCATGCATCGCCGCACGCCCGCCGGCTTTGTCGCTTTCATAGCAGTGATGGGTCAGCGTAGGGTTGAGGCGAGAGCGTGCGCAGAAGTCCGAAAAACCACTGGGTCTGGTGACGGGAACGCCATTTTCATCCACCACCACCAGCGCGATCATCATCGATTTTGAAAAGTTATCCTGCAGGGTCTGAAGACGTTGTACATCCAAAAACTCATGTAGTTTGTATTTATTTACCATACGTTCAGCCTGCATTGGTAGAGCAATATTGCATATTTAAAAGTAAACGATTTGATGCAAAAAAATATTGAAATGGGTCACGGCAATAAAAAAGGAATTAAGATTCATGTTAATTCCATGTCGATAATGTTATCTCAATGTAACGAAAGCCCCAAATTACCAGAACATTAGATTAATCTTGATAACAATTTGGGGTGTTTGTATTAGGGGTTATTTTTAGGTGAATCGATAATACGCTTGAGAAAGGTTTTTATATTTGATGGGCAATAGGGATATTCTGTTCGAGAACATCCTTTTTTAACCCACTCCGGGTAATAATTAGCGCTGTGGACGTCGCCTTATCCTTTACCCTCCGCACTCTCTTTCTCCAGGCGCTCCACCTGGGTTTGCTCCCAGTCCAACCGCTGCTCCCGGCGGCGAAACTCGCTGGGGGATAATCCTACCGCGCGATGAAAATCACGGGAAAAATGCAGGGGATCGTTATACCCCACCTGGCCCGAGATGCGACCTATCGTCTCCTGGGTTTCAACCAGCAGTCGACGCGCCTGTGACAGACGATAGTTCTTCAGCCATTTCAGGGGGCTTTGGTTAAAGGTGGTCTGAAACAGACGGAACAGCTGGGACTTGCTCACCTGGCAGTGCTGCATAAATTTCTCAATGTCCCAGTCGTCGCTGTAGTGGCTGTGGATCTGGTAAATCAGCCGTCCCAGCCCGCGATGGGTAATCACCGGGGATTTTGTCGCCTCGGCGCTACGGTTCTCCAGCAGGGTGCAGATCAGTCGGGCGCAGAGTTCGTCGCACTGGGCATCCGTCACTAAGGTGTGGCTCTGCATCAGGCTGAAGATATGGTGATAAATCTCAGTGATCTTCCCTGGGTTATCGAACTGAAAAACAGGGTTCTGCGAAACATCCAGTATCTGCATGATATTGCTTAGCTTTGCGCTATCAATGCGCAGCCATAATATCTCCCAGGGATCGTTTTTGTTCGGGTAGTGCTCGTGCGGCCAGCGGACGGGCAGCCAGACCAGACACCCGGCCTGCACCTCATAAAGGGTGTTTTCCAGCCGCACAAAGCCGCTGCCGTTCAGGCAAAAAATCAGTTCATGCCCCACCACCGACTGGCGTCGGACACGGAAGTTCTCGGCTGTTCGAATATGTCCCGCGCGCAGGATCTGGTAGTTCATTAACGTCGAAAACTTGTCTGATTCCCGATACCAGTTCGCCAGAACCTGTGTTTGTTGCACCCGCTTATCCATACCTGATTCCGATTTGAGCAAGAAAATGCCGCTGACCCTTGATTCATCAAAGCATGGCAAGGGGAAAAAGACATGTTCTGTCGCCAGAGCAGCGGTAGATTTTTGAACATGCTCACAACTTTATTGACGTGGAAATTCTGTCCATATTGCCGGGAATCCTGGCTATCACACTTTTTGTTGAGGCTGCCTACAGTGAAATGCATAAACGTAGCCAACAGGAGTAGATGTAGATGATTGATTTCAATGATCCCCGCCAGGTCGCCAAAGCCATCCAGTTCACTAACGTCAACGCAGATTTGACCTATGAAGGGCTGATTCAGCACCTGAACATTTGCATGGAGTATCAGTTTGACGCCGCGATGATCGCCCCCTGCTGGGTCTCTGTGGCGAAGGACGTTCTGAAAGGCAGCGGCGTGCGTGTGGCGACCACCGTTAACTTCCCGCAGGCCAACGACACCACGGCAATGAAAGTCGCCGTGGTGCGTGAACTGGCCAAAGAGGGCGCGGATGAGTTCGACTTCCCGCCAAACCCGGGCTTTCTGCTGGGGGGCATGGATGACCGCTACTTCAACGAGCTGAAAGAGGTCACTCACATTGCCCACGATCTGGGGATGAAAGTGAAGGCGATGCTGGAGTTCGGGTTTATCACCGAAGAGGCGATGAAAATCAAAGCCACCCGTTATGCGTACGAAGCCGGTATTGATTGGGTGAAACAATCCAGCGGCTGGGGCAAAGGGGGATGCGCGGCAACGGCAGAAGATGTTCGACTTCTCAAAGCCAATATTCAGGCACCTTGCCGGGTAAAAGTTTCCGGTAAAGTCAACACGTTGGAAAAAATGAAAGAGATGTTCATCGCGGGAGCGGAGCTCGTGGGCACCAGCTCAGGCCCTGAACTGGTGAAAGGCCTGACAGGCGACATCAACGCTTACTGATTGACGGATGCCGTCGGCAGTGCGTTGACGGCACTTCGTCCCGCAATGAAAACAAACAGCACAGTGAACGGAGAGTGTGATGAGCGTATTTATTCTCGGTAGCTACGCGAAAGCGCTGGTTATGACAACCGACCGTATCCCCCTCGCCGGGGAAACCCTGATTGGCCGCGATTTTCGTCAGACCTGGGGCGGAAAAGGGTCAGATATGGCGGTCCAGGCCGCCCGCCTTGGCGCGGATGTCGCTTACGCTGGCGTGGTCGGCGATGACGCCTTCGGACATGAGTTTGTCAGCCTGATGCAGCAGGAAGGGGTTGATATTCGGGCGCTGACGCTCACCAACGCGTTGCCTACCGGGGCGGGACTGATCGTCAAAGATAACGACGCGCGCAATATTATCGTGGTGGATATGGGAGCCAATAAGCTCTTTACCCCCGCGCTGGTGGATAGCGCGTTGGCGCATATCCTGGAGTGCAACGTGGCGCTCGCGCAGCTTGAAATCCCGCTCGACACCGCGCTCTACGGCCTGCGAAAAGCCAAAGCGCTGGGGAAAACCACCATTCTTAACCCGGCGCCTGCGCGCAATTTACGCGGCATCGACCTGAGCGCCATCGACTATCTGACCCCGAATGAGACCGAAGCCCGCGTGGCGCTGGGGCTGGCCCCGGATGATGGGCGCAGTAACCGCGAAATTGCCGATCTGCTGCTCGAAACGGGTTGCCAGTACGTGGTGATGACCCTCGGTGAGGCGGGATCTGCGGTCTTCAGCCAGCACGACACGCAGGAAATCCCACCCTGTAAGGTCGATGTGGTCGACAGCAACGGCGCGGGCGACAGCTTTAACGCCGCGCTGGCCGTCGCCCTTGATGAAGGCAAGCCGATCGCTGAAGCCGTGCTGTTAGCCAATGCGACGGCCGCACTCTGCTGTACGGACTGGGAAACCGTCCCCTCGTATCACTGTCGCAGTGATGTCGACGCCTTTATGAAAAGCATGAACCTTGCAGAGGAATAAACATGAGACCCGACAGAATCTTACACCCTGAACTCGCCGCCGCTTTAGCCACCCTTGGCCACACCGACATCGTTTTAGTGACGGACGCGGGTTTTCCCATCCCCCCGCAGGCAAAACGCATCGATCTGGGATTCTGGCCCGGGACGGTCGACGTCCTTGAAATCCTGCGCGTGTTGCGCCGGGAGATCTTTGCCGAAGAGGTCCATTTTGCCAGCGAAGTGCGTGATTGCCATCCCCAGCTGTATCGCGACGTGCAGTCTATCTACACCGGTTCCGGGGCGGAGTTTCACACCGCCAGCCACGAAACCCTGTGTCACGACATTGCCCACCGGGCAAAAGTGGTGATCCGCTCGGGCTCCTTCAACCCGTGGGCCAACTTTGCGCTGGTGGCAAGCACCGACCCGTTTGCCTGGTTTACCGAACAATCCGGCGTGCAGCCGCTTCCGGCCTATGTGGCCAGACGCCAGCGTATCCGTGACAACGTTGTTCCAGAACTGCGCTAACAGGGAAGAAGCATGAAAATTACCGGCTGGCGATCGCTAAAAACGCTCTATCGCGATATTCCCTAATCAATGACCAAGGAACAGAGACCATGAAAACAGTGGCATTGGGACGCACGGGCATCCAGGTGCCGGTGCTGGCGATGGGCGCGGCGTCGCTGGGGAGTATTTACCATCCTGTCTCGCAGCAGCAGGCGAATGAAACCGTCGCCACCGCGCTTGAGCACGGCGTTAACTATTTTGATGTCGCGCCGTATTACGGCTTAACCAGGGCGGAAAGCGCACTCGGTATCGCCCTCAGGGGCGCGCCACGCCAGAGTTATAGCCTGGCGACCAAAGTTGGCCGCTACGGGGACAGCCAGTGGGATTTCTCCCGGGAGGCCACGTTACGCAGCATCGACGCCAGCCTGGCACGTCTGGGCACGGATTATATCGACGTGATTCAGTGCCACGATGTTGAGTACGGCGATCTCAACCAGTTGGTGGATGAAGCTCTGCCGACGCTGAGGGCGCTGCAAGAGCAGGGGGTGGTGCGTCATCTCGGTATCACCGGCTACGACCTTGCGCTGTTGGAGAAACTGGCTGTGGAGCAGAGCGTCGATACCGTGATGGCGTACTGTACCTGGACCTTACAGGATCGCCGCTTAGGTGAGGTGGCGAAACGCCTCAACCAGGCAGGAACGGGAGTGTTAAACGCGTCGCCGCTGTCAATGGGGTTACTCACCCGCCACGGCGCACCCGCGTGGCACCCGGCGCATCAGGACGTGCAGGCTATCTGCCGTGCGGTCTCGGCCCTGTGCGATCGTGAAGGGGTCAATATTTCGCAGGTGGCGCTGCAGTTTGCGCTGACGACCGCCGCAGAACAAGGGATCGCCAGCACTGTGATAGGTACCGCCAGCCAGCAAAACATGCTCGACAACGTACGCTGGAGCGCGCAGCCGCTGGATGAGGGACTGCTGCAGCGCATTGATGCGCTGATGGCCCCGGTTCTCAATATTGGCTGGGACAGTCGGCCAGGGAACGGGGGAAAAGCGCAAAAATGAAGCCTCTCGACAGCCATCTTCATCTGTGGGATCCCCGGGTACTGCGCTACGACTGGCTGAATGCGGTGCCTGCGCTCAATAGCCCGCAACTGCCTGCCCAGCGGGCGCACGCAGGGGACATCCCGGAGGCGGCGATTGTGGTGCAGGCTGACTGTGCGGCGGAACAGGCGCTGGACGAAGTGATGTGGATTAACCAGCTGGCCGAGGATTCGCCTTTTCACCTTGCAGGCATTGTGGCCTGGGCACCGTTAGAAGAGGGCGACGCGGTGGTGGCGCACCTGCGGCAGCTGCGCGCCATGCCCCGCGTGGTGGGCGTACGTCGTTCATTGCAAAACGAACCTGATGCGTTGTTCTACGATGGCCATTATCGTGCCGGTCTGCTGGCGGCGGCACGGGAGGGATTTGTCCTCGACCTGTGCGTTCGGGCGCATCAGCTTCCGGCCGTGCATCATCTCCTGAACTGGCTGTACAGCCAGCATCCTGACGCGAAGGTCGTGCTGGATCACATGGGGAAGCCGGGAATTATCCATAACGCGTGGCACGAATGGCAATGCGCCATTGAGACGTTAGCCGCTTTTCCCGCTTTACGCTGCAAAATTTCTGGCTTGCCAACCGAAGCGGACTGGCAGCACTGGAGCCCGGCGCACATTGTGCCGTGGATCCAGCACGCTGTGCAGGTGTTTGGCCCGCGACGGTGCTTATTCGGTAGCGACTGGCCGGTAGTCAATCTGGCTGGCGGCTATGCGCGCTGGAAGCAGTGCGTCGAGATGGCGATTGCCGATCTTTGCGTCGCGGACAGGCAGGCCATTATGGCCGGGAATGCACGCGAGGTTTATTTATCACAGTCAGGAGAGCCGTTTAATCATCACTAAAGTCAGGATGACGTTTATTTCGCATTACCCTACGCAAAATAATAATTGAGGAAATAAGCATGTCTGATAATAGTCATATCCTGCACCCGACAAAGACAGGCAACAGCGTTAAGGATAATCCTGCAGACAATACATTGCTGGTGACCGGAAGAAAAAAGCGGATCCTGTTGGCGTCGTTATTTAGCAACTTTTTTGTCTTGCTGGCTCTGTACTGCGGCGTTATTTCCGTGCTGTTGCCGAACCATATCGCGCAAATTGATCCTGCCAATAAAGCCAACAATCTGGCTATTGTCATGACGTCGGCCCTGCTGTTTACCATTTTTGCGCAACCCATTGCCGGGGCATTGTCCGACCGCTGCCGCTCAACCTGGGGACGTCGTTCACCGTGGATTGTGGGGGGCGCCCTCATCGGCGGGCTGGCGATTTTTGGTATTTCGATGACCACCACGGTGGCGGGTATCGCCGTCTTCTGGCTGATGGCGGCGATCTCGCTCAACTGTATGAATGGCCCTTTAGCCACGGTGGTTGCTGACCGCTTCCTGCCGGAAAACCGCGGTATTGCCTCCGGCTTTGTCGGGGCGGGATCGACCGCGGGCGGTACGGTTGGCATTATTATTGCTGGCTATCTGGCCTGGAACCTGCAGCTTGGCTATCTGGTGTTTGGCCTGGCGATCGTCACCTGTTGCATCGCCTTTGTCCTGATCAACCGTGAGCCCTCTACCCGGACGCTGGAGGTAGAACCCTTCCGTTGGGGGACATTTTTCAAAAGCTTTTGGGTCAGTCCGCGTCATTATCCCGATTTTGGCTGGGCGTTCTTTGGTCGATTCGCCATGTTTCTGGGGTACCAGGGGGTGGTGACGTATCAGCTGTATATTCTGCAGGATTACATCGGGTTAAGCGTTAAAGACGCCAACTACGCCATCGGTACGATCTCGCTGATTACCCTGGTCACGCTGCTGTTCTCCGGCCTGGTATCGGGTTATCTGTCTGATAAGTTTCAACGGCGCAAAATCTTTGTCTTTGCCTCCAGTATTCTGATGGCCGCAGGCCTGGTGATCCCCTTACTGGTTCCGACCCTGAACGGCATGTATTACTACGCGGCCATTCTCGGTCTGGGCTACGGGGCTTATACCTCTATCGATATGGCACTGATGACCCAGGTATTACCGGGTGGCGGCAAACAGGCGGGAAAAGACATGGGGATTCTGACTATCGCCACCGTTTTACCTCAGTCGTTCAGCCCTGTTTTATCCGCATGGCTGTTATCAACCTTTAATAATGATTATTCGACACTGTTTATCGCGGCAATTATATTTGTGTTTGCCTCATCCTTCTTTGTATTACCGATAAAATCAGTTAAATAAAATAGCGTTATGTTCAGATAATCATCCCAGGAGAAGATAATGAATCAGCCTCGTTTTAGTGGTGTTATTCCCCCGGTTCCGACACTGTTTGATGCAAACGGTGAATTTGATGAGGTCGCCCAGGCGACATTAATTGAACATTTACTCGCTTCGCCGGTAGATGGCCTGTTCTTCCTCGGCAGCGCCGGTGAGTTCGCCCATATGTCAGACGCCCAGCGCGAGCAGGTGGCCGCGTTCTGTGTGCGCCAGGTTGCCGGCAGAAAACCGGTGCTGATCGGCATCGCATACTGCGGCACGCAACAAACGATCGACGCGGGCCTGCATGCTCAGCGCATCGGTGCCAGCGGCGTGGTGGTGGTCAACCCGTGGTACAACCCGCTCAGCGACGCTAATCTGCTGCGCCATTACCAGTTGATTGCTGCTGCACTGGAGCTGCCGATCCTGCTGTATAACTTCCCGGCACTCACCGGGCAGCCCCTGCCGGTGCATATCATTCGTGAGCTGGCGTTAAGCTGCCCCAATATCGTGGGCCTGAAGGATACCGTCGATACCCTGTCGCATATTCGTGAAACGATCCACGCGGTGAAGCCGCATCGTCCCGATTTTGCTATTTTTGCCGGTTATGATGAATACCTGCTGGGAACGCTGATTCTGGGGGGTGACGGCTGTATTCCGGCCAGCGCCAACTTTGCGCCGCAACTCACCTGTGGGATCCTGGATGCCTTCCGCAAACAGGATTTCTCACGGGCGGTAGAACTGCAGCAATCTCTCTCCTGGATCCCACCGCTTTACAGTATGGATCTCCCTTTCTATAACGCCGTGAAGTACGCCTTACAGCTTATCGGGCTGGATATTCCGGTTCATTCCCTGCCGCCCGCATCGCCACTTACTGAAGAGATGAAAGTGGAGATCAGGCATATTCTGCAGCGTGCCGGTGTGATTGATAATAAGGCCTAGCCTGATGGGAAAAATACGCCGCTTTGGCTGCGTGGTGCAGGTCCGGCCGGAAAAGCTGGACTATTATAAGGCGCTGCACGCAAACCCCTGGCCAGAAGTGAACGCCATGATTAAAGCGTGCAACTTACGTAATTTCTCTATTTATTATAAAAACGGGCTGTTATTCAGTTACCTGGAATACAGCGGGGATAACTACCCAGCCGATCAGGCAAAAATGGCCGCCCACCTGCAAACGCAGGAATGGTGGCAACAAACCGGACCCTGTCAGAAACCGCTGGACGGCGAGCCAGAGGGAACTCTGTGGGTCGAGATGGAAGAGATATACCACCTCGATTAATCGGCACGTAACGGCATCTCTTTCTGACCCCGCGGCATGTTAATGGCGCGGGGCTTTTTTATCTGCACGGGGGAGGGCTGATATGAGCTTACTCACATAACCGTTCCCCTGAGATTTGTATCCATATGGCAGAGAATTCTGCCTATGACACTCTTTTGCCAGGCCGACTACAGTGAATTCACCGCTCGCTACTTCACTGTGATTACGGGGTTTTATGGACACGCTATTACGTCAATTAGAGCAGGCCACACGACCCGCTCTGCCCAAACGACTGGATTATAAAATCGGGGTTATCGGCGCCGGTTTTATTGTTGAGCATTGCCATCTGGTGGCCTATCAGAAGGCCGGATTTAATACCGTCGGTATTACCTCCCGGGAACAAAATCATTGTCACCGGCTCGCCGAATTATTTGGCATCCATAAAGTTTACGAAACGTGGCAGGAGATGGTCTGCGACCCGAACATCGAGATTATTGATATTGCGGTTCCCCCGCATGTCCAGCTTGAGATCGTGCGCTTTATTTGCGGACCCCATTCTCCCGCCCGCCATATTAAAGGCATTCTGTGCCAGAAGCCGCTGGCGATGTCGCTGGATGCGGGGCACGAGATGGTGCGTCTCAGTGAACAGAGCGGTATTCCCATCGCGGTTAACTCCAATATGCGCTACGACCCGTCGATGCGTGCATTGAAATACATCCTTGAGAATCAACTGATTGGCAGCCCGGTTATTGCCAGTATTGATATGCGAGCCATTCCCGACTGGCAGCTCTTTTTGCAGCAGTATAAAAAGCTGGAGTTGTATGCCATGGCGATCCATCACATCGATGCCTTCCGCTTTTTATTTGGCAACCCGCTCAAAGTCACTGCGATATGCCGGACAGATCCACGTACCACATTCGCCCATACCGATGGCATCACCCAGTACAGCTTCCAGTACGCGAATGGTTTTATCGCCACCAGCCTGGATGACGTATGGGCCTGGCCTGGTGAACCCTGCGCAAAGAATAACTATATCAACTGGCGCGTAGAGGGCACTGACGGTCTTGCGGAAGGGGATTTTGGCTGGCATCGCCGCGAGCCGGATTATTGCGGCAGCACGTTGAAGCTGGCGACGCGAAATAACCCCGGAGAGTGGGTGACGCCGCGGTGGGAACGGCAATGGTTCCCGGATGCCTTTATTGGCACGATGGCCAATTTACTGTGTGCAATTGAAGAGGGGACAGAGCCCCTCCTCAGTGCCAAAGACAACCTCAGTACCCTGGCCTGCATTGAAGCTTGCTATGTCTCTATTCAGGAAGAGAGAACCGTTTATCTCAATGAAATTCTACTGGAGAATACACAATGATTAACGTCGGCATTTTCACCGGTTATTACCCGGGCACCCTGAATCACACCATCGCCAAAATTCAGCAGGCGGGCATGGGCTGCGTGCAGCTGGATCTTGAGTTCACCGATGTGGATCTGCGCCGGGGGCATATCACGGTAGAAAAAGCACATCAGGTGCGGGACGCCTTTCGCCGGGCGTCGCTGCCGATCGTGGCGATTTCTGCCTACACCAACCTGGTGCATCCGGATCCGGTGAAGCGTGCCGAGAACATCGCCGCGGTGAAAGAGATCCTCGCCCACGCCCGTGATTTTGGCACCCCTTACGTCATCAGCGAAACGGGAACCTATAACACCGACAGCGACTGGCTGTACGATCCTAAAAACAGCACTGAAGAGGCGTATCAGGAGTTTAAAGCGATCGCCAAAGATCTGGCGACCTTTGCGTATGAACATAACGCGGTGTTTCTGGTCGAGAACTATGTTAACAATATTATCGGTTCGGTCGCGCAGGTCGCCAGACTGCTGCGCGAGGTCGACCACCCTGGTATTGGCTTGGCGCTGGATCCCACCAACTATTTTGACGATAGCAATATCGAGGCTATCGACCACACTCTGCACAGCATTTTTGACGTGCTGGAGAGCAAAATCAAAATTGCCCACGCCAAAGATTGCAAACGAACCGATGCGGTCGCCGAGAAATTTGGTGGCGGGGCAGCAGAGCATAATAGCTTCCGTGGGGCGGGCTCGGTCGAGCTGCCGGCAGCCGGATTAGGGGCGCTGAACTATCCGCTGTATTTGAATCTGCTGGTGCAAAAATACCCGAATATCCCGCTGATTATTGAGCATGTGGATGAGGATGATATTCCCCGCGCCAAAAGCTTTGTCGATGAGGTTTTGATGGTGACGGGGGGCTGAGGCAATGTCTGCGTTTTCGCCACTGACAGGGCTGAAGATGACGTTTTTTCCAGTTCAATATAATTAATATTTCCCTGGTTGATACGAAAAGCATCGACGCGCATCATGATTGCCGAGGATACGGACGTTGTCCTCAGCAACTAAATGCAATCATGGATCTGAATTATGCAACTGATGAAACTGGAAGATGATGTTGTCCTGCGCGTCAAAGGAATGGAAAAACTCTTAGAAGGGATCGTGCGAGAACTCAAAGCCAATAAAGGCGAGGTCGATGAGTTTATAAGAGATGACATTCAACATTTTCGGCATTGTTCAAAAGATATTATTACCCATTATGTCAGCCAGACGCGCACCGCTCGCAACTTGCTTGAAAACGTCACCATCAGCAATCGTAAGCGGATGCGGGTGATGGCGCAGCATAACTGGGTGTATGGCATCACTTTTGGGATGGCTATCTCGCTGGTTTTCCAGATGATGTAAGGGTCGTTACGTTTAGCGAGAGGGGTGAAGGCCTCTCTCGCTTTTTCAGGGGCGCGGGTTGGTGTGCTCGCGGAACAGGTGCGGAAATGTGTGGCGCGGTATGGATGGCGTTAAAAGCAAAAGGGCTGGAGATTTCTCTCCAGCCCTTGCTGTATCTGGTGGCCCCTGCTGGACTTGAACCAGCGACCAAGCGATTATGAGTTCCTACATTAACAACCTAAAATCAATGGCTTACGTTATTTGTCATTGACATAGTTTGCATCTGTTTGCCAAAGATTACCCGTAATATGCCATTTCTATACCCACTTCATCGCCACTCTAAACACAAAAGTTCCATGCTTAATATGGGAGTAAATCAAGCGTCTGGAGCAATCCAAGCGCTTAAGGGTAAAGCTTGACATTGTAAGTGAGAAGTAAACTCATTACTCATGTAAGAGGCCCCTTGACACAGCACAAAATCATATGACCCATTAAACCGTGAATAGATTTGTGAAGATATAGCAAAACTATAAACTAATGCTATTTTTATACTTCTACCGTTTTTCTCTGCTTCAACGGTTATGTATTCACCATCTTTTATTGGGTCTCCAATGTTATGACATTGCCAACCTTTATCTCTCAGTAGCGGTATTATGATTTTATCCATTTTTTCACTCAGCGTAATAGCTCGGATTGACCATCCGTCATCAGATGCTGTCACATTAAATGGTAATTCATGCGTCAATTGATATCGATTCAATGCAAATTTTTTTATGGCTTGTGCCTCAAGACATGCTAGTACCTCTGCATGAAAAGACAGTGATTCATCATTGCTTTCAGGAACGAATATGCTGATTCTGCTATCTGCAAATGAAAAACATTCAACAAATGCTAACGCATGTATCAAACCTATCGCCCTGAAAAAATTACTTTTATTTTGCCATACATCAGAAAGGGCGTGTGCAAAATGGTGTCTATTAAATCCAGACTCTTTGTTATAGTTATTCGTGTTTGCGTAAAAGCTGTCAGTCAACCATGCTCGAAGAGTCTCAAGCATAAATACTCTTTCATTGTTGACTTTTAAAAACGCAGGGTCGCTAAATTCATTAGGAATCCAATCAACCCCATGAATATCAAGTTTCAAGATGTTCAATCGCGCTAAATCAAAACAACTGTTAATCTTACTTACTGTATCTAGCTCGTTTCCTTCTTCACCAACGATGACTCTCAAAATGTCTTCAATTATCGGGATGAGAGCAGCAATGGCGGCTATTTTCATTCCGCTGTAGAAAGCTAATATAGCTTCTTTAATAATAGGAAGGTGCTTACTTATTGCCGTGGATTGGGAAAGGTTTTGAATAGTTACGGGGATTATAACTGATAACGGATATAACGAGCTGAATTCATGTTCAAAACTATTTTGAGCTGTTTTGGTATCAATTGTTGAAAAGCTTTTAGGGTTAACACCACATCGTCGTATAGATTCCGATAATGCCCCGTTAGAAATGTATGGTGGCAAAAACCAGTCGATATGTTTCCAGTATTTTTCATAATTCAGTGATGGGGCGATTCGCTCTTGGGATAAGTTCACTTCGCTAGCCCTTAGTCTAGGGAAAATCGCGCTACCTGCATTCGTTTTTATTAGTATGCCATCTGAATGCACATCATAACCAAATGTGATTTCTTTTAATTCAAGAATAGTTAAACTCCTCGCGTCTGCTAAGGATTTTATTTCATCTAAAGTAATTGATGGATGCTTATTTTGACTTGATATTTGATACCAAATCCCCTTGATACGGCTGTCTATAGATACATTATCAAGCAACATTCAATACCTCATTAATCTTCGTTTGGAAATCGAGAGGGTTTAACTTTACGGCATCTTCTAAGTGATCTGGAGCGAAGTGTGCATAACGCATCGTCATTTTGATATCTGTGTGGCCGAGTACACGCTGCAAGACAAGAATATTACCCCCATTCATCATAAAGTGGCTGGCGAAGGTATGGCGCAAAACATGGGTAAGTTGTCCGGCAGGTAATTCGATGCCTGTTCTTTCCTGTGCAGACCGGAACGCGCCATAACAATCACTGAACAACCGACCTTTTTTATCATCTGGCAGAGATTCGTAGAGCTCTTTGCTGATTGGAACGGTGCGGTTTTTTCTGCCTTTGGTGTTGGTGTATGTGATTTTGTATTTCGCGAGCTGGCTTATTCTCAGGCTCTCGGCCTCAGACCACCGTGCGCCAGTAGCGAGACAGATTCTTACCACGGTTTCTAAATCAGGATGGGCATGCCGCTTGCACTCTCCGAGCAGTAGCGAAATCTGGTCGTGAGTTAGCCAAGCCATTTCCATTTCTTCCGTGCGGAAAGGGCGCATATTTTTCAGTGGATTTTCCCCCTTCCATTCTCCCAGGCGGTTAAGCTCATTGAACACTGCCCGGAGGTAGGCCAGCTCAAGATTAAGCGTGCGAGGCGATACCTCTTTCACTCTGTTTGAACGGGCATATTCACCTTTTAACCGTTTTTCTCGGTAGCGGGAAAACATCTGCGCATCGAAATCGCGTGCGAGCGGTTCACCTGGACGCCGCGCAACAAGGCAACGGGGAAACCACTGCAAAAAACACCGATACAGCGACAGATTGAAAGCCATTACCCGGAGCTGGCCAGCGGCCTGCATGTGCCGAAGATGGCGCGGGTAGTTGCTGCCAGCGAACCGGTTTCCAGCGGAAATTTTGCTGATCCCTACCGCCCGCGTTATGCAGTGGATGTGCAGCTGCTTGACGCAGACGGTAACCCGGACAGCACAACCCCGGTTTATTCTGCCGTACCGCTGCCTGTTCCTATGGCCGGGAATGATTCGGGCATGTTTCAGTTCCCGCCCGCAGGCACCCTGGTTGAGGTCGGATTCACGGGCGGGCGTCCGGATAAGCCGTTTGTGCGCCAGACCATGCCGGAAGGG